>Ga0307479_10000003_pt1 | contig 509360 bp, 439 predicted proteins | sample atmos_gasesECM4C_FD_203743 | JGI IMG/M metagenome (GOLD analysis project Ga0307479, IMG submission 203743) | Hardwood forest soil microbial communities from Morgan-Monroe State Forest, Indiana, United States - atmos_gasesECM4C_515 | ecosystem: Environmental > Terrestrial > Soil > Temperate...
TTTATAAGTTGAAAAGTAGCGCCGCCGTCCCGGCGGCTGTCGTGGCGGCGTCTCGCCGCCACTGCGAGGGCGAGACGCCCTCGAGACAGCCGGCAAGATGCCGGCGCTACGGACCTATAGGCCCTTGCTACCGAGGTAATTGATCAGGTCGCGGACGCGGCAAGAGTATCCCCACTCGTTGTCGTACCAGGAGATCACCTTGACGCAATTGCCTCCGACCACCAGGGTCATGGGCGCATCCACGATAGAAGAGAAGGAGTTGCCTTTGAAATCCGACGACACTAGTTCCTGTTCCTCATAGCCCAAATACCCCTTCAGGGACCCGAATTCCGACGCCTTTTTCAGTGCGGCATTGACTTCTTCCCTGGTCGTCTTCTTCTCCACCCAAACGACCATATCCACAACCGAAACGTTCGGTGTTGGCACGCGCATGGAGAATCCGTCGAGCTTGCCCCCTAGCTCCGGCAACACCAGTTTCAGCGCCTTCGCCGCGCCGGTCGTGGTGGGAATCATGTTGAGCGCAGCCGCACGGGCGCGCCGCAAATCTTTGTGTGGGAAATCGAGAATCACCTGATCGTTGGTGTAGGAGTGAATGGTCGTCATGGTGCCGCTGACGATCTTGAATTCGTCGTTGACGACCTTCGCAATCGGCGCCAGGCAGTTCGTGGTACACGATGCATTAGAAATGACGTGGTGCTTGCTCGCATCATACTTCTCATGATTCACGCCTAGCACGACGGTGATGTCTTCATTCTTCGCCGGAGCCGAGATGATGACCTTCTTGACCGGCCCGCGCATATGCTTCTTCGCATCGTTGGCATCGGTGAAGCGGCCGGTGGACTCGACCACGACCTGCGCACCCACAGACTCCCAGGGCAGAGCCGAGGGATCTTTCTCTTTGAACACCTTGATCGTCTTGCCGTCGATAGTGACGCTGTCGGCGCCGGCGGAAACCTGATTGGGCAGATTGCCAAGCACCGAATCGTACTTCAGAAGATGCGCCAGAGTTTTGGGGTCGGTGAGATCATTAACCGCGACAAACTCCAGGTTCGGATCTTTGAGCGAGGCGCGCAAAACGTTGCGCCCGATACGTCCGAATCCATTAATGCCAACTTTGATTGCCATATTTCCTCCGTTGATCTATGAAGGCGTGATCAGATTTGCTTAAGAGCTGTGTGGTAAACAAATGATGTTAGCAGGGAAGGGGAAGGGGCGTAAATGAGCCGGATCACCCTTTGGTATGACGCGGGTCACAGAGCGCAATGCATCCGAAACTCACTTGCATGCGGAACTACTGCGCTGGCGTGGTCGCCGCGCCACCTTTACCGTATTTGTGTTTCATCGCGCGCCGGATATCCGGCCAGAATTCCTTCACCACAAGCGTCAGCGTATCGTACCCGTACTGCGTGGCCCATACTTTCGCCGTGTTGTCGAGCGTCCGGTCGGATGCGATGAAATGAGGGCTCTGCGGACTCGTTCCCTTGGGATGGTAGCTGTACGTCGAGATCGAGGCTGCCAGCGCGCCGCCTACCACTTCGGAATAGTTGAACTGATTTTTCCCCGAGTCCGTCCTGGTTACCAGGTTGCGGCTGGCGGCATAGAAGGTCCGGTGCCAGAATCCGCCTTTGCCTGACTGGAAGTAGCGCGGATCCTGGTGCAGCAGTGATGGCAGGATGGCGCCGGTCGTGAAATTCTCAATGGTGCCGTCGGCGAATGCCGCTCCGAAGCGCTTGGCGTATCCTTCAGCCCCCTGCCCGAATCCCGGTTCGCTGTCTTGCGCCTGGCTGATGCCCGACAGGAAGGCGTACCACGGATATAGCACGTAATCGAACGACCCGCGAACCACAACCGCATATTTTTGTCTGGTCGTCAGCGGCGGAACTTTGCCGGCGTTTTCGATGGTCAAAAAATTCGGCAGCGTGAAAAACAAACGATCGTTCGAGGTCCCCGAACTGTTTGTGCCCGTGCCGCTCTGTCCGCTCGCACCGGTCTGGGCTTTGTCCTTGTCAGCGGGCGTTTGCGCCGGCGGCGCTGGCTGACTTTGGCTGCCCGATTGCGGTTGCGTTTGCCCGGCGGAATCGGTGTTTGCCGGCGGTGTGGTCTGTTGAGCGGATAGCGTTGAGAAAAGGCCGGCTAGCGCAAGACAAGCTATGACCCTGACGGCAAACTTAATCGACAATATTCCCCCAGTGCGAATGCGAATTAAGGTTTAAGAAGCGGCTTGTTTATTCTACCAATCTCGTTTGATGCGCTCGCGACGGTCCCGGTTCCTTTACATTCATTTACATAGTGAAGAATCTAACGATGGGTTTGGCAGGGCACGGCTCAGCCGTGCCGCTCGCCGTTCTTTAGAAATGAATTCCCACTTCCGCTGTCAACGCACGCGGTGAGACGTAATGCGTCCCGCTGAAGGTGGAAAGGAAGTTGTACAGCGCGTAGTTGTTGGTCAGATTGATGGCCGTCAATTGCACGCTGACTTTGTACTTGTCGCCGTGAAATAGATTGTCGTGTCCGATCGACGCATCGAAAAGATGTCGCGGCGCGATGCGTGGTGGATGGTGATCGGCATTTTCCGTGTTGGGCGCGGGCAGCGTGATCAAGTTCGACCGGAACTGCGAAACCAGGCACACCGTAGGCAGCGGCCTCGAAGGAGTCGCGGCAACTCCCGCGCAGGAGAATCCCGCTTCGAACTCTTCGTCAGCGGTCATTGGAGTGCCGTTTGCGACCATTGCAACGGCAGGTTGACCGCCAAGAGTGGTCGTGGCCGGGCAATCGTTTCCAAAATCTACGCCATAGCAAGGCGCTGCGCCGGCGACCTGTCCGCTGTCATAACGCCAGCTGAACGCAAACCACGGACCGCGTTGCCACGGCTGATACTGGATATGTGTCTGTTGGTTAAACTTCTCGTCGTGATCGATGCGGAAGGGAAGCCCCGTCGCAGTTGCTACCGTCGCGCCCGCTCCGCCAATCTGCGGCTGGAAGAAGCGTGCCGCCACGCTGGAAAAGACGACAGAAGCGGTCAGTCCGTGAAGGTTCGGCATCTTGACGCTAGCGGCATATCCGGGAATCTTCGAGTTATGCCATTCGATGGGAAACGTGATCGGCGTATTGCCCAGCACGCTGAAATCGTATCCGTTGTGCGTGTACTTCCAGATGTACTCGCCGTCGAAGACCAGGTAGCGTCCGAAAGCCTGCTGCAAGCCGGCATGAAACTCATTGCGGAAGCCGGGATTCAAGGCTCCCGCTGACAAGCCGGTACAGGAAAGAAGCGGCGACAACACGGGGTTTTCGCACCCGGTGCTCGAGAGAATCAGATTCTCATTGAATGGAGTCTCCAGCGTTCGCGCGTAGGAGAGACGCAGCACCGTGCTGCTCTGCTTAATGTTGTACGCGAGTCCCACGCGCGGCTCGATCTGGCTGGCCTTGCTCAGGCCGTTGTAAACATCCCCGCGAAGGCCGAGACTGAACGACCAGTTGTGGACGCTGATCGTGTCCTGCGCAAACACCGCGAGTTCTTTCACGTCCGTGTGGCCGTTGAAACCGAACAAACTGCCACCGCGGGTCAGATCAAAGGGAAGCAGCGTAGTACATGGCGCATCGATGGCCTCATTCGTGGTCGTATTGAAGCAGGGCACGTTGTGCGAATCGGTCAGTGATGGCAACAGCAACGGATCGACGATCCCCAAACTATCGGCCTCGTCTAGAAATGTCTGCTGATACGTGACACCGAACTTCATGTTGTTGATGCCGCGCACGTACGCGAGATCCGAGTGAACTCCCGCATTCAGCAGCGTGCGGTGCTGGCCAATCGTTTCACGTTGAAGATTCGCAGGGCCCAGATCGGCAAACGGATCATTGCTCGGATAGTAGTGGTAGTCATCGCGGCGCGCATATCCGCCAACCGTGAGAACCGCCCTGGGATTCAAGAGCAATGACCACGATGGCGAGATGTTGTAGGTTTTGATCTGCGAGCGCTGGTCCATCGCCGGGACCGGATTGCCGAACGGGTCAAGCACGCCGAGGTTGAGAGTGTCGTAAGTCTGCGGCGTCTGAAACCACGAGCGCGTCCACGCCAGATCGAGGTGGATCGTGTTGCCGGTCTTGATCTGATAATCGACGCGATCAAAGAAGTTCTCGGTATTGCCCTTGTCGTGCATAACGGCAAACTCGGGTGCATCGAGAAAACGCCCGCCATCGGTTCCGCTGATCGCGACAAAGTTGCCCCAGTTCTGCCCGCCATAAGCCAGGTCAAACGCTGTATTGCTCGTGCCAAAAGACCCGTACGATCCAGTGAGTGAACCGGTCGGCGTGGTCACACCCTGGCCCGACCGCGTGCTGACTTTCACCACCAGGCTCGTCTTGCCGCCGAACTCCGCCGGCGGCGCTCCGGCGATGACTTCCATCGATTGAATCGAACTCGACGGAATCTGATTCGAGAATGTCTTGCTGGTCTGATCGGAGTTCGCCTGGTCGTCGACCGAAATCGTGTTTTCCGCGTGATCGCCGAGTCCGTGCATCTGGTTATTCGAATCGGCTGAGACACCCGGAGTCGCCGCCGTCACTGCCGCGCTCATGCCCGACGATTCCGTCGGCATGGGCAACCGATCCAGCACACTCTTGTCGACGTCGCTATGGAACGTAGAATCGGTTTCCACCAGGTCGCCGGCTTCATCGTGAACCGTAATCGTCGTTGCTGCCACGGATGCCTGGAGCGCAATGCTGACATTTACCGGCACCACTGAACGGAGTTCAACATCCTGGGCATAGGCCGAGAATCCCTTGGCCGTGACCGTAAGATGGTAAGGGTTGAAAGGAACGTTCGGAAACTGAAACTGGCCAGCAGAATCGGTCTGCACCGTGCGGTCGAGGCCGCTGACAGCATTGTGAATCTTGACGGTAGCCCCGAGCACGATCGCGCCCGTTGCATCGACTACCGTTCCGTTCAGCGTGGTCGAGTTGCCAACCGACTGCGGGCTTGCCGCGCCTGAAGCAGCGCAGACGGCAATCAGCACCAAGACGGCAAGGCGCAGAGGATTCCCGAGTACAAATCTAAAATGCGATTGAGAGGACAAGTCTTTATTATCTTACCAATCCCCTCGTCAGTCTCAGCTGACTAAAGTTTTTACAATCATTTACAACCTGCCTAGAAATCCGCAGTCAACAATTTGTCTAGAAATGGAATCCAACCTCCGCCGTCAGCGCGCGCGGTGTCACGTAATGCGTGCCGCTGAAGATGGAAAGAAAGAGAGTTCCGAACGAGAAAAATCTCGTTCGGAACTCTTAACCCTAGGAAGCCACTCTCAGAAGTGGAACCCAAGCTGAGCGGTCAGGGCACGGGGTGTCACGTAGTGAGTGCCGCTGAAAGTGGAAAGGAAGTTGTACAGAGCGTAATTGTTGGTGATGTTAATCGCCGTGAGTTGGAGACTTACTTTGTACTTGTCGCCATGGAACACGTTGTCGTGTCCGACGCTAATGTCGAATAGACTCCGAGGGGCGACGCGTTGCGGATTGTGGTCATCATTTTCCTTGTTCGGCGCCGGCACTTGGAGAAGGAACGATGTGAACTGTGACGCCAAGCAAGGGCTAGGCAGAGGCCGAGTAGGGGTAGCTCGCACGCCGTTGCACGTGAAGCCAGCCTGAAACTCCTGGTCTGCGGTTAGTGGCAATCCACTGATGGTGTTGATCAGATTTACCGCCGGTTGGCCGCCCAGCGTAGTGGACGCCCCAGCGCAGGTTGCAGTCAGAGGGTCATAGCACGGCGTCGCTCCCGCCACCAGCCCGCTGTCGTACCGCCAGTTGAAGCCGAACCACGGGCCGCGCTTCCACGGCTGATATTCCAGGTGCGTCGTCTGGTTGAATTTCTCGTCATGGTCGATACGAAACGCTCCCGTCGCTGGGCCGATAATGGGCAGTCCGGCGACCTGCGGCAGGAAGAATCGCGCCGCTACGCTCGACATCGTGAACAGCGCCGAGAATCCGTGATAATTCGGTACGCTCACACGGATCGCATATCCTGGGATCTTGGATTTGGTCCACTCGATCGGGAAGTAGATCGGAGTGGCGCCCACATCGCCAAAGTCGTAGCCGTTATGCGTGTACTTCCAGATGTAATCCCCACTCACCACCAGGTATCGTCCAAATGCTTGTTGCAGGCCGGCGTGGAATTCGTTGCGATAGCCCGGGCGAATCGCTCCCTGGTTGCACGAAACGCCGGGTGGCGGTACAAGCGCGGCAAGGAAAGGAATGTTGCATCCGGTGCTGGCGATGATCAGGTTTTCGTTGAACGGACTTTCCATCGTTCGCGCATACGAAACGCGTAATACCGTGTTTGTCTGCTTGATGTTGTAGGCGACGCCCAGGCGTGGTTCCGCCTGCCGATCGACGACTAGAGCATTGTAGAAGTCGCCGCGTAATCCCGCATTCACCGACCAGTTTCCCTTCGTAATCGCGTCCTGAAGATAGAGCGCCAGTTCCTTCACGTCGGTGTGGCCGACAAACGAGAAAAAACTACCCTTGGCGTATTGACCGCCTCCACCCGTCAAGTCATGTGGCGCCAAAATCGCACAGGGCGTGCCCGGAATCGGCTGTCCCCCACTCAGGCAAGACGGTGCAATTCCCGGAACCAGCGTCGGATCTACGATGCCAATCTGGTCATTTTCGTCGAGAAACGTGTGCTCGTATACCGCTCCCAGCTTGATATTGTGGATACCCTTTACGTACGACAGCGTCGAGCGAAGGCCGGCGTTAGTCAGCTTCCTGTTCTGACTGACGCTCTCGCTCTGCAAGTCGGGAGACCAATCGTTGAAAAAGTTAGCGCTGGGATAATAGTTGTACTGATCCCTGCGCACAAAGCCGCCAAAGGCAAACACTGTGGATGAACTGATCAGGTGCGTCCACATCGGCGCAATATTAAAAGTCTTGATTTGCGAAACCTGATCTGTCCTGCCTAGTGGATTGCCCGACGGGTCAGTCAGCACTCCAGCGCCGTTAACATTGTGAAACTGCTGGTCATAAGAGTTGGGATTTTGAAACCAGGAACGGGTGTAGCCGAAGTTAACGAGAATCGAGTCCGCGTTCGAGAATTTGTAGTCGACGCGGTCGAAAAGGTTCTCTTCGTTTCCTCGGTCATTCATCACGGCGAACTCTGGTGGATCGAGGAATCGGCCACTATTGAGTCCGTTCGCGCTGATGAAGTTTCCCCACTTCGCGCCGCCGTAGCCCAGATTGAATCCTACGTTCGATGTACCGAAGGAGCCATACGAAGCGGTCACGTCGCCATGGGGCGTGGTCATGCCTTGTCCAGACCGCGTCGTCACGTTAATGATCAAACTTGTTTTGCCTCCATATTCGGCAGGTGGCGCGCCCTGAATCACCTCCAGCGACTGGACCGAGTCCAGAGGAACCTGGTTGGAGAAGACCTTGCTTTGCTGGTCGGTGATGGGCTGGCCATCGAGCGAAAACGAGTTTTCCGCGTGGTCGCCTAATCCGTGAAACAGGCCGTTCGAATCGGCAGCAACTCCGGCCGTCACCAGCGTAACTAGCGAACTGAGCGACGAAGACTGACTCTCGAGCGGAAGTTTGTCCCACGCGTTCTTGTCTGCGTCGGTGTGACCAATCGGGTCGTTCTCGACCAGGGCTCCGCCCGACTCCACCGTGACTGACGTACTCGACGCCGCGACCTGCAGCTTGATCGGAAGTTCAATCGGTACGCTGGAGCGAATCTCCACATCCTGCGCATAGGTAGCGAATCCGGCCGCACTTACGGTCATTTGGTATGGATTGAGCGGAAGATTGGTGAAGGTGAACTTCCCCGAAGCATCGGTTGTGGTGGAGCGGGCATATTTGCTGACGGTTTGATGGATCTCCACGGTTGCGTTCGGAACGACGGCACCGGTTGGATCCACAACTATTCCGCTGATGGACTGCGCGTGTGCGATCGAGGCTAGAAACATCGCGGCCATGGCGACGGCGGCAAAGCGCCGGGAAAGATGGCGATGATAAAGACCAGGCATTTAAAGCCCTCCTGAAGAATGAAGCAAAGAAATGTAGGGAATCGTCGACCCGAAACGGCGCGAGTCGATTGTGCTAGTTGTGTTGAATCCCTAGAGAGCGGCAGGAGGGCCGCGAATACCTAGATTGGAGACATCGAAACTGACATTTGCCAGTGCGGCTTTTTCGTGCAGAACGCCGACGGCGGTGAAAATGGGTGCTGTATCCCTGGAACTCGGAGCAGGGCTGGCGGTATGTGCCGCCACGCAGATCGAGCAGGAAGCCGCGTCCGTCTGGCTGGGGTGATTATGGGTAGACTCCACCGCCGCTGTCCACAACATCAGGGACAGGCAGAGCCACACCGACCAGCGTATCCTGAAGCGCATCAAGTTCCTGCTGCGGAATTAGACTCGTTCAGCTTATAACGGTTATCCGGCATATGGCAATGCCGGCAAGTTACTATAGACTCGATCATCAATGGCAGCCCCAGGCAGCCAAATCTGACGGCACTCATCTCAAGAGAGGCAGGCATGGCAGAACCTACTTACGAAGAACTCAAAGCAAAACTCTCCCAGCTGGAAAAAGAAGTCGAAACCAAGAAGCGCAGCGGCGACCTGATTTTCAAAGTCGGCGAAAAGGGCGGCGTCAGCGTTTACGGCCTGGGCCGCTTCCCGGTCACGCTTTATTACGAGCAATGGAACCGACTGCTCGGCGCGGCCGACGACATCAAGAGCTTCATGGAAGAAAACAAGTCGAAGCTGAAGCTCAAAGAGTAGGGTTTAGAAAGGCAGTTCTCAGTTCCTAGTTCTCAGTTCTGTGATTTGCGCTTGCCTGAGAACTGAGTACTGAGAACTGATCTTGACGCGTGAACCTACCCGTAAATCCGCCGCTACTGCCGATGCTTGCCAAGCGAGTGGACGAGCTCCCTCCCGGCGAAGATTGGATCTTCGAGCCGAAGTGGGATGGTTTTCGGGCGCTGGTGTTTCGCGATAGCGACGAAATTCTGATTCAAAGCCGCGATGAGAAGCCGCTGAATCGTTATTTCCCTGAACTAGTTGACTCGCTGCGCTTGGCGTTGCCTCCGCGTTGCGTTCTTGATGGCGAGATTGTCATCGTTCAGAACAACGAACTCGATTTCGACGCGTTGCAGCTTCGCCTTCATCCCGCCGCGTCGCGGGTGAAGCTGTTGTCACAACAGACTCCATCGTCATTTGTGTTTTTCGATCTGCTCTGCGTCGAAGATCGCAATCTTTGTTGTGAACCATTCCAAGCCCGTAGACGCGAATTGGAATCTCTGCTTTCATCCGCCGCTCCGCCCATTCACCTGACGCCCGCAACCATTGACCGCAGCATTGCCGCTGACTGGTTTCGTCGTTTTGAAGGCGCAGGTCTCGACGGTGTCATTGCGAAATCAATTTCAGGAACTTACGAACCCAACAAGCGCGTGATGATCAAAGTCAAACACGAACGCGAGTGCGATTGTGTCGTCGCCGGATTTCGCTGGCACAAAAAAGGAGATCGCACGCTCGTTGGCTCATTGCTGCTCGGCCTCTTCGATGATTCTGGCGCTCTGCAACACGTCGGAGTCTGCGCCAGCTTCAGCAACGCGAAGCGCAAAGAGTTGGTGGAATTCCTCAAGCCTTATCGTGAAGACGCACTCGCGGCTCACCCATGGAAGCATTGGGCGGAATGGATGACGGAAAACGGGGACGGCGTCAAACGCATGCCGGGTGGTCAGAGCCGCTGGAGTCAGGGCAAGGATTTGTCCTGGGAGCCACTGCGCCCCGATTTGGTGGTGCAGGTTGCCTATGATCACATGCAGGGGGACCGCTTTCGTCATACCGCGCAGTTTCGCCGTTGGCGAACGGATAAAAAAACGAGCGACTGCACCTATGATCAGCTCGAAGTCGTCGCGCCGCAGGAACTAGCAGAAATTTTCCCGCACGGACGATGAAGGAGGCTTGCAACCAGCACGCCTGAAAGAGCGGGCATCAGACTGCGCCCCGTACGTGGAAGAGCGGCGCTTCAGCGCCGCGTCAAGCGGGTAAAAGAATAGGGCTTTAGCCCCTGGGATTTTCCGGTTTCAACCCTTCCGCTTCTTACTCCATTCCCGCCATTCTCGTGTCGGATCATCATCGGGATCCGGCGTCTCCTGCGCAGGCCGCAGCTCTTCTGGAACATGCCGTAGGTTCACTCGAATGCGAGTCCACGTCGATGATCTCCCGCGCATCGAGTCGACGAGCACATCGTCAACGGCGAGCAGCCCAGCGACCTCAGCATGTTTTGCCTTCCACTTTTCTAATCCAGCGAGCGCCGCAGCTTTATCAGGTGAGTTCGCAATTACGATAAGCGGCATCCTTACACGTGGCTTCTTCACCGCTGATTTCACTGGTTTGGTCGATTTTGCACGCGACGGCGCTACACGAGACGCTTCGCCTTCCATCTTGCGAAAGTGCGGTGGCCAGGGAGCGTCCGCCAGGCCAGCCGCCTCGTCCTTGTCCGCAAGTTCCAGCAATTTTTCGAGCGAACCAGGCGCGTTATCCATCTCTGCGTGCGGATCGCCGATTTTCGCGAAGCGCTCCGGAACTGTGAACAGCGTAAAGTCAGCGGGATCGCAGTCAGAAACCTCGTGCCAGTGTAGTGGCGTCGACACGCGTGCATCGGGAAGTGGCCGAACGGAATAGGCCGAGCACGTCGTTCGGTCTTTCGCATTCTGGTTGTAATCGAGAAAGACACCGTGACGTTCTTCCTTCCACCATTTTGAGCTGGCCAGCGCAGGTGCACGGCGTTCCACAGCACGCGACAAAGCAACCGCGGCACGCCGCACTTCAGCGAACGTCCAGCGAGGTTCAATGCGCACATTCACGTGCATGCCGCGTGAGGCACTGGTTTTAGGCCAGCCGCGAAGGCCGACCTCTTCAAGGAATCCCTGCACTTCGAGAGCGACGCGGCGCACGTCATCCCAGCTCACACCCGGAATCGGATCCAGATCGACCCGCAATTCGTTGGGGTGATCAAGGTCTGCAGAACGCACCGGGTGCGGGTGCAGTTCGATGCAGCCGAGGTTCACGATCCAAGCCAGCCCAGCTGCGTCATCGACAACAATTTCTTCCGCAGTCCGGCCGGAAGGGAAGGAAAGAGTAACTGTTCTCAGCCAGTCCGGCCGCTGCTCCGGTGCCCGCTTCTGATAAAACGCCTCGCCCTCAGCGCCGTTGACGAAGCGTTTGAGGACAATCGGGCGATCACGGATTCCGCCGAGCGCTCCGGGCGCAATCGACAGGTAGTAGCGAACAAGATCGAGCTTCGTGACCTGTACCTGCTTCGAAAAATATAGCTTGTCGGGATTCGTGACCCGAACTTCGCGTCCCTCAATCGACAGTGTCTCGTTGGCCGGTTCCTTTGCCACGAAAACAGGCTACCACTCACGCGCGGGTTGTTATCTGCCGATTACAACGCCAAAGTACCTTGGGAACAACTGGCCGCTGACAACCGGCAACTGACGACTGCCATTTCGGTTTATAATTAATTGATCGTGCCCAAGTACTCCATTGTCGTCCCTCTGCACAACGAGCAGGAGAACGTCACCGACCTCTACGACCGCCTGAAGGCGGTTATGGAGTCGCACGGGGAGAGCTTCGAAATCGTTCTGGTCGACGACGGATCGAGCGATCACACCTTCGCCATGCTGCGGGAGATCGCGGCGGTTGACAGCCGCGTCACGGTCGTCAAATTGCGCCGCAACTTCGGCCAGACCGCCGGACTCGCCGCCGGATTCGACCACGCCCGCGGGGAATACATCATCGCTATGGATGGCGACCTGCAGCACGATCCCGCCGACATTCCGATGTTCCTGGAAAAAATCGCCGCCGGCTACGATATCGTCAGCGGATGGCGCAAGAATCGCGTCGACAATTTCTGGATGCGCCGCATTCCCAGCCGCATTGCCAATTGGATGATGGCCAAAATTTCCGGTGTCGATATCCACGATTTCGGTACCACATTCAAGGCTTATCGCCGCGACATTTTGGAGCAAGTCCCGCTCTACGGCGAGCTGCACCGCTTCATCCCGGCGCTGGCGTCGTGGCACGGTGCGTCGATCTGCGAAGTTCCCATCCGCAACGTGAACCGCGAGCGCGGCGTTTCGCACTACGGCATCACACGTACCTTCCGCGTGTTTTTCGATCTGCTGACCATCCGCTTCCTGCTGCGTTATCTGTCGCGCCCGCTGCACTTTTTCGGCAGCTTCGGCATGTTGAGTATCTTCGGCGGCAGTGGAATCGTCCTGTGGCTGGGCGTAGAAAAATTTTTGCGCCACGTTCCGGTCATGGCCGCACACGGCCCTCTGATGATGGCGGCTCTCGGCCTGCTGCTTGGCGGTCTTAATCTTCTCGCCATCGGCCTGCTCGGCGAAATGCAGGTCCGCCACTACCACGAGCCCAGTCGCCGCGCACCCTACTCGGTCGACCGCGTTTTGCGCTCGCAGAACGAAGAGCACAGCGTCTCGGAGTAACGCGCCCTGCCGTTCCGGCTGGAAGAACAATCTCTTTCCCATCACACTTTCCGCGCCCGCGTCATCAGATAGTCTTGCCGAACCAGGTTGTCGCGATAGTATTGCGTCACGACCACATCGAATTCGCGGCGGAATTCATCCAGTCGCTCTGGATTCGTTGCTGAGAGCATTTGCACGAGTTTGATCGTCGGCCCCGCGGCCCGTTCTATGTTCAATCGGAAGTGCTGTGCACTGAGGGCAGGGACCAGCATGTGCCCGCGATCAAAAAACAGATCTTCCACGGCGCCTTCGAGCCGCTGCCGCACCACGCTGATATCACCCCAAAGTATGGGAGACGGAACACCCGGCGGCAGAGGAGGCATGTATCGAGTCGCGATTGCATTGGTTTGCCCGACCCAGCATTTCCGGAGGCCAGGTCGCAAACGCAATGGTTCCACCCGGGCGCAGAACGCGAAGCATTTCGCGAACTGCGACGTCGGGACGAGGCGCGAACATGTGTGCAAACTGGCTCAGCACAGCGTCAAACTCTCCGTTCTGAAAAGGCAACGCTTCAACGTCTGCCTCGAAGAATTCGATCTCTACCTCGGCCAGTTGAGCATTCTCGCGAGCCCGCTCCAGAAGTTGAGGCGTCAAATCGGCTGCCTTCACTTGCGCTCCAAGCCGTGCGGCCGTGACGGCCACAACTCCGGTTCCACAGCCGATGTCCAGCACTCGCATTCCCTTGGCGACTCCGGCGAATTGCACCAGCCGCGCCGCTGCCTGCGTGGTCACCGCCTCCAACGGAGCGAAATGCTTCCAGCCCTCTTTTTGCGCCTGCTTGAACTGATCGAGTCCATCCATATGTTGCCCCCAAAAAGACTATGTAGGGACAGCCGCCCTCGGCTGTCCGTTCGAGCGAAGCTCAAATTGGTTTTGCTTCGAGCCGATCAGTCCTCATCCCATCGTGCTGCCGGTTGTTCGTTGCGCACCCAAAGAATGAAGTCTGTCATCGGAGGCACGCCTCCCAGCTCGCGCAGGCGCGTCGCATTCTGCCCGCGATGATAGTGACTGTGCATGGCCGCCTGGGTCAGTGCATGGCGGCGGCTGATCTCCAGCGCGGGTTTGAACCAGGGAACCTCGATCACCTCTTCCAGCCACTCCGCAGTCGCGTTTCGTACTAATTCGCTGAGGTCGTCATTTCCCTGCCGGGCATAATTTTTTAACTCCGCTACATTGGTGAAGTCCTCCGGCTTTTTGAAGGCGAATTCCGAAGTCCGCGAGCCGGCGATCCACAAAAACGCATGTTGCACCAGGTGAATATGAACCAGCCGCTCGTGGATGGCCTTATCGGCCAGTGCCGCCGGATGCGCCTCAAAGGCGCGCCAGTGTTCGGTGTCGGCCCAGGCTTGGTGGCGATAGAGTTCGTCGAGGTATGAGCTCAAAGGTTCCTCCGTTGGCCTGTCAGTTTACTCTGCTGGACGAAGGCCGGGTATCCACAGTCGTATAGTATGGCGGTTGCTTTCAGAGGAGTTCCAGCTATAGAGAGAGCCAGTACGCGGACTGCTATCTCAGTTGCCCCAAAAGCTTATGGCTTTCGGCCGCTACCTGTCTTTGCGGGCGAAGCTTTGTCAAAGGCGTCGAAGAAGTCGAAGAGATCTGGCCAGTTTTCCTGTAACCATTTCGGGGCCGAGTAGTAAAGCGCGAATGATTCTGCGAAGAGTTCTTTGGGAGGATCTGAAGCCGCATACCAGGTGATCGGTCGTATGCCTTTGTCATGGACGAGTTTGTCGAATTTCGCTTTTAAGGCCAGGTCGTATGAAACCACATGACCCAGTTCGTGGGCGAATACTTCGGTTGGCGCAAGTTCTACGTCTGGTTTGTCACCGGAGACGGTGCCGCCAAGGAAAAGAGTGTTAATATTTGCCCACGCTTGGTCGAAGATAGTGATCGTGGGCTTACTCTTTCCTCCCCGAGTAACCCCAGCCACTTCATCTTTTTTCTCGAAGCAGCCAGCACTTGTGCAGCCAGTTCTGCCTGATCCAGGAGTGGCACCAACCTTCCATTCGAAATAAACTTTCTGCCGAATGAACTGTACGCCTTTGAAGCTAGCGACCACTGTGTCACTCATCTTCTCCAGCGCGAGTTCAAGTAAGGGAAGTTCGGCACTAGTGAATGACTGTAGATCCTGTAAATCCTCCGTTTTCGTGAGACCCAACTTTCTAAGCCGTAGCGTTGCATCGCCAGGCGTCAAGATCTTGATGCCATAATTATCCTCATACCACTTCGGATTGCTACTACCATTCTGAATCTTGGCAGTAATGTCTTTTTCGATCTCTGCAACCGTCGTGCCTGCTGTGATTGTGGGGAGAGGAACTTTCGGATAACGTGTCTTCAACCATCCTGTCAAAGCCGTGACTTTGTCGGCCTCGGTAGCACCCTGCGTATGATCAAGAAAACCGTTAATACGAGCTAAATTTCCTTGTGGCTCTAAGCTAACGCCTCCAACTCCAAGCTCGCCGACCTTTTGGACATCTACGTCATTTGTGTTTGGTTTGAAGAGAAGCGTAACCAGCATGCGCCGGTTCCTTATTGCGTGCGGCGCCATTGACACAGGAGGGTCGATGATTGGCACAATCGCATCTACTTCAGCATTGCGAGTACCAACTTTTTGTTTGCTTGGGTCGCTCTTAAAATACTCCCAGATTGCAACTTCGACCGAGTGGCGCTCCTCGGGTTTTAGCCCGGTCAAGCCGTTGACTCTTCCCAATTTATCCCTGCGGGTCGGATCCTCAGTAGTTTGAAGAATCTCTAGGAAATCGTGAGATGCATAATCGCGGGGTGCTTGCTGTGTCGTTGGAGCCGTGGCGCCGAGAAAGACGATAGTCAGTCCGGTAACCTCACCAGACCGGTCCTTCTTTCCTGTGACGTGGAAGGAGGAGGATGACTTGTTGCCCAGCGGAATGGTGAGGACTTGATCGAAGCTGGCCCCAGCTGTCTTTTCGACCCAGTAAAAGAGGCGCAGAAATTCTTCGTGATGTGCCTCCCAATATCGGGCGGAGCCACCTAGGGGAAAGTCCCTTTCCGAGTAAGAGCGCGTCTTCGGAGTATATTCGTGTTGGTTCGCTTGACTCGTTGTGAAGCTGGTAGAAGGAGCGTCGAGATTTGCAGTAGACGCTCCTGGGCCTGACGCTACCAATCTGATCTGAACCGTTCCTTTTTGAGCGGCAGTAACTGGGGGGCTGAAAATCATCTCGCAGGTTAGAGGAAATGTTTTGCCGCCCGGCCTTGGGGGAATAGTAATCAGTCTTGTGGTTTCTTGCGTGATCCGAGTTGTCGGCAGCGTCTGAAAAACAACTGCCAGTGCGGCGTTCTGCTGCTCATTGTCAAATAGTAGCGGGTCTATTCCCGCGATGGGAAAGCCGGCGGCCTCCAACTTTTCTCCCCAGAAGCCATACCTTGCTACATTCCTAAGTGTGTCCTGGGTAATCGGTATGCCTCTGGTTTCATACTGCTCAACTGTTTGCCGGAAAATCATTCGTGGACTGGCCGTGTGCAGTATGCGCAACACGGCTTGATTGCCGATCAGGCGCTGCAAACGGAGAATTGGATGCTTATGAGAATATGTCCCCACGCTAGCGACCTTACGTCGAGGCCTAGAAAGCATCAGCTTTCGAGGTTGACGCTGTTTTTGGGCAAAGGTGCGCATGGCCATTCATCCCCTGAGGTCGACCAACGCGAATCTGACATCCCGCTCGTTATGAGTCAAGGACAAAACAGCATTACATTTGCGTGTCTGTACCTGTGCACTCTGCTCGATCGATCCTAATCCTTGCCGCAAGAGCATCTTCGTGCGCGGCAATCAGCTCTTACTACACGGCCTCTCTCTAAATCGAAGCGTATAATTTCCCCTTTGCTTTTCTCGGGAGTTCTGCATTATGGAAAAAGCCACGCAATACGAATTACAACTCGCCCGCCGCATGTCGCGGTTGGGCACCGAGACTGCGTTCGAAGTCCTGAACCGTGCGCGCGCGCTGGAGCGCCAGGGCAAGAGCATCGTCCACTTGGAAATCGGCGAGCCCGACTTTGATACCCCGGCCAACGTGATCGACGCAGGTATCGACGCACTGCGTAAGGGATGGACGCATTATGGCCCCTCCGCCGGATTGCCTGAACTGCGGCAAGCTGTGGCTGAATATGTCAGCCGTACGCGTGGAGTGAAGGTCAATAGCGATGAAGTAGTTGTCGTCCCGGGGGGCAAGCCCATTATCTTCTTCACAATCCTTGCATTTATTGATGAAGGAGATGAAGTCATCTATCCCAACCCCGGCTTCCCAATTTATGAGTCGATGATCCACTACGTCGGCGGCCGGGCTGTGCCAATTCATCTGCGCGAAGATCGGGATTTTTCCCTCGACGTGAACGAACTCGCCGCGCTTATCAGCGATCGTACGAAGCTGATCATATTAAATTCACCCCAAAACCCCACGGGCGGAATTTTGGAGCGGCGTGAGATCGAGCACGTCGCGCGCATCATCGGTGAGCGCAACATCATGGTGCTGTCGGACGAAATCTACAGCCGCCTGCTCTTCGACGGTGCCGAGCACTTCTCCATCATGTCGGTGCCCGGGATGCAGGAGCGCACCATCCTTCTCGATGGCTTCTCGAAGACTTACGCCATGACGGGATGGCGCATGGGCTACGGCGTCATGCGCCCAGACCTGGCCACACACATCACGCGCCTGATGACGAATTCGAATTCCTGCACGGCAAGCTTCACGCAGATCGCGGGAATCGAAGCGCTTCGCGGCGATCAGAGTTCTGTCGATCACATGCGTGACGAATTCCAGCGCCGTCGCGATGTCTTCGTGGCTGGCCTCAACAAGATCAAGGGATTCTCCTGCCGCATGCCCAAAGGCGCGTTCTACGTCTTCCCCAACATCACGAAGACCGGATGGAAATCGAAGCCGCTGGCCGACGCGCTGCTGGAGCAGGCTGGTGTGGCAGCGCTCGCGGGCACATCATTCGGCGATTTTGGGGAAGGATATCTGCGTTTCAGTGTCGCCAATTCGCTGGAGAACCTAAACGAAGCCCTGAATCGTCTGGATGCATGGAGTAGGAAGAATCTCTAGGCACCTACCAGTGCGGGTAGGGTAGGGATTCCTCGCTTTGCTCGGAATGACAATCTTTAGGATGTCCAATGCAGACAAGGAAAATCTCTAGGAAATCTAGGAAACCTAAGTCCAGCCGCATTGACGCGCCAGGATACGGCTTTCCTAAAGGCACGAAAGGATTGTTGCCATGGTCATGGGCTGAGCAACGGCTGAAGAAATCTCACAACTACTGGATCACGACCGTCAAACCTGACGGCTCGCCGCACACGATGGTCGTCTGGGGGCTATGGCAGGATGGCCGCTTTCTATTCAGCACGGGTTCCAAATCGCGCAAGGCGCGCAATCTGGCGACGAATCCAAACTGCATCGTCTGCACGGAACACGCGCACGAAGCCGTGATCGTCGAGGGAATCGCCGAAATTGCCGACGTGGCCGCTCGCCGCAAACTTATTCCCGCCTACGAACGCAAATACAAATTCGATCTATCGAAGATGAAAGATGACATCCTCTCGATGAAAGAGCCGGTCTACGCCGTGCGTCCGCAAGTCGTCTTCGCACTGTGGGAGAAACATTTCCAAAGCAAATCGACGCGCTGGCAGTTCAAGTAGTTCATGTGGCGCGGGTGCCCGCGGAATCTATCCACGAGAAGTAAAGTCGAAGTACGTCTAGCTCAGATCGGAAAATCAGGGCTTCGGATTCGCTGTCGGCAGTTCGCGGGCAGGAGTGCCCGCGCCACACATCTCTCACCCTCGAACTCCCGTTACCTTCGTTACCCTCGTCGCACCCGGCCAGTTAAGCTCATTCGCGCCTTGCACCCCTATAATCCATTCAAGCTCAAAACAAAACAACGATCGAAGCACACAGCAAGCCATGGGAAAGTTCCAGCAGAATCTCAAACAGCAATCCGGTCCATGGATTTATAACCCGTGGCTCGACCTGATCGTCGGCTGCGGGGCGTGGTCCGCGCCGCTGCTTTTGCTTTCTTATTTTTCGCTGGCTTCGAGCGCGCGCACCTGGTCGGTCGTCTTCTATGCGCTGGCGCTCTTTTTCAATTATCCGCACTACATGGCGACGATTTACCGCGCTTACCATCGCGCCGAGGACTTTCACAAATATCGCGTCTTCACCGTACACATCACAGGCCTGGTCATGCTGACGCTGTTGCTGTCGCATTTCTGGCTGCGCCTGCTGCCCTGGATTTTCACCATCTACCTCACATGGAGCCCGTGGCATTACAGCGGCCAGAACTACGGATTGTTCATGATGTTCGCGCGCCGCGCCGGTGCCGATCCGGACAAATCGTGCCGCCGGGCACTTTATGGCGCGTTTGTGGTGTCGTATTTGATTTTGTTTCTCGGATTCCACACCGGACCTTCGAGCGATCCGCTGTTTCTTTCGTTAGGGATTCCAGCAGTCGTCAGCGGTTGGGAACAGATCGTGTTGAGCGTGGCCTTTATCGCGCTCTCGGTATTTGGACTTTCGCGCTTAGCGCGCGCTACGGGATGGAAAAAACTGATCCCATCGCTCACACTTTTTTCTTCGCAGTTTCTATGGTTTCTCTTGCCGGCGGCGATTTCACTGATCAAAGGCCTAGCAATTCCACAGAATCGTTACAGTTCGGGTGTGCTCGCCGTGATGCACTCCGCGCAATATTTGTGGATCACGAGCTACTACGCGCGCCGCGAAGCAACTGACAAATCAGCGGGCAATGTGGGTAAGCCGTCGCGAAACTGGCGTCCTCTGGCCTATTTCGGTGTGCTCGTCGTCGGCGGCATTGCGTTGTTCGTGCCGGGACCGTGGCTGGCGAGCCGTGCCTTTCATCATGATTTCAGTGCCAGCTTCCTGATCTTCACCGCGCTAGTAAATATTCACCACTTCATTCTCGACGGCGCCATCTGGAAACTGCGCGACGGACGCATTGCATCGTTGCTACTCAATTCACGGGAAAGCATTTCAAATGCTGCCTCTGATGCAGGCGGACGGCTCGCGGCAGCCGGTCGATGGCTTGTGGGCGGTTCGGCTGGCTCGCGTTTCATCCGTGTCAGCGCGGTCGTAATCTTGCTGCTCTGGGGAACAATCGACCAAGCGCGATATTACCTTGCGCTGCGTAGCGACGATCTGCACGATCTTGAGCGTGCGGCGGCAATGAATTCGTTTGACAGTTCTTTGCAGATGCGTCTGGCTCACCGTGCTATGGAAGATGGGCAGCCGCAACAGGCAGAAGCCGCCTGGAAGCGCGCGATGCAAGCTAATCCTGCCGATCCCGCTCCGCGTCAGGCCCTGCTGCAATTCCTGATCGACCAGAACCGCTACGACGAAGCCTTCACCTTGACGGAAGCATCGCTCAAGTACGCGCCGAAAGACGCCAATCTGCTGGTCGATCGCGGATTTCTCGCGTTACAGCGCGGCCATGCCGATGAAGCTCGTTCCAGTTGGGAGCAGGCGATTGCTGTCGATCCAAATCAGATCAATGCTCATCTCTATCTTGCCAACGAACTCGATCGCGAAGGCCAGGCGCAGAGCGCGGCGTCCCACTACAACGTTTATCTCGGCAAAATCGCACGGCAGTCGGCGCAGGATCGTCCTGCCGCAGATCGGGTGATCGCCATCGTTCTGCGCATGGCCGATTGCCAAGCCCGTTCGTCACAAACTGATTTTGCCGTGAAGTCGTATCATCTCGCAGAAAAGCTGGCTGTGCAGACCGGGCAGACTAAACTGGAGAGTGTAGCCGACGTGAATGAAGCTGCGCTTCAGGCCAAGGCCGGCAAGTTGACTGAGGCGTTGTCGCTGTATCAGCATGCTCTGAAGCTGGACGACGCTATCGGTGATCAAAGTGCTAGCGCCGAAGACTGGCTCGCTTACGGCCGCTTTCTCGATGAAGCCGGATTTTCACCGCGTCTCGCATATGCCTGCCTGGTGAAGGCTGCCAGCCTCAGGCCAACTTTGCACGAGGCTGGTCAATCGGACCCGGCTGCGGCGATTCGTCAATCGGCGATCAATCAATCATTAGAGAAGCGTCTGGGAGCAGCAGCGGCCGGCATTCGACGTAATCCCGAACCGGCGCTTACGGAGGCGTTGGCGTTGAAATCCTAGGCATCGGGCTGAAATGCATTCCGCATCCTAGGAATCATTGACACTGTTGTAGTCGTGCTCAACAATGATGTATCCCTGCATTTATTAACTTTTGTTCCAGGAGAGCGACTGTATGGCCGATGGCGAACAGGTACAAATGGAAAGTCAGTCCAATGCAGGCAAATGGATTCTGATCCTGCTGGCGGTGCTCGTAGTGGCTGGGTCCGCTTACGCGCACTACGCGACACATCAGGCAGTGGCGAAGTTGAATAAAGACCTCGCCACCAGCCAGGCGCAGGTCAAAGAATTACAGACTCGCGTCCAGAATGCCGAGGCGCAAGAAGAAACTCTGGCGCGCCAGGCCGGGATGACCAAGAAGGAACTTGCACAGCGCACCGCCGAATTGCTAGCCCAGCAGCGCGCTGCCGAAAATCGTTTAGAGAAAGAGCAGAAAGAGCAGATCACCCAGGTGAGCGGTGACATCGCCGGCGTCAAGACCGATGTCGGCGGCGTCAAGACCGACGTGGCTTCCACCAAGGCTGACCTCGAAGCCACCAAGGCCAAGCTGCAAAGCGCGGTCGGCGACTTGGGCGTGCAGAGCGGCCTGATCGCCAATACGCGGTCGGATCTGGAAGTCCTCAAGCACAAAGGCGACCGCAACTATTACGAGTTCACACTGCTCAAAGGCGCCAAGCCGCAGCCGGTTTCGACCGTCAGCCTGCAACTGAAGAAGGCCGACGTCAAAAAGGGCAAGTTCACCCTGGACGTGACGGCCGATGACAAGACGATCGAGAAAAAAGATCGCAACGTCTCCGAGCCGATTCAGTTCTACTCTGGACGCGATCACCTGCTGTTTGAGCTGGTCGTGTGGACTGTCGACAAGAACAAGGCCACGGGATATCTGAGCACGCCGAAGAACGCTCCTGTGCCGGTGACTGCCAATTAGCAAGGACGCAGTCGCGCAACGGGGTTAGTAACGGCACGGCTTTCAGCCGTGCCGTTGTGTTTCTAGAATGGAACCTGCGCTGTAGCGCCTGAGGTTGAATGACTGGATGGCTCTTTCCCGGCTTGCACATGCTCGGACAGATCGTCCTGCGCACGGGCATCATCTATCTGTTGGTGCTGGTCGGCGTGCGCCTCAGCGGCAAGCGCGAAGTCGGGCAGATGACACCCTTCGATCTCACCTTGCTGCTTCTGTTGTCGAACTCCGTACAGAACGCGATGACCGGCCCGGATACGTCGCTGGCCGGCGGTGCCGTCGCGGCCGCCACCTTGCTCATCCTGAATTACGGGATCGGAAATCTCTCCGGCGTGAATCGGCGCTTCCGCCGCCTGATCGAAGGCGAACCTTCACTGCTTGTCCACGATGGCAAGGTTATCGAATCCCACATGGCGAAGGAACACGTAAGCATGGACGAGTTGCACCGCGCCCTGCGCGAGCACGGCATTAACAGCTGCGATCAGGTCGCGTTGGCCGTGCTGGAAGTTGATGGCTCGATCAGTTGCCTGAAGTATGACGAGATCAAACCGGATGCGAATACCCATCTTGTGCGGCGGAGATTCATTCAAAAGAAACAGTAGGCCTGGCAACCCCCTCACCACATGCACTAGATTTTGTGCACCTACTTGCTAAATGGCTGATTCTGGAGGCCCAATCGAGCATTGTTCTTGTCGAAAACTAGCGCAATAAGCTATTTGTAATCAGGCACTTATATCTGCTAATTAAACCGATTTATCTCTTTGGTCTGGAGCGGAGGAACGATAGTGTAAAGTCCCCCCCGGGCCGGTCGCTGGAAACCTCTGTAGCGTCGTTGCAACGACCATGGCGGGGGCATCGCTTGCGCACCGGGCAGGATCGTGTGGCGCTTGATCGTGAGATTTTCTCTGCGCACTTTGCGAGGTCTTTGCGTTCTTTGCGGTCAAAGCTTTTTACCGCAAAGGTCGCGAAGAACTGCCGCAAAGTTCGGAAAGATGAGCTAATCGAAGAACTTCAAACTGATAGATATTTAGTAGCAAGTCCACGTTACTCGATCGCCAGAAATTTAATGCAAACCGGCGACGCTACATCCAGCACCTTGCCCGTGGGCGTCAAGCGACCGGTCTTCGCGTCGATGCGAAACACGATGATATTGTCCGACTTCTGATTCTCCGCCAACAGAAGCGTGCCCGTCGGATCAATTTCAAAACTTCGGGGAGTCGAGCCCTTGGTCGGAACATCCTCCACCGGCGTTAGCGTTCCTTTCGCCTCGTCAATGGCGAAAACGTGGATTTGGTTATCATCGCCGCGATTCGAGACATAGAGAAACTTTCCCGAAGGATGCATCCGGATTTCCGCGCCTTCGTTGGGTCCGTGGTAATCAGCGGCACGGGCATTTAACGTCTGCAGAGTCGTCGTTGTTCCTTTGTCAGAGTCGTATCGAAACGCAGTCACGGTCGATTGGAGCTCGCCGACCACATACGCGAACTTTCCATCGGGGCGAAGCGCGAAGTGTCTTGGCCCGGCGCCGTCATCAAGCTTGGTAAAAGGAGGAGCATTGGGTGTGAGGGTGCCTTTGGCACTGTCGAATTTGTAAACCAGCAGTTCATTCAGGCCCAGATCATCGACCATGGCATAACGGTTGTCCGGCGAAAGATCGATCGAGTGCGCGTGCGGCCCTTCCTGGCGCTGAGGATCGGAGCCGTGGCCAGTGTGCTGCACAAACGCTGTAGCTGCGCCTAGCTTGCCGTCCGCGAGGATCGGGAACGCTGCGACGCTGCCACCGGTGTAATTTGCGACCAGCACATATTTCCCTGTGCGGTCGACGGTGACGTAGCAGGGATCGGCGCCGCGAGAGGGAACTTCATTCAGAAACGTCAGCTTCCCGGTTGCGGGATCGACCGAGAATGCGCTGACGCCACCGCTGTTCGGTCCTTTGTAGTTCGGTATTTCATTAACTGCGTAAAGGAAGTGGCCGTTCGGACTCAGCGTGACCCACGAGGGATTCGTCGTCTCCGCTGCCAGACCCAGCGGCGTAATCTGTCCAGTGCCTGCGTCATAGCTATAAGCGTAAATGCCTTTGCTCTTAGTAGTCTTGCCGTTGTCTTCCGTGTAGGTGCCAACGTAGAAGATGTAGTGATTGCCATTCGCGGCGTGCGCGGCGATTGAAACGACGAGACTGAGCAACGTGGTGAGCAGAGCGGCAGCAAAAGAAAGACGTCTGATTTTAATCATGCTGTTATAGAAACGCATTGCCTGGAATTCGTGCAAGTCGCTTTCACTCGGTGAGAACTACAAGAATCATCACTTCGCTAGAACCGTCACTTCGTCAGAATCGTCACTTCGTTAGAACGACGGGCAGCGTTTGATCGTATGGCTGGACGACCACGCTAGTCGACTGCCGCTGGTTGAATGCGTCGAGCGTCACTGGGAAAGCCACAATAATGGTTCGCGTTACGGCTTCGCCGGGCTGAATCTTGGTCTCGGGAGTGAGTGCCGGCTGGGCGCCATTTTTCAGCGACGGAAAGGCTTGATAGTAGCGATTGAAGTCGACCGCAGAGACAGCATCGGCTTCAGAGTCGCCCGAGGCGGTTTTGATTTTGCCCTGCAGCGTGCGGACGTAAAGAATCTTGTCGCTGGTGTTGGTCAGCGTGAAGGTAAGTGCGACCATGGTCGAGCCCTGGTCAGGAATTTCGACCGCCACAATGTTATCGAGAGAGCCGGCAGCCTGCGGTTTGGCGCGCTTCACAAAGGACACGATGAGAATAACAGCCGCAACGGCTGCCACACAGATCAAAACAATCATCACCGGCGGCAGGTTTTTCTTTGCCGTGCCGAATTCCTCGCCGATGTTGATTGTGGGACCGGCGGGAGGCTTAGATGCCGGTGCGGTTGCCTGCGCAGAAGCTGTGGGATGTGACGGAAGGGAAGGGTCAGGCATAGATTTCTCGCACAGCGATTCTACGCCTCACGGAAATCGGAAGCGACCGGCATCTCCCTACGACGACTGGCTGTGTCTGCAGCAATGTGCGCACAGCACACCAGAGTTGCCTCAAGCGCTGATTGGCTCGACATCCTGCGTCGGCAGTACAGGGACGACTTCCAGTTCGGTGTCGCCGCTATTCCAGACCTGCTCCCGCACGATGCGCGGCATGATGATGCAGCCGTGGGAGGCGCATCCTGGAGCCTCGATCGAATCACCGTGCATCAGGAATCCGCTGCGGCCAAAGGTATTGGTGCCTTGCGCCGGTTGCAAATGGAGCACGTACGGTCCGTGATCGGGCGTGTTCACGGGCGGCCCAACAATCGTCCAATCACCTTGCGGAATAGGCCCGACGTTTACGACGGCCTGCATCGCAGGATTGTTTTTGCCGTCATCAAATCCCGAATAGCCGATGGCAACCTGCTGGCCGTCTTGGAGAAGGGTGCCAGTTTTTTGTGTGTATGTCCACATACTAACTCCAGTCTACCCAGAGCCAGCCGGTTCAGATCATCGAATGCTTATCAGGCGTTCTGGGCCCTGAAATGTCTTTACTTCTAGGATAGTGACGCTGAATCGTATTTCGTTTCCTGGCGAAACCTAAATGCATTGCGCTACCACGCATGCTTCATCGCCTTAGCGAACTTCTCTGTGGGCAGCGTATTCAGCACGTCATCTTTCGTCAGCCAGGCGCGGCGCGCCTGCAAAATGCCGTAGCGGATTTTTTCCATGTGCGAAGTATGATGAGCGTCGGTGTTAATGACGATCTTCACGCCCTGCTGTTTGGCTTGCCGTAAGTGAACGTCGTTGAGATCGAGGCGGTCGGGGTAGGCGTTCAGTTCCATCGCGACTTTGTGTTTCGCGGCTGCCGCCAGCACCCGAGGCATGTCGAATTGGTAGGAATCGCGGCGTTGCTGAATACGGCCGGTGGGATGTCCGATGAGAGATGTATTCGGATTCGCGATCGCCTTGAGAAGGCGGTCGGTCATCTGGGCCGGCTCCTGATTGAAGACGGAGTGAACGCTGGCGATGACGATATCCATTTGCGCGAGCACGTCATCGGAGAGATCTAGGTCGCCTTCGGCAAGAATGTCTACTTCAATGCCGGCAAAGATTGTGATGCCATCGATCTTTTTACCAGCTTCGCGGATGCGCGCGATATGCTCAACCGCGCGCTTGTCGTCGAGTCCATTGGCGAAGGCCAGATTCTTCGAGTGATCGGTGATGGCCATGTACTTGTAGCCGCGCGCCTTCGCAGCCTCGATCATTTCTTCGATCGTGTTCTTGCCGTCGGTTTCGACGGTGTGCATGTGCACGTCGCCCTGAATATCTTCATGCGTGATCAGCTGGGGCAGAGTGTGCTTTTCGGCGGCGTCGATCTCGCCGAGGTTCTCACGCAGCTCCGGCGGAATGTAGTCGAGGCCAAGCTTGACGTAGATCTCTTCTTCCGTTTTTCCTGCAACGGGCTTCTCGCCTTCAAGAGTTGCCAGGCTGTATTCGCTCAGCGTGTACTTCATCTTTAGTGCTCGCTGGCGCAGAGAGACGTTATGTGCCTTTGATCCGGTGAAATATTGCATGGCCGCGCCGAATGATTCGGGCGGCAAGAGACGCACATCGACCTGTATACCGCTGCGCACGTGGAAGCTGATTTTGTTGTCACCGCTGGCGATTACATCCATTAAGGGTGGATATTTTGCGACATAAGCGATTGCCTTCTGGCGTCCCTCTTCGGAGCAGCAAGCCTTGCCTGTGACCAGGATGTCGAGATCGCCGACGGACTCGCGGCCGCGGCGTAGCGAGCCGGCAGGAGTGACCTTGTCGATGCCATCGAATTTGCTCAGGTATACCGTCAGCTTCTCAGCTTCTTCCTCGGCCGCGTCGACCTGGAAGCGGCCGGCGATGCGACGATAATCTGCGATCGCCTTCAGCAGTTTCGTTTCGTGCTTCTCGCCCATGCGCGGCAGGGTGCGGATTTTGCCTTCCTGTGCCAGCTTCTCAACGCCATCGACATCGCAGACTTGATAAGCGTCCCAAATCAGCTTGATGGTTTTCGGCCCAAGGCCCTGAATCTTCAGCAACTGCAGCATCGACGGGTGATATTTCTGCAGCAGTTCTTTCTGAATGGCAAGGCTGCCGTCTTTGAACAGTTCCTGCAGATTGGTCAGCATGCCCTTGCCGATGCCGGGGATGGCGAGCACCTGCTTGGATTCGCCGATGATCTCTTTGATCTGCTGCGAATGATTTTCGATGGCTTGCGCGGCGTTGCGGTAGGAGCGGATGCGGAAGGAGTCCTGCCCGTCGATTTCGAGCAGGTCGGCAGTCTCGTACAGAATGTTGGCAATGGCCTTGTTATCCATGGGGTAAACGATTAAGGGTAATTCAAACGTGGGGGGAAGAACCACTCTGGTGGGAAACTTCTAGGCGACGATACGAAAATTTTTAGCGACAATCTCTCAGTCGGAAATGTGATGCCGCACATTTCAACCGATAGATACACTCATTCCTCAGACCTACTGACGTGCAATCCGCGATTACGCGACCTTGGTCACGTTCGCGGCCTGGGGTCCCTTTTGACCTTCGGTGATCTCGAACTCGACCTGATCGCCTTCCTGCAGGCTCTTGTAGCCTTCAGATGAGATCGCGCTGTAGTGCACAAACACGTCGGGCCCGTCCGCACGCCCAATGAATCCATAGCCCTTCGCGTTATTGAACCACTTGACGGTTCCTTTCAAACGTTCCACGTAACCCCCTTCTTTCTGCATGTCCCTACTTGGGGGGCCCAGGGACATGCACCGCAATACGATGCATTTTGTAACTCTAGCGGTGGGCTGTCAAGCAAATGTATGCATTGATTGGGGATAAGAGAGATTTCCTGAACGGGACTACGCGAGGGTTACGCCCTCAAAAGGTGTCAGCTTTTACGCGAATTCTTGCGTCCAGCCTGGCGTTTGGCGGATGTGTGCAGCGTGTGATCGAGCCATAGCACCGAAGAGATCGTCTTGGCGTCCCGGATCGTGCCTCGGATCACCATCTTCACGACCGTCGGCAGCGGAACCAGACGCTTGTAGATGATTTCGTCCGCTTCCGGTTGGGCTTCGCCCTCGCGCAGACCAGTTGCAAGAAACACCGACATCGTTTCGGCCACGAAGCCGGGGCTGGCATAGAACTTCAGAATGCGCCTCCAGCTTGCAGCCCGGTATCCCGTTTCTTCGATGAGTTCTCGCTTCGCGGCGTGCAATGGCTGCTCGCCAGGATCAATGCGTCCCGCAGGCAATTCCCACAAATAATCACCTGCCGCATGACGATATTGTCGCTCGAGAAGAACGCGAGGCGTCGCGCCAGAATCGTCGACTGCCAACACGACGACCGATCCGGAATGATGAATGAGATCGCGCCGAACTTTTACGCCGCCGGGTTCCTGAACATGGTCAGTGGTGATCCAGAACACGGGTCCGCGATACACGGTACGCGAAGAGATGAGGCGGGCTTTTTTGCTGGTAGGCGTGGTGTTCCTGGAAGAGCTTTGGCTGGATGAAGGCGATTTGCGCATGCCAACAATATAAAGCAGGCGTTGGACGTCAGACCTTGGACCTCAGCCTTCAGACGGCAGACTGTGGAGGCGGGCCTATTCCTTCTCTGAAACTCAGTTCGGCAGTTTGAGCGCAAGATCCATCGCAGAAGATTGGGGCTGAAATCGTGGTCCGACGTCTGAGGTCCGACGCCTGACGTTCGTCTTTACCGCTTCTGCTATTCTGCCCGGCATGAGCGCGAAGCCGAGCATCGCAATTGTCGGAGCAGGGAATCTGGCGAACACGCTAGCGATCTCGCTGCGGCATGCTGGGTATCGAATCGACGAGATCATCGCGCGGTCTCATGGTGCCTCGTTTAAGAAAACACAGAAATTAGCAAGAGAGAGTGGCGCCTGCGCTGCTGTCGTTTCGGGGGCGAACTTGCGTGCCACTGTCGTCTGGTTTTGCGTGCCGGATGCCGAGATTGCGCACGCGGCTCAGACGGTCGCTCAGAAAATCGACTGGTCCGGCAAGATTGCGCTACATTCCAGCGGGGTGCTGGCTAGCGATGAGTTGGATTCACTTCGTAGGCGCGGAGCAGCCGTTGCGTCGGTTCATCCTTTGATGACCTTCGTGCGCGGATCGTTTTCTGGAAAATCAAAGCTTTCAGAAGAATCAACGCCATTACTGACGGGAGTGCCGTTTGCGATCGAAGGAGACGCCGCTGCCGTTAGAGTTGCGCGTCGCATCGTGAAAAACCTGGGCGGTCGAGCATATCCCATTCGCAAATCCGACAAAGCTGCTTATCATGCCTGGGGTACTTTCGCCTCACCGCTCGTCACAGCGCTTCTTGCCACAATCGAACGTGTCGCGGCACTGGCAGGAGTCCATCAAAACGATGCTCGTCGGCGCATGATTCCGATTCTGCAGCAAACGCTGGCGAACTACTCGTCGTTTGGAGGCGCTGGGGGATTCAGCGGGCCTATCATTCGTGGAGATGCCGACACGGTAAAGCGGCATCTGCGCGTGCTTCGTAAAGAACATGCAGCGTTAGAAGTTTATCTGGCGCTGGCTCGGGCAGCATTGCAATACCTGCCAGTGAAAAATAGATCGCAACTCAAGAAAGCCCTCGAATTAAGCGGAAAGTGAGGAGCCATGAGTCTTGTCCGCGAGGTGTGCCGATGTTGGCGCCGAGCAGGAAACTCAAGACCAGCCAGAATGGCGTGAAATCGACTGTCGCCGCGCGATTGCGCCATGCAAGTGCGATCGCCGCCAGCAACGGAACTGCGATCAATGTGAATGAGACGAAGCGCTGAAGGCTTGTCCCAAAAGGAGCAGCGAGTACTCACTTACTAGCGGCGGTTTCGCGTAGCGGTGATATCCGAGGACGACGCGAATCCAGGTGGTAGTAAACCATCGACGCAGCGCCTACCAAAGCCAGGCTCAAGGCAAGGATCGCTTGGCGAGAAGAGTAGTGATTCTGGCAGTCAGGCTTATCCATACGCAATTCGCTTCTTCCGCAGAGCCTTCGCCATGAGATAAGCAAGCGTAGCCGAAACCGCAAGCGGAACCGACGCCGCTGCGGAGTATGGCAGCATGATCACTCGATTCGTGAAGAATCGCTCAGGGGAAATGAAATGCTGCAGGACAATGAGTACGGTGGCGACGCCCCACTGCCAGAACAATGCAAGCGCGCTGGCGGCAATGATAACTTTGAGAGCCAGGCTGGGTGAAGAAGAACTTCGCCACGTCCATGCTATGAACAATATGCCCGGCAGCAGCACAACTTGATCGTGCACGGCCTGGCCGGGGATGATCGTGATCGCCGTCAGCGCAAGCAGCAAACTCACTGTCAAAGAGAACAAAGGCGAAGAGGCTGGAACGTTGCGCATTTTCCACATCAGAATCGCAGCCGCAGCGAGCAACGAAGCTATCAAGAATGGTCCAAGCCGCTGACCCAGATTTGGACCCAGCGAATAAATGATCAGCGGGGGTTCGGAATAACTCCCATAACTGGAGAGAATGTGCAGCCACTGCGTGATCCAATGCGGCCACACGATCAGTGAGGCTGTCAGAAGCAGCACGGACCAGGAGAAGAGTCCGAACACAAATGCGCGGCGCTCGCGCCAGTCTGAGACACTCCATAAAATCAGGTAAATGGCGGCGATAGCAGACATCTGCGGCTTCATGAAAGTGATCGAGAAGAGGCTGCCGGCAAAAAACAGGCGCTCCTCAGTTAGGGCAGCGAAGGCCGCCGCCAGCAGAAAGCCTACGAACAACCCTAGCTGTGCCGCGAACAGGCCTTCGAGTACTCCTGAATTCGAGAGCGTCAACATCAGCAGAATTGTCAACAAAGCCGGACTGGCTCGAAAACCCAGAAAGCGCAGCCACAACGGAATGCTCGCAGTTGTCGCGATGGTCAGGGCTATGGCAAGTCCTACCCGAACTGTGGGGAAAGGCAGCATAGCGAGCGGCCAGAAAATGAGGTCAATATAAGCAGGATAGGCAAAGGCGCGATAGTCCGGCGGAGGATCGCCGGCGCGCGGAGGATCGAGCGAACGCCCGAAGATTCCAAGCTGAATCAAGTGCGTCGACTCCGCGGTGTATGGGTTACTGTGTTGCTGCAGGGCCGCGCGCGAAGTTAGCCAGATTGGATAGAAATCGTCGCCGAACGAGTATCCGCCGCCCAGGCCGATCTCGACCCGTCGCTGAATGGCATGCGGAAGGTAAATGCCGAGATGATAGTAGATCATGCCGCAGGAAAGCAGCAGCGCAAGCATGACTGCCAATCGTAGGCTTAGTGGCGACGGTTCCTGCATGGCTCTGAAACTGGACGGACGTGTGAAATCGTAACAGGAGATGTTTGCGGGGCGCGCCACAAAATGTCGTCTACTGCGAGGCTCAAGACGAGGTCAACAGATGTCCCAGCTTTTCTTTTTTCGTGCGGAGATATTCCTCCGCATGCTCGCTGGGAGTGACTTCACAGGGCACGCGCTCGACCACCTTTAACCCAGCGCGTTCCAGCGCTTCGACTTTATCAGGATTGTTCGAAAGCAGCCGTACTTTGGTTACGCCGAGTGCTTTCAGTATCTCTCCCGGCAGCGTGAAGTCGCGATGGTCTGCCTTGAAGCCGAGGCGCTCGTTGGCTTCGACCGTGTCGAGGCCCGTATCCTGTAACTCGTAGGCTTGCAGTTTGGCCATGAGGCCAATGCCGCGTCCTTCCTGCTGTTCATAGATCAAGATGCCTGCGCCCTCGTCGGCGATCATCGAGAGCGCCAATTCAAGCTGCTGGCGGCAATCGCAGCGCAGGGAGTGGAATACGTCGCCTGTTAGGCATTGGGAATGCACGCGCACCAGAGGTGGCGCTGATTTCACATCACCCATTACCAGAGCGACCGCTTCTTCCGTCTTGGAATCAGCGGCAGAACCGTTGTTGCCGGAGCCGTTGTCCATACGAAAACCATAAATGCGGAACTTCCCCCATCGTGTGGGGAAGTCGGCGGAAGCCACCTGTTCGACAAAATGAATGCTCACACCTCAATTATAGCGGGGCGAGTTGAACGGCGCGATGTTGCAGGGATATCCCAAAAGAAAACGGCCGCCAAAAATGGCGGCCGTGTGTGTGTTCAATGACAGGTGTTCAGTGACTAGATGACATTTCTTATACTTCTGCTTAGCAGGTTCACTGTGTTGTTCGTCGCCTCGCCAATCGTATAGAGCAGAGTGGCGGATTGCGAAAATAGCTCGACCGGGGCGGAGGCAATAAAGGTCGTTCCACCCTGGCTGATTGTAGCGTTATAGCTGCCTGCGGGAAGAGTGACATCCAGCAGAGCACCGGGATTGACGGTGTACTTGTACGTCTTGTTCGTGCTGGTGTTCTGCAGAGTGACTTCCAGAGCCGGAGCGTCTGCCGCTTGCGCCAGCAGGACGCGTCCCATGCCCGCGGCCACCGGCGACAGGCCATTGACGAACGTCACCAGGGCGGGCTTCCCATCGGGGTCGAGGGTGATCACTGCCGAGAGGTCCTGCTGCTTCTCGAAGGTCACATTGCTGTCGATGAAAGGAGCCTCGCTGCAGGGCGCGAGCGTGTTGGCGATGCTGATTTTAATGTTATGGGTTCCGGGGAAAAACGTGAGCGGGCCGGAGATCGTTCCGTAAGCCAGGCCGTGCACGTAGCAAACTTCGTCGTTCAACAGAACGTCCACGGGATATGCCGGATCTGTCGCTTCTGCGACGTTGCGTCCGGCAATACCCTGGACGATATACATGGAAGAGGCGAGCGAGGCCGTGCTCATAGCGGCGCAGAAGAGGGCCAACGCAAAGGTGAGGCGAATGGTGTTTTTCATAATTGTCTCCATACGAGAGTAGAAGTGGCTATTGGCCCATAGCCAGCGTTCATGGTGTTGAGCGCCGCTCAATAACTATTTGCTATTGTTCCGCGAGAGCCTCTTGCTCTCGTTCTGCTTGAACCCGCTTGCTGCACAGAAGTTCTGGCAATCGCGGAAAGTCGGCGAGAAATTCATCGAAGTGCAAAGGTGTTCACACGCGACGGGGGCAGAGGTCAGGGTTCAGGGGTAAGCTGCATTGTTTACGTTTTCGATATCGAGATTCCTTCGCATTCGCTCGCGTCGGAATGATAAGAGTTGTTGCTGACCACTGGCCTCTGACCCCTGTCCCCTGAACTAGCCTCTGGCTTTGAAGGGAAACACCGTGTCCTGCTTGGAGGGGATGGGCGATCCATTGTGAGTGGCGGGGTGAAAGTGCCAGCCTTCAAGGGCCGCCAGACACTTGGCGTCGATGTCGGGACCGAGACTCTGCAGCACGACTTTGTTGACGATCTCGCCGCGTTCGTCGATGGTGATTTCGATGACTTCATTGCCCGGCGATTCCGGCAATTGCCACGGCCAGACCACCGGATCAGAAGTTGCGACCGGCAACGCCGGGCGGATCTCGTCGCCGTAGAGCTGGCCCCGCGTCAGGGTTCCGTAGGAAAGGCCAGCCTGGGTTCCGTGGCCGAGGGCAGAGAGAGTTTGCGTTTTGGAGTCGTCCTCTTTCTCTGCACGGGAAAGTGGAAGTTGGGGAGACAATTTGGCCAGCTGAGCGGGACCTTTCCAAGTCAGCTTTTCATGCGTGAAACGCTGATGGCGGTAGCGCTGGGTGGCATCGTCCGACGAGCTGTGCGTGCTATCGTCCGGGGTTTTGCTTTCCCAGTAAAGGCGCGTGACGGAGTTTCCGTTGTGGCCCCTCGCCACGGACATCGGATTGAGCAGCAAAGGTTCGGGCGAATGCAAAAGCCAGGCGAGCACTAATCCATGCAGGGCAAGCGAGGTCAGACGCAGCCACCGCTGCCGGCGCGGGTTCGGAGACTCAAGCTGCCCAAACATAAACTCGTTTAGTGCAGGGACCGTTTAGTGCAGGGACCAGTGATCAGAGGTCAGTGATCAGTAAAAACCTCGTTTCAACCGCAGACCCTTCGCTTACATCCTGTTTGTAGTTAGACGTATAGGGCAAGGTTTCGTCAAGAGCTTTTTCGTTGGTGTTCACGCATTCGCCAGCCTGGCCGCTTGAAGGCTTGGGTCGGAGTGGCATGGTTGGTAACAGTCTGGGAACGCTGTTAAAATAGGCCTCGATCCGCACAGTACAATCTACGCAGTCCGATCTGTGTTTTTGGGGCTATAGCTCAGCTGGGAGAGCGCATCGTTCGCAACGATGAGGTCGTCGGTTCGATCCCGACTAGCTCCACCAAATTTCTCAACAATTTGCGCTTTTCGCAGCCAAATTCGGCCACTTCCCAATGGCAGCGGTGTCAACGAGTGTAATTGCCTGTTTTCAACAGTTATCTTTTAAGCATGCAGAAACAGAGATTGTTGCCATCTGGATCAGTCACAGCAAACTCACGCAGTCCCCACGTCTGATCAACTGGCGCGGTGTGAATTGGAGACTCAGGACGCTGTGTCGTATTCAGGCCCCGCGTGCGAAAGGTCACGTAACGCTCATCAACATCGTCCACAAACACACGGTTGACGGAGCCGAAGACACCGTCTCCCGAATGACGTGAAAGCTGTAGTTCAGCCCCGTCTCGAACCAGGTCAATCACTCCGTTGGCCATCTCGCGGTCTTCATATCCAGGCCACTTGCGCTCGAAGTCGAGAACTTCGGTGTAGAAGTATAGTGATCGTTGCAAATTACTAGACTTGATTACAGGCACAATCTTCACGGCATTCTCCCAGACAGCAGGTCAGTAGGATAGTCCCCCTCGATTAAAGGCTTAGGCCTCGGCAATGGCCGCGATGGACACTTTCATGCCGGGGATTCGAACGGGTAGCTTCGCGCCTTGCCGCGCAGGCGGATTCGCTGGAAACCACTTAACCCATTCTTCATTCATTCCGGCGAAATCTGTTTCCTCAAGAAGGATGACAGTGGCACTCACGATCCGTTCGGGGGAAGAGCCTGCGGCTTTGAGGATTGCAGACACATTCTCCAGGCACTGTCTAGTCTGTTCTTGGATCGTATCCCCAACAATCTTGCCGGTTACTGGATCGTGCGGTCCCGTGCCTGAGACGAACACAAGACCCGCAGCCCGTACCGCTTGGCTGTACGTCGGCGGTGGAGCCGGGGCGTTCGGCGTTCGAATGATGTCTCTTGCCATAAATTTCTCCAGTGCTGACCAGACGACCCCGGATGCGCTATCGAGGCTTGACTTGATTCAGAAACTTGAATCTGAAGAAACCGGACGTTCCTAAAAGACATCGTCTCACAACTCCGTATTTTGAGCGACGAATAGGCCCGTACGGTAGTGGTGCAGTTTGACAAAATGATTCGTATCAGGGCATCGCTTCAGCGATGCCGTAGCTGCTCTGCCAGACAGAAGGCTTTAGCCGCTGAGGCTGGCCCGGTGTCGCTTCCGCGGCGGGAGAAGCTGCTCCTCGATTTCTCCGATGTGTGGCATGCCTAAAAGGCATGCCCTGATACGAATCCTCAAACTGCACCACCACTGCCCGTACCCCCAAAAAAAGATTTCGGTTGTCGATTTGGACTTGTGCCATTCGATTAACGGTTGACTAGGAGTCTAAAACGCTGCGGAGGGGATATGGAGATCAAATTCAACAAACGCGTAGTCCGGGCGGTGCAATCGATTTTAGGAGCGATGATCGTGCTAATCATGAGTGCTGGTTTAGGCAGGTCGCAGGATCGACCAGCCGCTTATCCAAGTATGGCAGCGCTTGATCAATACCTTATGGATCGCGGTGCTGAGATCGCATTGGCCCGAGCCGCAGCTCCAGATGCCATATCCCGCGATGCCAAGATCATGGTCCTGGGTGGGCATGGCTATGAGACTGCTGTTGAAGGCAGTAACGGTTTTGTTTGTGCCGTAGAACGTGGTTGGATGACGCCGTTTGATCACCCTGAGTTCTGGAATCCCAAGATACGCGGTCCGATTTGTTTCAATCCACCGGCAGCACGTTCGGTGTGGCCGCTCACCATCAAGCGGACACAACTGGCGTTAGCCGGGCTGTCAAGAGAGCAAATCGCGGAGAAAATGAAGGCGCCCGTCACCCAAAAAGAACTTCCCACTCTGGAAGGTGGTGCCATGAGCTACATGATGGCTAAGGGAGCGTACCTGACCGACAGCGACGATCATAATCTCTGTCATCTGATGATCTTCACTCCCGTCATGAAGGGTGCAGCCTGGGGAGCGGACCTGCCCGGCTCCCCGGTCATGTTTGGCGGTGAGTATCAGGAGGCTCCCGAACCTATCACTGTGTTCCTGGTTCCGGTCGCCAAATGGTCGGACGGGACAGCGGCTCCGCAGATGTAATCAGAGGCTGGCCCACCCGATTGAGGCTGGCTCCATGTTTGAGGTTGCCCCATCCGTCGCGGTTTTCGACGGGTGGAGATGGACACTCTTGACATCTCTTGCAACAGACTCACTGTTCGTTGGGCGTTCCGCCCATATCTCCCAGCAGGAGGCTTAGATTGCCGGGATTTGTGGCGTAAGCCAGTCCTGTGTCCAGGTCGACGAGATCCGCGCGAACGAGTTTTTCGATTTCGCCGTCGAAGTGCTGCATGCCTTCGGTGTCGCCATCCTGCATGGCCTCAAGCAGGCTCTTGCCTTCCTGTTCGCCTTTTTCCACGTATTCGCGCGTGCGCACCGTGGACTTAAGAATTTCAACGATGGCGACCCGGCCATTGCCATCCTTGCGGGGAATGAGACGTTGCGAAACGATGAACCGAAAACTTTTCGCTACCCGGTTGCGGATGGTGTGCTGCTCGGCCAGAGGAAAGACACCGATGATTCGTTCTACGGTTTTCGAGGCATCGATCGTGTGCAGCGTCGACAACACCAGATGCCCGGTTTCGGCGGCTTCGAGAGCGATCTCAATTGTTTCCTTGTCGCGCATTTCGCCGACGAGAATGACCTTCGGAGCCTGCCGTAGCGCGGCGCGCAGAGCCAAGGCAAAGTTCGGCGTATCACTATGAAGCTCACGTTGGTGAATGATGGAGCGCTTGTGCCGATGCATGAACTCGATGGGATCTTCGATGGTGAGAATGTGATAGGCATGCGACTCGTTGATACGATCGAGCACCGCCGCCAAGGTGGAGGATTTGCCCGAACCAGTCGGCCCGGTCACGAGCACGATGCCGTTTTTGAGGTCGATAATTTCACCGAGCTGTGGTGGAAGGTTCAGTTGAGTAAAGCTGGGGATGGCCTGCGGAATCACGCGCATGACGATCGCGTGGCTGCCCCGTTGCTGAAAAACGTTTACTCGGAACCGGCAATGGCCGGGCAATCGATAGGAGATGTCGCAGGAACCCAGGTTCTGCAACGAGTCGATCGCCTGCTTGTTATCAGCAATCACTTCATAAGCGATGCGCCGAGTGTCCTCAGGAGTCAGCGGCGGCATTCCAGAGATTTTTACCGGGACCAGCTTGCCGGACAGTTCCACAACCGGAAAGCTGCCGGGAGAGAGAATCAAGTCGCTAACCTTGGGTGACACCTTAAGCATTGTTAATAACAGGGCCGGGGTCGGTACTGGCTTGGGCTCGGGTTTAGGTCCGGCTGGGGCTGGAGTAACGGCTGGTTTAGCGGCGGTTTCCAATGCGGATCCTTTCAGATTCAAACGCGGGGGAGGGGACGTTTATTAGACTGCACGCGATACGCCAATCCTGATGTGGGGAGTCGTGGAGACACACACTAAATATCCTAGGGAAATTGAAAACTGAGCGGTAGGGAAGACTGCGTTGTATCCAAGTGCAAATTGCGAGTGTCACGTTTGTGAACAGATGTCCAATTGCCGGACAGTTCTGCAACAACAAAAATCAGGTCTGTTGTTTTGTTTTTGCGCGCGGGCCTTGGCCCATCGCCCGATTGACGCGTAGGTGTATGCACCCTTCAGACGGGGATCAATGGCTTCTTAATCCGGTATCGACTTTCGAGCCAGGCATGTAGAAGCTGAAGATCAAATTGTGAAATATGCGCAAATTCGCAACCAGCGGCCCCGTAGGGTCTGGTCCAAAGAACACGCGCTTGAATCGAAATCTCGTTCTTTAGCTCAGGCAACCGCATTCGAAAAGACAGGATGCTGCCGACTCGTAGGCTTTCTGTGGTGGTAACACCAACTCCTCCCTGCCCGATATTTGTGACGGTGATCGGAACGGTTCGTTGGTCTACGTCCGTCGCTATTACTTTAGCCATCACCGCGAACCGCGTGTGCTTCCGATAGTCATGCAACATTCTGGAGTAAGCAGCCCTCAAGGACGTCACCCCAGATTCATGAGTCACGGGCTTGTGGAGGATCAAGTGCACTCCAGGAACGACGCAATCGGTTGCCGAAACGGCGAGCACGGTCGGTTTCTGGCGCGGAAGGGCTTTGACTCGCCGCAAGAATTCTGAGGAATCCTCCGCTTCCAGATCAATGACAATCAGATCAGTGCTTCCCTCTGCCAATAGACTGTTAGCGTTCGAAGGGTATGGACACACCTTCGTTGCTATTGAGAAGTCTTGGAGGATTCCTTTCATGGTGCTGAACACGGCGGGATCGGGAGTAACAAGCAAGCATTCAAATGCCATTTCCGGAGTCATACTTCCCTTTCGCGGCGGGGCACATCGGGAACAAGCGACTCAATGCGACCTGTATCCTCTTTCAATTGATTGAGCATTATCTTCACGGTCTGCACAAAGAATTTGAAGTGTGATCGTGCCTCGGCGATTCGTAGTATGCACTTTAAGTTCCACATTAGGTATCCGGGAAGGTCATTGTTGCCTTGGTGTTACGTCTACTCGAAGGTCACGCCTTGCCTCGGCAGCAAGCAAAGTGTACGAAAGCTGGACAATGGATCGTGGTCGTCGGACGGGTTGTCTTAAGTCCCCTAATATCACCGCTGCGGGGCGGTCTGCGTGCCGCTAGCCCCCCTGCTCGCTAGCAGAATGGACACACGGAAAGCCCGCGTCCCAACCGTCGCAGACTGACATGCCGGGAAGGGAGCATTTTGCCGTCGGTATACACCTACCAATCGCCCGATTGACAGGCTGTTTGCCCGATTCCTATACTGCTCCCCGCGCCACTAATGCCCGTCCGAGGGAACTCCCATGTTCAAGCGTGCGCTGTTCGTTTTCCTGATTGCTGCCTCCGCTACCTTTGTTTTTGCGGATGACCATTGGAAAGTTCATCAACCTAAGCTCACGCCGCAAACCAGCGGCACAACGCAGTTGCTAATTGCTGTCAGCCCGGTGAACTCGCGTGTGGTCTGGGCATCGGGAACTGGTGGCACATATGTGGTCACGACTGATGGCGGAGAAACCTGGAAGTCTGCTGTCGTGCCCGGCGCCGAGAGCCTGCAATTCCGTGACATATACGCCGTGAGCGACAAGATCTCGTACTTACTGTCGATCGGAAACAACACCACCGATTTCAAAATCTACAAAACCGTCGATGGCGGCGCGCACTGGACGATCGAATTCACGAATGAGCTCGCGAATGCCTTCTACGACTGTTTTGCATTCTGGACACCGCATCGTGGCATCGCGCACAGCGATTCAGTAAACGGGGTTTTTCCTGAACTTCGTACCACCGATGGTCTGACCTGGCAGTCGATTGCCAACAACATGCCGCCAGCGTTGACTGGGGAAGCCTCATTCGCGGCTAGCGGAACCTGTGTCACCACTCAGGGAGAAAGAAATGCCTGGGTTGCGACTGGCGGCTCCACTACCGCGCGTATTTTAGCCACCCGAGACGGCGGCGATACCTGGAACGCCTACGACACTCCGCTTGTAAGCAATGCCAGCGCGGGCGGCGTCAGCGTGGCTTTCCGCGATCCGTGGAATGGCATTGTGGGCGGCGGCGACTTGTCCACCAACACCTCTGCCGACGCAGCTACTTCGAATGATGGCGGCGTTACCTGGACTCTGACCAACAAGCCGCCCGTGTCCGGAGCGATTTTCTGCCTTGCCTACGTCCGCGGCAAGCGCCATCACGATGGTTTCGATTTTAGCGACGGTGATGACGACCATGACCACAATCTCGACCACGCCGTTGTAATCACTGCCGAGACCGAGCCCAACTTCGACTCAGGATCGGCGGCCTGGACTCCCGATGAAGGACACACCTGGTTCCAACTGCCCAACGTCAGCGGATACTGGGCAGTCGCCTTTGCCAATTCCGAAGCGGGATGGTTCGTCGGCAACAATGGTCAGATTCTGAAGATCAGCTTCTAAACATAGTCATACGCGAGGTCACACACACAGGCGAGCTGCCAAATTCCTCTCCCGTGGGAGAAAGGAATTTGGCAGCTTAGTTTTTTTGCCTCATCCGGACCCCGAGTTCCACATTGATCGCAGGGCTAACGGATCAGTTCATTTACCCGTCTAACAGAACTCTGCGGAGTCAAGGATTACCTATGCAAACAGCTCGTCTACGGTTGGAACTTGGCCTGCTTCTCGCCATGTGTGCGAGTTTATCCATGGTGTCGCCCGTCCATGCGTGGGACACCCGGGATACATTCGCGAATGGCGATAAGTCGATGTTTTCCTTTGAGTGGCATTCAGGACTAGTCATCGTACCCGTCCGCATCAACGGATCAACGGCGCTGTCGTTTGTACTTGATACGGGTTCAACCAGAATGCTGATAGATCGTCGCATCGCGCGTGATCTTGGTCTGCGAACGAGCGGGACAGGAACTTTGCAAGGCGCGGGAGCGGGACAAATTCCGATTGAATTCATTCAGGACATCAGCCTTGACCTTCCTGGCGTAAAAAGTGCGGGATACGAATTCTCGACAGCAGATCTGCAATCGCTTCAGGAAAGCGTCGGTACAAAGGTAGATGGAATTCTGGGGTACGAATTCTTTCGGCGGTTTGTGGTGACGATCGACTATGAAAGGAAAGAGTTGATCGTCACTCGACCGGATGCTTTCCACTCAGGCGAGGCTGCGCAGGCCTTGCCGATAGAACTTAAAAACAAATGGGCATTTGTGAAGGCAGAGATCGCGCTGCCGGGGCCGGTGACCGTCCAGGACAGTTTCCTGATCGATAGTGGGTCGAGTGACGCAGTGGACCATCCGATCGTGATGAAGCTGGAATCGCGCAAATCGACTACGAGTGGAGTTGGGCTTGGATCGCCGGTGGAGGGAGCGACGGCACAAGCGACGGCTCTTCGTCTTGGGCGCTACGAGGTAAAAGGACCGACTGTGGCTTGTTGTGGTGGCGCTGAGGCCACGAGCAAGCTGGTTGGAAGCGACGTGCTGCGGTTCTTCACCGTAAACTTTTGATTATTCGCGGTCGCGGATGTACATCACACCGAACGCCGACTTCAAGAGACAGTTGGCGAAGGAATAGTGCAGTTGTGCAGTTCCTCGCAAGCCTGCTGTGATATTAGCCTCCCGGCGATTCCTTTCGTGCTATGCTGCGCGAAATCCATTTTCCAAGGAAGGCCTCGTGCTGGTTGAACTGCGGCTCGAAAACTATGCAGTGGTCGACAACCTTACTGCCGAGTTTGGACTGGGATTGAATCTGCTGACCGGCGAAACCGGGGCGGGGAAGTCGATCCTGATTGACGCGCTGGCGCTGCTGCTCGGGGACAAGGCGTCAAGCGACGTGATTCGCACCGGTGCCGAGCGAGCCGTCGTGTCAGCCGTGTTCGAGGCTGGGGGCGAGGCGGAGAAATCATTAATGAAAATTCTTGAAGAGAATGGTCTGGATGAGTCGGATGACGGCTCTGTGATCCTGCGCCGCGAGATTGCGGCAGGCGGCAAGGGGCGCGTGTTTGTGAACAACCAGCCTGCGACGGTCGCCGTATTGCGGCTGCTGGCGCCGCATCTGGCGACAATCCACGCGCAGAATGAATCGATTCTTTCGTTTGACGGCCCGGCGCGTCTGGCATTGCTAGACGCCTATGCTGGCAGCCAGTTGGAGCCGATAGAAGCAGCGTATGCAGCGTGGAAAGAAATTCGCACGCGCATCGACGAACTGGAACGTGGCGAGCAGGACCGGCTGCGGCTGGTGGATTTATGGGCGTTCCAGAAGCGCGAAATTGAAGACGCGCGGCTCGAAGCCGGAGAGGACGAGCGGCTGGAAACAGAAAAGCGCGTGCTCGCCAACGCCGAAAAAATCTACAACGCGGCGATGAATGCGTTCGACCTACTGTACGAAGGCAACGGCTCGACGGCGTCGTCTCTGCGAGCGGCGCAGAAGCAGATCGAGGAACTGGCACGCTACGAACCGAAATTTCAGGAGGCTCTGGCAGCGTTGGAGAGTGCTCGTATCAGCGTCGAAGATGTGGGCGCGACTGTGCGCGACTACGTCGGCGGAATTCATGCGTCTCCTGAACATTTGGCGCAGGTGGAGGATCGTCTTGCGGCGCTCGACCGCCTGAAGCGTAAATATGGTCCGACGCTTGACGAAGTGATTCAGTTTGGGGCCGATGTGACACGGAAACTTTCAGAAGTGGAGAACAAGGACGAGATTCTGCGCCAGTTGGAAAGCGATTTGGCTAGGGCTACCGAGGAGTATCTGCAGGCGGCAAGAGCGCTTTCAAAGAAGCGAGCGGATGCGGCGCGCAAGTTGGAAAAGCTGGTCGAAGCAGAAATCAACGACTTGGCTATGAAGTCGACGTTCCGCATCGAGATGACGAAGTCGGAAGAGGAAGGGAACTGGTCGGTTGCGGGTATCGATCAAGTCGTCTATATGATTTCCACGAATCCCGGAGAGCCGTTGCGGCAACTGGAGCACATCGCCTCCGGAGGTGAACTGTCGCGTGTAATGCTGGCATTGAAGGCGAGTGTGGAAGCGGGCAAACCCGGTGTGGCGCGGGCACTCATGCCCGCGAAGGCGCGCAGCGCCTCTCCGCGCACCTTGGTCTTCGACGAGATAGACACCGGTATCGGAGGCCGTGCCGCGGAAGCAGTTGGCAAGAAACTCAAGGCACTAGCGAAATCGAACCAGGTGTTGTGCGTGACCCATCTACCGCAGATCGCTACTTTCGGCGATCACCACTATGTGATCGAAAAGAAAGAATCTGGAGGGCGTACCCGGACCAGCATCCGGGCTGTCACCGGCGAAGAACGCACTGACGAGGTCGCGCGTATGCTGAGCGGGGCGAAACTGACCGAGACATCGCGTAAACACGCAGAGCAAATGATCAAGGCCAACGGATAACCGATCGGTCAATCAAGCAGCATCTTCCACTGTCAGAGAGCTTTCTCCAATCGGTCTTTATTTCTAGCCGTCCGCTGCTAATTCTAGCTGTTTCTAGGCTTTACGTTGACCATCCGGATGCTATCCAGTAGTTTAATAGTATCGCCGCAATAGGGATTGTGTACTCTAAATTGAGTATTTTGTGGCGGTTATTGCATCCTAGACACTAGGAAAAGCAGATTCCTTGCTTCGCTCGGAATGACAACTTTACAGCATGGAATCTTAGGATCGGACATTTATCGTGACAGGCGTTTTGACAAGAACTGACGGAAAGACTTTGCTGTTACTCAAGCCGCGCGGATTTTGCGCGGGCGTCGTACGGGCGATTGATGTAGTTCGCATCGCGCTTGAGGCTTTTGGGCCGCCCATTTACGTGCGCAAAGAGATTGTCCACAACAGCTTCGTGGTCGAAGAACTGCGCGGCAAAGGCGCGATTTTTGTCGACAGCGAGGACGAAGTGCCCAACGGCGAACGCATCATTTACAGCGCGCATGGAGTTTCTCCGGAGGTGCGCGAGCACAGCGAGCGGCGCGGCTTGCGTGTGATCGACGCGACCTGCCCGCTGGTCACCAAGGTTCATGTGGAGGCGGTGAAGTTTGCCAAGGAAGGCTATTCGCTGATCCTCATTGGACATAAAGATCATGATGAGGTGATTGGTACACTTGGCGAGGCTCCGCTGGTCACGCAGGTCGTTGGATCGCCGGAACAAGTCGAGACGCTCGATGTACCTGATCCGAATCGCGTAGCGTATCTGACGCAAACCACCCTCAGTCTGGATGAGACCAAAGACATCATCGCGGCCTTGAAGCAGAAGTTCCCCCACATCAAGGGACCGGCCGCACAGGATATCTGCTATGCCACCGAAAACCGTCAGGTTGCGGTGAAGCAGGTGGCTTCTGAGGCCGATTTGCTTCTGGTCGTGGGATCGGAAAACAGCTCGAATTCCAACCGCCTGGTCGAAGTGGCGCGAAACCTGGGCACGAATGCGCATCTCATTGACAGCTGCAATGACATTGAAACGGAATGGCTGAAGGGCGTAAAGACCATTGCACTTACCGCCGGAGCCTCTGCGCCCGAGCATCTGGTGGAGGAGACGGTGACGTTCCTGCGCAACAAGGGCTTTGGCAACATGCAGGAACTCGAAGTGATGCCCGAGAATGTGCGCTTCGGTTTGCCGCCGGAGATTGTGGAAGCGATTGCGGCGGCTCCGGCGAGTGCGACCGCAGACTAATGGAGCTGTGAATTAATGGACAAAAACTCCCCCGAACTCAATGCGGCCTCAACATCCTTAGGTTCGAACCCACAGCTTCGCTTCGGAAAAATTGAAGAATTGGCAAGTCGCGTCGGAGCGGCCGTTGCGGCGGCGCGAAAATATCTTTTCTCCCAACAGCATGAAGAAGGTTACTGGTGCGGCGAACTCGAAGCCGATACCACCCTCGAATCCGACTACATTCTGCTCCACACTTTGCTCGGAACCGGAGACCAGCAGCGTTTCCAGAAGGCCGCGAACTGGATTCTGCAGCATCAGAACGAAGACGGTGGCTGGAGCATCTACGCGCACGGCCCATCGAATATCAGCGCTTCGGTGAAGGCTTATTTCGGGTTGAAATTGGCTGGATATACTGCGGACCACCCGGCACTCGCGCGCGCCCGCAAAAAAATTCTGGAGATGGGCGGCGTCACAGAAGTCAATACATTCACGAAGATATATCTCTGCTTCTTTGGGCAATACGACTATGACGCCGTACCTGCCATCCCGCCCGAGATCGTGCTGTTTCCCAACTGGTTCTGGTTCAACATCTACGAGATTTCGTCGTGGTCGCGGGCCATTCTGGTGCCGCTTTCCATCTGCTATGCGAAAAAGCCCTTCAAGAAGATTCCGCGCGAGATGGGTGTAGAAGAGCTGTTTGTTGGCGGGATGCAGAAATCGCGCATGCATCTGCACTGGTCGAAGAAACTCATCTCCTGGCGCAATTTCTTTCTTGTGCTCGATCGTATGACGCATTGGTTTGAGCGCGTGCATGTTCGGCCTTTGCGCTCGGTGGCATTAAAGAGCGCAGAAAAGTGGATGCTGGCACGTTTCGAAATGAGCGATGGACTGGGCGCGATTTATCCTTCAATGATGAACGCGATTATCGCGTTGCGATGCCTGGGATATTCGCTGGACGATCCGCAAGTGATTCGCGCGATGGACGAATTCGAGAAACTCGGCATCGAAGAGAAAGACACATTTCGCATGCAGCCCTGTATGTCGCCGGTGTGGGACACCGCGTACGCACTGTTCGCGCTGGGCGAGGCCGGTGTACCGGCGAACGATCCTCGGATGGTTAAGTGCGCTAACTGGATTCTGCAAAAGCAGGTGCGCAGCGTCGGCGACTGGAAGGTCAAGAACACGAAGGGCCAACCCGGCGGCTGGTACTTCGAATTCAACAACGAGTTTTATCCCGACGTCGACGACAGCGCGATGGTCTGCCTGGCGCTAAGCCGCGTAGAGCATCCCAATGGACGCTACCAGCGCGAATCCGTGCAGCGAGCAATCGACTGGATATTCTCGATGCAATGCAAAAACGGCGGCTGGGCGTCGTTCGACAAAGATAACGATCGCATGGTGTTCCAGCACATTCCCTTTGCCGATCACAACGCTATGCTAGATCCGGCAACGGTCGACATTACCGGGCGCATTCTGGAGATGCTCGCGACCTACGGCTACGACAAGAATCATCCGGCGGTAAAACGCGCGATCGAGTTCGTACGCAAAGAGCAGGAGCCGGACGGCAGCTGGTTTGGACGCTGGGGCGTGAATTATATCTACGGCACAGCGCTGGTGTTGCGCGGGCTGGAAGCGATCGGCATGGACTTACATGAGCCTTGCATCCAGCAGGGCGCGGAGTGGCTACGCATGATGCAGAATCCCGACGGCGGCTGGGGAGAAACCGTAGGTTCCTACGATGACCCAAGCCTGCGCGGACAAGGTGAGAGTACGCCGTCGCAGACGGCGTGGGCGATCCTGGGCTTGCTGGCTGTCAACGATACGCGAAGCGATTCGGTCGCGCGCGGTATCGCGTATCTGCTGCGCACGCAGAATAAAGATGGCTCATGGGACGAGAAATATTTCACCGGTACCGGTTTCCCGCGCGTGTTCTATCTGATGTATCACCTGTATCGTGAGTATTTCCCGCTGCTCGCGCTGACGACTTACGCAAAGGTGATGGAGAAGGCCGGGAATTAGTTGTCAGTTCTCAGTTCTTAGTCTTGGCGCAAACGCTTTCGTGGAACGAAAGCGTTTTTTTGCTCCTCTCCTCGGCTTTTTTGTCTTAGGCTGAGAACTGACAACTGAGAACTGCCTTTGAAAACTTTCATCACTGGCGCTACCGGATTCCTTGGTTCCCATGTTGCCCGCATTCTTGCCGAGCAGGGAGCGGAGTTGCGCCTGCTCGTGCGTCCTACGAGCAATCTGCGCAATCTAGAAGGATTCAAGGCGGAGACTGCAACGGGCGATCTGCGTGATGCAGCATCTCTCGAAAAAGCTATGTCGGGCTGCGATACGGTCTTTCACGTCGCCGCTGACTATCGACTCTGGGTGCGCGATCCCAATGAGATGTATCGCTCGAACGTAAGCGGCACGAAAGCGATTCTGGAAGCAGCGCGCAAGCAAGGAGTACGCCGCGTTGTCTATACCTCGAGCGTCGCGACCATTGGATTTACTTCTGACGGGCACCCCGCCGACGAAGAATCTCAGGTTTCGCTGGCTGACATGATTGGTCCGTACAAGCGGTCGAAGTTTATGGCCGAGCAGATTGCTCTTGAAGCCGGACGCAAGGGAATGCACGTGGTGACCGTGAACCCCACGACACCAGTCGGCGAGCAGGATGTGAAGCCAACACCAACAGGACGCATTGTCGTTGATTTCCTAAAGCGCAAATTTCCAGCGTATGTGGAAACTGGATTGAACCTCGTGGATGTGAGGGAGTGCGCGAGTGGGTACATCGCAGCTCTCGAGCGGGGGAAGCCGGGTGAGCGTTATATTTTGGGAGGCGAGAATCTGACGCTCAAACAGATTCTCGACAAGTTGGGCAAGATTACCGGTTTACCTTCGCCTAAGATAAAGCTTCCGTACCTGTTTGCTTACGCAACCGGTGTTGTGGACGAGGCCATCACGGGGCGACTCTTGAAACGCGAGCCGCGCGCAACGGTTGATACAGTGCGTATGGGAAAGAAAAAAATGTTTGCCAGCTCCGACAAGGCCGAGCGCGAATTAGGATGGAAAATCGTTCCCGTGGAAGATGCACTGCGGCGCGCGGTCGACTGGTTTCGTGCCAATGGATATGTCTAGAACCGCAATTGTGGCCGCACTCGAGCGGGAAGTGCGCCCGCTGATTAAGAGTTGGCGTGTTAGCGAGAATGAGCACGGCGGTCGTCGCTTTCGCTTCTTCGAGCATGAAGACGTAGTGTTGGTGTGCGGGGGAATTGGAGCGCAGGCAGCCAGACGGGCGGCGGAGGCTGTGATTGCCCTCTATGCCCCTGCGATTGTCTATTCGGTCGGATTTGCCGGGGCGCTCGATCAATCACTCAAAGTAGCAGACATAATCCAGCCGAAACGTGTGGTGAACGCGAGTGACGGCAGCAGCGTAAGCCTGGAATGCGGCGAGGGAGTCTTAGTAAGTTTTGCTTCCGTCGCGAGTCCAGAACAGAAAGCAAAGTTGCGCGGATCGTTTTCCGCGCAGGCCGTAGACATGGAAGCATCCGCGGTTGCGCGTGCGGCTGAGGCGAGAGGCGTAGGGTTTGCCGCTATGAAGGCCATTTCTGACGAAGCGGATTTCACCTTTCCTTCGATGGATCGATTTGTTGATGCGCAAGGTCAATTCTCAGAGACGAGATTTGCATTCTTTACCGCGATTCGGCCATGGTTGTGGCCACAGGTCTATCGGTTGGCTCGCAACAGTAAGCTTGCTTCCCAAGCCTTGTGCGAACATCTAGGCAAGATGATCGAGAAACAAGCTTTGATATCACACGGAGCACTCGAGTCGGTGGCTCGCCGATGAAATACAGTGTGGTTCCGATTCTCATTTTAGTGGCGGTCGCAACTGCCCAGAGTCCGTCATCTACGATCTACGCGGAAAGTTTTCGCAAAAGCTCGACGCATATTACCGAAGACAAATTTGAGGCCCGGCTCACTCCTGCCAATTCGGCCTACCGTGAACGCATCAAAGATTCGGCCGGGAATGATCGCTACGAACTTACTATCATGCCGCAGGGGCCGGTGGGTGATAACAAAATTACGTCGTGGAGAGTGCAACTGCGCGACCTGCGCCACACAATCTACAACAACCTTTTGCTCGAAGACCAGGAACCATCTCAGGATCCAAAAAATAATCTGTGGTGGCTGAATCCGAACCAGATGGGATCGGTGCCGATCCGCGCCAGGAGAATTGTCAAAGTCGACAGCTTCTATGTGGTTTTTCAGGTAAAGGATATTCACTTCACCCCGCTGGATTCGCCGTATCTGGATTCGATGATGGTGCAATTTGAGCTCACCAACAACGACCCAAGGAGCGGGCGCTAGGCGGCGAAATTCTCCATTGCCAGATCGGATACGTGCGGGAAGGCGCACAGCCCGGTTCATCTATAATCGAAACAGGCATTCTCCTAAAACCCATGCAATTATCCCCCTTGCTGGCAGCTTTCGTCGGCGGCGAAGTCGTCGATATGATTTCCAACACTGGCGCAGTAGCGAAGCTAATCCTGCTTTCGCTGCTCGCCTTCAGCTTGATCTCGTGGGCGATCATCCTGACCAAATGGAGCCTGCTGCGGCGCGCGCGCTCGCAAAGTGGACGATTCGTGCGTGCATTCCGCAAGGCGCAGCGGTTGCAGGATATTGCCGCCGTCGCCGATCAGTTTCGACCGAGTCCGCTGGTAGGCGTGTTCGAAGGCGGATTCGAAGAATACAAGAGGCAGGCCGCTGCGTCAGGCATGTTGCGTAATTTGACGGCGGTGCAGCGAGGGATGCAGATCGGAGCGTCGGAAGAGATAACGCGACTGGAGCGGAATTTGCCGTGGCTCGCGATCACCGCGGCGGTCACGCCGTTCGTCGGACTGTTCGGCACGGTGTGGGGCATCATCGATGCATTTCACGGATTGGGTACTGCCGGTGCGGCAACTCTGCGCGCAGTCGCCCCCGGCATTTCAGAAGCTCTGATCACCACAGCCGCCGGACTGGCAGCCGCGATTCCTGCTGTGATCGCCTACAACCTGATTGGCGCGTCCATCCGCGAGTTTGCCGCGCGTAGCGACGACTTCGCCCTCGAAGTGCTCAACGCCGTCGAATACAGCCAGGCACAGACTACTGCTGAAGTGAGGCGTTGAAATGGCATTTACCACTTCCAATGGACGCACGCAGACGTCTATCGCTGATATCAACATCACCCCGCTGGTCGATGTGGTCCTTGTTTTGCTCATCATTTTCATGGTGACCGCTCCTGTGCTGCAGTCGGGCATCGACGTAAGCGTGCCCAAGACGCGCACGGTGAAGGAGATCACGCAAGAACGCCTGGTGATCACGATTAACAAAGATCAGCGTGTCTTTTTGGCCAACGACAGCATCAACATCAATGAGATTGGTCCGAAGATACGGCAGAAGATTCGTGATCCTCGCAACCAGTCCATCTTCATACGCGCTGACGAGAATGTTCCGTTCGGTGCTTTTGCTACGGTGATGGACGCGGTGAAGTCGGCCGGAATTACGAACGTCAGCATCGTCACGCAACCGTTGGAGCAAAATGGCGGCAAACGCTGAGATTTACTTCGAGCACGACCGCTGGGGCCGCGCACTGGCGTGGTCGGCGGGTTTGCATGTCGGAGTAACAGTTGCGCTGCTGGTCTACGCTGCGATTTTCTACCGCACGAGCGGTGATACCTGGGGTGCGGGCGGCGGAGGCGAGGCGATCGGCGCGACGTTGGTGAGCACCGTGCCACTCCCATCGAATCCGGCGCCGACGCAGAACGTTCTGGCTAACGAATCGAAGGGGCTGACACAATCGCAACCGAAGATAGAGGAAACTGCGCCGGATGCGATTGAAATTCAGGGGAAGAACACGAAAATCAAGCCGAAGAAAAAGGAAGAAACCGCGTCTAAAGACAAACCGAAGCCTGTGCCCGAAGAGGAAACAAACCAGGTAGCGTTTGGCGAAGGCGGGCCGGTCAGCGGCCCATACGGAACGTTTAGTGCCGCAGGTGCAAAAGGTGGATTTGGCATTACAGGGGGTGGCGGGGATTTTGGCACAAAGTATGCGTGGTACGTGCATGTAATTCAGCAGAAGGTGTCGGAGAACTGGCTGAAGTACGAAGTCGATCCGCGTATCACGACGGCGCAGCGGGTCTACATCACGTTCGATGTGGTGCGGGACGGGCATCCGGCGAACGTGCAGGTCGAGCAATCGAGCGGAGTGCCATCGCTTGACGTGTCGGCGGTTCGGGCGCTGCAACGGATTGACACCTTCGGTCCGTTGCCCGCGAATTATTCAGGCAACAAGATTTCGGTCGAATACTGGTTCGACTACAAGAAATGAGCCTTACTGGTAAACCGCGATGCACTGTCGACTGGGATTGAACCGGGTTTAAGAGTACACAATGTTGAATGCAAGACATGGTTTTGAGCGAGGAAAGAATCTTGTGGACTAATTCATATCGTGATACGATATTGTCGTATAGCGTATCTTCCTTCGGAAAGCGGATGGACGACAGCGAACGATCGAATCCTTCAAGGAAGTCCAAGCAGTTTCAAGTTTTCGCGCGAACGTGCGTTCTGTTTTTGAGCGCTTTTTCGATTTTCATCTCGTTGGCTACTGCGCAGGATTGGGTTAAAACCGGTACCAGCCTGGGCGTAGAAAAGGTTCGTCTAGCCGTTCCGGACTTCAAGCCCGCGACTAACGATCCGCAGAACACAGCTCTTCTCAAAACTTTCAACGATACGCTGTGGAACGATCTCGACGTTTCCGGCGTGGTTGAACTGGTGTCGAAAAGCTTCTATCCGCTACAGGTTCCCGGTCAGCCACCCGAAGTCACTTTTCCAGCGTGGAATGCGCCACCTCCGAATGCCGCTATGCTGGCCTTTGGCAACCTCGGTGTGGCATCTGGAAAGCTCACGGTCCAAGGCTGGCTCTACGACGTCAAAAACACGCAATCACCTCAGGTTTTGGGTAAGCAATATGCCGATGCAGCGAGCGACGCTGCTGCGCGCGTGATGGCGCACAAGTTTGCCGATGAGATTATTTTCCGCCTGGGAGGCGGCATCCAGGGAATTGCGGAGAGCCAGATTTTCTTTGTGAGTGATCGTAGCGGGCACAAAGAAATCTGGGGGATGGATTACGACGGTTCGAATCAGCATCAGATCACGCATCTCGGATCGATTTCACTTTCGCCTCGAATTTCGCCCGATGGTTCGCGAGTCGCCTTCAGTGGACTCACCAAGAGCGGGTGGGAAATCCAGATGTACTCCCTCGATCTGAACCGGGTAGTCAGTTTCCCACACATGGGTGGAACGAATTTGTCGCCGGCGTGGTCGGGCGATGGGACGAAGCTGGCGTTTTCCTCGTCGCGTGGAGGCGACCCGGAAATCTACGTCAGTGACGCCTCCGGTGGCGGCTTGCGGCGTATGACCACGGCCAAAGGGCCGGATGTTTCTCCGGTGTGGAACCGCAAGACCAATTCGCAGATCGCCTTCGTGAGCGGCCGTACCGGCCTACCGCAGATTTACACCATGGAAGCCGACGGCACCAACCAGCAAAGAATGACCGATCAAGGCTACGCGGTTTCGCCCAGTTGGGCGCCGAACGGTCAGTTTCTTACCTTCGCGTGGGTGCGCAAGTATGGTCCTGGCGAGCCAGGTTCCTCAGATATTTACCTGATGGACATTGCGAGCAAGCAGTGGGTACAACTCACGCACGATGGCGGGCGCAACGATTTTCCATCGTGGTCGCCGGATGGACGGCACATCATATTTCAGTCGAATCGTTCCGGCAGCTTGCAACTCTGGAGCATGCTGGCCGATGGAAGTAAAGTTCAGCAACTGACGTTTACCGGACACAACACGCAACCGAATTGGAGTTGGAAATAGTAAATACACTTCGTCTGACCCCGAGCGCAATGCTTTGAGGTCGCAGGAGGACAACGTGAAGCAACAAAGCATAATGAAGAAGTTGTTTCTAGTAGTCGCACTCGGAGGTCTTCTGGCACTGGGCGCGTGCAAGAAGAAAGCGGCTCCGCCGCCTCCGCCACCGCCACCAGCGTCGCCGGCTCCGACCGCATCGATTTCTGTGAACCCGACCAGCATTCAGGCGGGACAATCAGCGTCATTGACATGGCAGACCAGTAACGCCACCGACGTCTCTATTGACGGCATTGGCGCAGTCCAGCCCAATGGCTCGCAGAGTGTTTCGCCAACTAGCTCGACGACCTATCACCTGACTGCGAAAGGTGCAGGCGGAACGCAGGAAGCGACTGCTCAGCTGACTGTGACGCCGGCTCCCGCGCCGCCACCGCCGCCGGCTCCGTCGGTCACGGACGAAGACTTGTTCAATCAGAACATCAAGGACATTTACTTCGACTACGACAAGTCGGATGTCCGCGCCGATCAACGCGCCTCGATCCAGGCTGATATGACGTACCTCACGCAACACGCCAACGTCAACTTCACGATTGAGGGACACTGCGACGAGCGCGGCTCGACCGAATACAACCTGGCTCTTGGCGACCAGCGCGCCAGCGCAGTGAAGAATGAGCTGACCACGGCGGGCATCAGCGCCAGCCGGATCAAAACGATCAGCTACGGCAAGGAAAAACCATTCTGCACCGAGAGCAACGAAGCTTGCTGGCAGCAGAACCGCCGCGGCCACTTTGTATATCAGAAGTAGGCAACTTGTAGGGGGCGTCGATGAAATCGGCGTCCCTTTTTCTCATCGGCAACCACCACGGGGCTACTCCGGCCCGACGTAGTCCGCAAAGTGTTGCCTCATAAGTTGCACCTTCCGGTTCCAGCGTGCCTTTGTGTGTGGAATCCTCTCCAGCCTATGGGACAATCGAGTCATCTAAAATTGTAGCTAAAGGTGTACTGGAATCAAGAAATCCAGACTCTTGCATTTAGGGAATTCTCTATGAAACGAAATCGCATATTCAGCTTGGTTGTGTCGGTGTTTTTATTGTGCCTCATGGCGGTGCCAGCGTGGTCGGTTAATAAAGACATGGTCCAGTTGCAGACGCAGGTGCAGCAACTGCAAGAGCAGATGACCGCCATGCAGCGCAGTTTCGACGAGCGCATGGGCGTGATGAACAATCTGGTTCAGCAGGATACGGATGCCGTGAACAAAGCGGTGCAGGCGCTCAATACGCTACAGACCGTCCTGCAACAACAGCAAACTGCGGAGGGCGGAAAGGCCGATCAGCTTTCGGGCCAGATTCAGGCGCTCAATGACACGCTGGATGAGCTCAAGGTCCGCTTGGCAAAAGTGACCAAGCAGCTCGAAGACATGCAGGCGGCCCAGCAGAGCATTCAGGCGCAACAGGCCCAGCAACAGGCGCAACAGCAAGCACAGGTGAACGCTCCGCCGCCGGATGTGCTCTACAACAATGGACTGCGTGACTACAACGGCGGCAAGAACGATCTGGCAACGCAGGAGTTTTCCGATTACATCAAGTTTTATCCCAATACCGATCTCGCTGGGAATTCGTACTACTATCTTGGTGAGATTCAGTTCAAGCAGGGAAATTACCAGCAGGCGGCGCAGAGCTACGATCAGGTTTTGCAGAATTTCCCTAGCGGAAACAAAGCAGCTTCAGCGCAGCTGAAAAAAGGATTCGCTCTGCTTGAACTGGGCAAGCAGGACGACGGTGTCAGCGAGTTGCGGCATTTGATTCAGCGGTATCCGCATTCGCCGGAAGCGCTGCAGGCACGCGATCGGCTGCGTAAGGCGGGAGTTTCCACGACGGGGAAATAATTAGACTAGATTGTGAACTAGGGAAGGGCACGACTTCAATTCGCGCCGCTCAGGCTTTTCAAAACAAAGCGGGCCTTACTCCTGAGGGCCTCTAGACTGTGTGCCGATGGTGCCTTGGAGCGTGGTGCTGAACTGCTTTGTGTGCGTGATGATGGCGAACGCGATGGTGACTCGCCTTCACCAGCGTGAGCCTAGCCCGCGACGGAGCGGCCCAGGCAAGAACAGTCGACAGCACACAAAGTAGCAGGAGAGAAATAAACCGCTTCATATACCCTCGATCCGAATCTCCTTGTTTATATCTATTTTCTTAGAAAACTTCCAGTGGTAAAGTGTGCGACTACGGGTCGCGCTGAGCTGATCTGCAAGCCGCCCGATTCATCAACGCGGGGGAATCCATGCCGGAAATCAAACCGGATCAGGACACGGCCAAAGGCGCCACAGAAACGGAAGATCACAAAATGCCCGGCAACATTGGCCTGCAGGAACAGCTAGGTCATCGTGATCAGGATCCCATGCTGAAGGACGCGGATTCTGATTTTCCCGAGCCGGGGCAGAATCCGGAGCACAGCGGCGAGCCCAAGCGGAAGAGCGCGTAGACGGGAAGTCGGATTAGGCGGGCAGTACCGGGGCTAAAGCCCATCAATCTTAGAGGCCCTGACGCGGCGCTAAAGCGCCGCTCTTCCACTGAGTTCCGTTCAGCGGCAGGACACTATTCGCTGTAAGTCTCAACCGCACAGCGCTTACCGCAGCTCTTCCATGCACGCGTCGAGCACTTCCTTGCCGGGACGCGTCACGGAATCAGGCAAGGTAGCCAGCGGCTGATCGACGACGTTCAGCATGTCGATAAAGCTCGGGGCCTGCGGGTTCACGTAGAAAATCCCAGTCAGGACTTCGCCATCGTGATGCGCCTGGTTCAGGCGCGTGATGGCGCGGATTTTGTCAGTGGGATCGTAGTCTTCTTCCAACTTGCGCAGATGCAGGTGCGAACCGTCGTGCATGGTGACATCGACGGTTGAGCCGGCATCGTACTCCACATCGATATCTTCGAAGTGCGGGACGAAGCTCACATCCTGCAGAACCTCTTCGTGCTCCTTCACGTACTTGTACGACTTGGTCGAGCCTTCGTGATCGTTGAAGGTGACGCAGGGCGAGACTACATCGAGCATGACCGTGCCTTTATGAGCGATGGCGGCCTTTAGCATGGCGCTGAGCTGCTTCTTGTCACCTGAGAACGAACGTCCAACCAGCGTTGCGCCAAGCTGAATCGCCATTGCACAAGTGTCGATCGGAGGCAGATCGTTGAGCACGCCTGATTTCAGTTTCGAGCCAAGATCGGCTGTAGCGGAGAACTGGCCTTTGGTGAGACCGTAGACGCCGTTGTCTTCGATGATGTAGATGATCGGCAGATTGCGGCGCATGAGGTGGATGAACTGACCGACGCCGATGGAGGCCGTGTCGCCGTCGCCGCTGACGCCGATGCAGATCAGCTTGCGATTGGCGAGCAGAGCGCCAGTTGCGACGGAGGGCATGCGTCCGTGCACTGCATTGAAACTATGCGCGCGGGTCAGGAAGTATGCGGGCGTCTTTGACGAGCAACCGATGCCGCTGGGCTTGATGACATACTCGGGCTCGACGCCCATCTCGTACATGGCCTCAATGATGCGCTCTGAGATGGCGTTGTGGCCGCATCCGGCGCACAGCGTCGTCTTGCCGCCTTTGTAGTCGATGACGGTGAGGCCGATGCGATTGGTCTTTGGCCCTGGTGTTGCGGCTCCGGGCTCCACGGTGCTGGTCGACATCTACTTGCCCTCCATGCTGGTCAGTTCGTCGGTGATGGACCGTGCGTCGAGCGGCAGGCCCGTGATATGGGCAATGCTGCGCAGGCGGCCGATCAATTCGGGCTTGAGATCGAGTTTGAGCAGGCTGAGCATCTGCGCGTCGCGGTTTTGCTCGACGACATAGATATGTTCGTGCTGCTCGATGAACTCGTGCACCTCGCGCGTGAACGGGTAAGCGCGCAGGCGCAGATAATCGGTCTCGATGCCGTACTCTTCGCGCAGTTGGTCGCGACTCTCGGTGATTCCCCAATGGGAAGTACCGAAACCGATGATTCCGATCTTTACTTTTCCACCACCGGCGTTGTTCCCCTTCGTGATTTCAGGCCGTGGAACGAACGAACGCGCAGTCTCGAACTTGCGGTTCAGGCGCTCCATGTTGTTTTCGAAGTCGTCGGCGCGCTCGCTGTATTGCGCTTTTTCGTTGTGGCCGCTGCCGCGCGCGAAGTACGCCGCTGCAGGATGCGATGTGCCCGGTAGCGTGCGGTATCCAACACCGTCTCCGTCAACGTCTTTGTAGCGGGCGAATCCGCCAAGCCGTTCGAGATCTTTCTTGCTGAGCACCTTACCCCGCTTGATCGGCGCGGTGGGATATTGGAACGGGTCAGACATCCAGTTATTCATGCCCAGATCAAGATCGGACATGACGAACACCAGCGTCTGAAACTGTTCCGCAAGATTGAAAGCATCGGTCGCCATGGTGAAGCACTCATCCACCGAGCAGGGAATCAGCATGATGTGCTTGGTGTCGCCGTGGGAAAGGAACGCCGTCGAGAGCAGATCGCCCTGCGAAGTGCGAGTGGGAAGGCCGGTTGAAGGACCGACGCGCTGAATGTCCCAGATAACGCCTGGAACCTCCACGTAATAGCCGAGACCGGCAAACTCTGACATGAGTGAGATGCCGGGCCCGGCAGTCGCAGTCATACTGCGCGCTCCCGCCCAACCGGCGCCGATGACCATGCCGATCGCAGCCAGTTCGTCCTCGGCCTGCACAATCGCGAACGTCGCCTTGCCGTCGGGGCTAACGCGATGTTCCTTCATGTAATCGATCATCGTTTCAACCAATGACGATGACGGCGTGATCGGATACCACGTGACGACCGTGCATCCGGCGAACATGCAACCAAGCGCGGCGGCGGAGTTGCCGTCGATGATGATCTTGCCGGCGGTCTTATCCATGCGCTCGATGTAAAACGCGCCGCGCTTTTCCAGGTTCGCCTTTGCGTATTCAAAACCGGCTTGCGCTGCCGCGAGATTAAGATTCGCAGCCTTCACTTTTGTCGCGAACTGCTTGCGGATCGCCTTCTCGACTTCGGCCATATCGATGGTAAGCAGATTGGCCACCACGCCGACGTACACCATGTTCTTGACCAGTTTGCGCAGCTTGGCCTCAGGACACACGGCCGCAACCAGCTTGTCGTAAGGAACGGAATAAAAAACCAGATCATTCCGCAACTTGTGCAGAGCAAGCGGTTCGTCGTAAAGAACGGAAGCGCCGGGCGCTAGAGACATCGTGTCTTCCTGAGCGGTTTCCGGATTCATGGCGACGAGGAAGTCGATTTCCTTCTTGCGGCCAATGTAGCCGTTTTTGTTGGCGCGGATCGTGTACCAGGTAGGAAGACCGGCAATATTCGATGGGAACATGTTCTTGCCGGAGACAGGCACGCCCATCTGAAAAATGCTGCGAAGTAAAACTGTATTGGAGCTCTGAGAACCGGAACCATTAACCGTCGCGACCTGAATGCTCATGTCGTTGACGATGCGTTTACGTCCCACGCCACCGGACGATTCCCGGGGCGTCACATCCGTTGTGGCCATCCCAACACCTTCCTTGTCAATAGAACTCTGGCTTCATTCGAACCGACGTCCGACAATCCAGAAGTTGTTCAACCCGCTGAACACATGGTTAATATGGTGCAGGGGGAAACACTTCATTATACGGCGGTCGCGGCGTCACGTCGCGTCGAATCGCCCGTCCACAGAGCAGAGGAACCCACATTGGAACCGGGGAATGCAGATTTACGACGCAGTCTTGAAGAACTGCGCAATGTTGCGGAACTTGTTATATCGTGCCGCGACCAATTGGGCAGGTGGGATCTTTTTTAGCTCGGCGTAATGTTTCTGCAGGCTCACGTCGAGCAGATTGGCAGCGGCTTCGTGATCGCGGTGGGCTCCGCCTTCGGGTTCGGGAACAATGTCGTCAATGCAATCCAGTTCCCGCAAATCGGTTGCGGTAATGCGCATGGCTTCCGCAGCGAGTTCCTTCTTTGAAGCATCGCGCCACATGATGGCAGCACACCCTTCGGGTGAGATGACGGAGTAAATCGAGTTTTCCATCATCAGGACGCGATCCGCCACGGCGATTGCTAATGCACCGCCGCTGCCACCAACGCCAATTACGGTGGCGATGATCGGCACCTTAAGGCGCGCCATTTCGCGCAGGTTGTAGGCGATGGCCTCAGCCTGTCCACGCTCTTCTGCATTGATTCCAGGATAGGCACCATCGGTGTCAACGAGCGTGAAGATCGGGCGGCGGAATTTTTCCGCAATTTGCATGACGCGGATCGCTTTGCGGTATCCCTCGGGATGCGGCGTGCCGAAGTTGCGAAAGACGCGCTGTTTCATGTCGCGTCCTTTTTGTGTTGCCACGATGAGCACTTCCTCGTCGTGAAAACGGGCCATGCCGCAAACGATGGCGGGGTCGTCGCCGAAGCCGCGATCGCCGTGAATTTCACTGAAATCAGTAAAGATGCGTTCGATGTAATCGAGAGACTGCGGCCGCTGCGGATGCCGCGCCAGTTCGGTCCTTTGCCAGGCAGTTGGCGGTGCGTTCAAGTCTTGTCTCAGGGTTTCAATGCGCTGTTGCAGTTTGGCGATTTGTCGCCGGGTTTCCTCATCGGTACCTGCCGACTCCATTTCAGCGACTTGCCGCTCGATCTGTTCTAGTTCCTGCTGTACTTTTTCAGTCGCGGCCATACTGTAAACGAGTAAACGCTGGGGCTACGCAATGACACGCACGCTACCCCGTCCACAAAGTTGCTCGACGCGGGCGATGAAATTGCGGTCCGGAAGCACATTATAGCCTTCCGCTTCCATTACGACCATGAAATCGCCCTGGCGTTCCACGTCGAACAACACTTTCGCCTCGCCTTTGCGTTCGAGAAACAGGGTGTGCAGATTGTCAACCGTCGTCTCGACGGCGTTTTCGAGGGGAATGCGGATGCGAATAGCACGGGGAAGAGGAACTTTCGCATCTTCAAGGGGAATGATTTCGGCGGCAGTAATCTTCGGATTCGCGCCTTCCTCAATGCGCACGCCAGCCTTTATCAGCACGGGAACTTCAAGTTTTACTTTTTCTCCGATCCGTTTGAATGCCTCTGGGAAGACGATCATGTCGATTGATCCCGTCATATCTTCAAGGGACGCCTGCGCGTAAAAGTCACCGCGCTTCGATTTCAGTACACGCACATTGTTAATCATGCCGGCGGTCGTAATGGTTTCATCCTTGCCTGTGGATCGATCCATCGAGGCGATCTCTTCGGTGGTGAGCGCGTGTAAGTCTTTGAGTTTGTCTCGGTACTTATCTAGTGGATGTCCGGATATGAAGAAGCCGAGAATTTCTTTTTCGGCTGCTAGGCGAGTGTGTTCGTCCCAGTCGGGAGTATTTGGAAGCGCGTCGTATTGGGCTGCCGCCTCTTCCTGGAACACACCGAACAGGCCATGCTGACCGAACTCCGCGTCACGCTGGGTTTTCTGCGCCTGTTCAATGGCCTTGTCGAGCACCGCCATGAGTTGGGCACGGCGGCCGAAGGAATCCATAGCACCACTCTTAATCAGCGATTCCAGAACGCGCTTGTTAAGCAGTCGAAGATCGACGTTTTCGCAGAACTCGAAGACGGATTTGAAGCGGCCGAGTTTTTTGCGGGCAGCGACGATCGATTCGATCGCGTTGCCACCAACGTTTTTGACAGCTGCCAAGCCGAAGCGGATCGATTCTCCATGTGGAGTGAAGTTCGCGTCAGAGACGTTGATATCGGGTGCCTCGACGGAGATCCCCATCTCGCGGCATTCGTTAATGTACTTGACGACGTCGTCCGTGGAACCAGTCACCGAAGTCAAAAGCGCAGCCATGAACTCGACGGGATAGTGCGTCTTCAGATACGCCGTGTGATAAGCGAGCAGGGCGTAGGCCGCGGAGTGCGATTTGTTGAAGCCGTACCCGGCGAACTGCGCCATGAGATCAAATATCTTCTCAATCTTTTTCGGCGGATACTTCCGCTGCGCTGCTCCCTCGATGAAACGCTCGCGCTGCTGCGCCATCTCCTCGGGTTTCTTCTTGCCCATCGCGCGCCGGAGCAGATCGGCTTCGCCAAGCGAGTAACCGGCGAGACGGTTCGCGATCTGCATCACCTGTTCCTGATACACGATCACGCCCAGAGTCTCTTGCAAAATCTCCTGCAATTCGGGCAATTCATACTCAACTTTCTTGCGTCCGTGCTTGCGGTCGACAAAGTCGTCGATCATCCCGCCCTGAATCGGCCCCGGGCGGTAGAGCGCGTTCAGAGCAGTCAGATCCTCAATCGAATTCGGCTGATATTTGCGCAGCACGTCACGCATGCCATTCGATTCAAACTGGAAGACACCAGAGGTCAGCCCTTTATAAAAAACTTTTTCATAGGTTTCTTGATCGGTGAGTGGAAGGGTTTCGAGAGTCAGCTTAGTTCCACGCGTCTGCTCAATCAATTTCAGTGTGTCGGTGAGAATCGTCAGCGTGGTGAGGCCGAGGAAGTCCATCTTCAACAGGCCCATCTTTTCGATGGCCACCATGTCGAAGGCAGTGACGATTTCGTCGTTCTTCGTTCTGTGCAGCGGGACGAGTTCGGTTAGCGGTTTCGGGGAAATCACCACGCCTGCCGCGTGAACGCCGGAGTTCCGCACCAATCCTTCTAGCTTTCTTGCCGTGTCGAGCAGTTCTTGAACCTGCGAATCTTTTTCGTAGGCCTCCTTCATCTGCGGTGATTCTTCGATGGCCTCATCAAGCGTGATGTTGAGCGTCGTCGGCACCATCTTGGCGATGCGGTCGACATCCGCATAAGGGATGTCCATCGCGCGTCCAACATCTTTAATTGCGGCTTTGGCCGCCATCGTGCCGAAGGTGATGATCTGCGCCACATTGTCACGGCCGTATTTCTGCGTCACGTAGTCGATGACCTCGCCGCGGCGGTTCATGCAGAAATCGATGTCGATATCGGGCATCGACACGCGCTCGGGATTGAGGAAACGCTCGAAGAGCAATTCGTGCTGGATTGGGTCGAGATCGGTGATGCCCAAAGCGTAGGAGACGAGCGAACCGGCAGCTGATCCGCGACCGGGGCCGACCGGGATGTCGCGCTCTTTTGCGTAGCGGATAAAGTCCCAGACAATAAGGAAATAGCCAGGAAACTTCATCTGCTGGATGATGGCAAGTTCGCGCTCCAGACGCTGCTCGTAATCGCTGAGCGGATGCTTCAGTTTGCCCTGATCGTGCAACGGACGCAGAGTTTCCATGCGGCGGGCGAAGCCTTCCCGTGTGACGTGGACGAAGTAGCTGTCGATGGTGTAGCCGATAGGAACTTCGAACTGCGGAAATGGCGTCGCGACTTTTTCGAGACGCAGGCTGCAGCGCTCGGCGATGTCGAGTGTGCGCGCCAGGACTTCCGGCGAATCTTTGAATACGCGATACATTTCGTCGTGATTTTTGACGAAGAACTGAGTCCCCTCGAACTTCATCCGCGCGGTATCGCGAATCGACTTGCCAGTCTGGATGCACACCATCACATCCTGTGCGTGGGCGTCGTCCTCGCAGAGATAATGGCTGTCATTGGTGGCGACGAGCGGCAGGCCGAGGTCTTTTTCGAGTTTGAAGAGGCCGGGATGGATGCGGTGCTCCATCTCAAGTCCCTGGTCCTGAATCTCTAGATAAAAATTCTGCTTGCCGAAAATATCGGCAAACTGCGCGGCGGCAGCACGGGCGGCGTCGTAGTTCGACTCCATTAGACGCTCGGCAACTTCGCCCTTCAGACATCCCGAGAGACCGATTAGTCCGCGCGAGTGCTCCGCAAGAAATTTCTTGCTGATGCGCGGCTTGTAGTAGAAGCCATGGAGCGAGGCCTCAGAGGTGATCTTGACCAGGTTGCGATAGCCCTCGTCATTTTCGGCGAGCACCAACAGGTGATTGTAGGTGTCGCCTTCGGGCGGCATGCGCTCGGTATGGTGATCGTCTTTTTTGCAGACGTACAACTCGCAGCCGACGATAGGCTTCACGCCGTACTTGTGAGCAGCGTTGACGAAGTGCACGGCACCAAAAATGTTGCCGTGGTCGGTCATGGCGACAGCGGGCATGCCAAGCTCCTGCACGCGCTCGCAGAGCTTTTCCACATCACAGGCGCCGTCGAGCAGGGAATAGTCAGTATGCAGGTGCAGGTGGACGAATTGGGACATGGTCTGACGTTAGTTTAGCGCAAGGAGGACAGAGGAAGGGTGTGGAGGGCTGTGCGTTTCGGGGACGATAACAGTGCATGGGCCGCCTGTGAGTGAAATGGCGATTTTGCAACAGCGATCCAGAGAATTCAGTACTATCGATGTTGTGATGGTGCCCATGAGAGCCTGCCTGTTCTTGGTCATGACGGTGACTCTTGAGTTAATGACGTCGTGCCAGAAGCAATCCGGTGTGAAGCGGCTCGACGGCAGCATCATCATGCCGAGCGAAATCGATGCTACGGTGGGGCAGTTGATGAAAGCGGCTGAGGTTCCGGGCGTTGGACTAGCAATTCTCAACGATGGAAAGATTGCTTATCTGAAGGCCTACGGGGTGCGGAACAAAGAGAACAATCTTCCGTTGACGGTCGATTCGGTCATGTATGCGGCCTCTTTCACCAAGGTGGCGTTCGCTTACATGGTGATGCAGCTTGCAGATCAGGGAGTCCTAAACCTCGACCAACCTGTGTACGAGTACCTGCCGAAGCCATTGCCGGACTATCCAGAATATCGCGATCTCGCTGGCGATCTGCGGTACAAACGAATCACGGCGAGAATGCTTCTGAGCCACACGGCAGGGTTCCCCAATTATCGCTGGTTGAACGACGATCACAAGCTGAACATCAACTTCGAGCCGGGGACACGATACGCATACTCGGGCGAAGGCATACTCTTGCTACAACTAATCGTCGAGACAGTCACGAAAAGGCCGCTTGAAGAACTGATGCAGGAGAAGGTCTTTCAGCCCTTTGGAATGACGCAGACCAGCATGGTTTGGCAGAAGCGATTTGACGATGACTACGCAGATGGCTACGACGAATATGGGCGCTCGTGGGGTCCGCAGAGACGAGTGAGAGCGAATGCGGCAGGTTCAATGCAGACGACTGTGCGAGATTTTGCGCGGTTCGTGCAAGCGGTGATGATAGGCCAAGGGTTGCGCAAAGGGATTCGAGACCAGATCTTCAGCCCGCAGATACAGATCTCGTCGAAGCACGAGTTTCCCACACTTGCAAATGAAACAACAGACGAGAATAAGCCGATCCGACTGGGCTACGGTCTCGGGTGGGGCCTGTACTGGACACCCTATGGCAAAGCGTTCTTCAAAGAAGGGCATGACGACGCCTGGCGGAACTACACAGTAGGCTTTGTCGGCCAGAAGACTGGCATCGTCATTATGACCAACAGCGGGAACGGTGAGGGTATTTACGAGGATCTCCTAGAGGGTTTGATGAAGAATACGTTCACTCCGATTGAGTGGGAAGGTTTTATACCCTATAACCACCTACCGCCACGTCCGCCGCTCAAGGAGCATAAGGCAGTGCAAGTCGATTCCAAAATTCTGCAAAGATACGTTGGGCACTACGGGGACCCGCCGGATGTGATCCTGACAATACTACAGGAAGGGGAGCACCTTTCCTTGCAGGAAAACGACTGGCCGAAACAGGACCTCTTTCCGGAGAGTAATAAGCACTTCTTCTCAAATCTGGGAGATTACGAGTTTACTTTTCCTGTGGACAGCCAGGGCCATACCAACAAAATGATCCTGCACACTCGTGGAGTAGACATACCGATCAAGCGCATTGACTAGTTTGCTATTAGGCGATTTCACCAGTGCGAATTCGTAGGGACGGCTTCTAATCCGCGCCAGCCCCTGCGGCCTGTGCCTTCTGCAACAGCTTCCGCGTCTGCACGATGAGTTCGGCCATTTGGAAAGGCTTCACCAGGTAAGGAACAGAATTCTCTTGCAAGAAGGTGCGGGCGTCGCTCTGGTCCACGCCGTTCGAGAAGGTGAAGAGGACGTGTCCATCCATCGTGGGGCAATTCGTTTTCAGCCAGTTGTAGGACTCTTTCGCATTCCACTCGCCAGGCATTTTGGCGCTCATAATGACGGCGTCATATTGTTCTGAAAGCAGACGCGTCATGACGTCCTGGCTCGTGCGAGCTGTTACCACGGAGGCTCCGGCGCCGGCCAGCACGTCGCGCTCGAATTCGAGGACGGCTTCTTCTTCCTCGACGAGCAGCACACGTCCGCTGATCGCCGCTTCTCGCGGACGGACGACTACTTTCTCCGGTTCAGGTTCAGTCTTGGTGGCAATCGCGACCGGCAGCTTGACTTCGATCACCGCTCCGCCTTCTGGCGCATTATTGGCAGTGATGTCACCGCCATGTTCCTTCACAATGCCGTAGCAAATGCTCAGTCCCAGGCCAGTGCCCTTGCCGACGCTCTTGGTCGTATAGAAGGGATCGAAAATGCGTTTGGCATCTTTCAGGCCGGGGCCGTCGTCGGAGAACTGGGTGCAGACGTGGCCGTTCTGGCAGTAGACGCGAATCTTTACTTTGCCGGTGCGTCCGGTTTCGAGAATTGCGTCGACGGCATTGTTGATGATGTTCAGGAATACTTGCTCGATCTGATGCGGATCGGCGATTACCATTGCTGGATCGGACGGCGCTTCGCGTTCGACGGCAATGTTGTTGCTCTTAAGGTCGTAATCGCGCAGGGCGAGAGTTTCGTCGAGCACTTTGCGGATGTCGACCTCTTCGCGCTGTGGTTTACGCTGCCGCGCGAAAGAGAGAAGATTCTGCACCACGCGGTGGGTGCGCTGCGCCTGCTTGAAGAGCTTGCTGACGTAGTCCTGCGCGCGATTGTTCAGTCCTTCGGTCTCGAGAAGTTCGGCGTAGCCAAGAATCGCTGTAAGCGGGTTATTGAGTTCATGCGCCACACCAGCGATTAACTGGCCGACGGCCGACATCTTCTCGCTCTGCAGGAGCTGTTCCTGCGTCTTGCGCAAATCCTCGTAGGCGCGGCAGGTTTCTTCATACAAACGAACTTTTTCGATGGTGGTTGCCAGCTGCCGGCTGATCGCGACGAGCAGATTTTCATCGTTGCTCGAATATTCGTAGCCCAGATGGCTGCACAGGCCCATGATGCCTACGGGTGAGTCCTTGCCCCAGAACAAAACCCAGATCCAGGAACGGTCAGCGTCGGAACGCAGGAATTCGGCAACTTTCGGCGGTAGGTGCGGCAGATATTCGGCGGTAACCACTTCCGTACGAGAGCGGATAATCAGATCACCAAAGCCTTCTTCGAATGAAATTTCCGCAGCCCGCATGTTGTCACGACTTCGTGGCCCCCAGGCCGCACGGCGGCGGTAAGTGGGGGCGTCTGTGTCAGACAGGTAGACCGAACCACTCTCCGCGCCAAACAAAGTAACCACCTGGCGCAGAGTCAAGTTGAGGATTTCATCCAAGTCAAACGATTGCGCCGCTACGACCGCCATGGCATTGAGCGCATTCAATTCGCGATTACGGCGCCGCATCTCGTCTTCCGCGCGCCGCTTCTCGGTCATGTCGAGAACAAAGCCCTGATAGCGATCGATGTTGCCGACGGCATCGCGCGTGGCGAAACTACTCTCGACTGCGAGCAGCAACGTGCCATCCTTGCGGCGCATAGTCACTTCGAAGTTGCGTACATAGTTGTGGGCTTCGATTTCGCGTCGGAAATTCTCGCGCTGCTTGGCGTCGACACAGATTTCGGAATCCAGATTGAGAACTTGCAGTTCCTCACGCGTTGTGTAGCCCAGCATGTGGACGAAGGCGTCGTTGCAATCGATCAACTTTCCCGCGGGTGAAGCGACGTAGACGCCTTCTTGCACCTGCTCGAATAGCAACCGGTATTTCTCTTCCGCTGATCGGCGATCGGTGATGTCGCGTACTACGTGGATGACGCCCTTTTGCGGGCTGCCCTGTTCGGAGTACGAAGATGTTGATACGACTGAGAATCCGCCAAAGCAGGAGTCGGCGCCTTCGGTAAATTCCTCATCCGTGCCGCGCGCGCAATAAGGACATCCTTTCCACTCACCGTAGATGTGAGGGAGGGCCGCTTCGCAGGTGCTGCCCAGAACGTCTGCCGCCGCCTTGCCCAGATGTTCGAGCAGAACCTGGTTGGCCTTGATGATTTTGTAGTCCGCGTCGTGCGCCAGAATGATGTCGTGGATGGAGTCGAAGGTGTTCATCCACTGCCGTTGCGAGCGCAGAACCTGCTCAAGCAGGCGGAAATTTTCTACGGCAATAGCAAGTTGCTTGGCGCAATCTTCAAGAAATCTAAGCTCTTCCGTAGTCCACTCACGTGTACCGGAATTGCCCAGCATCAGCATCCCGACGAGCGACTTGTTACCCATGACGGGTAGTGTGACGACCTGGCTGATCTTTTCCAGCTTCAGCAGATCTGCGGATTCCGGAACAGCAGCGTCGCGGCCTGTAACTCGCGGCGTTCCCTGTGCTAGCAGCTTTGAAAGATCCTCGGTGATCGGGGCCATGCCCGAGTCGCGCAGAAAGTCTGCTGAGAGTCCCACCGCGTGGGTAGCGACCAGATGTCCACTTTCAAGCAAACGGAACCACGCCGCGCGCACGCGGGTTGCACGCTGCAGTTCCTCCACGGCGGATTGCACGACGTTTCCATACTGCTGCGCACTGGAGACACTTTGAGCAAGAGCCTGCATGGCATGCAGACGCCCTGTGCGTCTGCGAGCCTCAGAGAAGACGACCAGCAACATCGCTATGCCGAGCGAGATTTCTGCAGCTAGAGAAGCCTCAGCCGGAACGCGGTCGGTAAACGGCGACCACGAAAGATGCAGTAAGGGCAAACCGAGAGCGACGAGCCACGCCGCTGGTTCCCACCGCCCGCGTCGCGCACGCAGCAGCGCAATCGACGCTGTCAGCAAAAGAATCCGGTAACTAACCTCGACCCCCATGCGCAAGGGCAGAGAATCGGTCGCGAACAACACACGGGTTCCGGCTAGACCGACCAGAATAGGGGTAATAACAGCGAGAGGCAGTAGCAGATTCCTACTTTGGGAATAAACCAGTACGGCGCTCACCAGTAATCCCACGGCGAGTACAAAAGTGGCTTGGGCAGCCACCGTGCCAAACGGAACAGGGAACTTTGCCACCAGGCAGTGCTCAGCTAGGCGCGAAGCTGCGAACGCCGTCCAGCCCACGATCCAAATCTTGAGATACCGCTCGCGGAAGGCCAGCAAGACCAGCAAAGATGCGCCTAGCAGCGCCAGCAAGGCAAATTCTGCCGCGCTGGGCTTGGCGATCCCAAGCTCCGCTGCCATGCTCCAGATTGACCGATAGGAAGCGCTCATCGCTTTATAGGCGTACGGATTCCTCACTCCTGAATATCACGGCCCATGGTTTTCCCAATCGAGTTTCCGGACCTGATTGATTACTTTTGGTATCTCACGCCTGGGTTACAATCGCCGATAGACTTTCGTGTAGAGCTGTTATTTCTATGCCAGACCGCATTCTTGTCGTTGACGACGAAGAACCGATTCGCGATATCGTCGCGCAGATGCTGAGCACCGCCGGGTATGTCTGCAAGCAGGCGGGCTCCGGCATGGAGGCGCTGGCCACGCTCACTTCCGGCGATCAATTTGAGTTGATGCTGTCGGACCTGATGATGGCCGACCTCGATGGCATCGGTCTGCTGGAGCGCACTAAGGAAAAGTATCCTGATATGCCGGTGGTGATGGTGACGGCGGTGCATGATATTTCGGTTGCCCTGGCCGCCATTCGCAACGGGGCCTACGACTATCTGTTGAAGCCGTTTGAACGCGAGCAACTTCTCAACACCGTCAGTCGTGCTCTCGAAAACCGACGACTCAAGGTGGAGAACCGTACTTACCAGATCAATCTGGAATCTTTGGTCGCCGCCCGCACCGATCAATTGCAGGCAGCCATGGCAAATCTGGAGCGCTCCTACGACATCACGCTCGAAGCGCTGGGCGACGCATTGGACTTGAAAGACGCCGAGACTGAAGGCCACTCCCGCCGAGTTACCGCTTTTACGATTGCGATTGCCAAAGCAATGGGGTTGCCACCCGAGCAAATTCCGATGATCGCTCGTGGCGCGTTCCTGCACGATATTGGCAAGATGGCCATTCCGGATGCGATCCTGCGCAAGCCGGGGAAACTTAACCCTGATGAAATCGCCACGATGCAGGAGCATTGTTACAAGGGCTACCAAATCGTCAAAAAGATCCCCTTTCTGGCCGACGCTTGCGACATCATCTACTCGCATCAGGAGCGTTACGACGGCACGGGCTATCCTCGAGGCCTGAAAGGCAAAGAGATTCCGCTGGGTGCACGCATCTTCTCCATCGCCGATACGTTGGATGCAATCATGTCTGACCGCCCCTATCGTCAAAGGCAAACCTTCAAAGCGGCACGCACGGAAATTGAGAAGTGGTCTGGTAAGCAATTCGATCCTGACGTGGTCAAAATTTTTCTGGATATGCCGGAAGAACTTTGGGAAGACCTGCGCAAGGATATCGACGCTCAAATCCACGGGATTGCTTACTCCACTGGGGCCCGAGGCTAACTCCGCAAGCGAAAGTTGGAAGGGTTGAAGACATATAAGGCATTGCGACTGCTTTCCGCGGTCGCCGTCGCTCTGACGGCGATACTTGCCGTGGGCTGTCTGGCTCTTCCTAGAGGGTTTGCGCGCATTGCCGTGAGCGATCTCACCACCGCCCTGTTGATGCTTACGGCGCTGTGCGCCTTCGCCATTCTTGGGTTCACGAGTACTGGGCGTATGCGCTGGTTCTGGATTCTGCAGGCTATCGGATGGGCGATGTGGCTCAGCGATCAGGCTGTCTGGATCGGATATGACTTGTTTCTGCGGGCCAAAATGCCGCCTATGCATCCCGCAGATGCTCTACTGTTCCTCGCAGGCGCTCCCATGATGGCTGGACTGTTGCTGCGGCCGCATCGGGAGCCTTCCATGCGCAGCGCGCGCTTGGGAGCGCTGGATTTTTCTCTCCTGATGCTGTGGTGGCTCTACCTCTACGTATCGTTTGTCGTCTGCTGGCAGTACGTCTCACCGAGTCAGGATGGGTACAACCGGAACTTCGACATACTCTCGTGGACGGAAACCGTGCTGCTGACGACTATCCTTACTGTTTTCTGGTTTCAGAGTTCGGGGCGATGGAAACGGTTCTATGGTGGATTGTGGATCGCGGTTGTATTTAATGGCGTCTGGTTCTACGTGCTCAACCGCGCCATCGAGTTGGACAAATACTACACCGGCAGTTGGTACGACATCCCATACTCCGGGTCTTTCGCGGTTTATACATTTGTTGCATTGCTGGGATACGGACTCGCGCCGGAGCCGGAAACTGCTGCCGACGAATCCTACAACTCCTGGATGGCGAATCTGGCCATGCTGGGTGTGCTGTCGTTGCCGATCATCGCAGTGTATGCGCTGCTTGATCCGCACCTGCCCGCGCAGGCTTCGCGTTTCCGCGTTCTGATAACTCTGGCAACGATGTTTCTAATGGCTTTCCTGCTATTCATCCAGCATCGCCGGCTGAACCGCGAATTGCTGCGCACCAACGTCGTGCTTCAGAAAGCGTCGCTGACCGATCCCTTGACCGGATTGCGCAATCGCCGCTACTTTTCTGCGACCATTGAAGCCGACGTAAGCCAGACGCTGCGCGCTTACAACGACGGGCACGATCAACATATACGCGATCTGGTTTTCTATTTGATTGACGCCGACAATTTCAAAGAGGTGAACGACCGCTATGGACACGATGTCGGCGACAAGGTTCTTGTGGAAATGGCGCGCCGGTTGAGTTCTTCCATTCGCCACTCCGATGTTCTAGTGCGCTGGGGCGGAGAAGAATTTCTCGTTGTGTCGCGTTACACCGATCGCAGCGAAGCCGAACTGCTCGCGCAGCGTGTTCTTTCAGCGATTGCTGACATGCCATTCTCGCTGGGAGCATCGGGAAAAGCGATCGAACGCACTTGCTCTGTAGGATGGGCCGCATTCCCTTGGTTCCCCGCGAATCCCAGCGCAGTAAGTTATGGAGAAGTACTCACGCTTGCTGATCGTGCGCTTAACCAGGCAAAGCAATCAGGCAGGAACCGTGCAGTCGGCATGTTGCCAGCTGCAGCGAAACAGCCTGCCATAGCCATCGAAGGCCTGCATTCCAAAGGACTTGAAGTTCAGACGCTATCCGTTGCCGGTCCTCGCACCAGCGTCTGACGCCTTCGTTCAGGCAGCGTTTTCTTCGTTTCTCCCATCCAATTTTCGAGAACCCAAACCAATCGAGGGATACATGTACAACTCCGTTCTGCGCGTAATCCGCTATTCCCTGACTTTGCTTCTTGCGATCTTTTCCATCATGACGCTGGCCGCGCAGGATGCGCCAACGCCTGCCAATGTGATCCCGCAAGGCACTACAGTTTTGATTCAGCTTACGGACCGGCTCGACACCAGCCGGGTGAAGGCAGGCGATCATTTTCAGGCCCGCCTCGCAGAGCCGCTTACGGCAGACAACGGCATGACCATTGACGCGGGGAAGAAAGTAAAAGGGCACATCAGCGCTGTCGAACCGGGACTGCAACGCCGGTTGCTTCTTAGCTTCGACGAAATCGAAACATCGCATGGCTGGATGCCGCTGATCGCCACCGTCACTGGCGTTCCCGGCGAACACGGGCTCAAGGCGGTTGGAGAAGAAGGCGAAATTGGGCGCAAAGCGATGACCAAAGAACAGATCGCCGAGGCGGTGGTAGTTGGCGCAGGCGAGGGTGCTGAGCAGGGAATTCATTCCGGCAAGCGTGCTGCCGCGGTCGCCGCAGGCAACGGGGCGGTCGATGGAGCGCTTTCTGCATTTGAATCGGGCCACGACCTGGTTCTCGATAAAGGGACCGCGCTCGAAATTCGTCTGGACCGCAACTTGGGGATTCCACCTCGCTAGCTTGTGGGGCACTAGCCACTCTTTTGAAGGTCCACTTTGGGTGAAGTGATTTGGGTGGCGCAGCGCTTCCAGCGCTGCGATCAGGGTGCCGGGAGTGACGGCTAGCCGCAGAGGTACCTCAGGGGCTGAAGCCCTATCTTTCATGTTTGCCCTTGCCGCAGGCCTTGAAGGCCTGCGCCACCCAAAGCATTCTCATGCACACACTTCCGGCACTGCGATCAAGACTATCTCCTTTCTAAATAGGACGTTAACCCTAGAAAATCGCTGTAATGCTTGCGGCGTATGCAAATTATCTAGGAATCCACCGTTTCTCGTCTCTCCCTTGCAACATGCCCTGTCACACACGTTCTCTTGGAGAGGAATCATCTTGGGAAAAGCGCCGTCCCGTTTGATAATCCTCTCCGGAGGTCTGTTATGAGATCCGTAAACATTTTCTTTGCACTGATCTTTATCATCCCCACCAACACGTTTGCTCAGGAGCATCCTGCCCTTACCGCGCAGTCGAACACCGTGTACGTCGGCGCCGACGGCAAGTTCGAGGCCGCGCCTGACACGGCGCAGATTCAGTTCTACGTTTCCGCGCAGGACGACACCTCGCAGGCAGCCTTTCAGCGCGCGTCAAAAGAAGTGGACCAGGTGCGGCAGGTGCTGCACGCGAACGGAATCGAACCGAAGGCTGCCAACATCGGATTTCTTTCGGTGCAGCCGGTGTATGACTGGAAGAATCCCAAGCAGAAGCTGATTGGCTACCGCGTGAGTACCGACGTCACGCTCAAGTTGAAGGATTTCTCCAAGGTCGCTCCCATCACCCAGCAACTCGCTGATGCCAATGTGAGCGAGAGCCAGACGTTGAATTACACGCTCGAAAACATAGACGACGCAAAGAACCGAGCTGTGGAGGATGCCTACCGTCGCGCGCGAAACTCGGCGGAGACTCTGGCTCGCGCCAGTGGACGCATGTTGGGCGAGTTGTCCTATGCTTCGGTCGATACCTTCGAAATGCAGCGTCCGGTGCCGCGCATGGCCCGTGCTATGACCGCCATGGCTGCTCCTTCAGCAGTGCCGGCTCCCACGGAGGATTTCACGCCGCAAACGGTGACGGTGACTGCGCACGTGAATGCACTGTTCAGCTTGAAGTAAGACTTTAATGTTTCTACCGGATCGCTACAGGCTCGCCGTCGCTGGACTGACCGGCAGAGCAGTCGCGGCCAGAGGTTCCACTTCCAGCACAAGTCCGTCAACGCGACGTACTACAACCATCTGCCCCACAGGCAAAGCCGAGGACGCGACCGCATCCCACAGTTCGCCGTGTATGAACACTTGCCTTGCGGCGATAGCGCGGTCTGCGCCACTCCGGTTTCCCCAATTAGACCTTGCGCGCCGGTAACGACCTTGTTGCGTCGCGCCTTCAGCGCGATGGTCATCAGGAAAGCCGTGATTATTCCGAACGGGATGCTGACCGCTAGCGCTGTCAGCAAATGAACGCGCATTTCCGGAATTGGCGAATCGACTAGCAACAGTCCACCTAGCGTGAGCAACACGATTCCGCCTACAGTAAGGACTCCGTGGGTTGTGAATTTTGCCTCGGCAGCAAACAGAGCGAATGCACCCAAAATCAACCCCAGCGCGGCAAAGCGCGTCGGCAGCAGATTCAGCGCGAAGACCGCCAGCAAGATGAAGACAACGCCTATCGTGCCGGGAATGACAGCGCCGGGGTGATTGAATTCGATATACAACGCCAGCGCACCGATGACGAGCAACAGGAAGGCGAAGTCGGGCTCCATGAGCGTGTCGAGGACGCGTTCTTTGACGGTCATGTTGAAAGCCACGATGGGCTGGCCGCTCAAACTGAGTGTGCCGGATTCGCCGTTGAAGCGTTTGAACGTCTTGCCCTGCATCTGACGAAACAAATCCTCAGGGCTCGAAGCTACGTAGTCGATGAGATGTTGTGCCAGCGCCTCTTGTTCGGTGAATGACTTCGACTCGCGCACCGCGCTTTCTGCGGCCTCAATGTTTCGTCCGCGCTTGGAGGTGACCGAGCGCATGAGCGCGGCGGCGTCATTCTCCACTTTGCGCTTCATCTCGTCATCTTCTTTGATCTGCACCGGTCCGATGAAAAGCACGGGATGAGCAGCGCCAGCCGCGGTTCCCGGCGCCATGACAGCGACGTCGGCGGATTCAAGAATGAAAATTCCGGCAGATCCGGCGTGCCCGCCCGTGGGCGTCACGTAGACAATGACCGGCACAGAAGACTTCGTAATCTTATCGATAATCTCGCGCGTCGAACTCACGAGGCCGCCGGGCGTATTCATCTCGATCAATATGGCCTGCGCGTTGCGGCGATGCGCTTCGTCGATCGCGCGCGTGATGTATTCCTGACTGATCGGTTGAATCGTGTCATCGACCGTGATCTTCACGACTTCGGCGGCTGCGAGTGAAGGGGAAAGTAAGACGAAAATGATGGGGAGAATCAGGAGCGCTATGCCGGTCCAGGCCGCCGAGGCCGTCGAGCTTTGCTCGACCTGACAGCCGAGGGCGGCTGTCCCTACATAGGCTCGGCGCTCTGCCTTCTCCATATCGGCAACATTTTTTTGGGACCACCTAGGTAAAATATTTGCTTTGTTGGAGTTGCGGGGAACAGATATGGCTGTCTTTGGGTAAAATCTTGAGGCACAAAAGCTTAGAGGCAAAATCTTGTGGAATAACGAGTTAAGCGGATGATTTTTGTTCCGTGTTGATGCTTGGTCTGGATCAGGAGCGGCGACGCGAGATTGGCTGCGGGTGAACACAGCTAAATCTATTTTAACAGTTTGAGTCGGGATGGCTTGAGATGAGACGGAGGAGAATTTGCTTTGAAGAGAATCGGTTAGAAGTGAGCTAGAAGATTTTGCTTGACAGGTATGTCCCGCCTCAGCTGGAAATGGAGAAAGCGTTCGTCCGTTAAGATAACGGAGCGAACGTATAAGGAGCGTCTGATGATCGGCTCAACGGCCCAGCAACAACCGCCCACCGTCACTTCTGTCCTCAACATGCTCTATGGTGTTGTCGAGCAGGAGGTCGTTTCCGCTGCTGAGGCTATGCCCGAAGACAAGTATTCCTTCGCGCCTACTAATGGCGAGTTTAAAGGCGTACGCACTTTCGCTGAACAGGTGAAACACATCGGCTTCGCCAATCACCTTTATTTTGGCCCGCTCATGGGAGAGACGATAGACACTAACTCCATCGAAGAAAATCTCAACGGCCCCGCGGCGCTGAAAACCAAGGCCGAAATTGTGCAGTATCTTAAAGATTCGTTCGCGCTCGGCCATCGGGCCATTTCCGGGGTCACCTCCGAAAACGAGGTCACGCCGCTGCCCAAGCCCGTAACCCCATTCCTCTCAACGCGTCTCGCAATCGCCATTATCGGCTCCTTCCATCCGAAGGATCACTACGGTCAGATGGTCGAGTACCTGCGGATGAACGGCATCGTCCCGCCTGCAAGCCGCCCGCGGCCACAACAACAACAGTCCTCGCAACCCAAACCTCAAAAATGAAGGCAGGGTTGCAGCAGCTGCCCACATGGTGAGAGGTTTCCCTGTTCGGTAGTCCTGATTCTCACGACGGAAGTTGAGAACAGCAGGGCGCGGCGGAGCTAAAATGAACTTGCCGGGTGAAACGGAAGCAGGCTCTGCAGGGATGCAACCATGCTGAGGGATAACCCGGAGGGCTCATCGAGCCGATGCTCAGCAGCGCGGGAGGTCCTTCTCCCGCGTTGCACGTTGACGGGAGAAAGTCATCGGACGATAGACCCCATACCTTGAAAATCCACGCACCGCAGGGGCGGAACCTACACTAACGGAGAACGTCGCTTCTCCATTTGACGCTGAGCCAAGACAGGTTCGCTAGCGCTTTCCAAACCGAAGAGGCGGTAGTGCCTCAGTTTGAAATGAGGCACTACCTCCTTGTGACTTGAGAGCGCGGCGATTTGAAAATTATTGAACCCTAGGGGCTAAACAGTTTGCTAAAAAACTCGCATTCCGAACCTCAGGGGCTAAAGCCCTACATCATTTAGCTACCGCTTACGGCACGACTAAAGTCGTGCCCTGATACGAATCTTGAGTCGTGCCCTGATACAAATCCTGGCTTATCGCAGCGCTCAAAGCGCTGCGCCCCCAAAACCGAGTTTTTCGCAAATTGTAAAGCCCAAGATTTCAACGATTCATTTACACGCCCCTAAAAAGAGCCGCTCCTTCCACAACGCCGTGCGCGAGCAGTTGGCAGAGGCCGTCGAGCTTTGCTCGACCGGACAGCCGAGGGCGAGTGTCCCTACATATATCGGCGATCCCTATATATTCTCGGAGCTACATCATCTCAGTGCTGCTTCGCCGAACTTGAGAGTACTTCTTGCGCGACCGAGTTGGTAGACCATCCTGGCAGATCGGTACTGCCCGTGATCAAGCGTGCTCCGCGTTCGTAGGTCACATAAGACCACGCCCACTGGATGAAAACCAGGATGCGATTGCGAAATCCGATCAGAAAGAAAATATGAATGAATAGCCACGATAGCCACGCGATGAAGCCGGAAACATGCATCTTGCCGAAATCAGCCACCGCAGCGGCGCGGCCAATGGTAGCGAGGCTGCCTTTGTCCCAGTAGTGGAATGGAGGGCGAGATCCTTCTTGTCCTCCTGATAGAGAGCCTTTCGTCCCACTCGCACGCGATTCGATTTCCCGTCGAATAACTTTGGCGACAAAACGCCCTTGCTGAATCGCAACTGGAGCCACGCCAGGAAGCATCTTTCCTTGAGCATCTTTCGCCGCGGCAAGATCGCCGATGACAAACACTTCAGGATGATTCGGAAGACTGAGATCAGCGTTCACCGCCACGCGCCCAGCGCGATCCGTCGGCGCGCCTAGCTTCTTTCCTAGCGGGGAAGCTGCCACGCCAGCCGCCCAAAGAATGACAGCTGCCTCATGCCGCGCATTTCCGAAGTAGACCGCGCCCGGCTCAATCCCAGTGACCATGGTCGAAGTGCGGACCTCCACGCCGAGGCGATTCAGTTGCTCCTGCGCGCTGGCTGAAAGATCTGGTGGATAAACCGGCAGAATGCGCGGCCCTCCCTCCACCAGCAAAATGTGCGCGCGCGCCGGATCGATGTTGCGAAACTCGTGGGTCAGTGCGTGATGGCAAATCTCCGCCAGTGTGCCCGCCAGTTCGACTCCGGTCGGCCCGCCTCCGACGATGACGAAGTTCAACGGTGGTGCTGACTCTCCCGCTGCTGTCTGACGCTCAGCCAACTCAAACGCGAGCAGCAGGCGGCGTCGTATCTCAGTCGCGTCTTCAAGGTTTTTCAAGCCGGGAGCAAAGGGCTCCCATTCGTCATGGCCGAAATAAGCGTGGCTGGCACCGGCGGCAACGATCAGGTAGTCGTACGGCAGGTTGACGTCGGGTGTTTCGACAATGCGGTGCTCGAGGTCGAATCCCGTAACCTCGGCCATGATCACTTCGACATTTTTCTCCGACCGGAAAATGGAGCGAATTGGCGTGGCGATCTCCCCGGGCGAAAGTCCGGCGGTCGCAACCTGATAGAGAAGAGGCTGGAACGTGTGGTGATTTCTGCGGTCTACAACCGTAACCTGTACGCGTGCCTTTGCGAGCTTACGCGCTGCATTGAGGCCGCCGAATCCGGCTCCAACGATGACTACCCGCGGTATTGGCTTGCTGTGCATCGTCTTACTCTATAAGATTCGGCGCGATGGCAGAGGGTTCCAGAAGTTCTTCATCGGGGACGGCGGCATGGGCGCGCTGGGCCATGCCTTCGATTGCCGACCTGATTTTTGTCGCACTGCTGGCCACGCTTGTGTTTACGCCGCTGTCGGTAAAGCTGCTGGGAGATGCAGGCATCGGCTGGCACATTCGCACCGGGCAACAGATTCTGGCGACGCACGCGGTCCCGCGCGTCGATCCATTTTCTTCGTCGATGGCTGGCCGAACGTGGTTCGCGTGGGAATGGCTGTACGACATGGTTGTCGGCGAGTTAGAAGCGAAGCTGGGATTGAATGGCGTAGTCTGGTTCACCGCAATCGTGATTGCAGCGGTCTTTGCGTTGTTGTTTCGGATGTTAATGCAACGTGGTGTGAATTTGTGCGTCACACTTGCAATGACACTGCTGGCAATGGGCGCATCGATGATTCACTTTCTAGCCCGTCCGCATGTGGTGAGCTGGTTATTCACGCTGATCTGGTTTTGGATTTTGGACACGACAGAACGGGATTCTTTAGGCGGACGTGATCGTAACACGCGCTGGTTGTGGGCATTACCGTTGCTGATGCTAGTTTGGGTCAATGTGCACGGCGGTTTTCTAGTTGGATTCATTCTGCTTGGCATCTTCTGGCTAGGAGCAACATGGAACTGGCTCGCGATCAAAGATGCTCAGATCGAGCAAGCTCTTCAAAAGATTACTGCGGGAAAGCGCTCCAAAGATTTGTTTTGGGTCGGCCTAGCCTCACTGGCGGCTAGCCTGGTGAATCCCTATGGCTGGAAGCTGCATGCCCACATTTATTCCTATCTTTCAAACCGCTTCCTCATGGATCACATTGAGGAATTTCAGTCGCCAAATTTTCACGGCGTAGCGCAGAAGTGCTTCGCGTTGCTGTTGCTGATTGTCTTCGCAGTACTAACCTTCCGCGGTCGCCAATTGCGCGCCAGCGGAGTGCTGATCATTTTGTTCGCTGCTTATGCGGGCTTGTACGCTTCGCGCAATATTCCGGTTTCCTCAATCCTGCTCGTGATCGTCGTTGTTCCGCTGATGCACTCAGCGACGCCCAAACGAGAAGGATTTCTCCAGAGAATGCAGCAGATGGAGTCACGTCTACACGGCCACTTGTGGCCGGCTGCCGCGATTGTTCTTACCTTCGGGATCGTAGCAAACGGCGGCCACGTTGGATCGAGCACTCTCATGGACGCTCACTTCGATCCCAAGCGCATGCCTGTCGAAGCGGTAACCTATCTTGAGCAACACGGCGTTTCTGGCCCAATCCTAAGCCCCGACTACTGGGGCGGATATCTCATCTACCACCTCGCTCCCATCCAAAAAGTAGTTGTAGACGATCGCCACGATTTCTACGGAGAACAATTCTTAAAGTCTTACTTGAAGATGATGCACATCGAGCGAGGATGGCAGGATTTCCTGCGCGAGCACGAGGCTTCGTGCATTCTCCTGCCTAGGGATGCAGCTCTCGCAAATGTATTGCTCGAAACTAGAGAATGGAAACAGATTTACTCCGACGATGTCGCGATCGCTTTTGTCCGCACTCCCGCACGGCTGAAAGAACGGAACTGATGGAGAACATTGGTCGCAAAAACCGGTGATGGCTCATCTTGCATCCACTTGCGTAGCAAACCTTTCCAATCGACATTCTCTCCGATGACCGTAAACAGGCAAAATGCTTTGCCGTCCTAGATGGAAATGCCTTGATCGTTTGCAGCGGGAATGGTCCGGCAGACGGTAGTGCTGGTCCATGCATTTCGTACGGTCCCTCGGAGGGCTTACGCCCTTCCTCAGGATGACAAAAGTACGGTGTCGGGGCTCTTGACCGTCTAGAAGCAATATGGGCCTCAAATCACCCCCTCTGAATTTCAGACTGCACCACTGGTCGCAAAACCATTCACATTGACAGCGGCGAAGGCACCGGGATATGTTCTCCGAGACCCAGTAGTAGTTGACTCCTGTAAGTACCTGCACCCAGTCCCCAGCAACCCTGGGCTTGAATGCCAAAACCCTGCATCACCTTGAGGACGACTCGAATGAACGGATATCCCTCTGCTAGCCGAATGATGGGCGCATTCTTATCGTTAGCGCTTTGTGCGACCCCAAAATTTCTTTTCTCTCAGACTTCTGGTCTAGTTCCCGCCGTAAGCCTGACCGAAATCAGCTCTGATCCTTTTACTGTTGGCCCCGCGCAACATGCGACCGAAGTTGAGCCGCACGTGCTGTCACACGGCACGACGCTGGTGGCGGCTTTCCAGACCGGCCGCATCGCACCCGGTGGTTCGACTGATATTGGATGGGCCACTTCCACCAACGGCGGCACGACATGGACTCACGGTTTTCTTCCCGGCCTAACCAAAGGCGAAGGAACCGGACACTACGACGCGGCGAGCGATGCCGCGGTAGCCTACGATGCGAAGCACGGCGTATGGATGATCGCGTCGCTCCCGATTTCAAATACCGCGCAGACACCGGCTGTCGTTGTGAGCCGATCAACCGACGGCGGCTTTACCTGGGAAAAACCGGTCAATGTGTTTCCCACGGCCCCAAGTTCCGACAAAAATTGGATCGTGTGCGACAGCTGGGCAACAAGCCCGCACTACGGCAACTGCTATGTGGAATGGGACGACCCGAGCAACGGCGATCTCATTGAAATGAGCCGCTCGATCGATGGCGGTCTGACTTGGTCGGCTCCGGCCATTACTCCGAATCAGGCATCGGGCATCGGCGGGCAGCCGCTGGTCCAGCCAAACGGCACCGTAGTGGTGCCGATCGAAACCGGCAACATGGCGGCATTCGTTTCAACCAATGGTGGCGTGAGCTGGTCAGTGCCGGCTGCGTTTGCGACGATTCAGACTCACAACGATAATGGCGGAATTCGCAGCGGGCCATTGCCTTCCGCGGCAATCGATGGAAAAGGAAACATCTGGGTGGTCTGGGAAGACTGCCGCTTCCGTACGCAGTGTTATACCAACGATCTTGTCTACAGCACCTCGGCCGACGGCAAGCACTGGACTGCGGTGAAACGCATTCCAATCGACGCGAACAACAGCATGTTGGATCATTTCATTCCCGGCATCGGGATCGATCCAGCGACCTCGGGCACAGCCGCGCACGTTGCCGTGACCTACTACTACTATTCGAATACGAATTGCACGACATCGAGTTGCCGCCTTTACGTGGGTTACATTTCGTCCCCCAACGCCGGCAAAACCTGGAATGTTCCCACGACTCTTGCCGGACCCATGAACCTGAACTGGCTGCCAAATTCGCAGAATGGATTGATGGTGGCCGACTACATCGCGACCGCCTTTAGCAATGGCGTGCCACATGGAGTCTTTGCGGTCGCCAAGGCGAAGTCAGGCAACACATTCAATGAAGCGATGTACACGGCGGAAGGATTAGCGGTTCCGACGAAGGGTGCGGTTCTTTCGTCCGCGGGCGACAAGCCTTTGCACACGCTCTCCGACAAGATTGAGCGTGAGCGTCCGGAAAAGGGAGCAACCCCACCTTTAGTGCGCTCTGCTAAGCGGAGTGCCAAGTAATTCAATTGAAATTCATGCGATGGCCGCTGATGATGGCCTTGGCTCTCTGATCTATTCAGAGTGCTGAGGCCATTGGAGCGAGGAAGGCAAGTCGCATGAAAGCGAGAGTAAAAGTGCGTATGCGCAGAGGTGAGTTTGCTCTCGCGTTATTCATCCCTTTGATCCTGGCATTGATGGCGTGTTCCGGTTCATCCCCAAAAATATCATCGCCGCCACCGCCCGAAAATCCAATTGGCCCCAACCTGACCCAGCTGAGCTCCGATCCCTACACCATTACGCCCGGACAGCATGCCACCGAAGTTGAGCCGCACATGTTTGCGAACGGCTCAACGCTTGTGGCCGCGTTCCAGACCGGACGAATCGTAGGCGGCGGCTCTACTAACATCGGGTGGGCGACTTCCACCGACGGCGGCACGACTTGGACTCACGGCTTTCTGCCCGGGCTGACCACAGGCGAAGGCACAGGGCCGTACGATGCGGCTAGCGATCCCGCCGTGGCTTATGACGCGAAGCATGGCGTTTGGATGATCGCATCACTGCCGATCTCGAATACCGCGCAGACACCGGCTGTCGTGGTGAGCCGCTCAATCGATGGCATAAACTGGCAAGCCCCGGTGAGCGTCGATCCTACCTCAGCAAATTCTGACAAGAACTGGATCGTGTGTGACAGCTGGCCATCAAGTCCACACTATGGCAACTGTTACATGGAATGGGATGACCCAGGCAACCTGGATCAAATATTCATGAGCACCTCCACCGATGGCGGTCAGACTTGGGGACCGGCGCTGACCACCGCAGACATGGCGTCTGGAATCGGCGGACAACCGCTCGTACAGCCGAATGGAAATGTCGTGGTGCCGATTGAAGCGAATGGAATCGAAGCATTTACGTCGAGCGATGGTGGCGTAAGTTGGAGTTCCTCGGTGCGGATCGCGAATATTCAGTTGCACACTGATGCCGCAGGAATTCGCAGCGGGCCTCTTCCGTCTGCGGCCGTTGATGGCGCCGGGATCGTTTGGGTCGTATGGGAGGATTGCCGCTTCCGCGCCGGTTGTCCGGCGAATGATCTCGTCTACAGCACTTCCGTTGACGGCGTGACCTGGACCGCGGTGACACGCGTACCGATCGACGACACGACCAGTACCGTTGATCACTTTATTCCGGGGATTGGCATCGATCCGTCGACTTCCGGTGCAAGCGCGCACGTCGCGATTCACTACTATTACTATTCACAGAGCAACTGCTCGCTGACGACCTGCCAGCTTATTGTGGGATACATTTCTTCGGCGAATGGAGGGACCACGTGGAATGAGCCGGTCATCATCGCAGGCCCGATGTTGTTAAGTTGGCTGCCGAACTCGCAGAACGGCTTGATGGTGGGGGACTACATCGCGACCGCTTTCACTAACGGCGTTCCACACGGCGTGTTCGCCGTCGCCGCTGCAAGTTCGGGGTCAACATTTAACGAGGCCATCTACACGGGGCAGGGGTTGACCGTGAGCGCCGCCGGACGGCAGTTGTCGTCCGCGGGAGATAAGCCATTGCACAAGTTGTCAGACAAGATCGAGAGGGAACGTCCGGAGAAGGGCACAATTCCGCCCTCTAAGGGCAGGGCCAGACGTAACGCGAAGTAGCTCCATTTGCATTCCACTTGTGTCGCAAGTCATCGCAACCGGTTCCCCTCGCCGATGTCATCCTGAATGGCAGCGAAGCTGGCATGAAGGACCGTGGGAACAGTCTAGTAGACCGTAGTGTTGGTCCGCGCCTTTCGTAAGGTCCCTCGGAGGGCTTGCGCCCTCCTCAGGATGACAAGATGACAATAAGTACAATGTCAGGCTCTTAACCGCTGGATTCGGAAATGACGGACTAGAACAACAAAAAATAACTAGAAACGGTCGTTTGTATCGATTCCGAAGCCAAGAATGGCTGTGATTTCGACCGGCTGATCATCACGCATTGCAGGCTGGAATTTCCAACTATGAAGAGCCGCAACGACTTTAGCGGTCGTTGCCGCCGGACCTGCTTCGAGCACTCGCAAGTTCCTGATGTTGCCTGAGGCGTCAAGCGTGCACGTGAAAACCATTCTTGCATGGGGCAGTTCTCTTGGCAGCTCCGTCACTTGCTGCGGACTGGAGAGACTACCCCTCGCATTAGGTCCGGGTGGCGTGTTCTCGGTAAATGCCATTACGACGGTGCCGACAGAAGTGTCTAAATAGGTCGTGTAAGTATCGCCATGCAATAACTTCTTGTAAGGCTCGAAGGCTCCCCCGGAACCTGCTGTAGCAGATACCGTTACATTGAAAGCTTGTCGCTGCTTGTTGGTGGGAGACCTTCCGGGTGTTGCAGGATCATTCCCCGATGCATCCGACCCAAAGCTGGGCAGAGTAACGGAAGTAGTTCCGCCTTCGACTGAGATTCCGGGCACAGGCGGATTGCCTAAACTAGCGTTCCCAGCGCCGCCGGAACCTGCATTTGGGGAAATTCCTCCACGCGCATTCGGGTCGGAGCCGTGACCCGATCCGTTTTTACCTGCGCCAGAGTTTTCGCCATTCATGCCACTACCCGGACCATTGCCGCGGGAAATTCCTGTCCCTCCGCCCGTGTTGCCAAGACCAGGTTTGTCACCGCCCGTAGGTGACATTGCCAGTTCGCCTTTGCCGCCGCTGGAGGGCAATCCAACTTTGGAGCCGGGCTGGCTTGAAATCACAGCGCCTACATTAGTCCCGCTGCCTCCGCTCGAGGCTGGAGCCGTCGGCGCGCCGACCTCCATCGGTCCGTTTAAACCTGAACCTTTGCGTCCAGTGCCGGAGCCAGAGGAAGCTGCATCTCCACTGACCGAAGGCGGAGGCGGCACAACATTATTCGCCAGCAGTGTACCTCCGGGAGCGCCTTTACCGCCGCCGGAATCGCCGCTGCCGCCGCCAGCCCCAGAGACCGAAGGCGGCGGAGGCACAACGCTGGGTGGTCCAAGTGTTGGCGCAGTAGAAGCAGAAATTGGACGATTGCCAGTGCCGCCCGAGACCCCCGACGAAGGAGGTGGAGGGACGACGTTGGAGCCGAGAGAGGTCCCTGAGCCGTTGCGGCTGCCGCGCGCATTTGTCCCGGAATTTGTCGCCGCAGGAGGTGGAGGCACAACATTGGCGGCAAGCGATGTTCCGTTCCCACTGCTCGTGCTGTTCGTGTTCACGCTGGGCGGAGGCGGCACGACTTCACTTGCGCCAAAAATTTTGCCGACCAGACTGCTCAGCAACGATCCGCTACCTGATTGCGTGGGCGGTGGAGGTACAACAGTTTTCGAAGGATCGGGTACGCTGCCGCTGGCCAGTCGGCGCATATCCTGCGAAATGTCAGCTGAGGGTGGAGGCGCAACGACAGCGGGTGCAGGCATATTCAGCTTCGAATTACGCGTTGAAGCACGCTCGGGCGCGGAAACTGGCGGCGGCACGACAGAGGGGGTCGACATCTGTACCGGTGCGCTGGTGATTTCACGGCTCACTGCTCCGGGCGCAGGAGGAATCACATTAGCAGCGAGCGCAGGAGTTGAGCGAGTCTTATCCGCACTCACGCTTGGGGCTGGCGCAACCACGTTCGGGTTTAGCGACGCCGTGGACGAACTACGATCGCGCGAGATCTTGGGTGCAGGTGCAATCACTGGGGGAGCGAGTGACGGAGCAACGAGTGCGTGATCGTTCGTAACTCCCGGCGCGGGTGGAATCACGGTCGCGCTCAGATTCGGCGCGGAGCGGAATTGATCTTTCTGAACCGATTGCGACGGAGGAATCACCGCGTCGAGCTTGACGCCGTTGCGCGTGTAGTCGCGAACCACGTCAGGAGCTGGCGCAACAAGTTGAGCAGGAAGCGTGAGCCTGGTTCGGGTTGACGCCATTCCTTCCGACGGCGGTGGACCTGCATTCGGATTTACGGCAAGCAGATTTGCCACCGCATCGCGTGAGGACGGAAGCTTCAGGTTGGGCGCATCAACCACCCTCTCAGTTAAAGAACCGCCGCGAGCGATGCGGATGGTCTGCGTGCGATGATGGGCTTCCTGCCCGCCAGCGCGTCCAGTCTTCCCGGCTTCCGATCCGCCTAAATCCTCTGTGCGCGGAAGTTCATCGCCACTGTAGTAAATGATTTCGTGACCCGAGAGCTGCGGCGCGACGTAGGGCCGGAGTTGTTCTAACTTCACGCGCACAACAATTACGGCAAAGATCAGAAACGCCTCGACTAGCAGACTGGGGAGCATCCCACGATAGGGAAAGATTCCATAGGGCGCTTCGCCCGCGAGGCGTGCATCAGATCGCGCCAAGGCCGGGCGGACGGAGGTGACAAACTCCTCCCATGGCGAAGTCCACTCCACCAGAAACTTGGGGACACCGTGCTGGACCTGCTCTTTCACAGGTTCTTCGAGTTGAAGCGTCGCGTTCACGCGCGCGATACTCTCCCGGGTTTGTCGATCTTAATCTCTATTTTATCGCCCACAACAGTACCCGTTCCGGCAGCAGTATGGCACGGGAGTTCCAGTACAGACGCGGCTTGCACCCGGATCGGAGCGAAGCGCCACGGCGCTAACTGGCTTTGGACGTAGATTACCGTCATTTCCGGGTCCAGATACACCACATCAATGGGGAATCCCATCCCCAGAGTATGAACGCCGTGACAGGGGACAATCCAGAGTCCGTAGCCGTTACGGAAGTCATCCGCAGCGAGGCCGAGCAGACCACGCAGGCGCGTCCAGTGCGTATCCGCGACAGCGAGAGATGTGGCCAGATAAGCTTGCCGGGTCTGGTTGTAGGCGTGTCCGCCAGAGGAAAACACTGCCATGAAATGAGAACGCTCCTGAATGCGCTGATTGCGGTCGTCCTGCTGCTCTTTCGACGGTCGTCTCTATGGCCTGATCTTAGTGGCCAGGTCCGAGCTGGCGGATCAGCGAAATGACGGCCGGACCGATCGTGACAAAAATGATCGAAGGCAGAACAAAGATCACCAAGGGGGGGACCATCTTGATCGTAGTCTTGGCAGCCTGTTCTTCGGCACGCTGCCTGCGTTCCGTGCGGAGGGAGTCGGAATGCACCCGAAGGGCTTGGGCAACGCTGGTGCCGAAACGATCTGTCTGAATCAGTGTACCAACAAGGGAGCGGATGTCGTCAACGCCGGTACGATCGACCAGATTGCGTAGGGCCTCGGCGCGTGGCTTGCCGGCTCGCATTTCAAGATTGACCAGATGAAACTCGTCGCTGAGATCGGGATGGGCGTGGTGCAAGTCCTGGCCCACACGCATTAGGGCCTGATCTAACGCAAGCCCGGCTTCAACGCAGATTACGGTGAGGTCAAGGGCGTCGGGTAGCGCGAGCCGGATGCGCATCTGGCGGTCTTTGATCATGCGCTTCAAAATAAAGCGCGGAAGGATAAAACCAAGGGCCGGGATTCCGACTATAAGCATGGGATTGTCGAATCCGGCAATGAGCGCAACCGCCGCAAATCCCACCACCGCCGCCAGAACGCGCGCGCCAAAGTAATAGTTGACATGCATGGCATCGCGGAATCCCGCCTGAATGAGCCATCCGCGTGTGCGCGATACGTCGGCTGGGGACAGAGGGATCGCTTTGCTGAGCGGATCGATTGCCTGTTCGATGCGCTCGCGCAGAGCTGGCTTCGCTTCCGCCGCCTGGCCCTGTCCGCCCAGGGCGCGCAAGCGCGCTCCCAGCATCGAACTAGGAGTCACCGCCGCGACGCCGAACGAGAAGACTGCCACCACGATGGTGACGAAAACGACGATCGTTATAATCAAAGGCAACATCGCGCGAAACCTACACCTGAATCCGGATAATCTTCCGGATCACGAAATACCCCACCGTTTGCAGCGTGATGCCGCCGACCAGCAGCGTGTGTCCGATGGGATCGGAAAACAGTGGTCGGATAAATGCTGGATTCAACGCCATCATGACCACGACAATGATTGGCGGCATGCCCATTAGCAACCCCATCGTGAGGCGTCCCTGAGCGGTGTAAACCCGCACCTGGCGTTGAATCTTGAATCGCTCCCGGATTACGTACGAAAGATTGTCGAGAATCTCTGCGAGATTGCCGCCTGTTTCGCGTTGCAGCATAACGGCGGTCACGAAAAATTTGACGTCCACCGAGGGCACACGTTCGGTCAGATTCATTAGCGCATCGCGGACGGGCATGCCGAACTTCTGCTCTTCATATAATTGACGAAACTCGCCCGCGATCGGCTCCGCGACTTCGTTGGTGATCATCTCGAGCGCAGTCGTAAAGGCGTGTCCGGCGCGCACAGCGCGTGCCAGAGTATCGATGGCCTCGGGGAAAAGCTCGTCGAACTTGTTAAACCTTTTCTGCCGCTTCATCGATGCATAGGAATAAGGCAGAACGAAACCGACCAGCAGTGCCACCCAGGCGATATCAACACGCCGGCTGAAGAAGTAAGCCAGGATTGTTGCGGCGACTCCGGAAAGCCCACACAAGCCGAGAAAATTTCCCGCGCGCATAGTCAATCCACCCTGGGTCAGCATTTTCTGGATCGCGGAAACGCGTGCTGACCTGCGGAGCAGGTTGTCGAGCGCTGGAATCTGGCTCAGTTGCTCATCGCGCATCAGGGCAAGTTCTTCTTCCGGAGTGCGCTCGGGTGCCTTGCGTTCATCCGCCAGGCGCTCTTTCAGGAGTCGGGAACGGGCGCGACGCTGATCCAGAACGGAGAAAATGAAGAACGCCGCCAACGTAACCACGACACATACGAGCACCGCGAGAAAAAATGCTGTCATAGCAAAATCGGACCTCAGGGCTTCAGACCTCAGACTTCGGACCTCAGACCTCTGCTCTGGTTTCAAACAGCGCCGGACGCAAGCGTGCGCCAGCCGTGGCCAGGCGGTCGGCAAACTTCGGACGCACACCCGTCGCACGAAACGCTCCGCGAACTCTGCCGCTCTCATCGATGCCGCTGCGATCGAAAGAGAAAATGTCCTGCATGGCGATGCTGTCCTCGACCATGCCCGTGATCTCAGAAATCGTGATGACTTTGCGCGTGCCGTCGGAAAGCCGGGCGATCTGTACTACGGCAGACACGGCAGAGGCAATCTGGCTGCGCACGGCGCGCTCCGGTATATTGAGGTTCGCCATGGAGACCATATTCTCGATACGGGCCATCGCATCGCGCGGAGAGTTCGCGTGCACGGTGGTCAGTGAGCCTTCGTGGCCCGTGTTCATGGCCTGCAACATGTCGAACGCTTCCTCGCCGCGCACCTCGCCCACTACGATGCGGTCGGGGCGCATACGGAGACTGTTGATCACAAGCTGCCGTTGGCGCACTGCGCCTTTGCCTTCGACGTTCGGCGGCCGCGTTTCGAGGCGCACGATGTGTTCCTGCTTGAGCTGCAGTTCGGCCGCATCTTCAATAGTGACGATGCGGTCGGAGTTGGGAATGTATCCCGAAAGCACATTGAGCAGCGTTGTCTTGCCCGCACCGGTTCCGCCGGAGACCAGAATGTTCAGCCGTCCCTTCACCATAGCGGAAAGCAGCTCGAGCATGGACTCGGTCAGCGTCTGATTCTCAAGCATCTGCCGCGCCGTGATGGGATCGCGCCCGAAACGGCGGATTGAGAGACAGGGGCCATCAATCGCAAGTGGGGGAATAATCGCGTTCACGCGTGAGCCGTCGGTGAGGCGTGCGTCGACCATGGGTGAGGATTCGTCCACCCGGCGTCCGACGCGAGAGACGATGCGCTCGATGATCTGCATCAGGTGCGAATTGTCCTTGAATGACAGCGGGGTCATCTCGAGTTTGCCCGCGCGCTCGACATAGACCCGGTCGAAGCGGTTGACCAGAATGTCGGAAACTGTAGGGTCTTTGAGCAACGGTTCGAGCGGCCCCAGCCCAAAAATCTCGTCGAGAATTTCGCGCGAGAGGCGTTCCCGCTCGGCAAAGCTGAGAGGTACCGCTTCGCTGTTGACCGCGTTGCGGATGATGACCAGTACTTCGTCGCGGGCGGAATCGCCAGAGGTCTTGCCGAGTTTTTCCAGGTCGATGCGATCGAGGATCTTACGATGCAGATCGGCTTTGATCTGCTGGAAGTCGGTGCGCTCGAACGATTGAAGATTTGCCATAGGGCCCTGAATTCTTACCGACTAAGTTTAAACCGACTTGAACAGCGACCACGCCTCGCGTTTTGCATTCATGTCGTTGCGTGTCAACTCCTGTGCCAATCCGGCAAAGCAGCGCGCGATTTCGCTCGATCGCTGATCCATCAACGGCGTACCGCGGTCAATCGCGGTCGAGACAGCGAAGTACTGATTTGGCACGCGCCACAGCAATTTCGCGCCCACGGCGGCTTCGGCATCCGATTCACTGAATCCCGGTACTTTGCGGAAGCGATTCAGCACCAGCCGCACGCGTTCGCGGCTGCCGGTTTCTCCCAGATATTGCTGGACACGGGCTGCACTCCACAGCGACGCGACATCCGTGCAGGCGACGAGCAGAACGGATTCTGAGAGGTTGGCAATGAGCCGGCTGGCAGCGTCGAAACGCGAAGACGCATCCACGACCACGTAGCGGTAGTGCGTAACCAGCATATCAAACAGCTTTACGAACTCTGCGGTGGAAGGATCAATCGCTGCTGGAGCATTGGTTCCCGACAGCAATTGCAATCCGCTGCTGTGCCGCGTCATGAAACTTTCGAGCAGGTGCGCGTCCATGCGATGCAGGTTGCGGATGGCATCAGCCACGTTAAACATCGGCTTCAGGTTCATGTGCAGCGCCGCGTGACCGAGTGGAGCTACATCGACGAGCGCGGTTTGTCCGTGAGAAGCCTGCAGGGCGAGGCCCAGATTTACCGCAACGGTTGTCGCGCCATTCCCGCCCTTCGCGTTGATGACGGAGAAAACTTTGCCTCGTGGGCCCTCCTGACGGACACGACGTTGGGACGCATTGAGGCGCACGAAGGCTTCGATCAGATCGTTGGTAGTGGTCGGCCGTTCGATGAACTCGCGAGCGCCCGCGCGCATGGCGTTGACGATGAGCTGTGGCTGGTTCAGGTTGCCAATGGCAAAAATCGCGCCTTCGGGCATTTCCTGATGCAGCAGTTCGACCGCACGTAGTGCGGGCAGGGGATTGTCACTCGGAAGGTCGATGAGCGTTACGTCAGGATTAGCAGTCTTAACACGCCGCGTTACAGGATCAGAAGCTGCGACCGGAAAGCTGGCGCAAGTATGGACGGTGCGCGCCACGCTGGTGCCATCTACCAGTACCTGTAGCACTGCCCGCTGCTCGTTGTCTGTCGCGATAATGACGACTGATAGCTCTGGCATAACCGACTACGGTTTCTCTCTGCGCATACAGCGCCTGGCAACTCATCAAACTTACTTGCCCTTGTCGAACTTATTGCTGTCAAGATATGGCTTTGGATCCTTGGGCAGGGTAGGCGTTTCCGTGGTCGGCGAAACGCGGTGCACCGTGCACAGAACCATTAATTCCGAATTACTCTTCTGCACGCTCTTGCTCTTGAAAAAATTCCCAAGGATCGGAATATCCCCCAAGCCGGGAATCTTGTTGTAAATATCGGTGACGCGATTGTCTATCAAGCCCGCAATCACAAAACTCTGCCCATCCTGCAATTCAAACTCAGTTTCTGCCTTGCGGGTGCTGAGCGCCGGGACAGTGAATCCCGAAATCGTCAGCGCGTTAGCGAAATCGAGCGTGCTCACTTCAGGTGCAACTTTCAAATGAATGTTCCCGTTCGGTGTAATCACCGGCGTGAACTGCAGCCGTACGCCAAACTCTTTGAACGAGATAGTGACGGCGGTAAAGCCATTGCCCGGCTGCACGATCGGGAAAGGGAACTGGCCGCCAGCAAGAAAGCTTGCTTCTTTGCCATTCACTGCGATCAAATTCGGTTCGGCCAGAATCTGCAGAAGATTTTTAGTTTGGAGCGCTTCGATCACTGCCCCAAAATTAATATCAGGACGAAAGACAAAAAGGTTGAGGACATTACTAATTGTCGAAGAGCTGGCAGCCGCGCCTATGCCGTTCGTCGACGGAGTAATCGTCTGCGGCCCAAACCCGCCGTACTGGCCGGTGGTCACAGTGCCGAAGGTGTTGGTCGCCCCTGTGGAAATGAAGTTAATCCCCATCTGATTGAGGACGGTGCGGTCAACTTCTGCAAACTTCACCTGCAGCAGAACTTCCTGTGCTCCCACTGGACCGAAAGTCAGCACGTTCACGACTTTCGTCGAGTAGGCGCTAGCTAGGTCCCCCGCCTTCTTGGCGACGTCTTCGGTCGAAACATGTCCGGAAAGAACAATAGCGTTGCGGGACGGCGTAACTGTAATCTGCTCATCAGGAAAGACGCGCTTTTCTTCATCTGCACAGGCAGTGATGTCCACGTCCACCCGCAGATCAAAGCTGCGGTAACGCTCCAGTTCGTCCCAGATCAGCAGCGAAACTTCCCCGGGTGTCTTGCCATGAACCAGAATCTGCGTGGGCGTAATCGGCTGTGCGTAGGCGATGGCCGGGTCCGTGACAGAAATTCGCTTGAGTCTCTCAGTGGTATTGATCAGCAGCGATTTGCCCACCATAACGCGCAAAGGCGCAGATCCCTGCGATTGCTGCGACTGCGGCGGCAGCGTAGTGCTCTGAGTCGTGCTTGGAGCTTGATCTTGAGTCTGGTTCTGGGCGTCGACGTCTACATGACGGACGCTTTCGCCAAAGCCAGGAAGTGCCAAGGCGAAGACAAGCAAAGCTCCCGCCCGTAATGCGCGAACGTTCATTGTTTGAATCCTCTCCCAATGAGGAAACTTACCGGAGTGAAGGGATGCAGCTCGCAAGTTCGAAGATTTTCCGCTCACTTGCCCCCGCAACTGTCTTCTGTGCATTTTGTTTCGCTTTTCTTGTCACCTTCGTAAACCTCAACGCTGATGCCCGTTGCAACCGGGGGTGGCAGGACTTGGGGCTTGACCTCAACTACACGATGCACCGGAGCGTGCGTGGGAGTCGGCGCAGGTGCGGACACGCCTTTATACAATCCCCTAGCGCTGGAAGCCGGAACGTCTTCGGCTCGCGTGTCGAGTGGATTGCGCAACGCCAGCTGAATATGTCCTTCAGAACTGGCCAAGGTTAGCCGCTGGGCATCGTCGGGGGATACTAATAATGTGATTACAGGTGTGTTCTGCGCTTCGCCGGTGGCGGTTCGTTCCAGCGTATGGCCGGAAGCCAATACGGCAATATTCTGCAGCACCGTTGTGGTCTGCTGATCGGCGCCTCCACTCGGTGATCCTGTAAGAAGTACGTCCACGCGAGTTCCTGGCGTCACAAATCCAGCGACCGCAACCACATCGTTCACCCGAACTGAGACAGCACGCATTCCCGGAGGGATAAGCGACGGCAACCCGGCGCCTGCATTTTCACCGGCTAACTTCGTGGGAAGAATAAACTCGCCTTTAGTGATGGGAATGATCACTCCGTGCCCCAGAACATCCGAGCGCTTGCGCGGGGTGCCTGCCGGAAGATCGCTGACGGGAATCCGGATGATCTTGATATCGTGCTCTTCCACACGAGCGCCGACCTGAAGATCGTTAGCCGCCACGATTACGTCGATCCCGGGCTCAGTGCTGACGGTTCTCGACTGCAAGTTTTTGTAGACTAAGACGGCGGCTATGAAGCCAAGCGCCAAAGCCAGAACTCCGATCATCAACAATCGCGTACGGTTCATACTGCTCCCTGAGGAACCTTTAAGACTGGCCAGCCGATAGGGACGGCTACCGTCCATAAAATCCGTGTCGTGTAAAGGCTGGGCTTTTACTGAATGGAGCTAGCCACGTTGGAGAACACATTGTTGGCATTGGACCCGATCAAGCGGATGGTCCCCACGACGATCACCAGAATCACTGCCAGCATGACTGCATATTCGGCGATGTCCTGTCCGTTCTGCTCGTTCCATAGCTGTCTCACAAGCTCCATAGCATCCTCTTTTCTGTGTTCTTGCGATTGGTTGGGAATGGTCCGCCTCGCGCGTGGAAGTATACCCAAAGGCACTGTAGTTTACAGCCCCTTAGCTATCCGCAAGTTGTTCCATTCGAGCTAATCATACCCTCCAACCTGATGGAAAGGTGGTAATTTCTTGCATACAGGGGTGAAAAGAGGTTACTACCGGGAAGGGCTAGGATTAGCCCCAGGCTAGCAATCTACAAACGGTTTAATTCCATGTCAGAGACCTCGCCGCTGCCCACGTCGCCATCCTGAGCTGTTCTGCGCATCAAAACGATCACAAGCATTGGCAAATAGATAGAGAGCACAATCCAGCGCCCTACCTGTACAAAGTCTGTGGGCTGGTGATACCAGCGCCAGATGCCGGAACACCAACTAAACACCACGGTCACAAGTAGTTCGCGGCGCGACTTGGGGATCAACCAGAGCACAAATGCGTCAAAGAACCACCGCTGCGGCATCAGGGAAGTGAAAAGCAGAAGCCAGGCATCGCGATCGCGATAGCGCAGCAGAGCCAAGAGCACCAATGGACCAGGGAGGACAGCAATGGCGAAAAAATGCTGGTAGTAGCCCATCTGCCCGACCCAGAGATGGGGCCAGCGAGGCATCAAGATCAAGCTCAATAGGCCGACGGCGACGCAGGCCCAAAAGCTCCGGCGATTGAAATGAGTCAGAAAGACCGGTAGTCCGACCTGCGGCTTCGCCATCGCCACTGGGATGAGAAGTGGAAAAAATGCGCTCGCCGTGATTACTGTAGACCATTGCACAGTAAGCAGGCCAATCCAGTATGGGTATGCCAGGAATACAAGCAGACGGTGATAGCCGGTGCGCGTCAATCCGAAGGCCAGCAACGCTGAACTGAAACCATAGAAAATGGCCGCCGCAGTTTCAGGAGAGAACCGGACAAAAGGAAGCGCAAACAACGCGGCGGTAAAGGGATACTGCTCCGCGGGTGTGTCATAGGGATTCTGCCGCGCCAGAAACCTCTGCGCCAGATGTATGGCCCAGCTGAAGTCGCCGGCTCCCTGATGCAGAGTGCGCACGAGGAACAAGCAGAAAGCTCCAGTCGCCACTCCTACCAGCGCGGAAATTACAATGCGCCCTCGTATGCTTGGCATTTGAATGAACGCTAGTTTCGAGAGAAAGAAAATAAGTTGTACCATGAGTCCGAAGTTTTTCCAGTTCGATATCTAAGGTTAGGCACGCTCAGTTGGCCAAAAAAATCCAGTTAGGAATTTTTCTTACGGTTGCCGTGCTCGCGAGTGCGAGTACGTGGTTCTACGCCAACCGCATTTTGAAGACGCAGCAAGTGGCGGATGCGGCGGCACGTGATGTGCCCCGCGGCAATCTGTCTGATCTTTATCCTCGTTGGCTGGGAGCCCGGGAACTGCTACGGCATGGGCGGAATCCCTATAGCCTGGAGATCACTCGTGAAATTCAGCAGGGATACTACGGACGGCCTCTCGATCCGGTGCGCCCGAATGATCCAAAAGATCAGCAAGGCTTCGCCTATCCCGTCTACGTTGTATTTCTTTTGGCTCCGTCCGTCGATCTTCCGTTCGACAAAGTGCGCGTCGGCTTCCGCTGGCTGCTGATCGCTCTAGGGATTGCGAGCGTATGGTTGTGGCTTTGCGTTCTGCGCTGGAAGCCGCCGTGTATTGAAATAGTGATCTACACGGTCCTCATGATCGGCTGGTTGCCGATGGTGCAGGGAATCAAGCTCCAGCAACTGAGTCTTGTGGTGGCCGTGCTGTTCGCGGCTTGCGGGTCGTGCCTTGCGAGAGGTTGGCTTCTTTGCTCTGGAGGGCTACTCGCGCTGGCGACAATCAAGCCACAACTGGCGTGGCCACTCGTCTTATGGCTCTTGCTATGGGCAGTCAGTGACTGGCGTTCGCGACGGCAATTTGTATTCGGGTTCGGATTGGTCATGGTGCTTCTGCTCGGTGGTGCCGAGCTGATATTGCCGGGTTGGCTGCGGATGTTCATGCAGGGGATCGGACAGTATCACCAATACACGCACAATCAGTCGGTGCTGTCCTGGCTCTTCGGCACGATCATCGGACGGATTTTAGAAGTGGCAAGCGTGATTGTCTGTGCGGCGTGCATCTGGCCCGTACGCCGAGAACGCGCAACAAGCGCACAGTTTGGACGAGCGACCGGTCTGGTATTAGCCTTCACTGTTGTCGTGGTTCCGATGTTCGCGCCCTACAACCAAGTCCTGCTAGCCCCGGCGATTCTTGCGCTTGTCAGGAGTTCGACTTCGTCAAACTCGATTCTGCCGGTGGTACGGCTAGCTCGCCTGATTGGTGGCATCCTCCTGGTGTGGCCCTGGATTGCCACCCTAGGCCTTACCGTTGCTTATGTTTGGATAACGCCGGAACTGCGCCAAAAGCTCTGGCCCATGCCGTTTTATTCCAACTTCATGCCGCCGGTTTTTCTCTTCGGACTAGCCCTGGCTGACACATGGATGACCTCCGCTCACGGCTTGCGAGACAGAGCGACGGCAGAGTAACCTGTTGCAGCAAGCAATGCGGCGTCGCCGTGTCTGCCGTTGCAAGCAAGCGTTTTGAAGCAAAATGTATTAAGCGATTAAGTTAAGCGAAACAAGGCGACGATTGACCGTCCACTGCGTCAGATGGCCCTAAACTCCATAAGTCATCACAGCTCCGGTTCGGGAGTTTTCCCCGCCCTTGTCTTCGTGCAGGGGAGCGAACAGAAGAACATCATTCTGAACCGCACGCCCTTCAGCGTTGGGCGCAAAGTTGACAAAGACCTCGTAATCGCCGACCCACGCGTGTCGCGCGACCACGCTCAAATCATGCAAGAAGGGCAGGAGTTTTTTCTAGAAGATCTCGGCAGCAAGCACGGCACGTTCGTCAATGGAGAGCGCATCCAGCGCCAGAAGCTGGAACGCGGCGACCGACTTGAGTTCGGGGCGCGCGATTCGGCCTACATTCTTTTCAATCCCGCCCACGCGACGTCCAACACGGCCCGCGAATTTCTCAGCCAGATTTCCGCAATCGGTATCAAGCCGGAAGCGACTGAGCTGGACAAGCTCAACCTCTTTCTCGAAGCCGCCCGCAAACTCAATACCGCCGGCGTGCTCGACGAAATTCTGATGACCATGCTCGACGTCACGCTACAACTGACGCGGGCCGAGCGCGGATATGTCTTCCTGAAAGATGAGGAAGGAAAACTGCAACTGAAGGCGGGCCGCAGCGCGAAAAAGGAGCCCCTGCTCGACGACAAAACGATTTCGCATTCGATTCTGGAAGAGTCGATGCGTTCGAATTCCGAATTTCTGCTGACCGATACCAGTCAATCGCTTGATCTAGCAGGGCGGCAGAGTATCGTGGCCTACGATTTGCGAACAGTGGTGTGCATTCCGCTGCGCAAGATGCAGGTGCATTCCACCCGCGAAGCGCAAACGCCGGTCCCTTCGCCCAATCATGCCGAGGCAATGGGTGTGCTCTACGTAGACTCACGCTTCGCTTCGCGCGACATCGGCGGGGTTGACAAGAAGATTTTGCACGTGATCGCGACGGAAGCGGCGTCGCTGATCGAGAATGCGCGGCTGGTTCAGGCCGAAGAAGAAGCCCGTCGCTATCAGCAGGAATTGAGCATCGCTGCGAGCATTCAGCAGCAGCTGATGCAGGTGAAAATTCCCGAAGTCCCCTTTGCGCGCGTGAAAGGCAAGAACCTCTCTTGTAAAGAAATTGGTGGAGATTTCTTCGACGCGATCAACACCAAAGAAGGTTTGGCCGTCGTACTCGCCGATGTCAGCGGCAAAGGAGTTTCAGCCGCGCTTCTCGCGTCCACGTTGCAAGGAATGATTTATTCCCACATCAGCGCAGGCATGCCGCTGCTACAGGTCGTTACCGCGGTCAATCGATTCTTTACTGAGAAGCTGGTTGGGGAAAAATACGCGACCGTTCTGCTTGTGCGTCTACGGCGCGATGGCGAACTCGAATACGTCAATTGCGGCCACGTTCCACCACTATTGATCTGCGACGGAGAAGTGATGCGTCCGCCGCACGGAAATGTTCCCGTCGGACTTCTGCCTGACGCTACGTTTGAAAGCGCGTCGTGTCAGATGAAATCCGGCGACCGCTTCATTCTCGTCACCGACGGCGTGACCGAAGCAGAAAATGCTATGGGAGATTTTTTCGAGGACTCACGGCTGGAAGCGGCTGCTTCCAGGTCTCCTACGCTGGAAGGAATCTTTGCCGCGGTCTCTGAGTTCTGCGCCGGCAATCCATTGAGCGATGATTGCACGGTTGTGGAGTTGTGCTACACCAGTGCGGAAGTGTAAACCGATCCATCGGTAGCCACCGTTTGTGAACTGATGGCTCACAAGCGTCTCCTGGCGCCAAATCCGGCCGCGAATCCCTCATTGACGACCGGGCACTCCCTTCGGCAAGCTCAGAGCAGGCTCCCGCCCATAATTCACGCGGGAACTATCAACATGGACGCGACGACGACCCGGCCGCAAACGTGGAAAGTTCTGCTGGCCTTCGCCATTATCTATTTCGTCTGGGGATCGACCTTTCTGGCGATCCGCGTGGGCGTGCGCGAGGTGCCTCCATTTCTGCTTGCAGGTATGCGTTTTTTGATTGCGGGCCTTGTGCTCTACGGATGGATGCGCGCCCGCGGCACGCCTTCGCCTAGTGGACGTGAATGGGCTGCGGCATCGTTTCTGGCATTGCTGATTTTTGTTTTCGACTACGGATTGCTATTTTGGGCGGAACAGCGAGTGCCGTCGGGGATTGCTGCGGTGATGATGGCGACGATCCCTGTATTTATGGCGCTGGGTGAAATTGTTTTTCTGCGTACGCAACGGCTCACCGTGCGGCTTTGCCTCGCGCTTCTGGTGGGAATGGCAGGCGTTGCAGTTTTGGTCGGACATTCGATGAGCCTGGGCGAAGCCCCGGTGGATACCGCCGGCGCGATTGCGCTGATTGTGGCGTCGGTGAGCTGGTCAGTAGCATCGTCGCTGACCCGCAAACTACCGCTACCTGCGGCCAAGGCCATGAGTTCTGGAGCGCAGATGTTCGCTGGAGGCGTCCTGCTCACGATCGCTGCCGCGCTGCTAAGAGAATTCCGCGGTTTTCATGTGCAAGCCGTTTCGCGGGAGGCGTGGCTCGCGCTGGCATATTTAATCGTGGCGGGATCGATCGTTGGGTTCACGGCTTACGTGTGGCTGCTCCATCACGAATCGCCAACGAAAGTTGGCACTTATGCATATGTAAATCCGGTCGTCGCGGTCTTGGTGGGATATTTCCTGGGCGGAGAGTCAATCGGACCTCGCACCATTGTCGGCACGCTGCTGGTACTGGTGAGCGTTGTGGTGATTACGACGACTCCAAAAGTGGTTGCGCCTACACCTGTGAAGGACGGCGCCGAATTCGTCGAACCCTAGGGACCTGCCAGACGACCTTTTCCCGGCCAACATCGGGCCCCCAGTCGATTGCTGGATGACAGTTCTCGGGCGTGATCTGAGCGATTAATTCCTCCAGCGATGGAATGTTGCCACGGGTCTCTTTCGCGCGGATCCGATCACTCTTGATGTCCTTGGGTCTCACTTCCTTTAGCCTCACTTCCTAGCCTCTTCTGCAGATGTTGGCTACACTGGCGCGCGACTCGTGCGAGTCCTGAGCTTCTACGGTCTCGTCATCTTCTCGGGCTTAACCCACTGATCGAATTCCTCTCCCGTAAGATATCCCAGCTTCAGCGCGGCCTCGCGCAGGCTGGAGTGATCGACGTGCGCGGTGTGAGCGATCTGCGCGGCTTTGTCGTATCCGACCTTCGGAGCGAGCGCCGTCACGAGCATCAATGAATTTTTCACGTACCAGTCCACTTTGGCGCGATCGACTTCAATTCCCTTGAGCATGTACTCGACGTAGCCGTGGCAGGCGTCGGTAATGAGCGTGACCGAGTGCAGGAAGTTGTAGATGATCACAGGCTTGTAGACATTCAACTCGAAGTTGCCCTGTGATCCGGCAAAGCCGACGGCGGCAGTCGCGCCGTGGACTTGCACGCAGACCATCGTCATCGCTTCGCATTGCGTGGGATTCACTTTGCCCGGCATGATTGATGATCCCGGTTCGTTCTCTGGAATGGTGATCTCTCCCAGTCCGCAACGCGGGCCGGAAGCCAGCCAGCGGATGTCGTTGGAAATTTTCATCAACGATGCAGCCAGCGTTTCCATAGCGCCCTGCGCGAAGACGATTTCGTCATGCGCCGAAAGCGCCGCGAACTTGTTACCGTGCGAGCGGAAGGGAAGTCCGGTGAGTTCGGCAATCTTTTTTGCCGCGCGCTCGGCAAATTCCGGATGCGTGTTCAAGCCCGTTCCCACTGCGGTGCCACCGATCGCGAGATCATAGAGTCCTTCAAGCGCCTGCTCCAGGCGCTTGATGTCGCGCTCAAGCAGGCTGGCCCATCCGCCGAATTCCTGTCCGATGGTCAGGGGCACGGCATCTTGCAGGTGAGTGCGGCCGATCTTAACGATGTCGTGGAATTCCTTTGCCTTCGCCACAATTGCTTCATGCACGGTTTTGATCGCGGGAATCAACGCATTCTTCACGCGGTCGGCAGCCGCGATGTGCATGGCTGCTGGGAAGGTGTCATTCGACGACTGCGACATGTTGACGTCGTCGTTGGGATGGATCGGCTTCTTCGATCCCATTTCTCCGCCGGCAATTTCTATGGCGCGGTTTGAGATGACTTCGTTCACGTTCATGTTGGTCTGCGTGCCGCTGCCGGTCTGCCAGACGCGAAGCGGGAACTGGTCATTCAGTTTGCCGGAGATGACTTCATCCGCGGCTGTGACGATGAGCTTGGCTTTTTCAGCGGAGAGCTTACCAATATCCTGATTGACCAGCGCGCAGGCTTTTTTCAGGATGCCGAAGGCACGAATCAGTTCCGGCGGCATGGTGTCGCGGCCAATGTTGAAGTGCAGCAGCGAACGCTGTGTCTGCGCGCCCCAATATACATTTGAGGCAACTTCGATCTTGCCCATGCTGTCAGATTCGATGCGTGTTTTGACTTTGGATGGCGCGGCTGGTTCGATAAGAGTGGACATGAGGCTCCGATACGAGCGCAGAAATGAGTGCAACCAAAAATTATAGCGCCCCGAGTACCGAAACAGAGAGGTGCCTTTTCTGCTAGACGTTATATGTCAAACAGAATACAATAAATCAGTGATCCAGTCGTTTCGGTGCGCAGAAACCGAGCGCCTTCACCATAGGTACCCAAGCCGTCGCTTCCGGGCGATTGAGCGGGTAGCCCGCAGAAAGCTTCGGCAATTGGATAGTGCTCTAGAGTTGCGTGATCTAGCTGCACCGCCGGGCAACCATCTTGAGGCTCTGCATGGAGACAGGAAAGGGCAACACAGCATCCGAATCAATAACCAATGGCGGCTTTGTTTTGTGTGGCGAGACAGAAATGCACACGATGTTGAAATAGTGGATTATCACTAAATGTTCTTGAAAATGCCGACACGGTACTAATGGGCCGAAAATAAGGAGCGTTTATGGCCAAGTCACAAAAATTCCTTCCTGCTATCCACCCCGGTGAGATTCTGCGCGCTGACTTCATGGAACCTTTTCAGCTCAGCATGAATCGGCTAGCGCTTGATCTTCGTGTGCCGGTGACGCGAATTGCTGAAATTGTCCACGAACGGCGTGGTATTACTCCGGACACGGCCTTGCGTCTAGCCAGGTATTTCAATACAACTGCAGGATTTTGGATGAATCTTCAGACGGCCTACGATCTAGAGACCGCCGAGGACAAGTTGTCGCGTACGATCGAAAGGGAAGTGCGCCCGTCTACCATGTCAACTGCAAATTCGTTTTCCTAACCCATTAGTTTCGCTAAATCTTCCATAGTTTGTGCGTGCTAGAATCATCGGTCCCCGACCTGCTCGAAATGCTTGAGCCTCGGTTGACTCTGCTTCCATGCCTGACTTCCTCACCGACACTGAAGTAGAAATTGCGACTCTGCCCAAGCCTCAGCCAAAGGCTCACGCAGAAATGCGAACCGATGTGCTAGTGATTGGAGCCGGGCCTACAGGTCTGGCTTGCGCCATTGAGGCGCAGAAGATCGGGTTGAAGGTAATCGTCCTCGACAAAGGATGCCTGGTGAACTCGCTGTTTCACTATCCGGCGAACATGGTGTTTTTCACTACGCCGGAGTTATTGGAAATTGGCGACATCCCGTTTACTACCGCACTGCAAAAACCCACGCGCGAAGAAGCGCTCGAGTATTACCGCAAAGTGGCGGAGCATTACGAGGTCGATCTGCGACAGTATGAATGGGTCAAGACAGTACTGGGAGAAGACGGAGACTTCACCATCACAGCGACCGACCGCGCTGGCCGCCCGCGCGATTACCACGCGAAAAAAGTGATTGTCTCTACTGGCTATTACGATCTGGCGAACAAGTTGGGTGTTCCAGGTGAAGACTTGCCTAAGGTCTCGCACTATTACGCGGAGCCGCATCCTTACTACGACACAGATGTTCTTGTGATTGGGGGCAAAAATTCGGCGGCGATTGCAGCACTCGATTTATGGCGACACGGCGCGCGTGTGACACTTGTGCATCGTGAGGCACAGCTGCATCACCATGTGAAGTACTGGATCAAGCCTGATCTGGAAAACCGCATCAAGGCGAATGAGATCGAGGCTCTTTTTAACAGCTGGGTGCAAGAGATTGGGGTTGACCACGTAGTGATAAACACGCCGCGGGGGCCGATGCGGCTGAAGAATGATTTTGTGCTGGCACTGATTGGCTATCATCCGGACTACGATTTTCTGCGCAGCATGGGGATTGAATTATCTGAGCAGCAGCACAGACCGGTCTGTGATCCGGTTTCGCTTGAGAGCAACGTACATGGAATCTATGTTGCGGGCGTAATTGTGGCGGGATCGCGAACGAATGAAATCTTCATCGAGAATGGGCGCTTCCACGGCAAGCAGATCGCTGCGGATTTGAAGATCAAGTTGAGGCCGTAGGCCAGTTTCCGCTCAAAAGTCTTATGCCCTCGTGGGACTTGTCTTAAGCACATTTTCTACTTCCCTGATTTAAAGCACTCGCATGGATCTTCAACCAGAACAAGGCGCTGCCTCGATCTCGTTTGCGTCATATGCGCGACTAGTACGCGGGAATAGCAATTTTCGCCGCCTGTGGCTGGCGCAGATTGTCAGCGAGATCGGCGACTGGTTCTACACGCTGGCGATTTATACGCTACTGCTGCAGTTGACCGGACGCGCGGGCTCAGTGGCAATGGCGCTGGTGTTGCAGGTGATCCCACAAACGCTGGTGGGGCCGACGGCGGGCGTAGTGAACGACAGGTTACGCCGCAAACACGTGATGATTGCCGCGGATGTTGTTCGCTGCATCGTCGTGCTGGCGATGCTGCTGGTGCGCTCGAAATCGATGGTGTGGCTGGTGTATATGCTTCTGCTGGTGGAGACCACGATGACTGCGTTCTTTGAACCGGCTCGCAGTTCGGTGATCCCCAACATCGCCAGTGAAAACGAAGTACTAACGGCCAATACTCTCTCGTCAGCAACCTGGTCCGTCAATTTAATGATCGGAGCCTCGATCGGCGGAGTGGTCGCAGCATTCTTTGGCCGGGATGTTGTTTTCGTTCTCAACGCGCTGTCGTTTCTGGTATCTGCATTGCTGATCCGCGGAATGAAGTTCGCCGAGCCACATGCTGAGTCCGCCGCTCCGCTTCGCGCACGCGATCTGGTTGATTTCTCACCGGTGCTGGAGGGCATTCGCTACATTCGCAGCCATCCGACGTTATTGCCTACAGTTTTTTCTAAGGCAGGTGAATTGATGGTCGGACCCAGTTGGGTAATCTTTACAGTCATGGGTGCGCGCGAGTTCGTGGTACACCGAGCGGGGATCAGCCCAGCAGGCGAAGCCATGCTCGGCATGAGCATTCTATTGGGTGGGCGCGGAATTGGTGCTATGGTTGGACCGGTCGTCTCAGCGCGCTGGGCAGGGCGGAACGATGACCGGCTGCGTCTGGGCATACTTTTCGGCTATCTCACGATTTCCATCGGGTACGCTGTGCTCGGAGTAAGTCGCAGCGTGTGGATGGCGGCTGCTTGCGCGTTGCTGGCACATGCAGGTGGTTCGACGGTGTGGGTGTTCTCAACGACAGTGTTGCAACTGCACACCGAGGATCGTTTCCGCGGGCGGGTCTTTGCTGCGGACCTTGGTCTGGCGAGTTTGTCGTTCGCGGTCACAGCGTATCTGGCGGGCCGATTTCTCGATGCAGGATTTTCCACGCGCACGGTTGCGACGAGTACGGGTACAGTCATGCTTCTTCCTGCAACTCTTCTTGTGTGGTCATTGCTCGCGAGCCGAGCAAAAAAACCAAGATTATTTCCTGATTGATCAAGTGCAAATTTTGTCCTAGACTGCGCAGGCAGTCCTCCCCGTACGCCTAGGTTCGTAACCATTCCAAGGTGCCCGCAATGGGTGTGCTCGAAACCAGGATTGCGATCGATCGCCCCCTTGCAGCGGTCTTCGCGGTTTACATTCAGCCCGACACTTGGCAGTGGTGTTCCTACATCCGAAGTGCGCGCTGGGAGTGCGGAAAGCCGTGGGAGGAAGAAAGCCGCCTGATGATCGAGATCGACCAGCCAGTTGCAGGCACGGTCGATCAGGTGTTGACTCACTTCGACCCGCTGTCGCGCGTCGACTTCATCAGCCACTTCGGGGGCATCACACTCATCACGCGTGTGAGGTTCCGCGCTGTTTCCGAACGGGAAACAGAGATCAGTGCACATATCGAGTTTGTAGGAACATTTTCTCGCATGGCTGGTTTCGCGATCGGTCCTGCCATTGAGGGAAGCTCTCGACAGTTTTTCGCAGAGCTCAAGAAGGAATGTGAAAGAGTAATTCCAAAGGCCGTAACGCGAGCGGCAAATCCGGGCGGGAGTACATGAAGTGGGAGTACATGAATCAAGATGAGCCGCAGACCGAAGCGGCTACTCTCCGTTCAGCCGGTCAATCTTCGCTGCCATGATGAAGTCGCTCTCAGTCAAACCGTCGATTTTGTGAGTCCAGAGCGTGATCTCGGCTTTACCCCACGCCAGCAGAATGTCGGGGTGATGTCCCTGCTCCTCGGCAAGCGCTCCAACGCGATTCACAAAGTCCAGAGCCTGCTTAAAATCGGGAAAGCGAAACTCACGGTGGATGTGGTGTTCTTTGTCGACTATCCACTGAGGCACACTCTTGTGTAGCTTCTCCAATTCGTTTCCTTTTAGCGGCGGAACTCCGCCACGACACGGCACACATTGTTTATCGGCAAGTTGTTCGGGCATGAGGTTCTCCCAAATCGAGATCTGTAGTTTCTGCGAACGCTTGTACTAACTCACTTTCGCCGGTAGGGCCTGTGCGAGCTGCGGGCCACCCGCCGACGCTTTGAAATAGCGCTTCAGCCACAGAATATAACCATAGAGTGCAATGGTCGACAGCAGTCCCCACCATAGAAAGACGTGACTGCGCATCAGCGGGCTCGAGTTGAGCATGCGCAACTGCTGGTCGGACATGCCCATTTTTGAATAAGCCTGCATCATATCGGCGCGCATGAAAGTGATTGCCATTGACAAGACACGAATCGGAATTGTAAGCACGGCAACCCACCAACCCGCTGGTTTCAGCCGGAACAGAGCAATAGCGATATACGCATCCAGGATCGCGACAAGCAGGAAACACCCTAAACCTGAGATGCCGTAAAGATAGCGACCGAAGAAGGGGAACAACGGTGTCGACAGCCCAGTCACAAACATATACACGGCTTGTGTCGCGAGAACCACGCTGGCGCCGAGCACGGGCAGCGGTGTGCGGTCGGTCCAGCGCTTGACTGGATCGCGATGGCGGCAGGTTTCGGCGACATCGTTGCGGCTGTAAAAGACTACGTAGGCGATCGGCACGACGACGAGAAAGAAAGCCGCGAACACTATGATCATCGTGAGCATAACTGCCATTACACCGGTCGACATTTCCGGAGATGGGCCTTGCGCGGTGTTCTGCTGCGACTGCAGAACAGTACGCACCGTAACCGGCAAGACAGCGGTGAGCAGCACCGTGATGAGCGCACCCGAAAACAACCAATAAACTGAGATGACGAGCGTGAGAGCACGAGCCCAGCGCTTTGTCTGGATCGATCCGATACCGAGGCACACAAACACGGCTGCGATAAACACGTAGACAGAAATACCGGCAACGAACTGGCCCGGGCGCATCCCTCCGCTACCGGGGGCCAGACGCGACATGAACATCCCAAGCGCGGCGAACGGGACCATCAACGCCGACATCAAGCCGAGGATGATTTGGAATACGCCGAAAATCATCAAGCCAGTGCTGCGATCGCCGTATGAGGGAGCTGCAAGGGTTGGCGGTGCGGCAATTGCAGGTGCCGCTGGCAAGTCGGTAATCGCCGGAACGGTTGGCAAGTTTACAGTTGCGGGAGCAACTGGTAGATCGGTAGCTACAGGAGCAGGTATTTCAGGTGCGATCTCGTGTGATGGCTCAGGCGCTGGGCTGGACTCTGAGCTCGGTTGTGATGGCAGGTCGTTTTCCACGAAGACCTCTCATGTCGAATCGCCATCTTAGCAGGGTACGAAGCAGCCCGTATAATCGCTGGGAGCTATTGTGCGAGCCTTAGAAAGGATCTGCGAATGATCGTTCTGGTCATCGGCGGAGCAGGATATATCGGCAGTCACACGGCCAGAGCTTTACGCACTGCTGGACACGACGTAATTGTGTTCGACAATCTCAGCACTGGATATGAATTCCTGGCCTCAGGATTCGAGTTCATTAAAGGTGACGTACTAGACCAGGTCGCGCTGGCGCGCGTCTTGCCGCAGGTCGATGCCGTTATGCATTTCGCTGCTTATGCTTTTGTAGGTGAGTCAGTGACGAATCCGAGGAAATACTTCCGCAACAATGTCGAAGGCGGACTTTCCCTGCTGAATGTGATGCTCGATGCTGGCGTGAAGAAGATCATTTTTTCTTCGACCTGTGCAGTGTACGGCGAGCCGACGAAAGTTCCAATAGAAGAAAATACTCCGCGGCAACCGGTGAATCCTTATGGAGTGTCAAAGTTGTTTTTCGAACAGGCACTGGAGGCATACGACAAGGCCTATGGGCTTCGCTTTGCCAGCTTGCGCTATTTCAACGCGGCAGGTGCGGACGAAAGCGGAGAGATTGGCGAGTTGCACGATCCGGAAACGCATCTGATTCCGCTCGCGCTGCGCGCCGCAGCAGGTCTTGGTCCGGAGTTGCAGGTGTTCGGCTCGGACTATCCAACGCCGGATGGGACGTGCGTGCGCGACTATATTCACGTCAACGATCTGGCGAGCGCTCATGTGAAGGCACTCGAGCACCTCGCGGCAGGGAAGGAAAGTTTTGCCGTGAATGTAGGCACAGGCAGCGGACGTTCGGTGCAGGAGGTGATTTCCGCAGTGGAGGAAGTAACCGGGAAGCGCGTGCCACGCAAGATTGTGCCACGGCGTGCAGGTGATCCTCCGACTCTGGTGGCGAATCCGTCGAAGGCTCAAGCTATGTTGCAATGGAAGGCAACACGTGGGTTACGCGACTGTGTTGCCACGGCGTGGAAGTGGATGGAGCGGAGGACAGTCGTTACAAACAAAAGCTAACCACAGAGGGCACTGAGGTACACAGAGGAGTGGGTAAGGAAAATTATGGCCAATGCGTTGGCGGGGAAGAAAGTTGCATTTTTGGGTGCGGGGAAGATGGGTGGCATCATTCTGCAGGCGTTGCTGAAGAATGGCCTGCTGACGCCGAAATCGACATGCGCGACAGTAGCGCACGAAGAACGCGCTAAAGCGCTGGCGGCGAAGCTCAAAGTGAAAGCCGGCACAAGCAATGTAGAGGCGGTTAAGGGCGCCGACATCATCGTGATTGGAGTGAAGCCGCAGGTCGTTGAGGATGTAATCCGAGAGATCAGCGGTCACGTTACCCCGAAGCAGGTGATTGTGTCTGTCGCTGCGTCGGTACCGACTGCGATGATCGAGAAGTATCTGCCAGTAAATGTACCTGTGATCCGCGCCATGCCCAACACTCCATGCTTGCTGGGCAGCGGCATGACCGCGATCTGCAAGGGAAAGTACGCCAGTGCTGAAGATATTGCGCTTGCTTCGCACATGTTCGAAGCAGTGGGTCGAACCGTCGTGGTCGACGAGAAACACATGGACGCTGTCACCGCGCTCTCGGCCAGCGGTCCAGCTTACATTTATATCATTTTGGAATCACTGGCGGAAGGAGGTGTGAAAGTTGGGCTGCCGCGCGACATTGCGACGCTGCTGGCGGCACAAACCACGCTGGGCGCCGCGAAAGTGGTCCTCGAAACCGGAGATCACCCGGCGCTGCTCAAGGATGCAGTCACGACCCCTGCGGGATGCACAATTGACGCGATCATGGAACTGGAAGAAGGGAAGTTGCGCGTCACGCTGATCAAGGCCGTCGTGAAAGCGGCACAGCGGGCGAAGGAATTGGCATTCGGATAAAGCCTTCAGTCAACGTCGAATGATACCGGTGGAACTAGTCCTGGATTCACGATCTCTCCCCGACTAAAACATGCTGCGCTTGTCTCGGCGGACCTCACCTTACCGGATTCATCGGCACAAAATATCTTTGCAGATGAACTGTCATCAGAGGGTATGGCCATAACGCGATACTTTGACGCCGGCTTTCCGTCGCAGCCGGTAATGGCGAAGTGATATCCGTTGTAGTCAGAACTACCCTGGCCCGGATCAAATAATTGCGGAATCGGCTGCGAGTTATCAGACGGTTCAGAAGAATTGCCAGAGGCTTCAAAACTAGAGGTATTCCTAGCAAACAAGTCGTTTAACGAGCAAGTGTAACCCCCATCGGGATGCTTGGCCACGTATACGGACTCCGCCGACGCGATAATGCTGATACGTGCCTGCGCCGCGGATGCATTTGCTTCATCCTGTTCTCTGCGCAATTCCTTGAGATAATCGGCATCGGTCAGCGGAATGTGAGCGGCGGCAGTTACTTCTGCCAAACGCCAGATTTCTTTTTCCGGTTTCATGGTAAAGATGAGACTCGGCACGACCGGGAGGGCTTGTGGCTGGCCATCTTTGTAGATATGAATCGAGAGTTCGATTTCTTCTTCTTCACCAAGAACGCTGTCGTGCTCAACGGCGATCTCGACCTTTTCGTGGCCGTCGTTTTGTTCGCTGACTAGGATATTCGGTCCGACGGTGAAGGTCTCGATGTGCCCGCCTTGCGCCATCATTTGGCGACCGACCGTGGAAATACGTAACACAATGGAGTTTTGCGGCGTTTCACCTTGATGGATGAGCGCACGGCGAGCGTCTTCGGGCAGATGCTTTGCAAAATCATCCGCACCTTTGCCGAAGAACATTTCGATCAAGGCCTCGCGGGCAGATTGCGGCGTCGTAGTTGCAAAAGTTTGCGCGAATAACGAAACACTAGATAACAGTATCAAGCAGATGTGGCGCATAGCTCCCTCAGGGCGACGAGTGTTGCCGCTTAACAAAAGCCTACGCTATAAGACTCCTGAAAGTTCAGATGGGTTCCATATCTCGAAAGTTGTGAGTTCTGAAACCATTGAACCAGACAGTCACTGCGACAGCTATGTTCTGTGTTTAAATCTCGACTGGTTCAAATCTTAATTGAAATGAAGCTCCTCATCGTCGTTCAGCACAGGCTAGCATTGTGGAATGTTCCGGCTTGGTTCGGCGAAAAGCTGGCGCAGGAATTTCCATCGGCGCAGGTTGTGCAGCGCAACAATTATGAAGGAATTGAAGAGCATCTGCGCGTAACGGAGGTCATGTTCACCCTCTCACTGCGGCCCGAGCAATTTGCTCTTGCGCACCAATTGCGATGGATTCACTCACCCAGTGCGGCCGTCCATCAGTTTCTTTTCCCGGAGCTGGTAAATAGTGATGTTGTTCTGACAAACTCACGCGAAGTACACGGCCCGGTCGTCGCCGAGCATGTGATCGCACTCATTTTCGCCTTGGCGAAAAAAATCCCTCAGTCGGCGCTTTTGCAGCAGAAACGCCTGTGGGGTCAAGACGCGGTCGTGAACGAAGGACCGCGTCTACGCGAAATCGCCGAAGCAACGCTAGGACTAATCGGTGTAGGAAGTATTGGAGCGCGAGTGGCGAAAATGGCGTCAGCTGTAGGCATGCGTGTAATCGCGGTGCGCGAGCACGTAGAGAAAGGAAAGCCGGAGGGTGTCGATGCTGTCTTTGCTCCTTCGCAACTCCACGAGTTGCTTGGCCATTCCGACTACGTTGTGATGGCCGCGCCGCTGCTTGCCGCGACCGAGAAGCTAATCAATGCCGAGCGCCTTTCCAGAATGAAACCCGACGCATATCTGATCAATGTGGGCCGTGGTGCGCAAGTGGATGAGGCCGCACTGGCATCTGCTCTTCGCAACAGACAGATTGCCGGTGCCGCGCTCGATGTATTTGAGTGCGAGCCGCTGCCTGCGGATTCGCCGCTGTGGAACGCCCCAAATCTCCTGATTACGCCGCACACGGCCGGGCTTACCGAGAAACTTTGGTATCGGCATTACGAACTGTTCTCCGGCAATCTTCACCGTTATCTAGCGCGGCAGCCGCTTCAGCACGTCGTTGACAAGCACAAGGGATATTGACCGCCCCATATTGAGTCTCCCTGACGTGCTACAGTTTCCTCATCGCCTGTCTCGGGCTCGCCAGAATTGAATCTCATGGGAAGTATCGTAGAACCCAATCTGATGGAACCGCGGCTGATTCTCATCCACTTGCTGCTGAAGCTGGGTGTGGCTGCGGCTGTTTCCAGCACTCTCGTGCGATCCCTGGAATTCAAGTCACTGCTGTTTCGTGAGGAGCGCACTCCCAAGCAAAAATTCATCCTTGTGCTGTGGTTTGCTTTGCCCATCATGGCGGGCGTAGGGATTCGCATTGCCCAAAAGAATTTTCTGGCGGGCGATCTCAGCTTCGAAACCACTCTGTTGCTTGGAGTGATTGGCGGACGATGGGCAGGCTCGCTGGGAGGCGTGTTGATGGGTTTCCCAGCGCTATTGCACGGCGAATGGGCTGCCCTGCCATTCCTTGTTCTGTGCGGATTTATCGCCGGACAGTTGCGCACGATGGCGCTCGACAAGGACGATATTTGGTCGTTTTCGCCTTTTATTGATTTGAGTATTTACCGGCTGATCCGTCGCAATCTGCCCCGGCCACGCCTTTTCGACTGGCAGATCATGTTTTTCACGACCGTGGTCGGATTACGCTTCGTGCAGACCGAGTTATCCCGCTATTTTCCAAGTTCCATTTTCTCACTGGAAAGTCCGCAGAACTTGTGGGTATGGATTGCGATTTATGCGACTTCAGTGATCGCGATCGGGATTGAGCTGAAAATCTTCAACAGCGTCCGTATCCAGATCAAGCTGGAAGAGCAAGAGCGTCTTCTGCTTCACGCTCGCATGGAGGCGCTGCAGAATCAGGTCAACCCACACTTCTTGTTCAACACCCTGAATTCGATTTCGTCGCTTGTGCGTTTCGATCCGGACACGGCGCGCGATGTGATCTTCAAGCTGGCCACGATTCTGCGGCGACTGCTCAACACGAGCGAGGCATTTGCACCTTTGCGTGACGAATTCGAATTTATCGACAACTACTTGGATATTGAGGTTGTGCGCTTTGGGCGCGACAAGCTGCGCGTTGTCAAAGAACTCGATCCTGCATCGCTCGATGTGGTCGTCCCCAGCATGCTGCTGCAGCCGCTCGTGGAGAATTCCATCAAGCATGGACTATCGCCAAAGGTGGAGGGTGGCAGTATCTATCTGCGCAGCCGCGTCACCGACTCGCGGCTGATCATCGAGGTTGAGGATGACGGGGTTGGAATGGGCGGTGCGCAACTAGAAGAGAGCAGCAGTTGGCCAGGGATGGGCATCGGTATGGCGAATGTTTCTGAGCGATTACAGGTACTCTACGGCGACACTGCGCGCATGACCATTGACAGTCACGAAGGGAAGGGAACGCTGATCAGGATTCGGCTGCCGCTTGTGGAGGCAGCGAGTTCTGTGCCTGAAGGTTTTTATGCCGAGCGCTCCAGCACGCGCAGGTAAAAATCTTCATATTGCTTTACGATTTTTGTGGAGCAGAAACGCTCCATCGCGGTGGCGCGGGCTTGCTTTCCCATTTCTCTCAGTTGCTGCTCGTTGTGCAGCAAGTCGAGGGCGTAACGCGCCATCGTGTCGACATCGCCCACGTCGGCAAGATAGCCGGTCTTGCCGTGATCGATCACCTCGGGAACTCCACCGGCGCGCGTCGCAATGGGAACGACTTCACACGCCATTGCTTCGAGCGCAGCCAATCCGAACGATTCCAGTTCGCTGGGCATCAGCATGATGTCGGCGATAGCAACTTTGTCTTGAATTTGATCCTGCTTACCGAGAAACAACACATCGGCATGAATGCCTTTTTGCACGGCGAGCCACTCGGCGACTGAACGGTCTGGGCCATCGCCAATCAATAACAGCCGTGCAGGCACTTGTTTGCGGACGCGGTCGAAAATCTCGATCACGTCGGTGAGACGTTTTACCGGACGGAAATTCGAAAGATGCACCAGCAGGTGCTCGCCGTTGGGCGCATACTCCGGGCGCATCTTGGCGATGGCCTCAGGATCGCGACGATAAACATCACAATTCACCGAGTTGTAAATCACTTCAATGCGATTTTTCACATCGAAGACACGCTGCGTGCGATCGCGCAAATAATTCGAGATGGCCGTGACGCCGTCACTCTGCTCGATTGAATAACGAGTAATCGGCAAGTAGGAACGATCAAGTCCTACTAGGGTAATGTCAGTGCCGTGCAGCGTGGTGACAAACGGCAAGCGTCGGCCGCGCGGACCGACAGCGAGCATTTGCCGGGCCAGCAGTGCGCTCACCGAATGCGGAATCGCGTAATGCACATGCAGCAGGTCGAGATCATAGAGCTGCGCAACCTCGGCCATGCGCGTTGCTAGCGCCAGATCGTATGGAGGATAGTCGAACAGCGGATACCGTGAGACCTCGACTTCGTGATAGTGAATGTTCGGTTCCGCACCGCGCAAGCGAATCGGCTGCGCGTAGGAGATGAAATGAATCTCGTGGCCGCGCTGCGCCAGTTCGAGGCCCAATTCAGTAGCCACGACACCGCTGCCGCCGTACGTGGGATAACAGGTGATTCCGATCTTCATGCGAAGGGGCCGCTGTCTCAAGCTATTAGACGCGAAGCTCTGTGATTCGATGGCTGGAAAGCGCGGCGGTTGCAGATTTTACATGAATGCCGAAGCCGGCATGTCGCGGACTGGTCTTAGTCGCTTGGTCCGTTCCCTGATTTTGGGCCGAACGGCATTCCTGGGTCCAGCTTGTCGAGATGCGCCTGGAAACGTTTCTTGCCTTCTTCGGGCAAGCCAGTAAACTCAATACCCATCCCGACGCCGGGGTCGCGCGTGCGCACGACGGCGCTGGGTGAGAATTTTTCTTCTTCGATCCAGAAATCGACACGCAGCGCTGTTCCGATGGCAAGAGGCATGACCGTTTCTACATAACATCCGTTGCCACTTACGTCGGTGGCATTGACCCGAAGCGGAGTGTTCACACGCTCGTCGCGCAGTTCGAGTGGAAAGGAAATCTTGTGGCGGGCAAATTTGCGGCGGTTGTCATGCCGCTGCTGGGTCCGCTCCTCGGTTTTCAAATCACTCGGCAGGGCTGCGGTCCAAGGACATTCCTGGTCAGCGACCAGCTGCACGCCAACCTGAGTCTTCTTCAAAGCGCCAGCGTCAACCACCCAGATGACCTTGCAGCGGGCTTTCTTACCCTCGTATTGGACGCCGATGACATCGCCGACCTTCAGCTCCGGCTCGATGCCGAAGATGCAGGCACCGGTTGTGCTGATATTCTGCGCTGTGGCAGTCTGGTGAAATGGCTGGCCATTAGCGCCCATACCCCACACGCGGACCTTCAGATCCAGAGTCGCACGCGGCGCTGACCCTTGGGCTGACATCAACGTAAAAACCTCCGCTCGCAGGGGAACGGTCAAAATTCTAAATCATCATACTACTTGCAGTTAACAGTGAATGTTACGAGAGTTACATCTACTTTGGATCTGAGAGCAGGACTAGGTCTTTTGTGCAAACAGTTTCACCGCCAGATCGCGATAGGAGATCAGATCAATGCCTTCTTGCGTAAGAAGTTCACGAGCGGTGGGAAGGGTGAGGACACGGAGTTCGGTTTCCCGCGAGGCTCGCAGACGGGTCTTGGCGGAACTTAGGTCTGCGTCGTTGTACCCGGGGTGGCAAACGAACTCCCATGTGCCCTCTGGAATGCTACGGGCGATGGCATGGAATAGCGTTTCGTCGAGTACTCCGGTCACAACAATGCCCAGAGTACCGTCGGGAGTGATGAAGCCTTCGCGGTCGACAGTTTCGCGGAATTTCCCAGCGAAACGCTGCAGGATGCGCACCTCCGCATAACGTTTCCACAGACTTGGTCGCGCCAGAAGCTGGCTGGACCGAAGGGGCAATCGAGGTCCGAAGGGATTGCGCACTGCCCGAACCCCGCAAGCCGCCGCTGCTCGTAGCAGTGGCCACAGGATTTTTGGAAACAGGTGCGTATGCTTGTGCGTGTCAAAATGGGACACTGAGATTCCAGCGGATTGAATCTTGCGAATCTGTGCCGTGGCTTCTGCGGTGATTTCGTCGGCGTCGATGCGTCCGGCAATGGCGCGCGCGGCGAAGGTCTTCAAATGATCGCGCAAGTGGCGGGGTGGCGTTCGAGTTGTCAGCGACGGAACCTGCGCCGCATCAAGAACAGGGTCGCCATCGATCAGCACCACATGGCAGCCGACGCTCAATTGCGGCAGAGTGTTCGCCAGTTGCGCGGCTGCGGAGAATGCCGGGCCATTCGCCATCAGCGTGGAAGATGTAACCACGCCGCGGGTGTGAGCCTCGGCAATGGCGCGGTTGATGCCAGAGGTGAATCCAAAGTCGTCCGCGTTGATGATGAGCCGTCTCATCCAATCCGTCAGTCTAGCAGGCTGGCCAGATGCGGCAAGATGACAAAGCGCTTGCGTTACTACGCGCTCTTTGCGAATTCTTTGCGTGCTTTGCGGTCAAAGGCTTTTACCGCGAAGATCGCGAAGATCGCGAAGAAATGCCACAAAGATCGCAGAGTGGCTGATGACTGCTTATGAGAGTGAGCTGGTGCTGATCCATCATGAGGTTTGACCGTATTTTCGCAGCTCACGTATATTCAGAAAGACGCGCGTCGGCGCGGATGTTTCGCGCCGTCCGCTGCTCCACACGCCCCGCGCAGTTCTGACTTCATGAAATGCACGAAGGGCGGTTAGCTCAGCTGGTTAGAGCGCCTGCCTTACAAGCAGGAGGTCGCAGGTTCGAGTCCTGCACTGCCCACCATTCTTTTCAACGATTTAGTTGATATTTGCATTCTTGGGCGTAGTTTTACCCGGTGGATTTAGCGGGGACCCCTGGTCAATTTCACTCTCTATCGGCCTGCTAATAGTCTCAACCGCGCTCCGCAGATCCTCAAGGCCAAAGTGCCCATAGCGAGCACTCATGCGGACCATTGTCGCCGGTGATCATCCAACGATTTTCGCGATTTTGGTGATGGGTACGCCAGCATCCAACATCCGACTCACAACTGTATGCTTCAGATCATGGAACCGACATTTGATTCCTGCTCGTTTCTTGGCCCCCTCCCATGCTTCCTTGATGCTGGCAATTGGTTTGGTCGGTTCGGTGGCGTAAGCTGTGGCCTCGAGCACATCGCCAGAAGCACCATATCTCTCGGCTGGAAAAACATAATGCTCCGGCTCGGGACAGGGATTTCCGACCACCTACGACCTCGCAAAAGCAGAAACAACTTACGCCGCTGAACTAGCAGTGATAGAGGCACTATGAGCAGGACACTCTCGTATTTCGCGGCATTTATCGGCGCGTTCTGCGTCTACTTCATCATCCACCTCTTCTTCTCTACTCATGTGAGAACAGTGCGTAACGACGTGATACAGGGTTTTCTCATCGGCTACGGGTTGGCGTTTGCCTCGGCCCAGGCGTATGCATGGATCAAGGCCGTGAAGGTAAACGGCTGGATCACCATGTTCGGCCTCGGCAAACCCGGCAACGGCATGTTCCTGCGGGCGGCGCACGCCCAACTGTTTCCCGGTCCGGTCAACGTGCCGGAAGAGGCGATGTACTGGTGGACGAATGCGGATGGCGCGGGGCGGACGCTCTCCGGCCGGCACGACTACGTCATGCATTTCCCGGCGGGCCAGCTTCCACCCAACGACGCGTTCTGGTCGCTCACGATGGGTACGGCCCGGAATCATTTCGTGCCGAATCCGATCAAACGGTACAGTGTGAGCGATCGCTCCGGCCTCTTGCCGAACGCCGACGGTTCAATCGACATCTATATCCAGAATGCCGCTCCGTCTAGTCATGAATCCAATTGGCTCCCGGCGTCGACGGGCCACTTCATACTCTGGCTGCGCGTCTATGTGCCCGGCAAGGCTATCCTCAACGGTACGTACAAAGTGCCGCCGGTCGTCAAAGCGAAAATACCATGACACTCGAACACTTCCTCGTATTCGGCGGGGTCTGCGTTATAACGTGGCTTGCTTTCATTTATTTGTGGCCGAGCTTTATCCTCCGTGTGTTCAAGCGGGCGATTGTCGTGAAAGGATTCGGCGACGGCCCAATCCCGGTCAATACGCTCTACACGGAGCCCCAAGCGCTTTTTGCGGATCCCCTCCACCCACCGGCCTCGGCCTCAAAATTGGCGACTACTGGCGTGAACCGCGACACGCTCCCCACGGTCGGCTGGTTAAACCTTCACAAAGGACCGCAAATATTGCACGTGCCGGACATGGCCGGTCGTTATTACAGCGTGCAGTTCACTGATCCGTCGAACAATACTAACTTTGCCTACGTCGGCAAACGCACAACGGGGACCCAAGCTGGCGACTACCTGATCACCGGTCCGCATTGGAAAGGAAGCGTCCCAAAGGGAATGAAGCTCATATCCTCGCCGAACAACTCGGTGCTCGTTATCGGCCGCGTGTTCGTCGAGAGCGACAGCGATCTCCCGACCGCCTATAACCTTGCGAAACAGATTCAGGTCGTGCCACTCCTCATTCGGCAACCCAACCAGTAACACTTTCGATGCCGCGTGTTCGTGCAACCGCAGGCAGAGGAACGAATTCTGTCAGACGAACCAGAAGGCGAAATCTTCATAGTTCAAGCCGGAAGGCGCCCGATTTGACCATTGCGCCCTTCATTGCTTGCCCATTGAAAACGCTGGGGGACGTGGAGTCCGCGCATCGGCGCTGCGGCTTCCACCATCGGTCCACGGCAATGGTGATCACGCCCCTAGCGTCAATCCATGCAAGCTGTGCCAGCCAGCCCTCAAGGCACGTGGCGGATAGTCGGGGAAGGGTGCCTGCTCATAAAAACGGCGCACAACTTCGGTTCGCGTATCGCCTAGCAGTCGTAGGTTAGGGATGCCGTCAGGCGCTTCGTAGTGCATACCGCAGTCGAGGCAGGTCCAATCGGTTCTGAGCGGGTCCGCACACGCTGGGCACTCGCGCCGTTCATCTACTCAATCTGGTAATTCGTGGACGCTCTCTTGGAGTTACTGCCCACCATTAAGTCCGTGCTATGACACAAAGGCCGCTCCTCCCGGAACGGCCTTTACTTCTTCTGGTTAATCTCCTTAACTACCAAACCCAGAGGTAATAGTTGTCGAGAAATTCAGAATCGGTCACAGAGACGGTGTGGTTGTCGAGCTGTTGTTCGATATTGATCGTTGGCGTGCCGGTTTGGGCCAAAGCGTTGTACGTATTCGCAATATCCTGATACACCGTCACTCCATCCACTACGAAGGTTTCATAGGTGATCGTGTGCGAGGTAAAGTTCATCGTTATGTAAAGCTGAAAGTGGTGCCAGCTATTTTTCTGACCTAGAATGTTGCACTTATAAATGGGAAGCGTCCCGCCTGTGGACGATTTAACTGTCCAGGTGTTGGCTGCAGAGTTCCAGAATCGCCAATCTCCACTGGCCGAATCGCACTGCATGCTGGCGAAGGACTTAAACGAGCCGTCGTATACGCCTGGGTCATATTCAGTCGCTTGCAGTGCTGTGCTTGAGGATGGAATGTAGAACCACATGTCCTCTAGAAAATTTGAACGCGCAGTGCATCCCCCACTCGGGCAACCCAGATGCCGGTAGCCGAGAGAGTTCCACTCAGTACCCGAAGTAAGTTCCGAAAACAGTTCCATTGCCGCCCCGCTGAGAGATGGAGAGCTTACATTGAACTTGAAGCCGTCTGTTCCAGTCGCGCCCTTTGAGCTTCCCGCGCATGTTCCGTCGCAAATCGTCCACGTGCCTGGATTCCCGGAAGTGTTCTGCAGATTCGGAAACTCGATTGCGTTCCCCGGAGGAGTCGGCAAAGCGGAACTGTTTACGGTGATGGTTTCTGACTGGGATGTTTGGGCCCCACTGTTGTCCCAGGCTTTTACCACTACGGTGTGTTGCCCTGTAGATGATGGGAAGGTTGTGTCTAATCTTCCACTTGTGTCGGTGTTGTGAACGACGAGATTATTGTCCAGATATACATCCCATCCCGAGGGGCCGTTGGGCGACGACTCGGTGGCAGACACGATGACGGGAGAGGTGTAAGTATTTCCTGTAAGTGGTTCATTTACGGTTAAAGTGATTTGTCCGAATGCTGCCGTTGAGAATGCTAGACACGCTCCGCATAAGAGCTGATTCAATTTCACTGCAATTCTCCAATCTGAGGAAATCTCCGACGCGTGCGGGGCAGGGCCACCGTTTCGGGTTCAGGTTGGAGGGCTGCTGACAAGTTTTGGATGCCTTGAATCGCAGTGCTCAATTGTGCATTTCTATCTTTACTTTCGAATCCTGCCTGCCCGGGTAAGGAGTTTCCCCTAGTTGAGACGCAAAGGGGCGGTTAGCTCAGCTAGTTAGAGCGCCTGCATTACAAGCGGGGTAGTAGATTCGAGTCCTGCATTGCCCACCATATAAATCACAATTTAAAAAGCCTCCTTGAAGGTGAGAATCCATCTTTTTACCATTTTTTGTTTTACCTTTCGATCCCGGCATAAAAGTATCTTTCGTCGCTACAAACCTCAGATATACTGCGCCAAGTCCGCAAGCACCTGGGAGGCAGCGCTATGAGAAACATGGATTGGAAAGTGGTAGGGACAGCAGTACTGGCGGCCGTTGTGGTAAGTACAGCAATCTTTGCGCAATCACCAACAGCAAGCACCGGTTCGTCTGGAGCAGTTGTGCTTGTGGATGGTAACAACCACGAATTAGGAACCGTGCTAGGCCTTACTCCGCAGCTGCCTGCCATCCAAACGCCAAATAGTTTCGTCGTGTTCAGGAACGGTTTCTTCATTGCAATGCAATTTGGTGGGAGGTTTCCTGTTGGATTCGATCCTGGTAGCCAAATTTTTTGGACCGATGCCAACTGCACGGGAGACGCTTACCTCAATACGGGCGGGGTTGGCGCGGTGATGAGCAGAAGAATGGTCATCTACTCTCACCAGACGAACTCGCTGTATGTGGCTTCTGGAACTGGTGAAAACACAGTCTCTGTCAAAATGCCACAAAATGCGCAGTCAATCGAGAACGGCCAACTTAGCCCGGATGGTTTCAGCAGTTGCGCCAATGGCTCATTTGGACGACAGGCTGGATATTTGCTCACGTCATTCGATGCGAGCCGTCTAGGCTGGCAGCTGAGTGGTGACCCGTTGCGCGTGACCGCGCCAGTTTCATTCAAACAGCGCTGAGCCCGAGGAACTAATCAATCACCCGCTTTGACTGCGGAGGAGCTTGCCGCTGCTGTAGATACTGCGCTCCGTGCAATCATCCTCGGTGGGTGCTACAGTACCCCTGTCGGCCTAACACCGGATCTCAACCGGGTTTGTCTTTCGCAAAGCGGAAAGAATCCTAGAACCGCGACGTGTCTTGCTTAGAGTGCCGCTGCGGTGGTCTCTTCGGCAGCAGCGTTGTCTGCGGATTCACAATTGCTGATCAACAAGCCCCATTTATCAACGCCTGAACAAACACACTGGAGACAGCACATGGACACGATCACAGTAAAAGACGGCACGCAGATTTACTACAAGGATTGGGGAACAGGCCAGCCTCTCTTTTTCCATCACGGTTGGCCGCTCTCTGCTGATGACTGGGATACACAGATGATGTTCTTCCTGGCGCGCGGTTACCGGGTCATCGCTCATGATCGCCGCGGCCACGGCCGCTCTACCCAGACGGTGAACGGAAATGAGATGGATACGTACGCGGCAGACGTCGCCGAATTGGTGGAGAAGCTCGACCTAAGAGACGCGATCCACATTGGTCATTCCACCGGAGGCGGCGAGGCCGCGCGCTATGTTGCTCGCTACGGCAAGGGCCGGGTCGCAGCGGCAATCCTGATCAGCGCAATTCCGCCAGTCATGGTCAAGTCCGACAAAAATCCTGGCGGAACGCCGATCGAAGTCTTCGACCAAATTCGCGAGGGCACTGCCAACCATCGGGCGCAGTTCTATCAGGACATCACGCTTCCGTTCTACAGCTACAACCGTCCGGGAGCGAAGATTTCTCAAGGCGTCAGAGACAACTGGTGGAGGCAGGCGATGATGGGCGGGATCAAGGCCCAGTACGATTGCATCAAGGCCTTCTCTGAAACAGATTTTACGGAAGACCTCAAGAACATCGATGTTCCCACGCTCGTCATGCACGGAGAAGACGACCAGATTGTCCCCTTTGCCGACGCTGGGCCCCTTTCGGCGAAGCTGCTGAAAAACGCGAGGACGAAGTTCTATCCCGGCTTCCCGCACGGCATGCCCACTACGCATGCAGAGCAGATCAATGCCGACATTCTCGAATTCGTTACGGCATCTCAGGTCGCTGTCGCACCAGCCGCGTGAAAGCCCGAATTATCAGGATGCGTAGCGGGTAGCTCGTCCTGGTTGCTTTGGCTGATCGAGTTCAACGGACTACAACAGGAAAGAAGCCGCCGGGAGAACAACCATCGTTGATCCTCCGGCGGCTTCTGTGCTACCTAACCGACTCTCCTCCTACCTGTGTTTCGACGGCGGCGGCGGAGCTTGCCGTTGTTGCAGATGCTGCGCCTGTTCTTGATGGTGCTGCTGCAACTGCTGCGTCTGCTGCTGGTGCCGCTGCTCCATCTGCTGCTGCCGGGCTTGGTTGAAGTTCCGTTGCTGCGCCTGCTGGTGCTCTTTCTCTTGTTGTTGCTGCAGCTTTTGCCGTTCCTGGTTCTGCTTATCGTATAGCTTTTGTTGTTGTTGCTGGTATTTCTGGTCCACCTTGGCATTGCCAGTGTTGGGAGGATTTCCGCGTTCGATTGGTGGAAGCTCCTTGGCATGATTAAACGTGTGGCCACCGCCACCGCCATTCTCCGGGGGACGAGCGTTCTCGTTATGTGGTGCGCCGCCTCCGCCGCGATTGGCTGGAGGATGATACGGCGCTCCCGCTTCTCGCGACGCTACGACTTCGTGGCCGGAGAATTGTCCCGGGCGTCCAGTCGCGGCAATAGGCGGCTTGCCTTGGTTAAAGGATGCACGGAGCTCACGGTTGCCCCTGGCTTGTTGGATATGTTCCCTCTGCACTGGGACCGCGTCGATGTGCCGATCGCGCGCTGCAGCTTCCTCTTCGGGACGAGGCCGTCTCTCAATGCCTCCCGGACCACCGTTAAAACTGACGTGATTCTCATTGATGTGGACCGTTTCGTTATACACATTGTGTATGTTCACAACATTGATGTTGGTCACAGAACGGTTGTAGAAGAAGTGATCGTGATCCCATCGGCCGCCAACGAAGCCGTCGCCGAAATAGCCGAAGCCGTAGTTGATCCCGCCATAGAAACCGATATGTGGTCCCCACCAGCCTACGTGAAAGAGGTACCGGCCACCCTCCCAACCCCACCACGGTGGAGTCCAGAGATAGCCGACTTCTGGCGCCAAAACCCACGTGCCGGGCACCCAGTAATAATCCTCGTCGTCGGAATCCCAGGCCCAGTAACCCGGCGTCCAGATGTAACCATCACCGGGGCAGATGGGCTGCTCGTAGACAGGAAGTGCCGGCGGCCCAAAGCCCACCGAAATACCGACAGCGACTTGAGCCGCTGCTGGCGTTGAGAGACTACACAGGCCGAGCGTGAACAACATCAGCGATAAAGCTACGACAGTGAGTCTGCGCATGGTTTCTCCTGTTGTGCGATCTGCGAGCTTAGTGATTCACTCGCAGCAGCATAAGCGTTCCGTTCTCCAACTTTACATTGTTCTTTTCCGAACTGACTACTGAACCGTCCGCCGCTTCTCCAGCGGTGGAGAGCTTCATATCCGAAATGCCGACAACTCCTTGAGTATTCGCGGTGATTTGCGGTGCGGAAGTTCCACCCGAAGATCCGCCTGCAGAATTTTCAACGGGTGTGGGGTTGTTAGCCGGGCGCGGTTGTGTCATTCCGCCTCCCATGCCTGTCGCGCGGCCGCCGCCACTCGGTGCTCCCCCAGCATCAGGCGTTGGTGTCTGCGCTGCGCTCGAGTCATTGCTGCCGCGATTCGGATTCAGAGCTTGCGGAGAGATGATGGCCTGAATCGACATTGGCAAAGAAACGACACCGCCATCTTTCGTGACCGCGTGATCGAAGGCGATTCCGATCTGCGATTCTTTCTGGTCTTTGCTTCGAGCTTGAGCTTCGGTCACGTGTCCGACAACCTTCGTGTCTTTTGCGATAACGAGGTCGCCGTTCCCAGCCTTCATGTCTTGTGTGACGCGGGCATCGACTTCATCGCCAGGCTTGGTTTTCTTGGCATCAATGCCTTTGGTGAGCTGCACAGGGATCACGCTACCCGGAGCGATCCGTGGAGACTGAGTATTCGACGCAGCGGGCTGCGCGTTTTGCGCGGGATCTGGTTGCGACTGCGTTTGCTGTGGTTGTGATTGTTGCGATTGCGTAGCGGCGTCACTTGACGGAGTTGTTGTTGGCTCCTGAGCCAAAGAAAGTGCGCAGAGCAGAGCCAGCGCGAAAATTACTGTGTACAGTTTTTTCATATCCTGTCTCCTTTCCTGCGACACTGGATGCAAAATACAGTGCCACCATGCTTCATCCAACTTCGATGTTATTCAGGACGTAATGGTTTAGCCTCCGAAAGCGAGCCCTCTCAGTCCCCCCAGATCATCCAGTTCTCTATAGTTGATAACCCGGATTTGGCCTACTCGTTCCGCATTCTGCTGTTTTACATCGCTCGGATCGTGGGGTAATAGGGTAAAGACCCTAGATAAATCTTGCTTTAGCGCGAAGAGGAATTTCCCACAGACGTAGAACCTTCAGCTAGCCGGAATACATGATCTACCCTAGTTTCTCGCGGATGCTGATTCGGTAATGTAGTTGCTCCGGGACAAGGGCGCAGTTCCGGAATAATCACTACAAATCCAACCCTCAGGATTTACATATGGCTACGAACGCACTTGCCGCCTACGGAATCTATCCAGATCGCGTTGCCCTCAGCGACGTGATGAAGACCCTGAATCATGGAGGGTTCGATAACGAACACATCTGCATGATGCTGTCTCCGGCACACCCGTTTGCCACGGTCGTGCGCGAAGCAAGCGTCCTGAATGCAGAGCGCGAAACCAGCGGAGGACTCATTGGCTGGCTCGCGAAGTTCGGTGCCGTCGTCATTCCGACGGTTGGGTTCTTTATTCGTTCCCGTGAATTTTTCCGCGCCATTATGGGGGAAATGGAATCGACAGCACGGTGCGGCAGTTCTGCCACTCTGATGGGCTTGGGCTTTAACGAACACGATGCGGATCACTTTGGAAGCCGACTGCGTGAAGGCGTGTTTGTTTATGTGTCGTGTCCAGAGACCACCAAAACCGAATCTGCTCTGGAGTTGCTGCGTGAAACAGGCGCGGAAGAATCCGGGATGGTCGAGAGCCCGCAAGCGTTTGCCGCTCGTGCGTAGAAATCTACATCCCTGAACAACCGGTCATTTTATCGTGCGGTGATTCAGTATGCCCAGAAAGGCCCCGTACCCGCAGGTGTAGATGCCCCGTTGATTGCGGTGAATACGTTGCGACCGTAGAAGAAGGGTAGTCCCCAATCGAAAGCGCCAGGATTGGGCCCGGCAAGGTCGCTATACGCCGAAGCGCCGTTCGAGAACATGGCGTCAGCGTCGCCCACACTGAAGCTGACCTGCCCGCTTGTCCCGTTGCTGCCATCGTTTGTTGCCTTCAGATTTTGCGTGGTAGTGGGGCAATAGAAACCGTCGCCGCTGGAGCAGGCTGGGATACCTGTCGTGGTGGAGTCGAGGAAGAAAATTCCGTTGGATCCACTATCGAGAAAGCTATCGCAGGGGGAAGTACTTACGCAGGTACTTCCAAACTGGGTCGTGATGTCTGCGTTCGAATTCACCGCGTAGACCGTGGCGCTACCTAGTCCATTGTTTGATTGCGTTCCAATCCCAAAAACCAAAGAGCCGTTCACGGTGGCTGCACTACCATTCACCGCAGGCAGTTCGACGATGACTCCATTGTTGTCATTAGCAAAAAAGGCTACTGGATTTGCAACCTGCGCAGACAACGCTTCTTGTGTGACGACACAATTTGAATTGGGGCACTCATAGTAAAGGCCGGGGTTCGAAGGCCCACTCAACGTGCAATCGTTGCCGCAGTCTTGGACAAATTCTCCGACACCCAGGAGTCCGTTAGCCCCCAGCGTAGATAAAGTGTCAACTGAGGGCAATCCCAGGTTTTTGCATCCGCTGGGAAGCGGGAACGCTGTGTCACTCAGCACTTGAACCGGAACACTGCTGGCGGTTTCTCCCGAGATCTGAATGTCAGCAGTTTCCACCGGTCCCCAAGTCAAGGAATTCGCAAAGGGAACGCATTCGGCGACGGGATTTCCATCCGGCGCATTCTGCTGAGGCAAAGAAATCGACAGCGCCGACGACAGAATTCTTAGACCGAACGAGCCAGTATCGACCAGAATGCCCGAGATCGTCTGGCAGCTGGAACTGCTTCCGGGAACACATACGTTCACGCTGATGAAGGCGGTATTGACAGAGCTGCCATTGGGGCCTGCATTTACAGTGATGGGTTGAACGTTCGGGCCGGAGCCGGCAATCTTGTTCTTGCTGCTTCCTCCGCAACCTACGATAGCGGTTGAGGCGCAACAAAGTGCAATACAAAATAGCTTGCGCATTGTCATTGGATTGCCTCCGCGTGTACTCCAGTTGGAAGCATCTGTGGTAAATAGGCTCTTCCCGAGAATGCGCGCATGTGTCCGCCTTGCTGGAAGACGAAATCCGGCTGCACGATGTTCAAAGGGTGCCGACCAGTGTGAACGGAATTCTGCGCCTGTGCGCCACTCACCAGCTGTTGGAAATGCGATCCCAGCAGTTGCTGCATGTCGGGGATCCAGGAGCCGTGCCAAGTCACAGCAAAGACAGTTCCAGTGGGTGATACATACTCTCGAATCACAGTCCCCTTCTGCGGATGAATTTCGTGAACGGTGAATGCCGTCATCTGCGTGGTTTTTAAACTCGCCTGGAAGTGAATCTGATCGGTGACTACCGAGTTCGAATCACCACCCAAGCCTGCGAAGGCAGATAACGGAGTGAAAAAAACCAGAAGAGCCAACCAACGAGAAATCTGCATAGCTTGTAACCTGCGAATTGGGAAGGCGAACGCGGGACATTCGATTGAGCGAGGCAAAACTTTCTCCTCAAACAGTTTTAGAGCTAATGTTTGATTCCATTTGATTGGATAACTACAGAATTAGGTTGCTAATGCTACGGTATCGACCTGATCTCTAAGGTGCTGCTGCACTTCGACGGTGTCTCAGAAGCTCTTTCGATTCAAGCAAATAACCACACGTCCATCACCGGAAATCGTCGCTCCCAGAGTGGCCCGCATCAAAATAACTAGTGAAGTGTTTGAAGTGTTTAAGGTGGTAGGGAAAGATGTCACGGCTCCTTGGCAGCTATTTGAGTTGGACTGGAGCGGAGGTGATTATTATGGCACAAGTGATTGAGTTCTATATTCCAGAATCGTTTCGTCGAAAAGTAAAGTGGATTCCAGCAGAGCGTCGAGGCATGCTGATCGAATTCCCTAGGAGTGTCAAAAAATCAGCGTAACAAGCAAGATTGAGAGTGGCGTCATAGTTACTTGTTTTAGGGGAATCAATGGGCTGGTCCATTCGAAACTCCCGACTACAGGAAACACCGTAGATGCATTCCGGATATATACGTGCTATCAATACGTTGTAGCCTAGGTGTCATGCAAACTGGCACTTTCTAAGTGTCTGATTTGGACACGCCCACGGCGATTTTTCAACAGGATTCCTTCCATTTTCATGCTTTTTGCGCTCTCTACTGCGTTCATACAGAAACGAGTAGCCAGTGCGCGAGCACTCTCCATAGTCTGAGGAGACGACCTTGAAGAAAAGCGGCCAAAACACGCTGATAGTAGATTCCCAAAAAAAGCCCGAAACGGACAGTAATGGTAGTTCCGCGGCCGATAGCAAAGCAGGTTCGGTTGCGAGCGGTAACGGGAGTTCCACGACGAGCGGCAATGGCAGTTCTACGTTAGTCGCGGAGTCCGTGTCTGCCGACCTGGGCATGATTCTGGCGAGCCTTCATGCAGTGCGCGACGGAGATTTTTCCGTGCGCCTTCCGGGATCGTGGACCGGTCTTCCTGGCAAGATCGCCGACGCCTTCAACGAAATTGTTTCTGCGAATCAGCAAATGGCGCGCGAGTTGACACGCATTGGGCAAACGGTCGGTAAAGAAGGAAAGACGCGGGAGCGAGCGCGCTTCCACGAATCGCGTGGTGCGTGGGGCGAGATGGAAGTTTCGGTCAACACCATGGTCGAGGATCTTTTGCGACCCACGGCCGAAGTTACGCATGCGATCGCCGCGGTGGCGCAAGGGAACCTGACTCAGGCTGTGCGGCTGGAAGTTGATGGAAGACCGCTCGAAGGCGAGTTCCTGCGCTCGGCGAAGCTGGTCAACACGATGATCGAGCAACTCGGCATCTTTACCTCAGAAGTAACGCGCGTGGCCCGCGAAGTGGGCACCGACGGCAAACTGGGGGGGCAGGCGTTGGTGCCTGGTGTGGCGGGAACATGGAAGGACCTTACAGATTCCGTCAACTCCATGGCCAGCAACCTGACTGGCCAGGTGCGAAACATCGCTGAGGTCGCAACGGCCGTGGCCAGCGGCGACCTTTCGCGAAAAATTACGGTCGACGTACGCGGCGAAATTCTGCAGCTGAAGGAAGCCATCAACAGCATGGTGGACCAGCTTCGTTCCTTCGCTTCCGAAGTTACGCGCGTTGCGCGTGAAGTCGGAACCGAAGGCAAATTGGGCGGCCAGGCGATCGTCCCCGGCGTTGCCGGAACGTGGAAAGATTTGACCGACTCGGTCAACGCTATGGCCGGAAACCTGACGGCGCAAGTGCGAAACATTGCCGAGGTGACGACGGCTGTGGCTCGCGGCGACTTGTCGCGCAAGATCACGGTCGACGTGAAGGGCGAAATTCTCGAACTCAAAGACACTATCAACACGATGGTGGACCAGCTCAACGCATTCGCCAGCGAAGTGACGCGCGTGGCCCGCGAAGTCGGAACCGAAGGAAAACTCGGCGGTCAGGCTCGCGTGCCCGGTGTCGGCGGCACATGGAAAGATCTCACCGATAATGTGAACTTCATGGCCTCGAACCTCACTGGCCAGGTGCGCAATATCGCCGAAGTCGCAACTGCAATTGCCAGTGGCGACTTGTCACGCAAGATCACCGTCGACGTGCGTGGCGAAATTCTGCAGCTAAAAGAAACGCTGAACACGATGGTCGACCAGCTCAACCGCTTCGCTGGCGAAGTGACCCGCGTGGCCCGCGAAGTGGGATCGGAAGGACGACTCGGCGGACAGGCAAACGTGCCTGGAGTGGCCGGAACGTGGAAAGATCTAACCGACTCCGTGAATTCCATGGCCGGCAATTTGACGGCGCAGGTACGAAATATTGCTGAGGTCACTACAGCCGTGGCGCGCGGCGACTTGTCGCGCAAAATCACGGTCGACGTTAAGGGCGAAATTCTCGAACTCAAAGACACCATCAACACGATGGTCGATCAGCTGAACGCGTTCGCCGGCGAAGTTACGCGCGTGGCCCGCGAAGTCGGAACCGAAGGAAAACTCGGCGGCCAGGCTCTCGTCCCTGGCGTAGGCGGCACGTGGAAGGATCTTACAGACAATGTGAACTTCATGGCCTCGAACCTCACTGGCCAGGTGCGCAATATCGCCGAAGTTGCAACGGCTGTGGCTCGCGGCGATTTGTCACGCAAGATCACGGTCGATGTGAAAGGAGAAATTCTCGAACTCAAAGACACCATCAACACGATGGTCGACCAGCTTCGCTCGTTCGCATCGGAAGTGACGCGCGTGGCGCGCGAAGTGGGAACGGATGGCAAACTCGGCGGCCAGGCATTGGTGCCAGGCGTCGGCGGCACGTGGAAAGATCTCACCGACTCGGTCAATTCTATGGCTAGCAACCTGACGGGTCAGGTGCGAAACATCGCCGAAGTCTCGACGGCTATTGCCAGCGGCGACTTGTCGAAGAAGATTACGGTCAATGTGAGCGGCGAAATCCTGCTGCTGAAAGAGACCATCAACACAATGGTGGATCAGCTCAACGCCTTTGCTGCAGAAGTAACACGCGTGGCCCGCGAAGTGGGATCAGAAGGGAAACTCGGCGGCCAGGCACAAGTTCCGGGCGTTGCTGGAACGTGGAAAGACCTCACGGACAACGTGAACTTCATGGCCAGTAACCTGACCGGCCAAGTGCGCAACATCGCCGAAGTGACCACCGCCGTGGCACGCGGCGACTTGTCACGCAAGATCACTGTTGACGTGAAGGGCGAAATTCTTGAGTTGAAGAACACGATCAACACGATGGTCGACCAGCTCAACGCCTTTGCCGGTGAAGTAACACGCGTAGCCCGCGAGGTCGGTACGGAAGGTAAGCTCGGCGGCCAAGCCAACGTCCCCGGCGTCGCTGGCACGTGGAAAGATCTCACCGACAGCGTCAACTTCATGGCCTCGAACCTGACGGGTCAGGTGCGGAACATCGCTGAAGTGGCGACAGCAATCGCCAGCGGCGACTTGTCGCGCAAAATTACAGTCGACGTGCGTGGCGAGATTTTGCAGCTGAAAGAAACGCTCAACACGATGGTCGAGCAACTGCGATCGTTCGCCGCAGAAGTGACACGCGTGGCTCGCGAAGTCGGATCGGAAGGGAGACTCGGAGGTCAGGCGAACGTCCCCGGTGTCGCCGGTACGTGGAAAGACCTCACGGACTCCGTTAACGCTATGGCTGGAAACTTGACCGGCCAGGTGCGAAACATCGCTGAAGTTACAACCGCTGTAGCGCGCGGCGACCTGTCGCGCAAAATTACGGTTGACGTCAAAGGCGAAATTCTCGAGCTCAAGAACACCATCAACACGATGGTAGATCAGCTCAACGCTTTCGCAGCCGAAGTAACGCGCGTCGCGCGCGAAGTCGGAACGGAAGGAAAACTCGGAGGTCAGGCTCAAGTCCCTGGTGTGGCCGGTACGTGGAAAGATTTGACCGACAACGTCAACGTTATGGCCGCAAACCTCACCGAACAAGTGCGCGGTATCGTGAAAGTCGTCACGGCCGTAGCGGACGGCGAACTCACGCAAAAGTTGACTGTGAACGCGAAGGGCGAAGTTGCAGCTTTGGCAGACACGATCAACAACATGACCGACACACTGGCGACATTTGCTGATCAGGTCACGACCGTTGCTCGCGAAGTTGGTGTCGAGGGCCGACTCGGTGGTCAGGCGAACGTGCCCGGCGCCGCCGGAACGTGGAAGCATCTCACCGGCAATGTGAACCTGCTCGCCGACAACCTAACCAACCAAGTACGCGCTATCGCTGAAGTTGCAACCGCTGTGACGAAAGGCGACCTGACACGATCGATTCAGGTAGAAGCGCGCGGCGAAGTTGCACAATTGAAAGACAACATCAACACGATGATCGACAACCTCCGCCTTACGACGGACCGCAACACCGAGCAGGACTGGTTGAAAACAAATCTCGCGCGCTTTACGGGAATGTTGCAGGGGCAACGTGATCTTGCAACCGTGGGACGCTTGCTTTTGTCGGAACTCGCGCCACTCATCAACGTGCAACAAGGTCTGATTTATCAGATGGAAACGGAGGACTCGGCCGAGCTAGTGCTTCTCTCCGCGTTTGCCTCTGATGGCGATGATGGACATTTGCGGCGGTTGCAGATTGGCGAGGGATTGGTGGGACAATGCGCTGCCGAAAAACATCGCATGTTGATCACCGATTTGCCGCCGAACACAGTTTCTATTCGCTCCGGATTATTCGAAGCCGTGCCGCGCAATGTGATTGTGCTGCCGGTTCTGTTTGAAGATCGCGTCAAGGCAGTGATGGAACTGGCTTCCCTTAACACATTTACAGCCTCGCACCTGGCATTTCTCGAGCAGCTCACTGCCAGCATTGGCATCGTCTTCAACAGCATTGAAGCTACGATGCAGACCGAAGCATTGCTGAAACAATCGCAGCAGCTGGCGACGGAGTTGCAGACGCAGCAGAAGGAATTGCAACAGACCAACGAACAGCTTGCCCAAAAGGCGCAACAGCTTGCTGAACAGAACGTCGAAGTCGAACGCAAGAACCAGGAAATCGAGCAGGCCCGCCGCGCTTTGGAAGAAAAAGCCAAAGAGCTCGCGCTCACATCGAAATACAAGTCCGAGTTCCTGGCGAACATGTCGCACGAGTTGCGCACGCCGCTCAATAGCATTTTGGTGCTTGGCCAGCAACTCAGCGATAATCCTGATGGCAACCTCACCCCCAAGCAGGTCGAATTCTCTCGCACCATCCATGGTGCAGGAACTGATCTGCTCAATCTGATCACCGATATTCTCGATCTATCAAAGATCGAGTCTGGCACGGTTTCGGTCGAGGCAGAGGAAATCTTCTTCGCGGGACTGCTCGATACGGTCGAGCGGCCGTTCCGTCATGAAGCAGAGAGTCGCCGTCTCGCCTTCCAAGTGAATGTTGATCCGCACCTCCCACGCAGCCTGGTGACTGACTCGAAGCGATTGCATCAGGTGCTCAAGAATCTGCTTTCGAACGCATTTAAATTCACCGAACAGGGTGCAGTCGGTTTGTCAGTGTCGATTGCCACTGAAGGTTGGAGTCAGGATCATCCGATCCTTGGAAAATCTACTCCCGTCATTGCGTTTGAGGTTCGCGATACCGGCGTCGGTATCCCCGCTGATAAACAGCGAATCATTTTCGAAGCCTTCCAACAAGCGGATGCCAGCACGAGCCGGAAATATGGAGGCACAGGCCTCGGCCTGGCCATCAGCCGCGAATTGGCCAGCCTGCTAGGTGGTGAAATCCAGTTGCGCAGCGCGCCGGGACAGGGAAGCACGTTCACGCTGTTCCTGCCCCAGATTTACAAAGGGCCGTCCATTTCCTCGTCAAGCACGTCTACAGGCACGGAAAGAAAGTCAGTGTCGCCGATGCCGATAACGGTAAACGTTGCGGAGCGTCCAGTTCCCGAGCACATCCCCGACGACCGCAACGATCTGCAGCCTGACGATGCGATCCTGCTGATCGTCGAAGACGATCCTCACTATGCGCGCGTATTGCGCGATCTCTCCCGCGACAAGGGATTCAAGGTTCTAGTGGCTACGGGAGGCGCAGAAGCTTTAGCCCTGGCAAAGGAGTTCCATCCCACCGCAGTCTCGCTGGATGTGTTTCTGCCGGACATGCTGGGATGGACGGTACTCAATCACCTCAAGCAGGATCCGACGACGCGGCACATTCCAGTTCAGATGTTGACTCTGGATGAAGATCGTCATCACGGACTGGCGCGCGGAGCGTTTGCCTTCGTAACCAAGCCCACGACCACCGAGGGTTTGGACACGGCGCTGGCGCGGATCAAAGAATATGCTGCCGCACGGCGCAAGCGCCTGCTCGTGGTGGAAGATAATCCTGCAGAGCAGTTGAGTATCAGTGCATTGCTCGGCTATGACGACATTGACGTTACGGTTGTTGCCACTGGTGCTGAAGCGCTGGCAGCAGTTGCAGATCAGTCTTTCGATTGCGTTGTTCTCGACTTACGCTTGCCAGACATGTCAGGATTCGAAGTGTTGGAGCGCTTCCGCGACACGCCGACGCTCGGCGACCTGCCGATCGTAGTCTTCACTGGCAAGGAGTTGTCGCCAGAAGAGGATGCCCGGCTGCACACTCTTGCGCGCAGTGTCGTGCTGAAAGGAGTGGAATCGCCCGAACGTCTTCTGGATGAGACAGCTCTGTTCCTGCATCGCGTGGTCGCTGATCTGCCTGCAGAGAAACAGAAGATGATCGAACAATTGCACCGCTCGGATGATGCGTTAGTAGGGAAGAGAGTGCTCGTCGTGGACGACGATGTGCGCAACATTTTTGCCCTTAGCAGTGTGCTCGAGCGTCGTGGAATGGTCGTTGTGACCGCCAGTACCGGTCGCGAGGCGATTGCTACGCTTGAATCGACTCCCAATGTCGCAATCGTGCTTATGGATGTCATGATGCCGGAGATGGATGGATATGAAACAATGCAGGCTATTCGGGCCAATGCGCAGTTCAGGCGCCTACCTATCATTGCTTTGACAGCAAAAGCGATGAAAGGCGACCGCGAGAAATGTCTGGAAGCTGGGGCGTCGGAGTACCTGGCGAAGCCGGTGAATACCGACCAGCTACTTTCGGCATTGCGCATGTGGCTGCATCGATAACTGCTGCGACCACGCTACGAATGTAGTTCGTGAGAAGGACCGAGTAGTAAGGAGCGAGTAGTACGGAGAGATGAAATGACCGCAAACGAGAAGATGAACATTCTCATGGTCGATGATCAGCCTGGGAAACTTCTCAGCTATGAAGTGATGCTGAGCCAACTAGGCGAGAATCTCATCAAGGCAACGTCCGCCAAAGAGGCGCTGGAACAGTTGCTCAAGGTTGACGTTGCGGTCGTACTGATGGACGTCAGCATGCCGGAACTAGATGGCTTCGAACTGGCGACCATGATTCGTCAGCATCCGCGCTTCCAAAGAATAGCCATCATTTTTGTCTCAGCCGTGCACTTGACCGATCTCGACCGGCTTAAAGGCTACGAACACGGAGCGGTTGACTACATTTCCATCCCTGTCATTCCTGAATTGCTACGAGCAAAGGTAAAGGTGTTTGCCGAGTTGCACCGGAAGACGCGCCAACTCGAAACGCTGAATCGCGAACTCGAACGGCGTGTGGAGGAGAGAACTCATGAACTGGAGAAGAGAACGCTCGTACTGCAGGACGTGAACGCTCAGTTGTTGCATAAGAATCAGGAACTGGACGCCATCATTCGTACTGCTCCCGACATCATTTTCAGTCGTCAAACGGACGGGGCCAGAGATTACATCAGCCAGCGGTTCTACGATTACACTGGTGCGGCGCCAGGTTCTGCCAATAGCGATGGCTGGATCGACTATGTGCATCCTGAGGACAAGCTGCGAGCGACGGAAGAATGGATGCATAGCGTCAAATCCGGGACGAACTACGAAACCGAATATCGCCTGCGATCGCAGCATGGAACTTACCGATGGTTTCGCGCACGGGCAGTTCCCATTCAAGATGATCAAGGGAATATCGTGAAGTGGTATGGAACCTGCTCCGATATCCACGACAGTAAGTTACTGGAGCAATCCATCCGTGACAGCGCTGTCGAACTCGAAAAGATGGTCGACAGCCGGACCGCAGAATTGCGGAGGCTCTCCGTGCGGCTGATGACGATGCAGGATGAGGAACACCGGCGCATCGCCCGCGAATTGCACGATGGGTTGGGCCAGGAACTGGCTGTGGCGAAGATGGTGCTTGATACCAATCTGCAACAGAGGTCAGGGCGTTCCGATTCGCAAGCTTGTGCCGAGGCCAGCAACCTCATCGATCGGGCGATCAAGGAAGTGCGTACGATATCACATCTGTTGCATCCGCCGTTGCTCGACGAAGTCGGGTTGGTCTCGGCGCTGACGTGGTATGCCGACGGACTCGCCGAACGCAGCGGCATTGAAACATCACTAGAGGTTGAGCCCCGCGATTTCCCACGGCTCGCTCCCGAACTGGAGACAGCTATCTTCCGCATGGTGCAGGAAGCCCTCACCAACGTATTTCGTCACTCCAATGCTAACCAAGTCTCGATTAACGTAGCTCATCAAGATAACAAGACATTTATTAAAGTGCAGGACAATGGTAAAGGGATCGGTGAACGAGTCGCTGAGCTTCGGCCAGACAGCGTTGGAATTGGCATCGGCGGAATGAAGCAGCGGGCCAAGGAATTTGGCGGAGAGTTCCGAATTGCCAATGCGAATCCGGGGACAGCGGTCGAAGTCGTCATCCCTTCGACTCCTCTTGTGCCATCCGAAGCCGAGTTACTCGGCGGTGTGCATAGAACCGCATAGAAGAAAATCGGAGTCGAAGCATCCCTACCCGGCAGCCACTGCCGCGGGTAGGGATTCCTCGCTAGAAGTTTTGGACACTAATTTCTAAACAGCCCTAGATATTTCCTGCTAGGCAGTGCCACGACGGCCTAAGTGAGAAACCAGCGTAATCAGGAACAGCACCAGAAAAACAAAAAAGAGAAGCTTTGCGATTCCTGCCGACAACACTGCCACGCCAGTCAAGCCTAGGACACCAGCAATGACAGCTATCAGAAGAAACATCAATGCCCAATAAAGCATGTTTCACCTCCGGTGGAAATCTCTTGTGCTTTTCTCACCATATTGGGAGGCTACGATTTGCTCGATAGGGGCGAATCCGTAAATCCAAACTTGATATCAGGTACTCACACCTAGGGAATTCTTCGAGGAGGGGCAGGCGCCGATTGTTCCCAGCAAAGCAGCGCCTGCTGTTGGGGCGTCGTGTCGAGGATTGCAGACTAGATCAGTTCGAACTACGCCACAATACGGGTTAAACCGTAATCTTCTGTGCGAATAAGCATTAGCGATTGATCCAGATGCTTTGCTGAAGTACCCTGCCGCTCCAACGGCCACAATTCGTTAAGTGTGAATACTTCTGACATCAGGTATTTCCTGACCCGTGTACACACTGCACTGGATGGAAGAAACAATCGGAGATTCGATAACGTGAAGACTACGACCTACTTGTGGTTCAACGAAGAACGACAAGTCAAAAGGAGTTCAAAAATGATTTCCATGAAAGCTGCAGTCTCACGGCTCGTCCTGGCGCTCGCGGCTGCGTTGCTGGTTTGTAATGTTGTCGCCTTTGGGGCGGACGACAAGGACAAAGATCAATCTGATATCGGCAAGCGCATCGAGGCCTCGGCCACGGTTCTGAATGAAATCATGGCGACTCCCGACAAGGCGATCCCCGACAAGATTATGAATGACGCCAAGTGCGTCGCCGTAATTCCTTCTATGGTCAAGGTAGCTTTAGTCTTTGGAGGTAATCACGGAAAAGGCGTAGCGACCTGCCGGACCGAGGCAGGCACGTGGAGCGCTCCGGCCCCGATCACGATTACTGGCGGTAGTTGGGGGCTGCAAATCGGTGGACAAGCAGTCGATCTGGTCATGATCGTGACGAATGACAATGGCATGCAGCATCTTCTGCAAAGCAAATTCAAGCTTGGCGCGGATGCTTCAGCAGCAGCCGGTCCCGTCGGGCGCGATACCGCGGCGGATACGGACTGGAAAATGAAAGCGGAAGTGCTGACCTACTCGCGCGCACGTGGCGTTTTTGCCGGAATCGATTTGAATGGAGCCGCGATCACCCAAGATAAAGACGAGACACGAGTTCTCTATGGCAGTTTTGAGCCGTTTGCTGACATTCTGAACGGGAAGGTTCCCCCGCCCAACTCGAGCGAACCTTTTCTGGCTGCAGTAAAAAAATATGCTGGCCAGGCGCGAGATCGAGATAAAGAACATGGAGAGCTGTCAACTCCATCGCCGAAACAGGCGACAGCATCAGCCCACCGTTAAATGGGAGCATGTAAATCACGAAGTGAAACTGTTTCAAGTCGGGTTCCGCAGCTCGAAGCTCCGGAACCCGAAGCTATTTGTGATGCTTCTTGCGATAAATCAAAGGGTTGGGAACCTTCAGAACCTGTGTAACTCCTGCAATCCTGCTGTTTAGTACGTACAGCGAAGTCTAGCACCCAATTACAGCCACAGCCCGATACAGCTGGCGCGCCATTTTCTCTACTCTGCAAAAGGCTAATCGCTCCGTGAGGCTTCGGAGCGAGAATCCTAAAAACCAAAAACGAAAGAGAACTTGTAAGGAGGCAACATGGCAACTTGTGTAATGTCCTCAATTGCTCCGACCGTAGTTGAAAAAGGTGCGCGCTGGGACAAGCCGGAACGCAGCTTGATTCAGCGTGCACAGAGTGGTGATGAGCACGCCTTTGCTGAACTCTTTCAATTGCACAAGAAGCGCGTGTACTCCGTATGTTTGCTGATGACCAAAGACGTAGCGGAAGCAGAAGATTTGACGCAGGAAGCTTTTCTACAAGTATTTCGCACGATTGGCACGTTCCGCGGCGAGTCCGCCTTCTCAACTTGGCTCTATCGAATCGCAGTCAATACAGTATTGATGAAGCTGCGAAGGCAGAAGTCCAAGGCCGCTTTTTCGCTGAGCGAGCCGGTATCACCGGAGTCGCCGAATCTCGCTCATGACCTCGGAGAAAGAGATCCCCGCCTCAGCGGTGCCATTGACCGTATCGCTCTGCTCCGGGCCATCGAATCCCTTCCCGAAGGTTGCCGCACTGTCTTTATGCTGCATGAAGTGGAAGGCTATCAACACCACGAGATCGCATCACTGCTCAATTGCTCCATCGGCAACTCCAAGTCTCAGCTGCACAAGGCAAAATTAAAGATGCGCGATTTTCTGTTCCCCAAGCGGCGAATTGCAAGGAAGCGCATACCTTTGCGTCCGCAAGGAGCATTGACGACGACTTTGATCCGTGCGGGACAGGCTGCTACAGAAATCACCGGATTGTTACCTAACCTGCTCGCCCCTATGTTTGGAAGCAAATCTGTAGAGTGATATCCGCAGAGGGTCGCTCGACTGCCATCAGGCTGAGTCAAAGGGCGAGAAAGCGAAGCTAGCGTGGTCCAAATTCTGGTGGTTGACGATAACCCCTCGGTGAGGCACTATCTTCGTGCGATTCTGGAGCAGCACGCGACTTGGCAATGCGACGAAGCCCGAAATGGTGAGGAAACGTTGGAGCGGGTTCGGAAGGCTCAGCCAGACGTGATTCTTCTGGATTTCCAGATGCCAGACCTAAACGGACTCGATGTAGCCAGGGAGATTGGGCATTCGTTCCCCAGGATCCCTATCCTGATGGTGACCGTTCATATGAACAAGCAGCTTGCGGTGGCGGCACAGGCTGTTGGCATTCGGGGAGCATGTGCGAAGTCTGATGTAGGCTCTATCGTAGACGCAGTGGAGATACTGTTGCACGAGGGAACGTATTTTCCTACCATGTCTTCGATGGAAACAGGAGAGCCTGCAAAGGGCCAAGCATAAGCGTATAAATCCATGCTGAATACAGGATTCCCTGTATTCGGTCTTTGGGTTACTCTCTGCTAGCGTAAACCCTGCTCCCGCTTGATTTGTTGCGCGCTATGCATAGCGAGACATCCCATCAGCATATCTCCGCAGAAAAAGGACCCACGGTGACAACGCGGATTCTGCTAGTGGACGATCATCCCATTGTGCGAGAGGGGTTGAGGACCGTTTTACAGCGCAAAGTGGGCTGGGAAGTTGTGGGTGAGGCGTCGAACGGAGCAGAGGCACTGGAAAAAGCCAGAAGTTTGTTGCCAGATGTGATGGTGCTCGACATCACGATGCCTAAGATGAATGGTCTTGAGGTCTGCCGCCTGGTCCGGCAAAGAATGCCAGATCTCGAAGTTCTTTTTGTCACCCAGCATGATTCTCCGCAAATGATGCGGGAAGCGCTGAGTGCAGGAGCGAAAGGGTACGTGGTGAAGTCCAACGCTGCGCGGGATTTGCTGGAAGCTATCGAGGTGGTGAGTCAGCATCGCGTATTCAAGTCGATGGCCAAAAATGATCCCATCACGCCGGATTGAGTTGGGCCACCAATCAATGTCTCGAGAGGAGTAAATGTTATGAAACTGCGCATCCTGCTGGCAGATGATCACGAAATTGTGCGCCGCGGTCTAGCGGCATTGCTGCAAAAACACGAGGGATGGGAGATTTGTGGCGAAGCTCGCGACGGCCGGGAGGCCGTCCAAATGGCCAAGCAGCTCAAACCCGATGTCGTGATTGTCGATATCGGCATGCCGAATCTGAATGGCTTAGATGCAACGCGCCAACTGATTCAATACGATCCAAACTTCCGTGTCATCGTCCTAACGGTCACCGACGCGGACCAGATTGTCCGCGAAGCTCTTGATGCCGGCGCACGTGGCTTCGTTCTGAAATCAGATGCAGCTCGGGACCTGGTGACGGCCATTGAGGCACTGCAGAGCAAACGCATGTTCTTCACGCCGCGCGTAAACGAACTGCTGCTGGCGGGCTTCCTTGAAAAAGGGCATGCGGTTTCACGGACCCAGGCCCCGATCCTTCCGACATTGACGGCCCGCGAGCGCGAGATCACTCAGCTTCTCGCCGAAGGCAGAAGCTCCAAAGAAGCGGCTTCGTTGCTGAATCTGAGCACAAAGACGGTGGAAACGCACCGCAGCAATATCATGCGGAAGCTCAACCTGCATTCCATTCGGGATCTGGTTGTGTACGCGATCAAGAACAAGCTCATCCAGATTGAAATGCCACTCGAAACCAAGGCCACGGTTCCTGCTCCCGCCGTTCCTCATCAGGACAACGCGGCACAAGTTCCTCAACACTCCGACTCACCCGTTGTGTAGTGTGGTTCCCCGCACTGCATTGAAGGAAGTTTTCGCTATTTATTTCTGCGGAATAAAACTTTGACTAGGCGCGTGATTCAGTAGATCTACTGTAAATACCCTAACTTCATCCCGTACTCTCTCCGTTTAAAATACCTCTAGCAGACAATGCTGAGTAAATTTCGGGGCAATCACGTAGGAAAAGTTACATGACACTCTCGTGTCCAAACTCAAGGCAAGCCATTGTTGTGCAATCAATTAGACGTTTGGCATGCATTGTGCAGTATTGCTTGTGTCCAGCCAATCGTCGAGAGCTCGTTGCATACGGTTCCTTTTGACGTCTCCTGTGGAGGTTGAGCGCATGGGTGTCCTTCGAATCCTGATTGCCGACGATCATGAAGTAGCGAGACGAGGCGTTCGCGCTATTTTGGAAAGCCATCCGGGGTGGGAAGTTTGCGGTGAAGCCGCCGACGGACGTGAAGCAGTCATTGCGGCTGCCAAATTAAAGCCAGATCTCGTGCTCCTCGATATAGGCATGCCTGGCCTTAACGGGCTGGATGCGACGCGACAAATCCTGGCTGCGGACCCCGATGTCCGCGTATTGATTCTGACGATGCATGACTCCGAGCAGGTGGTGCGGGAAGTCCTGGCAGCTGGTGCGCGTGGGTTCCTGCTGAAGTCCGATGCAGGCCGCGATCTGGTCAGTGCTGTCGAAGCCCTGCAAAACCGGCGGACATTTTTCACGACAAAGGTGGCGCAACTGGTGCTCGAAGGGTATTTACGCCCGGGTGTGGATAACGATCGGCCGCAGCGCAGCGTTCTAACACCGCGCGAGCGTGAAGTGATTCAATTGCTCGCTGAGGGGAAAACCACCAAAGAAGTAGCTACGACGCTCAACCTGAGCGTGAAGACTGCGGAAACGCATCGCACTAACCTTATGCGCAAGCTTGATCTGCATTCGGTGGTCGATGTGACTCTATATGCCGTGCGCAATGGGATCGTCCACGTCGTGTGAGGGAGAAATCTCTTCGGAGAGATCGTCCACGTCGTGTGAGGGAGAAATCTCTTCGGAGAGGTAAGCGGAAATGAAACGATTTCTCTCACTCGCGATGCTCCTCAGCTTGAGTGGACTCAGCATCAATCTGATGGCACAGAATAGAGCTGGCGCTTCGCAGGATCAGCCGCCTCAGTCCCAGCAGCAACCGCAGGCTGATACTCAAGATCAACAAACCGCACGAGTGTTCGAAGGACGAATTGCGAAGTCGGGCGGCAAGCTCGTGCTGCAAGAAGCTTCAACGCAAACGTTCTACCACCTCGACGATCAAGACAAAGCAAAACAATTTGAAGGAAAGGGCGTGAAGGTCATGGCAACGATGGATGCTGTCACGAATACCCTTCATGTTATAGATATCACTCCTGCCGGGAGATAACTCAAACAATCCTCATTTTAAGACTATCAACTACGAAACCAATTCAATACTTGTGATGTGCAGTACGTTATTCTTCGCATCGAGATTGCCGGCAATCTTTACTTGTTTGCCTTCATAGGCTCTAGCTTTGTCCTGGTCATCGATCTGATACGCGGTGCTCTCCGAAACTTTCAGAACGTACTTGCCAGTAGCCTTCGCGATCGTGCCAGTGAAGGTCTGAGCCGTCGGTTGTTGAGGCTGAGAGTCTGCTGGCTGTCCTGTTTGGGATTGGTTGCTGCGATTGTCCGGTGGCGGTAGAGGTTCCGGTATTGGACGCGGCTTTTGCAGGACTGACCACGCTACCAGTGGTGGTCCTACAACTTCTGTCGGCAGAACCGGATTGGGTTGCTTGAAAGCATCCTGCGCACACACAAGCGGAGAAAGAGCAACCAGAGCCGCAGACAGCATGTATGTCTTTCTCATAACGATACCTCCGGACGAGAGCGGCTTTATTTCGTAGATGCAACTATGGTGCCATCGCAAGTGCGGTCTGATATTGCCCACCTACACGCGGCCGATGAGACTTTACATTCTTGCGATGATTTATTACCTCGTTCGCAAAAGCATTGCTCTCAGCGATAAGTGCTGATTGCGATGTAAGCCAGTCCTGTGATTGAGATAGCAATAAAAACGTAAGGCCATGACTGAAGGGCGCGTCTTAAACGTTGCATATTGGTGCGTTTCTACCTGTTTCGATTAACTGACATTCAGAGTCAACGAACAATCAGGTATATCCTGTAGAATGTACGTTGTTCCCGTGCCCGATGTGGCCGGAGTTCAGTTGTAAAAACAGAAAGTTGTAAAAACAGAAATTGGAATACGTTTTGAGAATTCCACAACTGTACTTGTTGGGATTATTCCTCACTACGGCATGAACCGTATTGCAACGAAGTCGGCTTCCCATTTAAACATGATGTTGACAGCCCTTCGAACCTATTGCCCAGTGGGTTCGCGGACTCAGGGGCGATCATGGGTTTAGCGCTGGTGGTACCAGCATTCGGGACCCTCACGATCGCCTCACCCCTTCCTTCTGATCTTTCTAGGATGTGAGACAGATCTTCTGCCTAGCAGCCCTGAACGGCTATCGCGTTTGCCGGGTTATCGCAGTTTATCGATCGATGGCGCGTGAGTTGTTGGAATTGTTTGTCAGAGGCGCGAAGAGACGGGTTAGGAGCGAGCCAACGGCGAGCCCTATCAAGAGAAAGGTAACGGCAGTGGGAAGATCGTATTCTGGTCGACTTCGGGTTTCAGTGGGCATACGTTTGTCCCTCTACGATTTGCTCCCATAGCCAACTGGTAGCCACAGATTCCTAAAGGCACTCACAGCGATTATGACGTCTGTTCGATGTCATCGAGGTGTAGTGTGTTGCTGTTAAAGCCAACTTTGGGTCTAGAAAACGTTTTGACTGGTCCGGGAATCTCCATCACTAGTATTTAATGCCATTGTCGATAGGCACTTCTACAGATTGCAAATCCCAAACAACTAAGCGAGGGTAAAAGCACTACCCTAAATTTGAGCAAACGATTACCTGGGCAAGGGCTGCCGTCCACCATATTGAGTGCGAGTCGTTGGAGGTCTGTTGAAGTCAGTATCGGATGTAAGGCTATGCATCATCCTCGGGTTGCTCATCGCCTTGTCTGCCGGTGCGTGCGTTGGGATGACCTTTCTTCGCCGTTCGACGATCTACTCAGGTTCTCAACTAAACAATTACCGGGACCATAGCAACCTACTGGTGTGGAGAGAAACCACTCCCACGACTCTCTCGGAGCGCCTAGGATTAGCTGCAACCCCCAGAGTTGCACTAGCTTTTGGGTCGAATCTTATCCTCGCTTTTTTAGTGGTCATTCTTTTGCGCCGGAATGGACGCTACCGTCAAACACTATTCGCTAAGGCGTTTCGATCAAGTCCGCTGTCGATCACAATCAGCACTCTTTCTGAAGGACGATATGTAGACGTCAATCACGCCTTCCTTCAAATGCTTGGCTATGAACGCAGGGACGTCGTCGGCCGTACGGCGACGGAGCTCGGCATCTGGGTCGATCCCGAAGATCGAGCCAAAATGCTGGACCTGCTTGGTAATACAAGCGTGAAGGGACTGTACACGAAGTTGAGGTCGAGGTCCGGAGAGATACGCGAAACGAACGTGACTGTGGAACTCATTGATCATAACGGAGTGCCGTGCGTTCTCGCGATCACTCAGGACGTAACGGAAGCCCGGCGGCTCGAAAATCAGTTGCGGCAGGCCCAGAGAATGGGAGCCGTTGGTCGAATGGCTGGAGGTATTGCACATGACTTCAACAACATTCTGACCGTGATCATCGGCTACAGCGAACTTGCGAAATATCGGCTTGGTTCAAGCCATCCAGTGTCGAGGCATCTGGGTGAAATCAAGTCGGCAGGCGAGCGAGCGGCTTCTCTGACGCGGCAACTACTGGCTTTCAGTCGGCAACAGGTTCTCTATCCACGCATCCTCGACCTGAATGCAGTAATAAATAATCTGACGCAGATGCTCTTGCGTATGGTCGGGGAAGACGTTTCTCTTTCCTTCAAACCTGGTGCCGTGGGGCACATCAAGGCGGACCTCGGTCAGATTGAGCAAGTCCTAATGAACCTTATCGTCAATGCACGCGACGCAATGCCGAATGGCGGCACAATCGCCATCGAGACCTCCAGTGTGGATCTCGTGGATGGCTACATCGACTCGCATTTGTCAGTGCGTCCGGGCCGATACGTCATGTTGACGGTGAGCGATACAGGCTGTGGGATGGATGAGAAAACCATTTCGCAGATATTCGAACCCTTCTTCACGACCAAAGGCCCAGGGCAAGGTACAGGGTTAGGGCTTTCCACTGTCTACGGCATCGTGAAGCAGAGCGACGGATACATCTGGGTCTACAGTGAACCAGGACGTGGTACAGCCTTCAAACTCTACTTCCCAGAGAGCAAACAAGCGGGACAAGAGCATTCCACGCCGACGCCAACCCCTGATCCTGTAGTCGGAACAGAAACCATCCTTGTGGTAGAAGACGATGAAGCGCTACGCAAGCTCATTACCGCGCTTTTGGATAGCACCGGTTACAAGTTTGTGGAGGCTGCTAACGGCGAGGCTGCCATCAATCTCGTGCAGAATAGCAACGACCACATCGACTTGCTGTTAACCGATATGCTAATGCCCGCGATGAGCGGCGTCGAATTGTCGGCACAACTGAGAAAATTGCGTCCCGGCTTGAAAGTCTTGTTGATGTCGGGATACGCCGGAGACGTGATCGCTCGCTATCGGGCGGACGAAACCGAAACCATGTTGATCGAAAAACCATTCACGCGGCATGGTCTTCTTTCGAAAATCCGCTCTGCATTGCTATAGCCCGTTTTGTTCGTAACAGACAGAAAGGATTAAATCGAGGTTAGCGAACTAGGGTTCTACAATTCTGTTCCTCACAGCGTAAAGCACCAATTCGCCCACAGATTGCAGATGTAATTTGTCCATAATGTTGGCTCTGTGGTGGTCGACAGTTCGTTTGCTGATATGGAGCGAGGCTCCAATTTCTTTGTTGCTCTTGCCCTCAGCGAGCAATTGCACAACTTCGCGTTCACGGATGCTCAAACGGCCATCACTAGCATCCCAGTGTTTTTTCTTGTGTCCTTCACGCATATGCTCGAGGACGACCGCCGACGCAGCAGATGTGAAGAACATTTTGTTGTGTAGCAACGCTTCGACTGCAGCAATCAAGTCTCTTTCTGCGTCAGATTTGAGAACGTAGCCACTGGCGCCTGCTCTGAGTGTCTGTTGAATGAGCGATTCCGCGGCGTGCATCGTCAGCATCAAGATGCGGATTTTGGGGTTCGCTTTGTAGATGAGTGTCGCTGCATCCAGGCCGTTCAGTCTGGGCATGCCGATGTCGAGGATGGCAATCTGTGGGGAAAGGGCGGCTGCTTTCTCGACTGCTTCACGCCCATTGCTGGCTTCGCCAACAACCTTCCAGTTCCGCTGAGTTTCGAGTAGGGTACGAAGACCACGGCGCACTACCGCGTGATCGTCCGCTACAAGAATTGAAACTGTTTGCATGCCGGCCCCCTCCCACACCGGCTGATGGTTAGGGTCTCTCAATTACCTAGCAGTTGACCTGGGCCGGTACGGGTTTCGGCAAGTCCGGGCCTATTTTACTCCCGGTTTGCAGGTTCGCAAGCCCTCCCAGCTTGTGCAGCCACTTTTCCCAAGTGGTGATAGAATCTGCCTAAAATTCGCCGGCAGTGGGGAGTTCACTATGCAGTGCCGGCACGTCGCAGTCCAGAGAATGCGCAATCAGGGGCGCATTTTCAGCAGCTCGACATTTCGGAGCGTGATCCGAGCGGGCCTTTCTGGAATTGTCTTCATGACGGGCCTACAAGGCTGCCAGAAGCCTGCGCCTAATCCCGGTCCGGTCACTATTACGCTGCTTGATCCCGGTTTGCTGGACCCAGAGTTCACCGCTTGGCGCAAACACGAAGAAGAAGAGTTTACGCACGAAACCGGCATCCGGGTGAAAGATCTTCCGGCGCCGGAAACTGCGGTTGATCAACTCGCTCTGTGGCGCAAGCTTTTGCAAAATCCCTCTGATGCTCCCGATGTTTTCGCCATCGATGTGATATGGCCGGCGCTGACTGCAGAATACTCTCTCAATCTAAATGCATATCGCGGCGACACCGCACAGGATTTTCCAGCTCTGGTTGCCAACGATGTCGTGAATGGACAGCTGGTCGCAATGCCGTACCACGTGAATGTAGGAATGCTCTTCTATCGCACCGACTTGTTGCGTGCGTATGGGTATCGAGCGCCACCTGCGACATGGGATGAACTGGAGAAAATGGCGGCTCGCATCCAGGCAGGCGAGCGATCCAAAGGGAAAAAAGATTTTTGGGGTTATGTATGGCAAGGAGCCGCATCCGAAGCTCTGACGTGCAATGCGTTGGAGTGGCAGGTATCTGAAGGCGGTGGGCGAATCATTGAAGAGGATGGAACGATCAGTGTCAACAATCCCAATGCCATTCGCTCCTGGGAGAGAGCTGCGCATTGGATCGGGTCCATCTCGCCGCCGAGTGTCATCGCCTACAAAGAGTGGGATGCCATCAATTTGTGGCGATCGGGAAACGCGGCGTTCATGCGCAATTGGCCGACCTACTATTTGGCGAGTCAAAATGAAGGTTCGGTAATTCGTAGCAAGTTCGCTGCTACGCTCCTCCCGGGCGGTCGAGGCGGACGCGTAGGTACGTTTGGGGGAGGTAGTTTCAGCGTTTTCCGCAACTCCCGCCATCCCGCTGAGGCGATAGCGTTGGTTCGCTATCTTTGTCGCCGCGATGTTGAACTCGCCCGCATGCGAGAGACCTTTCAGCCGCCGGTCATGCCTGAACTATATGCTGTGCCCGAAATTCTCGGTACTGGACCACATTTTGCAGAGGTGAAGCAATTGCTCCTCAAAGACTCGGTAGCCCGTCCGTCGACTGTCACGGGGGTAAAGTACGGGCAGGTTTCAGAGGCTTACTTCAATGCGGTCCACTCGGTTTTAACGAAAGAGAAAACAGCCGCACAAGCAGCATCCGATCTGGAAAATTTTTTGGCTCGCATTACGGGATTTCCGGTACGGACCTCGAATCGGGAACACGGTCGAGGTGCAAGTCTAACGAAGAGGCTTGAAGTAGATGGGAATTGACGGGGCGATTCAATTTGTTCGGTCGATGTACCAGGTGTCCATTGGCGCACTGCTGCAGCAAGTCCGTCGCCCAGGCCAATTGAAAATCGGTGTCCGGTTGACACTTTGTTTCGTCACGATCGTACTGTTGATGGTTGCAAGCCACGTCTTCACTTTGTGGCAGTTTGACCGCGTCCGCAGACAGGAAGAGCGCATGCACCAATTGGATCTGGAATCGCGCGCCGTACTAAGTGTGCATGCGAGTCTCTTGATTGTTCGAGACAAGCTGGAAGACGCGGCAACGACTAAGGACTCGGACCGTTTCGTGAAGGAGGCTGCCGCACTACGCAGTCAGTTTCTAGAGGAGGTAGATCGTACCAACCTGGCTTTGAACAATCCAAAAATGTCGGCTGAGCAAGACCCGACAACGAAGAGTTCTCTCGAAACAATCAAGAGCGCACTTCCGGAACAGATCGATGCACTGCGAGATTTGGCGGTCGCAGGCGACTGGACTGCCGTAGAGCTTCGTTTACGAAATGAGTTTGGCCCACTCAGTTCGTTGACATCCTCATTGGTGGAAAAAATTGACCTTGCAGTCGCTGCAGAGCGAACACAAGCGCAAGAAAACATTCAGCGCCTGCAGCGGCGAGTTTTCCAGATGCATGTTTTGGCGGTCTTGATCACGCTGCTAGTCGCGGCCATTTTGGGAACCATAGTAACGCGCAGCATCACAGAGCCGCTGGCGCGATTAGATGCGGGGGCTCAAGCATTGGCGCGAGGGGATTTCGAACACTGCGTTGCGGTGGAAGGCAAAGATGAGCTGAGTATGCTTGGGAGAGTTTTCAATGATGCGACGCAACGCCTCAGCGCTCTTTATGGAGCTTTAAAGACAAGCGAAGAGCGGTTTCGGACAGTGGTGGCCGCTGCTCCTGTAGGAATTGCAGTTCTGGATGACAATTCAGTCATTCACATCTTCAATCAAAAATTTCTTGAGATTGTAGGATTAACTGGCGAGCAAGCACTTGGGCTGCGATTGAGTGACCCCAGTATCGCAGTTTTTCACGAGGATGGAACGCCGTGTCCAACCGCGGAACGTCCAACTCAAAAGGCGATTACGACAGGGAAGCCTGTACTAAACGTGGTCGTGAGACATGTTCATCCTGCATCTGGTGAGCAGCGCTGGATCTTAACCAGCGCCTGGCCTCTTCTGCGTGCGGACGGCAGTGTTTACCAGGTTATTTCGACGCTCACCGATATCACGAAGCAAAAGGCTGCTGAAGAGGAATTGCGTTCGGGCAGGGAACTTCTGGCGCAGGCCCAGAGAGCGGCGAAACTCGGTTGTTTTGACTTGGATCTCCAAACGAACACAGTCGTTTGGTCAGCCGAACTTGCCGACCTCTTCGGGTTACCCGTGGGAATGTCGGCTGGCAAACACCAGGACTGGGAGGCTCTAATTCATCCTGACGATGTAGCCCATGCCACTGGCAGCTTTGCGGATACATTTAAGAAGGGCGAATCTGTAGCTGAATACCGAATCCGGCGCCGAAGTGATGGTGAGATCCGTTGGGTCGAGTCGCGAGGTCGAGTGTTATTAGATGACGCACGACAGCCCGTCCGATTGATTGGCGTCACGATGGACATCACCGATCGAAAACAAGCCGAAGAAGCGATTCGCCGCGGCGAAGAAGAATTCCATATTATCTTTGAGCATGCTGCCATCGGCATGGTGTTGATAGATCCCTCCGGCCACTTTCTTCGTGGCAATCCTGCGTTTCGCGATTTTATCGGCTATACAGAACTTGAACTGCCACTTCTTACCTTTGCGGACGTCACTCACCCCAACGATGTGGGCCTGAGCCGATCACTTTTTCAGGATGCAATTGATGGCAAACTCGATCGGCAGCAAGTCAGAAAGCGCTATATCCGCAAAGATGGAGATATACGATCCGCACGCATGACGATCTCTGCCCTTCGTTCCGACGGAGGAGAGTTGCGATACTGCGTTGCCATGGTCGAAGACGTCACGTCACAGGAACTGGCGCAACACACGTTACTTCAAATGTCTGAAAGGCTGCTGCGCATACAGGAAGAGGAACAACGCCGAATCGCCCGGGAAGTGCACGATTCAACATCGCAGGAAATGACGGCATTAACACTGACCTTGGGAGCGTTGAAAGCTTCGGAGCCGCCGCTTCCCGAAGAAACTCGAATGCAGATCGCAGAGTCCCTCGCGCTCGCAAAACGTGTGGCGCGCGAGATACGAACCTTTTCCTATCTTTTGCATCCTCCCATGCTCAATGAACTCGGCTTGTGGGCAGCGTTGCGCATGTTCGTCGAGGAGTTCCGGGAACGCAGTGGTTTGCAGGCGAGCCTTGAAGTTTCAAAGGAAGCGGAAGCCGTCAAACTCCATGCCGATCAGGAAATCGCACTATTTCGTTTCGTACAGGAAGCTCTCGCAAATGTTCATCGGCATTCAGGAAGCAAGACCGCTGCAGTAAATGTTAAACGGAGGAATCGTTTGATCGAGGCATCGGTCAAAGACACAGGTCGAGGTTTTCCGCCTGGGTTGCTCAACGAGATCCGAGCTACAAGCGGGCTCGCCGGTGGAGTAGGCGTTCCGGGAATGCACGAACGCATCGGCTACATTGGCGGAAGAGTTGAGATTCGCAGCGATGGGCATGGCGCGATCGTCACCGCTATCGTACCCATAGACTATCGAAGTGCGTCTTCTGATGAAACTCGGGAGACGAACTGGCTCAACAGGAAATCCGCGACTGCTGGTACAACTAATAAGTCCAATTGATCTGCTAGAAATTCCTGCTTTGCTCAAATCTGTATTGTTCGCCTTAATTTTTGAGCATTTTTGCCTATTGCAATCTTATATTTGACGGCTAAAGATGAAGTTACAACGCGCGTGGGGCAGAGGCTGAACAGTCCTCCCTGATCACGCTCAGCCTGTCAAACTGCCCCGCGTTAGCTCAATTGCAGGACCAGGTAGAAAACGTTTGCGTGCGCCGGTCGCTGCCGGATGAAATCTATGAATTGTTCCGAATGTCGTGATCTTTACCGCGTTTTCGAGCTGCGAAACCAAAGCTATCTCGAAGCAAGAGCGGCAGCTTTCTTTATGGTGAGTACTCGAATTGCAGCGAGAAAGCATGTTGACCTGCAACGTGCTCTGAACGACCTGCACGAACACCAGGAGGAATGCCCGTGGGCCATCGCCGCGGAGCACGTAGGCCGCTGCTAGCGGCCTAGCTTGTTGCTGTCAGCGACAATTGGAATGGCACGCCCTCCAACTACATTAAGGAGTGTCTTGCAGTTCGACCTTGTTGCTCCGGTAGGGCGCAAAATTCTTGCCCCAATCTACGCCGACTACTTGTATGCCTAAATGATCTCCGTCCACTTGGACGATCAGGAAGTGATATGGGCTGGGAGCTTCTTCCGTGCCGGGCTTAACGATATGCTCAAGCTTGACCTTGTTGGACTCATTGGCCTTCAGATAGCCATCGATATCAGGCTCTCCCATGTACGGGTACAAAGGCGCTCCACCACCACCGGAAACGATCAGATCCATCCGGTGTGTTCCACTTGAGTCAGCATAGTGCTCGACCCAGTGCTCAAACAGATGCTCATGCCCGGAAAATAGTGCGCGTACATGATTGGCGTGAAACAACGGCATATATTTCGTCCGCAAATCTGTCGTTTGCGGCTCGACCGTCGAGCCTCCATGCGGGCCCGAAGAAAATGGGGCCTGATGACAAAACGCGATCACGTTGGTGTAGCGTTTGCGATCAAGTCCCTCAAGTTGCGCTTTTACCCATTGATACTGTTTCTCGCCTCCCGCGATATTGGCGTCGAAGGCGATCACAAACGTATTTCCATAACCGAACGAATAGGCAGGGTAGCCAGAAAGACGTCGCGGCGATCCATCCGGAGGAATCAGTTGCGACACCGCGTCGAGATAATTCCGCAATCCGGGTTGCCGTTCAGGGGCGTCCACTGTCGTGGCAGGAGAAACATCATGATTTCCAGGCGCTAGAAAATACGGTACTCCACCTTCAGTTGTCAGGCGATCGATTAGCTGAACGAAACTCACATTCCACTCTTTGGCATTTTGTCCATGTTGCACGGCATCACCGGATTGAAGAACAAATCGCACCGGATACTCCGTGCTTTGCAGACGTTTGATCTGTGCAAGCATTGAGTCTACGATCAGCGAATGTTCGTATTGGACGGCGACTCCGTCGCGGCGTCCTCGCGTGTCACCATAGGCTATGAACGAGAAACGCGTGGTACCACCCGACTGCGACTCCGGCGGTAGTGGCGTGGCCGGTGGTGAAATTGCATGAACGCGTACGACTTCCTGGGTCGCGCTTGGGACAGTGCTGACAATGATGAAGAAGCTCCCGAGCAGAAGGATTACGCCACACGAAATTGTAGTAATGCGCCTCGACATTAGATCATCCTTTATGCACAACGATAAAAAACTACATTTGTCAGTTTGGTAGAAGGCTGGTGTTTGTTGATACCTTGCGGACTAATGTTGCGTAGGATGCCAAAGCTCTAACAGGAACGCAAGTCTTGATGTCACGAATTTATCTTGGCTATGGTTTGGATCGGACGTTGAAAAGAATGGGAGTCTATTCAGGTGCAACGGGATCGAGACTAATAGCAGATCATCGGCTCTCGACATTGAGCTGTCGGAAGTGATCGATCATCAAGCGCGACATATTGCGGAACGAGACGGAACGATCCAAGGGATGATCATTGCAGTGGAGCTGTTCAATGATTGGGAATTCCGGTTCCTTCCCATTGCGGGTAAGCGCCCTATTGTGCACGATGGCTGAGACCAATATTCGACCATTCAAACCTAGACACTGAATTGTGCCATGCTCTTGCTCTCGAACTGCTTGCGCGAGCCGTAGAAGCGTGGCCGCAATCGCTTCGTATTCCTCTGGCGTATTACCGGGTCCCGTAGTGCAGTCCTGACCATTAATTGAAAGAGCGGTTTCTATCATTGTTGCCTCTGTAAAACTGGGACCCTAAAACAGCAAAGATACATTAACGTAATTTCGCACGCCAGTTAATGGCCTGTTAATGCCATACCCTGCCCAAAAGGGTATGGTCGCTAGCCCGATGCAATGCCTGTCGCCGAGGATCTGTTCCAATCAGCGGAACGATGGAATGATTGAAAATGATTCACGTCCACCCACGCTACTAGCGCGTCTTCTTTCGACACGTAAGCAATTACGATCTCCGGATAATTTTTGAGCCCGCTGGATTTGGCATGAGCGGATGCACAAGCCGGACAACGCCACACGCACGGTGTTCCGCAAACATATCCGCGTACTTCCGCGAGGCAATCGTAGAATCGCGTGCATCGCGGACAACAGTGAATCATGAGATCTCGTCAATCGGCTATACATGAGCATGCGAGTCATGCCCAAAAAGCTATGGTCGGTTAAGCATCTAATCCCAGTTTGGATCGGGAGCAAAATTATTACATATGAGGATAAAAGTAAAGCATATTTATCCTTATATGTGTCTGTCATCTCCTTGCTGTGGTTCGATAGTGTCATTACGGGGGATAAGGCATGAAGGCGACAGATGGGGAACTCTTTGGCAAACGAGTACGAGCCGCAAGGAAAGCAGCAAAACTGTCGTTGGAGGAAGTGGCTGAGAAGGCGCACACTACTTACAACCATTTGTCCCAGATTGAGAGAGGCACTCGGCGTCCTTCTTTTAAATTAATCTTTAATCTCGCTCGCGTTCTGGGCGTCCCAGCGTTAAACTTTTTCGTTTTTGATGCTGAAGACACCGATGCCAGGGCAGTCCGTAGAAGGGTGACTTCAGCACTTGAAAACTGCAGTATTGAAGAATTGTTGCGAGTCGACCGTTTCATAAAATTCGTGCTTCGCCCGTGAACAAGTTTCTAACCCTGCCTTATCGGTCGTCTCACGACAGAACGTGACACTTTTCATCAGGCGGCCAAGGCGAAGATCAATAGTTCTCGCCGCTTTCTTCACCGTTGCACTCCAGCCTCGAATTCGCCACAATGCTCCTCGGATATGAATCGGACTCTGTCATTTTTCACCTGGGGAGTGGTTGCTATTGTGGGCGCGGCTGCGATCGGCATCGTCGCCGTGCATCGCGGTGAGCCGATCAACGCCCTGTGGCTGGTTGCGGCGGCGGGTTGCTGGTATGCGCTAGGATACCGCTTCTACAGTAAGTTCATCGCAGCCAAAATTCTCGCGCTCGACGCTCTCCGCGCCACGCCGGCCGAACGTCTCGAAAACGGGCGCGATTTTCTCGTCACCAACAAGTGGGTGGTCTTCGGACATCACTTCGCCGCCATCGCCGGCCCGGGGCCACTGGTCGGCCCTGTACTGGCCGCACAATTCGGTTATCTTCCCGGAACGCTATGGGTGCTGGCCGGAGCCATCTTAGCCGGATGTGTGCAGGACTTCGTCATCCTGTTATTCTCCGTTCGCCGCGATGGCAAATCCCTCACCGAGATGGCTAAGGAAGAAACCGGGCGCGTCGGAGGATTTGTCGCCTACGCCGCAGTGATCGCAATTCTGATCATTCTGCTGGCGGTGGTCGCGCTGATCGTCGTCAACGCGCTGAAAGACAGTCCCTGGGCTACATTCACGATCGCGATGACCATCCCTATCGCTTTGCTGATGGGGATGTATCTGCGCCGCATCCGGCCGGGAAAAGTGCTGGAAGTGTCGCTACTAGGCTTCATTCTCGTGTTGCTGGCAATCTGGGGCGGACAGTGGGCTTCGCAGAATGCAGTCGTGGCACACGTCTTCACGCTGCGAGCACAAAGCCTCGCCATTCTCATCATCATTTATGGATTTGCCGCGTCAGCCCTGCCTGTGTGGCTATTGCTCGCACCGCGTGACTACCTCAGTACATTCGTCAAACTCGGCACCATCGGACTTCTCGCCATTGGCATCGTGGCTTTGCATCCTACACTGCACATGCCAGCGCTGACGCGCTTCGTTGACGGCACTGGCCCAGTTTTTTCCGGTAAAGTTTTTCCGTTCGCTTTCATCACCATCGCCTGCGGAGCGATCAGCGGATTCCATTCATTAATTTCCAGTGGCACCACGCCCAAGCTCATCGCACGGGAGACCGAAACCCGCATGGTCGGCTATGGCGCGATGATCGCAGAGTCTGCCGTCGCAGTCATGGCGATCACTGCGGCTTGCGTTTTGCAGCCCGGAGTTTACTTCGCGATTAACAGCCCTGCCGGCATAGTCGGACAGACCGCCGCAGCTGCCACTGCGACTATTTCGAACTGGGGATTTCCCGTAACTGCCGCCGACATGCAATCTCTTGCCCACGCTGTGGGCGAGCAAACATTGTTCAACCGTACCGGGGGTGCGCCCGCGTTCGCAGTCGGGATGGCGCATATTTTTTCTCAGAGTCTTGGTGGCGAAACCGTGATGGCGCTGTGGTACCACTTCGCGGTGATGTTCGAATCGCTGTTCATCCTGACCGTTCTCGATGCGGGTACGCGCGTCGCGCGCTTCATGGTCCAGGATGCGCTCGGCCACATCTATAAACCGCTCGGGCGCACGAGTTGGTATCCGTCGATTCTTGCCACAAGCGCGCTCATCGTCGCCGCCTGGGGATACTTTTTGTGGCAGGGAGTGAAAGATCCTTTAGGTGGTATTAATTCTCTCTGGCCCCTGTTCGGCATTGCCAATCAGTTGCTGGCAATTGTTGCGCTGTGCGTGGCGACGACAATCATTATCAAACTGCATCGGGCAAAGTATGCTGCGGTAACTCTTGTGCCGCTGGCATGGCTCCTTGCCGTAACTTTTACAGCATCTTGGCATAAAGTTTTCGATTTGAATCCACGCATAGGTTTCCTGGCGCAGGCGCGAGCGCTGGCTGCGGGGCCGGCAACCGCGGCCACGGCCCGACTGATCTTCAACAATCGCATCGATGCCTTCGTTACGGCTGCATTGGTGGCGATGGTTGCACTGGTGCTGATCGAATCCGCACGGCAGTGGATCAGGGTATTCACGGGAAGGGAAGAGGCGCGGGTGAAAGAAACTCCATTTGTGCTGACCCGTCTGGCAGAGGAGCGAGCATGAGACCCTTCACAAAAGCAGCACGAATTCTGCTTGCTGCACTGCGGGAAATCTTCGACGAATCTGCCTATGCGCGCTTTCTACGTCGAACGCAGATGCAGTCATCACCCGAGGCCTATGCGGCTTTTTGGCGTGAGCGGGAAACAAATCAACAACGGCGACCGCGATGCTGCTAAAGTGAAGGCCGCCGTGGAAGATCGGCGCTTCAGCGCGATCGGCGGTTCAACGTCAGGGGCTTAAGCTCCAGTGGTCGTTTTCACGCGAGGTCAGACCCTATGCTGCGCAAATCGTCACTGGCGGTTGCTTCTCTTTTATCCTTAGCTATGGCTCATCAACTACTCGCGCAGAGCGGTGAATCAACCGGCCAGACCATGCGCCCTGTGATTCGCGGGCGTCACGCCGCGGTTGCCTCGATGAAGGCCGAAGCGACCGAAGCCGCGCGTCGCATCCTCGATGCTGGCGGCAATGCCTTCGACGCCGCCGTAGGCGGGCAGGCCGCACTTGCTGTCACTGATTTCTCACTCAACGGCATGGGCAGCGACGCGGTCTTGCTCATCTATAACGCGCGCGAGAAAAAGGTTTATTCCATCAACGCCGAGCCGCGAGCTCCGAAGCTCGCGACGATCGAGTGGTATGAGAAAAATAACGGCGGCAAAATTCCTGAAAGCGACGGCCTTCTTTCCGGCGGCCTGCCCGGAGTCATCGACGCCTGGTACACGCTGCTTGATCGCTGGGGTACGATGAGCTTTGAGCAGGTGTTGCAACCCGCGATCGACCTTGCCGAAAATGGATTCCCACTCAGCGAAGCCGGTGCTTCTTACATCGCGGGATCGAAGAAGATTCTGAAATACCCGACGACGGTCAAGATCTATCTGCCCAAAGGCCATCTGCCAAAGGCTGGCGAAATTCTCAGGAACCCCGATCTCGCGCGCACGCTAAAAAAGCTGGTTGAGACGGAAAAAGCAAATCAATCCAAAGGCCGCCACGAAGCCCTCAAAGCCGCCCGCGATCGCTTCTATAAGGGAGACATTGCCCGCGATCTCGCTGTGTTTTCAGAAGCCAACGGCGGCCTTTTCCGTTACGAAGATTTCGCCGAATATACCGCTGAAGTCGAAACTCCGGTGTCGATCAACTATCGCGGATATCAGATTTACAAGAATCCTTCTGCCAGCCAGGGACCCGCAGAGCTGATCGCGCTGAACCTATTGGAAGGCTACGACCTGAAAGCTCTCGGCCACAACAGTGCTGACTTTCTTCACACCAGCGTCGAAGCCGTGAAACTCGCCATGGCCGACCGCGAAAAATATCTCGGCGACATGGACTTCATCAAGATTCCCTACGACGGCCTGCTCTCGAAGGATTACGCGCGCGAGCGCAGAAAGCTGATCGATCCCGCCAAAGCGTCACTGGACCTGCGTCCAGGCACGCCTGAAAAGTTTGTCGCCGACGCATCCCTGCTTGCTCGTCCGATCCACGAAGTCCTCGACGGTAACGCCAGCCATGACGGCGATACCAGCTACATCGCGGTCGTTGACAAAGATCACAACATGGTCAGCTTCGAGCCCAGCCTGCACAGCCTGTTCGGCACCGGCGTGGTTATGGGAGATACCGGGATCATCTTCAACTGCCGCGGCGATTACTACTCTCTCGTGCGTGGAGAAGCGAACGCTCTCGAACCGGGCAAGCGCCCGCGCAGCACGCTGCAAAGTACGTTGATCATGAAAGACGGTCAGCCTTACGCGATTCTCGGCAGCCCCGGCGGCGACGATCAGGTCATGCGTACGATGCAAACGCTGATCAACATGATCGACTTCGGCATGAACATTCAGCAGGCCATCGAAGCTCCGCGCTGGTCGTCTCGCAGCTTCCCCGCCTCGCCGTTCCCGCACACGATGTATCCCGGAGATATGTCGGTTGAGTCACGCATCCCCGAGTCGACGCGCCAAGCCCTGATTGCACGCGGTCACAAGCTGCACGTCGATCCTCCGTGGTCGCTCGGTTCGAACGGAGGAATTGTTGTGGACTCGACCACAGGCGTGCTCAGCGCCGGTGCTGATCCCCGAGTTGACGCATACGCTTGGGCTTGGTGAGTGGGACGAACCACGACCGGGGTAGTGCTTGCGATCTATCAGAGACACCGTATAGCTTCCGGTTTGCCGACAGTCCGCGAATTGAATGCGAACAATCCTGTCCGAGTGCCAGGGCTGCGTTTTAGTGTCCGAATTTGCCATAGCGGTGTCCTGAAACGGACACCCAAGCTAATTTATCGCATATTAAGTCGTTTACAATGTGACGCTTAGTATTGGCAAGTGTGATGCTATACCCACGCAGGGAGGGATAAGAGCATGTCATTCGTTCGCGATCTGAGAGTTGCAGCTCACTCGTTGATTCGGACTCCAGGGCTGGCGATCGCTGTGATCCTCACGCTGGCGCTCGGCATCGGCGCCAATGCGGCTATCTTTACGCTTGTGCGCGGAGTCCTGCTCAAGCCTCTGGTCAACCGCGACGAGAACCGGCTGATCTATATCCGGCAGAGCGCCCCCGGCCTCGGCGAAGAAAACAGCGCGTTTTCCGTGCCCGAAATTGAGGATTTGCGCGCCAGTGTGAAAACTGTGAGCGCGTTTGGCGACTTCTCCGCCATGGACTTCACCATGATTGGCCTGGGTGAGCCACGTTCCATTCGAGGTGGTGTTGTCAGCGGCACGTATTTCGACGTGATGGGCCTTCGTCCCGTACTCGGACGCCTGATCGGACCTCGAGACGACGGTCCCGAAGCTGCCGGCGTCGTCGTTCTCACCTACCGTTTCTGGACGACGGCTCTTCACAAGGACCCTTCGGTCATCGGCAAAACGGTTCGACTCGGTAGCATCGGTGACCGGTCAGCGACAGTCATTGGTGTGCTCGAACCTTGCGTTCCGTATCCCCAAGACACCGAAATCATCGCCAACATAGTCACCAGCCCGCACCATCTTTCCGCAACAATGGTCACTGGCCGCATCCATCGCATGACTGAACTTTTCGGCCGTCTGGCTCCGGGAGTCACGCTCGATCAGACTCGTGCTGAGTTGCGCTCCGTCTACTCCGCGATGAAGAAAGACCATTCCGAAGCTTATGCGCAGGAAGCGGACTTCCAGATCGGGACTAAGTTGCTTCGTGATGAGATCACATCGGGTGCCCGGACGGTGCTGCTGGTGCTGCTCGCAGCGTCAGGGCTGATCTTCATCATCGCGTGTTCCAATGTCGCCAACTTGATTCTGGCACGGACGGTTCGCCGTGAAGGCGAGCTGGCGGTTCGCGTGGCGCTGGGCGCAAGCACGGGCACCCTGCGCCGTATGCTGCTGGCCGAAAGCCTTTTGCTCTGCGGTGCTGGCGCCGCGCTCGGTGTCATCAGCGCGCAGCCCATGGTTGCCGTCCTGGCGCGCTACGCCTCGCGCTTCTCCGTCCGCGCGCTCGATTTCAGAGTCGATTCGAGCTTACTTTGGGTCGGAGCGGCGCTGGCCATCGTCGCCGCGGTGGCTCTCGCATTTGTCCCGCACCTACCGTCGTCCGGCACGTCGAATGGACCGAGCCTAGCAAGCGGAAGTGTGCGGATTACCGGCACCACGACCCGCCGCCAGCGGATCTTCGCCGTGACACAAATTGCCGCGTCCTTCGTGTTGCTGGCCGGCGCAAGTACGTTGATCGCTACCCTGATCGCACTACAAAGGACGCAGACGGGTCTGGACACCCAGCACGTCCTCGCGATCGATGTTCCCGTTATGTCGCATGGGAAGACACCTCAGCAAGTCGCCGATTTCTACAAGGAAGCAATCCGTCGCATTGATGCCCTGGCGGGCGTGAGTGAGACCGCGTACGGCAATGTCGTTCCCTGGCGCGACGGCAATCCCGTGCCTTCTGGTTTCCAATTCTCTGCCGACGGACACGTCCATGCCGCCGGTGTAGAGGATCCGCGGGCGCAGTGGCGTGTCATCTCTCCCGGATTTTTTGCATCGCTCGGCGTTCCCATCGTAGCCGGCCGCGATTTCAACGCGCTCGATAACCAAAACGATGCGGAGCCTGTCGTGATCGTCAGCCAGACCCTCGCGCAGCGCATCTTCCCCAATCAGGATGCGGTCAATCGGCATGTCTACTGGACCGATCCTGTGCTGCAATTCCTGCCCGGCACCGATCTCGAAAAGGCGCGTTTTGTCGCGCCGCATCGCATCATCGGGGTCGCCGCCGACATCGACGACGGACACGTCGTACCTGGGCCCACGCCCAGCGTTTACAGCCCCTTTGGAGAAGGCCTATTTTTTGGCGGCCGCCTTTTCGTCCACACCGGTGCAAATCCTTATGCGCTGGTCATGCCGGTCACGCGCGTCATTCGCGACATGTCCGCCGATCAGCCGGTTGAGCACGCCGCCACTCTCGAAGACGTCCGCGCGGAAGTGCTCACGCCGGATCGTTTAAACTCGCTGGTGTTTGGCGTATTTGCGGCCGTCGCGTTGGCGATCGCCGTGGTTGGCGTCGCGGGCGTGCTGGCGTTTTCGGTCAGCGCGCGGACAAGAGAATTCGGCATCCGGCTAGCCCTCGGATCGGAGCCGCAGCGACTCCTCAAGGGCGTACTTGCAGAGGGCACCGTGATTGCCGCGGCGGGCGTCCTTGCAGGCGCGGCATTCGGGTTCGTGCTGGCGCGTTTGGCGGGAAGATATTTCCTGGACGTCAAGATGCCGGGCGCATTGCCTGTGTTAGTCTCTGCGTTCGTGCTGATGACGGTCGCAGTTGTCGCGTCGGTGCTGCCCGCGGCACGCGCTGCGCGCGTCGATGTTATGGAAGCGCTGCGCTCCGAGTGACCGTTGGACCGGCAGGTGAGGGTTACCGACAACTCAAAACGTGAGATGAATCTCCGAACAACGGTCCCCCATGCCTTGGTGCCATCTTCGTGTTTGGCTTGTAGCTGAGCTTCTTCCAACTTAGCAGCCTCGCCATCAGGTAGAACGTTGGAAGGCGTTCGCGCGGCGGAAGGGCCAGATTAGTTTTTGGATCGTGGGCGGATGACGGGCAAACCGGAAGTATCTATTGATAACAGCCCTGCTAACTAGGCCCCACTCCTGCGACAATTGCATCTGGCCGCTTTCGGCCGCGCTTCGATCAACTCACGACAGGCGCTAACATTTTCACTCTGCAAAACTTAGCTTGTCATTCACGTTTCAGACGGGAATCAGACCCCGTCTATAGAGCTGCGGTTTCAGACCGGTCAATCTCTGCCTATCCCGCAACTGCGGATGAGGTAGAGCCGTGGCATCCCTAAAGTCGAGATTGATTATGAGTTGCTGTCTGATCGTTTCGGTGTGGATGGCACCGACAACGGGTCAGACCGCAGCGGAGATTGCAAGGCCAGAAACCGAGAGGGAAATACTGTCTAGTCAGGAATTCCACTGCCATACGGGTTACTCCCTGGCGCAGTGCCAAAAGGACATCCTTGCATTGAAAAAGGTCTTGGCTCATTACCCGATCGAGGGGCTGGGGCATTGGACATGGGTTCTGGTACGCTCCCAAGACTGGAAGCCGATTTCCCACATGCTGCGATTGAATCCGGACAGCCCCGCCTTCACAGCGCTCGAACTCCGGGAAACGTTTCTCGAAGAAGCGCTCTTTCTCCACGATCCGGAGCGCACAGCTGAGCTGATGGAGGAGTGGCAAAGGTCAATGCCTAAACTTCTCGAACTCGCGGTTACCCACGAATTAGGCCACGCGTTCTGCGAGGAGACGAACGAGGCGGCCGCGGATCACTTTGGCGAAGAGTTAAGGAGCGGTCGACTGATGGGCTGCCGTATCTCCACAGAACCCAGGAGGAAAAGAGTGGGAACAGCGGGGCTCCATGGTCTGAATGCAAACGCTTTAAGAGCATCCGAGCGATAAGTGTGAGCTGCTAGTCCCGCGGACACTTACCACTTCACAGCATAGACTTCCTGTGTACTGTTGTTTCGGGAAAGCAGAACAGAGTCGTCGGGAGCCAACCCGTACCAACTCATGAATGTTCCGATGGACAACCGATCAAGGCTCTTAAGATCCAAAACCGTTTCCAGCCTGTGGTCACTAATGCGCACACGCACTCCCTGTGGGGGATATCCGCTTCCACGATTCCAGTCCAGAAAGTAAAGGAACTTGCCGTCGCGCGACCAACTCGGATATCCGGAATAGTGGGCGGAAAGTTCCTCCCATTTCTGCGTCCTCGTGTCAAACAACATCATTTTGCTGTCCTGCTCGGAAAGTGCCGCGATGTAGCGCCCATCCGGTGAAGTCCTGGGAGACCACATCTCGGTTGCGCCAGGAAGAGGACTAACTTGATTCGTGTTCAAGTCCAGCACTTTAATGCCCCGCGATCCTCCATCTTTCCAGGGACCAAAGACGATCGATTTATTGTCTGGTGTCCATGTGGCATCGGCAGTTTCCTCATTTCCCGGAATCATCTGCCGCGCAACGCCTCCCTGAGCAGGAATCACATAGGTTGTCCAATGATCGCCCCCCGTCGTACCTATAAAGGCGATCTGTTTTCCATCCGGCGACCACCGTGGGAGAAACGCACGCATGGGTGGAAAAGTGAGTTGTACCCGCTCGGTTCCCGTGATGTTGCTGCGCCACAACGTCCCTTCAGGGAATAGTGTGTAAGCCAACCACTGCCCATCGCGTGAGGCTTCCACTCCCTCAGCCGAGATTCCGGAAAGATAGGGCACAAGCTCTGCCGTCTGTGGAACGTATTTGACGAGCTCGGCCCGAGGGACGCTGCCTACGACAAAGGCCTCATTCGGCGTGCCGCTGGCCGTGGGCTCGGAGAGATTCATTGGCCCCGCCGTCAAGCGGATCGGTGCTGGACGGGGAACATTGCGCTCGCTGGGCAGTTCCCAAAGATCGGTCCTGCCCGCACGAGTCCACTGAAACAAAAAGTCGTCGTTGCCGGCCATCCACGCGCCGCAGCAAGCAGCTGTACCGGGCAATCCGGGAACGACTTCCCGGAGGCCGGTGCCATTCGCCGACACTTCCCAGATGGAGCTTGTGCCTCCCATAGCTCGAGTGGCCATCGTGAATCGCAAAAGCTGGCTGTTTGGTGACCTGCGGAGTGATTCGACGTAACCGGAAACCGTCAGAATTTTCCGTTGACTCGCACCATCTCTGTTTACGACGTAGAGATCGTGCCCATTGCAATAGAGGATGGTTTCCGCTCTCTCACCCCACACTGCGTCTGTGGCAACTAGATTATCGACGGGCCGGGCGGATCCACCTGCTGCCGGAAGGATCCACAAGGCACCACCATAGGTTTCCTCATTCTTCGAAATGTTCCCGGACAGGATTAGTAATTCAGTTCCATCTGGCGATATGTCCGCCGGTCGAGGATTGGAGACAGTGGTCGGAATGGTTGTCGTCTCTCCGCCTTTTGCCGAGACTTGGGCAATGATTCGTCCTACAGGCAGGACCTCAGAAAAATAGATCCGGGAACCATCGCTCAGCAGGCGTCCCTGTTTTGCCTGGCCGTCGCTCGTAAGCTGGGTAAAGTCCAATACCCGAGCCGGCGGCGATGACGCGCTGCCCCAGTGGCGCAAAGCAAAGCCCACCGACAATATCGCGATCACGAAGATCAGGACGGCACCGATTTTTAGGATGGTGTTAAACCGGGATCCCTCCGGACCGGCTTTTTCTGCGGTCGACTCGGATCCGGAATTCGGTGCGGTCACAGGTGCAATGAACCGATAGCCGCGCTTGGGGACCGTTTCGATGAAGGCGGGATTCTCGGCCGAATCCCCCAAAGTTTCCCGTAAGCGCTTAATCGTTGTATTCAGGCCGGTCTCGAAATCCACAAATGTGTCGGCTGGCCACAAGGCTGACCGTAACTGTTCGCGAGTGACAGTCTGGCCAGCATGCTCAAGCAATTTGAGCAGAATCTGATACGGCTGATCCTGCAACTTCAGCTTGATGCCGTTTCGGCGCAACTCCCCGGTGTGCGCTTCTAGCTCAAAGACTCCAAAGCGGTAAAGGGAGCGAACTTCGTACGACAAAGGCATGATTAGGGAACCCCATGCGAGTTTAGACGCGCGAACCGGATCACGGGCAGCACCTTAAATTTTGCACGGACCGCAGCACTCATCAGCATTTGCTTGCCGATTCACACTCCTCCTACGCCTTCCACGATACACTGCTTGTACATGCGTGTCCTCGGTATTGACTGCGGCGGAGAGTGTACCGGCTACGGTGTGGTCGAAATGTATGACAGCGGCAAGCTGCACTGCATGAGCTGCGGTGGGATCAAGCTTTCCCTGCGCGAGCCTTTACCCCGTCGCCTGTCGCGTATTTATATGCAACTCGGTGCGGTTATCTCCGAGCACCAGCCCGACGAAGTTGCCATTGAAGACGTGTTCTACGCGTTGAACGTGAAATCGGCACTCAAGCTGGGACAAGTTCGTGGCGTCGCGATGCTCGCCGCGGCATCCGCTGGGCTCGAAGTCGCCGAATACTCGCCGCTCACCATCAAATCGTCCGTGGTCGGTTATGGACGCGCTGAGAAGCAACAGGTGCAGCACATGGTCACCCGCCTGCTTGACCTCGCTGTGCCGCCTGAACCTATGGATGCTTCCGATGCCCTGGCCATCGCCATCTGCCATCTGCACACAATTGGAACGCTCAATCGTCAGCGCGCGATGGGCCAACGATGATGGGTCAATGATTTCGCACCCGGACGGCAGCGGCTGGCATCTTTTTGGCATAATCTGTTTTCAGCAGTCATCTGCTAGCAGACCTGAGGCCACGCGAGGATGAGAGCACACGATGATCGATTAGAGCCGTGTCGCCGCACCTCCCGGTTTCATCGAAGTCTAACGCGTGCAGCCAGGGTACTTCTTGTTGTCTTCCTAGTGCTGGCTGGCGTCTCGCGGTCGCATGCCGCCGATTCGGCGACCATCACTTTTTCTCTCGATTTTCCTTCTTCCGATCCTGAGCACTACACGATTTCCGTCTCTGCCGACGGACACGCCCACTACGAGTGCTCAGCGAAAATCTCGGCTGATTCGGACGACCGTGAGACCTACCAGTCCGAATTTACTTTCACCGACGCCACACGCGCCCGCATCTTCGATCTTGCCGCTCAGGCTCATTACTTTTCTGGAAAGGTCGATTCCGGCAATCGCAAGCTCGCCTTTACCGGCGCCAAGAAATTGATCTTCGCCGACGGACAGCACAGCAACACCGCCGAATACAATTATTCGTCTGTGGTTCCGGTTCAGGATCTGACCGCCCTCTTTCAGCGTGTCGCAACGACTCTGGATTTCGGCCGCCGCCTGACGTTTGCCCATCGCTATCAGAAACTGGCGCTGGATGAGCAGCTCAAAAACATGGAAGACTCCGCCCGCCGCGGAGAGCTAACCGAACTGCAAGCCATAAAACCCGTCCTGCAACAGATTTACGATGACACTTCAGTCCTGAACGTCGTCCGCGCCCGCGCCCAGCGCCTGATGGAGATGGGGAAGGGCTCGTCCTCTGGTTCATAACCTCAGTTTCTTTAGACGTAACTTTTACAACTTTTCCTTCAGTTTCTTTAGACGTAACTTTTACAACTTTTCCTTCGGAATCGTGCTTTAATAGGCACAGAAACAAGGGGGCTACTATGTCCACCCGTTCCTTCCATCTCCTTTCCAGCATTTTCCTTGCGGTTATGACGTGTGCGCTTCTGGCAGTGCCCGCTCTGGCCGATTCACAGGTTCGCATCGTTCGCTTGAGCGATGTTCAAGGCAACGTTCAAATCGACAAAAACACTGGCCTCGGATTCGAGAACGCGTTCCTCAATCTCCCCCTCACGCAGGGGACGCAGTTGAAGACACTTTCGAATGGCCGCGCCGAAATTGAATTTGAAGACGGCAGCACGGTCCGCCTGGCGCCTAATTCAAGTGTTACTTTCAACACGCTCGGCGTCAACGACTCCGGCAAGCACACTTCGGTGATCAATCTGACCGCAGGTATGGCCTACGTCAACTGGCTTGGCAAAGATGACTTCACCTTGAGCTTCGCCAGCGAGAAGATCTCACTCGACGGCGCTGCACACTTCCGTGTCGAAGCTTCGGCCCAGAGCGCGGACGTCGCTGTCTTCAAGGGAGACGTGAGTGTGGAAGGTCCTTCGGGTACAGTCGCCGTCACCAAGAAGAAGACCGCAACGTTCGATGTTGCCGACAATGACAAGTACACGCTCGCCAACAACATCAAGCAGGAGACACTCGATTCGTGGGATAAGGAATCAATCGAATATCACGAACAGTACGCGAAGAATAACCAGAGCACGTCGCCTTATGGATACGGCTTGAGTGATCTCAACTATTATGGCGCGTACTCGACGGTTCCCGGCTATGGACTGATGTGGCAGCCGTACTTCACAGGCGTCGGATGGGATCCGTTTATGGACGGTGCCTGGGGATTCTATCCCGGCTTCGGATACGCCTTCGCTTCGCCGTATCCCTGGGGATGGCTGCCCTACCGTTACGGCAACTGGATGTTCATCCCAGGAAATGGCTGGATGTGGCAGCCTGGCGGCTGGAATTCCTGGCTCGCCGTGCCGCGCTACACCGCAACAAATCTAGTGACGGTACATCCGCTGGTCGCGCCCACGGGAACGGTGAAAACCGTTGTCGTCGGCAAGGGCGGACCGACTTCAACGCTGCTTGCATCACGGATGACCGTCAACCGAGGATCAGCAGGTATTGGAATTCCGCGAGGTTCGCTCGGCAATCTCAAAAGTCTTAACCATCAAGTCGCTAAGACGGGATTTGCACAGGTGCATCCGGCGCCGCAGTTCTCGGCGAGTTCGCCGAGAAATTCCAGCGGTTTCGGGGGAACGTCTCACGGTGGGATGACTGCTTCATCTTCATCAGCAGGACACGGATCGTCGACGGGACATGCGTCGGGCGGCGGTGGCGGTTCCCATCACTAAACGAAACTTGGTTTGAAAATATGAAGGGCGGCCATATGGTCGCCCTTTTTATTTTGAGAATAATGGTTGGTGCTACTCGCACTGCCATCAATCTTGCGGATCGTAATATCCCGGATATTCTGGCTGGTGAGGTGGTGGGTCGTCGATCCGTGGATAGTACGGGTAGTATGTCGGCGGCTGGTAACCTGGAAAATACGGCCTCCTGCCTGGGTCCAGCGACTCGTTGTGCGCGGACTTGATGATTCCGTCACAAATGCTCGCCGCTGCGCTGGCATCAGCGTCACGGTAGACACAGGCAAAGCCGTAAATGCCATTCATCGAGGCCACAACAATGCTCAGCCCACGATATTTGGTTTCGCTTGCTGGAACTGTGAAGTGCGAAATCAAGCCAGTTGCGGTGTCCACCTGGACGTGCTCGTCCTGCGAGATGCGTGCACCCACTCCGAAATATTCCGGATGCGAGAACCAGCCTTGCAGAAACAATCTCTTGGCTCCATCGAGTGGTGCGTAGTAGTACACCGGGCCACCTAGGGAATCGGCAACGTAAAGACGAATGACTCGGCCCGCATCCGGTTCCTGACCCGGCAGAGGGATCAATGCTGGCCTTGGCTCGTCTTTCCCGCGTGTCCACTTCGCATTCTTGGGTAGCGTGACGGAAAGTTCAGTACAGGGTGTATGTGTACACAGCCGCACTCGCCATACACCTGTCGTGTCAGGCCCGTCTTCCTCTTCATCAACCAACTGTTTTCCTGCGACGTGTCCCGGAGCAGCATTATCCTTGCGTGTTTTTCGAGCGATATCAGCAAGAGATTGAGTTTGCCCGGACGAATCCTGGCTCGAGGCCAGCAACCCGCTACAGAAAACAACCGCCGTTACAACAATCCACGCTCGAATTGTGATCAAAGAAATTTTCATTGGAGTCGCAAAGAGTTCACCAGCGTTGTGCAAAGGGCTTCGGCGTCGGCGAAGCGTTTCTCCGGCGCGGTGCAGCCGACCAAAAATTGTCCCGTTTGAATTTGCCCGTTCTGGATCTGCCAGCTTGGAATTGTTCCCGGTTGAACCTGGATCAGCGTCCGTTCGCCCATCCACCAGTTTTTAGGATCGCGCTCGTAGCGGAAGCGCATCATCAGCGCCGGGCGTCCGTCGATGGTCAGTTCCTGCGTGCTCACGCCATCGGTTTTTTCGCGCGACCATCCGTTGGAATTTGCCAAGTTACGCATGCGAACGTAATCCGCATTCGTCATGGAGTTGTACGGCGCGTTAACGTCTGCTGGACCGGCATAAAGAATTACTGGATCACCATTCAAAATCGTCTTAAAAATGTATTGCCCGTTTGCGTTGTTGATCACCTCAGCTTTCTCCGGGATCACAACCGTAGCTTCGGAGCAATGCTGTGGATTCTGGCAATACTGTAAAGTGAACGACTGAAATCCTGCTGGCGCTCCACCGTCGGAATTGTTGAGTGTCGTCTGTGCCTTGCCACGTGGCGCTTGACGAGTCTGGCGCGCCAGATCAGCGAGGGACCCGGTCTGTACTCCATAAGCCGCCACAGAATTGTCTTGCGGCACCGCGGCACTCGCCGGTTTCACAGTCTTTCCATCGGTGATTGATGTCGGATGTACCACGATGTCTTCCTTCAACGCGATGGACGGGTAAATGGTTTGTTCGCAAGTCTGTGCGGCGCCCGTCACATCGCGATAGCTCGTCTGGATGGCAACATTGGTTCTCTGCACTTGATCCCACGTCATGTACCGGTTGTTGCAATCGCGATAGCCGGCATTGGTGTAAGTGATGCACTGCGGCGGATCATTCGGGATGACGCACAGCACGGGAATGAGACTGTTCGAAGCGACCACAATCTCCATGCTGCCCGAGGCCTCACGGCCAAGCAGTCGGGGAGGACTTTGCCATCCGCAGCGAAACGCCTTGCGATTGCCCAGCTTGATCTGCGAGCAATAAGGGTACTGCCCGTACGAACTCGCGAGTTGGCGTGCTGCATTCAGAAGATCGACATCTTTGAGGTTAGGCAGAATCGGAACGGCAGCACCTGCCATCACTTCGGCGTTGGTTACGCCCAGGCGAGATCCGAGTAGCACCGCGCCTCCGTTCTCACGTCCTTCAAAGCTGTAAGGAAACGGTACGAACAGGCGATAATCACCCGCGTCGTAACTCTGGAAACCTGCAGGAGCGGCTTGCGCTGCTTCTTGCTCCTGTTGCATCTCATCAACCAAAGCTTGCGCTTTGTTGCCTTGGCCCGCCGTCGCTTCATGCTGCGCACGGCTTTGCCGGGCGAGATCGGCGATCGACGGACTGGTAGGGCTGTAATCCTGCGCCAACGAGAGGATTCCCAGGACTCCGACTAGGAACGCCACCGTGAACAGCGATAGAAGCTTGCAGCTCATGGCAGTTGCAGCGATTCAATCAATCTTGAGCAAATCGCATCACCGTCTGCGAAATGGTCTCTTGGCGCCATGCAGCCGACGACCAAAGGCACACCATTATTTTCGAGTTCGGCGCGCTTGCCCATCCAGCTGGTAATGCCTTTCCGAAATCCAATCTGGGTGATGACGGCGGGTTTTCCGTCGATCGTTGCCTGCAGGCTGCTGATCGTATTGAAGGTGCCCGGCGCTCGGGCGCTCTCCGGTTCTGCCAGTTCATTCCAGTGGACCTGGCTGGCATCGGTTTTGTTGCGGTTCGAGCACGCATCGCTGCCAGCCGGGCCCGCCATCAGCAGAAACGGTTCCCCATGTACCTTGGTTTCGAATATGTACTGCTTGCAGTCGGAGCTCATGAGTTGAGCGTCGGCCGGAACAAGAACTGAAGCGTCCCAACACTCGCGTTGGCTTTTGCAATAAGTGAAAGGTTGCGCCTTGAACCCTGCAGGTACAGGGCTCTCTGAAGCTGGAGCCGAAGCAGGCGTTGGAGCGGACTGCGCCACTGGTGCATTTCCGGGCTGATGTAATCCGCCCGCAATTTCAGCCAGAGATGAAGCTCCACCGGTATTCCCTGTTCCGGCTCCGCCAGCTACGGATTGCTTCGTGTTACCGGCAGCAGCATTGGTTCCAGGAGTGTTTGAACCCGCCATGACTTTCTGGGCTGAAACTCCCTCCGCAATCCGGATCGATTTAAAAACGGTGTCGCACTTCTGCAGGACACTCTTGAAGTCGTCGTCCTCGCGTTGCAATGACTTGGCCCCCCACGATTTCACGACAGCATTGTTCGTATCATTCATCCAGTCGCGGGTGTGGCTGTCGGAGGGTGCAAGGCAGAAAACTGGATAGATGTTGCCTGAGCTTCGTACGAAAACGGCGTTGCCGGCCACGTGCTGTCCGAGCAAGGTAGCGGCCGCCATTCCGCACTGGTATGCGTTGTGATTGGCAACAGTAGCTTTGGTACAACTCGCAGACTGTGCATACAGGTGAGAAAACTGAGTGGCAGCGTCCTGAAAGGCAGCATCGTTATTTTCAAAGTGAGCGACGATCGGAGTCCCCAGCAACACGATGGGATGCTTGGAACCGACAGTAGGACCGGAAAGTACAACACCAGCATCGTCATGCCCTTCCAGGTGATAGGGTGCCGGGACCCAAATCTTGTAATCGCCTGTGTTGTAGGACTTGAAACCTCCGGGCGCTCCATTGTCGTTCTGGTCTTCTGACAGTTCGTCCGCGATCTGCTGAGCCTGATTGTTGCTGCTTACCGGTTGCGCCTGCTTCTGGGCGCGAGCTTGCCGGGCTGCATCGCCCAGCGACCCGCTCTGTGCGGCAGCAAGTGCTGGCAGCAAAAGAAGGGTTGCCGTCATACAGCAGAGATGAGAGGTAAACGAATAGGTTGCGAATCGTGAAGTTTTGAACATATATGTCTCTCTCCGATGGAGTTCTTAATTCGAAGTGGTGCTGCTCGCTGATTGCACCGCGGCTTCGGGCACGTCGAACTGAATCGGTGTGTTGTAGTCGGAGAAGCTGGAGCGTGAATTCTCCCAGTCAACCGTCATTTCATACGGTAGATGATCTTCCAGACCCAGACACACGGTGTCGTGCTCCAGTCCTCTGAGACCGCCTCTCATGGTGACCAGCCATTCGCGGCAGCGCACGCCGTTTACGGTTTTCTTGTCGCCCTTCTGGATGATGCCGCGTTTGATCATGGTCGCAATCGATGGAAGCAGGTTGGTGTCAGTGCCTTGCGTGAGATTACTGCAAAAAAGTTTTGCGGAGCCAAGGCCGTACGCATGTTTGACCGGCCCCCAGGAACCATCAGGTTGGCGGGAATATTCTTGCCCGCCCACCGAGAGCTGGTCTTCGCTGATGTCATGCGCGGAGTCGGCGCTGGTGCTGACCAGATGCGCTTGATGATGCACCAGGTTCCGGCTGCAATCGACTTCCCACAGCATCTCGTTGTGCATACCCGCGGCCGGATTTGCCGTAAAGGCGACGCGGAAGGTGCGTACCTGCTTCATCGCATCGAGCGTTTTCTTAAATTCTTTTTCTCCGCTGCCGGTGCCCAGATAGCTCGCCGCCCATGCCACAATCGCAACACCGATGAGCAGGCGCACACCTATTGCGACCCAGTACCGATTCATAAACAGTTCTCCCCAAGCGACATCTCTTTTGCTAGGCTATCCGTCGCCACAGGCCCAAAAAAGTTACGGATGTACTTGTTCAAATTGCCCGGTTTTAGCAGGGAAATTGCAGGTTTTATGGGGGTTTTCTGGAAATGTGGAGGCTTACAGCAAATGTCATCCTGAACGGCGTCTTTAGCCGCGAAGGATCTGTGAGAACTGCCGCCGCCAACGGGAGCGTAGATCCTGCGCTCCGTTAAGGATGAACAAAATCTTAGGATCTACACCACTACGACTCCGGCGTACCCCACGACGCGGTCCCGGTCGCCAGACACATCACCGGACGTCGCATATTTCACCAACTCTGCAGACTTAGCGCCAAGCTGACGCGCCGCCGTGAGCATGGCGACAGCTGGCCCGAAGCCGCACATGCTGATGTTCTGCTGCGTGACCACATCGTAGAGCCCTCGCGGATCGAGCGTGAGAATACGCTCAATCGCTCGATGATCCTTCACCCGTGTAATCGTGTCTGACTCGTAGTGGTTCATGTCGCTCGAAGCGACGATCAAAACGAGATCCTTCTGTGCGCCGATCACATCGGCGAGTGCCTTACCCAATTGCTCCAGAGGCTCAAACTGCCATGTGCCTAAAGCGATGGGTACAAACTTCAATTCCGGTTGCCGCAACTGTAGAAAGGGAAGTTCGACTTCAACAGCGTGCTCGGCGCGGTGTGCAGCAGAATCCTCCTGCAGCGCAAGGAAGCGTTGTTTCAATGCCGTAGCAAGTTGGGTGTCGATCGGAACGTCGCCGAGCGGCGTCTCCCACGCACCCTCGCTCATAATCGCCAAAGCCCGTCCCATCCCTGTGTGATTCGGACACAGCACAATACATCGTTGCGGAATCTCCACGCGCGCAAACACCGCGCCCGCCACATGCCCGGAGTATATGTAACCTGCGTGCGGGGCAATGCATCCGATCGCCTTGCTTGGAGCCTGATTCGCGGAAGTTGCTTGTGAAAGGTAGCCGTGCGCTTCTGTGCGGAGATCGTCAGGATCGCGTGGATAAAACCGTCCTGCTACGGCGGGGTGACGCAAAGAGGTTGTTTCCATGGGGACCTTCTTACGAGCGTCCGTTCCCATCGCGCAACGCACGATATACCGCTGCGCTCTCGTCCAGGCTCAGCGTCTCTGCACGCGCTGTAGGCTTCACTTTGGCCTCAGCGAGCGCACGTTTCAACACCGGCCCGGCATATTTTTCCTTCAGATTGTTCCACAGAGTTTTTCGCTTCTGACCGAACGACAGCCGTAGAAAATCGATGAATCCGTCGCCCGCCACGCCCAATTTTTCCTGTTGCGGCTCTATTGTCAGGCGCAGCACCGACGAATACACCTTCGGTGGTGGCACGAATGCGCCCGGCGGCAAGGTAAACAAGTTTTCTACACGCGCATACAGTTGCGCGGTAGCCGAGAGCATTCCGTAGTCGCGGCTTCCCGGCTCCGCAGCGATCCGGTCTGCAACTTCGCTCTGCACCATGACGACAATGCTCTCGAAATATTTCGCAAAATCAAAGAGCCGCAACAAAATGTCTGACGTAATGTAGTACGGCAAATTGCCGACCACTCTAACGGGCTCCGGCTTGATCTCCATGCCGGGGCGACCGAGACCCGGCTTCGGTCCAAACAGCGAATCGAAGTCTACGCTCAGAATGTCGGCCTCGATGATCTCTACATTGCGCGACATGCCAAACTTGAGGCGGAGTTGCGCCGCAAGCACTCGATCCAGTTCGACGGCGATCAGCCGGTGTGCGCGGCGCGCCAGCAGGGAAGTCAAAATGCCGCGTCCGGGGCCAATTTCGAGCACCGTGCACTGCGAGATATCTCCCACCGTGTCGACGATACGCGCCGCCCAGTCGTCGCTGGCGAGGAAGTGCTGTCCCAGTTTCGGTTTCTGTTGCGGACGCCGGGCGGAAGATACCTTCGGCACGTTGACCCTCGATTTACTCGGAAGTAGACTGGCTTTGGTCCTTGCATCGAACTGCGGACTTTTATCTTGTCACCGGATCTTATTTGGACCGTGGGCCCCGAGTCATATTCACCCTAATCATAGCGTGCGCCACGCAAAAGTGCGCGCTTTTGGAGGTTCCGCTTTCATGAACATCGCGTTCGTTGCTTCCGAGGGCGTTCCATTTTCCAAGACGGGTGGGCTGGCCGATGTGGTCGGCGCTCTGCCTCGCGCCCTCGCTGCATTGGGACATCAGGTCAGCGTATATCTTCCTCGCTATCGCCAAACCAAGCTTACCGATCCCGCGATTGTAGTGCGCAGCATCACCGTGCCTTTCGACGACAAGCATCGCTTCCCGTCGATTGTGAGTGGAGGCAGTCAGGGTGGCGTCCGATTTTATTTCGTCGAGTACCCGCAATATTTCGACCGCGACGCGCTATACGGAACTCCTGCCGGCGACTACCCCGACAACGCCGAGCGTTATGCCCTGTTTTCCCGCGCTGTGCTTGAGGCCTCAAAGATTCTCGGCCCTCCACATATTTTCCACTGCCACGACTGGCAGTCGGCGCTGGTGCCGGTTCTGCTGCGCACGGTCTACGCGGAAGACCCCGCGTTCCGCGATGTCGGAACGGTGTTTACCATCCACAACATGGGCTATCAGGGATTATTTCCACCAGAAACCCTTCCGTTGCTCATGCTGCCCTGGGATCTTTTCACCATGTCGAAGATGGAGTTTTTCGGCCAGGTGAACTTTCTCAAAGGCGCGCTGGCCTACTCCGATTTCGTCACCACCGTAAGCCGCAAGTACAGCCAGGAGATTCAGACCGCCGAATATGGATTTGGGCTGGAAGGCGTGCTGCGCGACCGTGGCGCCACAGTCACTGGAATTCTGAACGGCGTCGACTATGACGAGTGGAGCCCGCAGACCGACAAATTCATCGCGGCTAAATTTTCGCCGCAGGATCTCGCGGGCAAAGCCAAGTGCAAGCAGGATCTGCTCGCCGCCTTCGGTGTTGCCAATGCAGATGCGAAGCTGCCCGTCATCGGCATCGTCTCGCGCTTCGCCGCTCAGAAAGGCTTCGATCTGATCGCCCAGATCATGGATCGTCTCGCGCGTGAAGAAATGATCGTGGTCGCCCTCGGCGCCGGCGACAAAACGTACGAAGAAATGTTCCTGCGCCTCAACAAACAGTTTCCCAACAAAATTGCCGTCAAAGTAGCCTATGACAACGCGATTGCGCACAAAATCGAAGCCGGAGCCGACATGTTCCTCATGCCGTCCCGCTACGAACCCTGCGGCCTCAACCAGATTTACAGCCTGAAATACGGCACCGTGCCCATCGTGCGCGCCACCGGCGGTCTCGACGACACGATTGAGCCCTGGGACGCCCGCACCGGCAAAGGCACCGGTTTCAAATTCAGCGAATACAATGGCGAATCTCTTCTGCTCACGATCAAGCATGCGCTGCAGGCTTTTCGTGACAAGACGTCCTGGCAAGCGCTCATGCGCAACGGCATGAATAAAGATTTCTCCTGGAACGCTTCAGCCCGCGAGTACGGCAAGGTCTACGATCGAGTGCGCCAGATGCGCTCCGCGCCAGCTCCTGCGGAGAAAGTGTTGGTCTGACGAATGCGTCTTCGCGTTCTTTGCGGCGTTTCCTTGCGACCTTTGCGGTAAGAGTTCGACCGCGTACGCTAAGGATTCGCGAAGTTCGCGAAATATCCGGCAACCGCATCATTGCACCGAAGCGAATTCATTGACTCGCGTATGTGACGTTCGTAAGATAGAGCGTCCCACCCGGACATCCCCCGAATGATCGGCCAGACAATCTCACACTACCGCGTTGTCGAGAAGCTTGGCGGCGGCGGCATGGGGGTGGTCTACAAAGCCGAAGACCTCAAGCTCAGCCGCTTTGTCGCGCTCAAGTTCCTGCCCACTGCTGTCGCTGACGATGTGCAGGCTCTCAGCCGCTTCCAGCGCGAGGCCAAGGCTGCGTCTGCTCTGAATCATCCCAACATCTGCACGATCTACGAGATCGACGACCAGCACGAGCAGGCGTTCATCGCCATGGAGTACCTCGATGGCATGACGCTCAATCACCGCACCGGTGGGCGTCCGCTGGACACCAACTCTCTGCTCTCGCTCGCAATCGAGATCGCCGACGCGCTCGACGCCGCGCACGCTGAAGGCATCATCCACCGCGACATCAAGCCGGGGAACATTTTTGTCACCAAGCGCGGCCATGCCAAAATTCTCGATTTCGGCTTGGCGAAGATGGGGCGCGAGGTCAGTTCTTCGACTAGCATCGGATCCGCGAATACAGTCACTGGCATTGACGAAGAGCATTTGACCAGCCCCGGCTCCACGCTGGGCACCGTCGCCTACATGTCTCCGGAGCAAGCTCGCGCGCAAGTGCTTGATGCCCGTACCGATCTGTTTTCGTTTGGTGCTGTGCTCTACGAAATGGCCACTGGACATTTGCCCTTCCGCGGGGAAAGTCCCGCGATCATCTTCGATGCAATCTTGAACCGCGCTCCGGTCGCGCCGGGGCGTGTGAATCCTGATCTTCCGGTTGAACTGGAACACATCATTAATCGAGCGCTGGAGAAAGATCGGGAACTGCGTTATCAGCATGCCTCTGATGTGCGCGCCGAGTTGCAACGGCTCAAACGCGATACCGATTCCGGTCGCATCTCTGCATCGAGCCTTCCCGCCGCGCAAACCACCGACAGCGGATCTACTCTGGCCGTTTCCTCAGCGTCCTCTCGACCTGACGGCGCAGTTTCCGCCCATCGTTCCGGCTCGTCCAGCGCGATGGCGATGCCTGTATTTGTTGCTACATCGGGTCGCAGAAAACTGGTTATCATAGCGCTGGCGGCGCTTGCTGTAATCGTGGTCGGCGGATTCTATCTACACATGCGCTCGGCGAATTCAGCAACGACGCTCACCGAGAAAGACACAGTCGTCCTCGCTGACTTCACCAATTCTACAAACGAGCCGCTCTTCGACGGCACGTTGAAGCAGGGTCTCGCTGTCGACTTGGAGCAGTCTCCATTTCTCAACATTCTCTCCGATAGCAAAATCGCGGAAACGCTTAAGCTGATGGGCCGCGAGCCGACCGAGCATGTCACTGCCGAGATTGGCCGCGAGCTCTGCATGCGTAGTGGCAGCAAGGCCGTGATAGGCGGCTCGATTTCCACGCTCGGCAGCCAATATGTGGTCGTGCTAGATGCCGTAGCCTGTAGCAATGGCGACAGCATCGCCAAAGAGCGCGCAGAAGCCAGCAGCAAAGAAGGTGTTCTCAAGGCACTCGACACTTCTGCGGCGGCTCTGCGCACACGCCTCGGTGAATCGCTTGCCTCGGTGCAGAAATTCGCTGTGCCTGTCGAAGCTACGACGCCATCACTCGAAGCCCTGAAGGCCTACAGCAACGGCATCACGACAGGCCGTACAAAAGGTGACTCCGAAGCTGTTCCTTTCATGAAGCGCGCTATCGAGCTCGATCCGAACTTTGCCATGGCCTACGCCGGGCTTGGGATTGAGTACTCAAACCTTGGACAGGCCGGTCTTGCCTCCGAATATGCCCGCAAAGCCTACAGCCTGCGCGATCACGTCAGTGATCGCGAGCGCTACCGCATCTCGGCTTTCTACTTTCAATATGTCACCGGCGAAATTGACAAGGCGGTCGAAGCCTATCAGCTATGGGCAAAAAGCTATCCGCGCGATATGGTGCCTCACGGCAATGTGGGCAGCCTCTATTCTTCTTTAGGCGAATACGATAAGGCTGTATCGGAAACTGAAGCAGCGCAGCACCTCGAACCCACAATCACCGACTACGCGAACCTCGCCACAGATTATCTCGCCGTCAATCGCCTGCAGGATGCGCGCACAACACTACAGGAGGCGCAACAGAACCACTTCGATGGTCTGTTCATCCGGACGAATTTATATTCGATCGCATTCCTGACTGGCGATCCCGCACAGATGGCCGCACAATCCGCCTGGGCCGCTGGACGGCCGGGCGAAGAAGATCAGATGCTCAACATAGAGGCTGACACCGAGGCCTATTACGGACGCATGGCTAAAGCTCGCGACCTCGCCCGCCGCGCCGCCGATTCGGCTGTGCGCGCCGACGCCAAAGAAACAGCGGCGCAATGGATCGTCTGGCAGGCAGTCCGCGAGGTAGAAGTCGGCGATGTTGCTGCAGCCAAGCAATCCGTAGCTCACGCATTGGCGCTGGCGCCCGGACGCGACGTAAGAGTGCTTTCCGCTCAGGTGCTAGCCCGCGCTGGCGAATTTTCTCAAGCCAAAGCCATCATCGACACCCTAAAAAAATCCGAAGGCACCAACATGTATCTCAAGGACTATTGGTTCCCGGTAGTAGAAGCGTCGATGGATCTTGCGCAGCACGCGCCGGACCGGGCAATCATCGCGCTCGAACCCTCCCTGCCATACGAACTCGGATCCCCAACTCCCGAAAATACAGGCACGTTACAGCCGGCATACCTTCGCGGTCTGGCCTACCTTGCCCAAAAGAACGGTGCAGCCGCAGCCGCCGAATTTCAGAAGCTCATCGATCACACCGGAGTCGTGCAGAACTTTCTGCTAGGATCGCTGGCTCGCCTGCAACTTGCCCGCGCCTATGCAGTATCCGGCGACAGTGTCAAAGCCAAATCCGCCTATCAGAATTTCCTAACGCTCTGGAAAGATGCTGACCCAGATGTTCCTATCCTCAAGCAAGCGCAAGCGGAATATACTCGGTTGAAATAGCGATGACCGCTGGATTTGACTTGCTAACTCTTCACCACCACCGCAATGCAGTTGATTTCTACCAGCGAATTCCCCGGCAGAGCAGCGACAGCGACCGTGGTGCGGGCGGGACCGCCGTTAGGGAAGTACGTTTTGAACACCTGGTTCATGCCATCGTAATACTTGATGTCGGCAAGAAATACACCTAGCTGAACGATGCTATCGACCGTTCCACCACCTGCCTCGACAAGCTTCTTCACATTGTCCATCACGATGGTGGTGTGTTTTCCAATTTCGAATTGCTCGGCCGGGCCGGGATCGTGCGCTCCTTGTCCCGCCACATAGATCATGCCGTTGTGAACGACAATTGGTGTGATCATCTGCTTGCCATCTGCGGGCTTACCGTCGTTGTTGAGCTTACGGATGCCCTTGTCCGTCTTGGCTTCTGCTTTGCCAGCGAGCGCTGCTCCCGTAAAACCGACAGCAGAAAGAATTGTGGCAAACCGCGCGGCAAACTTCCGGCGAGTCAACGTTGCGAGATTCATGATTCCCCCTTTATGTATTGATGTGATGTGGTGGAGTTTATGGCAGCACCGATGCCGCGTCAACGCACGCAGCATCAGGTTTTCGCCAGCTAAAATTGCAGCTGAAATGGAAGGTTTACCCTGCTGGCATTCGGTGATTGTTCCTGATTTTGGTATCAGTGTAGGTATCACCGACTTGCAAGTGCTAGATAAAAAAGGTAATGGCGGAGAGGGTGGGATTTGAACCCACGATACCCGTTAAGGTATGTCCGCTTTCGAGGCGGATCGTTTCAACCACTCACGCACCTCTCCGGAGAAAAGCAGTTGTCAGTTGCTAGTACTCAGTTGCCGGTTAGAGTAGGTAGATTTCTAAACCGAGATTCCTCGCTTCGCTGGAAATGACAAGATCTTGGATCGAACAAAAACAGCCATTACTACAGGGAGCTAACGTCTACTTCTAAAAAATGCCTGCAACAGTTCCGCGCTGCGACCGGCGAGAACCCCGCTGCGAACCTCTACTTTATGGTTCGCCTGCGGGTGATTCAGGACTTGCATCACCGAACGCACAGCCCCGGCTTTCGGATCGTCCGCACCATAGATCAGCCGTTTGATGCGGGCATGAATCATAGCGCCAGTGCACATGACGCACGGTTCAATTGTAACAAACAGCTCACAATCTCCCAGGCGATAGTTACCAATGGCAGCACCCGCTTCGCGCAGAGCGATGATCTCGGCGTGAGCCGTAGGGTCAGAGTCCGCAATATTGCGGTTCCATCCGCGCGCCACGATGCGCCGGTCGCACACCACGACCGCGCCGACTGGGACTTCTTCGGCTTCGAGAGCGCGCTGGGCGCAGCGTAACGCTTCTTCCATCCAAAGCTCGTCGGAAGCAGGATGGGGACTTTGTACTTTGGCTTTTGGTTGATCAACAGCCGTTCTGCGAATGCCCACGGACTAGACTCCGTTAGCATTCTAGCGGGTGGCTGCTACGGTCCGCTCGGCGGAATTCGTCAAAGGGGCCTGGAAGCCAAGCTAAATCACACTCAAGACGCTTCGCACGACTTCGGGAACCACAGCACGGACCACCGCCGGAACCACGATCCAGACGACCGGGTAAGCAATCACGACCGCAGGCACGACGAGAAGAAACCAAGTCCTCGTGGGTAGGTTTGTGAAATACGCCCTCATAACTTCCTCTTTTGTTGTGTACGCTCTAGTGGGCGAAAAAGTTCCAGCTGGCTGACCCATCTGGGTCGACTTTGGCCGTTTGCTGGTTAGTGGTATCCTAGCCGCACCATGGGCATGCCAAACTTGCTCCGGAAGGTATTCCTGATCGACCTGTTGCAGGGACTGAAGGTCACATTCCGCTATCAGGACCCGAAAGAAATCTATACCGAGCAATATCCACTGGAGCGGCCTCAGGTAGCCGAGCGCTACCGCGGAGCGCCGCGCCTGAATGTCAATCCGGATACCGATGAAACCATGTGCATTGCTTGCGACCTGTGTGCTTTGGCCTGTCCGGAGCACTTGATCGTCGTCGGGAGTGAGCGCAACGAGAAAACCCGCCGCAAGGAACTCACCAACTTCACCTACGATCTGAGCCGCTGTATGTTCTGCGGCTTATGCGAAGATGCTTGTCCCACCGATGCGCTTGAACTGACGCAGGATTTCGAACTCGCTAGCTATACGCGCGACGGTGCCATCTGGGATCGCGAGACGCTGGAAAAAGGTCCGCAGCCTACTCAATATCGTCGTTAGACATTCTACATCTTTCATCTATCCTCAGGCACTCCTGTCTGCAATTACGGCATTGACGGTATAGGAACCCCTCCGCAGAAGTCTGACACTGTGGAAGCGAAGAAACGAATGCAATCGAACAGACCCGGTTGCAGCCCCGAATTTTATGTGGAGGTTCTCATGAGATTAAAACTTGCAATGCTATCCCTCGTGCTGGGTTGCGCCAGCTGGATGGTGGCCCAAAGCGGCGCGCGTCCTGCAGGCAGTGCGGCACCGGGGCAAAGCTCGACAGCTACGCCGCAGACCGGGGCCAGTCAGACCAGCCCGACACAACCGACGCGGCCTCCGACAGGGTCGGTCAATCCGCCGACGGGAGCGACACCGCAAACTGAACCGCAGCCCGCCAGCCCAACGACCGGGACCACGCCAAATTCAGGAAGTCAGATGACACCAGTGAAGCCGGGGAATATGCCTTGCGTCACAACAGGAACATCGGCTTCGGGCAACGCAACGGCCAATGCAGGCTCGAATTCAAGTCCCAACAATCCGAATTCGTCGAATAATTCAAGTTCGTCATCCGACGCAACGACGCCCGATAATTCATCGTCGAATTCAAATAGCTCGACTTCAGGTAATTCGGGCCAACCCAATTCCGGAACCGGCTCAGGCACTCCGTGTCCTCCAGGAACGGTGCCTAACGGAAGCTTGCCGCCAAGCTCGAAGTAGGGTTCTTTTGAGGAGAATTACGAATCTGCGCGGGTCATTTGTGGCCCGCGTTTTTTCTGCATACTTGGCGTCAGCTTTTCTCTGAATCCGCCAGCTTCTTTTCTGGCAGGAAGTACATCGCTGGAATCAAGATGAAAACAAAAAACGATAGATAGACGGACACGTACGCCAAAACTGCAGAACTGAGGTAGAGCAGGAGAGAGAGCGCATTCTTGCGCTGCATCCCGCGGTGATATTCGCTCATCTCGGAATCGTGGGAGTGCTGGCGCGCTAACTCCGCGCGCAAAAAATAAAAGGCGCTGCTACACAGCGTCAGATCAAGTCCGTAAAGGGCCACCGCCATCGGTTCGCGGTAATTCCTTCCCAGAAAATCGGTTACGAAGGGAACCAGCGACATCCAGAACAGAAGATTCAGATTCAGCCACAGCAGGCGCGCCGTAACCTGCCGAACTGCATGGATCATATGATGGTGATTGACCCACATGATGGCAACTACAAGGAAACTGAGTCCGTAGCTAAGGAAGACAGGAGCGACCTTTAACAGCGCCGGCAAGGTAGGCTGTGTGGGTGCGTGCATCTCCAGCACCATGATGGTGACGACGACGGCGATCACTCCATCGCTGAAGGCTTCGAGGCGTGATGTCGTCATTTCGCCTTGGGGCATTTCGAGAATCTACCACGGCGGGAAAGGCAATTGTTGATTGTTGATTTTTGATTGTTGAATGAAAAAATAGCATGGGTGCGTGACAGGTTTTTTATTCAAACAATCAAAAATCAACAATGGTTTCTCACGCTGGCTGCTGCTGCGTCATACAGTGCATCGCGCCCAGGCCCCAGATGAAGTCTCCCGAATAGATGGGGACGATTTCTCGCTTGGGGAAGAGCTGGGCCAGCGTATTGAGCGCGATGCGGTCATTGGGACGATTGAACACCGGCGCGAGTACGACTCCATTGGCGATGTAGAAGTTCGCGTAGCTCGCGGGCAATCGTCGGCCTTCGAAGACGACCGGTTGTGGCATCGGGAGTTCGACAACAGTGAGCTGTTTGCCGTCCTGATCGCGTGTCGATTGCAGTCGGCGCAGGTTGGCGCGTAGTGGAGCGTGGTTTACGTCTTTCGTGTTGGGCTCGACCATGGTCACGACTGTGTCTTTAGCGACGAAACGTGTCAGGTCGTCCACGTGGCCGTGCGTGTCGTCACCGACGATCCCGCGTCCCAGCCAAATCGTGTGCGGCGCACCTAAATAGTCAGCAAAGGCTTTTTCGTAGTGCACACGCGTCATGTGCGGATTGCGCTGCTGTACCTTGCTAAGCAGGCACTCTTCGGTGGTGAGGATCGTTCCCGCGCCGTTGACGTCGATCGAGCCTCCCTCCAAGACGATGCGCTTCTCGACAGACACGGGATGAATTTCGCGCGAAGAGGTCTGAGGGTGCCCCACACTTCGCGATTTTCGAAGGGTGGGGACTGCGACGTTGGCCATCAGGCTGCCGATCTTGTTGTCGAAACGCCAGTTGGAATATTTGGCCCATGCATTAAAGCGAAACTTGAGGGCGACCATGCCCTCAGGGACTAAAGCCATGTTCTTTTTTAGCTTGTGATCGGCACGACTGAAGTCATGTCCTTCCTGTTGGTGGCTGCTGTGATGGTCATGTGGGGACAGCCGCCCTCGGCTGTCCGGCCGGGCGAAGCCCGGCTGCTGCGTGACAAAGATGCATCCCGAATCGCGCAACCATATGCGATTCGTGGGCCAACTATGAAAACGGATGTTGGTTGAGAATGCATTGGCGCGTTCAAGCACTCTGCGCGCCTGTCGGGCGGCCGACGAATTGTTAACAATCAACTCGACCCGCTCATGTTTCGCCAAATGACGAATGATCTCAGCGTAGACCCACGGGATCGGCTCGAACTTTCCCGGCCAGTCACCATGATAGTGAGGCCATGCCAACCAGGTGGCGGAATGCGGTTCCCACTCGGCAGGCATTCGGTAGCCGAGAGCGGAGGGCATCGCATCGACAGTTAAACCATTATTGAAGGATTGATGTCTTGCCACGATGGATTCGACCTAGTCGATTAATCGGTTGGTAATCGGCGCATAAGCGTCAATGCGGCGGTCGCGCAAGAACGGCCAGTTGCGGCGGATGTCTTCCAGTGCCTTCAGGTCGACATCACCGACTAGAATTTCTTCGTGGTCGTGCGACCCTTCCGCCAGCACACGGCCGAAGGGGTCGGAAAAAAATGATCCACCCCAGAATTCGAGCCCTTGCCCGGGCGCCGACTTGCCGCGCACATTGCCCGTTTCAAAGCCCACGCGATTTACCACAGCCACATAAACCCCATTGGCGATGGCGTGCGCGCGCTGAATCGTTCGCCAGGCATCGTGCTGCGCTACGCCGAACTCTGCCTTCTCCGCCGGATGCCAGCCAATCGCCGTAGGGTAAAACAGGACATGCGCGCCCTGCAGCGCCGTCAAACGCGCCCCCTCGGGATACCACTGGTCCCAGCAAACCAGTGTGCCCAGTCGGCCCGCACTCGTGTCGAGCGCCCGAAAGCCGAGGTCTCCCGGAGTGAAGTAGAACTTTTCGTAGTAGAGGGGATCGTCGGGGATATGCATCTTGCGGTAAAGCCCACGCAATGATCCGTCGCTATCGAAAATAGCGGCTGTATTGTGATAAACGCCGGGAGCACGTTTTTCGAAGAGCGAGGCTACGAGTACCACGCCATTTTGGCGCGCGGCGGCAGATAATTTTTCCGAACTCGGACCCGGAATCGGCTCAGCAAGATCAAACAGGGCATGATCTTCGCGCTGGCAGAAATACTGTGTCTGAAAAAGTTCTGGCAGGCAGACGACTTGCGCACCGCGCCCAGCGGCGTCGGCCACGCGGCTGAGAGCCTTTTCTAAATTCTGTTCCGGCTCTGGGCCACACGACATCTGCACCAGAGCCACACGAAATTTTTCCGGCGGTGGAATCGTCACGACCTCCGCGAACAATATAGCATCCGCAAACATTCGATGCGTTTCAGCTCTGCGACGACTTTCTGTGCGTGGCAAACGCACGGGCCAAGCGAGGGTTGGGAGCGACCGCTTTTTCCAGATTATGGACGACTTCATCCGAAGGCGCCGATCGCAATAAAGCTTCGATTGCTGATTCAGCGCTGGGCGAGTCGCTGCTCACCACATCGAGCAGGAATTCAACCGCAGCATCCTGGCGTGTGAGCGCGATCGCCGACAGCAGCACGGAACGAAACCAAGGATCACTAGTTTTCGTAAAGCGATCACGTAGTGCTTCGAAGCCTTCAACAGAATGAGTTCCGGCAATTGCAAGGGCCGCTTCGGCGGCTGAATCGTCGCCTGTGGCTAAAAATTGGCTGACCCAAGAAATTGCTCGTGCGCCTTCAATTCTTAGCACGCCAGCGTAGCACGCGCCGAGCACTTCCGGTTCATCCGTGCCCAGCACCGCTCGCAGGCGAAGCAGTAATGCTGCCGACGACGATCCCACCAGTTCGATCGCATGAGCGGCCTCGGCTCGTACCGCTTTATCCTTGTCGGCCATCAGGTCAACTAGGTGCGTCAGCAAATCTAAATCGGTGAGGCTACGGCATTGCACAAGCGCTAAAGCGCACGTTGCGCGTAACGTACCTGCCGTATCCGAACGACCGCCCCAAACTGCTTCTAGCTGTATGTGGCGCATCCCGGGCAGAAAAACCTCGGCCTCCTGATGATCGAGGGCCGCTAATGCACGACTCAGCGCATTCTTGGCCCAGCACTGTGGATCGGTCTTCTCCGGATTTTCGAAGAAACGGCCGAAAGCAACGATTAGTTCGGGAATGAGCGAGGTCAGGCGAAATTCGCGCACCAGATCCGCTGCTTTGCCCACGATGAAGTTATTTCGATTCGCCAGCGCCTTGCGCAGCGCCTCGACGCGCACAGCTTCGTCAGGCTCCTGACGCAACCGATCAAGAGCGGCGATTTGACCTTCGAAGCTGCGCTTGGCCGCCATTGCGAGAAATTTTATCTGAGCGGCGGCGCATACGCTTTGCGACGCGAGGACCGTAGCATGCTTTCCGAGCCTTCCTGTAAAGTATCTTGTCGAGAGAAATCAAGTTTGGGTTGGAGGTTGGTATGAAACACGGCAATCATACGAATTCGCACAAAGGCAATTCACATTCGCAACCAGGACATGTCGGGGAAGGGATAGATCGTCACCTACACAATCCCATCGAGGACAAGCTGATTCCCCTCGAACCGCTCGATATCGGGAAGGTCACTTCGATCGACAGCCTTGTGCGGGCCATGGCGAAGACGGCCTTCACTGGCCGTCAACTCGGCGAGGCCGCCGACGTGCTGGAAGCGATGGCCCTCGACGAAGACGCTTTCATTGTGATGACTCTCGCCGGTGCAATGACAGTCGCCAAGCAAGGGCTGATCATTACCGAATTGATCGACCGGGGCATCGTGAACGCGATCGTCTCGACTGGTGCGCTGATGGCTCACGGCCTAGTCGAGGCTACTGGGCGCGCCCACTTCCGTGCCAATCCCGAAGTTTCCGACGAACAACTCTACGAGCAAGGCTATAACCGTGTCTACGACACGCTTGAGCCGGAGCAGAACCTCGACGACGTCGAAGAAGTCATGTCAGCCGTGCTTGAGGCCTGGGACCACAACGATGTCATGTGCTCCTACAAACTGAACCATGCGATCGGCGCCTATCTCTCAAAGCACGCGCACGATCAGCGGGGAATTCTGAAGTCGGCTTACGAGAAAGGCGTGCCGGTTTTTGTACCGGCGTTTAGCGATTCAGAGCTGGGTCTCGACACTGCCCTAAATAACCGCCTGCGCGAATCGACAGGACGGCACAAAATCCGCTTCGATCCGTTCGAAGACTTAGAGCATTTCGCCGCAACACTCTTGCGGCAGAAGAAATTGGGAATCTTTACGATTGGCGGAGGCGTGCCGCGCAACTGGTCGCAGCAATTCGGGCCATTCTGCGAACTGCGGCATCGGCGGCTGGGCGAAAACGTACCTCTGAAGCGCTATAACTACGGCCTGCGGATCTGTCCGGAACCGGTCTACTGGGGAGGGTTGTCCGGCAGTCCCTACAGCGAAGCCATTTCGTGGGGAAAATTCGTGCCGCCGTCAGAAGGCGGTAAATTTGGAGAAGTCTTTCTCGACGCGACAGTTGGCCTGCCGATCATTGTGGCCGCCGTACTGGAGAGGTTAGACAAAGCCAAAAAGGGAACTCGGAAAGGCGCAAAGACAGTTGCCAAAAGATAAGCCAATCTAGGCGGGGGACTGGTACGCCGTGGAATCCGACACAGAGAAATCGGTTGAAGAAGTTGAAGAAGTATTGTCACCCTGATTCTGATTAGCACTTTTCATTCTTCGATACAGCGAAGCAATGGTAGTATTTTCAAGCACTTCTGACTCAGCCTGAAACCAATCCTGCAAGGCGCGACCATCCTCTTGACCGCGTTCGTCATAGAGCTGCTGGGCGCGCTCCCGGACTTTGCGTTCCACCATCCGAACCATCAATTCTTGTTGCTTCTGCCTGCGAATTTCGATATCCACTTCGGGTCCCTGATACCTTTCTGAATCACCTCCATGATAACCGATTGCTGTTAACGGATTGTTACATTCGATAGCGTGAGAGGTTACCAAAGTTATAATCCGCAGGGCAGATGAACGTAGAGTAAGAATCTTGCAAATCAATAATTTATAAGGAGATAGATTCCAATCTCAATTGTGAGATGCAACGACTCCTTGCTGCGTGTCCAATCCACCGAAACCCATGCTAAGCACTCTTTGGAAAATCGCCGGTCGATGTCGAAGATAGAAGTACTCATTGACCGGACGATCATCGACCATGGCAGGCGCGGTTGGATATTTTTGAATCAGTTGATCCAACGGAAGCTCTCGTTGTAGTGCCGCGGTGAATTGCCGTTCCGGCGTAGTTTCCGGACCCCATTCGATCATGTCCGCTGCGGCGGCGGGTGGCATTCGTGATGCCATCACGTCGGCACTGGTGGGCGGAATTGGCGACATGCTAGCTAGAAAATGGAATCCATAATCCATCACGGATCGAAACACTCGTACATTTGGAAACGAATCTCGAAGCGCCTTCGCGATGGCCGACTGAACGATCGGCTCGCCGCCCTCGGGCATCCACTGCTGCAAAATTCCGCCGGGCCGCAAGTGGCGCTTGATCAAGATGTAAAACTCCTTGGAATAAAGCAGGCTCGACCCCGCAGCTTCCAACGGAGGCGGAGGATCAATCGCAATCACATCATATTGTTCGGCTGAACGCTCCAGGAACAAACGACCATCATCAATAACGAGATGTGACTGCGGAGATTGCAGCAGCCTGGGTCCATCCGAGTGGAAAAATCCATACACCTCCGGAACACTGGGAACTAACTCGACCACAGTCGAGGAAATCCCCCAGGAAAGTGCCGAGCGGTGCGTCGTGCCCATGCCGAAACAAATGATCAGCATGTTGGTAGGCTTCCTGTCGAGCATCGCCAGAGGCAGGTGAGCCATCATCTTGGTGATCGGACGCAGTCCAGTCATTCCAATACCGTTGATCAACAGACGTTTCTCAAGCCGGCTATCACCCTTTGCCACTACCGTGGCAGTGTAGTCGCGACGCACAACGCGATGGGTGAACTCCTCCTCGTAAGATCGCGTCGAGAAAAACATCACAACGGAGACCGTCGCCAGGGCAAAGCCGATGGCCTTTCTCGCCGGGCTTGCCGGGGAGGGAGTTGCAACAAGGACAAACTTGGTCGAAAACAGACCAATCAGAAACCAGGGAAGCGCCAGCAAGCACAGTGACACACGCTCACCAAATATCGGGAGGAGGAAAAAGCCGGCAAGCAATGGTCCCAGAATACAACCCAACACATTCACAGCATAGGCGCGGCCAGCCCGTTCTCCATCACCTCCGGAAATCCGGTCCACGATGAGCGGGGTTACAAAACCCGTCAATCCTGAAAACGGAACCAGGCCGAGAGCCAGTCGAGGAAATCTTGATAGGGAAATTCTGGGGTCGGTAGCGAGCAACGGCAACACAATGCTGAAAGCGAGTACTGTCCATACCAAGCTACCGTCGAGATTAAGCTGAAGCATCTTACGTCGATAGATCAGCGACCCGGCGTAGGTCGCAGCCAGATAGCAAGCCAAAATGGCGGCGAAGGTATAAACGGCCGTATCAAGAAATGGCGTATACATCCGAACCCACACAACTTCTGCTGCCATGCTGCTCAGGCCTGTACCGAATAACAACCAAAGCAGCCGATTCCTGTCGAAACCGGCGATCGAAGCTGCGGCTGAACTCTTCTGGACGGGCAAAGTGCTGCGGTTTCCGGATTTGCTGGCGAAGCTGAGAGTGATGGCTCCCGCCGCCAACAGGAAATTGAAGATTGAGCTGACCCGTAGGGTTTTGTGGAACCCGAAGATCTCGATCAAGAATAGGGGCAGACATGTGCCCGCGACCGCACCGAGAACATTGGCTAGATAGAGAAAACTGAAAGAATGTGCCGAATCTTCCCGGCGTTCCTGCTCAATCGCCAACAAAGCGAAGGGGAAGGTTGCGCCCATTGCCGCGCACCAGGGAACAAGCGAAAGGGCAATCCAGGCTCCAGCCGCCAGATAGTAGCTGGAGGAGGACAGCCCGCCTTTCTCCAGCGATTCCAGAATCTGCCTTCCCCACGCAAATTCGACAGGAACAAGCAGAGCAGAACACCCAATCGGCAACTCGGCTAGCGCATACAGGAGCAACGGTGGGAAGGGCAGGCGTCCTCTCCATGTCTTGACTAGCCGTCCCGCTCCCCAGGAACCAAAGCCAAGACCGAGCATGAAAACAGAAAGGACGATCGAAATCAGAGGCGTCGTCACACCATATTGAGCCATCGCCAACCGCAGCCAGACGATTTCGTAGAGAACGCTGCAAAACCCAGAAACCAAAAAGAAACAGAAATACCATTGCATCTGCAACTCTCCTGCAAGGCCTGTAGCGATTGATGGCCCGCCAATTTAAACATTATGCGATATGGAGCCGCAATCCCGGTTCGTTTTGATCAGCCGGTTGATGTGATCCGTCCGGAATACCGGATGCGCACGGTTTCTAAAACAGTCGCAGCGCAGACTCCACAACAAAGATAGAACACGCCTACCCACCGCTCCTGCCAGTTGGGGAGAATGACGAAGTGAAGACACACATAGGCCAGAGTTACGCCGAACAATGTCCTCACCCGCCGTTCAGCCAGCCCCACAGTTCCCAGCAGCAAAAACGGAATGAAAAAACTGTTGGCAATAAGAGTCATTCCCGAGCGGAATGCAGAAAGATAATCGTGGAAAGTAAACCGGACAGTCATCTCCGCTGGAGCTATCGGAGTGCCGACAAAGTTCCGGTAGTAAAGCATTTTGATGCCATAGTCGCCACTAAAATGGTTGATCACCAGCACAGAACAAACCGCTAGTAGCGCCAAAACGCCAGCTTTCCAGAAATCGATTCTTCGTTCCATCCAGCATACGAAAAGCACGGGCCCGGCTAGGGCAACGAAATCTGTGCGGAAAAAAATAGACACTAGGAGGAGAGCCAGACCCGCAACGAGCCGTTGCTTTTCAAAAATGAAGTAGAGAGACGCAAAGATTATGCAAGTCGCAATGGCGTCAGACGTCATCTCTCGGCCCAACTCGGTCAACGGAGGGCTGATCATCAGCAACCAGGCCATGGCTGCTCCGAAAGCCGCGCCTGCATATCGTTTCACCCATAGAAATAGAATCAAGCCGATCGCGAAATACGAGGCAACGGAAATCACGATCGTGGACCGCACAAGGCCCAATCCTGTCTTACTCAACAGCCAAATGGCTTGGTTGTAGAGGGGACGAATGGCAAACAGCGGAAGAAATTCGGCGAAGATCTGCGAGCTTTTAGCTCGCTCCCGCCGGGATTCGTACTGATCCTCCGGTGCCCCCGCATCATTTCCAAGCAAACCGCGACGCGCGTCGGAAGGTACCCAGCGATCCACCTCGGCATAGACACGACGGTGGACGCTGACAATATCCCTGTCTTCCATGAGCAATGCATTGCCCATGTACTGAATGGCATCCATCGCGTAGATCGGCTTTCGATAGAGATGGATGGAAGAAAGGGTGAGCGCGAGCACGTAAAGGAAGATGAGGATTTCGTCCCTCACGGCGATCTTCGGCATGAAGAGAGAAAGTCTACCACGCACCTTTCGTCGCGTGCAGGGCGCGACGAGAAAACGCTCGCTATCAGTTCTGTTAGAGATTAATCAAAGATCAGCACCGCTGACGCGATCACCGTCGTCCAGAGGCCGCGCTTGTCGCCGACGGCTGACTGCGTGACATTGGCGGTTCGCACAATCTTGTTCGACAGACGGTAGATCTGCTTCTTCTCATCCCAGGAACGGTCGGGATCGAATTCCACGTTGAGGGTGGTCGCTAACATCTCGGCGGCGAGTTCCTCGGCGTATTCGCCGGCGGCGTCCTCAGTCTCGCCGAACGAGTGGTGCTCGCTCAGGTAGCCGTAAGTATTGCGGTCGGCGGGGATAGCCACGCCGATCGACGAGGCGAGCAGGCGGTGCGGCTCACGTGTCGAATTCTCTGCGACCACGGCAAATACGACTTCTCCGGGATGCAAATACTTCACGCCTTCTTTGCGCGCGAGCAGCTTGCAATTGGGCGGAAAGATGGAAGAGACACGCACCAGATTTTGCGCTGCGATGCCAGCGTCGCGCAGCGCCAGCTCAAACGAAGTCAAACGTTCGCGATGTTTTCCAACACCTTTGGTAAAGAAAATCCGTTTCGGAACCATGTCTTTACCCAATTCCGTGATCCTCCGGCAGGCAAATTTTTGAGTGTAAGAATGCACAATCTAACACAATGCTTTGTAAAGGAAATATGAATTTGCAGGGTAGAGCCAAGAAAATGAAGGGAGTGGGAAAATCCGGGAGGCGCGGGCGCGCTTCCCGGATGGAACAGTAGCAGGAAAGAAACCGGAAGCTACTGCGCGGCCTTGACCGAGCTTACCGTGATCGTATTGTCTTTCTCGGTGCCCGTGACTGTGACCTTGGCGCCAGCCTGCTTGTCGAGCGTGGCTAGATCTGCTTTGTCGGTGGTTTCAAGGGTATAAACCTTGTCGCCCACGACCAGCGCATATTTCGATCCTTTGCTCACACAGGTCCGAGTGCATGAGGCGTCGTCGCCGCCCTCCATATGCTTGGCGCCGCACATGGAATCGCTCACTTTGCCAGTGAAGGATTTGCCGGCAGCGAATGCCGCAGGAGACAAGCTAGCGGCGAGAAGCAGAGCCAGCAGCGCAAATCCAAGTTTCTCGAAGCGAGATTTCATTCGTCATTTCTCCTTGTTTTTGAATAAGGTTTGAATAAGCCGGGCGGCAGCGGGCACCCGTGGGAGACAATGCCTCCTCAATGAATGATGCTGGAGTCCGTCACAAGTTACAACTCCCAAAGAAAATGCGGGAACACACAGGCGCGTGTTCCCGCTGGATGCCCGGTTTCTAGTTCGGGGGAGGGCCCGGGCAAAACTTGGATTCGTTAGCCGCATAGACTACTCCGACAACGGCTCATGTGGAAGAAAAATCTTTGTTTGTTCGGAAAACGGAAATTCCTTTTGGTAAACCTGACTCTGAGTCCTATTTCGGGGCTTTTACGGAGTAAATAAGGTCCACATCGACCGTTTTATCGTGGACATTCGCTGTCACATGCGTAGAAACGTCCCAATCCAGGCTTGGCGGCAGCAGTTTCTGGGCGACGGGCAGATATTGTTCGAGGTAGCTGGCATCGTAAACATCACCTTGGCGGATCTTCCATGCACTGCGCAGCTTGGCCGTCAAGCTGTTGTCCAGCCCGCGGAATTCGAGTTCGCCCATGTGATATTCGAAGCCTTCGGTCACTGCCAGATGGATGGTAACGGCGACCGCCGCATCGTCAAATTCGGCGTTGGCTTTGACCGTGGTGGTGATGAATCCTCGGGTTCCGTATAGCTTTTGTACGTCTTTCAGGTCTTCGGTCAGGCGCACCGTGTTAGCGGGCTGGCCGCTCTGGGCGTGGACAATTTTTTCAAGCGTGTCGGTGGGGAATTCTTTGTTGCCCGACCAGTCCAGGCTCTTGAGCTTGTACTGTGGGCCGGGGGTGACGGCAAAGGCGACGTCGACCACACTCTGATTGCGCGGGCCTTCTTCAATCACATCGGCGCTCGGCTGCTGCACTGCCACAGGCTGAGGCTCGCCAAAAGTGGCTTTCAGGTAGCCCCGTGCATGGTAGACAGGCAGCAGCTCACGCTGGACAAGCTGGTTGAGGCGGCTGCGGGAGTATTCGTGGTCAGGCAGACGTTTCGCGGCAGCCTCCAGCGCAGGCTTCTCGGCTTCACCAGCGCCTGTAAACTCGATTTTGCGAACCCGAATCAGCACCTCGGACACTCTGTAGCTGATCCATTCCACCGGGCCATTGGGCTTGCCTTCGCGCACATAGTCAACATGGCCGGGTATCCCCTTCTCAACCAGCATGGCCTGCAGCACGTCCGATACTTCGTCGGGCATGCGACCGGAAGTCGGCAGCTCCCCGTCAAACATGGGAACGTGTTCCTTGATGCGGCGCCGGAGTTCTTCGTCGGAGAACCAGACGAAATCTTCGAAGCGGGCAGGAACGAACTTCTCGGCGTCGGTGACTTTGAATTCGAGCTTGGTTCCAGCCGAGGAGTAGGTGAAGCCGTATCCGATGTCGATGAATGCGCCGGTATCGCCCAGCCGTCGAGCAGCTTTTTTGAAGTCATCCTCGCCGACGGGTGTGCCGAGCTGAAGGCCGGTTGAGGCCGCGATCGCGTCTTCCGGGAAGCGCTTGCTGCCGGTTACTTTGATTGCGATCAACTGTCGCGCGGAAGCGGGCATCTGGGAAATGGCCTTCTGGGTGGCTTGTGCTGCGCATTCGGACCACACGTGGACGAGAAGGAACACGAACAGGAATCCGGAGCCAACCTTATGGATTGAATTCGCGTTCATCGGCTAGGCGTCGGTACCAATTCCTGCGTAGATTTGTGCTTCACAGCAATATCGATGAAGGCCAGAGCCGCGCGACTGAGTGCCTTGTCTTTGCGGAAGACCAACGCTAGATCGCGACGGATATGAGCATCGGTCAGTGGAATCGCCGACAGAACCTTGGCCCGCACGTCTTCCTCAACATTCGAGCGGGCGATGAAGCCGATGCCTACGTCGGCGGCGACAAAGCGCTTCAGCAACTCGCTGGAATCCAGTTCCATGGTGAAATTCGGTTTCAACCGCCGTTCGTGGAAAAGTTGCTCAATGGCATCCCGTGTATGTCCGGCTTTTGGAACAACTAGCGGAAACCTGGCCACGTCCGCGATGACAGCTGACTTCATCTTGCCTAAAGGATGGTGTGGCGGGGCAATAATCGTCAATTCATCCCTATGGATGAGAACCACCGTCAACCGGTTGTCAGTCACTGGTAGCGAAACCACACCGAAATCGACCGAGTTGTCGATGACGGACTCAAGAATCTTGGCATAATCAGCGCGCTTTATGTTCACCGAGACATCGGGATACTGTTTCTTGAAGTCGGCAAACACGTAGGGCAGGATGTGCAGGCAAGTGCCCTCGTTCGCTCCGACGATGATTTCCCCGCGCGGCACACGCTCCATCTCGGCGATAGAGACCATCATGGACTTGCGGGCATCGAGCGTTTCCTCGACATATTTCAGGAATGCCTTACCTGCGGCGGTAAGGGAAACTTTCCCTCCCGAGCGGTCGAAGAGCTTGGCGCCGACCTCTTCTTCGATCCCGCGAATCTGCGATGAAATCGCCGGCTGAGTGCGAAAACGCTTCTCCGCCGCCCGCGAGAACGAAGCGTGCCGCGCCACTTCGAGAAACGTTTCGAGTTGATCGAAGTCCATAAGAACAGGGGCTAGAAATCAGGGGTCAGCGGTCAGTTATAAGTTCAATCGCTTTAGACAGGTAGGCGTCGCTCCAACTTGGGCCCGGTCGTCCAATGATTCGAACTGGCCCCTGACCCCTGACCACTGAAGTATAAAGTCGCGTTATCGCGGCTATAAAAACTATCGAATTGCCAGCACTCCAGGCAGGTTTTAAACTCCACGGTCCTGCATAACGCGACCGATTGTAGCAGCCTGCCCGCCTGCAGGACTTTCCGCAACCGAGCGCTCGATGTGTGAAGGGAACTGCCTCCCGCGAAGGAGTCCGCATGGCCGATGCCAAAACTGTCCTCGACTTCGCCAGGAAACACGACGCGAAGATTCTCGACCTCCGTTTCACCGACCTTCCCGGATTGTGGCACCACGTCTCGTATCCGATCGAGCAGTTGACGGAAGCATCGTTTGACGATGGATTCGGCATCGATGGCTCGTCCATCCGCGCCTGGGCCGGGATTCACGAGAGCGACATGCTACTCATGCCTGACCCGAAGACGCACCTGCTCGATCCCTTCACGGAAGTGCCAACGCTGGTGATCGTCTGCGATGTCGTCGATCCCGTCACCAAGCAGCGCTACGACCGTGACCCGCGCTACATCGCGCGCAAGGCAGAGATGTATTTGACTTCGACGGGCATCGCCGACACGGCCTACTTCGGCGCCGAAGCCGAGTTCTTCATCTTCGATAACGTCCGCTTCGATCAGCGCGAGCAGTACGGGTTTTACTACATTGACGCCGAAGAGGGACGCTGGAATTCCGGCAGGGAAGAGAACAATCTCGGATACCGCCCGCGCTACCGCGAGGGATATTTTCCTGTTCCACCGACCGACCACTACCAGGATCTACGCTCAGAGATGGTGCTGACCATGCATGGCTGCGGCCTCGAAGTGGAATGCCACCACCACGAAGTCGCGACTGGCGGCCAGACCGAGATTGATTTGAAATTCGATTCGTTGCTGCGCTCGGCCGACAAGATGCTGCTCTACAAGTACGTCGTGAAGAACGTGGCCAATCACTATGGCAAGACGGTGACGTTCATGCCGAAACCCATCTTCGGTGATAACGGCAGCGGCATGCACACGCATCAATCACTATGGAAGGGCGGAGAGCCGCTGTTTGCCGGCGATGGCTACGCGGGTATGTCGCAGCTAGCGCTGTGGTATGTGGGCGGGCTGCTGAAACACGGTCCGGCGCTCTCGGCGATCATCGCGCCGACGACCAATTCATATAAACGCCTCGTGCCGGGTTTTGAGGCGCCGGTGAATCTGGCCTACTCGCGCCGCAATCGCTCGGCGGCGTGCCGCATTCCCATGTACTCGATTTCCCCGAAGGCCAAGCGTGTCGAGTTTCGCCCTCCCGACCCCAGTTGTAATCCCTACATGGCATTCGCGGCCATGCTGATGGCGGGCCTCGACGGCATCGAGAACAAAATGGATCCCGGCCATCCGCTCGACAAAGATATCTACGAACTCGATCCGGAAGAACTCGCCAGCGTGCCCTCGATGCCTGGCTCACTCGAAGACGCCCTCGACGCCTTGGAGCGCGATCATGCGTTTCTGCTGAAGGGCGATGTTTTTACCGAAGAGTTGTTGCGGACCTACGTCGACTACAAGCGTTCAAAGGAAGTGAACGCCATCCGGTTGCGCCCGCATCCGTGGGAGTTTGCGCTGTATTACGACATCTGATTCATCGAGATCAGCAAAAGTATAGACCACAACGCGGATAAACGAAGTTAGAGGGTGACAACGGTTTTCGGAAGGGTAAAAGAGTAGAATAGCCGCATGAACCGCGAAGTTTCCGAACTACTAGAAAAGGCGCTCGCCCTACCACCTGAAGCGCGAGCAGCACTAGCCGGATCTCTCCTTGACAGCCTCGACGACACTGTTGATGCCGCCGCAGAAGAAGAATGGAACAAAGAAATTGCGCGGCGCATCGAAGAACTCGACTCTGGCAAGGTGAAACCCATTCCCTGGGCGGAGGCGCGCCGCCAAATATCAGCCGTTCTGAATGGCCGCTAAATCACTAGACATTCATCCTGCCGCCCTAAAAGAGGCGATATCCGCTGTGCAGTGGTACTTGGCAAGGAATGAAACAGCGGCTACGAAGTTTGCCGCCGAGTTAGATAGGGCGGTTGATTTGATTGTCGAGACGCCCGCACGATGGCCTCTCGGCGAACACGCGACTCGCAAGTTCGTGCTCCAGCGATTCCCCTACGCAATTATTTATCGCGAAAAAGAGAAAACGGTCGAAGTGCTCGCTATCGCGCACGGGCATCGACGACCGTCTTACTGAAAAAAACGACTCTGATTGTGATTCGTGAGGCAACAGCCGAGGGGCAGCCTCACCCTACACCGAGCCCGGTTCTTCGCCATCAATGTTGAATAGAGCCGCTTGCGCGGCTGCGTGTTCGCGCAGCTCGGCCATCTCATCCAAATTGCCTTCCGCGGGTTTCTCCTGCTTGCGCTGGTTCCTACGCTCTGCTTTATCCCGTTGTCGCTGTTGCCGGGTTTGTTCCTTCTGGCGTTTCGTAAACGTTGATCGGCCTCGTGGCATATCCCGTCTCCAAATATTTTTAGTTGATGATGATTGCCGTCAATCTTGCAGCCTGTCGACTTTCTCGTCAGCAGAAAGCTACCAACGCGGTTCGCGCGGCTGCCGCGGATGGCCACGGTAGTCGTCGCGCCCACCGCCACCGCCAAAGCGCCGGCCACCGCCGCCGCCGGTTCGTGGACGGTCAGTCTTGGGTTTGGCCTCGTTGATGGTCAACGGCCGCCCACCCAAGTCCGTTCCGTTGAGCGCCGCGATCGCTTTATCGGCTTCATTGGCATTGGTCATTTCCACGAACCCGAAACCACGGGAGCGGCCTGTCTCCCGGTCGGTCACGAGGGTGACTTTTTCCACCGGACCGTGCGCCTCGAAAACGTTGCGCAGCTCGGCTTCGGTTGTGCTGTGGGGCAGATTGCCAACATAAAGGTTCTTCATTGCAGTTCCTTTCTCAATAGATCGTCCAGGGATGTCACTGTTGGGATTCGCTTCGATCCACGCCCTTCGGAATCTCGTGGCGGAGAGGGCAGCGCGCGCATCGCCTGGGTGCGAGCCGAACACGCTGAACGAACAGCGGAAATCCGGCGCGAGGCTTCCAGAATGCCCCAGCGTTGACTCAACCCTCCTACATCAGCAGACAGGGCGGCCTTGACGTCCGCCGCGACACCGCCGTCATGGCCGTTGCGGACTGGCAACACTTCATCCACGTTAGGCGAATTCGCAAGATATTCGGGTTTGCCAACCAGGAATGCAAGCCGCTGCAGAGGCGACGCGCTGCGAACGTCTTCACAAAACTGGTCGCGGTGCCCCTCTCCCTTTTCCATGTTGACCAAGACAAGGTCGTACAAATCCGCTCTCCACCAGGAACGAGCTTCACCGATATCGGCAGCGCAATCGACATCCATGCCGAGTTTTCGCATGACCTCGGCGCGTACGCTGCGCTTGTGGGCGGATGTATCGACGAGAAGCACGCGGTTCTTCTTGACCGCGCCGGCAACGTTTGTCGAAAGTAAGGCCATGAGCGGCGTGTTCATGCCGACACCGGCTGTTGCCTGGCACGGGATGAGGCATCCGCGGATTTGGGCTGGCTTGCCGCGCGTTTCAGCAATTCATGGGTTCGCTTACGGCGAGCGATCTTCTGTTTGCGTTCCCGATTAAATCTGGACTTGTCGCCATTCAATGCGGACATAATGAACTCCATTCAGGGTTAGTCGATGTACCGGCGGACCGTCACAACCTTCCCTCTGGCGTGATCACCATTGTGGATTTTTTCAGGATCAACGGCGAAGCCGCGAAGAGCGCCATACTAGCCATATCGAGTATGGATAAGAGCGCGTTGGAAAACCGGCCGATCTGGAATGGCGTAAATATGCCCAGAACCCCCAAGAAAGCAATACCCCACACGAACTTACCGATGAAAAAGCAATGAATTGCAAGTGTGATCGCGGCCACCGAAACGATAATGGAGACTGACATTCGGTAATCCGCTGGAAAGCGAAATAGCACGGCCAGCGCCAGAGTTATCGTGGCGAACAACCCGATCAGCTTTGTCAAGACGCACGCTTTCGAGTGCTTTCGCAGTTGGTGGTTTCGTAGTCGATTGTGATGTGGGATGACGGACTCAGCGGTACTCGCCGTGACAAAAGACGCCTCTCGATCTCTCAATCGCGAAGGCGCAAAGTGGTAGCGTTTCTTCGGGGTTAAGTAATCTCAGTATACTCCCTTTTGCGCGAACCTTGCCGCCGTATCGTCGAACAGAAGATATCCTTTGGACCAATCTACGATTGGACCAACGACGCTCGTATGCTTGTTGAGTCCCAACAGGATGGGGCGCTCGCGAATCAGCTTGCTAATTGTGCGTCATGCAGATACGATGCCTGTGTACGTTAGACCGAATCGGTCGTGAGCAGTTCTTGCCTCAACAGCCAGTAACCGCCCTTAGTCCTCCGAATCTCTCCAGCGTAAAATCAATTTGAAAAGGAACAGTTATCAACATGGCAGAACAAGGAACAGTAAAGTGGTTTAACGACGCCAAAGGCTATGGCTTTATCAGCCGACAGAATGGCGAAGATGTATTTGTGCACTTCTCGGCGATCCAGGCGGGCGGTTTCAAGAGCCTGCAAGAGGGGCAGACGGTGCAGTTCGACGTGACCAAGGGACCTAAGGGATGGCAAGCCGAGAACGTCCAGGCGCTTTAACCTGGTGAATCTTGCGAAAAGGCGATTTCCACGGACATCGCCTTTCGCTCTTTATCCTGACCTGATTCTCGATTGGTTGTAAGCAGCTTCGAATGGATTATCTCTGACACACGAAGACTCTAACGCTTCTTACGCCATCATCCGGCACAACATCCGCACTTACCAGTCTGGCGGAGTTGTCCAGGTGCTGCGCGGCAAGCGCGACGCAGAAACAGCACTGAAAAAGTTGGAAGACTTTCAGAGCTCCATGGAGCAACACCAGGGCTGGCGCTACTTCATCGAGAAAAGCCGTCTGAAAGCTGGAACAGATCCCGCCGAAGCCACTCATCTTCGCCAATCGGATCTGGAAGCGCGAGAAGCGAAGGCGCTGCAGGAATCGGGCAGTACCCCAGAGCTGTCTCCTCTCAAGCAATCCTTCGGATAGGGCTGCATTCGGCCCTTCTAACCTGCTTCTTGGCTACTGCTTCTGCTGCTTCTCAATCGCTCCCGTCACATCTTTGGAGTCCGGCGTCACAGCAGGCTCAAACCTCTGCACGACATTCCCGTAGCGATCCATTAAGGTATTTTCGGAGATTGCGTATAAGCTTAGTTTGGCATATACTATTGTATATGCCACGCTGGAGTGCGTTATGGGAGCTAAGAACATGCAGCGAAAAGCCAAGCTATTCATGAATAACCGAAGTCAGGCCGTCCGCTTGCCCAAGGAGTTTCAATTCAAAACGGAGGAGGTCTTTATAAGGAAAGTGGGCAGTGACGTTGTTTTGTCGCCGCGACCCTCGGATTGGTCTTCTTATCTTGTCGAAGGCCCTGTGGCTTCATCCACTTTCATGGATGAGGTAGAAGACCTTCCCGTTCAGGAGCGAAAGTCATAATGCCGCGCTACATGCTGGACACAGACATGTGTTCCTACATCATGAAGCGCTCGGACGATGCAGTTTTGAAACGACTTCAGAAAGTTCCTGTCGACGACGTTTGCGTTTCCGTAATCACAAAGGCCGAACTCCTCTACGGTATTGAAATGTCTCCGCGACGGCAGCAGGACGAAGCTGCCCTGAGCGCGTTTTTGCGCTACGTAGAAGTTCTGGATTTCCCCGATGAGGCATCACTTCACTACGCGAAGATTCGAGCCGACTTGAAAACACGCGGCACTTTGATTGGGGCCAATGATCTGTTGATCGCGGCTCATGCCCGCAGTCTCGGTTTCACTCTAGTCACGAACAATGTCCGGGAATTCGGAAGAGTTCATGGACTAAGTTTAGAAAACTGGACTGGCCGAGTTTAAGTCTGGCTTACTTCAACTGCTTCTCAATCGCTCCCGTCACATCCTTCGAATCCGGCGTCACGGCGGGCTCAAACCGCTGCACGACATTTCCATTGCGATCGACCAGGAACTTCGTGAAGTTCCACTTGATCTCGCCGGAGATGCCAGGGGCCGTGTCCTTTGTCAGATAGGCGTACAACGGCGCCTGATCTGCGCCCTTCACCGAAATCTTCGCGTACATGGGGAACGTCACGCTGTATTTGCGTGTGCAGAAGGTTTTGATCTCTTCGTTCGTGCCCGGCTCCTGCGCGCCGAAATTGTTGGCAGGGAAGCCGAGGATGACGAATCCCTGGTCCTTGTACTTCTCGTAGATCGATTCCAGCGCGCTGTACTGTGGCGTGTATCCGCACTGGCTGGCGACATTAACCAGAAGCACGACCTTGCCTTTGTAGTCGGCCAGCGGCGCGGGTTTGCCGTCGATCGAGTTGAGAGTGAAGTTGTAAACGCCTGAAGCGGCGAAGAGAGATGTAGCCATAACGAGGAGAACTCCGTAGAGAAGAAAAGTTTGCACTCCAGCCAGTTTAAACTTCTGGTTCATAGTGACTCCGTTATTGCAGATTTTCTCACCGGGAAGATGTCTGGAGACTACGGGGCGAGCCTAGGCAAACGCAAGCCGCCAATTGTAAATTTTTGGATCAGCGTGCAGAGAACAAGAGTCTACACAGCCGGACGGGCGCCGTTTTCCTTCACGATGCGCTCGATCAGACGCATGCGCTTCGTCACCTGGGAGTGAACCACCGGCAACTCAGAAGGCTGAGAGTTGCTCACGGAGAAAAGCCCGTCGCTCACGGCATCCAAAGCGGCTGCCGAGCGTCCCAAAACCATGAGCAGATACTTCTGTGCGATAGGCCGGTCCGCGGGATGAATCAAATCCCACCACCGCCGAATCGATTCCTGCACATCGGCTTCGTTCTTCTCTCCAACTACAAGGGCATCGATTAACCGATAGACTTTGCTCTTGATCGCTTGATAGGAGACAGATATTTCTTGTGGCATAGGTCCTGGGCTCTCGTGGTGTGTACTTTTGTGCAATCAGTGAGCCAAACAGGTTTCCCCTTCCTTTCGAGCCTTTTAGCATACTTCTAGACAATGTCAACGTACTACGAATGGAATAAATCGCTGTTTAGATATGGATTATGGAAGACCGCTTCCCATCAGCGAGAGATTAGAGTGTCATTCGACTACACAAACCAGAATCAAGGTATAGCACTTACGCCTTGCGACCGTAAACGCTTCCGATCAAAACCCCTCCGCTACAACTCGACGCAGCACAGACAGGCGTTACAATGTTCCGCTCTCCTGCACATTGAGGAATTCAATACTCACCCTTTGGAGGCGAAATGAAAGTTCGGACGTGGGTTCTAGCGATATCGATTCTGATTTCGGCGGTGGCAGCAGGGCAGAGTACTGCAACTCTAAGCGCAGGCAGCAGTTCCCAAGGGAGCGGGTACAATGCCGATTCCAGCGACCGCATGTTCTTTCCCCGGGACACGTTCTGGGGTTGGGCGCAGTTGGACCTGGCGCCCCCGCACAACGAGATCGATCCTAACCTCTGTTCAGGAAACGTCGCGCAGAACGGGGGGATCAACGATCAATGCAGCATGTTCGCGCGCTATATGCTGTCAGGAATCTTGGAAGTCCGTCCATTTGGGCAAACCGTGCTGCGCCGCTTCATGGTGTTCGGAGCCCCCACGTTCTTGTTCGGTAAAACTCTGCCCAAGACACTCTATACGTGGTCGCCGGATGCAATCGGTATTGAACACTCGTGGGGAGTGGGAATCTATCTGAACAAGGGATTCGAATTTCGAGTGACACAGCACTTCTTATTCGATCGCCTCGGGGCGCGCGATAAGAACTTGGGCAGCGCCGACCTCGGCAACAACGGTCCTTGGGGGCGTTACGTGAGTCTTGGCGTGCGCAAGACCTTCGGAACACGGCGCTGGTAGGGACAACACGATTTACACGTGCTAAGCCGGAGCCGGAACGGACGGGCGCATCATACGCCGGATCAGCCAGACCACGAACGCGATCAACAATCCGAGCAGCACCAGGGGCAATCCGAAGATCAGGAAAATCCACATCGGTCCTCCGAATGTGGTCACGTCACCACCCACTGACGAAGCAGGGTCACGCCGGATTTGGCCTCCGAACACCGTGACATCGCCGCCGACTTTCACCGCTTTGTCCAGCCGGATACCTCCGCCAAATGCTGTGGCGTCGCCGCCAACTTCTCCTTGATCCTCGATAATGATCCGTCCGCCGAACACGGTCACGTCTCCGTCAACGTGCCCGCGAACTCGAATGCTGCAACCGAAGCAGGTCGCTTCGCTGACTTGCTCGTCGGGGCCGATCGTGATGTTATGCCCGGCCTGCGTGCGCTCGTGAGAGCCATCGGCGAAGGCTGCACTGGAAAGCGCTGCAATGAAGAGTAAGCATGCGCCAAGTCGCAGGTACATTGCGGAATTCATCGGGAACCTCCGGGCGAGCCGCTAGGTCAGTTTGATTCAGCAATTTTCGCACAGAAAATAATGGCACAGCGGATCAAGAATAATCTGCCGGCTGGCGCTGCCGATTCTTTATAATTAAAAGTTTTCAAAATACATAACGTGAGACTCTGATTGGCGGAGGTTGTGATGGCGGGTTCTTATAACGGCGTGGCAGTTCCGGGAGACGGAAAGAAAATTGGCTATGCCGCAGGTAAGTATGAAGTGCCAGATAATCCGATTATTCCGTTCATCGAAGGCGACGGTACTGGTCGCGATATCTGGAAGGCATCACTGCTCGTATTCAATGCGGCCGTTGAAAAGGCTTACAAAGGCAAGCGGCGCGTTGCCTGGTATGAAGTGTTCGCGGGCGAGAAGGCCAAAGCAAAATTCGACACCTGGCTGCCTGATGACACTATCGAAGCCGTTCGCGAATTCCGCGTCGCCATCAAAGGCCCGTTGACCACGCCGGTCGGCGGCGGCATTCGCTCGCTGAATGTCGCATTGCGGCAGATTCTCGATCTTTACTCCTGTGTACGCCCAGTGAAGTACTACAAAGGCGTGCCGTCACCGGTGAAGCATCCGGAGCGGATGGACGTTGTCATCTTCCGCGAGAACACTGAAGACGTCTATGCGGGTGTCGAGTGGGAGGAGGGAACTGCCGAGGCCGCGAAGCTCATCGAGTTTCTCAATAAAGACATGCTGAAGGGCGGCAAAAAGCAGATTCGCCTCGATTCTGGCGTTGGCATCAAGCCGATCTCCATCACTGGAACTAAACGTCTGGTCCGCATGGCGATTCAGCATGCGATCGAAAATGGTTTGAAGACCGTGACGCTCGTACACAAGGGCAATATCCAGAAGTTCACCGAAGGCGCTTTCCGCAAGTGGGGATACGAACTCGCCACCGAAGAATTCCGCGACAAAGTTGTTACCGAACGCGAAAGCTGGATTCTGGACAACAAAGACAAGAATCCCAGCTTGACGATCGCGCAGAATGCGGAACTGGTCGAACCTGGAATGGAGTTCGCCCCGCCCGCGTTCCGTCAGAGCGTCGAGAAAGAAGTGAAAGCCGTGCTCGATGCGATCGGCTCCAGCCACGGCAACGGCGCCTGGAAAAAGAAAATCATGATCAACGACCGCATCGCCGACTCGATCTTCCAGCAAGTCGTCACCCGTGCCGATGAGTATTCGGTGCTGGCTTGTCCCAACTTGAATGGCGATTACATTTCTGACGCCTGCGCTGCACAGGTAGGAGGACTCGGCATCGCACCCGGCGCCAACATTGGCGACGGCTATGCGATCTTTGAAGCCACTCACGGTACTGCGCCGAAATATGCTGACAAAGACGTGATCAACCCCGGCTCGGTGATCCTGTCGGGCGTCATGATGTTCCGCCATCTGGGATGGAACGAAGCTGCCGATCTTATCGAGCAAAGCATGGAGCGCACCATCGAACAGAAGAAGGTCACGTACGACTTCGAGCGCCTGATGCCGGGCGCGACTAAAGTCAAGACCAGCGAATTCGCTGGATACATGATCGAGAACATGGGCGCAGGTGTGCTGGTGTAGAGCGAGCAATTAGCAGTTAGCAATTAGCTTTTATGTGGGGACAGCCGCCCTCGGCTGTCCGCCGGGCGCAAGCCCGGCAGTTTTATCTGCCTATTGCCTATTGATTCGAAAGGACTCATCCATGCGCAAGAAAGTCACCATCGTAGGTTCCGGAAACGTGGGCGCAACGGCCGCTCATTGGATCGCCTCTAAAGAACTCGCCGACGTCGTGTTGATCGACATTATCGAAGGCGTGCCACAGGGCAAGGGACTCGACCTGCTCGAGGCCATGCCCATCGAGAAGCGCGATTCGCACATCATGGGTACCAACGACTACAAAGACACGGTGAACTCCGACATCGTCGTGATCACCGCTGGCATTCCGCGCAAGCCGGGGATGAGCCGCGACGATCTGCTGAACACGAATCACGGGATCATGAAGTCGGTTGTAGGCGAGGTCATCAAGCATTCGCCAAAAAGCATTCTGATCATCGTCTCGAACCCGCTCGATGCTATGGCCCAAGCAGCTTTTAAGCTTTGCGGATTCCCGCGCGAGCGCGTCATCGGCATGGCTGGCGTACTGGATTCTGCGCGCTTCCGCGCGTTTATTGCTGAGGAACTGAACGTCAGCGTGGAAAACGTCACTGCATTCGTCCTCGGCGGCCACGGCGACACCATGGTACCTCTACCGCGCTATTCGACGGTTGCGGGCATTCCGATTACCGAACTGATCGAGAAATCAAAGCTTGACGCAATTGTGCAGCGCACACGCGACGGCGGCGCCGAAATCGTGAAGTATCTCAAGACCGGTTCGGCATATTACGCTCCTTCAGCAGCCGCAACAGAGATGGTCGAAGCCATCCTGAAAGACAAAAAGAAAATTCTCCCCTGCGCCGCGTATCTGCAAGGCGAGTACGGCATCAACGGCCTCTACGTCGGCGTGCCTTGCAAGCTGGGAGCGAAGGGAATCGAGCAGATCATCGAAATCAAGCTGACGGCAGAAGAGAAAGCTGGCCTCGACAAGAGCGCCGCTGCGGTGAAGGAATTGTGCGGAGTGATTGGCGTCTAGCGCCGACGGACCGCCAACTGGCTGAGAAACCGGGAAGGGCACGACTTCCAGTCGTGCCAAAATCGAACCTGCTAAGAGGGAACGCGGCTTCAGCCGCTGAGGGCGACATCGCATAAGCTCCAACTCGTTCTGTTCGGGCCGAAATCGTTAAAACGCGCCTGGAGGTATAGTGGATATTCCCTAGTCGCCCAAACGAACGCTCAGTCCGCGTTTTTCGATTTCCTGTGTTGTCGCATCTAGTTTCTTTGTTTTCCGGGCATTCGCGGCCATTTCTCGCGCTGTGTTTCTCATTGAGATCGAGACATTCTCAAAAAGCACCGGACGCAGATCGTTCGCGTTGATGCAACTTGTCTTCGCAACTTCCTGTGCGCTTTCGCCAACAATCAGCTGAGTGAAGATGCCAGGAACGTAGAAAACATACCGCGCAAGCTCCTCATGATTCTCAGCGCGATAGGGTTCTACGAATGACTGCCACACAACCGTTGCCGAGTCAACGGTAATGCAAAGCGCCATGTGCTTCGGGAGATCGCCCCGTCCAAGAAGATTCAGGCGGAGCGCTTCGGTATCGTCGCGTCCAAGCTCAATCCGCGGTTTCGTTCCGTCCTTGACCCAAGAGTGCACGGCCGCTTTGTAGAAAATTCCAGCCCCGAAGTGCATGAGCTTGGGAACGTCAATCTCCGGATTTGTGGCAGTGGAGTAGAGCTTTAAACTACCTGTTTGTGAAATCGGAGATTGCTTCGTTAACCGCTCGCGTAAGGGGAAAGGCCCACCCAGCGTAGGGAGAAGTGGCATAATCCAGCTTTCACCCTCACGGTTAAGGAGTTGCTCGCACCAGCCGCAGAAGAGCGGATGTTTTGTTTGCTTGGATGTGGGATAGATAGCCTCTCCGGAAAAGCGGACGGGTTCGTATTCGTCGGTTCGCATCAACCCATAAAGAGCGGCGGGCATGAAGTGGCTTTCGCGAAGATCCGTGTCGGAGATGAGGCACATCGGACAGGTTCCCTTTTTCATTTTTCCTTCAGCCGGGTTACCCTGCATCCCATAAGATTGACCATGGTCATTGACCATAGTATGATTTTAACATGAAAGAAATCGCAATTTCCGTGTTCAAGGCCAAATGTCTGGGCATCCTCGAAGAAGTTCGGAAGACGCGTCGGCCCATTCGGGTCACCCGTTTCGGTAAGCCGGTGGCCGAAGTGATCCCGCCATCTCCAGAGCAAACTAGCAGCAGGCGCTTAGGCTCCGGGGCCGGAACCGCACAAATCCTGGGAGACATCGTCGGGCCGACCGGCAGTCTCGATGACTGGGATGCCTGGCGGGAATGAAATACCTTCTCGACACTCACATCTGGTTTTGGAGTTTTATCGAAGCCAGCCGCCTTTCGAGCCGGGTTGCGCGGACTCTTGCCGATTCGCAAAACGAGTTATGGCTTTCACCGGTTAGCGTGTGGGAGCTAACCATTCTGAGCCGCAAAGGACGATTCCAGGTGCGGCCAGACATCTCCACTTGGGTCAAAAAATCGATGTCGGACTTACAACTCATCGAAGCGCCACTCACAATCGACGTGGCGCTCGCGATCCCTTCCATTAACTTCTCGCATGGCGACCCCGCCGATCAGTTCCTGGCAGCCACGGCGAAGGTCTTTGATCTGACTCTAATTACCGCCGATGATCATTTGCTGAAACTATCCGGAATTCGTGTGCTGGCTAACCGCTAACGGCAGCTCCGAACTTTTCCACAGCAACAGGATGCATCCTGTGACGAACAACCTTTACTGAGAAATCAGAACCTGCAAACTGGAAGCATGCATGCGAGCACGCTCAACGGTTCAACCGCCCCGAGAAAAATTTTTCGCGCTAAATCCTTTGTGCGAAATATTTTGCGAGTAAGTCGCGTGGCTTCAAGATTTTGCCCATATCAAGACCCATATCTCGGTGCGCAAGTACTTGAATCCCAAGATTTTAAATAAAACGATATGAAAAAAATTAAGAGATATGTACCGAGCCACAACGTCTATCAGCGAGCACTCACACCTTCTCGATTCCCACCTTCTTCAGCACTACATCTTTGTTTGGCCGGTCATTCCTCCCGCGCGGAACCGCCGTGATCTTGTTCACCACGTCCTGACCTTCAACCACTTCGCCAAAGATGGTGTGCTTGCCCGTCAGCCACGTAGTGGCCGCAACGGTGATGAAGAACTGCGAGCCGTTCGTGTTCGGGCCGGCGTTGGCCATAGCCAGCTTTCCCGGTTTATCGAACTTGTGCGGTGAACCTCTGGTCTCGTCTTCGAACTGATAGCCCGGGCCGCCCATGCCGGTGCCTTGCGGGTCTCCGCCCTGAATCATGAAGTCGGGGATCACGCGGTGGAAAATCGTTCCGTCATAGAGCCGGTCGTTCGATTTCTTGCCGGTCGAGGGATGCTTCCACTCGCGCTTGCCTTCGGCAAGCTCAACGAAATTAGCTACAGTCTTGGGCGCGTCTTTCTCAAACAGACGGCAAACGATGGTTCCTTCGCTGGTTTCAAACGTGGCATAAGTTCCGGGTTGGCGAGTCATGGGATTCCTTTCTGATTTTTCGTGCCGTTTATAAACTCATGTGGGGACAGCCGCCCTCGGCTGTCCGCCGGGCGAAGCCCGGCAAGTCGCGTGCATCAGTTGGAACTAGGTGCAGCCTTCGGCGTGGTCGTCGCGGGCTTCTTTACGGTTGTTCCTGCCGGTTTAGGTTTCCCAATACCTGTGATCGTGATGTGATTAATTTTCACCGGACGAAACGGTTTGTCGTTGCTCGGGTCAGTGGCCATGCGAGCAATCTGCTTCACTAACTCCACCGCAGCATCATCGCACTGGCCGAAAATCGTGTAGTGGCCATTCAAGATGGTTGCCTGCTGCCCATTGAAGGCGATCTCGGTAATGAAAAACTGCGAAGTATTCGTGCCAGGGCCGGCGTTGGCGTAAGCCAGACGCCCCGGCTGGCTAAACAGCAAATCAGTGGACGTTTCGTTCTTGAACGGTTTTACAGGATCTGGCCCCGAACCCGTGCCCGCTGGATCTCCACCCTGAATCATGAAGTTGGGAATCACGCGATGGAAAATTGTGCCATCGTAAAGCGGCACTCCGTGCTTGGTTACGCCGCTAGCATTTTTCCAGTCCTTCGTACCGGTCGCAAGCCCGATGAAGTTCTCAACGCCGATCGGTGCCTTGTCGGGGAACAGCGTGCAGTTTAGCTTGCCGGCAGTTGTATCGATGATGGCGGTGGGCGCTGGCTTCGCCGCCGGCGCAGCTTGGCTGCCAGCAGTGGATTGCGCTAACGCCGCCACTGTCGTCATCGAGACTAGTAGGAATATTGCAAATCGCCTACGCATGGGTGCTCCTTGAAAGAAGGGATGTTGGCTGATTGTGAGCAAGCTGGCATTGTACGACAGCGAGGGCCATCGTTTCCTCATAGAGAGCCGTCAGGTAATGCCTCCATTGGCACTTTGTACTTTTGTCTTTGCGTTCTTTGCGAACAGCCTCTTCGCGATCTTTGCGGTAAAAAGTATTTGATCGTAAAGGGCGCTAAGATTTCGCAAAGCTCGCAAAGTGAATCCGCAACCCCGAAAGCAAACTGAGATAGTACCGAGACGTCGAATATGTTTACACGCGATTTTACTTGGAAGGCGTGACTTGCATTTCGTGGCTGATGCGTTCCACTTCGCCAAACACTCGCAGCAGGTTGCCGCCCAGTATCTTTCGAATGTCGCTCGCGCTATAGCCGCGGTCGATTAGGGCCTGCGTGATCTTCGGCAAATCGGCGGCCGAGTCGATTCCTTGCGGCGTCGCCCCGCTTACGCCGTCGAAATCGGAACCCAGGCCCACGTGATCGACTCCGGCAACTTTCGCGATGTGGTCGATGTGGTCAATGAGTGATTTCAGCGGCGGGCGGGGAATCTTCGCCATCCACTCACGCTCGATGCGATCTTCGTCGACATAGGTGACCGCTTTGCCCTGGGCCTTCATTTCATCGACATATTTCTGCACCGCGGCAGCCTGATCTTTTCGCTGTGCATTCACGGCATTCAAGAAATTCTGGTCATCAAAGCCGTTGAAAAAATTGACCTGCACCACGCCGCCATTTTTGGCCACGGCGCGCAGCATATCGTCGGTCATATTGCGCGGAGCGTCGACCAGCGCCCGCGCTGACGAATGCGACGCGATGACCGGCGCTTTCGTAGTGGCGATTGCGTCCCAGAATGTTTTATCAGCGACGTGCGAAATGTCGACCATCATGCCGAGCCGGTTCATTTCCACAACGACCTGCTTGCCGAAATCAGTCAGCCCGTTGTGATGCTGAACTTTGGGATCGTCGATATCGCCCGAAGAGTCTGCCCATTCGTTTGTGTTCGACCACGAGAGCGTCATGTAACGCACGCCTAGGCGATAGTAATCGCGCAGCAAGTGAATGTCGTTCTCGATCGAGTGCCCGCCCTCGATGCCCATCAGCGCAGCAAGTTTATGTTTGCGGTGTGCCCGTTCGATATCGATGACAGAAAAGGCCATCATCATCCGATCCGGATGCCGTGCCGCCTGCTCGTAGACGGAATCGATCAGATCAAACGTGTGCTGGGCAAAATGGCCGCGGTTGGTCTCCGGTTCCACCCAGATGGAAAAGAACTCCGCGCTCAGATTTCCCCGGCGTGCCTTGTCGAGGCTGATGTGGCCGATATCATTTGGATCGATCGATCCAATGTCGAAGCCTTCGTCGAGAAAGCGCTGTGGCGTGTCGGCGTGGGTGTCGACGATGATCGCTGAGTTCTGGATCTCCAGAGCACGCTTGCTCACAGCCGTGTCAGAAGTGCTCGAAGGTGGCGTAGCGGTTTGGGCGGCAGCGATGGATGTGAGCAGCGCGAAAACGATCAGAGATGTTTTCATAGGTAATGCCCCTACGTCATGTCAGGGCAGGTTCTCGATTGTATAGATATGGAACATGGCGTACAAAATCGATCGTCGCGAGACGATCATCGAATCACGGTGAGCACCTGCTCGACACAAGTCTCGAGCGGCTTGTCAGTATCGATTACGGTCTTCGCATGAGTGATCGCCTCGAAGCGCGATTTCACTTCAAGATAAAGTTCAAAATTTCGATTTCCAGCTGGATGCGCACCACTCGCCAAGTCTCCTTCAAGGCGGCGTCTGGCAGTCTCTTCCGAGCACACACATTCCAGAATCCGCCAAGGCTGGTGCCGGGAAGTAGCTGCCGCGAGCACATTGTCAATCTGATAGCGTCGCGAGAATGTACGACCATCAAGGAAAATCAGGCGCGACGGATTTCGCTGCAAAAGATATCCGGCCGTTCTGAGCATCAACTCCAGACAGAAATCATCCTGCCACGAAGAGTATTCAATCTCGTCGGGCGTGAACACCGCGTGACGAATTTCGTCCTTACTCAATACCCGGCCGGAAGTGCGTGCAGCCAGTTCACGGGCAAGCGTGGTCTTTCCACAGCCGGGCAAGCCAGCCATCAGAACAATCATGGGTATCATTAGAGCAGAAATTTTGCTGCATTCTTAGGAGGCGTAATGCCATTAGTGCGTATTTCTCTGCGCGAAGGAAAGTCAGAGCAGTACCGAAGAGCTTTGGGAGACGGCGTTCATCAGGCAATGATCGAGGCGATCGACGCTCCAGCGCAAGACCGGTTTCAGATCATCACCGAGCACTCGGCCAACGATCTGATCTACGATCTCAGTTATCTTGGAATCGACCGCAGCGACGATATCGTGATGGTGCAGATCACACTCTCAGCCGGACGCAAACCTGGCCAGAAACGAAAGCTGTTTCAACGCATCGTAGAGCTTTTAGCGAAAAATCCCGGCGTGCGTCCGCAGGACCTCATGATCAACCTCGTAGAAACTGCGTGGGAGAATTGGTCGTTTGGAAATGGAGAAGCGCAGTACACAAAATAATCCCGGCTGAGGCATATATTCTCGACTAATCGAGTTTGCACATCCGTTGTTGCGCAACGCTCGCGCCGGTGACTCCGAAGTAGGATTTTCTTTTGCGGCCTTTGCGAGTCCTTGGCGTACTTCGTGGTCCTAAGATTTTTTACCGCTAAGATCGCGAAGGAATGCCGCAAAGAACGCCAAGAAATACGGTCAAGGTTTCTCTAAAAAGTCGACTATTTTTCGTCAAAAGCCCTCTCATTCCGTGTTAACTTTTTGTTTAGGGGGCCGTAGCTCAATTGGATAGAGCAAGAGTTTCCTAAACTCTAGGTTGGCGGTTCAATTCCGCCCGGTCCCTCCAGTTTCCTAGAGCTATCTGAACATTTTGGGAAGGGCACGCTTCCAGCCGTGTCGCCAATACTCACAAGAAATGCGTGCTTTAGCCGCTGAGGGAATGCGTAGTTCAACTCATTCGTAGATGGCTGTCTAGATTTTGCAGCTTCTCTTCAGTGCTTCAGCGACAAGTCATCCAGAGCAAGATTCAGCTCCAGCACGTTGACCCGCGGCTCGCCGAGCAATCCAAGATCGCGCTGACGGGTGTGCTTCTGCACCATCTCGCGGACCGCAGACTCGGAAAGCACACGTTCGCGTGCCACGCGAGGAATCTGAAATTCCGCCGCTGCCGGCGAAATCTCAGGGTCCAAGCCAGAAGCCGAGGTCGTAATCAAATCCGCAGGGATCGGTTGCGCTGGATTTTCCTCATGCAGACTTTTGGCATCGGCAGCAACACGGTCGATGAGCTTTTGATTCGTCGGCGCGAGATTTGTTCCACCGGAGTTCGCAGCATCGTATCCAGTCCCTGCAGCTGAAGGTCGCGGATGAAAATATTTCGCCCCAGTAAACGGCTGAGCGATAATGCGCGATCCAATCGTCACTCCATTGCGCGAAATAATCTGCCCATTCGCCTTATCCCGGAAAAGAACCTGCGCCAGTCCGGTAATCACCAGCGGATAAATCAACCCCAGCAAAATTGTCGTCGCGACGGTCATCAACAGGGAAGTGATGAGATGTTTTTTCATAACGTCCTCAAGCCAGATGTATGGCGGTGATCAGCACGTCGATGATCTTGATACCGGCAAACGGCACGATCAATCCGCCGGCTCCGTATATAAACAAATTGCGCCGCAGCAGAGCCTCCGCATTCATCGCGCGATACTTCACGCCGCGCAACGCCAGTGGAATCAACACAATGATGATCAGCGCATTAAAAATTACCGCAGAAAGTACCGCCGACTCCGGCGTCTTCAGACGCATGATATTCAGTGCATTAAGCACTGGAAAAGTCGCGGCGAACATCGCGGGGATGATCGCGAAGTACTTCGCCACGTCATTCGCAATCGAAAATGTCGTTAGCGCACCGCGCGTCATAAGAAGCTGCTTTCCGATTTCGACAACCTCAATCAATTTGGTCGGATTCGAGTCGAGATCAACCATGTTTCCTGCTTCTTTAGCCGCCTGAGTGCCTGTATTCATCGCGACGCCAACATCGGCCTGTGCCAGCGCCGGAGCATCGTTCGTGCCATCACCGGTCATGGCAACGAGCTTTCCTCCAGCTTGCTCGCTGCGAATGAGCTTGAGTTTGTCCTCGGGAGTGGCTTGTGCGAGAAAATCGTCGACACCTGCTTCACGTGCAATGGCCGCTGCGGTCAGAGGATTATCCCCGGTGATCATCACGGTGCGAATGCCCATGGCCCGGAGTTGTGCAAAGCGATCGCGAATTCCGCCTTTAACGACATCTTTGAGATGAATTACGCCCATCGCCTGCCGGTTCTGCGCGACCACCAGGGGCGTTCCCCCGGAAGAAGCGATGCGCTCCACTGTCGCGCGAACCTCCGGCGGCATCGCGCCGTTGTTCTGTTCCAGATAATTCGCGATTGCTTCCGCTGCGCCTTTGCGGACTTGGCGTCCATCCAGGTTCACGCCCGACATGCGCGTCTGTGCGGTGAATGGAATGAACTCCGCCTCGTGCGTAGCAAACTCGCGTCCGCGCAGCTTGTACTTCTCTTTCGCCAGCACAACAATCGAGCGCCCCTCCGGAGTCTCATCGGCCAAGGACGAAAGCTGCGCAGCATCCGCCATATCGGCTTCCGATACTCCCGGAGCGGGAAGAAATTCAGTCGCCTGCCGGTTGCCAAACGTGATCGTCCCCGTCTTGTCGAGCAGCAGCGTATTTACATCGCCCGCCGCTTCGACTGCACGACCTGACATCGCCAGCACATTGTGCTGCACCAGCCGGTCCATGCCCGCGATGCCGATCGCTGAGAGTAGACCGCCAATCGTGGTCGGAATCAGACAAACCAGCAGCGATACCAGCACGAAAACGGTCTGCGGAGATCCGGAATAAATCGCGAATGGCTGCAGCGTCACCACCGCAAGCAAAAATATGATGGTCAGTCCCGCCAGCAGAATGTTGAGGGCAATTTCATTCGGCGTTTTTTGCCGCGCCGCACCCTCAACCAGCGCGATCATGCGGTCGAGAAATGTTTCGCCGGGATTTGAGGTGATTTTCACCTTGATGTAATCGCTGAGAACCCGCGTGCCACCAGTGACCGCCGATCGATCTCCGCCCGCCTCACGAATTACTGGCGCAGACTCGCCGGTGATCGCCGACTCATCCACCGACGCCACACCCTCGACAATTTCTCCATCGCCCGGAATGAGTTCGCCTGCGGCAACAGAGCAAAAGTCGCCCGCACGCAGCTTCGCGCTGGCAACCTGCTCCACCTTGCCATTGCAATCAATACGATTGGCCATGGTTTCCGACCGCGCCTTCCGCAGCGTCTCGGCTTGCGCCTTGCCGCGACCCTCCGCCATCGCCTCGGCAAAGTTGGCAAACAGGACTGTGAACCATAGCCACAGCGTGATCTGCAGGTTGAAGCGGAACGCCTCGTGTAGATGCAACAGCAAGAGAATCGTAGTGATAACGCTGCCGATCTCAACCACAAACATGACTGGATTCCCCATCATGTTGCGCGGGTTCAGCTTCACCAGCGAACTCCATGCCGCGTCGCGAACCAGATTCACATCCCAAACGGATTTTCGAGGACTTGCCATAAATTTTCTAGAACGTTTTCCCTATGTGCAATAACAGATGCTCAAGAATCGGCCCCAAACTCAATGCCGGAAAGAACGTCAGCGCGCCGAGAATCAAGATCACGCTGATCAAGAGCAACGTGAACAACGGTGTCGTGACAGGAAATGTCCCTAGTGATGGCGGCACGTATTTCTTCTGCGCCAGATTTCCGGCGATCGCCAGCATTGGAATGATCATTAGGAAACGCCCAACCAGCGTGGTGATCCCAGTGGCCGCGTCATACCACAGCGTATTGACCGTGAGCCCGCCAAACGCCGAGCCGTTATTGCCCGCCGACGATGTGAACGCATAAAGAATCTGGCTCAGTCCATGCGGTCCTGGATTCGAAATCCCGGTAGTCCCAAACCCTTTGACCACCGAAATCCCTGTCAGCGTGAGAATGACGAGAGGGAAGACCAGCGACACGAGCATCGCCATCTTCACGTCATAGGCTTCGATCTTTTTGCCAAGATATTCCGGCGTTCGCCCTACCATCAGCCCCGCGATGAATACCGCGAGCACGATGTAAACCAGAATCCCGTACATCCCCGACCCGACGCCGCCAAAAATAACTTCACTCAGCATGATGTTCACCAGCGGCACCAGGCCGCCGAGCGGCGTGAACGAGTCATGCCATCCGTTGATCGCCCCGCAACTCGCATCAGTGGTGACAGTGGCGAATAGAGCCGAGTTCGCAATGCCGAATCGCGTCTCTTTGCCTTCCATGTTTCCGCCCGGCTGCAAATTCGTAGCACGCTGCGCCACGCTCGCCGGATAAAGCGGATTACCTTGCGCCTCCGCCCAGTAGGCCACGGTCACGCCAACAAAAAACAGAATCGCCATCGCAGCCCAGACCGCCCATCCGTGCGCGCTGGAACCTGTCATGCGGCCAAGAGTGTAAGTCAGCCCAGAGCCGATGGCGAAAATTGCGAACATCTCGATCAGATTTGACAGCGGTGTGGGATTCTCAAACGGATGTGCGCTATTCGCGTTAAAAAAACCGCCGCCGTTTGTACCCCACTCTTTAATGATTTCCTGCGATGCCACTGGTCCTTGCGCGATCGTCTGTGTCGTGACCGTGTCCGTCACGGGTTTGCCTGTGGCATCTACAACTGGCTTGCCGTCGATGCCTACTCGCTGCACCTGCTGCGGTTCGACCAATTTCACTGTGTCGTAAGGCTTGAGGTTCTGCACCACTCCTTGGGACACCAGCACTAAAGACCCCACCACGCAAAATGGCAGAAGCACCCAAAGACAGCAGCGCACAAAATCGACCCAGAAATTTCCGATCGTTTTGGTCTGTCTGCGCGCAATGCCACGGATGAAAGCGATAGCTAGCACGATTCCAGTCGCTGCCGAAGCGAAATTGTGAAACGCCAGGCCCGCCATCTGGGTGAAGTAACTCATCGTTGTTTCGCCCGAATAGGCCTGCCAGTTCGTATTCGTGGTGAATGACGCCGCAGTATTAAAGGCCAGATGCGCCGGGTTGACTGCTACAAAATGCTGCGGATTGAAAGGCAATACTCTCTGAATCCGCTGGATCAAATACAGCACCAGCATCGACACGCCGCTGAAGATCAACATCGCCGTCGCGTATTCCACCCATCCCATCGCATGGGCTTCGTCGACCCCGGTGACGCGATAGAGCAAACGCTCGATCGGCCGCAGCACCGGATCAAGAAACGTCCGCTCACCCGCGAACACCCGCGTCATGAAGATCCCAAGCGGCTTGGTGACGGCGAGGACCAGCGCCATAAATACAAGAATCTGCAGCCATCCGTTAAGCGTCATAGCAGAGCACCCACGTCAAAACTTTTCCGGACGCAGCAACGCGTAGAACAAATACACCATCGTTGCCGCGCAGATAATGAGCATGATCAAAGACTGTGTGTCCATGACGTCCTTTCACTTCACGCGATCGCAGAAGTGCACGTAGGCAATCGCACTCGCAAAAAATGCGACCGTAACCGCGATCCAAAGAAGATCCTGCATGCTGTTCTCCGCTCTAAAACTTAACCAGGATCGCCATCGTAGCCCGGTCTTCCGTTTTACGCAGATCGGGCTGGAAGCCTGATACGGCCACGCTGGGAGTACCGGTGTTTCCTCCCTGTGGCGTAATTCCGCCGGGCCCAGTCCAGTACGGCACATTCGCGTGGCGATGATTGAACTCCCAGCGGAACGTGATGTACTGGCTGGGCATGTAGTCGTATGTTCCCGAAATGTCCCATGCCTTGAATGGATCGCCGGGATTTTCGGTGAAATAGGGCGTACCCGAAGTCGCAGTTGCGCCATTGATCGGTGGTAGCAACACTAGATAGCGCCCAGGATTGTTGATCTTTCCCCCGCCGATTGTGATCGCGTAGCGGTCCTTCTTGAACCAGGTTCGGTCGTAGAGCATGTAACCAAGGAAACTTTGCTTAAAGTCGATTCCCCCAGGATTGTTCTTGTTTCGTTTATTCGTCGTGCAATTCACACCGCCGCCCGTTTCGCATCCCATATCGCCGGTGAACGTAAAGGCCATCTTGTCGACAAAGCGTTCCGGATGGTCGTAGTACTTCACCTCAATGCTGTTGTCGGTATGCAAGCGCGTGCGGTTGGGAATGCCTAGCGCGTCAGCACCTACGCCGTAATTATTCGAGAGCATGGAAATCCAGCTATTCGGCCGATACAAAACCTGACCACCGAGTCCTAGCCGTCCATTGAATCGCGCATACGACTGCCAGCCGTTGATGATCCACGGCTCGATCTTCAATTTCGCTGTCGGGAAGACCTGAATTCGCATTCCGGTGAAAAACCACGGCGTGTTCGACGATACGTATGAGGGCTGATAGGCCCAGTTGTCGAAGTTGTAATAGCTGAACAGCCCGACATACGACATGAAGATTCCGGCATCCACATTCACGCCGTGCAGCGCGTCCCAGTGATATCCACCGTAGGCTTCAGATACATACCGGTAAGCATCGGCCAGATTCCACTGCCCGCGCGAGTAACTAGAGTCATTGCGAGGCGTCGTCTCCGAGTACATGCCGAACTGAGTCATTAATCGTGCGCGCACATGGTCGTAGTGAAAGTCGCCACCTACCCCGAGCTGTGTGAGCCCCACTTCGTTCGAGCGGAAAACCTCGCTCGATCCGCCAATCGAATCGTCTTTGGGATGGTTGAAGTCGTAGGTGTAGTCCACGTCGGCGCGGATTTCGGGGGTAAAAAACTTGGAGTCAAACGCAGCTTCTTTGGTCCGCGGGTTGCCGTTCAGCCAGCTCCAGTCGGCAAAGGCAAACGGCTCGGCAGGCGGTTGTTTTTCCGGTGCGGCAGCTTGTGCAGGGGAGGGCGTCGGTGCGGCATTGACCGTGGCGAATGACTCCGCCGCAACGGCGGGAACTGGCGACGTGCTCACCGGAATATGTGCGCTGCCATTCTCAGTGGCTTCAGGTTGCGTCAGTCCGTTGCGCTCTCTGAGCTGAGCTTCCAGTTGTTCAATGCGCTTCTTCATCGCTGCGAGCTCGGCCAAGATCTCTTGTTGAGCAGGTTGTTCGGCCTTTACGCCCGCTCCATCTGCGGGAGCATTCCCTGCAGACGGACCGCTTGTCGCCTGTTGACTGCGAAGGGGGATGGTGAGTCCAGCCATCGCGAGCAACACAACAGCGATTCTTCCACCAATCTTTTCCGCAATGTTGCGCTTCTGACTCTGAAGATTCATCACAATAAGTTCTCCTCGTCGACGGGGCGGATTGAACTTTGCCATATGTCCCTTCCAAGGCTGGGGCGCTGCCATCATTCCATCTCTTACGAAAGCCAGCAGGACGCGCAGCAGAAACGTAACTGCACCGACGCACAGCACTGCAAGCGTGACTTTCATAATTTTCGGGATGCGCCCGTTTGGAAAGGAATATAAACCTAGTGGATCACGCTACCCATAAAGTCTGGCTTAAGAATTCATAAAGAATTCGTAAAGGGACCCGGAAAGATACTGTGATCCGTGTTCCACCTAGGAACGGATCGCCTTTCGGCGCCTCAGCAGCCCCACTCTGCTTCGCCCGGCTGAGCAAAATACGGGCGGCTCTCGTCTCTGTGCGCAGATGACGTCGCCAGTTCCAGCAGAGCCAGACGAGCCGCAGCCACCATCAATTTGCGCTCCTGCTGTGGAGTGCGATCCCACGCCGATGCTGCCTCTTGATTCGAACAATCGAAATCGTGCGCCAGTGCACCGCGATAATGATGAAACAGCCTGGCCAATTCTTCCGCTGACACATCTTCAATGGACCACATAAATTCTTAGCCTTTCTGGGATTTCTCCAACACATGAAGGATTAGATATTCAGGGGCGTAAAGATTGAATAAAGAGTTCGTAGAATGTTTGTAAGCGGAATCTAGATTGAAAGGAATCTAGGTCGGGGGTAGTCCGGATTGTGTTTATCTAGGTGACTTGTGCTACTTCGCCCGGCTCAAATCGGTAACCGACCCAAGGCTCGGTCATAATGTAGCGCGGTGACGATGCGTCGGTCTCGAGTTTCTTTCGCAACTGCCCAACAAACACACGCAGATACTCTACCTGCTCGGTGCTCTGCCCACCCCAGATCGCGCCTAACAGCGTGCGGTGATGAACAACCTTGCCCGGACGCCGCGCGAGATACACAAGAAGATCAAATTCTTTCGGAGTAAGCCGTACTTCGCGATTACGTACAAAAACTTTATGCGCAGCTGTATCAATACGAAAGTCGCCGATCTCAATCACGGTGTCGGCTTCACTCTCCGCTGGCACACGGCGAAGATTCGCCCGCACTCTGGCCAGTAGCTCATTCATCCCGAATGGCTTGGTCACGTAGTCGTCCGCGCCGGCATCAAGGGCCTCAACTTTCTGCTGCTCTTTGTCACGCACGGAGAGAACCAGGATCGGCACCTGTGAAACCGCGCGCACTCTGCGGGTAAGCTGTACGCCATCAACCGATGGCATCGACAAATCGGTGATGATCATGTTCGGCGACCAATCTTTCATGATTTCCAGCGCCATCTCGCCGCTGTTCGCGACGCGAATGTCATATCCCTGTGCAGAAAGGCTTGTGCGCAGCACGCGGGTAATCTGCGGTTCATCGTCCACGACGAGAATGTGCAACGGGTCCGCCATCAGCGAGCCTCCTGCGTCACAATGTGTACATCCACCGAAGGCGAGTCGCGCAGAAATCGCTGAATCGCCGACAAGTAGAGGTACCGCTGCCACCCGGTGCGTGCCGACCGGCCAAAGATCACCTGCGTAATATGATGCTCACGAACAAATTGTGCTACACCATCCGCAACGCTTCGCCCTGAAGCCCGCACTACGCGCGCTCCAAGGTTGTCGGCAAAGCGAATGTTTTCTGCAAGGGTCTTTTGATCTTCGGGTTGCGTGTCGCGGCCCACATCAATGTACAGAACGTACAACTCACCGCCCATCGCCTGCGCCATCCGCGAACCACGCGCAATCAAATACTGCGCCGCAGGATTCGAACTGATACAAACGCCGATGCGTTCGCGCACGGTGTACGCTTGTTGCGTCGCGTCTTTTTCCAGAAAAGCATCCAGGCTGCGATCTACAACGCCTGTTACCTGACGCAGCGCTAACTCGCGCAACGCAATCAGATTCCCCGGCCGAAAAAAATGCGAGAGCGCTCGCTGCGCGCGGTCGACGGGGTAAATATCACCGCGCTCCATGCGCTTCTGCAGCGCCTGCGGCGTCAGATCTGCCAGCACGATTTCGTCCACACGCTGCATCACCCAGTCGGGAACTGTTTCTCGAACCTGGATTCCTGTTATCTGCTGTACGGTGGGACCAAGGCTCTCGACATGCTGTACGTTCATTGTCGAGAGCACGTCAATCTTGGCGTCGAGCAACTCAATCACATCCTCGTAACGCTTGGCATGTTTGCTGCCTTCGATGTTGGTATGCGCAAGTTCGTCAACAAGCACGACAGCGGGCTTGCGTGCAAGAATGGCATCCACGTCCATCTCGTCAAAAGTCGTGCCTTTGTATTCGAGTTTGTGGGAAGGAATGCGGTCGAGCTTAGCCGCCAACTCAGCCGTAGCTTTGCGTCCGTGACTTTCGACCACGCCTACAAGCACATCCTCGCCGCGGCTGGCGCGCCGAATGGCTTCGCTCAGCATGCTATAGGTTTTGCCGACGCCTGGGGCATAACCGAGGAACAATTTAAAAATGCCGCGGGCTTTTTCTTCCGGGGATACTTCGCTCAGCCACTCCTCGGGCGTCTTCGCCATCGCAGCTATTGTCTTTCGCAACCTTGGATTTGTCACCTCCATCGTACAATGCGGGTGTGAAAGTCGGAGCACAGACGCAAGCTGCGCGCTATGCGGTCGTGATCGCCGCTATCGCTGCGATTACCGCTGTCGACTTTCGGCTGCACGTTAACCCCACGACCGTTGCGCTGATGTTTCTGGTCGCCGTACTGATGGTTTCCGCTTATTGGGGTCTGCGCTACGCGCTGGTGCTCGCTGTGGGAGCCACCGCCGCATTCAATTTTTTCTTTCTGCCTCCTATCGGAACGTTTACTATCGCCGACCCACAAAATTGGGTCGCATTATTCGCCTTCCTCGTCACCGCACTCGTCGCCAGCAACCTCGCGGAACGGGCGCGCAGCGAGGCTGAAGGAGCACAGCAACGCCGCCGCGAAGTAGAGCGCCTTTACGGACTCAGCCAACGACTGCTGGCTTCGGAGAATGTTCTTGAACTTCTAAACGCCCTGCCGAGTTATGTGCAAGAGGTCTTCTCCGTAGGCAGCGTCGCGGTGATGGCGGCGGATCACGCGTCCGTTTATCGTTCCTCGCTTGACGCCAAGTTTGATGAGACTGTGCTGCGCTCGACTTTGTTGCGCGGCGAGCCCATCACTCAGGCAGGAGTTTCGTACGTGCCGCTGCGACTTGGAATGCGCACAGTCGGCGCTCTCGCTGTCACGGGAGACGAGCTTTCGCGCGAAACACTCGACGCACTCGGGAGTCTGGCCGGACTTGCCATCGAGCGCGCACGAGCACTCGAAGCGCTGAGCAAGCATCGCGCTGAGCAAGAGCACGAACGCCTGCGCTCCGCCTTGCTCGATTCCGTTACCCACGAATTTCGCACTCCCCTGACATCGATCAAGGCCAGCGTGACCACACTGTTGTCAGGAGGCAAGCTTGACGATCCCGGGAGAAGGGAATTGCTGACCGTCATCGATGAAGAAACCGACCGCCTCAACCGCCTCGTCGGCGAAGCCGCAGAAATGGCGCAACTTGATGCCGGCATGTTCAAACTCGATCTGCAGCCGCACTTCATCAGCGAGGCAATCGAGCCTGCAATACAAGACGCGAAGCAGTCGCTGGAAAATCATCTTGTAGAAGTCTCGCCCTCTGACGATAGTCTTCCCAAAGTGCGGATCGATCTCCAGCGCATCCGGGAGGTCATCATGCATCTCCTCGAAAATGCTGGCAAATACTCGCAGCCCGGGCAGCCGATCAAGGTCACCAGCGAACTAAACGGCAATTGGCTGGTTATCAGTATTGCCGACCGCGGCCCCGGTATCGATTCCTTCGAGCAGTCGCTGATTTTTGAGAAGTTTTATCGAGGACAGCATCAGCGCTACACAGCACCTGGAACCGGCATGGGCCTAGCCATCGCGAAAGTAATCGTCGAAGCTCACGGCGGGACAATCGGCGTCGTTAGCCAGCTAGGAAGCGGCTCGGTATTTTCTTTTACCCTGCCGATCGACAAAACCTTCAAACCTCAAACCGTTCGCGAACCGCAATAATTAGACCGTCGGAATTCTCTGCAGTCCAGACAATAGTCCGGACTACGCTACAATCATTTGCATTTCATAATCGAACCCAACAGCTCTATAGCAGCGGGTGAAAACAACATGACGGCTGAAAGTGCGGCAGTGACGAATACGCTCGACAACACGAAGGTTTTCTACAATCGCTTCCTTCTCGTGGTAGCTGGCCTGGGAGGTCTGCTCTATGGCGTTGACGTCGGCATCATCGCCGGAGCATTGCCTTACCTTCAAGACACTTCTGGTTTGAACGCAGGGCAACTCTCGATTGTCGTCGCTGCGGTATTGTTGGGCAGCGTCATCTCTACGCTATTCGCTGGCCTCCTTGCCGACTGGATGGGCCGCAAAAACATGATGACGCTGAGCGGGATCATGTTTGTCATCAGTATCCCCATGATCGCACTCGCCCCCGGCTATGGGCCGCTGGTTTTCGGTCGCTTGCTGCAAGGAGTGAGTGGCGGATTTATCGGTGTGGTCGTTCCGCTGTATCTGGCCGAGTGCCTCCCTGCGTCAGATCGGGGCAAAGGCACCGGCGTTTTCCAATGGCTACTGACGCTAGGAATTTTCGCTGCAGCTATCGTGGGATTTTACTTCAGCATTCGCGTGGATCAGGTGGCAAAGCTTGGCGACGTCAACCAACTTTTCCATTTCGAGGATCACGCTTGGCGTGGAATCTTTTGGGTATCGCTACCACCGGGAATCTTGTTTGTGCTTGGCAGTTTCATGGTGGCGGAATCGCCGCGCTGGCTGCTCAAGCGGGGCAAGTCGGAAGCCGCGCACGTAGCCCTATTACGTTCCCGCACCACTGAGCAGGCTAACCTCGAATTGCGCGAGATACAGGAAGCTACCACGGCGGAACAAACAAGCGTAGCTTCTGCAAAACAAGGGGCCAAAGAATCTCTGCTGCGCCGCAAATACGTGATCCCGTTCATTCTCGCCTGCATCATTCTCGCCTGCAATCAAGCGACCGGGATCAACTCCATCATTGCCTACAACACCAATATCCTTCTGCAGAGTGGGCTTTCCGATTATTACGCGCATCTAGGATATGTTTTGTTTACTGGAGTCAATTTTCTCGTAACACTCGGCGCCGTCGCATTGGTCGATCGCAAAGGACGCAAGTTTCTGCTCGGTGTGGGCACGGCCGGCATCATTTTTTCTCTTCTTTGGACGGGCGTGTTGTTCGCTAAAGCCGAAAAGCAGAGGGTTGAAGCCAAAGACGCCGTGCAAGTGATGGTCGGCCCGGATCAGAAACTATCGTTTCGCTACGACATCGACACATCGGCTAAGTTGACGGCAAAACCCGGACCCACCTCACTTGTCGTGATCTACTCTTATGGGGATTTTCGTGCGGCAAGTCCCGCAGTGCGCTCCGATGATCCCGCGGCCAAGCCCATTGAGATTACTCGCGACAGTTGCGTCCCTGCCAACAAGGTTGTCGCGTTCTTCTCCAATCCTTTCGGCGATCTCGACGCTGCGCGCACCGCGCCTTTGCGAATCGATAACGCCTTGATCAGTCCGGTACCAAGCTCTGGCAACGGCTGGATGGTCGCTATCACGCTCTTTATCTTTATGGCCTTTTACGCCATTGGTCCAGGTGTAGTCGTCTGGCTGGCGCTGTCGGAGTTGATGCCCACCCGCATTCGCTCCAACGGCATGAGTATCGCGCTTGTTCTCAATCAGGCTGTCTCGACAACGATCGCCGCGATCTTTCTTCCCACGGTTGGCAAGTACGGTTATTCGACCATGTTCTTCGGATTCGCCGCTTGCACCGTGATCTATTTCGTTACCGCGACATGGTTCTTACCCGAAACGAAAGGGAAAACTCTAGAGGAAATCGAAGCGATCTTCGAGGGCGCGAGCGCAAATTAAATGAGGTTTATGTTGGGGGACAGCGGCCCTCGGCTGTCCGGCGGAGCGAAGCTCCGCAGCGTGAGAACGCTGTTTGCTCGATGCTCTAGGAATGATTTACCCTCAGCCCAGTCCATAATTTAAGAGATGACTCCTACAAAACAGAAGAAAAGCGCAAACGGCCAGCAGCATTCCCACATCATGCTGCGGGAAGTCTACGAGCAGCCTGAAGCCATTGCGAAAACTATCCAGAAACACCTGAAAGACGACATGATCTTCCCCGGTGAACTGGATGCCATCGAGAGCGCACTCCTGACTTTCGAGAAGCTGATCATCGCAGCCAGCGGGACGAGCCGCCACGCTGGACTCGCGGGTGAAATCATGATCGAAGATCTCTCCGGTGTTGCCGTTGACGTCGAATACTCCAGCGAATACTCCTATCGTTCGACCCACACCACGATCGATCCCATCATCATGGTCATCACGCAGTCAGGAGAAACCGCCGACACAATCGCTGCACAACGCGAGGCCCTGACCCGCGGCCTGAAGACCATTGCCATTTCGAATGTATCTCCGGCCACGATCGTGCGCGAGGCCAGCGCTGCTCTTATTACCGGAGCCGGACCGGAGTTAGCCGTTCCAGCCACCAAGAGCTTCACCACCCAGCTCACAATTCTTTATCTGATGGCGCTGTTTCTGGCGCGCAAGCGCGGACGCATGACTTCGGAAGTCACACGTTCTTATTTGCAACGGCTATTACGCCTCCCAGACGTGATTCACGACAACCTGCCTACCTGGGACGATCGTGCGGAAAAGTTTGGTGCGGCACATTTCAAAGCCGAGAAGTTCCTCTACCTCGGACGCGGTGTGCATTACGCCATTGCGCGTGAGGGGGCGTTGAAGCTCAAAGAGATTTCTTATGCCCATGCGGAAGGATATCCCTCTGGCGAACTCAAGCATGGCCCGAATGCGCTTGTAGACGAGAAACTACCCGTTGTCGTCATCGCGACGTGTGACCATAACGATCCCGACTCTGTGCTACGTTACAGGCGAACTTTGGACATGATGAGGGAAGTGAAATCGCGGCGAGGGCCGCTGGTGAGCGTCGCTACGGAAGGCGACAAAGAAGTCGAGACGATCGCCGATCACGTCTTTTATGTTCCAGCGGCGCCGGAACTGCTGCTGCCAATCATCGAGGTGATCCCACTGCAACTCTTCGCCTATCACGTTGCCGTGAAGAAGGGATACGACGTCGATCACCCGCGAAATCTCGTCAAAGCGGTGGTGACGGAATAACTGAGTTGTCTGAGCACGCAGCGAAGCGGCGTGGAAGAGCCCCTTTAGGGCCGCGTAAAGGTACGTTAAAAATGTCTTGGGGCTTTAGCCTGGAAAGCACGTTCACGCCGCAGGTGGCGATCCGGCTTCCGCTTGTTCCTCTGCTTGATGACTTTCCTCCGATAATTTCCGGAGCGATAATCGTTCATGATGCGCGAGCAGCAGCCCAATCGGCACAACTGCCGCGAACGTAACCAGCCACAATAGAATTCCGCAGCTCGCCGCCAGTTCCGGAGGCACGTCAAACACGCTCGATAGCGTAGCGATGGTCGCCATCTGCGATCCGCCGCCGACTGCTGGCAACTGCAGCATCGACCCGACCATGCTCGAGCCCATCAGAATGAGCAACTGCGAAACCGGAATCTCCAGCGCATCGACTCCGTACGCATGCGTTACTTCGTGATACGACAGCGCGATGATGTACCACATTCCCACCGATACCAGCGTCAACAATATTAGTGACCAAGGCCCGTGAATCGTATTCAGCCCCATGCCGAATTCGCGTACCTTCTGCGCTAACTTGTGTCCGAAATTCGACGACAAATGAGAAAAACGCAACTCCACCCACTTTGCTGCCGCTTCACCATTGCGCCCGATCAGCACTGCCACAACGGCCAACGCCGCAACCAATCCAATCAGAAGAAATCCTGCTTCACGGAAACGTGTGTAATACTCCGGATGCGGAATTGATGGAAGCGCACTCGGCAAAAAAATCGCCAGCACAATCAACACCGCAAACGCGCCAACATCGAAGATCCGCTCGACCGCCCACACCGCCAGCTGCGACGAGAAGGGAAGTTCGGTTCGCCGCGCAATCAGATACGGACGAATAAATTCTCCCGCGCGCCCCAGAAGCGCGAGGCCGGTGAATCCAATTATTGTCGGTGAGACAAGTTCGATTATTTTTGTCTTCGGCTTCACCGGGCGTAGAAAAATCTTCCACCGTAGCGCCCGCAACACATAGCCGAAATAAATCAGCAGAATCCCATGTAGGACGTGAAGTTTCTTTATGCGGTGCGTCTGGCTCCAGAACGTGCCCCAGTCGAAGGTCCGCCAGTGACGGTATTGGAGGTAAATCAGAACGGCCAGGATGAGGAACACCACCACGCTGGCCAGAATACGTTTTCTATCCATGAAGAGGGCGAAACTCCGCGCCGCGGCCCTGGCAACGCGAAGCGGGAAACGGCAACACAAAGGTAAATGACTGGAAGAGAGCGGTCAAACCTTCGCGTGAAATGTCGCGCTCTTGACACAAAGTGTTTGCCGACTTAGAGTCCCTTTTTCACATGATGATCATCCGCTGTTAGAAACTCCAGCCCGAAAGGAATTCCATGTTGCCGCAATTCGTGAAAGCATTGTTTGCCCTTGCCACTGTTTTCTGCGCGATGACCGTCATCGCGCAAGCGCCCAGCCCCTACGGTCTTCCCATCAGTCTTGAAAATGCCAAGAAGGCATCTGCTGCGGCCATCGCAGAAGCGCGCAAGAATAGCTGGAACATGGCCGTCGCCGTGGTCGATCCCAGCGGCACGCTCGTCTACTACGAGAAGATGGACAACACGCAGAACGGCAGTGCGAAAGTTGCCATCGACAAGGCACGCTCAGCAGCGTTGTTTAAACGTCCAACGAAAGTTTTCGCGGATCGCATCGCCACCGGCAACGCTGGCATATTAGCCGTCGAAGGCGCGATTCCGGTGGAGGGCGGCATTCCTCTCGTCATTGATGGGCACATTGTCGGTGCGATTGGAGTTTCCGGCGACACTAGCGAACACGACGGCCAATGTGCACAGATGGGTGTGGACTCCCTTAAGCAAAATTAGAATGCGCTACTAGGAAGAGCAGATAGGTTCTAGTTTCCTGCCGGCTTGCTTGCGCTGGCACGCATCTGCGATGTGGCGCTTTGTGATTTGCTCGCCGTTGTTCCAGCCTTGGGGCTTGTTTTTTGGCCGGCAGCCGCTTTTTGTGTGGTAGCTGTAGCGCCTGAGGTCTTTTTCGCCGCTGTTTTCTTCTTATTGAAATCTCTCACTATGCGTGCCACGTATGCCCGTGTTTCATAATACGGCGGCACGCCGCCAAACTGCTCTACACGCTGCGGCCCTGCATTGTACGCAGCCAGCGCTTTGACGAGATCGAAGTTATAGCGTTCCAGCAGCTCGCGGAGATACCTCGTTCCGCCTTCGACATTTTGCTGCGCATCGAAGGTATTCGGCACACCCAATTGCGCTGCGGTTCCCGGCATTAGCTGCATGAGTCCCTGCGCGCCCTTCGGAGAAACTGCGCGCACGTTGAATCCACTCTCGGCCTTGATCACGCTGTTTACCAGGTCCGGATCTAGTCGGTAATGGTCGCTCGCCTCATTCACGACCTGATTCAAATCTGTTTTCGGCCGCGCGGGAAAACCAGGAGCGATGTTTGACGCCCCGGGTGCCCCATCCTTCGCGGTTTTTGCGAAGGGTGGGAGACTAGATGCCGCCGTCAACTCCGGCCCGGCTTCGTAGTGGTCAATTTCAGTCGTCGGCACATCCACAAAACTTGCGCCATCTTTGTTCACATACAGTCGCGTAACTTCACCCACAACTTCTCGCCGCTCATGCTGGATGGTGAATCCATTTTTCAACACCGCGACTTCGCTCGCCAGGCAGGGAAGTACGGTCATCGCGAAAATCGCGGTCCGAGCGACAACCAACCGGCATAAGTTACGAAATTTCATTCGTCGCCGCGACGCCAGTACTTTACAAGAATTCTCTACCCGCCAACCACGGCCTCGACCGCCGCAGCCACTCCACAAGCATCATTACCGCGAGTGACGGTCCAGCCGCGCCCGCGCAGCTCCTCGCAGGCATTTCCCATGATAACCGGATACCCAGCAAACTCAAGCATTTCCACGTCATTGTGATTGTCACCGACGGCCATGACCTCTTCGCGTCGGTATCCCCGATGCGTCGCCCACCGCTCCAACGCATGCCCTTTCGAGCAATCGGCATTGAGCACGTCGATCATCGACAAATCGCGTTCTGGATACTCCGTTCGCAACATCGTTACTTTGCCATCGATCCCGGCTCGCTCGAGTGCCCGCAGCGCCTCATTCATGCGCACCATCGTTCCGCAAAACATAGCCTGCACCGGATCTCTAACCAGCGCATTCTCGATCGGCACTACAAACTCGATGTACTCCATATTTTTCTCAAGCCAGCGCTTGATACTCGAGCCTAACTCATCGAGCCGTTCCAACACGATCGCACCCTTCTTTTCGGTGTCAAAAGTTAGAACGGTGTTGCCACGGAATTCTTGCATCGCCCCGCACAGTTCGCGGCAAGTTTCCGCTGGCATTAGATCGCAATGAAATGTCTCTCCAGTCAACGATCGCGTGACCGCCCCATTGGAACTGATCAACCACAAATCGAACCCCAGCTGCTTCGCAATCGGCAACGCAAATGTGTGCCGCCGCCCGGTCACCAGAACAATTTCAATCCCGGAGGCATGCGCTCGCCGAAGCGCCGCCAGATCGCCATCGGAAATCTGAAATTGTGGGTTGAGCAGCGTGCCGTCGATATCGGTCGCCAGCAGCCGGATGGAGGGCTTGGAACTCATCACCATCGACAATTTTACCATCCGACGAACTTGCCTCTGGCCGAGGCATCCCTTGACATGATCCGGTCATCAGGCAGAATAGTTATTGCACACAACCATGGCAAAACGAGGGGATCATATCGAATCGCCCATGCATAACCGTTACCTACTGGCCGCTCTTTTTGTCATACTTTCGGCCGTATTCTTGATTTCCTGCGGTTCCACCAACCCCAACAACGGGCGGGTTCTAACCTCGATCTCTGTGACGCCGCCAACGGCAGACGGTCAAAGCAGCCCGAATGGTGTTGTTTTCACGGCCACGGGCACGTTCAGCTTGCCGCCTTTGAGTGCTCCTCTGACCTTCACTATTCCGTATACCGGACAGTTTGTGGTCGATAATCCAACGAATCCGCCCATGACCATTGCGACCGTGATCTCCAGCGGAATGGGAACTGTAACCGTGCAATGCGCTGCTGGTGCGACCGGAACCGTGTCAGTCACCGCCACGGCATCTGCCAACAATGCCATGTCGACAGTCGTCTCCGGCAGTGGCCAACTGACCTGCCCGTAGGAATGTCAACTCTCCGTGGAAGAGCGGCTCTTTAGAGCCGCGTAAAAGGAATGAAAATGATTGGGCTTTAGCCCTAAGCAGCGTTACCCCTGCACGCGCAGCCGCGCCAGCAACGCGCTGGCCCTCCGAAACCACGGACGTTCCCGCCGCCGCAGATACCCCGGCATCGTCGGCTTCTTATCCAGAATCTTTTGTGCCCACTCGCGGGCCTCCGCAGCGCGTCCCTGAGCTTGAAGAAACAGTGCGTAGTGGTAGTACGTTTCGGAAATCGTCGAAATACGCACTGCCTCGCGAAAAATCACGTCCGCTTTCTCAGTTTGCCCTGTTTGTGCATACGCCCAGGCAAGCAATCCCTTGGCACGGTGAAAGTCGTAGTCCGGATCAGAACTGACTGCCCGCTCCAGATCCGGGACAGCCGCGGCGAAGTCCCCCAGTTCGACCTCAGCAATCCCACGCCGATAGAAGGGATCAGCATGATCCGTCCGCGACGAAATTGCTTTGTCATAGGCAGCGCGGGCCTTCGCATAGTTGTGGTCGTCTAGATAGAGCAGCCCGAGCTCTTCATAATTCCCAGCAGAAGGATTATCGAGAACAATGCGTTCGAGCTCATTGATCCGGCGCCGCCGGGGGAACACTTGAAACGAACTTCGTAACAGTCCAGCGTCCGGGATCACTTCAACTACGATATACACTAGCGCGCCCAGCCAGTGAAACAGAATCACCCAGATCCAAAACCAATCCGGGCGCCTGCGGATGAAGTGAACGATAGCCACAATCCGCAGGACAATTGACCACCACGAAAACGCAAAGAAGAGGAACGAGCCCATGCGTGACGCACTATAGCATGCAGACTGCAGTTGGCTAGTGGGTCGTTGTTGACTCTAATTCTTTTTCATCATCATGGTGCCAGGATTTACTGTCGCTGTGCCGGCCAGACTATCCTTCACCGACTGCGGCAGCTTATCTGCGTTGGCCAGTAACAGACTCACCTGCCACATCTGCGTGGCTGAAAGGGTCTTGTCGAACCCCGGCATGCCCGTCATCCGAATTCCACCGGCAACTTTCCAATAAGTCTCTCCCGCAGGATCGTCAGTCACGCCCGTTCCCTCCATGAGCTTCGGCGGATCGGGGAACATTCCCTTGGCGATCGCCGTCTGTGCTTGCCCCGGTAGTCCATGACATACCGCGCAGTTCTCTTTGTAGATCTGAGCACCGGCTGTGTATGCGGCTTCGTCCGCATTGATCGGCACGGACTTCGGCATTTCTTTTTCCAGATGTGCATGTTGCGCCATACGCGCGAAGGTTTTTTCGAACGGCATTGGCGTCGCAGAGGTCGCTATTGGAGCGGTTCCCGATGAGAAATAGAAATAGACGGCTAACGGCACCAAGATCAACCCAATCACAAGTCCAATGATGAATTTCGCCATATGTGTTCTCCTGGGGACTGAAAATTGAATCTACGATCCTAACGCAAACTCCGCCAATCTGTTTCGTGTGTCCTGTTTTCCCGCATCGATCACAATAAATTCTTGTTAGCAGTTCCTACTCACGACCAATCTTTTACAACTTGCTGACTTCTTGGTGACACCCGCACTTTCTGGCCGCCGTATCTTCCATTTACGTTGTTGTCGAAGTCCCTGCCTCGATTCCTAACGTCATTCCATAAAAATTTGGAGCGTAGATTTATGAGCAGTGAAAACGTCTCAGTGCAAGACGCGGAGATCCTCGAGCCCTCACCCGCCAACGAGAACAGTCTTTCTCGCGGCATCGTCAATCGCCGGTCTTTTATGCGGAACGGCGCACTCGCAGGGGCCGCAGCGGTCGGGGCTGGCCTTATGGCGAAGAGTTTTGCGCAGGAAACCAACGCATCCACCATCACAAAAGGAGACATCGACATCCTGCGTTTTCTCGCGGCTGCAGAAATTCTCGAAACTGATCTGTGGACGCAGTACACCGAACTCGGCGGCACACAGGACGGGGAACAATCGGGAGTCAACGGCGGCAGTCCGCTCTATATGTCGGCCCTCCAGATTCTCGACGGCGACATGTCGCAATACATCCACGACAACACCGATGACGAACTGAGCCACCAGAGTTTCATCAATGCATTCCTGGAGTCGATCGGGGCTGATCCCGTTGACCTTTCCGCGTTCGCCAACCTGCCTAGCAGCAAGGCGACCGGAGCTCGTGACATTGGCCGCCTTACCAACCTGATGAACTTGACCATCGACACTAGCTTCTGGACGCGCTATCGCAGCGCCACCAACAATCCGGACCTCGACCCAAACTTCAAGTTTGGACCTGCAGAAGTCATCGTTAACCGTACAGCCATTCCCCGAACTGACGATGATTTGAACGGTTCGGCGAATATCGCACCGTTTAACGTTCCTGATCATCTTAAAGCCATAGCCTTCACCGCAGGCTTCCACTTCTGCGCCATCGAACAGGGTGGAAGTAGTCTCTATCCCTCGCTGGCGCAACGAGTCACCAACGTCGATGTTCTGCGCATTCTGCTCAGCATCGGCCCCACGGAAACTTCTCACTTCCAAACCTGGCATGACAAGGCGGGCAACGTTCTCAGCGTGGACGATAAAGATCCTATCACCGGCGCGAAAGTTTCGTTCCATCAGCTTTCGACGAACCGGCCGGAATCGTTACAGGCGAACCTCATCATGCCCGAGCCATGCCCGTTTCTCAGTCGAAAGTTCCCGCCGTGCTCCATCATTCGTCCCACCAACACGAAAAATGCGGCGACGGGAGCAATCGATGGCTTGATCAAAGAAGGACTCTTTATCGGCCAGTCGCAAGCTTTCTTCACAGCAGTGAAGGGTCTTGCAGCCGCTGCAGACGCCGCCCAACGCGGTTTCTAACGCGAACGAGTTGCTGTACGTGGACGGGGTGTTGTGCTACGAACCTGGGTGACAACACCCCTTTTTTATCGAGCCGGGATTTGGCGACTGCGACGCGTTCGCCGGGGCGCTCAACTTTTGCTTATAGGAGAATCAATGTTTGAAGGCTTGTTTCAACCCATGCACCTCATGATCATCGCCGGCATTGCCTTGCTCGTCTTCGGTCCGAAGAAATTGCCAGAACTCGGCAAAGGGCTTGGCGATGGCATTCGCGGTTTCAAAGCTGCAATGGCGGCAAAGGAAGAAGCTTCTGCCGCAACAAAACCAGAACTATCAAAAGGCAACAGCAAATCCACAACTGAGAACTGAGAACCAAGAACTGACAACTAGGTACTGGGTACTGCTCTGCGATGCTAAACTCAGCATCGGATGCTCACTCACCTCGAATGCACTCGCTGCGAGGAGCGCTACCCCGCCGATCGCCCGCAATCCGTTTGTCCAAAAGACGGGGGTGTTCTCTACGCCCGCTACGATCTGTTGACCATCAAGCGGACATTCTCTTCTGCGCGGCTCGCTGGCCGTGCTCCGACCATGTGGCGCTACGATGCCGTGCTTCCCGAAGCCGATCCAGTCTCCGCTGGCGAGGGCTTCACACCGATGCTCGCCAGCCGCGAGTACCCCAACGTCTTCATCAAAGATGAAGGACTTAACCCTACCGGCTCGTTCAAAGCGCGCGGCCTCTCTGCCGCCGTCACTATGGCTCGCCATTTCGGACTGAAGAAGCTCGCTATTCCATCGGCTGGAAATGCCGCTGGCGCGCTCGCGGCCTATGCGGCCATTGCGGGTCTCGAAGCACACATCTTCATGCCGAAAGATGTACCTGCGGCAAACCGCATCGAGTGCGATTACTACAGTGCACACGTCACACTGATCGACGGACTCATCAGCGACTGCGCCCGCAAGGTTGCGGAACTGAAAAATTCTGATGTTTGGGAAAAAGACGGATGGTTCGACGTCAGCACCACCAAAGAGCCTTACCGCGTCGAAGGCAAAAAGACGATGGGCTACGAAGTCGCCGAACAACTCGGATGGAAACTGCCAGCAGGCATCATTTATCCGACTGGTGGCGGAGTTGGCTTGCTCGGCATGTGGAAAGCCTTCGACGAGATGGAAACTCTGGGATGGATTGGCTCAGAGCGTCCCAAGATGATCGCCATCCAATCAGCAGGTTGTGCGCCAATAGTTAAAGCATGGGATGAGGGCAAGCTGGTGGCCGAAATGTGGAGCAATGCTTCCACTTTGGCATCGGGGCTGCGCGTTCCCAAACCCTATGCCGACTACTTGATCCTCGACATATTAAAACAGAGCAAGGGGGCAGCGATCGGCGCCACCGATGAAGAAATCCTAGAAGCCACGCGTCACTGGGCCAAAGTCGAAGGCATCTTCGCCGCACCGGAAGGAGCGGCATGTCTGGTGGCTTATCGCAAACTCCGCGCCAGCGGATTCTTCAAGCCCGACGACACGGTCGTACTGTTCAATACCGGCAGCGGATTGAAGTATCTGGATGTACTAGATACGGCGAAGGCGATTTTGCCCGTGAAGCTAGCGCGATCCGCTAAGCCAGCAGCGCGACAAATCGGCGGAATCATAGGGCCATACTAATTTCGCTTACTAGCTGCTCAGTTTTTTTCGTTCTGTCATCCTGAGTGGCGGCAAAGCCGACGCGAGGGATCTTACGTCTATTCGTACGGAGTTGAAGTCACGAGGCTCGCCAATGCTGCCTGCAGTTTAGGAGGACTTGTCCACGGCATGTATGTTGCTGCCGCCGTAAGGTTCCTCACCCGGCTTGACGCCGGCTCAGAATGACATCGCTTTCAGAACCTCTCTCTCATCTCTCGTTACAATGAATCTTGCTATGACCGACCGTCTCTACTACCACGATTCTTTCCTCTACGACTTCGACGCCGAAGTCCGCGAAGTGAGTGAGAACCAGCGCCCGGCGCTGGTTCTCGACCGAAGCGCTTTCTATCCCACTAGTGGCGGACAAATCTTTGACACCGGCTCGCTCATCACCTCCGGCGGCTCCCAGCTCAAAGTCAACGAAGTCGCCGACACAGAAGACGGCAAAGTCATTCACTACATCGATGCAGTGAAAGATATCAAGCCGGGCACGCGTATCCGCGGGCTGATCGACCCTACACGCCGCCGCGACCACATGCAGCAACACTCTGGACAGCACGTACTCTCTGCCGCATTCGTCCGCCTGCATAATCTGCACACCGTTTCGTTCCACATGGCCGACGACTACTGCTCGATCGATCTCGACACGCCCACGCTGACCAAAGAGCAAGTCGAATCCGCCGAACGCCTTGCCAACGAAATCATCCTCGAAAATCGTCCGGTGGAGATTCGCTTCGTCACTCGTGATGAAGCAGAAAAGCTTGGCCTGCGCAAAGTTCCTGTCGCCGACCGCGACGAACTACGCATTATCGACATTCACGACTTCGATCTCAGTGCCTGTGGTGGCACGCACGTGAATCAGACGGGGCAGATCGGCTGCATCCTGCTGCGCAAGACCGAAAAAGTCCGCCAGGGATGGCGCGTCGAGTTCGTGGCCGGACAGCGCGCCGTCGCTACGGCCCGGCGGGACTTCACCGCGCTGACCGAGAGCGCGGCTCTTTTTTCCGCGCACATTTACGATGTGCCGCAGCAGGCCCGCAAGGCGCTCGACGAAATCCGATCGCTGCGCAGGCAGCGCGAGGAATCGCAGGAAGAACTCGCCGAAGCACAAGCCTCGACCCTGCTCACGAAAACTCCCGAAACGAATGGCCGCAAAATCATTCTCCGCACCTTCTCCGACCGTGACCTGAACTTCATCAAGCTGCTGGCACAGAAGTTGACTCGGCTATCTACCAACGCAGTCGCACTTATTGCAACGACCTCGCCGCAGCCGTCACTTGTATTCGCACAATCACCCGGCCAGCCTTTCGACATGGGCGCACTGATGAAAGAAACGATGGCAAAGCTAGGTGGCCGCGGTGGTGGCAGCAAAGACATGGCCCAAGGCGGAGTCTCGCAGATTCCCCATGACCGCCTTGATGCCGCACTCGACGTTATAAAGCAAAAGATCTCTGCTTAAACGCCTGACCTTGCTGTTCCCGCCGTGGCCGATTTTGAAGTGTAATAAATCGATTATTCCAAAGTGAGAAATTACTAAGACATAGCACGGATCAACCGCTTCTGAAGAGAGCCAGCATACCTGCCGATCAACAAAGGTATGATCGGTCGACTCGAGCTCTATGTCGTATTCGCCCTGGTTCTTGCTCTAGTTGCTGGAGTATTTGCAGCGGATCGTGGAACTCCGGTCGAAGCCAGAGCCATGCTGTTGAAGGCGATTGCCTACTACAAATCTGTTGGGCGTAAACAGGCTCTGGCAGATTTCACTGCCAGAAAACCGCCATTTGGAGACCGCGATCTCTTTGTCTTCTGCCTTGGTCCCGACCACACAGTCGTCGCTAATGGAGGGTTCCCACAGTTGATCGGAGCTAAAGAAGGTACTGTGGTCGATAATGACGGAAAAAGTGTGGCCGCTGTCGCGCGTCGACTCATTTCTATCAACGGAGAAGCCGTGGTGCACTACCGTTGGATCAATCCTGTGACTCACAATGTAGAACTCAAGATCACGTTTTTCGCAAAGGCCGGAGATGATGTATGCGGCGTTGGCGCCTATAGCGATCATTAACGATAGTCTGATCTCCTCTCAAACATGCTCTCGTTAATGTACTGATGAGCGATATTCATCAAATAAAAAGCCCATCCAGGCGAAGCTCAGACGGGCCTCGGTTATAGGTCAAAGAAAGAGAGCGTTCCCTACGGTGCTTGCTCATGCCGTGGCGTCGCTAAGAATCCGTGCACGCCGCCTGCGGAATCCTCATACCAGCCCACAATTTGTCCCTTATCATTGATGTGGAACGCTAACGTCTGCGTTGCCTTAGGGAAGTCGACAGTCTGGAACAGGCTTCCCGCCTTGACGAATCCGTGAAAAGCTCCGTTGTTATACCAGCCGGAAATCTGTCCGCTAACGTTGATGCCCTTCGTGCTGGTCGAAGCAGCACCGGGGAAATCGACGGTGTTGCATTTGTTCGATACAAAGAGCAGCCCATGAAGAGCACCGCCCGCGGTAGTTTCGTAGTCGCCAAGAATCCCGCCGTTATCTCCGATGCCATACGCCCGGGTCTCGGCCGTGTTAGGGCATTGGATCGTCGTAAATTTGCCATTCACGTCAATAAATCCATGGAACAATCCGCCTGAATCCGTGTACAAGCCGACGATCGTGCCCTTGTCGTTTTCACCCCAGACATTTGTATTGTTTGGGCCGGACGAGTCAACTATGTCAAAACATGAGCCGTTCGCCTCGAAGAGGAAGCCGTGGAAGCCATTGATAAAAGCATATGTGCCTACAATTTGGCTGTTATTGTTGATGTTCGACAATAGCGTGCCATTTTCCAGAGCGCAGTTGATGGTGGTGAATTTACCGTTCGAAAGCAGGAATCCGTTCTGTCCGCGCACGGCGTCGGCATATACACCCACAATCTGACCCTGATTATTGATGCCGAATGCCTGCGTCGAACTCGCGCCGGGGAAATTGATTTCCGTGAACGCGTAACTGTGAATCTGACACTTGCTTGCCGATACTTTGCTCAGGTTGTTGAACATCGTGTACCAGCCGTTCACCGACGAAGATGTTGCAGCATTGGCGAACCAGGGCTGGAACACGAGGTCCTGCACGTGGAACTGTTGGCTGATCCCCGGCACGGTGATCGCCTCATTAATCCCTACAACGGGGTCTCCGACTTCCAACAGATTGCTGCAGCCATATTGTGGAGCGATCGATGACTGCCAGTCGGGAACGTAGTTGAGGATGAATGGATCGTTGAAGATTTCGCCAAGTTCGTGGCTGGTGGGTACAACATCAAGGTCCGTTCCAAAGGCGTTCTCGTCGTTGTATGTGCCAGTTCCATAGACGACTCCCAAATTTGCCGAGTGGTAACCGAGTACGCAGCATCCCGTGGGATTCGTGTCGACCACATCGTAGGTGAGCGCGTACGCCAAGGTCGCTGTGGTGATTTCAGAACCTAGATTAGTGAGAATCGTGCGCAGTTGTCCGTCGAACCACGTCATGTCGACCTTGCCATAAATGCCGCATGAACCCTTTACGGTTGAGCCTTTATTCGCGGGCACAGTGAGCGTCTGCGTCGCGGTCACAATCGGTGTGTCGAGTAGCACGTGATAGTTGGCAGCGGACTTGCCCACAAAATTCCAGAACTCGGCGCGCTGAAATGCGTCCAGATACTGCGTTGTGCCGACGTCGGTGCCTCCCTGCTTGTAATCAACTGTGTTTGCAAACAGTGGAGATTGTTCGGTCAGCTCCAGCGCGGTCGAGGTGCCATTGCACTGCACAGTTTTGGTTGGGTCGAGAACATTTCCGTCCGAAAAATGCAGAGCAACCGGAATCAGCACAAATCGAACCGAGGTGGTCGCTGAACCCTTCGATGGATTCGAGCCGATCATCGTGTAGTTGAAGGGAACTCCCTGATAGGAAAAGTTGCCGGTCCAGGTGGGCAGCGCCGTGCCTGCGGCTGCGCGCGCCTGCATGTCTTGTACATCGATGGGGTTTTCGGGCGCAATCTTTTCATATCTTGGGCGGTCGGTCTGGTCTTGTGCCGCAGCGAAATTCGTTGTGGATAAGAGTGTCAGGGCTGTGAGTGCGAGCGGCGAAAACGACAGTCTCATTGAAGCGATTCTCCTTAATATTTGTGCTGTTGTGGTTACGACGAGGATTTGAGTTGACTGGTTTTTCTGCAGCAGTCGGTCATATCGATGTAAACGCACGCCGGGTTTTGAGAGGGAAGCCGCTGGCCGGACCAGAACCTTGCTGGAAGACTTTCCGCATATGTACACGAAATACACCACTGCATCAACAGACGTTCAAGTTGGCAGGCCAGACAACCGGGAGAATGCGGGACTAAAATTGCGCTGACTTTATCGAGGAATGTGGTGCTTGTCAAGACGTTTGCCGTTTGTGCTAACGAAAACGCGGGCGAGCGTCTATTAAGAAAGATTCTGCCCCCATAATCTAGTATTCTCAAAAACATCAAAGGAGCAATTTCGATGAAGCATCGAGTTACGCTCGCCCTTCCAGTTCTGGTTGTGATGCTTTCGCTTTACGGTCTTGCCCAAAATCAGCAGCAGAAACCCGCAACATTGCGCAGCGTCCTGCTGCACGAGCTGCACACTACTCATACCCAGGCCGACTGGTTCGTGCCCATCAGCGTAGCAGTCGACGGACTTACCGCCGAACAAGCGAATTGGCAGCCTCCCGCCGGAGGCCACTCAGCCGGCCAACTGACCTACCATCTGCTGTTTTGGAACCGCCTCAATCTGTCCAGGCTCAAAGGCGAGTCGAAAGGAAATTTCAGCGGCAACAACGACGAAACCTTCGACAAGTTTGACAACAAGCAGTGGGCCGACACGGTCAAGCAACTCGATCAGGTGATGACCGATCTGGAGAAGCTGGTTGAAACCGCCGACGAGAAGAAGCTGGCCGAGATTGCACCGACGATCGGCAACATTTGCACCCACAATGCCTACCACGTCGGCCAGATCGTGTATGTCCGCAAGCTGCAAGGCTCGTGGAATCCAGAGAAGGGCGTGAAGTAGTGGTGTCGAAGAGGTGAAGGCCGGTCGCGAGGCGGATGCGCTCTTCGTGAAAGCGCTTGAGAAGAAACAGAAGCGATTGCGGGGGAGAGCGGGCGATCCGCACTGGACGCCGTTGACTTTGATGTGCTGACAGCGATTGGGATATCCGGACATTACGACTCCTGCCCCCTCCCCCCTCAGTGATGTGGAATCATTGCGTTAGCGGGAAATTGCATTTTGATCTATGGGCTGCAACAAGATGCGGGGAAAATCTTACGGGGAAAGAAGTTAGTGCTCTATTTCTCGGTTCCGCCGCGAAGTTGTTGCTTGTCCTAGAGCGAGTATGGACAGAAGAGAAATTCTCAGTAAAGGTTGAATGAACATTGCCGGGCTGTGGAAAAAATGTTGGGTCAACCCACACAACGAAAAGCGCGTTGTGTGGGCCACCCGCCAATTAGAATTGCCCACCCTCCCGCAAAAAGCGCGGGAAGGATGGGGCAACCACGTTTTATGCCTGATTTGAAAACAGGAGTGAGTCGAACTCTCAATACAAGCGGATTGCTCCAATACTTTTCGCGTTCTGTGCGAAAGGGTGGGCCCGCCCTCCGGTTCTCCAGCTTTTTGGCGTGCGGTATATAGTTCAGATAGGGTCATTGGCCGCGCCCTTTAGCGACTTGCGGCGCGGCTTGAAGCCGCGCCCTTTCAAGGCTCTATCCCTAGTTCTGTTTTCCTGTAATCTCCTGCAGCTTCGCCGCCATTTCGTGGAGCAGCAGAGTGTTCTCGGGTTTTGTGGTGTCGGCCAAGTCCTTTAGGAAGTCTGCTAGCTGCTGACGCAAAGGCAAGATGGCATCCGCCTGCCCCTTCGCATTTAGAATCTGACTAATTGTGTCGCGGATATGTATTTCCCGGGGACGGTAATTGGTGGCCATCCTCTCAATATGTTCCCACGTTACGAAGCGGCTCCATACTTTCGGCTGTTGCAATCCTGCATCGCCGGAATCCTTGTGCAATAGATTCAGCTCTTTCTGTAACCTGCTTGCCATTTCTGTCATTTGGTCTGGAGCTATTAACTGCATGTTCCTGTAGGAAAACTCGCTGTCTTCTTCCAGGAAGAGAAATCTAAATCGGCAGACAAGTTCTAAACCTTTCAAAAGCAAAGTTGTTTCCCGATCTCCGTATTCGGTTCGTCGTAATGCCTCAACGAAATACAAATTGAATTCCCGGTTATCGTTGTAGTAGCGAGTCGCAGTGGTCAGGATGATGCGATAAGCCCTCGTGTCATCGTTTGAAACGATCACTTGACTATTGTCTACATCAATTTTGTTTGGAAAGCTCGACATCACTACAGTCGTAATCGCATCACGCCACGAGTCGTGATACTTATTGGCACGAGTATCCTGCGAGAATTTTTCCCACGTCATAGAAGTATCTGGCAGTCCAAATATTCCCATCGACCCGCCCGAACCGACTGGCACCAGTTCGGCGTCGGGGGGCAGGTCATTGTCGGCTCGATGCAGAGAGGATCCCTTGGCTTTAATTGTGATCTGCTTTTGCGGCTTCAAAGTAATGTCGATGGTGGTCTTGAGATAACGGAAGATTTCGAGCTGCAGGTCCTTCACACAATCTGCGGGATTTTGTTCCGGCTTCAAATCATGTTTGGGGAACCGAGCTTCTTTGATTCGTTCGGCCACTTCGTCCTGCCATTTCTCAATTTTCTTACAGAATGGATCTTCCGGCTCGACCGTCAAGCTTGATTCGAAATCTGGAGGTGTCAATTGCAGCTTTTCCGGAGTGATGTTGAGCGATACACCTTGCTCTTCAGAAGCAGTAGCGGGCAAACCCGCGAGGTACATAGGGACTTTCTTTTTGTTGGGGTCAGTCTTCATCAGCCGGTCGAAATAGCCAACCTCCCAGCCTGTGTATCCGTGACTAGCTTTTGTAGCCCCGGTATAGACGATGACTAGAACGTCGGATTTTTCCAGTTTCGCCTCAATCTCCGGTTTGAATTTGTCGCCGGGTTGTAAAAATCCTTTGTCCCGATAGATTTCAGCGAAGAAATCTCCTAGTGCTCTGGTTAGGCACTTATCGATCGCTACGGCGATTGGTGCGTCTTCTGACGCGTAGCTGATGAAAACCCGAAAAAGTCGTGGCTCGTTTTGTGGGACTGTTCCAGAGCCTGGAAGAACCGCTAGATTGCTACCCATGCGAACACCTCGAGTGTGAGATTGACACAAACACAGAACCCGAGGGGGAAGATGAGGCGCTATCTTATACCACTTGATTATCGTACGAACATATTTTTTTGCGAACGGAGGGTCGCCCAAGGGGCTTGAGGCAAACCCGCCTATCGGAAAGCTTCAAAATCCCATTTCCGAAAAATCACGAAAGGATAGGGCCACTCTCCTCGATTGATCTGGCCGATGCCGTCAGATGCCTGCATACCATGCGTATCCGCCTTCCGGGGCAGACGAGCCTAATCCCTTGCCGAACGGTTTGAGGCTATCGGTGAGTGTCAGGCGGGTGATGTATTTGACGTTCTTATAGCCAAGTTGCCGAGGTACGCGCAGGCGGAGCGGCCCTCCGAAAGGCACTGGGAGTTCGGCACCGTTCATGCGATGGGCAATGAGCGTTTGCGGATGCAGAGCGTCTGCCATGTCGATGCTTTCCCACCAGTCGGGCTGGATCGAGCGATATACCACGTAGCGAACCTGCGGCGACGTGCCAACGCGGTCGAGAATATATGAAAGTGGTGCGCCCGTCCATTCGGCGACATAAGACCACCCCTCTTCGCAGGAGATAAGCGTGATTTGTGTGTTCGTCGGGAAACTCTTGATCTCCGCCAGCGAGAACGTGGCCGGGCGCGCGGCCATGCCGTCAACGGTCAGACGCCAGTCCGCAAAACCCACTGCCTGAAGGCGATTAAACTTGTCATCCAAGGGAGGATCAACTGCGTTGGCGAACGGATCTTTCGAAATCTCGCTGTGGGAAAACACGCGCGCCATGGAATGACGCGTCAACAGCCGCTGCGCAGCGTAAGTAAGCGTTTCGCCCGCGCCGTAAAGTCCGCCTGAGTCTGGAGGAATCAGCCCATACCGCTGTGCGAGCTTGGCCCCGACGGCCAGTCCAGACGCGCCGGTTGCCACTGCGATGCCCGTGGTGATGAGTTTGCGCCGAGAGATCTCGCTCATAAATTCACTCCGTCGGTGAGTCGGCGCGTCCGGTAATCATGGCACGCATCCGGCTTCGGAATCCTGCAACAAAAACCATCACGACATGAACCACTAGGAACAGCACAAGCAATATCGTCGCCAGGAAATGCAGTGAGCGCGCTGTCTGCTGGCCTCCTAAAAGCCGGACCGCAAGCGGAAATGCCGATGTGAACCCCAGCGACATTGCCAATCCTGTCCAGATCATCAATGGGAACAGCACGAAGATCACGACGAGATATGAAATCCGCTGCAGCACGTTATATGACCATGCTTCTTCCTTGCTTGGCCGCTCGAAGCGCAAATGTTTGAGCATCGAGGCGCCGAGTTCTTTGACAGAAAGGTCTGAGGGCGCGGGAAACACATTGCGCCGGAAGTGTCCATGGAAGACGCCCCAAAGTACGTAGAGCAATCCTGTCGCGACCGCCAGCCACGCGGCCTGAAAATGCAGATAGCGGCTCCATCCATTCTGGTCAGGCAGCACGTATCCATAGCCGGTAGGGACAGTGGCTCGCGAAGAAGGAAGGTGCAAGTTGAGCCACGGACGCATGTTCACGTTGCCGGTTTCGCCCCAATAAAATCGCGGGTGCGAGAGGACAATTTCCCCTCCGCTCACCAACAGCGCCAGAAAGGCCAGCGTCGTTAACCAGTGCGTGACACGAACCATCGCGGAGTGGCGGGTACGCTTCGTGGCGGCGGGAAGGGTAGCGGCAGCCGGAGAAGAAGCCCGACCAACATCGCGATTGGCCATCGGTAAAGTTGCGTTCATAGCGTGAGGCTCAACGTGTCCGCGCCTTGGATTCTACATCGGAAAAGGCCACATGAGGCTCGAGGATGGGGTCCCCTCCAAACGGAGCTTGGACGGACGCCAGCGCCACACCCACACTCAGTCGGATTTTCCGCGGCTGGTGGGTGGCACAACTCCATTCATGCGGAGATACTCGACCATCTGTCCGTAGTGATTGTAAGCGTGAGCGACACCAAATTCGGTGCGGTCTAGGCGCGCGGACTTGCCTGGCGCGTAGGGCTGCAACATGTTTTCAGGTGTCAGAGTTGCGGCTGCCTTGTGACCCAGAGCGAAAGAATCCTTCAGGAATTTCAAGATCTCGGCTTTGGTCTTCAGTTCCACCGGGCCGTTGCCGTCTTTGATGGCCGAGGGCACAGCGTCGCCCGTGATCGGGGACCAGATGAAGTAGTTGGACGCGGCGATGTGCTTGACCTGCACCGCAAATGAGCGCACACCTTTGTAGTCATCGCCGGGGATAGTCAAGCTCTCGGGAGTGAAGTTGAACTTATCCTCGGGCATGGCCTCGGCCGCTTCTACAACTTGCTTCTCGACAGCGCTCACCTCACGGTCGACCATGGAAGCCAGGGTTGTCGGCTGTGCGGATTGTACCTGAGACACTTGCGCCTGAGGCGCGCCTGCGGCAACGGTCTTTGTACCGTGTCCGGTCAGAGTAAGGACAAATACTGCCGTCAAACACAGGACGATGGCTAGCTGCTTCATGAGAGTCTCCTTCGATGATCCATTACCGACGATGATCATTACCGACGCGAGTCGGGTGGAACTAGCTTGTTGGCGCGATAGTAGACGACCAGCTGTCCGTAGTGCTCACCGCTGTGCTCGATGGCGAACATCCACATATAGGAGCTGTGGGCCAGCTGCTTGCCCCACGGCATCTTCATGGTTTTGTCTAGCCCGGTGTCGCCCAGCTGCTGGATCAGGTTAGCGCCGTCGGCGACGGCCTGCTGAATCAGTTTCACCACATCGGCCTTGGTCTTGTACACGTCGCGCGATGGGTTGTGCTTGTCCTTGCCGAAGTCGGGGCCGACGGTGGATCCGGAAGCAGCGCGCGTCAGATCGTAATCGACGGCGGCGACGTGCAGAAGATTCTGGGCAAAGGTGCGCTCGTCTTTCTGGAGCTTGTAGTCGTACTTGTCTTCCGGGAAATCCTGGGCCATGGCCACGAGCTTGTTGCCGATGTCGTTCCATCGGTCGAGCATCTCGTCGGAGCGCGAGCGTACCGGTCGCGGAGCCTGATTCTGGTTTTGGGCCTGCGCTAGGCAGGCGATGGCAAGGAAGGCCATAGAAAAGAGCGCAAGGGAAAGGCGCTTCATCGGGAGTTCTCCTTGGATTGTCATCTTGCAGGGAGACGTAGGCTTTCGGGGATTAGACGCGGGACGCCAAGAGAGGTTTAGCAGAATTTTGTTGTTGGGCTGCGGGTCCTCAAATCATTTCAGTAAGGAACCCACGTCTCGCCAAAGCCGCGAGACATGGGGGCAGCGCTAGCGACAGGCTATGCCACGTTGGTTTTACGAAAACGTTCCCACCAGACCTTGGGGTCATCTGGATGGCTGAGCATCCGGGACAGCTCGTCCTTAATCTCACGCAGGCGCATGGTGCGCAGCTCGAGAGCGGTCTGGTCGTGCTCGTTGTGACGGCCATTTTTCGTGACCAGGGCGTTCGAGTTGCGTAAAGCGGCGATTTCCTGGCGAAGGCTGGAGAGGTGCTCTGAGATATAAGGCATCTCCTTCATCATACGCTGTATCGTCAGGATTGACGGGTAATTCGGCAGCGTGCGAGATTCTTCACATTTTGCGCAGAACGCAGAGGATTGGGACAACCTCCAGTTCCCAGAATGAGGCCGTTTGTTTGAGAATCATCACAAAGAATCCAGCGCGGAGATACGAGGCGGGTGCCCCATCCTAACGTCGCGTCTTTTTGCGATGTTAGGGTGGGGATTTTGACCTTCGATCCACCAGAAAATCCCCGCCCAAGCAAAGCTTGGGCGGGGCACCCTCGAGAGCTGATGTCAGCTTAATTGTCCGGGCCACCCGCAAGCTGCAAGTAGAAAGGTGTGAAGTAAGGGCGGGGCCTATCCAACCATGTCTTGCAAGACTCCGGTCAACTTGTTTTCCAGTTCGGCATCTACAGGCCGAATCTCGCGCACCAATAACTCCATGGTTTTCTGAAATGACCGCTTCAGTTCGTCAGGATCGAGCGATCGCGGAATACACCTGGCGGCAGCGTCGCGCTCCACAGCGGGAAGGTCGTCGAGGCCGCGCCCTTGTTTTGCAATCACGCCGCAGCGCAAGCAGGCGAGTTCGAACACATGGTTGCGCATGCCGCTCAGCATGTACTCTGCCTGCAGGACGCGCCCGCGCGCCAGGCTCGATCGCACGTGCAGAGCATAGAGCCACGCCATGCCGATAAGAGCCTGAGGATTCGATTGCGCCTCAGGACGAGGCGCCTTCGCCTGACCAAATATAAGCCGAAAATTCGACCCCGTGGCGCCGAAGTCCTCCGCGCGCCAGAAAGCGACGTCCACTTGCAGCGTGTTTCTGAGCAGAAACACGCGGAAAAGAGTCGCTCCCCGCATCACATCCACGTGAGCGACGGCATCGTGACGCTGATACAGGCGCGTGGTCCATTCGGCGATCACTTGGTCATACAAGGCAGTCGGCAAGGCAGCCGACGAGGCAGTCGCCTTCAGGCAGAGCGCCAGGTCAATATCGGACCAGCGATCGAGCAGCGACAATGCCGCCGATCCGGTGTGCGCCGCGCCACACAGGTTGGCGTCTTGTTGAGCCGCAGAGACCAGCTCGTCGCGGAGGCGCTCGCGTTCGTCGGGAGTGAAGATCGCCACGCGGAGATGTTAATGGATTGTGCGTTAACCCACACAACGAAAACCGCGTTGTGTGGGCGACTTGATCTAAATATCTAATGATCGTCTTTTCAGCAATCTTCCTTCAGCAATCATTCTTTTAATGCTTTCGGCGTGGTACGGGCCACTTCTTCGCCTTTTACGGCTTCCTCGGCATCATCATTTTCTTCTTCTTCGTCGTCGAACTCTTCATCTTCCCAGGCACGGTAGTTGAGGGGAGTGATGGCGGCGTCGCTCGGGTCGAGAATGATTTCGTGCTCGTCTGGAGCGAAGCGGGTGTTACGGAGGTTGGTGCTGGCGGTTTGCAAAGCGTAGAGGAGAAGGCCGGCGGTTTTGTGTTCGATCTGGTTGCAGAGGAGCAGGCGCATGACCTGCATCAGTGCGATCTGAATGGAGTTCGCGTCTTCGAGGACGGGAAGGATGAAAGTGGCGGGACTTCTTTTTGGACTGGGGCGGGCGCGGTCGGTGGCGAGGCGGATGCTCTCATCGTGAAAGCGCTTGTGAAAGAAACAGAAACAGTTGCGGCGAAGCGCGGGCGATCCGCATTGGACGCCGTTGATTTTGATGTGCTGGCAGCGATCTGGATATCCGGACATTGAAGCGCCTACCCCCTACCCTGGTGGCCGTGTGAAATCATCGGGTTGATCTATGGGCTGCAACAAGATGCGGGGAAAATCTTGGGAAGAAAGGAGTTGACTCCCTATTTTCGCGCAAGTTTGTTGCTGGCTTGGGGACAGTATGGGCAGAAGGAAAATTTTCAGTAAAGGTTGAATGAACATGGTGGGGCTGTGGAAAAGTGTTGAGTCAACCCACACAAAACGGAAAGCGCGTTACGTAGGACACCCGGTCTTAACGTAAATCACTGGCCCGTGCAATCCTTTGGTGGGACCATTTGAAATAATTTGAGGCGGCGATCGTAATCATCATCGTATCCCTCGCCAAGAGCCTTCGTTTCGGTCGTGATGGCAGAGGGAAAGTCGCCTCGTAGAGCAAATACGCAGGACAAAGTGTCCTGGTAGTTTGCAGTCGGCCAAATCCCGACAGCATGCCGTGCGGCTGTCAGCGCCTCGTCCTTCAATATGTCTCTATTGGATACTTCTTGCGTAGCAATCAGCCAGGCAAGGTTGTTATACACATCGGAGCCTTCATAAAGAATCATTGATGTGTGAAAGTCTGCCAGCGCGCGGTCATATTGCTTCTGCCTTCTCCAGAGATTCGGTCGCAGAGAAAGAGCATACCCGATGGTTTCGTCCGAACTCATGCTCTTGCCCTCAAAGCCGGTGAGTCCTTGAGGAGCTTCGCATCTAGAGCCAAGGTTCATATCCCACTCTAGGAGCGCTGAGTTACCTCTGAGCCATCGCACGAAATTATGATGGAATTTACTGTGAGGCAACGGCATCTCTACCATTGCAACTGGTGCCTCGAGATTTTCAGCTACTGTAAGAAAAATGAGGCTGCCAGTATCGCAGTCGAAGATTCGACGAGGTGGTTCTCCAGCCGCGTTTCGATCGATTAGCGCATCGCTGAGGGTCTCAGTGTCGATGTAGAGTGCGAATCCCTTCTCGCGCAAAGTCTCTGTTACAGCCCTACTGATAGTGATGGCTTGGTCGACAGGAGACTTGGAGTTGGCGTCGTACTTTACCTTACCAACAACCGCATCTATCAATTCGTCTAACAATTGGTATTCCTGGTCGGGTACGAAACATGCCTTGGACTCGGAGTTGAGAATATCGAATCCTATGCCCTTATGCCGAGGGACATATTGGCGTTTCCCGTTTGGGTCGCATGGTCGGTCCGCACCGTCCCGGTGTGGAGCGATGGGTCCAGCATTACCTGATCCACAACGAGGGATTGCCGTCTGCTGAGCAACCCCATTTTGATTTGCTAGATAGCAAAAGACAGTGAAAAGCAGGAAATGAATCGCGGAGTTGAATCGCATGCATCCTCCAACCAAAGCTTGTACACAGAAGGGCCTGGCAAACACTAAGTCTGATCTATACAACCTTAAGTTCTCGGGGTCGCGTCAGGATTTTGATAGGGCAGGTATTTAAATGACGCAGCGCCAATTTAATAAGGGTTCTAATTCATGTCAAGAATAATTGTAGATATACAAAGCCCCGCTTTGTGGCGGGGCTTTTGTCATGACGATTTTAACGACTGATGACTAACAACTACGACTAGCTCAGAGGGTTGGCCCAAAAGAGTCACGTCCCGGAGGGGCGCCTAAACCAAAACTAGAGACATCGGCAACATCGTTCCCACACAACGAAAACCTCGTTGGTGCGCCACCTCGCCAATAGTAGTCCGCCGTGCGGGATTTTCTGTCCCGGACTCCTCCAATAATGCGAGGATGGGCACGTTCAACTTCCGTGATCCTCCAGCTGTAAGCTTGATCGTAAAGCTTGACGATAGGGTATAGACTCTATGGACCGGCATGCGTAAGAGAATTCAAGCCAGGGACGTGCATGGCTGACAACGCAACGAATATAATCCAAGATACTAAGCTAGATGAACCACCATTTTGGCAGGCCCCCTTCGAGTTTTTGATACATGCTCTTAAGGGGATTGCCATCTTTGCGGTTGTTGCTGCAGTAGCCGTCGTTTTGAATCTAGCGGTCGTTCGGCTGCGGGAGATCGGAGTGTCCATCGAGGTAATCTACGGGCTGAAATTTGCAGAGTTCTCCATTTTCTCTGTTGATCTTTACATGTTAGCGGTCTTCCTTGTAAAGACCGCAAAGCGGGTCAGCAAGAAGCTGTGAGGTCCATCTTGATAACTCTCTGGGAATTTACGATCGAAAACACTCGCGAGGCAATACAGCTGTATTTCGAGCCGCTTCGTGAAATCAAAGTAGCACTTTGGAATTTGTCTAATTCTACGGTACAGGCTGCTCTCGATACAGTCCCGGAAAAAAGTCTGTCGGCAGCGCGGTTCCTAGTTTATCTGACATGTGTGGTACTGGCCGTGATGATCGTTATCGGCGGTTATACGGTCACATGGGCACTGGATGGTGGCACCGGCACCACCAATTGTGATGGAAAAATCTGCAAGCCGTAAATACAGGTGGGTGGTCCATCCTTTGGTTTTTATTGGACGTTAGTAAACTCGTCACTCCGTCGATGAGTGGTGTGGGAACGTCTTGGCTGTCTGGTACGAATTAGTGAGCTTGCTGCACGGCTTGAAGCTGTGCCCTTTCAAAGCTCATCTTGCAGAGGGCGGACGAGGGCGTCCGCCGCTCCATTTTCTTGTTAGAGATCCCCAAAAAGCTGCGCAACCAGCCCTAATTCCCCCGGCATCTTAGCTCCAACCGAATTCACTCCAGAAAGGATCAGCAATATGTTGTTCCGCAGTTACGCCCTTGCCGTGTGCGCGTGTGTTTTCTTCGCCCTCGATATCCACGCGTCAGCTCAGATTCAGGTTCAATCGCCCGGATCTACATCCTCCGTACCGGTTTATCTGGAGGCAAATGTCTCGAGTTGCAATGGCCACGCCATTACTGGGCTGTCGTATTCAGTCGATAGCGGTCCCTTCTACACCATGAACGCGAGCGGGCAGATCAATGCCTACGACTTCAGTATTAGTCCGGGTTCACATACCATTCGATTCAAGGCATGGACAGGCGGCCCTTCGCCCTGCCAGGAGGTAGATGTCAACACCGATGTAAGCAACAACATCACCCCAGCCACCAGTCCCAATCTCGATGATGAGCAGAATGCAGTTCCGGTGAGTCAGCAGACATCCACTCCTCTTGAATGGTGGGGAGTTCCCGACCCGGCCACCGGCTGTTGTATTGACGGCAATGGATCCACCACCACCACTTATCGCGTAACCAATACCAGCAACCCTCCGGGTCCCAATCTCGACGGCCAGTCTCGCGTTTATTATGTCGCGTCTCAAGCTACGAAAGACCCAAAGGGAAACTACTACGACCCAGGCGAGCGGTATTCAATCATCTTCGGCGAGAATGGCGAGAACTACACCAATTTCGTTTATGACGCTTATATCAATATGAAGGTTCCCGGCAACATCTTCGCCATCGAGATGGACTCGAATCAAGCCGATGCCAGCGGCAATGTGTACATCTTTGGCCTGGAGTGCGTCCTCGGGGAAGGGATATGGAAGTACACGCTAAATAATAATGGGGCCGATCAATGGCAGCCATCGAGTATCGCCTGCAATCCGCAGGCCTGGACTGCGAATACCTGGCACCACGTTCAACTCTACGCCTATCGCATCGGCTCAACTGTCTACTACCATTCCATTACCTTCGATGGCCAGACCAGTTTCCTGGGCGACGCGGTCGGTGGGAATCCCTTCAGCAAAAACTGGAAGCCCGGAGTGTTGCTCATCAATTTCCAGCTCGACGCGATCGGTAACAACGGGTCTCCCACCACGATGCAGGTCTACGCCGACGGACTTTCCCTGTTCTACTGGTGACGTAGCGGCAGGCAAAGTTCCACTGAGGCCGAAAAACCACTCGTCTAATCATGCTGGAATGAGGAGCCCCGCCTTGCGGCGGGGCTTCTGTTGATGAGTCTGGCGAGCTTTGCGGCGCGGCTGAAGCCGCGCCCTTTCAAAGCTCATCTTGCAGAGGCGGACGAGGGCGTCCGCCGCTCCATTTTTCTTGTCAGAGATCCTTCGCGCAAAAAGCGCGCTCAGGATGACAACAAAAAAAGGGACGGGAAAAATGCCCGTCCCTTTACGCGGGCATGAGTGCCCGCGCCACACGTTCTTAGTACATGTCGCCCATGCCGCCGCCGTGTCCGCCGCCGGGCATTGGAGCTTCCTTCTTTTCCGGAATCTCCGCGACCAGGGCTTCGGTGGTGAGCATCAGGGACGCGATCGAGCCGGCATTCTGCAATGCCGTGCGCACGACCTTCGTCGGATCGAGCACGCCGGCCTTGACCAGGTCTTCGTACTCGTTGGCGAAAGCGTTGTAGCCGAAGTTGGCTTCCTTCGCGTCGAGCACCTTGCCGAGCACGACTGCGCCTTCTTCGCCGGCATTTTCGGCGATCATGCGCAGGGGTTCGGTGATGGCGCGCTTCACGATGTTGATGCCGGTCTGCTCATCGCCTTCCGACTTGATTTTGTCGAGAGTCGCTGCGCAGCGAGCCAGCGCTACGCCGCCGCCGGGGACAATGCCTTCTTCCACGGCCGCGCGCGTCGCGTGCATCGCATCTTCCACGCGGGCTTTCTTTTCCTTCATTTCAGTTTCGGTTGCGGCGCCGACTTTAATGACGGCCACGCCACCGACCAGCTTCGCCAGCCGCTCCTGCAGTTTCTCGCGGTCGTAGTCGCTGGTGGTCTTGTCGATCTGGCTGCGAATTTCTTTCACGCGGCCTTCGATCTCGCTGTGCTTACCTTTGCCTTCGACAATGGTGGTGTTGTCTTTGTCGATGGTGATCTTCTTGGCTTGGCCGAGATCGCCAACCTGCACGTTCTCAAGCTTAATGCCGAGATCTTCAGTGATGGCCTTGCCGCCGGTCAGGATAGCGATATCCTGCAACATAGCCTTGCGGCGATCGCCGAAGCCGGGAGCCTTAACGGCCGCGACTTGCAGCGTGCCACGCAGCTTGTTGACGACGAGGGTAGCGAGTGCTTCGCCTTCGACGTCTTCAGCAACAATGATGAGCGGCTTGCCGCCCTTGGCGATCTGCTCGAGCAGCGGGAGCAGGTCTTTCATCGAGCTGATTTTCTTTTCGTGGATCAGGATGTAGGCGTTCTCGAGTGCGGCTTCCATGCGCTCGGGATCGGTGACGAAGTACGGCGAGAGATAGCCGCGGTCGAACTGCATGCCTTCGACCACTTCCAGCTGAGTCTCGAGCGTCTTCGACTCTTCCACGGTGATGACGCCGTCTTTGCCAACCTTCTTCATGGCCTCGGCAATGATCTTGCCGATGGTCTCATCGTTGTTGGCCGAGATGGTGCCGACCTGCGCGATCATTTCTCCACTGACGGGCTTGGAGAACTTGTCGATTTCGCCGTTGACGCGGTTGCCTTCCTTGTCGAGCTTGCCGCAGATGTGGGTGACGGCCTTCTCGATGCCGCGCTTCAGGGCCATCGGATTGGCTCCGGCAGCAACGGTCTTGACGCCTTCGCGATAGATAGCCTGGGCAAGAACGGTCGCGGTGGTGGTGCCGTCGCCGGCGATGTCGGAGGTCTTGGAAGCGACTTCACGCACCATCTGCGCGCCCATGTTCTCGAGTCCGTCTCTCAGTTCGATTTCTTTGGCTACGGTGACGCCGTCTTTGGTGATGGTCGGCGAACCGAATTTCTTTTCGATAACTACGTTGCGGCCCTTGGGACCGAGTGTGACTTTCACGGCATCGGCCAGGACATTAACGCCCCGAAGAATCGCCTGCCGTGACTCTTCTCCATGAATGATTTGTTTTGCCATTTCTGTTGTCTCCTAATCTGTTGGTTAGTTCTGTGGCGGGACTGGCCCGCTGGATTTTGGTTAGAGGCTCTTGGCTATTGGCCTTTGGCTTTTAGCTACTAGCTTCTGGCTCCTAGCTCAACCTCTTTGTCATCCTGAGCAACGCGCTTTTTGCGTTGCGAAGGACCTGTGTAACCTACCGCCCGATGCACCGCCAGTGTGAAGCGCTCGGAACTTAGGTATGGCTGAAGGCCTGATGCCCAAGGTCCGACGCCTGACGTCCGACGCCTTACTTTCTCGATCCGGAAGTTTCCTTCTTCGAGGGCACAGCCGATCCGCTAAGAATGCCGAGCACTTCCTCTTCGCGCATGATGATGAAGTCCTCACCATCCAGCTTGATTTCGGTGCCGGAATACTTGCCGAACAGGATGCGGTCGCCTTCTTTCACATCGAGCGGGCGAACCTTGCCTTCTTCGTTGATCTTGCCCTTGCCAGCGGACACAACTTCGCCCTCCTGCGGCTTCTCTTTCGCCGAGTCGGGGATGATGATGCCACCGCGGGTGGTTTCTCCTTCTTCAATGCGCCGCACCAGAATGCGGTCATGGAGCGGGGTAAATTTCGCCATGTTGCGTACTCCTTTCAAGTAGTTAGAAGGTTGATCTGCCGAGATCGTCATTCCTGCCGATCTCGTGTAACCCTATGATTTGGTTGGGTTAGGCGATGCTGTTAGCAGTAACGCCTATCGAGTGCTAATTGTAGAGGGATGAGCAGGGAGTTGTCAAGAGGGAGGAAGGACCCGCACGCCGCGCGGACGTGGGCGCAAGCGGCTAGTCATACAATGAGACTGTAGGTCGTCAATTCACGGAGTCTACGTCATGCCACTTGGGAAGTGCAGGATGTGTCTGCATGACAAGGTGCTAGTCAAAAGTCATCTCATGCCAGCGGCGCTCTACGACTATTGCCGGAAAGGAGAACACCGTCCTATCAAGGTTGGCGGAGGGTTCGTGATACCCACCGATCGGCAAACTCAAGATTATCTGCTCTGCGAAGACTGCGAGGGCGTGTTAAATGACGGGGGCGAACGATGGATTCTGGACAAGTTGGCGACGTGGGAGCGGACATTTCCCCTGTATGACGTTCTCACCAAGGTTGCACCGCTTTTCGATGAAGATGGCATGGTCGTATATCTCGCTGCCCAGAATCCCGAGATCGAAGTGGAGAAGCTCACGCACTTTGCACTTGGATTGTTCTGGAAAGCTTCGGTGCATTCATGGAGGGAGGATACGACCTATCCTCGCATCGATCTCGGCCCGTATTCCGAAGAAATACGAAAGTGGCTTCGAGGCCAAAACGGATTTCCGAAATATGTCTATCCCGTCGTGGTCATCGAGAAACCACAGCGGGCGCAGATCACAATGAACGATCCATATGAAGGTATACGCCAGGGATGGCGGACGCATTTCGTACATGTGCCCGGAGTGCTCTTCATGATGGCGTTGGGGAAAACCGTGGATGACTCCGTGCGTGCCCTCGCCATAACGAATGCTGGGAATCCGATCAACGTATCCGACGCTCTCACGGATGATTTCGAAAAATTGATGGTTGAGACATTGCGGAAGTCGCGCAAGACGCAGGCATACTTACGCGCAAAAGCAAAGGCCGACGCAGACAGAAAGGGGAATTGATGAGACAACTATCGGTATGAGGAGTATATGACATGTTGTTCTCTGCCAGGCGAGACCACATCGGACATGCGTTTTGGCCACCCGTCCAATGCGCGAAACTGTGCGGGTATCTCAGCGCATCAGTGCTGGTCCGATTTCGCAGCGACCGGCTGAAGAGGGCTCGGAGCCGTGGATGGCGTCGCGGAGCGAGCCGCGCTCTCCTGGCCTTCTACATATTCCCGCAGATTTTTGAACAGCCCGGCCACCGCCGTGTTCGTGCTCCAGCTCAGCCCAGCGTTCTTGGCGGTGTACCACAAAATCTTCTTTGAGGCAGGATGCACCACATCCAAAATCATGACGCCGCTCCCCGTGTTGACGACGCCCACCGGTACAGGGTGCATAGTTCCTGTCTCGTACACGCGCACCAGAAGGTCCGCGCTCTTAGCGTCCTGCACTACCTGGAACCGGCCCCATTTCTCCAGTTCCTTGTGGCTGGGTTCTTCAAAAGGCGAGTCTTCCACCAGACGAGTCTTGAAGCCCTTCGTCTTGTAATACTTCACGTGACCCGAAACGAGGTAGATCGTTTTTGCCTGGACCAGCGCGCGCGATAAGTCCGGCGGCGTAGTCGAATTCTGCGCGAACATGACCCCACAAACCACCGCCAAGAGAGCCGATGCCAGCAACATGGAGCTCAGCGCTTTCATGATCGTCCCCGCCTTACAGATGAAGATCTCAACGTTGAATCGACCTAAGGAATATCAAGTGAACTTGCCTCATGCAAGGTTACGAACGTGAACTCTGACGAGTACGATCAATCGGCCGCCGATTTTCTCTTATGCCCAAACACGCGAACAGCCGCTCTTGCCGGGTGCCCCACTTCTCGCCGCATTTGCGAGAAGTGGGCTTTCCCTCTGCGCCCAAGTCGACTTTTCATATCCTCAATACCTAAAATTTCGGGCAGTCCGCCCCCTCCAGAGTTTCCCACAGCCCACCCAAAATTTTTCCCTCCATTGTGACGAACAACCTTTACCCAAGTTTCCCGTTATGGGAAATCTGAGGGCAAAACGGCAAAAGACAAATGCCAAGCTCTCAAACCCAATTTCGTTTTAGCCGAAAGAAATCCTTCTCGGTTCCGCAAACGCAACAGGCCGTCCGAGCTGCGGACCATAAGTCCTTCACACGGAATATTTTGCCCACAAGTCCAGCGTTTCCAAGGATTTACTCATACCTCCTCAGGTTCGACGACCCGAACCCCAATGAGGTCAGGATTTTAGCCGAGAGATATAAAAAAATGACGAGATATATATCAGTCGTCGCAGCTAGCGAGAAAGTTCCTGTAGGACAAAACCTCTCTTTGTCGCGGCAAAATCTTGTCCGCGATGGATCTTTTGTCTCCGTGAGCCAAATTGATTCCGTTTTGCGCATATAGCAAGTGAGACCAGATTGTGAGCACTCGCTCATAGGACGCCCCCCAGGCGGAGTCGATAACAATCAACGTCTGAAATCGAAATATGTGAGGAGTTTCTATGAAAAGCGATTGCCGAATTGTGCGAGTCAAGTTCTTTGGACTGGCTGCGCTACTTTTAACCCTTGCGTTGTCTGCGTCTGCGCAAACTCCGGTATACGTGGCTTTTAACGGCCTGGACACCAACGCTTGCACACGAGCTGCCCAATGTAGAACGATTACCCACGCCCTGACCGTCGTATCTGCGGGCGGCGTGGTCGATATCACCGCGAGTGGCAGTTATGACACGTTTACAGTAACCAAAGCGGTTTCTGTGGAAGCCGATCCGGGAGTGGATGCGACCATCACGGTGCCGTCAGCCGGAACGGGCATCAGCATCGATGGCGGAGCCTCCGACACCGTTACCCTTAAGCGCCTGTCGCTGTGGGGAGGCGCCGGAAACGGAATCGGCATCCAGGTCAATTCCGGTGCAACGGCTGTGCTCGAGGATTGTGTGAGCCGCAACCTTCAATACGGTGCTTCTTTAAACACCACCATCACGGCTCTCAAAGTCACAGGCGGCGTATATGAAGGTAGCGATACCAGCCTGATTCTGAGGGCCACTACGAATAAGGTAACGATCGACAGTGTGAAGCTTTACGGAACAAGCTCGAATGCCGCGGTGGATGCGGTCGGTGACGACATTGCAATCACGCGCTCTCTGTTGTCTGGCAGTGGTACGACTGGCTTCAACCCGGGAGTTTGGGTGAAGGGCGGAGCTACGGTCAGGCTGGAGTACGATGTGATCTCCGGCTACGGTCCCGGAGTGCAGGTCGGCGCCGGAACTGCTGGCAACGGCATCGTGTTCCTGTCGAACAACACCATCACGAACAATTCCACCGGAGTGACAGTCACCACTGGAACTGCTTTTACTCGCCACAACAACACGATTGCGGGCAACGGCACGAACGTGAGCGGTACTCTCACAGGGTTTGCGGCACAATAGTTACGTTCTTCACAGTGTTGGATTGCTAAAACCCAACTGCTTGAAACCCCGGGAAGCGAGAGCTTTCCGGGATTCTTATTTGCTATCAATAAGTTCGAAAAGAGATTCCTGCCCCACTGGCAAGCCGTGGTTTCGTGTCGACGCTTTTGAGAGAACTTTCAGCTGGCAAAAATCATGGCTCCATTCGCCGCTCAGTGCATCTTTGAGGGGTATATCATTTTTATAGAAGCATCTGCCAACATCTCCGCTTGCATACCTCTTACCTGATGGGAGTTTGAAATGGCTACCATTCGGCTTGCAATCAACGAACACACCTACACGGTGGATACCGATCCGCAGACCAGCCTGCTGACGGTGTTGCGCGATCACCTTGATCTGACGGGCAGCAAGTATGGCTGCGGTGAGGGACAGTGCGGCGCCTGCACAGTGCTGATCGACGGCAAGGCGCAGCGGTCTTGCATTACACGCGTGGGAACGGTCGCGCAGAAACAGATCACGACCATCGAAGGACTGGCCAGCGGAGACCGGCTGCATCCGGTGCAGGAGGCCTTTCTCGATGCGGGCGCGCTGCAGTGTGGCTACTGCACTTCGGGGATGATCATGTCGGCGGTGGCGCTGCTGAAGAAGAATCCTGCGCCGAACGAGAGCGAGATCGTCGACTTCATGGATGGGAATGTCTGCCGGTGCGGGACATATCCGCGGATTGTGAGCGCGATTCAGAAAGCAGCGAAGGGGATGGCGGGTGTTGCTGCGAAGGGAGCGGGCTTATGACGATGCGTGGCGGGAATTCTGGTGCGGGTGGTGTTTCTGCTCGTGGCGAGGCTGTCGAGCTTCGCTCGACCGGACAGCCGGGGGCGGCTGTCCCCATATGTGCATTGGCGGAATCCGCGGTTGTGATCGAACCCGAGCGCTATGAGCTGCGAGCAAGGTCCCCTTACCGATTTGATCTGGACCGGCGCGAATTTTTCAAGTTTCTCGGCGCGGGCGTGTTGGTTGTATCGGTGTTGAAGCCGGCCGTGACTGCGCAAGAATCTGGCGGGTCGGGGAAGCGGCGCGGCGGCGATTCTTTGCCAAAAGAGATCGACGCGTGGCTGCACATTAATGACAGCGGCAAGGTCACCGTTTACACCGGGAAAGCTGAGATGGGGCAGAACATCCGCACATCGCTGACGCAGGCAGTCGCGGAAGAACTACATGTGCCGATGGACAAGATCGAGTTGGTGATGGGAGACACGCAACTCACGCCCTTCGATATGGGAACGTTCGGCAGCCGCACGACTCCAACCATGAATCTGCAGCTGCGCAGAGTTGCGGCTGCGGCGCGGGATACGCTGATGAGTCTCGCGGCGGCGCAGTGGAAAACGAATGTTGAGCATCTCGTCGCAGATGATGGAAAAGTAAAAGATCCGAAGACGAATCGGACGATTGAATATGCAGCGCTGACGAAGGGACAACAATTAACTGAGACTTTGCCAACCGAAGACCCGCTCATTCCGGCGGCGAGTTGGAAAATTGCGGGACAGTCGGTCGCCAAAGTCGATGGGCGCGATTTTGTGACGGGGAAGCACCGGTATCCGTCGGATCAGAAGCTGCCCGACATGCTGTATGGCAAGGTGCTGCGTCCACCGGCATTCGACGCGACGCTGGTTTCGTTGGACACGAAGAAGGCCGAACAATTCGGCGTCACTATGGTGCACGATGGCAATTTTGTGGGCGTGGCCGCACCAAGCGTTGACCAGGCTCGCGCGGCGATTGAGGCGATCCATGCAGAATGGAAATCTGATCCACAGATTTCGAACAAAGAGCTGTTCGACTATCTGCGGAAGAACACAACCGAGGGAAGCGATCCTACAGGAGACGGTGATAGCTACGAAGTCGGCAAGGTCGATCCGGCTTTCGCGTCCGCCGATCACAAGCTGCAGCAGACGTATACCGTTTCCTATATCGCGCACGTTCCGCTCGAGCCGCGCGCGGCACTGGCGAAGTGGGATGGCGACAAGCTGACGGTATGGACGGGAACGCAGCGTCCGTTTGGAGTACGTGGGGAATTAGCCGAGGCGTTTCGCATTCCGGAAGAGAAAGTGCGCGTGTTGATGCCGGATACAGGCTCAGGATATGGAGGGAAGCACACGGGCGAGACCGCGATTGAAGCAGCGCGACTGGCGCGGGCGGCGAAGCGTCCGGTGAAAGTGGTGTGGACGCGAGAAGAAGAGTTCACTTGGGCGTATTTTCGCCCTGCGGGCGTGATTGATGTGATGAGCGGCGTGCGCGCGGATGGCACGATCACGGCGTGGGAATTTCACAATTACAACTCTGGGTCGGCGGGGATTCGTTCTTATTACGAAATTCCGAACCAGCGAATTGTGTTTCATCCGACGAAGACGCCGTTGCGGCAGGGATCATACCGAGCGCTGGCGGCGACGGCGAATCATTTTGCGCGCGAGTCGCACATGGACGAGCTGGCGCACGTGGTAAAGATGGACCCGCTAGAATTCCGGCTGAAAAATTTGAAAGAAGAACGGCTGCGTGGAGTGTTTCAGGGCGCGGCCAAGCAGTTTGGCTGGGGCAAGGCGAAGAGCGAGGGCACGGGCTTCGGCATGGGTGGGGGGTATGAGAAGTTGGGATACATCGCTACGTTTGCTGAGGTTCATGTCGATCGTAAGTCGGGTGACGTTAGAGTGGTGCGCGTGGTTTCGGCGTTTGATTGCGGCGCGGTGGTCAATCCGGATGGCCTGCGCAATCAGATTGAGGGATCGAATGTACAGGGGCTGGGCGGGGCGCTGTTTGAGGCGATCCAGTTTGAGAATGGAAAGATTCTGAACGGACGGATGTCGCAGTATCGTCTGCCGCGGTTCAGCGATGTTCCGGTGCTCGAAACGGTCTTGCTTGATCGCAAAGACGTGCCGTCGGTGGGGGCGGGGGAGTGTCCGATGGTAGGGTTGGCGCCGGCGATTGCGAATGCGATTTTTGATGCAGTTGGAGTGCGGCTGCGGTCGTTGCCCATGGTGCCGGATGGGTTGAAGGTCTAGTGAGCTAGAAGCATTCCACTAGACGTTGCGATGGCGGTTTTCTCCCCAAATATCCTTTAGGGATCAGTCGCTGGCTGTTGGCGTCTTGCAGTAACCTTTGGGCTCGGTGCGCATCCACCTAGCACGGACAGGCATAACCGTTTAAGATTGCCGTTCCCTTAGTGACAAGTCGAATTCGTTGAGAAGAGGTTTACGATGACGACGAACGTAGGTCCAACGCAAAACGGGATGACAAAACCATCTAACACATTCGATGCCTCATGTGGGCTGGCAATTGTTCGCGTGACGATTGGCGCGATGTTTCTGTCGGTGTTCTTCGAAAATCTGAGGAAGGGTTTGTATAGACCCGCAGGTTACGCGGGCCTGATCAACTATTACATCCAGCACGATCATGCGCCAGCCATCTGGAAGGCGGTGATGGCACAGGCTGCAAGCCATGCGGCGATGGCAGCTCCCATGCAGGGCGTGGCGGAGATTTCTTTCGGAATCCTGCTGATCATTGGTCTGTTCACGCGCTCTGTCGCATTCGTGGCTTTTCTGTTTCTCGGCAGCCTTTGGATGTCGGAGTGGGGCACGGCGTGGATCTGGGAACTATTGGTTCCGGTGCTTGGGTTGCTTGGGGTCGCCGTGGGACGCGCGGGGCGAAGGTGGGGAGTCGATGCATGGCTTGCGCAACGGAATCCTTCTTCTCCGTGGTGGTGATCGAGTCAGGTTTGATCGAGCTAAGTTCACGTGCGAGTGTCCGTCATTATTCCTACCCACAATGAAGCAGACGCGATCCCTCGCGTTTTAGCGGATATCCCTTCCGATCTCGTCACAGAAGTAATTGTTGTAGACAGCAACTCGAACGACGGGACGCCCGAAATCGCCGCCAAGATGGGAGCCCGCGTCGTGCAGGAGCCTCGCCGCGGATATGGGCAAGCGTGCCTCACAGGACTAGCCGCGGCAGAGTTTCCTGATGTCGTCGTATTCCTCGATGGTGATTACAGCGACCGTCCTTCTGAGCTGCCAATTCTATTGGCGCCGATTATCGAGGGTCGCGCCGACATTACGCTCGGTTCGCGTCTCCGGGAGCAGCTTATTCCTGGGGCGCTGCCTTGGCATCAGGTGTTTGGTAATCGTCTCGCGGCTGGCCTGATCCGGCTCTTGTATGGCCTGAAGATTACTGACCTCGGCCCATTTCGTGCCGGTCGCGCAGATGCGCTTCGCGCACTCAGGCTCGAAGAGACAACCTACGGCTGGGCGGTTGAGATGATCTTGAAAGGTGCCCTGGCTGGATTCCGCGTGGTTGAAGTTCCTGTGAGCTACTACCCGCGTATCGGAAAATCGAAAATCAGCGGTACGCTGAAGGGCACGGCCGGCGCCGGCTGGTTCATTCTCAGCTTGATCGTCCGGTATTATTTTCGGCGCCGAAGAGCTGGGATGCCATCGTCAGCGTAGGTCTGCGTCTGCGGGAGGGCTGCATCTAACTACGCCTTCGCTGATTCGATCTTGGGGTGCCCCATTTCTCGCCTCTTTTGCGAGAAGTGGGGCCATTCACGATCACAACTCCCTGAACCGATATGTGACAGATTTGTTCTTCGAGCGAAATCCCACGTTTGCCAAAAGCAGGCAAACATGGGGCACCCCAAGGTTGAAAATGAGTGCTCCTCTTGAGAGTGATACTCCCTGGCACAGATGTGGACCACCCGCCTTGTGTGCCTCAAGCTCAAATCATAATTACCGAATTGAGTCCTGCTCGTTGACACGTTCCCTGCCTCCTGTCATCGTCACTTTGTAGAGGGCCCATCTCTTACCTACTACAAGGAGTACCGATGGGGAAAACTAAGAAAATCAATCGCAGCGCTAAGACTGGACAATTCGTTACGCCTGAGTACGCTAAGACGCACCCCGCCACGACCGAAACAGAACGCGTCAAGGTTGTAAAACCGAAGAAAAAATAGTCAGGCTGTAAATCACGCACATATGATCCACAAGAAAGAACGCTTCGAGACCATAGTTGCAGCCCTAAATGCGCAGTTCAAAGGTTCTATGACTTTTGAACTGGCGGGGTCGTTAGCACACAACTCTACGAGTGATCACGATGCTGACATCGTCGTCCATCCAGTAGTTCCTCCCGATCTACACGCCTTCGCGCAAGGCTGTAAGAGCGCGGGCCTAAACGTTGTTGCCATAGACACCAATTCCACCGAGGCATTTCCCGGTAGACCTCAGGGACAAGACCGCGTCCAAGTTAAATGGCCCGATGGAACTGTGATTGATATGTTCTTTCCTAAGAAGGCCGAGTAGTGATCTTCCTACCGCTCTTTCGTGTTTTCGTGCCGTCTATTCCGGCTCGATCTCGACGCGTCCCTTGCCCCCGAACAAACACAAGTTTCCTCCACTCTCCACAGATCATCGCTTTGCGATGATCTGTTCCGGTCGGATGACAGAATTGAAAAGATCGAAATATCCCTACTCAAACCAAAACCGGGCTTGAGTGGGCCACCCGTCGTATATTATTTCCCCAACAATCTATGAAATCTTCAAGCGAGACGGTGCCGCGTTCGTCAAGCAGCGACCGTGTGCTGGTAATCATGGCGAAAGCACCACGGCCGGGCACGGTCAAGACCCGACTCGCTCCCAGCCTTTCTCCCGAGGCCGTCATTGATTTCTATTGCTGTCTTCTGGATGACACGCTGACACTGGCGCGGTCATTGAGCGATCTAGAAGTTGCCATCATGTGCCCGGATTCCGACGTAAACGAGCTGGCGCAGTTGGCAGGCAGTAAAGCGAGCGTAGTTGCCCAGAAGGGCGAGGGTCTTGCCGCAGGGCTCACTTCGGTGTTTGCGCACTTCGCGGTGGATCATCACCAACGCGTCATTGCCTTCAACAGCGACAGCCCACACCTGCCACGTTTTGTTCTCGAAGACGCTTTTGAAACGCTCGTTGCGCACGACTTGGTCGTCGGGTCGACACACGACGGAGGCTACTATCTCGTCGGGGCAAAGGCTTCTCGTCCCACGCTCTTCGCAAACGACGGAATGGGCACCAGCAGCGCGCTGGAGAGACTTCTATCGCGGGCGCGAACTCTTGAGCTATCCGTAGGGTTCGCAGATCCTTTTTATGATGTTGATGTAGCTGACGACCTGACTCGCTTGGCAGAGGAGTTGCGGCTGGCTCCGGCACGGGCGCCGCGGACTGCGGGGTGGCTTAAAGAGTGGGAGCGATCATGTGGAGCGGGCACTCCCTTCGGCTAGCTCAGGGCAGGCTCTGCCCGCTAGCTCTTGCCACCGCAAGCAAAGCGGGCAGGAGTGCCCGCTCCACATACAAACCTTGTGGCGGCACAATCACGGACGGGCACGGGAGAACTGTGAAGGTCGTTTCCATGAAGATCAGTCCATGAAGATCAGCCACGAGTGGAGAGTGTACGTACTCGGAGCCATGTTGTGTGTGGCGCTGACGATCTGCTCGCGCTACTTCAGTGATAGGGGCGGACCGTACTTCATGGCGTCTTTGATGCTGGCGGGCATCGCGTACCTGTTGGCGATCCGTGAGTTTTTGGCCACGCCAAAATTTGAACGAAGCGTTTCCCGGCGCGTTGTCGTCATTGGGCTCGTCCTGGCTGCTGTGTGGCACGTTGAATTTCTTCGGCTGCCCCCGGGCGCCGATGATGACATTCATCGCTATGTTTGGGATGGCCGCCTGCAGAGGCTTGGCTACAACCCCTATCTGGTTGTTCCCAGCGATCCTGCCGTTAAGGGGCTGCACATCCCGGAAACCCGCAACTTGAACAATCCGGATCTGCCGAGTCCATATCCAGCGGGAGCGGAGCTTTTTTTTCGCGCCGTAACTGCGATTCAAGAGTCCACGTTTGCGCTGAAAGTGGCATTCGTAGTTTGCGAGCTCGCAATCGTGTTCCTGTTGCTCGATGTCTTGCGTCGTAACGAGCAGGGAGCGCACTTGGTTTTGACGTTCGCCTGGAATCCATTGTTGGCGATAGAGGTGGCAGGAAGTGGTCACATTGACATCGTTGGCGCGCTACTGTTGGTGGTGTCTGCCGCTGCGCTGGTGCGCCGATGGCGGGCGACTGCGGCCGTCGCATTTGGGCTGGCCGTAGCGGTGAAATTTCTGCCGATTGTACTCTTGCCCCTCTATTGGAAGCGGGTTCGCATTCGCGACGCTGCGCTGGCGGCAGTTGTGGTGGGACTCCTGTACGTGCCATTTCTGAATCATGGCCGCATTCCGATCGGCTCGTTGGGGACGTATGTGCAAAATTTCCGGTTTAATGGTCCTGTGTTTGCGGTACTAGCGCGAGTTGCGTCTCCGCAATTGCTAGCTGCACTAGCATTACTCGCCGGCTTGGCGACGGCAACCTGGCTGAGAGTTTTGACAAACCGAAAAATCTTAACCACAGAGGGCACAGAGTTTCACCGAGGAGATCCCACAGTGTCTCTTCCTTGTAATCCTGTGCCCTCCGTGGTTCAAGGCTTCGAATTCGCCTGGCCCATGGCAGCAACTCTTTTGTTCGCTCCGGCTGTTTTCCCGTGGTATCTTCTCTGGCTGCTGCCATTTCTGACGTCGGCCTCGACCCTGTTAATCATCATCTGGACGGTGAGCATCATCCCTACTTACGTCCAATGGCACTTGCGTACACTTGGGCGTCCGTGGGGGGCGCTTCCTAGCTGGATCATGCTTGTGGAATACGGATGCGTGGCGATCGCTGCTGCAATTATCTGGCTGTGCCGTGGAAGGAGCCTGGGCACGCTAAGCAATCATTCAGTATCCAAGGATGTCTCTCCGACATCCTAGACAACAACCGTTCAATCTAGAAAAGGGGCGTTCCATGACAAAATCAATCTGTCGTTCGATGATTCGTTTTCTAGCTTCCGCAGTGCTTCTCCTTGCTTCAACCTCCTGGGCGCAGGAGCGTGCGCCAATTCTCGATCAAGTCGCCAAGACCTTCGGTATCGATTCTTGGGATCAAGTCGAAGCGATCCGCTACACCTGGAATGGAGAGATTACCGGACTCTTCAAAGCTGCGCACAAGTGGGAGTGGGAGCCCAAGACCAATAAGGTCTCCTTTGAAGGGACGGATAAAGATGGCAAGCCCGTCAAGGTTAGCTACGTACGCACCGACCTTAGTACCCAATCCGACGCCGTGAAAACTCAGGTCGACCCGAGTTTCATCAACGATAACTATTGGGTTCTGTTTCCTTTCCATGCCTATTGGGACAAGAGCGCCAGCGCGATCGATCAGGGCAAGTTTAATCTGCCGGTGGGCCCCGGCATGGCCGAGCTGGTCCCCATCAAGTATCCCGCAGACGGCGGTTACACGCCCGGCGACACCTGGGATCTCTACGTCGGTAAAGACAACCGCGTCGTGTACTTTGTCTACCACCGCGGCGGAGCCAAGCCGCCGAGCCGCGTCCTGGCAACGTGGGCAGGCTACAAAAAGGCAGGTCCAATCCTGTTCTCAACCGAGCATCGCGGCATGGCCGATGGGAAGCCTCTGCACATCTGGATTACTGATGTGGCAGTCAAGCTGACAGGCTCGGATAAATGGATGCCCGCGCAATAAGTCGCGTACATTGATCTCATGGAGTGACGGGCGTCCCTCTTCAGGCTGCAAGAACCCATGACTGCCGCCGCAAACTCGTCGCTGTAACTTATTGAATAATATGATTATTAACCGCAAATAATTGACATGTGTGGCAAACTGTCGTACATTAGGGAAAGCGAGGTGAATCATGGCGACTGCAAGTGTCATGCGGGATGAGCGTTTGGACGCTCGTGTCACGCGGGAAGAAAAGGAAATGATAGAGACTGCAGCGAGTTTAAGCGGCACCTCCGCTTCAGATTTTATTCGAATGGCAACGAGACAGGCCGCCCTGAACACTATCCGTGAGCACGAAGTTCTGACGCTGAACGAAGAGGCCAAACGAGTGTTTGTGGAAGCACTCCTGAATCCGCCCAAGCCAAACGAGAAGGCGATTGCAGCGGTACGGAGATTGAAAGAGGAGATCACGTAGTTGGCAGATCGTCCCGTCCAGGAAAAACCCAGACTTCGATTCGAGCCGCTCGACAAGAAAAAACATGATCGAGCGGCTTTTTCGTGCGGGCAGGAGTCGCTTGATAGATATCTGAAGGAGCGCGCGACCCAGGAAATCAAGAAACGAGTTGCTGCCGTCTATGTCCTGACCCCTGACGGCAAGACGATCGCGGGTTATTACACGCTTTCTCAGTACGCCATCGAGGCCGGAGAGTTGCCTCCTGAATTGATTCAACAGTTACACCTTCCGAAGTACGATAAACTGCCCGCGACGTTGCTCGGACGATTGGCGAGAAGCGAACAATTCAAGGGATGTGGTCTTGGGGATCTCCTGCTCATGGGAGCCCTGAAAAGAGCACTAGAGCACAGTAGGAACATTGCCTCCGTGGCAGTGGTGGTGGACGCCATCGACGAAAACGCGCGCGCCTTCTACCGGCGCTATGGCTTCATCGATATTCCGAATCACTCGAGGCGGCTCTTCCTACCTATGAAGACTGTGGCGCAGCTTTTCCCTGACGTTGACACAGAGTAATTTCCCCACTCAAGCCAAGGGCGGGCTTGAGTGGTCCACCCGCCGACGGCAAGCCCCTGCACATCATTATTACTGACCTGGCAGTTAAGCTGACAGGCTCGGACAAGTGGATGAATGCACAATAAATTGCGGACCGACTGGTGGAGGCTGTTCCGTATGCCTGCCTCGCTCGTGCGAACATTACGGCTATCTTGATTAACAACGTTGATTGTAGGACAATGTCGGACATTATGAGACACAACATGCCCAAGATCTCGGTTTACCTTCGCCAAGAGCAAATTCATGGACTCGTCCAACTAGCGTCGAAGACCCATGACACGAACGGAAGGGTCCTCCGACAGGCGCTTGATGAATATCTGGAGCGAGAACTCCCCGGCAGGCGTCGCGTTCGGCGCCGTCGTGCCTAGCTTAAATCGGTGTCCGAAGGTAATCTTCAGGACTCTCCCGAGCGATTACGACCGTGGTGCAAGAACTGCTCAGCTTGGGCAGGTCGCGATTTGCCGCCATGCGAATTTCGAGACGTGGGCGCTCGCCGCGAATGATCGGACAATAACAATCAGGCTCTAGTAGTGCGCCTTGCAAGCGTCGCCGTCCGGCACATCCGCCGTGGCACGATTCGTGGAACTCGCACTGATTGCAGGTTTCAGGAAGTGTCCGCGCCTGCTCGAAGGGTGTTGAGTTCAGAATGTCGACGCCTGCGGAGATCAAATCTGAAAGCGGCTCATCCGATCCTGGCCAATAAACGCAGGGTTGTGTCGTGGCTCTTGGTGTCACTCGGACGGTGCTCACGCCACAACCTGCTCGCATCGGTGGCAGCCCCGCCATTGCGCGAACGAGCGGCTCGCCAATCGCGATTACATCGGTCTCCTCAAAGAGGCGCCGGAACCCTTCCCAGTACTCTTCGTAGCTTAGAGAATAAACATCGGACCGCACGGCCTGGTACACATTTACTCGCAAAGGAGCGTCAAACTGTTTGGCTACTCGCGCCACATCCGCTAAACGCAGATAGTTCGACTTCATCATGACGGCGACGATGGTGACAGGAATATCCAGCTTCCTACACCGTTCTGCCTGCTGGTGGATGAGCGCCCAATTGCCGGGTCCGCGTTGTGCATCCTGTTCGGCTTGTGTTGGGTAATCGAGAGAGAACTCGACGTCGTGGAAGGCGCGCAGTTCATTGTCTTCCAGAACTGCAACACTATGACCGTTGGAAGTGATGGTGAGCTTGACCGGTTTCGTTTGCAGATAGGCCAGTATTGCTTTGAACTCCGGATGCATGCCGTTCTCGCCGGTGCCGAGATTCACCGAGCGTACGGGCAGCCGTTCCATCACTGCCTTCACTTGATCTAGAGAAAGACGATCCGTACGAGCCGGATCGCGATAGCAGAAGGCGCAGGTGAGATTACACTCGTTGGTAAGCCCGAGACCGAGTGAGATACCAGCGTCAGGTGTAATGACGCTAGATCCAGACGAAGAAGACTGGACTGTGACGTTGTTCATACAGCATCCTTCGTCACCGTATCTGCGCGATGTGCCAGGCAATGGGTGTAGCGGGCCACTGCGGCAAACTCCGGCCGTCTACCTAGCTTGCACTCTAGCTTAAAAATCCGCTCATACTCGTCTGTTCGGGAAATCTTTGGTGGCAAGTAATCCGAGATGACCCGCACACCACGCTCGGCAGTGACCGCGAATGACGCTGCTACCAGCATGACTCGTAGGCTCTCTGCCGTAAAGAGCCTTACCTTGCCTCCGTACAGAGATTCGTCTCCCCACTCAGCAGCGAGGCTTCGTTCAGCCGCGGCCAAGTCTCCGTTTAGTAGCGCGGCTTTCAACACCTCACCGGGATGGTTGCGCACTAACACCGAGATTATGCCAAGCGGACCTCGCAAGGCGCGAGCCGCGCTGCGCAACACAGTACCCGGATCATCGACAAATTCGAGGACATTGTGGCAAAGGATTAGATCGAACGCTCCTGCATCGAACGAGGTTGCTAGTAGCGCGGCGTCGCCGCGTTTCAGCGTAGTCTTCTCCGAAACTCCTGCTTCCCGCGCGGCCCGCTCCGCGAAATCCAGCATTGCTTCAGACGCATCCATCAGCGTGACGTGAAAACCAAGTTGCGCCAGGCGCACTCCGAGGGCGCCGGTACCGCACCCGAGGTCCAGCGCGTGCAAAGACCGTGTGGCCTGTGGCAGAAACTCTTGCAAGTTGGCAAAGGCGAGATCGAGACGCAGCCGACCCTCAGGCGTCTCGAGATAGGCGGCGTACTTGTCCGCGCCGCTCTGGAATCGTTCGGTGTCGGCGTTGGCGGTCATTATTCTTTATTCTTTATATGCTACTCAGGCGCCAGGCGCTTCGAACTGGCGGCCTCACGCCGAAGGTTTTACTTCCTCAAAGCTGAACTGTTTGTCGAGCTTTTCGTACGACTTGCCATCGACCTCGATATACGGGTAGACGAAGTAGTTGAGTGCTGGGCCATCCTGTTTAGGAGAGAGTATGACGTCGCGACCGGTGGAGAACTGCACGCGATTGGCGTCAACGCTGCCGAAGAAATAATCTTCTTTCTGTTTCGCTTTCCACGCCTCTGAGATGTCAACGGGAATCCAACCGGTTTTGCGTGCATAGAACTCTGCCCAGCAGTGATAACCGGGGATGTCTCCTTTATCTTTATTTTCGGGTAGAGGGAAGCCGATGTCGAAGCGAGCCGGGATTCCGTCAGCGCGCAGCATGCCAATGAACGGAGAATGGAAGTCGGTACAGTTACCGCGCTTGGCGTCGCAAGCCCATACCGCGTCACCGCGTCCCCAGCCTGAGCCCGTCTTGTCGTAGCGCATATTCGTGAAGAGGTAATCATAGGCAGCCTTGGCCTTTGCGACCGTGCCGGTCTGGCTTCCGGTTACATCGGCCGCCAGCTCCTTGATCTTCCCGTCCGTAGGAATCAGATTGTCAGGCGCAATCAAACGGTTCATCGACACAGGCACGACGCTGGGCTTCAGGTCTGCGCGTTCGAGTTGCGCGTAGTCGCCGCGCGAGTATTCGCGACGCGTGATTTTGTACTCGAGAGTGAACTCTGCTTTGCCCGCAGCGGGATTCTGAATCTCGGCATACATCATTCGATTGCCGTACTCGGTCTCCTGCGTCATCTGTGTTTTACCCGGAGCCTTGACCGCCAGAACGCGGACAGTCTGATGCTGGTCAGTCTGGGGTACCGGAACCCAGATGCGCACTCGCTTCGCTCCGGAGGGAATATCTTTTACGGTGAAGTTGTAGGTGAAGCGAAAGGTGCGGGTGGGCGGGCTGAATTTCTGGGTGGTCGAAGTAGTTTGGGCAGCCAACAGGCATGCCGGAAAAAAGCACAGCAATGACGAGAGAACTCGCAGCTTCACGGAGACACTCCTTAATCGGCGGACATGAATCGAAATTTTACCAGCAGCCAAGGTGGGCTGTCAGAATTGCGGAGGAGCTCCACGCACTGCCGATAGCCCGCCTGATTAGCTACTTCCGTTACTAGTTCTGTCCTCCCTCTTTTAGAGATAGTGAACACACCTGCGGACAAGGTGCCAATCGGCGCAGACTCCGCCGGCGAGTGCAGCTGCGAAAGAAAAGGAACAATAATGGATTGGCTAGGGAAAGTCGGACGATACAAGCTTATATTCGCCGGATCGGTAATTCTCTTTGGGTTTACCGGATTTCTGCTGAGGGATCTGCGCGCTTACCGTCAAGCGGGAGACCGACCCAGCGAAGTGAACGTGGCGCAAGTGCAAGAGATTGCCGCTTCAACAAATTTCAGCACACGCTGCGTTGTGCACTAGAATTTTGCGTGCTGGAAGTCGCATTCGACATAGCCGGAACGGCCTGCTCCTGCAAGAACCCCGCTAGCAAGATCATTACACTCAAAAGCGTTGTCATCGCGGTTTAGATGCCAAATCAGGCAATCCCGGAGAGGTCGGCGAAACATCAGGTGTTTGCTGTAGTCAACGGACTAGGGTTTTGGAACATCTTAGTTCAGAACGCCATAGTGTCGAGTGGAGCACTATTTTGAGAAGGCCGTATAAATTTATTGCCGCTGGAATGATGGTAGGGCTAGCAGGGCTAATGGTCTGCGCTGCGAATCTCGCATCTGCGGGCGACTTGAAGATTCCCATTCCACAGCGCGGCATTTCCACGCCCACGCAAAAGCTCAACCGTGAAGGTGTTGCCGAATTAAAGCATGGTCATCGTGAGAAGGCGAAGCAGCTATTTTATCGTGCCTATTTGCTTGACCCGCAAGATCCGTTCACATTGAACAATCTCGGCTACATTGCCGAATTGGAGGGCGATGCCGGCCGGGCCCTCCGCTATTACGCGCTCGCTTGGCAAGTGCATACTGATGCCATAATCGCCGAATCCAGCGACGCGGCGCTCAAGGGCAAATCATTAGACGATGTTTTCCAGCAGGTAAAGAACTCCGACAAAGAAATTAGCAAGATCAATGAGCAGGCCATCGTGATGCTGCAAGCCGGGCGGATGTTTGAAGCAAGGAATCTGCTCCGCTCTGCGATCACTCGTTATCCCAAGGATCCGTTTCTTCTGAATAATCTTGGCTATGTGCTTGAAACAGTCGGAGATCTCGACGGAGCACTGCGGTCCTACTCTGCTGCGGCCAGCATACACTCGACGCAGCCTGTGATAGTTACTCCGCGGTCGAAATGGCGTGGACGGCCGATCAGCGAAGTTGCCGCTGCGAATGCAGCGGCCGTCAGCGAGCAGATTGCCCGTGGCGAAGGGATTGAGGCAGCGACTGCGCGCCTCAACCTACGAGGAATCGCAGCCTTGAATGACAATAATTCTCCCGCCGCGCGTGCACTTTTCTTACAGGCCTATCAGCGCGACCCACAGAATGCTTTTACTCTGAATAATTTGGGCTACATTTCCGAAATGGATGGTGATTGGGAGAGCGCCGAATCCTATTACGAAGCCGCGCGCACGGGACGAGACGCAAATGATCGTGTTTCATACTCCACTCGCCGCGACGCTGAAGGCCAGAAAATCGATAACCTCGCCGTCGATAATCAATCGGATGTAGAGTCCACGCTGAAAGCGATGCAAACGACAAAGCGTCGCGCAGGAAGACCGGTCGAACTCATACCTCGCAGCGGACATTCTGAGATCAGAAAAGATGACGCAACTCCAGTACCTCCGGTCGGAATCCCAGCTCCCCCTCTGCCCGCACTTCCTCCTCCAAATTCCAATCAAAAGTAAAACGGCGAAGCTTCAATCCAGCCTCTAGGAATCATGAAAGGCGGTGTGCCTGCGATATATACAAAATCAAGATTACTGCACCAACTTGTGTGAAAAGATTGAAATCGAGAGCTTTTTTTCGCACACCGATTTACTCGTGTACAATTCAGGCCAATCTCTCGACTCCCGCGCACGGCTCGGGGTTTGTGGTTGACTCGCCACTTTGAATACATTTCGGAGGAAAACATGTTCCCCTGCGCAGTTCTTTGCATTCCTACGACCGTATTGCGTTATTTATTCTTCTTGATCTTCCTGACGGCCTTTTGCTCAGCGCAGGTCGCGCAGCCTGCTGAAAAAGCTGAGCCCGGTGAGCATCAACACGAACACGGGCAGGGCGAACACCATCACCTGCACCTGGTACTGGGTGAAGAAAAGTGCGCGCCGACCTATACGTATGAAGATGGCCCCACCGGACCAAGCCATTGGCCGGAGCTATGCACCACGGGAAAAATGCAGGCTCCTATTGATATTGAGCACGCGGAAAAGCTAACCATTGGGAACCTGAAGTTCAACTATCAACCTTCTGATCTGGATATTGTCAACGACTGCAATCAGTACCGCATCGCAGTCAAGTTCCCCGACAACTATTGGCTCACCATTGGGAAGAGACCCTACTTCCTCGGTGAAGTTCACTTTCGCGCGCCAGGCGAGAATGCGGTGAACGGCAAGCGGCCCCGCATGTCAGTCCAGTTCATGCATTTCTCGCCTGAAGGAGTTTTCCTGGTTGTGGAGGTCCCAGTTGTGGTCGGCAAGGAGAACCCGCTGATCAAAACTCTCTGGGAAAATATTCCGGAACCCGGCAAGGAGAAAAAAGTACCGGGGCTGAAGATCAATGCCGCCGACCTGCTGCCCGCCGACCGCAACTTCTACCGATTCCCGGGCTCGCTGACCACTCCGATCTGCAATGAAGGGGTTCAGTGGTACGTGACCAAGAACCCGATTGAAATGTCGGAAGAGCAGATTGCTGAATACGAAAAGCACTACCACGATGTCGCCCGGCCACTGCAACCCCTCAACGGCAGACCCATCCACGAACCCCGGTGAATGGGGAAGCGCCGATGATGGAGCTTACAAATGTACGCAGATATCTCGCAGTGGCTTTCCTGCTGCAGCTATGCGGTCTGCCTCCAGGACATTCTCAACAGATTCCGCCCGATGCAGCCTACGCAGGCAAACGTCAAAAAGCGCTGGAACTCTTTCAGCAAGGAAAACGCCTGGAAGCCCTGCCTCTTTTAGAGGAGCTGGTCAAGGCGAACCCGAAAGACGACGAATCGCTCGTGGATCTGGCGGCTTCGCTCGTCGACCACGCGGCGACACTCACTGACCAACAAGCCGCCGGCCAGGAAAGGTTTCGTGCACGCGACCTGCTCGACCAAGCCTGGAAGCTGGGCAACACCAGTCCGCTGGCCATGAACCTGTCGCAGTTCCTGCAGCAGCTGCCGGCCAGCGGTGCAATTGAGTTCTCAAAAAATCCTCAGGTCGAAAATTTGATGCAGGCGGGAGAAGCGGCTTTTGCCCGTCGTGATTTTGACGAAGCGCTGAAGAACTACGCGCAGGCCCTCGAACGGGAACCGACGAATTATTCTGCGGCTCTTTTCAGCGGTAATACCTACGACCGGCAGAACAATTTCGCCAAGGCTGCGGAATGGTACCAGCGCGCGATTCAGATCGATCGCAACATCGAAACTGCTTATCGCTACTATGCTGACCTGCTCGCCAAACAGGACGATCTTGCGGGCGCCCGCAAGCAGTTGATCCAGGCCGCTGTTGCGGAGCCCTATAATCGCGCCATTTGGCGGGAGTTGCATGCCTGGGCCAAGCTCAGCGGCTTACAGATCAATATGGTGTATGTGAGCATTCCGCCTCCCGACGACAAATCGGCGGATGGCAAGGTGGACTCCTTGCAGAAGTCCGCCGTTTCCTCTGCCTGGGACGCATATCGCGCTATTCGAGCGCAATGGCAGCAAGGCGGCGAGTTTGCAAAACGCTTTCCCCAGGAAAGCTACCGTCACAGCTTGGCGGAGGAATCGGATGCCTTGAAGGCTGCCGCCACACGTCTAGTGGACCTGCGCGAAAAACCAGCTACGGCAGCATTGGTTGCGCAGGATCTAGCAGCAACCCAGCTCTTAAAGTTATTCGATGCCGGTCTGATTGAACCGTATGTTTTATTCAGTCTGGGCGACGCTGGAATTGCCAAAGACTATGCCGCCTATCGCGAGAACAACCGCAGCAAGCTCGAGAATTACATGGATCAGTTCGTGGTGCCCATGCCCTCACATTAGAACTGGGCCCATAAACAGTTTGGGAAGGGCACAGACTTCGAGGATGTCATCTTGAACGGCGGCGGAAGCCGCCGTGAGGGATCTTACGACAGCGTGGCACGGCGATGGCGTGGATGGGGATGGCTTGGTGCAGGCAGCTTAGAAGATCCTATGGACCGCATTGCGAGCGTATGGGTTTCGTAAGGTCCTTCGGAGGGCTTGCGCCCTCCTCAGGATGACATCAGAAAAAGCTCGGAGTTGAGCGGCGCGGCTGAAAGCCGCGCCCTTTCAAAACCGATTTATGAGATGACTAGATGGCTTCTAACTAGAGGCATAAATAAGGCTGCATCCGAACTTCCGGATGCAGCCTTGTTAGTCAAGACGGTTGACCGATTTACGCCTACTCGTCCCTGACGACTCGAATAATCGCCATCATGCCAAGGTCCTCGTGCGAGAGGATATGGCAGTGATAAACGAAGTCCCCGATGTCCATGCCGCGGAAGTCCATCTCTAACTGCACGTCAGGAACGGGTCCGTTGGGGTTCTTCACATTGTCCCAGAAAGGCACTTCCACCATGTCGAGGAACTGGCCGTTAATCGCAGGGGCCTGTTGGTTTCCATTGATCTCGAAGTTGTCCTGCGACAGCACTTCGAAATGGATCTGATGCATGTGAAATTCGTGGTTTTCCTGAGCCAGGTTTTGGACAGTCCACTTCTCCACTGCTCCCTGATGAGTCACAATGGCTGGCGGATTGTTGTTGTCAAAGACCACAGGAGTCTGACCGGCCACTGTGATGAAAAACTGGGTCGGCTGGATTTCGCTGAACTGCAACGTCCGGGCGGTGCTGCCATCGTCGAGCCTTGCGCCGCCAAACCGTTGCTGATGAGTATTCAGCGCGGTGAATTTTGGCACCAGGTTTTCGCGTGTAGCGGGCCGGTCTTCGCCCTGGGTTAAGGAAATGTTGAACAGGGCACGCGTAGGATCGCAATCCCCCTGCGGCCCAGTGTTGATGTAGTTGGTCACAAGTTGGGCAACTTTCACCGTCGATGCCGGGGCCTTCACCAAAAACTCTACCCGGCCCGCAACGGGCAACCTGAAACGTTGCACCGGAATTAACGCCGGCGGCTGAGGCCCTTCTTGCGAGTTTACTGGAACAGCGTCAATGGAAACGATCTGGATCGTCTGCGGGACTCCGTCATACATGACCTGCAGATCTAGGATCGTGTCGGCTGAGCTGTTTACAACCCTCCAGAACTCGGTTGCCCCCTGCTGCATTTGGAGAACAGCTGGGGTAAACCCGATGGAACCGTCGGGGTTCTGGAAAGAGACGATCGGTACGTAGTTGACGCTGACGTCCTGGAAAGGAATTCCATTTCCGCAGTTAGTGTTTTCAGCTCCTGCGCCGAAGATCGACGTCTGGTCGCGCACGATCAACAAGCGCTGGTTAAGTCCCTGGACTGCAGGTTGTACATTCTGGATTCCGTCGACGATCAGTGCCCCAGTCGCACCGCCCAGCAAGTCCCGTTCCGCCAGACCGTGAACATGGGGGTGGTACCAGTAGAGCCCCGGAGGTTCGTTGGTTGGAAAGGTAAAGCTGTATTGGAAGGTGCTGCCGGAATTGATCAGCGTTTTGGTCACATTGTCCCCTCCGCATTGCGGAGTGACGTTCGTGCCGTGATAGTGGATATTCACGGAAGAACCAATGGATGCGATGCCGTTGGGGTTTGGTGTATTGGGTGGCAGCGGGGGCGAAGTCGTAGGAAACTGTACCTTTGTATCTCCGCAATTCGGAGCATTGAAGGTCTCTCCGAATGGCTGTGCAGGGGTATTGTTGGTGACCGTGATGTTCAAAGTGTCACCGGGATTGACGTGGAGAGTGGGTTCCTGAATCCCGTCTGGTGTCATAAAACAATGCACCAGGTTGCCGAGGGAGTCAGTTGTCTGCTGGTAGGAAAACCGGACGTTTAAAACGCCGTTCTGGCTGAACAGCGCCGGTGGCTGTGCAATGACACTACCGGCTGTGAAGCGCGGCGTGCAGGGGTTGGTGACTGGTGGCACCGGAGTTGGCGTTTGCGCTAGCCCAACAAGCGGAAACGCCGCCAACACCGAGGCCCAGATCAACGTACTTCTTAGCCGTGTTGACAGCTTCATTGAAGTCCCTCCTTACGAGGACTCATACCCTTTTGGTTTGTGAGGTTCGGCCCAGGTACTTGAAGTGGTGTGGTTTGTTAGCGACGCGTTTACAAGGAGTGGTACAGGGAAAATTGGGCAGAGCGTAACACCAGACTATTGGGTTGTCAAGGTCTACAAGTTGGAAAATCTTCGGAGTCTATTCAGTTTGCGTCTTGTAGACCAAAAAGCGTGATTTATCACAACATATATATCCAGATAACTTAGCGCCTGCGAATGCTGGTATCCTTCCAAAGCAGAGGAACGTATGTCATCTCTTCAGGAATTCAGATGCGAAGTCTGCGGAACGATCACCACCAACCCCACTCATTGGTTTGTGATTCAATGCGGCAATTCTCAGCTGACCGTTCTACGATGGAACACAGAAACGGCCAACGCACCCGGAGCGCGTCATTTTTGCGGGGAAGCGCACGCGCAGGTATACATCAGCCGATGGTTTGAATCGGTATGCTGGCCGCCCAGGCCGGACTTCGTGAAGTCTGCAGTGACTAAATCATAGCCACATCTGCATGAAGTTCGCGTGGAAGGCGCTATCTCTAAAGCGCGGTTTGCTTTCTTTGGTGACACTTTTTTCCACAAAATTCTCTTCTATTTTTCGCCTACCTGAGTGAGAAGGAATGTCGGGCGCGCTTCAATTACTTACGGTCCAGTTGGGATGGAATACAGGGGATCCTCTATAAAGCAGTGGGCCCGAACCGCGATTACGCGGTGCAGCCGTAGGACAGCAAACTTTACGCTGTGGCCAATCATGCGGAAAATCGATCGGGCGTAGCCAAGTGCCTGTGCCAGCCCGACTTTGTTTCCAGATGTAATTTGGCGGCACAATTGCTTCCCTTACATAGGTCATTCTGCTGCTCGTCCAGAGCGGGCCGGAGGTACCGCTCAGGGGCATCAGTTCGCGCGAATTGTGAACGAACGCAACCCCAAGCCGGAGGTGATACTCTTGCGAGCCCAGAGCAAAGAACGTTGGCGAGAGCTCTGCGAACAAATTCTCGTTGAGCAAGATCCCGACAGGTTTCTCGCTATGATCCAAGAGCTTAATCGCGTGTTGGAGAACAATGAACAATGGCTGCGCAAAACGCCAGAGCAGGAACTGCAGCAGTGAAAAAACAGCCAACCTAAGTCGTTCCGCCAGGATAACGGCCGTCCGCCCACAGCACGCCATGTCTGTTACAAATCGTTGCACACTCAGTATCTAATGTTATGGCTCTACTCTGAACTCTGTATTGGCGATACGATGCGAGATGCCGCATTATTCTTCGCGCGCGCCGCACCGTCGGACGACCTCCCTCGAATTCCTCAGTGAAAACCGATGCCTGCGGTCAGCGCCGAAAACTTTGGCGAAAGTGTAGCAAGAAGATTTACGCCTGCACGGAATCGGCCCCATCGGTTAACGGCTCGCGCTTCCGGCCCTTTGACATGCCTACAGTTTGCCACGTTAGGACTAGCAACGCACTCTTAGGACTTGAATTTCCCCAACAGCTTGAGGGACAATTCCCTAGTCCGACTCTCCCCCTCTCAGAAGGAGACTTGGGCCAATGACCACGCCTCTGCCAACCATCCTGATCTGCTCTATCTGCCACAAGCCTGTCGCAGTCGAAACCTGCAAAACCGATGAGCACGGGCATCCGATTCACGAAGAGTGCTACGTTCTCAAGGTCAAACTTTTTCAAGCCTCGCAACCAAGTCGCAAATCGACTGCAACGCACTCCTTAGCCCATCAACGCAAGGGTTAGAAGACTACCCGATTCTTGTCATTCCCGTCAGCCGCAAGAATTATTGCGAGCGTTGACTTCCGAGCACGGGCTCAGAACAGATCTCTAGCTCAAGATTTACTTCAAGTGTTTGAGGAGCACGAACGACAGGGGGAGAGTTTGCCCTACCCAGCCTTTTCCGATTTCTCCGACACTTCGTGACTCTGTGACGTATCGTAGTTTCGCGAACGCCGTTCAACAAGGAATGGATAGGCGGCGAAACGCTTGCGCAGACCCTTGATGTGCTGGCGCAATGCGTCCCGAAGTTCGACGACTATTCGCCTTCGCTCCTCGTCACCGGTTGTGGCAAGAAGTTCCGAGCAAAGCTGGCGAATCCTATCTTCCATACGAGGCATTGCGCGAGGATGGCAGAGACGATGAAGCGCGCTCGGACAGCGTAGCCGGGCAGGCTCTTACTGCACAATACAGCCCAAACCCTACGCATTCTCGGCAAAACCATAAAAACAGCCGTTCCAGCCCTTCCGCCCCTTACAGACTTTACCCTATCCCGCACAACTCTAAATTCTTGCAGAATCCACGGGTGCCACTTCACACTGAGACTAGAATTCTTACGCTTTGCGCCCAGGCCATTGTCGCGAAGGACGAATCTGACGTTGAAAGAACCCTCGCTGATCTTCGCGCTGCACTTAGAGAACATATCCAGCACGCCAAAACCGCTCTAGCCGCCCAAGCGACCGCAATCGCGGAAATTGGAAGGTCTCCCGAGATCGCCCCGACCGAAGGACACTAGCGATGAAGCGCATGACGCAGCAACGTGCGAATGCTGCCGCGCAGATTGCCGCAGCCAAAAAGCCTTAGCTCAATCTCAACACAAACACTCATTTGAGCGGACGCCATAACGGCGTCCGCTTGTTTTTTTGGTGGATTGAAAAACGTTTGCTGATGTTTTTCTCTCCGTTCGCAAAATTCTCTTCAGCTTTTCGCCTACCTGATTGAGAGGAAATGTTGGATCGCATGGACCAGCGAGACTCATAGCGTCGGGCCGTCGAGACATCACTGATCCTTTTCGCGGCAACTTTCACATCGCCCATTTCGGGTGACGAAAAATCGGAGAGGAAAATCATGAAAAGATTTAACAATCGCGTCTTGTTTACACTGCTAGTGTTACTTATCACTTTGGGGGTGTTGACCTCGGCCTTCGGCCAGATTACGCCGCACCAAGACAGCTACACCAACACGGCTACGGCCACAACCAACTACGGTAATGCCGCCACGCTTGGCGTGGTTAGTTCAGCCACATCCATCCAAACCACCTATATTCAGTTCGATCTGTCTTCGATTCCTGCTGGCTACACAAGTACTAATGTAGCCAAAGCCACACTCAAACTGTTTGTCAACAGCGTGCCCAAGTCGGGCAGCTTCAATCTTGACTTAGTCAACGGCAGCTGGTCGGAAAACACGATCACGTCAAGCTTGTCACCCGCGCTGGGTAATACGATTGCTTCCAGCGTGCCTTTGACTACAGCCAATGTTAATGACTATGTGTTGATCGACGTCACCTCGGCAGTCGACGAATGGCTGAACGGCTCCACGCCCAATGATGGCCTTGCGCTTGTAGCCAACAGCGGACTCTCTGCTACGTTCGACAGCAAGGAGAATGCGGCTCAGAGCCATCCGGCGGAGTTGGATATTGTCTTCACGTCGGGCGCTACGCTAACGGGAGTGACCACAGCTGCGGGCAGCGGATTGACTGGCGGCGGCACGAGCGGGACGCTCAATCTCAGTCTGCAGAAGAATTGCGCCAACAAACAGGTGTTGCAGTGGAATGGCAGCGCCTGGATTTGCGCCTCGCCGGGCACAGGCACTATCAGCGGCATTATGGCAGGCACAGATCTGACCGGCGGTGGAGTTGGCGGCAATGTCACGCTGAATCTCGACACCACCAAGGTCCCACAATTGTCTTCCGCGAACACTTTCAAGGCGAATCAATCCTTCAACGGCAACGGCAAAACGATGATCATCGGTGATCCCGGATGCGGAGCTGGTTATGCAGGGATTGGTTTTGCGCCATTTTCCAACTGCACTAACTACTCGCTGATCGGCAACGGCCTCGGCACCTTCTTGAATCGTCCTGCTGGCGGTGCGATCCTCTTCCGCGAGAACAACGGCGACGAAATGATAATCGCTCCCGGTGGCGCGGTGGGCATCGGTACATCCAATCCCGGCGCCCAACTTGATGTCCAAGCGCAGTATGGAGGTTCGCTATCAAGCATCGGGATCGCGGTCCTCGGTGCTTCAGCACCCACGGGCTCAAACGCAGACGGCAGCGACGGAATTTCTGTCGGCGGCGGTAACGGCGATCTTACTAATGGCAGCGACGATATTGCAGGGAACGGGATTGTTGCTCAAGGTGGAAATGGCGTGAACCAGGGCGGCATTGGCGGCTGGTTCTTGGGTGGACAAGGATCACCGAATGGAGGCGATGGAATCGATGCTAGCCCCGGTGGACCGCTTCTCGGCTTCGCCGGAAACTTCAGCGGCGACGTTAACATCACTGGAACTCTCTTTGCGGGAACCAAAGACTTTAAGATCGACCATCCGCAGGATCCGGCCAATAAGTATCTCTTTCACACTTCCGTAGAGTCATCCGAGATGATGAACATCTACACCGGAAACGCCATCCTGGACGCAAATGGAGTGGCAACGATTCAGCTTCCTGGTTGGTTCGAAGCACTGAATAGTGACTTCCGCTATCAGCTGACGGCGATCGGTGCGGCTGCGCCCGGACTGCATGTGGCTGCGGAAGTAGCCAATCATCAGTTCAGCATCGCTGGCGGGATGCCTGGAATGAAAGTGTCGTGGCAGGTGACCGCTGTTCGTCACGATGCTTTTGCCCAGGCGCACCCTCTAGTTGTTGAACAAGACAAGAACGCCAGGGAGCGCGGCTTCTACATTCACCCGGAACTCTACGGCCAACCAAATAACAAGCAGATCGAATGGGGGCGGAATCCCGCCAAGATGCGCCATCTGCAGGAGCTGCGTAACCAGAGGCTCCGTCAGACGGCTGGCAAGAAATCGCCTCCAGCATTAAAGAAATAACGACGGTCTCGTTCCTGTAGCAAACACAAGGGGCACGGCTTCGGCCGTGCCTCGGTCATTTTGAGCCTGCGCTATCTGGCAAACAAAAAGGGTGGTAAGACTAGTTCAGAGAATTATTTCCTTCCACACGCAAAATTCTCTTTTGTTTTTCGCCTACCTGATTGAGGGGAAATGTTGAACCGCACGGACCAGCGAGACTCACAGGCGTCGGTGGGCGCATTGAGATATCGCTGGTCCTTTCGCGGGACTTGCATGTCGCTTGAACGCGACGACGAAATCGGAGAGAAAAAATGAAGAGCTTAAAGAATCGTGCCCTGTTTGCCCTTTTACTGCTAATCGTCACACTGGGTATGTGGACCTCGGCCTCAGCCCAGATCACGCCTCATCAGGATAGCTACACCAACACGGCTACGGCCACCACTAACTACGGCACTGCCGGCACTTTAGGTGTCGCCAGCTCCGCGGGGTCTATCCAAACTACGTACATCCAGTTTGACCTGTCGTCGGTTCCGGCGGGTTACACCAGTGCGAATATTGCGAAGGCAACGCTGAAGTTGTTCGTGAACAGTGTCGCTACCGCAGGCAGCTTCAACGTAGATTATGTGAACGGAGCTTGGTCGGAGAAGACCATTACATCCAGTCTGTCGCCCGCACTTGGGAACACGATTGCATCTAGTGTTCCACTGACTACCGCCAACGCGAACAACTACATCACGATTGATGTAACTGCTGCCGTAGGTGAGTGGTTGAGCGGGTCTGAACCGAACGATGGAATCGCGTTAGTCGCCAACAGTGGGCTTTCGGCCACGTTCGATAGCAAGGAAAATACAACCCAGAGCCATCCGGCGGAGTTGGATATTGTCTTCACCAGCGGAGGAAATGGCACGATCACAGGGGTCACGGCAGGAACCGGACTGCAAGGCGGCGGCACGAACGGCACTGTAGGACTCAGCTTGCTGAAGACTTGTTCAAACAAGCAGATTTTGCAGTGGAACGGCAGCGCATGGGCGTGCGCCTCGGCCGGTACTGGCTCTGTCAGCAGTGTAGCGTTGTCGGCTCCGGCATCAGACTTCACTGTGGGCGGCTCACCGATAACAGGCGCGGGGACATTGAACTTTGCCTGGAAGGTTGCTCCCACTAGCGCCAACGCCGGCAACTCGATTGTCAAGCGTGATGCCAACGGCAACTTCGCTGCGGGAGCAGTCACGGCGTCGCTGGTCGAGGCGGCAAATGTTACGACTAGTTCACTGTTCTCCGCAACTGCAGCGCAGAACTCAGTGCTCGTCTTCGCGCAAAACACCGCCACTGCCGGTGGCGGCACCTACGGCATTTACGGCGAAACTGACAGCAACGATGCTGGCGCCGCAGGCGTGTCAGGTGTCGCTGCCGGTTGGGGCCCAGCCGCGGGAGTCTCTGGGACCAATCCTCATCCCTATGGACCGGGAGTACTCGGGATTAATTCCAGCCCCGTTGCATTCCCAGGCATTGGAGGGGTGGCTGTAGAGGGGCTTGCGCTCGGGACCTACGACGTGGCGGTTTGGGGAATCGGTTCCTCGCAAAGCGGCATTTCTCCTAATAACCAGGGAGAGGCGCTCGGCGCGGGAGTGTGGGGAGACAGCGGCGTGGCTGGCAATTATGGCGTTTTTGGGTCAGCGGCCGACGGCACCGCCGGATACTTCGAGAACAACAGCCCCTCAGGCTATACCGTACTAAATGCTGTCGGGGATAATGTGTCGTCGCTTTCGTTTCTTGCTTCCAATCGTCAGACCGGGGCGTTCTGCTACATTGATTCGTCTGGCAATCTCAGTTGCTCTGGATCGAAGAATGCCGTTGTTCCCATCGATGGCGGCCAGCGCACAGTTGCACTATCTGCGATTGAGTCTCCTAAGAACTGGTTCGAAGATTTTGGCTCGGCGCAGCTGTCGGCCGGAACAGCCATAATTACTCTGGAACCGCAGTTTGCGCAGACCGTGAACACCAGTCTGGAGTATCACGTTTTCCTCACTCCCAACGGTGATTGCAAGGGGCTGTACGTAACGCAGAAGACACCGACCTCGTTTGAAGTGCATGAACTGAGCGGTGGGGTATCGAACGTCAGCTTTGACTACCGCATCGTTGCTCTACGCAGGAACTTCGAGAACATCCGCATGCAGGACCACACCAAGAATGTTGCAATGGTGAAATCTACGCAGGCGAAGAGGGCAGATTCTATGGGTCGGGCTAAGACGGACATCAGCAAACTCTTGTCCCAACCGAAACCGGTGCCAGCGATGCATGGGATCGTCCCGAAGACCAACAAATGAGCACGCATCGGGTCGCATAGCAGTTCATTGGGCGGACACTGACAACGGTGTCCGCTTTTTTCACACGATAAAACTTTCTGACGTTTTCTTTTCTCCGTTTCCGCAAAATCCCCTAATGCGCTTTCGCTTACTTGATTTAGAGAGAAAGTCACATGCGCACGGACTAATAAGTAACCGTCTAAAAGCGCGATCAAAACCGCGCCCTTGCACAGATATCCAATGTTTAAGATCTACGGGGTTGCACCGGATGCTCGGCGGAAAGGTGGGTTTCGCTCGTGTCTTCGAGTGAAATGCCGAGTTGGTCGGCCAGGTAATTCGTTACCTGCCGCGGAGTATCGAATTTAAGCAGGTGATGGCGGAAGTCATCGTTAATGAGTTTTCGCGCCAGCGAGGAGAAAACCTGCATGTGAGTGTTGGCGACATCCGAATCGCGCAAGGCGAGCAGGACGACCATATTCACCGGCTCTCCAGTACCCGAATCCCAATTGATAGGCTGCTGGAGACGCAAGACACAGATCGAATTCGAAGAAACCGCATCTGTCTTGCAATGCGGAATGGCAAACCCATAGCCCAGGCTCGTGGAACTCATTGCTTCGCGTGCCCATAACGCTTCTTCTACGAGATGGCGATCGTCGGTCCGGCTTGAAATGTAGAGCGCGTCCATCATTTCCTGGATGACTTCTTCTTTGCTCTGGCTCGTGCTTTCGAGCAGAACAAGCTCGTCGCTCAGCAGCGACCGGGTGTGAGTCTGGAATGGTTCCGCAGCCAGAAGTTCGTCGATTTCCGCTGCTGTGCTGCACGTCAAAGCGCGATCCAGCAAGTCGATACAGTCGGAGGTGCGCAACCCCGCGATCGCTCGTTTGAACTCGTGAACTTCCGCTGATGGAACGCTGATTTCATCCAGACCAAGACCCAACAGGAGTGGAAGGTTGCGATGATCGGCAGCCATCTCACCGCACATGCCAACCCATTTTCCGGCTTGGTGAATCTCATCCATCATTTGTTCGAGGAACCGCAGGAAACTTGGATGGCGAACGGTGAAAAGTGATGAAATTTTCGGATTGCCGCGATCAGCCGCAAAGAAATACTGGCTAAGATCATTGGTTCCAATGCTGAAGAAGTCGACTTCGACGCAAAGCTCTTCGAGAATGTAAGCAACAGACGGCACCTCGATCATCATCCCCACTCTGACTTCCGACTGGAACTCAATGCCCATACCAAGGAGGTGATGCTTAGCCAAGGCTACCTCAGCTTTGAACTGCACGAATTCTTCCAGCGATGAAATCATCGGAGCCATGATTTTAAGATTGCCTGCTGCCGACGCGCGGAGGATGGCACGCAATTGTGATTGCAATAGATCGCGGTGCTCTGCATAAACACGTGCGCCGCGATATCCAAGGAACGGGTTTTCCTCGGCAGGAAGATTCAGATAGGGGATCTTCTTGTCCCCACCAACGTCGAATGTGCGGATGATTACCGGTTTTTCATCGGCGAGCCGTGCCGCTTCAGAATAAATCGCGAACTGTTCTTCTTCTGATGGCGCTTCGTCGCGGCTCAGAAAAATCATTTCTGTACGGAACAAGCCGATGCCGTCGGCGCCATTGGCAAAGGCCAAAGACGATTCCTCGCCCGAGGCAGCATTGGCAGCGACTTCTATCGTCTTGCCATCTGAAGTTGTCGCTGATTGATGAGCGCGCCCGTCCCAAGATTCTCTTCGCCGGGCAAGCGTTTTCTGCTCACGTTCGTAAAAATTGCGAACGGCAGGAGACATCTGCGGAATCACGAAACCGCGATTGGCATCGACTACAACTTCGTGTCCTGGCGTCAACGCCAGGCGCGCATTACGCACTCCAGCAAGGGTGGGAATGCCGAGCGAGCGCGCCAGAATCGCAGTGTGCGACGTCGCTCCGGAATGCTCCAGTACCAGCGCTTTCAGCCAGCGACGATCGAGATTCAGTAGTTGCTGTGGAGCGAGGGTTTCTGCAACTAACACGGAAGGTTCCCGCAGTGCGACCGCTGAAGTTTCCGGCCTGGTTCCATCGACCTCTTCAAGCAGCTGCAGACAAATTTCCTCGATGTCGGCCGAGCGCTGGCGAATGTATTCGTTCTCGGAATGTCCCAGAAGATCGATGAAAAACTCTCCGGTCTCCACCACAGCCTGAGCGGCGGACTTTCCACTCAAAACCTGCTCGTTGAGCTTTTGCACAAGAGAGACATCACCCGCCATCGCCAAGCCAGCCTGCAATATCGCAGTGCCTGTGGGGGTGATCGAGTACTTGAGTTTTTCGCCGATGCGATGACGCACGGCGGAGACGGCTTCCTGGATGCGATCCAGTTCATGCTGTGGATTCGCAGCGTTTTCTGTTTTCGATCCTTGAGTAAGAGTCATTCTGCGCAGAATAACGACTTTGCCCTGGCCGATGCCGTGGCTTACAGGCGTTCCGAAAATGCAATTTACGTTGGCAGCTTGAAGAACACGTGGAGGAGTTGCTCTGCGGTCGGAGTCGGGAACTCCCGCTAATGGCACATCGCATCGCGGAAGAGCTTCGTCCATAAAACGTCGCAGGGCGGCGTGGGCCGCATGCTCGTCTGGTCCACTTACATGCAGAGCACAGCGATCTCCGTGGCGAATATCTGCTGAGATGACGCCCAGCACGCTTTTGGCATTTGCTGTCAGTCCATTGCGTAAGTTCGTAATTGTCGTTTCGGCGGCGAACTGATTTGCCACTTCCGCCAGATGGCTGGCAGGGCGCGCGTGCATACCGCTCGACAGCGGACAAGAAAATACGAACTGTAGGGAACCGTTCGACATCGGAGTCATCATTCAGCGTTGGACTTCATTTAGCGTTGGATCTTGGAGAAAATGCCCTCTGGATTTTTGAGCGCTTCTTGCAGTGGAACCTGGATGACCTTCACGCCATTGAACCGGTCGCGGCCTTCAACTTCGATGTCCACCGCGAAAATAGCGATCTGGGCCTGTCGAATATCAGCTTCGGTCAGCTTGTTTTCAATCCCCATGGCGCCCTGCGTTTCTACTTTGATTTCGTGCCCGAAGTTCTTAGCGATTTTCTCCAGACGAGCGGCAGCCATGTAGGTGTGAGCGATGCCCGTTGGACACGCAGTGACAGCAACAATTTTCATGCGGGCTTCTCCTCGCTTTCGATTCCATTGGTTCTTAATCTCAACGTAACAGCAAGTATCGCGGTTAACAAAGTTCCTGTCAGAATCGCCAGTACGTACACCATTCTGTGGTCGATGACAGGCAACACGATAGGGCCGCCATGTGGGGCGTGATCGCCTACTCGTCCGACCATTGCAATCGCAGCTGCGACCGCTGATCCAGCAACGATGCTGGGAATCACGCGAATCGGATCCGCCGCGGCAAACGGAATCGCTCCTTCTGTTATCCCGATCATTCCCATGGCAAGCGCGGCGAGTCCGGCTTCCTGCTCTTCGACGCTCCATAGCTTCTTGCGCAGCAGTGTAGCCAATCCCATTCCCAACGGAGGAGTGCAAATCGCCGCTGCACATGCGCCCATGATCTGATAGTTGCCCTCGCGAATCATGGCCGCACCGAAAAAGAACGCCGTCTTGTTGATCGGTCCGCCCATATCAAACGCGATCATAGCTCCGAGAAGAAGCGCCAGAATCACATCGTTTCCTGCACTCATCGACATCAGAGCGTGGTTAGCATGGTCCATGAGGAGTGCAATGGGAACGCCCAGGACTTCGATCATCAATACGCCGACCAGCACACCCGACACGATCGGGATGATCAGGATTGGCATGATCGGTCGCAGGTATTTGGAGACAGGGACCTTTTTGAGAGTTTCAACGATGTAGCCAGCCAACAAACCGACCAGAATTGCTCCCAGAAATCCGGCGTGCTTTTGGCCGGAAAGATATCCACCCAGAAATCCCGGGACAAGGCCAGGCTTGCCGGCAATGGAATACGAGATATAGCCCGCAAGAATTGGCAACATCAGATCGAAGGATGCTGTTCCTATGTCAAGGATTAGCTTTAAGCGCGGTGAGTTAGAGAAATCCGGACCGGTGGAGGTCATCGGCGCGAAGGCGATGGCAAATGCGATGAGAATGCCTCCGCACGCGATAAACGGAATCGCGTACGACACCCCGGTCAATAGATGTTGTCTCAGCTTTTGGAGCGATTCAACCATTTGAGTTCAGCGAAATGTCTCGCATTGTAGCTGTAAAATCTGCTCACAGGCCTGTCAAGCTGCGTTCTACAGATCGACCTCCGGGTTCCCTGCTTGCACGCTTTACATGCCCGTCTGTACGCCTGCAATCCCTCCCGAGATCAGTAGAAAGGAGCTATTTAATTCCGTTTTTCATATAGCCCGGAATTGTGCAGTCCCGTAGTATGTGTGATCTGTCCTAGTCTGGAAACAGGAGAGATGGAACGTTTATTGTATTTAAGTAACATTATGCCAAGAATGGCTCCTGGCCTCTGGTGGCGACCTGCGTAGTGTTATTAGCACGGTATTCGGTCGGCGTGACTTTACAGACCTTTTTGAACACGCGGCAAAAGTATGCCGGATCGCTGTAGCAGCAACTGGCGGCGATCTCTTTCAGTGTCATGCTGTAGTTCTGGAGCATGAATTTAGCTCGGTTCACCCTTACCAGGTTCAAATAATCATTGAACCGCATGAAACCTTCCTTGCGGAATAGCCGCGACACATGGTTCGGGGCCAGACCGAAGTGTTGGGCGACACTCTCCCGCGTGATGCTGCTGTGAAAGTTCTCCTGTACGTACAGGCAGATAGATTCGTAAGTCCGAATTGCTTTGCGTGGACGCTGCGTCTGCGGAGACTTCAGCAGTCTAAGCGAGGCATGAAGCAGGGACTCAGTCAAAAGGCGCGCCAATGGGCCTTTTGTGTGGTCTGCGGCCAGTACCATGATGGCGGCCAGAATGCTGTGCGTAGGTACATCGTAGCCACCGTGAACGCTGGCCTTGACCGCTGTCGCCGGAACTTGCGAACCACCGCTGTGCCGGACCAGGCTGATCCCAATCTGTTTCACTCCAAACAAAAATGTCAAAACATCAACGCGCCCAGACCAATCGGGCTTGTTCCAGGCATGATCCGGCACGAAGACGGCCTGTCCGCGAATTGGTTTGATGATCTCGGTGCGACCGTTGTTTGCCAGTTCCATGGTGTGGCAGCCAGCCAGAGGAAGCGATAGCCGGGGAAAATTTGTGACGTAAGCCAATGGCGGCGGAGCAGTCGTTCCATCGCCAAAATGCACGCGTCGCACCCGTGTTTCGCGAAGGTATTCTTCGAGTTCATGGATGATCAATCGCGCGCCTGACGACATCCGCGGACTCGGTGTGGACGGCATGAAATTCATGGAACGTTACGTTAGTGCAATTAATGTTAAATGTCTACTATTTCTTTTGAGCTTCACAGCCCCCATACTTGCCAACCGAATTGGATATCGGGAGTGCGCGAAAAGACTGCGCACAGTGGGTCTCGACACGCCTGTAGTAGTTGAGAAGAAACACTAACAATATCGTTTTGCGAACAGATAGCTTTTGTTTGGTCGCGTTGTGGAATGGTCAATGTAGACCTGGTGAGGGGGCCACAATGAATCGGCAGTCCATCTGGGCAGCGCAGCAAAACAAACTCGCGCACGACTACATCGGTGGCATCTTTAACGCCAGCCCTGAGAGCGCTGAACTAGCGTCTCTTGCGTGCCAGCCTCCTTCAAATTTGATCGCAAGAGTTCTGTCGCCCAGTCACATAGTTTGCCAACTCACTTCAAGCCGAGGTGAACAATGAACTGCAGAATTTTGCTGTTATTGCTCCTGTGTTTTGGTCTTGTGACTCTGTCGGCTTGCAACGGTATCGGCAAGCTGCCGGGAACAAGTACTGGAGGATCGCTGGCGGTACAGATCGTTCAAACGCCACCCGCCGCCATTACCGCGGGAGGAACAGCGGGCATCGTTGCCAATGTGCAGAATGACTCCAAAAATGCCGGTGTGACTTGGAGCTGTGCCCCGGCTGGAGCGTGTGGTACGTTCAGTCCCGCCACTACGGGCTATCAGGTGGGCACTCAATATACTGCGCCCGCCTCAGGCCCAGCTGGTGCACTGACTGTTCCTGTAACGATCACAGCAACTTCGGTCGCAGACAATACACAGTCGGCTAGCGTCACGACGGTCATTCAGGTTGCGACTCCAGCTTTGTTGCAAGGGCAATACGCATTCGTCCTCCAGGGATTCGCCTCGTTCGGGATGGTAGGCAGTGTAACTCTGGATGGAAACGGAAACATAGTAAGTGGTGAGGGTGATGCCTCTGCAAATGGGTTTTATTCCGCAATTCCATCAATTACTGGAACCTACACTCTTGATCCTACAGGGCACGGAACGCTTGCGTTCAGCCTAAATAACACGGGTTGCTGCGGCACGTTTGCTCAGACGCAATCCATGACTTGCGTCTCAATTTCTGCTACGGCTCCGGTATGTTCCCATCTTTTGATCTCGGAAGCCGACCAGTTTAACGGACTCACTATTGGGGGCGTTGGAAGCATGGACCTCCAGACCGCAGGTCCAAATTTTTCTGCTGCGCAAGTTTCGGGGGGCTATTCCTTTACCTTGACAGGTTTCAGCGCGGCCGCTGTAAAAGCGGCCGGAGGAACAGGTCTTAATGGGAACTGGGGAGGCATCTTCAATGCTGATGGTGTCGGCACGATCCCCAGCGGCATCTTCGATACAAACACCGTAGGCGGAAATCCCAGCTTTACTTCCATACCTTTCTCAGGAACCTTCACTACTCCCGATGCTAATGGTCGCGGCACGCTAACGTTCACCACGAACGGCGGTACGACATATGCATATTACATAGTAACTCCAGAGGTACTGCGGCTAACCACGATGACGAATCTTGGCTATGCAGGCAACACGGGCAGTGCGTATGGGCAGGGATCCGTCGCGACAACCGATGCCGCGCTTAACGGAAACTACGTGTTCGGCAACCTTGGATTTGACGTGCCTGGAAATGCCATCGGGTCCGCGGGCCAATTCAACACCGACGGAAGCGGAAATATTCCTTCCGGGATTATGGATTTGAACGACTCAGGAAACGCGGGAGCGTTGGGTCTTGGTCTATCGTGGGCAGGGGCAACATATTCGCTTGCGGGCAGTCCACGCGGCATAATCACAGGTCCTTCTGGCCAGACCTACAACGTTTACCTAACCGATCCCGCTCTGAATCTGCTTGATCCTAACAGCAGCACCGGGGGCGGCGGAGCTTTGCTGCTAGAGACAGATGCAACGTTCAGCTCGATTGGTACTTTGGTTCCGCAGGCAGTTCCTTCATCAGCGATTTTACAGGGTCCTTATGGCTTGCTTCTTTCGGACCAGAACAACCCGCCTCACTCAGATGGCGGTTTCGTAGGCGACTTCGTTGCTAGCTCTGGAACAGGCACCTTCAGCGGGGAGGGCGCTTTCCAGGGTCAGGGTACGGGCAACGCGACGCTCATCGTAGGCCCTGTCGCTGGTACTTTCACCGCCGATAGCAGCAATCCAGGGCGCTTCACGGGAGACATCTCAACCACGCCGGCTTTCCCAGGCGGAGTGATCGGCGGGACTGTCGCCGGGTCGGAACTTGTTTCCTTTTATCTCGCGAGTGACTCGCAGGGATTTGTCGTGGAAACCGATACAGGCGCTCCGGTCACCGGATTGGTGGAAGTTCAGGATTCGTCGTCTTCGGCAAAGACTACGGCTGCCAAGAGGGTTTCTGCGCGGCTATCAAATTTCGCAGGGCACGGAACCGGGCAACATGGTCATCCGAGCAAACCTCGCTGGGTGCGTGGAGCGACTACGTCGAACAAAGTGGAACTATTTCAGGAGGGCGTAAATGACAGGTCCGTCGAACTTGAGAATGGATGATGGTCGCGGCATATACCGCTTCGCGATTGCCGTTGCGCTGGTCGCGTGTCTCCTGATACCTCCTTCAAATCTGCATGCGCAAGAATTTCGCGCTACGCTGACCGGCCAGGTTACAGATCCCGATGGCAGAGTCGTTTCGGGTGCGGCCGTTGTCGCCACTAATACAGAGACCGGTTCCACCTACACGGCGACGACCAGTGATGCGGGTGTTTACTACATCCCGTACGTTGTGCCTGGCACGTACACAGTGAAAGCTAGTGCGCAAGGCTTCAAGACTGCCGTGCAGGATAATGTCCTGCTGCTTGCGGGGAAATATTTTGGTCAGAACTTCAAGCTGGAGGTGGGCACCACCGCAGAGAAGGTCGAAGTTACGGCTGCCCCTCCGATGATTGAAACGGCAAACGGATCGGGCGGGACGATTCTCGACGAAAGAACTTTGCAGAATGTTCCCGTAAATGGCCGACAGGTTTACATGCTCATCGGTACCACGCCAGGCAGTCAATTTACGCAAACGCAGTTTGGACCTGGCGGATTCTCCGGGACTCGTGGCTGGGACAACACCAACCAGTACATCATGGGCGGCGGAGTGGACCCCAGCGGGCAGGATAATACGGGGAACTCCGGCGGCTTTAATCAGTTCACGCTCAACGGCACCAGCATCACGCAGCAGATCAGTTACGGTAATCAGGGAGCAGGAACCTGGAACGTCTCGCCCACACTGGACTCGATTCAAGAAGTCAACGTGATGACCGACACGTACGATGCCCGTTACGGTCGCACGACAGGCGGCACAGTGAATGTTGTAACTAAGAACGGCACCAATGCGTTTCACGGAGAATTGGTCGAGAATTATAAAGACGGCGGCCTCTTCGATGCGAACACTACGACCAACGTTTTTATCGCGGGATTGCCCACGCAGCAGCAAGTGGAAAACCAGTTCGGCGGCACGGTCGGCGGGCCAATCATTAAAGACAAGATATGGTTCTTTTTCAGCTTCGAGGGCTACCGTCAGTCGATTCAGAATACGGTGACCGGGAACCTGCCGCCCGCTTACTTGCGGCCTGGTTTTAATGGAAACCCAGGTGTTGATTTTGGGCTAATCGCCGGTGATCCAGCGCATGGAATTGCACCTTTGGACCCCGGGTTGGGGAAAGACAGCAGTGGCAACCAAATTGATCCGTATTTACATTATGGTCTAACACTTTTTCAGTCGGGTGACAGTACCAACCCGAGTAATCCAAACAATTCGATTTGTTCTCCCACGTTTTCTACAGGTGGCCCTCCCAGCACGTGCGGCAACAGTACGAATCTCATTCAAAATGTTTTCCCCTATACTGGCGGAACGGGCAATGGCGCTCTGATCCCAGTCTCACAAATCAACAATACAGCTGCCTTGATGCTCAAGGCAGGGTACATACCCTTGCCCAACGTGGGCAATGCTCAGAACTACGTCGGCGGATTCGGTGAACCGGCGAATTTCTTTGCCATTTCGCCGGACTACTACAGCTATAACCAGCCCATGATCCGTGTGGACTACAACACCAGCGAAAAAACCAAGTGGTACAGCTTTTTCGGCTGGCAGAAAGGCCATGAACGCCGCAGCAACAACGGGCTGACCGGGGTCCTGGCGAATGGGAATTACACGGAGCGGGATAGCTACACTGCTTCGCAGGACATGACACATACCTTCTCGCCCACGTTTTTGGGCGACTTCAAGCTCTCGTTCACTCGTTTTCAGAACAGCAATGCGAACGGTATTTTCTCGGGAACTAAACCCGGCAGCGTCATCGGACTCAACATCGCTCCGCCTCCCGTAACGAATCTTAAAGACGTGCCTGAGATGAACGGCATTCTGACCAACACCAATAGCGGTGACAATACGATCTTTGGAAATCAGAATGATTTGGAGGCATCGACGAACATTGCCTTCGATGCAGATCTTACCAAGTCATGGGGAGCTCACAACCTCCATTTCGGCGGCGGGATTTTTTATTACACTTACGGAAATCCGATCAATGGTACGGTGACGAACAATGCGAATGGGGAATTCGGATTCACCGGTCAGTGGACGCAATTCGACCCGCTCAATGGCAACTGTTATCAGCCTGCAAGTCTGGGCCTCACGCCAAGTGCAGCTTGCAGTGGTACGTTTGCTCCTAACGGTTCGGCGTGGGCTGATTTTTTACTTGGATTGCCAGGTAACGGCCACGTCAACTGGAATGATTCCCTCTTCGATTACCAACCGGTTTGGAATCTTTACTTCCAGGATGATTGGAAGATTACGCATCGTCTAACCGTCAATCTTGGCTTGCGCTATGACGTGCAAATGGGGTTGAAGGAGCGTTACAACGAACTTCCGCGCGGCTTCTGCGCAACTTGCGTGAGTCCGATTACCACCGACGGTGTGTATCAGGCTAACGTGGCCAACGCCGCCAACGTCGCCGCCTGGAAAGCACAGGGAATCACCGTACCGACACAGGTTGTCGGTACGATTGCTCCGGCTGGAATCAACGGGGCTCCGCGAAGCGCCTATAACACCGACTGGAGCAACATCGCTCCCAGAATCGGTTTTGCATTTGCTTGGGATCCTAAAACCGTGTTTCGCGGCGGTTGGGGATTCATGTATGGAGGCGGACTCGAAGGTGGCTCGCCAATCGGATATCAGCAAACGACCAACTATCTGGCGTCGACGAATGGAGGTGTTGATCCTAATCAAGGCGGAGCGGCGTCGGGAACAGTTACCGCAGGTCCCTACGGTTTGGGCACGCCATTTCCAGCTACGACCGCTTTCCCTCTTGGACTACAGCCACCCGTGGGCGTGCAGGGCCTGGCTTTGGCGGGTGTCGGCAGTGGTGGGTTGCAGGTAGATAGTCCCGCGCGAAAAATCCCACGCACGCAGGTGATGACATTTGGAGTGCAGCGCGAAATACCCGGCAAGATGGCCCTTGATATCCATTTCGCCGGCAACTACACAAGCCGTCTGCGCGCGACGCAGTGGGATAACGGCACAATCAGCTATGCTCAGTTGCAATACGCGCTGGCCCAGGGAAGCTCGGTTTACAGCACGCTGGTGCCGAATCCCTACTTCAACGTTTTCTCCATGTCATTTCCAGGCGGTTGCGGACAGTCGCCGACGATTCCAACGCTTGCGTTGCTGCTGCCCTGGTCGCAGTACTGCGGTTTCAACAGTGCTCCCCCGGTCGGCATTTTCAATGCTCCAATTGGCAAGAACTGGTACAACGCGCTCGAAACGAAGTTAACCAAGCGCACTTCCCATGGTTTGACGCTCAACTTGGCGTACACCTGGTCGAAGAATATGGATGGTAGCGGTTTTCAGAACGGTTATCCATATCAGGACGCGAACGAGGTCCACTGGATTTCACAATTCGACCGTACCCACGTGCTGGCTGTGACTGGCGTCTACGACCTACCGGTCGGGAAAGGCAGAACTTTTCTTGCAGGAGCGCCACGAGCATTGGACTACGCGATCGGCGGCTGGACGGTAGGTTGGTCGTTCGCTGCCCAAAGCGGCACGCCGATCGGTCTCAATCAAGGTTTTAACTATTCCTGCGGATTCGCTCCGTCCAATGGCACTAGCGTTGCGCATTGGCTTAATCCTGAGCTCACATCTTCGAAGTGCTTCAGCAGTGTGCCGCACATCGGCGGTTCCAATTTCACGTACAACACGACTCCGAGCAACACTACTGCAGTGCGCAGTTACACGGTTCCGAACCTCGATCTGTCGCTGCAGAAGAGCTTCCGGATAACTGAGCGAGTGAATTTTTCGCTGCGCGGAGAAGCGTTCAACGCGCTGAATTCTGTTCTGCTCGGGGGGCCGGACAACTCCCCGACCGATGGTGCGGCGAGTTTATTTACGAATACGACGACAAAGAAAACATACTGGACCGGTTTCGGCACAGTAAGTCCGAATCAGCTGAACTTCCCCCGAAACCTGCGGGTTTCCGGAAAGATTATTTTTTGAAGCGAGCGCGAATCGCGGAACGGAACGCTACGTTATGGGTCACTTACAGCTTCGATCGAAGGAGGAGAGAGGGATGATTCCACGAAGGAGTTCGGCCATTGTCGTCGTTCTGCCTTTGGCAGCGTTCGTCATCATGCTTCTTTTCGGAGCGACTACGTCCTCCGCGCAGGATGTGCAGTTAGACCTGTCATCCACGGCCGGTCTATGCGGTGGAAATCAATGTTTCAATGTGGCCGGGCTCTTCACGACTGGGACGAAGTTCCTCGGCACGACGGGCATGGATAACGGCAACAACTGCACTCCGACTCCTCCCTTCACGAACTGCCCGGATGCCTATTCATCCACTCAGTTGGGATTGTCTTCCACGACGCCCCCTACGCTGACGCCGCCCTCCCTCAATGTTCCTTTCGAATTCGGCACAGTGAACGCGACGAACTGTGGGCCATCGACTTCCACCGCATGCACTTTAAATGTGGTGAACTTCACAGCCGGCGGCGTGTCGCTCACTCTTCCGACAGCGCAGCAAGTCATTTATTCGACGATGATTATTCTGGGAACAGCAGTCAACGGGCATCATGCCGGGACCATTGTTGCCACTTACACTGACAGCACGACCAGCACATTCAATCAGACACTCAGCGATTGGTGCGGCTTCGGAGGTAACACTAATGAATCAATTGCGGTCGGTGGAATCAATCGCATCAATAGCGACGGAACTCTCAACGGTGCCAGTTGCAATCTTTACGCTTATACCCTCCCTCTCGACGTTACACGGGATCTGCAGAGCATAACGTTGAAAGACGCCGACGGTTCCGGCGCATCGTTTGCGCTGGCAATTACGCTGAAACCTCCGAGTTACACGATCGCGGGCGGAGTGGCGAGTCCGACGACTGTAAGCGCAGGAAGCAGCGCCACGGCAACAGTAACGGTGAATCCGCAACCGGGCTACAGCGGAACGGTCAACCTCTCCTGCAGCATCTCTCCGACGATTGTTGGAGATCCTCCATCTGCCGCCACGGCTCCAACCTGCAGTCTCAATCCGACCTCTGCGACTGTGACCACCGGAGAGACGTCGCCACCAACCACAACTTTAACGTTCGCGGCGGCCAGTCCGATGAAAGCATCGTCGAGGCGACGTTCGAACGTCTTCTATGCACTCTGGATGGTGCCGGGGCTTGTCCTGACGTGCCTGGGCTTCAGCCCGCGAGACTCGCGCCGCAGGCGGTTGTTTGGTTTGTTCATTCTTGGGCTAATGCTCGTAGGAATTGTCACCACACCTGCCTGTGTCAGCTACACGCATCTCGGCAATGTGGGAACGCCGCCGGGCCAGTACACCGTTTCAATCACCGGGATCGACAACAGCGGCCTTACGCAGGCGAGCAATCCCGCGGGGACTACAAACACAGTTGTTGTGATTGTCACGCAGTAGCGACCTGAAGTTTTGACACGACGCTGGAGCGAAGTCGCTCTTCGCTCCAGTGAAGCTGAACCCAGTTTTCTACTCCAGCCGACGGACACATTCGCTACAGCAATTCCCGCGGCAGGATTGCCTTCAAACCTAGATGGAGCACATGACCATGCGTCGTATCCTGGACTCCCGATTCTTTATCGTTCTCGTCGTATGCGCCGCTACGTTGCTGCTCGCTATCAATCCAGCTATCGCGCAACAGCGGCAAGCGCTGCAAACGCGCGCGGTCGCACCAGTGGGAGAACAGCCAATTGGAAGACTCTTAGGTTCTCACCAATTGCAACTGGCAATTTCACTGCCGTTGCGCAATCAGGAACAACTCAACACGCTGTTGCAACAACTAGAGGATCCGACGAGCCCTAACTATCATCACTATCTAACTTCCACGGAATTCACCGAGCAATTTGGACCCACCGCTGCGCAATATCAGCGAGTCATCACATTCGCGCAGTCTCACGGGTTTACGGTGACCCACACATCTACAAGCCGCCAGTTGTTGAATGTAACCGGCTCAGTCGCCGATATTGAGAAGATTTTTCAAGTGACGATGCAGGTCTATAAGCATCCGACAGATAACCGCACCTACTTTGCTCCGAACGTGACGCCGACTGTCGATTCTGGATTGCCAATCCTGGGTGTCAGCGGTCTCACTACATTTGCGCGGCCACATTCCATGTTGAAGCATGCTCCCGCAGGCGTGCACAGCAATCAGACCGGTTCAGGCCCCGGCGGGCAATTTCTAGGCAGTGATTTCAGGGCTGCTTATTACGGTAGTGGTCCGATGACGGGCAGTGGTCAGGCCCTCGCCCTGATTGAGTTCGGCCAGTGGAATATGGCCGACGTGCAGGCGTATTACACTTCCGTTGGTCAGACGAACAATGTTCCAATCATCCTTGAACTGACCGGCGGGACCAGTGGAGCTTGTCCAGGCGCCTGCGACGATGGCGAGGAGGCCAACGACGTTATCCAAATTTTATCGATGGCTCCGGGTGCGAATGTCCTGATTGTGTATGAGGACACTTCCAATAACGCCGACATCAACATGTTCGACGCCTATGCGACCGACAACATTGCCAAGCAGATCAGCATGTCGTTCGGCATCGGCAATGGCAACGCGGCGGCGGACGAGCAGCAATTCCAAAAGATGCATGCGCAGGGTCAGAACTTTTTTCTAGCGTCGGGCGACGAAGGTGCGAATCTCGGCGACGGAGGCTGGCCGGGATACAGCCAATATGTAACTGATGTCGGTGGCACTGATTTAACCACAGCAAGCCCAGGCGGAACGTGGGCTTCGGAAACGGGCTGGGTTGGAAGTGGCACGGGCTGGTGCGATACCACGATCAGCAACGGTCCATGCTTCGGAGTAAGCAACGCCAGCATTCCTTCGTATCAGAGCGCGATATCGGGGACGATAGCGGCCGCCGGGGGTTCGACGAAGTATCGTGACGTGCCGGATGTTTCGGCAGACGCAAACACGGATAGCTTCTGGTGCGCTGCCGGAACATGCCAAGGTGGACTCGGCGGCACGAGTCTGGCTGCACCGCGGTGGGCGGGCTTTCTGGCGTTAGCCAATGAACAAGCGGCGGCAAATGGAGAAACTATCGGTTTCCTGAATCCACTTGTATACACGGTCGGCCAGGGAGCAAATTACGACACTGCATTTCATGACATCACTAGCGGCAGCAATCCCAGCGGCTCGACAGTCCCGTCCTGCTGTATTGGTTCGTTCACCGCAATGACGGGATTCGATATGGTGACGGGATGGGGCACTCCGAATGGGCAGGGGATGATCAATGCTCTGGCGCCAGTTTCAACCACGAATGCATTTTTTACTCTTTCTGCTTCACCGAGCACGTTGAACCTTACGCCGGGTGGCACTGCCGGGACCACAACGATCTCGCTCAGTCCGGGGAACGGATTCACAGGCAGCGTAACTTTGTCGGCGACTATTCCCGGAGCGCCTGCAGGAGTTACTGCCAGCTTTAATCCGACTTCGATCAGTGGATCGGCCACTTCAACTTTGACCGTGTCGACGACAAGTGCAACTCCCGCAGGAACACTGATGATCGCTGTCACAGGTACAAGCTCAGGAGGAATTGAGACACAACCTGCATTTGTGACGTTGGCATTGCCGGACTTCTCGCTATCGGTAACGCCAACCACGGCATTCACTAACCAGCCCAGCACGATCTACCTGAATCAAGGGTCGACTGCAACCGCGACGGTCACGGTCGATTCCCAGAATAATTTCACAGGATCGGTGAACCTATCGGCGAGCGCGTTGCCGAAAGGCGTGACAGGATCATTCAATCCCGCGAGCACTTCCAGCACGAGCACCATGACGCTCACAGCGAGCAGCACGGCGACGACAGTTAGTGCTGACTATTTGACGGTGAGTGGAACGTCGGGAAATATTTCCCCGCTAAACGCGCCATATACGATTCTGTCGGTGAGCGCCGCAACAGGCACGGGTGGTGCTGGAATTCCCGTGGACCTCAGTTCGTCCTACAACCTACCCGGTATTTACGCCGACGGCATTACCTTCGGCAATGGTCTTGACGGGGCGGGCTTCGGATATTCGTCAAAGCTGCTGACACCAAATCGAATTCTCAACGGCGTTCAGTTCAACTTCGGCCCGGCGAATACGAGCAACTGCGGTGGTAGCGGGCAACCTGCGTGCACCAATGATGCCGTGTCGATCGCGGGCCAGACAATTGCGCTTCCGGCAAACCAACAAAGTACGTACACGACACTGCAATTGCTAGCGACCGCCTTCGACGGGCCGATTCTGTCGCAAACCATCAAGGTGACATACACGGACAGCACGACGAGCACGTTTACTCAGAATTTTAGTGATTGGTGCAGTTGCAGCGGCAGCAAGCCTGGGCCCGGACAACAGCCGGGAGAGTCGTTCGCAGTGGTAATGCCTTATCGAGATGATGCCACCGGCGCCGAGGACAATCGCCCGTTCAATCTGTACGCGTATTCGTTCGTTCTCAACAGCGCTAAGACGGTACAGAGCTTTACTCTTCCTGCTAAGCCTTCGAGCGGCGGCGTGGTTGTATTCGCTGCTACTTTCTCGACGCAAAGCCTTGGAACACAAGTTAATCTCACGTCCGAATACAACACCGCCGGTCTCTACAACAATGGAGTCACTTTCCCGGCGACCGGCGGCATGGACGGCGGAGGCGACTCGTGCACTCTCTCCAGCGGCTGTGCCGATGGATATTCAGGGCAGCAATTGGGGCTTACATCGACGGCGTCTCCAACGCTGACCAGCAACGGAGTTGCGTTCAACCTTGGTCCGGTCAACACCACCAACTGCACAACCGCGTGCATTGTAGACATGATCAACCTCAACCCCGGAGTGACCGTTACTCTGCCGTCGAATCAGCAAGCCAAATACACAACTCTGACGTTGCTGGGAACAGGCGTTCAGGGAAGCCATACCGGAACGGTAACCGTGACCTACACGAGCGGTTCACCGGGCGTCTTCAATCAGACGTTCAGTGACTGGTGCAACTATCAAAACACCAGCGGAAACGAGAGCGTTGTAGTGGGAGGGATGTCTCGCATCAACAGCGATGGCACGCTGAATACGCAGGCTCAGTGCAACGTTTACTCCTACAACTACGCGCTCGATGCTACACGAACCGTGCAGAGCATTGCTCTGGCGAACACAGACAGCTCAAACTTCTCGCTTGTGCTGGCGGCAACGCTGTCGGGGAATAGTGGTAGCAGCGGACCGGGTTATGCTCTTTCGGCGTCGCCGAGTAGTGTGAGCGTCGCGCAGGGAGGGAACAACACCAGCACAATCACGGTGACTCCTTCAGGTGGCTTCACGGGCAGTGTGAGCCTGGCAGCTTCAGGGCTTCCTAGCGGAGTGACGGCATCGTTCAATCCGACAAGCACAACGACCACGAGCACTCTCACGCTTACGGCGAGTGGCACGGCCACTATTGGCGGTCCGACAGCGGTGACCATCACCGGCACTTCAGGCAGCTTAACTCAAACCACGACCGTCAATCTCACTGTGACTGGCCCGGCAGGTTTTACCCTCTCGGCTCCTGCTTCGCTGAGTCTTGCGCAAGGAAGCACCAGTATGGGCACGATCACGGTGAACCCAACCGGCGGATTCACCGGGAACGTGAATCTTGCAGTTACATCGACGTTGCCGAGTGGTGTGACCGCTTCTTTTAGCCCTAACCCGGCAAGCAGCACGAGCACTTTGACATTGACTGCGGCGAGCACGGCGGCCACGGGAGGTCCGACCGCGGTGACGATCACCGGAACCTCCGGCAGCCTGACCGAAAATACTACTCTTAACCTCACCGTCACATCACCCGCGAGCCTTGCCCTCACGGCGGGAACACCAAACCCGTCGACAGTCAGCCCGGGAAATTCGGCGCAGGCTAGCGTAACTGTGACGCCCGCGAACGGATTCACTGGCACGGTTACGCTTTCGTGCAGCATCGCCCCAGTCGTAACTGGTGCTAACGCTCCAACCTGCTCGTTCGGCAACACAAGTCCGGTCTCCATTACGAACAGTTCGCCGGCCAACGCGACGCTCACATTCACTACGGTTGGTCCTTCCAACGCGCTGCTGAAACCTCGGAGTACGTTCTACGCTCTGCTGCTACCGATCTCAGGATTGGCGCTGATCGGCGCCGGTTTCGGCTCTCGTGATTCGCGAAAGAAACGGATACTGAGCCTGCTATCTCTAGGGATCGTGCTGGCAAGTCTGATTGTTATTCCGGCCTGCGGAGGCGGCAGTAACAAAGGTGGTGGTGGCGGGGGAAATGCTGGAACTCCTGCCGGCAATTACACGGTCACCATCAACGCTAGCGGAGGAACGGTTACAGGTAGTGCGCCTACAGTGCAGATTACGGTGAACTAAACGAAAGATGATCAAGCACAGCAGCCTGAGTTTGGTGTTTAGCATGCGTTGCGTATGGACCGTTGCTACGTTTCTCGCGATATTGGTTTTTGTGGGATGTGGTGGCGGCAGTTCCACTTCGACCCAGCCTCCGCCACCAACCATCACGGTCAGCGTTTCGCCCGGCGTCGCGGCGGTCGTAGTCACCACCCAAACGCAGCAATTCACTGCCAGCGTCACCGGCACAACGAATACGGCCGTGAATTGGAGCGTAGACGGCACAGCGGGCGGCAGCACGGCGGCTGGAACAATTAACTCTAGTGGTTTATACACACCTCCTGTCACCGGCGGTACGCACACGGTCACCGTAACCAGCGCGACTAGTTCTACCGCTTCGGCGTCCGCAACAGTCGCTGTGACCGACCTTCCAGGAGTATTCACGCACCACAACGATCTGGCACGCGACGGAGTGAATACGCAGGAGTACGCACTGAACCCCGCTAACGTAAACACGAATTCGTTCGGGAAATTATTTTCCTGTGCTACGGCTACGTCTGCTCAAGCACAAGCCTGGCAAAGCGCGGTGTTTACACAGACTCTCTGGGTGCCAAGTTTGAATATTGGTGGCGGTGTTCATAACGTGATCTTCGCCGCTACCCAGCATGACACTGTTTTCGCCTTCGACGCCGATGCGAATCCTTGTGTGACGTATTGGCAGGTGAATTTGCTCGACACATTGCATGGTGGAACCTCCGGAGAGACGCCGGTCGTGTGGAGTAATGTCGGTCAAGGATTCGGAGACATTTATCCGGAAGTCGGGGTTGTGGGAACGCCAGTGATCGATCCCTCTACAAACACGATGTACCTCGTCAGCACGTCGATGATCAGCGGAGGTCCAGGGACACCAAATTGTCCTTCTTCACCGAATACACTTTTTCAACGTCTGCATGCTCTGGATCTCGTGAGTGGAAACGAGAAATTCAATGCTCCAGTTAGTATCACAGCGTCAGTTCCGGGCGTAGGTGATGGCGGCAGCACCGTCGTGTTCTGTCCACAGATGGAAAATCAGAGACTTGGTCTCGCCCTAGCGGGCGGAACCGTATATATAGGTTGGTCGGCGCATGAAGATGCATCGCCGTGGCATGGATGGCTTATGGGCTACAGCGCTGCGAACGTCCAGCAGCAAGTCGCGGTGTTCAATAGTTCGCCGAATGCCCAGGCAGGTGGTATCTGGGCGAGCGGCGGCGGACCAGCCGTCGATAGTGCGGGCAACATTTATGTTTCCACCGGCAACGGAAACTACGACGCAACTCTCAACGGTCCAGACAACTTTGATTTCGGAGACTCTGTCGTCAAACTTATGCCCTTCAGCGGTACGACTTCCAACGGGCAGAATTTGAATCTGGTGGATTGGTTCACGCCCGATGACCAAGCGAGTCTCAACGGTGGCGATGTCGATCTTGGATCAGGAGAACCCATTGTGCTGCCAGATCAAATCTCCGGCCCTGTGCCGCATCTGTTGGTACAAATCGGCAAGGAAGGTGTGGTCTATCTGATCAATCGCGATAGCATGGGGCAATATTCCGCGGGGATGAACAATATCGTGCAAACATTCACCGGGTCGCCCTCCGGTTTCTATGGCACGCCGGCATTTTGGCAGAACGCGCTGTACTTTGCCGGCAGCCTCGACGCTACTGGCCTCGGCGATTATCTAAAGATGTTCTCCTTCGATCCTTCGACCGGAATATTCAATGCAACGCCGGCTTCACAATCGTCTCACTATTTCAACTTCCCCGGTGCATCGCCCTCCATTTCTTCGCAGGGATCATCGAACGGCCTGGTCTGGGCAATTGACGCCAGTTCTTATGGCTACGCCAATCCGAATGCCAACGGCGGCGCGATCAATTGCTCTCAAGTTCCGGTGCCTTCACAATGCATAGGGCCAGCGATATTGCACGCTTTCGATGCAACCAATCTAACGGTGGAATATTGGAACAGCTCCATGGCGTCCAACAACCGTGATCAGGCTGGCAATGCCGTGAAATTTGTTCCACCAACGATCGCGAACGGCAAGGTGTACGTCAGCACACGGACTGAAATTGATGTTTACGGATTGTTACCTTAGCCGTTGTATATGTTGAGATTTCGATTTTCCAGCCTCGAAGCAGATTAAGGAACAAGTATGAAGCCAATCGTGTTGTGGATTTTATTGCTGCTCCTCAGTGGGATCGCAGTCGGGCAAACAACTGACGTGAGACATAGAGTTGGGAAATCCGGCCTTGCCGAAGGTGCATCGGCGGCGGCAACGGAGAAGCCAGATTTGACCAAGCAGCAGACCCTCTACGTCGTCGGCTATGCGCACCTCGATACGGAGTGGCGTTGGGAGTATCCGCAGGTCATTGACGAGTACATTCGCAAGACGATGGAAGATAACTTTAAGCTGTTCGATAAATATCCACACTACGTCTTCAACTTCAGCGGTGCCAACCGCTATCGCTTCATGAAGGAGTATTTCCCAGCTGATTTCGCAAAGCTAAAGACTTACGTTGATCAGGGCCGTTGGTTCCCCGCTGGATCTTCGATGGAAGAGGGTGACGTAAACGCGCCGAGTGCAGAGGCGATCATCCGCCAAATTTTGTACGGAAACGAGTGGTTCCGAAAAGAATTCGGTAAAGCCAGCGCCGAATACATGTTGCCTGACTGCTTCGGATTTCCTGCATCGCTGCCAACCATCCTTGCGCACTCCGGAGTAAAGGGATTTTCCACGCAGAAGCTCGTGTGGGGATCATCGGCTCCTGGCGGTGGCCGGCAATCACTGGAGAAAACACCAGAGGGCACGCCATTTAATGTAGGCGTGTGGGTCGGACCGGATGGTGAAACTATTTTGGCGGGCCTCAATCCTGGAAGCTATAGCGGCGGCATCGAATCCGATCTCAGCAAGCCATTGCTACCGGAGCCGCCAAACCCTGCCTTCGACGATCTGCAAAAACAGATTGGCGAATTGCAGCGGCATCTGCAGCAGGTGGAGCAGAGTCATCAGCCGTTTGATCAGAAAGAGATCCAGAAATTCTTCGGCCTTCGCCAAGAGCAGAATGCGTTGATGCGTGCGCAGCGTGACGATAATTTCGAACGATTCCAGGAGGACTGGGCCGCGCGTGTTGCCAACAACGGTAAAGTTAGCAACGTTTTCACAGATTATCACTACTATGGAACCGGCGACATTGGCGGAACTCCGGATGAAGACTCCGTAAAGCGGTTGGAAGCCATTGTGACCAAAGGAAAGGCCAGCTTTCCTCCGCCGGGGCAGTACTTCCCACGCAATGAGCACCATACCGATTGGCCTGCGGTGCAGGTGGGTGACGGTCCGGTGCATGTCATTTCTGCGACCGCTGACCAGATGTTCCTCGACATCACTCCAGCGGAGGCCGAAGGGCTTCCACGTTACACCGGTGAAATGGAGCTGACCAATCATTCCGCTGGATCACTTACATCGCAGGGGTATCAAAAGCGGTGGCTTAGAAAGGAAGAGTTGCTGGCCGATGCGGCCGAAAAAGCGTCGATCGCTGCAGAATGGCTAGGCGCGCGGCCATATCCGATGGCGCGACTCAACGATGCGTGGACGCTTGCGATGGGCGGACATTTTCATGACATCGCAGCCGGAACTGCGACTCCTAAAGCGTATGAGTTTGCCTGGAACGACGATGTGATTGCGATGAATCAGTTCGCCGGCGTTCTGAGAAACGCGACTGAAGGAGTTGCCGCTGGACTGAGTACTGAGGTCAAGGGTGTGCCGCTGGTGGTGTTCAATCCGCTCAACATCGCGCGCGAAGATATTGTGGAAGCGAAAGTCGATTTTCCCGGAGGCATGCCGAATGCGATTCATGTCATAGCGCCGGATGGAAAAGAAATACCCGCCCAGATCTCCGAAGGCAAAGTAATCTTCTTGGCAAACGTACCTTCGGTTGCCTATGCAGTCTACGATTTACAGCCGGGAAAGGGCGAAGAAACGAATACACTACTGCGAGTTTCGAAGGACGAACTTGAGAATCAGTATTACCGCGTGCAATTGAATGCCGATGGCGATGTGGCCAGTATCTACGACAAGCAAGTCGGCAAGGAATTGCTTGCTGCCCCGGCACGACTCGCTATCTCGTACGACAATCCCGCACAGTGGCCGGCTTGGAATATGGATTGGGAGCAGGAACAGGCTGCGCCGAAGGAGTACGTCTCGGGTCCGGCGCAAGTTCGCGTTGTGGAACGAGGCCCGGTGCGTGTCGCCATTGAAGTTTCGCGCGATACGGCAGGTTCACGTTTTGTTCAGACCATCAGCCTTTCGGCTGGCGATGCAGGAAAGCGCGTTGAATTTAGCAATGTAATTGACTGGAGCACACGCGAGTCGAATCTGAAAGCCACGTTTCCACTCACTGCGTCGAATCACGTCGCGACCTATAACTGGGACATTGGCACAATTGAGCGGCCGACCGCCGAGCCAAAGAAGTTCGAAGTGCCTTCACACCAGTGGATCGACCTGACCGATGCGAGCGGGGAATTTGGCGCAACCATCTTGACCGACTGCAAAAACGGATCGGACAAGCGGAACGACAACACGATCCGCCTAACATTGATCCGCACACCGGGAACCGCAGGTGGCTACTCGGACCAAGGCACACAGGATATTGGGCATCACGAATTTACTTACGGAATCGCAGGCCATACCGTAGGCTGGCGCGATGCCCAGACCGACTGGCAGGCGCAGCGTCTCAATGCACCTCTCATTGCGTTCGAAACTTCGAAGCATTCAGGGGCGCTGGGCAAGACTTTTTCGTTGTTAAAAATCAGCAACCCACGCATTCGAGTTCTAGCTGTGAAGAAGGCTGAACAAAGCGACGAGATCATCGTGCGTCTGGTTGAACTTGACGGCAAACCGCAAGCCGACGTCCGCGTCTCGTTCGCTGCTCCGATCAACGCCGCACGCGAGGTGAACGGGCAAGAGCAGCCTGTCGGATCAGTAAACATCAGTGATGGTGCACTGGTAACTTCATTTAGCGCCTACCAGCCGCGGACATTTGCGATTCGGCTGACGGCAGCATCGACCAAGATTGCAGACGTGCAGTCCACTCCGGTGTCGCTGCACTATGATCTTGCCACTGCGAGCAACGATGGCGCTCATTCCCAAGGCGGATTCGACAACAAGGGCGATGCTATACCAGCAGAAATGCTGCCCTCCGAGATCGCATTTAACGACGTGAAATTCCAACTTGCGTCTGCCAAGACAGGCTCACCTAACGCCGTGGCCGCCAAGGGGCAGACCATCGACTTGCCAGCAGGGCACCACAACCGTGTCTATCTTCTGGCGGCGTCGGCCGATGGCGATCAGAGGGCGACTGTCGAACTTTCAGGAAAAAAGTCAGAGCTCAATATTCAGGATTGGGGCGGCTACGTTGGTCAGTGGGACAATCGTCAGTGGACTTCAAAAGACACTTCGCATGACGACTACGGTGAGATGATTGGCCTCAAGCGTGGTTACATCAAGCGGGCGGACTTAGCCTGGTACTGTAGCCATCACCACGACGCAGCCGGGAAAAACATTTCCTATAGTTATTCGTATCTGTTCGGATACGAATTCGATCTACCAGACGGCGCGAAGTCGATCAAACTATCGAACAATGACAAGATTCGTATCCTGGCAATCTCTGTTGCGAATGAGAATCCGGAAGTCACGCCGGTTCAGCCGCTCTACGATGTTCTTCCCTCACCGAACGCAGGACCGAGCGACTTTACACTGTCAGCGTCATCAATTCGCGTGTCAGTTCCGCAAGGCAGAAGTGAGAGCACAAGAGTCATTGTGATGCCGAGAGGTAGCTTTAGCGGCGAGGCAAAGCTGGCTGTATCAGGATTGCCCACAGGCGTGACCGCTTCGTTCAGCCCATCGAGTACGGCTGGCTCCAGTACGATGACGTTAACTGCTGCTTCTTCCGCGGTACCTTCAACTGCGAATATCACAATCACCGGTACATCTGGCAACGTGTCGCACAGCATCACTGGTACTGTTACGATCACTTCGGTTTTGACCGGGACCGTGCCCGTTGATCTCTCGTCGGCCTACAACATCACTGGGATATACAACGACGGCACTTCGTTTGCACCTGACGCGAGCCTCGACGGGGATGGTTTTTCATTCTCCGAACAACAGTTAGGCCATGGGCAGGTGGGAGATGGCGTCATATTCCGCCTCGGCCCGGCGGGCGCACCAGACGTCGTTTCGGGCAAGACCATCACGCTTCCTTCCGGCAAGTTTACGAACCTGAAAATTCTGGCGTTGGGTGTGAATGGCGAACAAGAGATGCAGACTTTTACCATCACTTATGCCGACGGCACTTCCTCATCGTTTACCCAGAGCCTAAGCGACTGGGCCTCGCCCAGGAATTTCACAGGAGAATCCCTAGCCGTGAGCTTGCCCTATCGCCTCACCAGCGACGGCTCGAAGGACGCGCGGACGTTCTACGCTTACGCCTACTCGTTCAACGTGGACAGCAGTAAGGTGGTACGCAGCATCAGTTTGCCGAGCAATCGTGATGTCCTAGTCTTTGCCGTGACCTTAATTCCAGCGAAATAGCAAGCCTTTGGGACAGTAGGTTCTCGCATTTTGCAGACACGACTCTACGTTGAAAGCCTCTATTCTGTTGTGTAATTAATCTCCAGGCGTCGTACTTGCACGCTGGAAACATAAAGAGCTATCAGCGCCACGACCATGACTCCCAGAATAGCGACCGGGGGAGAAACCGGATCAGGATTAGAGACGAGCAGGGCCAGCAAAGGCGGCGTTCCATTCGCGGCAGGTACATCGACCGGGCAAAGTGACTTGAGATAATAGATCACGCTGAATTGCTTCAGCAGTGCGGGCAAGAACGGATTGACCGCTTCCCAGATCAATATCGCAGCCGCCGGCAGTAGAGGATTGCGGAACAGCATTCCAGCCACCAAAAAGAAAGCGCCATATCCGATGCTGGCCAGCACTGTTACCCCCACGTATACCAGCGCATGCTCCAGGCCGTGATTGTGATACAGGTAAAGGTCGCGCAATCTGGGAGTGAGCGGCCATAGAAGGGCTACGGTCTGGAGTACTTCGCTGGTGACGAAAATAACGCACGTGGCCAAAAGGCCTGCAAGGAATTTCCCAGCCAGCAGAACCTCCCGTCGTATTGGGGCGAGAAAATAGAAGTGCAGACTCCGGTCGAGGATTTCGCCGCGGAACAGATTCATGAAGATTCCCAGGCAGCCAAAAAATACCGCGAGGCGCAGGAAGAAGAACTGGAATACACCGGCAAACATGATGGATTCATCACCCAGGTTGTAAGCTTCGCGGATTTGGATGATGTCCACTTTTCCATCGGATAGGTTTACGAACAATACATTCTCTCCGTCGGAGTACTCGAAATTCTCATGCTGCACTGGAGGAACCACGTCCTGTCCGTGGGATCGACGTCCCGACCAATGAGAGCTGAGCGGAGGTTTCCCCAGCAGGGCGATCACTTCTTCTCGTGTCATGCCTGACTTGACTGCAAGCAAGTCCTGGTAGGTCAAGGGCTTCTCGCTCTGCTGCAGCATTCTCACGCTGCGATTGTGGAGGCTGGACTCCACGATGGCTTTTCCAATAAAAAGCAGAATCGGCAGAACCGCGAGCACGTAGATCCAGAGACCACGTCTAGCGAAAAAAGTCTTCTTCGACTCCAGCCGGACTACGGATTTGATCTGATCCCGCCAGAGGGCAATCATCGGATTACCTCTTCATTGCCAATCAGGTATTCATACACCGACAGGACATCGTCATCGGCGGGTGCGACCGATTCGATTTCAATTCCGGTGACTGCCAGGACGTTCAGCGCGAGATAGAAGCGGTCAGGGTCGCGGGTTTTGACGAGCAATCCTTTCTCGTCATTGTGGATGGACACCTCAATTGTGGCTTCGGACTCGACCATCTTCGCGGCCACTTCGCGCGGGCGAGTACAGCGGATCAGAATCTGCGTGGGGTGCTCCTGAATTTCGCTGCGCACATTGTGAATCTGACCCTCTGCCACGACATAACCGTTGCTTAGCAGAATGACCTGGTCGGAGATTGCGTCAACTTCGTGAAGAATGTGGCTGGAGATGATCACGTGGCAACCTCGCTCTGCCGCCTCGGAAAACAGCGCGATCATCTCCGCGCGGGCCAGCGGATCGAGGCCGTTTAGAGGCTCATCGAGCACCAAAACTTTCGGATCATGAGCCAAGGCCTGCGCCAACCGGATGCGTTGCCGCATTCCTTTGCTATAGCCGGCCACATTACGCTTTGCCGCTTCCGTCAGATTCACACGCTCAATGGCGCGCCAGGCAAGTTGTTCAGCGTTTGCAGCGTCCCGGCCCGCCAGTCGCAGATAGGAATAGATAAACTGAAATCCGGTCAGGCCCTTGGGGAATGAGTCGAATTGCGTGGAATACCCGAGAATCTTGAACAGTTTCTCCGGCTCGTCGGTTCTGTAATTCAAAATCTGAATCCGCCCACGTGTGGGCCGCACCAACCCCGTCATCAGATTCATGAGTGTCGTTTTGCCGGAACCGTTGGGACCGACCAAGCTGGTAATTCCGGGCGGAATAGAGAGGTTCACTCGATTTACGCCCAGTATCTCGCCATAGAACTTCGACACGTCTTCGAAAACGATGCGATCGGCAGGCGAGCTTGAAGTGCTGTTCACCGCACCACCTCGTACGCGCGAACTTTGCGCGTAAGCAAGCCGAGGCAGATTGTGCAGTAAACGAGCAGCGCCACAAGCGCACCGGCGACCGAAATCGAAGAGTCTTCGCCGATTTGAAATAAGGCTTTTTCAATGGTCGTAATCAGATAGCCGATGTTAAAGAAGAAGCCGGACTCGGTTCGCATGACGGCGTTAACCGCCTGTCCAAAGCCGGCCCCAAAGAACATGACCGCCAGCAGCAAAGCTCCGGCGACAATTTTCCACTTCACCCAAGCCGAAAGTGCCATCGCTAGCAGGGAAGCGATGGCAATCCAGATCAGCGAAGAAATGATCAAACTCGCGACGATCCAAAGGTTATCCCAGGTCCAATGTGGTCCTGCAAGACTCGATTGAACGACAAAGAGAATCACTCCCGGTATCCAGGTAATTTCCGAGAGCAGGATCGCGAGCACCGAAGATTTGCCGATTACATATTCCGCTCGCGAGAACGGACGGCAAAAATATAAAGGCAGCGCTCCGTTCGCCAAATCTGGTGAAATCAGGCCGGGGCCAGCAAATGCTGTCAGGATTAGGGTCAGCACGCCCTGCACATTTATGAAATAAAAAAAGAATTTGTTGTCGATCGTAATGATCTGACTAGCGGCGCCAATGCGTTGCAGGAAACTGAGATTATGCGACAGGTAAACTGTGAACAAACACACGACTGGAAAGAAGAAGCAGGCCACAAACAATGCGGTGCGAACCTTCGAGCGAAACAAATCGCGTCGAGAGTAACGGAAGAGGACTAGGAAACGCGACCAGGTGTGCGTGAGCGCTCCTGAATATGCTGTGTAATTGCGCCTATAAACCGCCATGCCTGCTCCGTTCCATTTGCGTCAGCCTATGTCTGGCTTGTCCGAGCTTGAATTTGCTAATACTGATTAAGAACTGTTGAGCTTCGCTCGACTGGACAGCAGAGGGCGGATGTCCCCACGTTGAGTTCGGACATAGCACGATTGTCATTGCTAACTTTCCATCGCCTTGAGAAAAATGTCTTCCAATGTGTCACGACGGAAATTAAGACGCCGGATGCGCACCTGGTACTCTGCCGCCACGCGATAGACATCGCGTATCTCTATCCCGTCAGCTAGAATCATCTTCATGCGGTTGGCAGTAACTGCACACTCGCAGCCCAATCTCTCGATCGCCTGGGTGAAGTCGCCATTCGCACCGTAGGTCTCCAGTTCCAGGAATCGTTTATTCGCGCTGCGTTCTTCATTCAGATTGGAGTAGTGCGCGATGCGCCCCTGCTTGAGGATCAGAACTTCGTCACAGGTGTCTTCGACATCGCGCAGCAGATGTGAGCACAGTAGGATGTGGAGTTCCTTACCGTCACGGATTTCGCGAATCATACGGATCATGCGCTGCCGCGCCGAGGGGTCGAGGCCGTTGGTCGGCTCATCGAGAATCAACAGCTTCGGCCCGTGCACAATTGCCTGAGCCAGCTTAACCAACTGTTTCATGCCCAGAGAATATGTTCCCACCTGGCGGTAGCGTGCCTCGGCCAGTCCCACATAAAACAAAGCCTCGTGCGCTCGCTCCAGCGCCACGGGCGCGGGCAGGCCAGAAAGCTCTCCCATCATTTGCACGAACGATACGGCGCTCATCTTCGAGATGAAAGCATCGTTCTCTGGCATATATCCGACGAGGCTGCGAATCTTTTTCGTGTCGGCATTGATGTCATAACCAAAGACTCGCGCTGACCCTGCGGATGGCCGATGAAAACCGAGGAGGGTGTTGATCAGAGTCGACTTGCCCGTGCCGTTCGGCCCAAGCAATCCGATAGCGCGACCACGCAAATGCGCTGTGAGGCGACGCAGAATTTCACGTTGTCCGAACTTGACGGAAAGTCCCTGTAACTCAACCAGCGGCGCAGCGACAGGCGCTATTGATTCACTCCGACTGCCGGTCGCTGCGGGTTGGGTAGTCGCACTCACTGTGTTTCTGTTACGGAATGGCTTAGCGCCCTGCCCAGCAACATCTGTGGCATGAACGGGCCGTGATCGCCCATCGTCAACAGCGTTCCTAAATCGAAGCCCATGAAGCCGGTGTTGCTCGCCACCGAAATCCGGTCCGATTCACCATAAGCATAGATTAGGCCAGGCGCGGAGTTGGCGGTGAGCGCATCGATAGACTGGCGTTGCTGTGTCGTCAGAGTCCCACTGGATTTAAGCTGTTCGGCGATTGGGCCCACGACTGGGCCGATGTTGTGATAGAAGATCGCCGAAAAGTTGGTGTAACCGTCATTGGGCAGAAGCGCCTGGAAAGTAGCGGCACGCGTGAGCGTATATCCGGCCTGCCGCGATTGAATCGCCCGTGAGATAGTCGCAATGTCCGGAGCAGCGATCAGGTAGCTATCGACAAAAGTATAGTCCACTTCAGTATTGACACCATCTGGGTTCGTACTGGTTATAGTGAAATAAGTCTGCGAACTGACCTGGCGCTGCGTCAACTGCAATAAATGGCCTCTCGTATTCTCCTCGCGATTGAAACTGTCCACCAGCTTCGCGATCGTTGATTGCAACGTGGCCGGATCGTACACCTCGAAAATCATCTTCCATCGTGGGGTGGGAAGCACCGGGCCGTCGAATGCCATGGTGACCTCACCGCCGAGGGGCGCCGCAATGTCGTTGAGTACGTTCACTCCGGTTTTTGTCTCGAACTGTGCCAGGTCTTGTTCGAAGTTCGCATCGCTGCTTCCGATTATCTTGAAGAATTCTTCCATGATGCTTCTTGGGTTCTTGATGACCGCCGACGTCACCATGCTGGCATTGGGCGAAACGAATTCCAGAGAACCTATTGACGCCGGCGCCCCCAGCCACGATGCCACGCCCTGCCGCTCGGAGGCAAAAGTCAGGTCTGCATGACTCTCAGACTTACCACCGGCCTCTCGGTGCTCCATCGTCAGATATCGCACATCCCCAATCCCCGGCGGCAGCGAGTTCGAGCCGCTTCCTGCATGTACGCTATCGACTACAATTTGTTCCATGTCGGCGCAAAAAAGCCACTCTGCTCCTTGCTGATAGGCATGAGCGATCTGTTGGTAGAACGGAGTTTGGGTGAATTGACTGCCTTCCCCCTGCCGGGCGCGTATGGCCGCACGCTGTAGCTCCGCCACGTCCGGGCTGGCGATCATGAGATCGTTATTGATATAGACAAGCAACGGGTGCCCGGGCGCTGGCGTTACCGCCCAGGGATCGCGAACCGTTTGCATCGCAACATGCCCCGAGTTCGAACTCGAGTGCCGCCCTGCATTTTGTACAAATCCTTCCAATCCAGGTTGCCGCACCCTCGCCAATAAGACCGCCGAACTGTAGGTCGAGCCGTCTTTTGCCACGGCAAATACAATCTCGTCACCCAGATAACTGCTGAACGTCTTCACCTGCTCCAGCACGTCCTGAAGCTTTGGTCCATTGCCTTTCTGCTGCTGTTTCCACCAGTTTCGCAATGCCGGACTTTGTTGTAGCCGTTCCTGGAATATCTGGTTGGCTTCCCCGAGCGTATTTGCGAGGTTGGGGATAGCGGCATAGATCACGGTTTGATCGGGCAGGTAAGGCAGAAGATCAGAACTGTAACGCAGTCCCGGCCCTGGAATCGCGGCAAATTGCTTCTGCAGCACGGCGAAGTCACCCAGCAGCGCGAGATATTTCGCCGAGTTTCTGCTCCACGCGATCTCATCCTGGATCGGAACTCTCGAAACGCTGGCCGTTGTGCTCGTCTGGTCTCCGGGATGCAGTTCGGTGCTGCGGTCTCCGTAGTCCACGTGGACGACACCCTCAATCACGGACACGCGCGACCCTTTGATCCCGTGGTTCACAGAAAAGATTGTCCCTTTTACTGACACCAGACAGTCATCGGTGGCAACGTAAAGATGGCCAGAACCTTGTTTTGCAGCCTGCACGATGACCTGCCCGCCATCCAGATGGATCGTCGTTCCTCTCCACGGCCGGGAGACTGAGACATCTGCGCGCTCGCCCATCTCTACCAAAGAACCATCAAGCAAGCGCACAACCGCCTTCGATCCTTTTGCCGTGCGAATATCTTCTCCGTCACGAATCTCATAGCCAGCTGGAACCAAGTGGACATCTTCGCCGGAAACGGCATAAAGCGAGCCATCCAGGCTCTGTACTGCGGCGCGTACTGGATGCTGCCCAGGTAGCATCCCGGTGCGGAAGGCGAATGTAGCGAAAGCTACTACTGCGACCGCGACGGCGCTCAGTCCCCATCGCCACGCCAGGGAACTGCGCCGTGTGGATTCAAATTGCCAGACTTTTTGCGGCTCGCCTTCTCGTGCGATTTCCAGCGCGCGCCGGCAGGCGACGCAGGCGTGCGTGTGATCTTTGAATAACATGGCGCGCGCCGGGGCCAGCGTGTCGGCCAGGTATCCCGGAATGAGCGCCTGAAAGTCCTCGCAGGTTCGCAATGTCTGCGAGCCAAGGTCGGCAGCGGGAGCGGCGGCAATCGAGTTCCACACGCGATCACCGGCCTGAATGACGACTTTGTCGTCGATGTGTTCATTTCGAATTGCCGAAAGCAGATGATCGAATTTGTCATTCTTCATAACTGTCTCCTCATACAACCGCAATTACCTGCGACTACGACCTCTATTGCCGATGACGATAAGAACCAAGCTCCTTGCGGAGTTGCTGGCGCGTGCGGTGTACGATCACCGCTACAAGAACCTGCGAAATTCCAAGCATGCGCGCGATTTGTGGATTGCTGAACCCCTCCAGAAAGCGCAGCGCGAAAATCTCTGCCGACTGGGGTTTAAGTTGTGCCAGCGCCCGCGCTAATGCTGGCCGCAGTTCAGGAGCAACGTCTTGGGCGGGATCGGCCGGGAGGTCTGTCAGTTCTACCGTGCGATCCGACTGGCGCGCTCGCACTATGTCGAGGGCTGCATTAATCGCGGCGCGGCGGAGGTAACTCTTTTCATTCTCCATCGCGTCGGCTTGTACCCCACGGCGGAGCAGGCGCAGGAACACCGTCTGCAGCACGTCCTCTGCATCCGCGGCGTTGCCGGTAATCCGGTACGCCGTGCGGAAGACCAAGCCGTGATGCGCTCGAAAACTTCCTTCGAGTTCGTGCGGAACCACGATCGCCGCCTCTTCCAATACGCCCGGCAGATTACGCCTCCTGTGCTGTCGTACGCACCTAAAGACGGTCAGGAGAATGAATTCTTACACGATACAAAACTATTTTTGGAACGGGGTGGATGGCATCGGATTTTGCCGCGTAAGCTATTGAAAATTAATGGTTGCAGAGTTTGTAAGCGCGCGGTGGCTACATTCCTGAATGGGGTTACCGCGAATTTGTAGATGAATCAGTTGGCGGGTTTGCTTAGCAAATCGGTTACCTCATCGGATGTTCCAAAGACCCTTTCAGCGATAGACTGCAAACTCTGAGCGGTTACCACAAAGCACATCTTGGCCGAGATTTTGCGCGCATAATGACGCTTCCGCCACTTGGTTCCCTGTACCTCATAACCGAATTCGATCCAATCGTGGCCAGCTGACGTCTTGCCTCGGACGATTTCTGTTTGCCCCTCTTCTGCTACAGCAGCGATTTATTTCAAGCACCAGTTTTCTGCGTCCTTGCCTTCAGACTCACCGCTTGAGTATCTTGTGCAGCAGTTTCATCACAAACATTATTCGGGCGCAGTCTCGATATTCAGTAGTCTTAAGATTCAACGAGTGTGCTGATTCGTGATTGTCGTCGTGTGTGTAACAAGTTTGGAGGCAATGATCCAATGGTGTTCGCTAAGCGGAGTTTTGGAATTACGGTTGTTCTTCTCTTGTTTCTTTTGCAGTTCTCTATAGCTCAGGCGCCAACAAACGACGTGGAAAAGCGCATCGATTCGCTGCTCAGCAAAATGACGTTAGAGGAGAAGATCGAAATCATTGGCGGCATCAATGACTTCTATACGCGTCCAATCTCTCGCCTTGACATTCCGTCGCTGCGGATGTCGGACGGTCCGATGGGCATTCACGACTTCGGGCTAACGACTGCATATCCTGCCGGAATCGCTCTGGCTGCTTCGTGGGATAGCGAGCTCGCGCAGCGATTCGGAACTGCGATGGGAAATGATGCCCGCGCAAGAGGCGTGCATTTCATTCTCGGTCCGGGCATGAACATTAATCGCGCGCCGATGTGTGGGCGCAACTTCGAGTATTTCGGAGAGGATCCTTTCCTCACTTCCCGCATGGCGGTCGCCGTGATTAAGGGAATCCAGGGACAGCGCGTCATTGCCGTCGCTAAACATTTTGCCGGGAATAATTCTGAATTCCAGCGCATGACTCTGAGTTCCGACATCGATGAGCGAACTCTGCGCGAAATTTATTTGCCGGCATTTGAGGCTTCGGTCAAAGAGGCGAAAGTAGGCGCAGTCATGGATGCCTACAACCTGGTGAATGGCGTCCACATGACACAGAACAACCATTTGAACAACGAGATTCTGAAGAAGGAGTGGGGATTTGACGGCATTCTGATGTCCGATTGGGGAGCGACGCACGATGGGGTTGCAGCTGCGCTGGGTGGCCTCGATCTGGAGATGCCTTCGCCAACCTTCATGAATAGCAGCGCATTACTTCCCGCGCTGAAAGATGGCAGGATTCCTGTTGCAATCCTAGACGACAAGGTCAGAAGAATTCTTCGGAAGACCATCGAATTCGGATTTTTCGATCAGCTTCAGAGAGACTCGAGCATTCCTTCTTACAGTCAGGAGGGCAGGGAAGTTGCGCTTGAGATGGCACGCGGCGGAATGGTTTTGCTGAAGAATTCCGATAACCTGCTGCCACTCGATGAAAATAAATTGAAGACCATCGCGGTCATCGGACCGGATGCCTATCCAGCGGTGCCGAGTGGAGGCGGCAGCGCTGAAAGCAAACCCTTCAATGCGGTCAGCTATCTCGAAGGCATCAGCAATCGTCTTGGAACGAAAGCGAAAGTGTTGTACGTGGTGGACGAGCCTCCTTTCGATGAACTCTTTGAGAACTCTGAATTCGTTACAGAACCTGGCAGCGCAAGTGGACTCAAGGGAGAATATTTCGACAACGAAGAACTGCGGGGCACTCCCGCGATGGTGCGCACCGACCAGCATATTCACTTCGACTGGGGAGAAGGCAGCTTTGCGGCCGGCCATCCCGTGGACCACTTTTCGGTTCGATGGACCGGCTATTTCATTCCGAAGAAATCAGGCGACTATAAGTTTTTTACCTCGGCGGACGATGGAGTGCGTCTTTACATCGATGACGAGATCCTGATTGACGACTGGCTGCCACAATCCCAGACGGTCGAGAACGGGGCTAAACATTTGGAGGCAGGGAAGGCGTACAAAATCCGGCTGGAATATTTCGAAGCCGTCGGCAGCGCCATCATAGGTTTCGGTGTGACGCCAGCTGATTCCTTTATCGGGCGGGCGACCAAAGCGATCGCCACGAAGGCCGATGCCGTTATCATCTGCGTGGGCTTCGATCCGAAAACTGAAGGCGAAGGAGCGGATCGCACTTTCCAACTTCCGGGCGGGCAAGATGAACTCATTCGCCAGATTAGCGCCATCAACAAAAATACGATCGTCGTTCTAACCGCTGGTGGCAACGTCGATATGACGCAATGGGTCGACGGCGTTCCGGCGATTTTGCATGCATGGTATCCAGGGCAGGAAGGTGGACGGGCGCTGGCTCAAATTATTTTTGGTGACTATAGTCCCTCCGGCAAGCTGCCGGTTTCGTTTGAACGTCGCTCGGAAGATAATCCTACTTTTCACACTTACTACCCCAAGCCGGGGGAATCGCATGTTCAATACGCAGAAGGTGTTTTCGTGGGGTATCGGCAGTTCGATCGTTCTGAGACAAAACCGCTGTTCGCTTTCGGCCATGGTCTTTCCTACACAGAGTTCGCATACAGCGGTTTGTCAGTGTCACCGCAGTCGGGGAGCGCCACTGAGCCCGTGACCGTCTCCTTTGAAGTGAAAAACACGGGACACCGCGAAGGAGCGGAAATCGCACAGCTATATGTCGGCGATTCGCATGCCAGTGTTCCTCGGCCGGTAAAAGAGTTAAAGGGGTTTGCGAAAATCAATTTGAAGCCGGGCGAGAGCAAACAGGTGACGCTGACGCTTGACCGCAGAGCGTTCTCTTTCTACGACGTGAAGAAGAGCGATTGGAGCGCTGAAGCTGGAGAATTCACAATTCTCGTTGGAGGGGCTTCCGACGACATTCAATTGAAAGGTAAGTTTACACTTACACGCTAGAGGTATTCCCACGTAAAGTTTCCCATCCGAGATTTTTCTAGAATTCTGCCTTCGTCCACCAGTGCGGCAACCCGCAGAAAAGGTGTATCGTTAGGCCCTGGACACAGTTGTCCCCTAGTGTTTCCATGCCGAAGCACAAAGCAAGACAAACCTGGAGATATCGTGCGTGGGGCAGGCTTTTATTCAGCTTGGTCGCCTTGGCACTGTTGGTCGTGCATTTCCTGAGCGATTATGCTCTGGCTCAAGCTCCGGCGAAGCAACTTCCCACACTCACACATGTCAATCAGATCCGGCAATTGAGCCCTGAACAGGCCGCGTTGGGCTATCCCGTGAAGATTCGTGGGGTCGTCACGATGGATGCCCCGGCGCCGGATTTCTTCGTGCAAGATGCGACCGCTGGCATTTATGCGGAAGGCAGCGTCACGCCGAGATTTCCCCATGTGCTCGGACAACTGGTAGAGATCGAGGGCGTTACAGGTCCGGGCAAATTCGCGCCGGTGATTCGAGAACAGAAGTTCCATATCCTGGGAGTAGGAGTATTGCCCAAGGCGCAGCTTTTTTCCTTCTCCGAACTCGCGGACGGACAGCAGGATAGTCAATGGGCACGCGTACGAGGAATCGTGCGCTCGGTGGACATTGACCGTACGTCATGGCGCGAGACCACGGTTGCGATGCGAGTTGCATCCGGAAGCGACGAGTTCAGCGTCCGGGTGCCGATCAGCGACGAGCAGGACTTATCTTCATGGGTTGACAGCGAAGTATTGATCGAGGGCGTCTGCGGCAGCCTCTACAACACGAATCGGCAGCTGACGGGGATCTTATTTTATGTGCCGCGCTTGAGCTTCATAAAAGTGGAAGCCCCGGCCAAAGATGCTTCACTTTCCGACTTGCTGCGATTTTCGCCGGGGGAGGGGATTCGGCATCGTGTACGAGTACGCGGTGTCGTCGGATATCAGCAGTTGGAGCGTGCGCTTTTTCTTCAGAGTCAAGGCAAGGGCCTTCGCGTTCTAACGCAGCAGGATACGCCGGTCGCGATCGGTGACGTCGTAGAGGTATGGGGGTTCCCAGCCATGGGTGACTCCGCCCCAATGTTAGAGGACGCCGTGTTTCACCGCATAAGCCATGACAAAGCGCCGGACCCGGTGATTCTGAACCTTGACAAACCCTGGGAGGAATTTGATGGAGCCGTCGTAACCACCACCGCGATATTGCAGAATCGACAGCAACAGCCCGATGGCCTCCGGCTATTGCTGCAGCGGGGTGATATTTATTTTGAAGCAGCCTTGCCTCCCGGCGTTCCTGCGGACCGCATGTTGTCTATCCCGCTCAACAGCAAGGTGCAGATCAACGGTATTTGCCTGGTTCGCAGTGGTGGATTGTGGCAGGTTCCGCAATCGTTTCGAATGTTGTTGCGCCAACCGCAGGATGTAGTCGTGCTCAGCGCACCGCCTTGGTGGAACCTGACGCATACGCTGTGGCTGTTGGGTATTACGGGCAGTGTTCTTCTGATGGTTGTCGTGTGGGTGGTCGTGCTGGGTCGGCGCTTACAAGAGCAGATGGCTCTCTTTCGCCAGAAGCTGAGGAGCAGTGCCGTTCTGGAGGAGCGCAACCGGATTGCCCGCGAACTCCATGACACGCTGGAGCAAGAACTGGCGGGAATTACCATGCAACTGGATCTGGCAGTCGATTGCCTGCGGCAAGCACCGCGTATTGCTCAACAAGCGCTGGAAACCGCGCGCGATATGAGCCGCCACAGCATGATCGAAGCTCGCCGTTCGGTATGGGATCTCCGCTGTCAATTACTGGAAGATGGGGATCTTGTCTACGCTTTGGCGCAAATCGTCGAGCCGATCGTCCAGCGCGATCACGTAAAAGTAGATGCTAAGCTCCAGGGCAGCCCCGTGCGACTCCCCAGGTCCGTCGAGATGAATCTACTCCGCATCGGGCAGGAGGCGGTTGCCAATGCTGTGAAGCACGGACATGCGAAACAGATTGCAATCGAATTACGATATGCTCCCGACTCAGTTTGTCTTACGGTAGATGACGACGGACAGGGATTCGCAGCAGATCAAGGTTCTCCCACCGGACATTTTGGGCTTCTGGACATGCGCGAACGCGCCCAATCGATGGGCAGTCAGTTGAACATCGAGAGTGATCCCGGACGTGGGACTCGCATTGCAGTGGAAGTTCGCGTAAATTCAGCCGAAGCGATCGATGACGAACTCAAAGCCAATACGTATTCTGGTCGTTGACGATCACTTCATGGTGCGGATGGGCCTGTCTGCGTCGTTGAACGTTGAGCCGGACATGGAAGTGGTGGCCGAAGCCAGCTCTGGCGAGGAAGCACTGCAAGTTTACCGTAAACACCTTCCCAGCCTCGTTTTGATGGATCTTCGGTTGCCTGGGATGAGCGGCGCAGACTGCACGGGCGCAATTATCCGGGATTTTCCTGACGCCGCTATTCTCATGCTCTCCACCCATTCTGGGGAAGAGGAGATCTATCGAGCCATGCACGCCGGCGCACGAGGATACATCGTCAAGAGCATCATTCGTGAAGAATTACTGCGCGCCGTGCGAGAGGTTCATCGCGGCCGGCGATACGTGGATCCCATTGCGGCCTCACATCTCGCAGAACGCCTCTCGCATCGTTCGCTAAGCAGCCGCGAGATCGAGGTGCTGCGGATGGTGGCCAAGGGACTGGGGAACAAAGAGATCGCGAGTGCGCTGAATATCGCAGAAGTCACAGTGAAACTGCATGTGAGTCATGTGCTGGAAAAACTCAGCGTGAAGGACCGCACCCAAGCCGCTACAGTTGCACTTCAGCGAGGAATCATCTCGCTCGATTGAATATGAAACCCTCAAAAAACCAGCTTTTTCTAGCCGCTCCTACGTCGGTTTCGCGACACCTGTACGAAAGTATAATTGACCCCTCCCATCTACTTGTTTTCTATTAGTACGTTTGCGTTACCTTAACGGGCGACGACGGTGACCGTTGACCAGCGTACGGGGAAAAGCGCATTCTCTTCAAATCCGGGGGCATCGTTATGAATCGTATTTGGCTGGCAGGACTGGGCATTGCGGCCGTGTGTCTGGTTGTGATCAGCAGCGCCGTCGCGCAATCAGACCGAGGCGCCATCGCAGGTTCCGTGCTGGATAGCACCGGGGCAGTCGTCGGTGGCGCTTCAGTGACGGTTAAGGGGGCGGATACGGGCAGCGTATACAAGACCGCCTCCACCCCAGAGGGCGTTTATCGTATCTCAGACATCGCCATCGGCCGCTACGACGTGACGGTTGAGGCACAAGGATTCAAGGCTTCGGTACAGAAGGGAGTGGAAGTCCAGATCAACACCGTTACTGCTCTGAACGTCAAGCTCGAGGTCGGCGACATAAAGCAAGAAGTGACCGTTCTGGCGGACGCTCCCACCATCCAATCAGAGAGTTCCGAAATCGGCACGGTCGTTAGCTCCAAGCAGATTGAAGAGTTGCCGCTCGCACTTAGTGGGACGGGGCAAAGTTTTCTCCGGTCGCCTGAGTCGTTTGTGTTCCTGGTCCCAGGAACAACCAGCCCCGGAACAGCCGGCGGCAACGTCTTTGAATCCAAGATTTCCGGCGGACAGAACTTCGGAGCAGAGATTCTTCTGGATGGAATTAGCGTACAGCGTCAGGATGTGTTGTCGGCCTTCGACCAAACAGCGCCTTCTGTAGAAGCATTGACCGAGTTCAAGGTGACAACTTCAACGCCCTCCGCGCAATTCGGCCGCACGTCGGGCGGAGTCGAAAGCTTTTCTACTAAGTCCGGATCCAATGTCTATCACGGAACAGCATTCGAGTTGTTCCGCAACGAGGCTCTGGATGCTAACTCATGGCTGTTCAATTATCAAAATGGTTTAAACGTTTTAGGGGGCCTTCCACCCGTTCACAAGCTGCAAGATCGCCAAAACGACTACGGAGGCTCACTGGGAGGACCAGTGCGGATTCCGCACGTGTACGACGGTCACGATAAAACGTTTTTCTTTTTCTCGTGGGAGCAATATCACAACGCCATCGGCGCTACTACGGTATCTACGGTTCCCACTTCCGCCGAACGAACAGGAGATTTCTCAGCCCTGTTAGGGCCAGGTCTTACGACAGGCGGCACCAACCCGCAACCCATTATCAATCCCTGCAATGGGCAACAGGTTCTCCAGAATCAAATCTTCGATCCCTCGACAACGCAGGTAGTCGGTGGGCAAACCTGCCGCATGCCTTTCCCCGGCAACAAGATAAACACCCCGTTAAGCGCCGTCGCACAAAATATTTTAAAGTATCTACCATTGCCGAATAAAGCAGCCGAAGTAAACGGAAACAACAATTTTGTACTCAACTCCAAGTTGCCTTTTTGGGACACAACAACGTCTTTTCGTATCGATGAAAACCTGACAGCTAAGCACAAGCTGTTCTTCTCCTACAGCAGCCGCGAGCAGACTCACTTGCAAAGCACCCCGAGCCTGCCGTTTCCCATCGATCCGGGTAACTTTGACAACCACTACTTCACCCACTACACCCGCCTGGGTTGGGACTATCTTGTCAGTCCGGAACTTCTAAATCATTTCACGGTGGGTCTGAACCGAGTGTGGACGGCGAGCCAGACTCTAAGCATCAATGGCAGTGACTGGGATAAGGTACTTGGTATCTCGGGGGTTAGCGGTCAGACATTCCCACAATTCACCTTTAGTAATGGTATTAGCAGCTATTCCCAAATTGGCGGCGGAAACGACGATCGCCACATACCCAACAGCTTTATCGTGGCCGACAGTATCGCTTGGACTAAGGGGCGTCATTCGGTTCGTTTCGGAGGTGAATGGCGAGCCTATCAGTTTACTATACAGAACTTCGCGAATAATACTGGAACCTTCGCTTTCTCGAACGCTCAAACGGCCTATGAGCCGGGCACCGCAGAACAAAGCAATGGCGATCCTTTTGCCGCCTTTTTGCTGGGTTTGCCGTCCAACGAAAACCTGCAGTTGTTCACGCATTTTCCACGCTGGATTCAGCACTATTACGCCCTCTATGCGCAGGATGATGTGAAGCTGCGCCACGATCTGACTGTCAATGTGGGTCTCCGCTGGGACGTAGATACTCCGCGGCATGAGGCAAATGGCGTTCAGTCCGCGCTTTCCCTAACGGCAAACAACCCCGGCACTCCCGGACAACTGGGAGCGTTTGTCTATGGCAATCAGGCTATTGGGGCCAAGACCTACTACAAGGATTTTGGGCCTCGCATCGGATTTGCTTACTCCCCGAGTTTCACCCCTAACACTGTGTTCCGTGGCGGGTACAGCATTTATTATGCGGCGATTGACTATGCGGATTTCGGCAATAATTTCACGGTTGGTACTACCGCCAATCCCAGCTTTTCGTCGCCGGACAATTTCACGCCAATCCAGTCGCTGGACAAGGGCTTTACACCCTTTACACCACCAAGCACCAGCCACGACCCAACGATTCTCAATTTTCAGACTGGCACGAACGACTACATTGCACCTGACTATGGGCGTCCGGGGATGGTACAGAATTGGGACTTTGAAGTTCAGCATCAGATCGCTCAGGACTTGATTCTTAGTCTCGGCTATGTAGGACAACATGCTACACGTCTGCATTCCGATCTTGCACAAGTGAATGTTCTCTTTCCTCAGGCTCTTGCGCTCGGTAGCGCTGTAACTGATCTCGTGGACGGTTCCGATGGAAAAAATGGGCCAGCGATTCTCAACCAACTTGGCGTTAAGGTCCCATCTTGGTTTGTACCGGGATGGGGGCCGAGCGGTGCCGATACCATTGGCCAGTTGTTGAGGCCATTTCCTCAGTTTGGCAACATCAACACGACCGATGGTCTGGAGAACCTCGGCCAGTCCACTTATAACGCGATGCAGGCTAAGCTAGAGCGTCATTTCCGCAACGGGCTCAATTTGCTAGCCGCGTACACGTTTTCGAAAACGCTAACCGATGCGGACAGCAGCTACCCCACATTTACGGGAAACCAGTCAAACGTATTTGGTGCACAAAATCCATTCAACCTTCGCGCCGAGAAGCAAGTAAGTTATCAAGACATTCCTCAAACGTTAGTATTGAGCTACTTATACGAGCTGCCTGTTGGTCCGGGAAAAAGATACCTGAACCATGGAGTCGCGAGCAAAGTGCTCGGTGGTTGGCAGGTCAGCGGCCTGCAGCGCTACCAGAGTGGTTCGCCGAACTTCGTCAGCGAGTTTGCCAGCAACCCTGGGAGCTTTTCGGGACAGCTCAGCTCAGGAAACTATCGCTATAGCTTACTTCCTGGGCAATCCTTCTTTGTTTCTCACCCTGCGCACTGGACACCTAGTTTGGGACCCACTTGGAACAGTACATGCAATGTGAATGGCGACGGCACACTCTCATTCGCGCCCGGGAACAATGCACAGATCGTAAATTGCCCTGCGCTGATTGATCCAAGCGCGTTTTCCATCGCACACGGAGGCGGATTCGTCTATGGAAACCTGCCAACGATCTTCTCCAACTGGCGAAGTCCTGGCTACGTAGACGAAGATTTTTCCATTCTTAAGAAGACAACCATTAGGGAAAACCAGGCGATCTTGTTCAAACTAGACATCCCTAATGCGTTTAATCGGCATATATTCGGGAATGGCGGCGGTGCACCTGAGACGTTCAATCCAACTTTTGGCACTCCGGGCTTTACGTTCTTTGGAACACCAAACGGAGGGTTGAATCCTGCGAGACAAATCCAACTCACTTTGCGCTACGAGTTCTAGATTTCTCGTCCCCCACGCAACAACGAACCAAGAGCCCGGGCCTGAGTCCGGGCTTTTGTAGTTCACGATAATAGGCAGGCGCTGAGGCGATAAAATGTTGAAGCAGCATGACTAAGAATGTCGACATCGATGCAGGTAGACGAAGGAACGGTTTTCTCAGGTTTTTGTTCAAGATTGTCGTCTACGTAGTATTTTTCAATGCACTCGTCTTCGCCCAATCGACGGACCCGGACATTTCTGCCGAATTCAGTCAGGCCACTATCGCGATGCGCGAAGGTAGATTCGACGAAGCGGAAGCAGGATTTGCGGCGGTCATCAAAAGACAGCCAGAATTTGCTGAAGCTCATTTCAATCTTGGCCTGGCCCGTGAGGAACGAGGCAATTACGACGAGGCGATTGCAAGCTTTGAAAAGGCGCTTGCGCTCAAGCCTCATCTTCACGGCGCGAATTTATTTCTGGGCATCGCCGAATTCCGGCTCAACCATCTCGACAAGGCCCGTGCTGCTGTGACGAAAGAAACAGTGGCGTATCCTAAGGACTCTGCTGGCTGGATGTGGCTCGGGGTGGTGTGTTTGGCGCAAGACCGTCCTGAAGACGCAGCAGATGCGCTTGACAGGGCTGCCAAATTAAAGCCGGACGATCAGGACATTCTTTATCACCGCGGCCGCGCGCATCTGTTGGTATCGAAGAACAGCTACGCGGAGATGTTCAAGGTGAATTCCCAGTCCTGGTTGGTGCATCGCGTGCTGGCTCAGGCAGATGCGGAAGCCGAACGGCATACGGATGCGATTGCGGAATTTTTGGCCGCAATTAAATTCGCTCCTACACAACCGGGCCTGCACGAAGAACTCGGATCGGAATACCGTGCAGTAAACAGGATTGCGGAAGCTGAAGCTGCATTCCAGGATGAGCTGAAGATTGATCCTCACAACGTTTTGGCGAGGTATAAGCTCGGAGCGATTGAGGTCGAGAAGGGCGATGGGGCTAAAGGTAAGGAATTAATTGAAGCAGCACAAAGCGAAAAATCTAACTTGGTACACGTGGACTACAATCTCGGCCGGGCGGAAATGCTGTTGGGTAACTACGCGGCCGCCGCAGGACATTTCGAACAAGCCGTAAAAACCGACAAAGATCCAGAAATCATCGAGCAAGCCTGGTATCAGTTGGGGACAACCTACCGTCATCTGCGCCGCATGGATGAAGCGCAAAGCGCGATGAGCACCTACCAGCAGCTTAAGGATGAAACCACGAAGAAATCGCGGGAGGCGCTTCAAAAGTATCAAGCCGATCATCCAAATGCGGCTGATTCACCTGCTTCTTCGGAGAATCCCCAGTAGATAGTGGTTGAAAGATTAGCGATGTGAGGGGGAGGTGCTTGATTGGGCTGCACGAGTCTCTAACTCGGCCGCGTGATCGAATTCTGCCTGAGCGCGATCCTTGGCATGAATCGCTTTGTAAAGTCTTCCTAGCTGGTAATGGGCAATAGCATTATCTGGCTCAAGCTGGGTTGCCTTTTCCAACTCTTTTTGCGCCTCTTCCAATCTGCCAGCGCGCAGGTAGGCTGTGCCTAGCTTAAGCCGGCAATACCCGTTGTCAGGGGCTAACGCTACAGCTTTCTCAAGCGGAGGAATGGCGTCTTCTGTGCGGTCTTGCTCTAACAACAGTCCTCCAAGGTTCACGTACGGCTGCTCACTGGGATGAGGACTCTGCTCACTCCAGGCTATTGCTTTACGGTATGCGTCAATCGCCGCCGCAGGCTGTGCATCAGATTCAAAGATTAATCCCAAGCTGTTCTCGGCTTTTGCATTGAACGGATCGAGGTTTAGTACCGTCACAAACGCTTTCCGCGCTTCGATCAGGCGCGACCTTGTGAAGTACGCGCGGCCCAGATAGTACCAGGCATCTGTGTTGCCAGGATCGAACTCGACAGCCTTCTCCAACCATTTGATCGCATCGGGGTAATCATCCAACAAGACGTAGTCCAAGCCGACAATCTTCAAATCATCGCTAGTGGGACGCACGATCGCGGCGGCTTGCGTATACGCGGCCAGCGATTCCGACGGCCGGTTCTCCCGGTTTAGAACGAAACCAAGCAGGTAAGTGGCATCAGCAGAATTTTGATGAACAGAGATGTAACCCCGAAGCGCTTTTTCTGCTTCTGCAAATTGATTTAAGTGGATGCGGCACTTCGCCTCATACAGAAGAGCGTCTGTAGTTCCGGGCGATGCTGCTTCTGCCCTGGTGAGGTTTGTTATGGCTATAGCGTAATTGCTTGACTTAAAATCAGAGATGCCTTGTTCTAAATCCCTGTTGGTTTGCGCTTGCGCGAGCGGGAGGAAAAGCGTTGCAAGAATCACACAAATCGCGATTTGCGATGCTGCTATAGGCACATTCATTGCTTCGTGGGAGCGTTGTCTGAAGGCTCATCAATTTGCAAAATCTGATCTGCATGGACATCTCTCAGGGTCTGCCGGATACCGCTGGGCCAGCGAATTTCGATCTTCGGCACCGCGTTGTCTTTTCCTAACCCAAAGTGAACACGCTTGTCGCTCGCTGACAAATAGCTTGAAGCTGTAGATACAGTCGCTAACTGCAAACCGACCGAAGTCGTCACAGTGACCTCGGCACCGATGGCATCGCGGTTGCTTTTGTGCCCAACAAGTTTCAGCAGAAGCCAGTGGTTCTGCGTCTTGGTTTCGTTATGGAGGATGTGAACCGGACCGTCGTTGGTTGTTACGACCGCATCTAAGCGCCCATCGTTATCTAGATCGCCAATAGCTAGTCCACGGGCAACCCAAGGCTGGCGGAAGGGATCACCCGACTGTGCGGAAACATCAACGAAGCTCTTCCCGGTATTGCGTGCTAACAACATCGGTTCACGATATCGCAGGTTAGGCGAGGTCAGCTCGATCGTATCCATGTCATGACCTTGCGCAATGATCAGGTCCTTCCAGCCGTCATTGTCATAGTCGAAAAAACGAACACCCCAACCGGAGTGGGAGAGCGTCATCTGCGCAATCCCAGTGACGCTGCTTGCGTAGTTGAACGAACCATCGCCGTTATTTTGGTAGAGTGCGTAGCGTTGATTGGCGAGGTCGGTCACGACCAGATCAGGCCAGCCATCATTATTGTAGTCGGCAAAATCGACGCCCATGCCGGCGAATGTGCGCCCATCAATGTCCACCGCGATTTCCGATACCAATCCCACCTCTTCAAAGGTACCGTTCCCTTTATTGTGATAGAGAAACTCAACCATCGAGTCGTTCGCTACAAAAAAATCGATGTGGCCATCGCGATCGTAGTCAGCAATGCCAATGCCAAGCCCCTTACCCGGTTTGACAAGCCCCAGCTTCTCAGCGACTTCGGTAAAAGTCCCGTCGTGGTTGTTGTGATAGACAAGCGGCGAGATCGGTTTGAAATGATCTGGATGACAGTACGCACGTAACCCTTCTTTGTGTTCACCACACCAGAAGTCGTCAAAATCCCAATCGAGATAGCGCAGCACAATCAAATCCAGATAGCCATCGTTATCCAGATCGACCCACGCGGCGCTGGTGGACCAACCACTTCCACCGACACCGGCTTTCTGCGTCACATCGGTGAATGTGCCGTTGCCGTTGTTGTGGTAAAGCTTATTCCCGCCATAAGCGGTGACGTACAAATCTTCAAATCCGTCGTTGTCGTAATCGCCGACCGCGACGCCCATGCCATAACCTGCTCCCTGGACGCCAGCTTTTTCCGTGACGTCTTCAAACGTGCCGTCTTTCTTTTGATGGTAGAGGCGATTCCAGTACTGTGAGTCTGTCTTTTGTGGAGTCGAACCCTTCGGCGTGGGATCCGCTAAGGGTGCCCCATTGACGAGATAGATGTCGAGCAGGCCGTCGTTGTCGTAGTCGAAAAGAGCGACGCCAGCTCCCATCGTCTCGATCAGATATTTTCTAGAAGTATGCGAAGCATGATACTGAAAATTAATACCGAGCCGCTGCGTGTTGTCGACAAAAGTTCCGGGAGTTTGGCCAGGTTCTGTTCGGACAGACACCTGTTGTCCTAGGGCCGGCAGGGTAAAAATAAAAAACAGGCAACCTAATGTCAGCCAAAGCATATTAGCTCTAAGCTGTTTCACGGTGTGACGACGCCTTTGCCTTCGATCACCGTAAAGATCTGGTCAACAGAAGGAACGCGAATCTCTTCTTTTGCTCCACTGGGCCAAGCAATTTCTATTTTGTCGACTTTGGTGGCCGTGCCTAACCCAAAATGCAACCGCTGATCAGAACTTGACGCATAGCTGCCGCCGCTGAAAACGTCGCCGCGCTGGCGAGCTCCGCCCGCCGTTACGAAGACTTTCGCTCCAATGGCATCACGCGGGCTTTTGGGGCCGCCGATCAATTTCATGGTTAGCCAATGATTCGAGTTGTTGACCACGTTGCGCAGCAGCACAGGCGTCGAGTCCATCACGTTCATGACGACGTCGATATGCCCGTCGTTAAAAAGGTCGCCAAAAGCCGTGCCCCGAGCAGAAATTACATCTGCCAACCCGCTGCCGGTGGCCGCCGGAACCTCTTCGAACTTCGATCCATTCAAATTCCGAAACAAAAGTGGCCGCTGAGCCCAGGTTGTGCCCCAATCCTGTTTGTCCACTCCGGGATATACGTGTCCGTTCGCGACAAAAATGTCGAGCAGGCCGTCGTTGTCGTAATCGAGGAAGCCGGTGCCCCAACCGAGGAAGGGAATGGTCGGGTTCGCAACGCCCGCTGAGAAGCTCACATCAGAAAAACTTGCCTCGCCGTCATTGCGGAAAAGCGTGTTGTAATCGTCGGAGAAGTTGGTCACGTAGAAATCAACTTTGCCATCCCGGTTGTAGTCGCCTACTGCGATGCCCATCGACGCCTGTTCGCGACCTTCATCGTTCAAGGCAAAGCCCGAGAGATAACTGATGTCGTCGAATGTGCCGTTATGCTTATTGCGATAGAGATATCGTGGCACAGAATCGTTCGCGACTACCAGATCGATCCAGCCATCATCGTCTACATCCACAAAAACCGAAGCTAGGCCGTAATATCCGCGAGGATCAGAAACACCTGCCTTTACGCTGACATCCGTAAATGTACCGTCACCATTATTGTGGAATAAGTGATCGCGTTCACCCGGCAACCCGCGCGGACCACACATCACTTCGATCCCACGAAACTGGCAATAGCCAGGAGGAATGCCGTTTTTGCCGGGTATCGGCGGCTTGTCGGGATCGAACTTAACGTAGCCGGGCACAAACAGATCGAGCAAGCCATCGTGGTCATAGTCGCCCCACGTCGCGCCTGTCGACCAGGCGCCCAAAGTCACTCCGGCTTTTTCCGCCATATCAGTAAACGTGCCGTCGTGATTGTTGTGGTAGAGGCGGTTCTTGCCGAAGTTGGAAACGTAAATGTCGGCCCAGCCATCGTTGTCGTAATCACCGACTGCAACTCCAAATCCCCAGCGTTCGTTCGCCACGCCGGCCTTGTCCGTCACATCGGTGAACGTACCATCGTGATTGTTGTGGAAGAGCATCGCGCGGGGCGGGGCTTCTTTGCCTTTGAGCGCGGGAAACGTTGAGCCATTTAAAAGATAAATATCGAGCCAACCATCATTGTCATAGTCAAGCAGCGCGACTCCCGAGCCGGGAGTTTCGAGGATTGTGGTTTTTTCCGGAGTTCCCGACTTGTGATGAAACTTATCGAGGCCCGCTGCGTGCGTGATGTCGGTGAAGATCACTGGCGCGCCATCGACAAAGCCACCGGCTGTTATCGGGCGTGATAGGGCGTCCTTCACTGGAGCGTGAGCAATTCCGGTGCTCATGCCACTCTGCTGCCCTTGCGGTGGAGTTTCTTGGAGTTGGTTCTGGGCTTGGCTGACAGAATGAAGCAGAAGGCAACAGATCGTTATCAAGGGAATCTTGTCCCAGACCTTATGCCTGCAAATTAATTGAGCTGAAATGAAGGACGGACGAGGCAAGTTAGGGCAGGGAAATTGAGTGAAAATCGAGCGCGGCATTCGGCTCCGATCGGCCTCTATGAGCAAAATTCTCTCATAGCGTATCTGTTAGGTCCAACGGGTTTCGAGCTGAAAACCGCGTTTCTTATTGAGACATCACCTCAGACAGAGAACCGCGGATCACCTTCCACAATTCGCGTCTCCAGCTTAGGCGTTTCGCCTTTACGCCAGAGATTTGTTCGATGGCGTGTACGATACAAAAGCGGTCCTCCATCGGGACTGTCGCTGCGCTCGAGTGGGCGAGGAATGCAAACAAATTCGGTTTCGATCTGGGTGGGTGTGACGCGAACGGCTGCATAACCGTGGCCGCCCATATCGACGAACGTGACATGCGGCGACAGATCAGGATTCGACAACGCACGCGCTTTGTTTAAGTCACCGCTCTTCGCGTACTCCAAGCAGGATTTGACTCCATGTCGAAGCAGCATGTTGATGGTGGGTTGAGGGCGAGAGTCCGACGGTCCCTGACCGATGTAAAGCGGGCGAAGCGGATGGTCTTTCGGAAAGACATGTTCATACGCTTCCACGAAACCGGGCGCTGAAATCGATCCACACACAAAGGCGACCCCGACGGGATCGAAAGATTTGGGGGGAAGAGCTTTGGCCGCAAGTCCGGCCCAGAAGCTGTGGCGATCACCCGCCACAGTCGCAAAACCGGTGATGCCGTTGTCACGGACAAAATCATAAATTTCACCGCGCTCGACGTAAGCAGTGCTGTGATCGGCAATGCCAAAACCCGCATAGCCGGCTCCAGGCCACTCTGTGGTCAGCCCCGGAGGAAGGTTTTGCGGATCAGCGCGCATGTCGAGCGTGGCCACCGTGTCGCCCCAGATCTTCCATGGCGCCTGGGATTTTTTCAGACGTTCGAAAAACCACGCTTTCTGTTCAGCTCCGAGGATTGTTTGTGGTGGCTGGTCACGGCGGAAATTGGGAACTTCTTTATCGCCGTAGCGGATCGAAGCTGGCGGATGACCGTTGTTGTAGGCATTTCCCGCGTCGAGAATCGTCATTGCTTCTTCCGGCAGGAACTCCGGAAAATCGTCACTGGAAAAAGCTTTTGCTTCAGGTCGATCGGTCGGTTCTTCGGAGCGGTAAGTGCGCTGATCGGTGATGATCAGCTCCATGTTGCGGCCCCAGCGTAACGCTCGATACCCCTTGAGGCTGTGGATGGCGGTTAGATTATTCGGCTCCTGGCCGAGACCATGCTCGTCGAAATGTGTGACCGGGGCGTCGGTGACGTGAGGCGGATCAAATTGTTTGAGAGATGGTCCGCTCGGCTTGAACAGCCGCGCCGGTTGATATTCGAAGAATGCCTGATTAGCTGCAACTTTTCGCGTTTGAGCCGGGCGTGTTACACCTTCAAACTTCTGCAAGCTTTGCCAGCCCAACCAACTGAATTCGTGGTTGTCCCACATGCAGACGAAGGGCCAGCGCGCGCGTGCATCTTGCAGGTCTGGATCGTGGAGGTACGCGCGATAGATGGCGCGGTAGTCGCCGATATCGGTTGGAATGTGAAAGTCGCGAATCTTTTCGCCGTGCTCGTAGCGAACAATATCGCGCAGACGCCGGTCATACATACCCTGTGGCCGATCTTCCGGATACCAGACAAGTTCATAGATAAAGTCGCCGAGGTGCAGAACGAAGCCGATGCGGTCTTCTTCTGCTGCGTGCTCATCTTCGAAAATCATTCTTCGATAAGCATTTTGTGCGCCCTGGGTGGCGTTCTGGCAACTGATGAAGACGAAGCGTACAGGTCTGGCGTCATCATCTGCCGGTGCGGTGATTGTGCGGCCGACACGGCTGCCGTTGCCCGCGGCATCGGTAAAGCGATACCAATAGACTCGTGCTGGCTTCAATCCGCCGGCAAGCACACGACAGGTCCAATCGGAGGCTTCGGAGATTGGTGTATCCGCGGTGGCGACGACTCGTTTGAAGGATTCGTCCTCGGCCACCTCAACGTGCAATTTCTTCACAATATCTTGACCAACTGGCGGACGCCGTGTCCACAAGAGGACGCTATCGCTTTCGGAATCACCGGATGCCACGCCCTCTGGGTAGAAATCGCGCCGCTCGTGCCACTGAACCTTGGATTCCGACGCGAAGGGTTGGCCCCATGCGGCAGTGGCGCCCAGCGCGATTGCCATTTTCAGAAATGATCGTCGGCTGATAGTCGTCATTGACTCATGCTCTTAAACAATAATTCGTTGCACCGTTTTGTCTTCTCACGGCGAAGTCGACAACTTTGCAAAGCTAGGACTGTATTTAGAAAATAATGAGGCAGGCGAGTAAGCCTGTCTTGAATCCATTTGACCTAGGAGGGTATAGAGGCTGACGGTCTTGCCCGCAGAGTGCTTTCGCTTTACGATTTAAACGGTGTCACGACCTCTAGATAGCCCGCGCTTTCGCCTGATCACTACCGGTATCGATACGCTTCCCTCTAGTTTCAGCCTGCCCCGGCATCGCCATTTACGCGCGTATGCCACCGTCGTATTAGCAGGGAGTTTTGAAGAATCAGGCTATGCTGGCCGAATTAGCGCTGCCGCAGGGGATGTCCTGATCCATCCAGCATTGGATTGTCACGCAAATCAGATGATCTCTGCGGGAGTGAAGCTCATACGGCTAGATTGGCCTGATACCACTGGAGTTGGTGGGCTATATCATCTCGATGAAGTGGATGAGATCGCGCGTACTGCTGAAAAAGATTGCGTCCAAGCTACGCTTCTACTGGAGGAGACTCTGCAAAAAAACTCCTCACCCTCACCTCGAGTAAGGAATGATTGGCCTGACTTGTTGTTGGGAATCCTTTGCAAAGACGCATCGACCGAAATTGGAGCGTGGGCGGAAGGGAACGGGCTGGCTAGAGAAACGGTATCACGTGGATTTGCGGCAGCTTACGGTGCCGGGCCATCAATCTTCCGCGTCGAACTGCGCACTCGTGCAGCCTGGCTGCGTATTACGCGGGGATCGGACCGCCTATGTCAAATCGCGGCGGATACGGGTTTCGCCGATCAGGCGCATATGACACGATGGATTCACAATATTACTGGATCTACACCTGCGTTTTGGCGCCGGAATGCTTCTTCTTTACACTAAGACCAGCGCCCTAGACATTCTTGATTTGCGGCTTGTTCTGTGGATGTCAGGCAACTTATTGGACGAGCACGGCCTGCGATTCTTTTCCGGGTAGGTTCTCGATCTCCACAATCGGCCGGATCTCCACAGTCCCTTTCTTCGCACCGGGAATCCGACCCGCGATTTCAATGGCTTCATCGAGGTTCTTTGCATCGATCAAGAAGTAGCCACCGAGCTGTTCACGTGTCTCGGCGAATGGGCCATCGGTCACAAGACGCTTGCCATTACGTACCTGAACGCTGGTCGCTAACGCCACCGACTGAAGTGGGTTGGCAGCCAGGAACTGGCCTCTGGCATTCAACGTGTGCGCAAGTTGAGTCGATTCTTCGTAGCAGGCCTGACGTTCTGAGTCGTTCCAGGCCTGCTCGTCACCATAGATAAGCAACATGTATTTCATTTCAGTACCTCCATGGATTGAACAATATTAGATCGAACGACGGCCGTCGTGATCGACAACAACATCAAAAATAATTGCACCGGTGCAAAACATGATCGATTGTCAGAGAAATCTATTGCAACGAATTACCGCCGCGCAGCCTGCTCGGCCGCCCTGAGTTCGGGTGAAAGAGCCTCGCCGAAGTCTTCCGCCTCGAATACCTGGCGAATCTCAACTTCTCCGTCGCGGAATGGGGCGCGCTTCAGCCACTCGATCGCTTCTGCCTTCGAGTTTACCTTCCAGATCCAGTAGCCGGCGACCAGTTCCTTGGTCTCAGCGAACGGGCCATCGATTACAGTGCGCTTGTCGCCGGAGAACCGGATGCGTGCTCCCTTTGAGCTGGCCTGCAGTCCGTCCCCTGCCAGCATGACGCCGGCCTTTATCAGTTCCTGGTTGAATTTCCCCATCTCGGTTAGGAGCTCTTCGGTTGGAAGAACGCCCGCCTCGGAGTCCTTATTAGCCTTCACAAGTACCATGAATCGCATTGTATTTTCTCCTTTTGATTGTTTGTTTAACAGCTTCTTGCCTGTATATCGAACGACCGTGAGCAAAATCGACATCCAGACAAAGATCGAAAATGTTACCTCAGGCAAGTGCTGAGGATGCTGCTCATCGGCAAAGTCTTCGAGAATGCATCACCGGCGTGAATCACGTAGAGAGGCCAGAGTATTCTTTGGTGAAGAACAGTGCCGATCAGAAGCATGGTCTGGAAGCCGATCCACATACCAAGCCCAAGCTGCACGCCACCTTTCCAGTCGCAAATCCGAAATCGCACGGCGAAATGCGCTAATACAGCGGCAACAACGATATTTTTGAGAAACCCGCCGAGCAACAGATTGCTGTGCCACAGTCCACCGAGTACCAACGTGGCCGCCGCCGCTGCCAGGATTGCGAAGTAGTTGATTCTCTTCATAACTGCCTTTCTTCCTGCCTTTCACTGGTAAATCGAACCACGCGAAGCCAAATCGACACATGACTCATCAAATATTTACAATCGAAAAATGTCAGTGGACGCCGTCAGCGTTGTCGAGGAGGTCTATCGCTCCGACTGGGGACGAATCGTTGCCGCCCTGATCAGTCTGATCGGTGACTTCGACCTTGCCGAGGAATCGGCTCAGGAAGCCTTTGCCGTGGCGGTTGAGCAATGGCGAGTCGCCGGCGTTCCAGAGTTCCCGCGAGGCTGGATCATTCAAACGGCCCGGCACAAAGCCATTGACCGTATGCGGCGCCAGGCGAAGTTTGAAGAAAAAGTCGAATCCAATGCCGACAGCGTGCTGCTGAAGACAGTCGAAGAGCCGAACTACGACACCGAAGGCATTCCCGATGAGCGTCTTCGCCTCATCTTTACCTGTTGCCATCCCGCGCTTGCCCCTGAAACACAAGTCGCACTGACTCTGCGCACGCTCTGCGGCCTCGAAACCGATGAGATTGCACGCGCCTTTCTTGTGCCGCCGCCTACGATGGCGCAGAGATTAGTGCGCGCAAAGCGCAAAATTCGTGACGCTGGAATTCCGTACGTTGTGCCTGAGACGCGGGAGATGACCTCGCGACTTGATGCCGTGCTGACCGTGATCTATCTGGTCTTTAATGAAGGCTACGCCGCAACTCGCGGAGGCGCGCTGGTTAGAACGGACCTTTGCGCCGAAGGCATCCGCCTTGGAAGGCTCATACGTTCGCTGATGACACCTCGACCTCCAGCAGAAGCAACTGGCCTTCTTGCCCTGATGCTGCTTCACGATGCCCGTCGCGATGCACGGCTGGATGAAGCCGGTGATCTCGTGATTCTTGAACAACAGGATCGTTCGCGCTGGAATCAGCAACAGATCGCAGAAGCCTTGCCTCTGGTCGAAGAGGCGCTTCGAGCGGAAGTTGGGCCATATGCGCTGCAAGCTGCTATTACAGCGCAGCATTGTCAGGCGCCGAGTGCCGGCGCTACGAACTGGGCCCAGATTGTTCAGTACTACGATCTACTTGAGCGCGCGCAGCCTTCGCCGATCGTGTCGCTAAATCGAGCGGTAGCAGTGGCAATGGCCGAGAGTCCGCAATCGGGGCTAGCCATCATCGAAAAGTTCAGCGCAGCCAGCGATCTCGAAAACTATCATTTGCTACACGCGACGCGCGCCGATCTGTTGCGCCGCATGGGCTCATACGCGGAAGCCGCCCAAAGCTACAAGCGCGCTCTTGAGTTGGTAACCAACGACACCGAGCGCCGCTTTCTCGAACGGCGATTGCGGGAAATGCAGTCGCACGCTGCTGTAGTGTGAGATTTCGACTTCTTTCAGGAATGGGAGTTCCATATGTCGATTCGACCTGTGAAGCGGCTGATCAAATCAAAACCGACTCTTGAAGGCGCAGGCGTACATCTGCGCCGGGCATTCGGTTTTGGAAACACAAAAGACTTCGATCCATTTCTTTTACTAGACGATTTCCGCAATGATGTTCCGGAGGATTATCTTGCAGGATTCCCCTGGCATCCGCACCGTGGAATCGAAACGATCACGTATGTCCTTGCTGGAACCGTTGCGCACGGCGACAGCATGGGGAACAGCGGAGTGATAGGCGCCGGTGATGTGCAGTGGATGACGGCTGGCAGCGGCATTATTCACCAGGAAATGCCGAAGGGCGATACTACGGGCCGCATGCATGGATTTCAGTTGTGGGGCAATCTTCCGGCGTCATTAAAAATGACCTCGCCTCGCTATCAGGAAGTAAAGTCTGGTGAGATTCCCGACATTACCGACGACGACGGCACGCATGTTCGCGTAGTCTGCGGAGAATTCTGGGGTAAAACCGGTCCAGTCCAAGGAGTTGCAGCTGACCCAATTTATCTCGACGTGTCGGTTGCGCCGGGTAAGCGGAAGACGCTTCCGGTGGAAACGGTCCGACACGCCTTCGCTTATGTGTTCGGCGGCAGTGGAAAATTCTGCAATGCCTCGGGACCGCTCGCTGTGCCCACCGAAACGATTAAGTGGTTGGACACTGCTCCACCCGTCGAGGCAGATAATCGTTCTCTAATTCTCTTTGACCGCGGCGATGAAGTGACCGTTCAAGCTGGCGAAGAGGGAATTCGATTCCTACTCGTTTCCGGAAAGCCACTCGAGGAGCCGGTTGCTTGGTACGGGCCGATCGTCATGAACACACAAGAACAACTACAGCAGGCATTCTCCGAGCTCCAGGAAGGGACGTTTCTGAAAGAGGGCAAACATCATGGGAAGTCACGATGAACGTTCTGGTGCTGAACTCGGGCAGCTCCAGTCTGAAGTTTCAGGTGATCGCTACCGATCTGGAGCGAATCAAACAGCACAAGGACGACCGCATCTGCCGTGGCGAAGTGGAGGGAATCGGCGGGGAAGCGATGATACGGGTGCAGCATCGCGCTGATCCGTCGCAGAAGTTCACAGCCTCGCTGAAAGACACTCCAGCAGCGTTGGAATATCTAGTTCGTTATCTTTCCTCCGAGCAATCGGGTGTAACTGAAATCAAAGACAAGTCCGACGTGCACGCGGTTGGACATCGTGTGGTGCATGGCGGCGAATTATTCAAAGAGTCTGCCCTGATCGATGACCGGGTTTTAGAGGGAATCGAAGACTGCGTTGATCTCGCGCCGCTACACAACCCTATTAACCTTCAAGGCATTCACGCGGCCAGCACACTCTTCGGTAAAGATATTCCTCAGGTCGCAGTGTTTGATACGGCATTCCATCAAACACTTCCCGAGTACGTATACATCTACGCCATTCCATACGATTTTTATGGCCGATACCGCATCCGGCGATATGGATTTCATGGAACCTCCCATCGCTACGTAGCGTTTCGTTACCGCGCCCTGCGTGGGCTGACGCGAGAGCAAACCAACATCATCACTTTGCATCTGGGAAATGGGTGCTCCGCAGCTGCAATCAAGAAAGGATATTCAGTCGATACCTCGATGGGGATGACGCCACTGGAGGGCCTCGTTATGGGCACTCGCTCTGGTGATCTTGACCCTGCGATCGTCGACGTAATCGCGCGAAAAGAAAATCTGTCATCGTCAGAAGTAGAAACATTGCTGAATACAAAATCAGGCCTACTTGGCGTTTCCGGGCATACAAATGATATGCGCGAGTTACAGAAGAAATCTAAGGAAGAGAACAACAACCAAGCCCGCCTGGCCATCGAAATCTTTTGCTATCGCGCGCGGAAATATATTGGAGCATTCCTGGCCGCTATGGGAGGAGCCGATGCGGTAGTTTTCACCGGAGGAATTGGCGAGAATTCGCCCTACATCCGCGCACGTATCTGCGCGGAAATGGAGTGGGCCGGTCTTCACCTCAATGCAACTAGAAACGAACAGACTGTGGGACGTGAAGGAATGATCAGCACCGACGACTCGAAACTGCTAACCTATGCGATTCCTACTGACGAGGAACTCCTGATCGCTCGCGATACGGTACGCGTGATCGCAGATGAGCCACACCCTTCTTAATCATTTCCTAACGACTCACAGCAGACCGATACCGCTAGTCTTCAGTACGGCCAAACCCACGCAGCTGCGTCCGGCTTATCAATGCCATACTGGTGCGCATAGTTCCGGCACTCTATCTGCTGGTTCAAAAATCTTTCTTTAGCATGACCGCCGATGGTCTGTAATTTCGGCACGCGGTTTACTACGTCCATTGCTAGGCTGAAACGGTCGATGTTGTTCTCAATTGCCAACTCGAGTGGTGTATTGATACTGCCTTTCTCCTTATAACCGCGCACGTGGATATTGCTGTGATTGTTTCTGCGATAAGCCAGTCGATGAATGAGCTGGGGATATCCATGAAAGTTGAACAGCACTGGCTTGTCGACAGTAAACAACGAGTCAAAATCCCAATCCGAAAGCCCGTGCGGATGCTCCGTGCTGGGCTGGAGCTTGAATAGATCGACAACATTAATGAATCGAATTTTCAGGTCGGGAAACTCTTTGCGAAGAAGCGCGGTTGCAGCCAAAGCTTCTTGCGTTGGAATGTCGCCCGCAGATGCCATCACTACGTCGGGTTCTCCGCTCTCGTCGTTACTGGCCCAATCCCAAATCCCGATGCCTTTTGTGCAATGGATAATAGCTTTATCCATATCTAGATACTGCAAATGCTTTTGCTTGTCGCAGACAATCACGTTCACATAGTTCTGGCTACGCAAACAATGATCTGCGACCGACAGCAAGCAATTCGCATCCGGAGGAAGATAAATGCGGGTGACGCTTGCACTCTTGTTAACCACAACATCAAGAAAACCGGGGTCCTGGTGAGTGAAACCGTTATGGTCCTGCCGCCACACCGTGGATGTGATCAAAAGATTCAACGACGCGATGGCCTGCCGCCACGAAAGCTTGCGGCTCATCTCTAACCACTTGGCATGCTGGTTGAACATGGAATCGATGATGTGCACGAACGATTCATACGACGAGAGGAACCCATGCCGTCCGGTCAGAAGGTAGCCTTCGAGCATTCCCTCCATCGTGTGTTCACTGAGCATTTCTAGCACCCGGCCGTCGGTGGCGAGATTGCCTCCGTCGCTGTCTTCTGGAAAATATTCTTCGATCCAGAATTTCTTGCTCACAGCGTAGATGGCATCGAGGCGGTTCGAAGTCGTCTCATCTGGGCCGAAGACGCGAAAGTTATTCGAATTCCACTTCATCGTGTCGCCAAGAAAAACGCCCAGCGGGCGTGTATTCTCCGCCTGTGTTTCACCAGATTTCTCGACTTTGACTGCGTAATCCCGAAAATCGGTCAGCCGCAATGCTTTTTTGAGGCGTCCTCCGTTGGCATGGGGATTTGCGCTCATCCGCCTGTTACCAGACGGCGCCAATTCGCCGAACAGCGGCACCAGCTTTCCTTTTTCATCGAAGAACGAATCGGGCTTCAACGATCGCATCCAGTTCTCAAGAATCCGCAATTGCTCGGGATCTTTCTTCACATTCGGCAGAGGAACCTGATGAGCGCGCCAGAAGCCTTCAAGAAAATGTCCTTCGACTTCACGCGGCGCCGTCCAGCCTTTTGGAGAACGCAGCACGATCATCGGCCAGCGTGGGCGCGTTGCCGCGCCTTGTTCACGTGCCGACTGCTGATGTTTGCGTATTTCGTCAGCACAATGCTCCATCGTCGCTGCCATGGCTTGATGCATGCTGTCGGGATCCGAGCCTTCCACGAAATATGGAGTCCAGCCGTAGCCGCGAAGCAAGTCTTCCAATTCTATGTGCGAGATTCGCGCTAGAAGTGTGGGATTGTCGATCTTGTAACCATTCAAATGCAGAATGGGCAGAACTGCGCCATCACGCACGGGATTCAAGAACTTGTTGATGTGCCAGGAAGTCGCTAATGGTCCGGTTTCCGATTCTCCGTCGCCCACTGCCGCGGCCACGATAAGGTCGGGATTGTCGAAGGCCGCACCGCACGCATGAGACAGCACGTATCCTAGTTCGCCGCCCTCGTGAATCGAACCCGGTGTCTCTGGTGTGCAATGACTGCCGATTCCGCCCGGAAACGAGAACCATTTAAAAAATTCCCGCAGTCCCTCGACATCCTGACTTTTCTCCGGATAAATTTCGGAATACGTTCCTTCGAGGTATGTCGGGCCGAGAACTCCCGGCGCGCCATGACCAGGGCCGGCAAGGAAAATCATGTTGAGATCGTATTTTTTAATCAGCCGGCTCAGATGAACGTATAGGAACGACATTCCCGGGCTCGAACCCCAGTGACCCAGCAGACGATTCTTGATGTGCTCCGGGCGCAGCGGTTCAGTTAGTAGCGGATTCTCCAGCAAATAAATCATTCCCAGGCTGAGGTAATTGCAGGTTCGCCAGTGAATGTCTATTTTGCGAAGTTCGTCGGCGTTGAGAGGCGTCGCCGAAATTGTGGAGCGTGTGGGGGCGTATGGACTGAGTTCGCTGACTTGGACTGGAACGCTGGCTTCAATCGTGCTCATCGGGGTCACTCCTACCGATAGCCTATGCCTGTGATCAGTCCAGTGACAACTTCCAGAATAGATTTAACGTGGCGTTAATTTTTGGGATTTCTGCAGAGTTCAATGAGTATCCCATGCAGACGGAATTGTGATGTAACTGCGGCCGAGCAAAGAAACCGAAGCGCAGCCGAGCAAGCGAAGTGTGCGCTCCGCATCTGACTTCAAAATACCAAGTGCGCGAGTGACTCCGGGTTGCCCCGCAGCCGCAAGCCCATACGCGTAGGCGCGTCCACAGAGAACTGCGCGTGCTCCGAGGCAGAGAGCTTTAATAATGTCGCTGCCGCGACGCACGCCGCCATCCATGAGCACTTCGATTCGCCCATTCACGGCGGCAACGACCTCAGGAAGAGCTCGCAGTGTTGGCGAGACCGAATCAAGCTGCCGTCCGCCATGATTCGACACAACGACAGCCGCCACGCCTTCATCAATCGCGCGCCGCGCGTCATCGCCGATGAGAATTCCCTTGATGACAATCGGCCCCGTCCATAGTTGCCGAATCCAGCGCAGATCTTCCCATGTCACTGTTGCAGCGGCCAAGGCAGCTGACACATCGATGAGTTCCATCGGTCCTTGACCGGGAATGACGACGTTCTCTAGTTTTGGCATGCCGCCATCCAGCAGAAATGCTGCAAGCCAACCGGGGTGAGCGATGATTTCGGGCAAATATGGAATCTTCGAAAACCAGGAGGAGCCTAGAAGTTCCTTCATGCCATTGCGCGGATCGCGCTCGCGCAACCCGGCAACCGGCGTGTCGACAGTAATAACCAGAGCCGAGAATCCGGCGCGACGTGCTCGGTCGAGAGCGCCTTCGGCCGCTGCACGCCCACCCATCAGATACAGTTGATAAAAGACGGGCCCTTTCGATGCAGCTCGTACATCTTCCATCTTGTGGCCCGAGATGGTGGAAAGAATGTATCCTGTGCCAGCCTCGCCCGCGGCGCGCGCTGCTACTACCTCACCGCCGGGATGCATCATCCGGCTGTATCCCACCGGTGCGCACATCGCGGGGAACGAGATTTCGTGTCCCAGTACGGTCGTCTTTAGGCTGCAATCCCCAACTGCCACTGCGCCACGTGGGCGGAATGTGACATCGCGAAATGCACGACAGTTCTCCGCGAGCGTGATCTCGCCCTCAGCGCCGCCGTCGAGATAATCGAAGACTGCTTTGGGCAGGCGATTGCGGGCGATCCGGCGTAGGTCTTCGATGTTAACGACTTGGGAAGAGTTCAGGGCGTAAGTCACGCCAGGCATATCTCCCTTCGCGGAAACCGAGATCGTAGTCCAGCTTACTGCTTGGTGAAGTCTGCTGTTCCCACTTTAACCACTGTGCCGCGACGCGGCGGCTTTGCTTCTTTTTCTTTACTGTCATCTGACTTTTTCGCATCCGCAGTTGGCTCTGGGGGCGCCGCAGGTTTTTCCGTCCAGATTCCATAAACGCGCCCGCCATATGCGGCCAGCCCCGTGTAGTCGCCGAAGAATACACTGCTGGCTTCAAATGGTTCGTCGGTCCATGCGTAGTTGTTGAAGGAATGCCCTCCGTCGGTCGAGCGCGCCAGAACGACAGTCTGCTTTATATTCTGCGGATCGCGGCGGCGATCATAGAAAAGAACATCGACTGAGCCCTCCGTGGGATCAACCGCCAGCCACTGAAAAAACTGCTCCACGCCATCGTGCACGAGATCGTTGTTTACGCGCACCGGCTCGCTCCATTTCTTGCCTCCATTGTCGGAAGTCGAAAGAAACACGTCCAGGTCGCCGTTGCGATAATCGCTCCAGGAAATGTAGAGCCGCTTGCTCTTCGGGTCGATGGCAATCTGCGGGAACCCGTTCGCCCGCTCCAGAGTCTGGATGGCATACATAATTGGTGCTGTGTGGATGGCCGCTCGCGCATGCGAAAAAGTTTTGCCTCCATCGCGAGAAGTAGTCAGCATGATCGCGTCATCCTGGCTCCAGATTGCATAAAGCGTGCCATCCGGTCCAACCACGCCAGAGAAACCTTCCGCCGCGCCGTTGTCGTCGCGCGGCAGACCCGGATGTGCGTCAATCTCGATCGGCGTCGACCAAGTTTTTCCGTCGTCAGTTGAACGCGAGAGCACCATCTGCGAGTCGGCAATTCTCCACCGCGTCCACCCGATATAAAGATTTCCCGCATATTTGCTCTTCGTATTGTCTGCAACGATGAACGGCTTATCTTCGAACGGAATCCCAGGCTCAGACTTTTGCTCGGCGACGGGAATGTGGTCCGTTTCCCAGGTTTTGCCGCCGTCGAGCGATCGCTTGATGAAGATGCCGTTCCGGGTCGCTCCATGGGCCCAGTAATTGAATGATCCCAGCTTGTCGAATGCGATGTAACAGACGAAGGCGTGCCCCTGGTTATCGAATACAGCCGAAACGTCGCCGGAAATGCGGTAATTCTTGGCCTCGATATTCTCGACTTTCCAGTTGCGTCCGCCATCTACCGAATAAGCAGCGTGAACGTTGTCCTGAAATACACCGACCACCTGCTGCGGATTCGCGGGATTTACCGCGATTCCTGGCTCAGTGAAAAAGCCAGGCTCCGGTGTAAGCGTGAATACCTGGGCTTGCGGCGCTTTCGCCAGATCCTGTCCGCGCAAGAAAGACGCACTAACAACGAACGTAAAAGTGAAGCAGAATAACCATTGACGAAGGAATCGGTCGAGCATTCGAGATCCTCAAAAGTTGTATGGAGTTTAACCGATATCTTTGGCGCACAACGCTGCGGCACCAGCGATTCCGGCCTCCGCACCATAGTGAGCCATCACCAGCGGAATCTCAGAGGCGTGGGGATTCACACACCAGCCTGGTAGCTTACTCTTGATTTCTCCGAAGAACGGGCTGAGCATTGCCGCCACGCCGCCACCCATCACCATGATGTCAGGATCGAGCAGATCGATGATGCTGCCCAGCCACACCGTAATTAATTCGATGGTTTCCTCAAGAATGTCGCGAGCTAACGCATCTCCGCTGGCATAAGCCTGCCCAACCATCTCGCTGGTAACCGCTGCGACATCTCCGTGCGCCAACTTGAGAATATTCGAACCGCTCGTCCCAACCGCCAGCTTGCTTCGCGCACGTTTTCCGATAGCTGGACCCGCAGCCAGAATCTCAATGCATCCACGCTTGCCGCAAGTGCAAACTGGGCCATGATAATCAATGCTTACGTGTCCACCTTCGCCAGCCGAGCCTGTGTTGCCGTGATAAATATTTCCGTCCAAAACGATTCCGGTTCCTATTCCTGTTCCAATCGTTGCGTAAAAAACATAACGATGCCCGTGTGCTGCGCCCCATATTGTTTCGGCTAGACCTGCCGCGTTGGCGTCATTGTCGAGTTTGACCGGCAAGCGATATTTCTGGGTAATGCGCTCGGCCAGTGGATAATTCCGCCAGCAAGGAAGGTTTGGAGGATTAAGAACGACGCCGCTCTTCGGGTCCAGCGGTCCCGGAGCACACAAGCCGATACTTTTAAACCTGGCATTTTCCGACGGCGATGCCGCGAAAGAATCAATCGCGGCTATTACGGCCTGCAATCCCTCTTCGGCTGTTCCATGCGCCACCATTGGTCTGCGCGACTCGGCAACGATCTTGCCAGCACGATCTACTAGGCCAACGGCGACTTTTGTGCCGCCGATATCTACGCCTAAAATCAGATTGTTAGGCTCCGCAGTCTGGCTCATTGTGCAGTCGTCACCTGTGTTGCGGATGGATACTGCACCTTGACCGTCATGATCTCATACGGCTTTGCGCGCAGCGTGAGCATGTTGCCTTGCAAAGATGCGCTGCTCGTGGTCTTTTCCATCAGATCAGTTTCAACCGCAGATTGTGCTCCGGGAGGAAGCTCTAGCTGCACGTCACCATCCTTGCCCGCCCACTCATAGAAGCGGAGAATCAGAGCGTTATCATCCTCTGACTTCTTGAGCGCCGTCACGATAATATTTTCATTCTCTGTCTGCAAGAAAGAATGCTCTGGAGGTAGCACGCCTTCGTGTTTCTCAACGGGCATTGAGATCAGTTTGTAGTTCAGTTCATATCCGCGTCGAATCGTAAGCGCGTCCCTCCACCCTCCACCATGCGGATACAGCGAATACGTGAACTCATGGTGTCCCTCATCAGCATGAGGATCAGGCCACTCGGGCGAGCGCAGCAGGGACAGTCGCAGCACGTTGCCTTTGGCATCGTACCCGTACTTCGAGTCGTTCAGCAGGCTGAATCCATGGGTTGCATCGGAAATGTCAGCCCAACGTTGCGCCGGAACTTCAAACTGCGACTTTTCAGCGGGTGTGTTGCGGGTAGTCGGGCGTTCGACAGAACCGAATGGAATCTCGTAGGTTGCGTGATCGCTGTGCGCGCTGACGGGGAACGCAACTTTCAACAGAATGTGTTTTTCGTGCCACTCCACCTGCGTCTTAACGTCGACCCGTTGCGCTCCGGCGTACAAAATAATGTCGCGTACGAAGGAGGAATTCTGAAAATGATTCTTCACTTCGATTACTGCGCGAAGAGGGCCGCTTTCGATCAGTTTGACCTCGTCAGCCTTGTCCAGATCCCAGTGCTGCTTCTCGAAATCAGCATCGATGTTCCACGCATCCCATTTCTGCGGCTTGTCGACAAAGGTTTGTAGCAAATTGCCGCAGATCGAATTCTTAGGCCCCCCTGTATCGGTTTCTGCGGGAGCTAGTGATTCGGTGCTGCTTTTCTTGTCAAATAAGCTAGTCATACAGCCGGTTTGCGAATTGACTTTCACGCGAATGAACTCATTCTCCAGCGTGTCAGCAGATGTTTTAAGCATCGAGTGAACTGCCGGTACTGTGGGTGCACTACGAGCAAAGTATGTCTGATACCCGAATGACGGCGTGTGCGACAAAAGCAGGAATCGCGCACGATGCGTTGCTGGATCAAGGCTCAACAATTGTGACTCCGCCAACTTGCCGCTGGAGTCCATAACTTCAATCTGCTTAGCCGATGTTGGAAGCTGCACTTCAAGCTCCGTCACCTCCGTGCGTGGCCACGACAGAGAGTTGAAAATCACCACCGGCTCGCCACTGCCTTGTGTGTTTACATGAGCGGTAAGTTCGCGCAGCGATGCCGAAGTCACATCGTTTGCTGTCCGGTCCACATCTTCTAGATTACGTTTTGCATCTAGATAGTTCACCGCAATCCCTGAACCCGGCATGATGTCGTGGAAGTGATCAAAAAGCAGATTCTTCCATGTAAGTAGCATTCGATCCTGCGGATAAGCCCGCCCATACAGCGAAACCAAAGACGCAAACTTCTCCGCATTTAGCACGTTTTCTTCGGAGCGGCGAATCCTGCGCTTGGTCTCCGACTGCGTCGTGAATACGCCGCGGTGATATTGAAAGTAAAGCTCACCATTCCACGTGGGAACCTGCATATTCGGCAGCTTCTTTTCCATATCGGCGAAGAAGTCGCGGGCAAAACTGTATTCAAGTTTGGGGAACACGGTATCAGGAGCGCGAAGTTGTTCCGCGTTGTCGAGCATCACGCGTGTCGGTCCGCCACCGTGGTCGCCGACGCCGTAAAGGTGCATCATCTCTGGGCGGTCGGTGAGCTTTGGGCCGTAGATTGATGGCATCCAGGTGGAAATCTGGTTCCCAAGCGGTACGGCATCGATCGGGTCGGCATAATCATGCGGGAAGTAGGTCAACAGTCGGCTGCCATCGGGTGCCTGCCACCAGAAAAACTTGTATGGGAACGTGGTGAATTCGTGCGCCCACATCAGCTTCTGCGTTACGAAATAATCCATGCCTGACTTCTTATAAATCTGTGGCAGCTGCCAGTTGTAGCCGAACGAATCCGGGTTCCACCCGATCTTCACATCCACGCCGAAATTTTTCTCGAAGTATCGCTTACCCACTAGAATCTGCCGTACCAGCGATTCGCCATCGGGCATGTTCAGGTCTGGCTCGACCCACATGCCGCCAATGATCTCCCACCGTCCTTCTTTTACGCGCTGCTCAATTTGCTTATACAGGTCGGGATATTTCTCTTGCATCCACTCATACGTGCGTGCCGACGACATGGTGAATTTGAAGTCTGGATACTCCCGCATCAGATCGAGCACACTCTGAAACGTGTTGCGCACCACTTCTACGGTTTCAGTCCATGGCCAGAGCCAGGCCATATCGATATGCGAATTGCCCACGATACGAACAGTGAACTGCTGTAGCCACGGCCTCAATTGTTCCAACTTCGATTGCGCCGATTTGAGCGACGCATCAAAGCCTGCTTGGTCTTCACGCTCAAGCGGAGAAAAATCAATTGCTTTGACTGCCTCGCCCAGTTGCTGTTCGCGTTCAGCTTTTCCATCTTCGTAAGCCGCAATGATCGGCCGTACTGCTAAAACTTGTGTTCGAAAAAAGCCGGGATCAGGCCGCGAGTGTGGCGGTTCAATGACCAACTCGCTGTGAAAGAACTCGGGCTGCACGTCATCTCCGGCAACGACGCGCGCGGCTACCAGAAACTTTTGACCAGGTTGAGCGCTCTCAGTGAGCAGCACGGGAAGTATGTCGTCATCGCTACCGCGATACAAAATCCCTCCGTTCGAAAAGACGGTGATCATCAGGCTGCCGGGGCTGCCAAATCGAAGATCCAGCATGACGCGCGAACCCTGGGTCGCATAACCATTAATTTTCTCGGGCACCTGCACCCACCGCCGGAAGACTCGCGTGCCCTTCCAATGTTCCTCGTTCGCGTTCTGGCCGCCCGGCCCGGACACATTCTTCACCATGAAACTTCCCCAATCAGAGTCGTTCTGCCCGGGATCTTCGGGATGCGGAACGTCGGCGTGAAAGCGCCACTGTGTCTCGCCTTGCGTTAAAAGAGATTGCAACCGGTCGAGCGTCACTTTATAGGGATCTGTGTGGCTAGAGTCCTGTGCGACCGAAAAGGCCGAGATTACTGTAATTCCAAGCCAGAGCAGGGGAACGGCGAAACGCCTCATTTCACGCGCCTTTCACACAAAAGTTTAAAACGTATGGAGAGCAGATTAAGATATCACCCTGCTGTGATAGAAGCTAAGTCGCTGATTTTACAGCGTCAACGTACGGCTCCCAACTTCTGCGAAAAAATTGCTACCATCCATCTAAAATTTGAGTCTAAGGTTACATAATGGTAGTTGACGGTTTTCACCGTTAACCCTAGAATCAAGTCGAATGTCACGGTACCTCAATCTCGTTGCCATGTGCTGCTGTTGCACTTGTTGTTGTTGTGCATGCGTGCGCGCTGGCGCGGGGAGGCTGCTGACTTAAGAAAGTTCTCTTAATCTAAGCACTCATAACCCACCGCCAGACGATCCTGGCGGTGGGTTTTTTATTGCTCAAATTTCTATGACAGAGATAGCCAAAACCCCGGCGGTAAAGGAAACCAAGGCGCAGCGCGTCGAGCGGCTGAAGCGTGCCAAGAATCCATGGGACGGCCTCGACGAAATCCGCCGCTTCGCCCGCGAGGGTTTCGGCTCCATCCCTCCCGAATGGATCGGAACTTACTTCCGATGGTGGGGGGTCTACACGCAGGGCGACGGCCTGGGCGTTACAGCCGGGCAGAACGGCGAAGGCCGCGCCCTGCAGCGTTTCATGGTGCGCATCCGTATCCCAAACGGCATCATGACCTCCCGCCAACTGCGAACCATCGCCGACCTCACCCGCCGCCACGCCAACGGAATCGCCGATCTCACCGTACGTCAGAATATTCAACTCCACTGGGTCACCATCGAATCACTGCCCGAAGTCCTCGACGGCCTCTGGCAAGTCGGCTTGAATACAACCGGAGCCTGCGGCGATGTCGTCCGCAACGTAACCGGATGCCCGGTCGCTGGCGTCGACCACGACGAGATCGTAGATGCGTCTCCGCTCGTGCTCGAAACTTCACGTCTGCTCGCAGGCAACGCCGAGTTCTACAACCTGCCGCGCAAGTTCAAGATCTCGATCGCAGGATGCCGCCAGTGGTGCTCGTATCCAGAGATCAATGATATCGGCCTCACAGCGATTACCCGCACGCTTGGTGGAAAGCGCGAAGTCGGCTTTTCACTGCGCGTCGCGGGAGGACTTTCAGCGGAGCCATATCTCGGTGCGCGCCTCAATGCTTTCATTCAGTGGAATCAGGTTCTGCCGGTCATTAAAGGAATTGCTGAGATCTTCCGTGACTCTGACGTTCTGCGTGAACACCGCGAGCGCGCGCGTCTAAAGTTTCTCTTCTTGCGCCACGGCTGGACCGCTGAGCGCTTTCTCGTTGAATTGCAAGACCGCATCGGGTTTCAACTCGACCCCGCCGTAGAGGAGCACGCGCCTGACGACGTCTATCGCGATCACGTCGGCATCCATCGCCAACAGCAGCCGGGTTACAGCTACGTCGGAGCCGTGGTTCTGCGTGGCCGAATCAACGCCGACCAGATGAGCGCCGCAGCAGGCCTCGCCGAGCGATTTGCGGGAGGCGAACTTCGCGCCACGAACATGCAAAACCTACTAGTTGTAAACGTCCCGACCGTCAACGCCGACTCGTTGGCTAAGGAATTAGGCGAGATTGGCCTGCGTGCAGGCGGATCGTCATTCGCGCGCGGCACTGTGGCCTGCAGCGGTACTGAATTCTGCAAGCTAGCTATCACTGAAACGAAGAGTTTTTCGCGCTGGCTGGTTGAGGAACTGGAGGAGCGGCTCCCTGGTTTCGATCAGCACCTGAAACTGCACGTGACCGGATGCCCCAACAGCTGCGGCCAACACTGGATCGCCGATGTGGGTATTGAAGGGAAGAAGATCAAAGTCAACGGCCAGCTGGTCGATGCTTATTACTTCTGTGTCGGCGGAGCGCTCGGCCTCCATCAGGCAACTGCGCGGCCCATTGGCTATCGCTGCGCGGCGACTCAGGTTCCTGAAGCGCTGGAGCGTCTGCTGAGTCGATATCTCACCGAGCGCGAGCCGGGAGAAAACCTGCGTCGCTTCTTTGCTCGTCACAGCGACACCGAATTGCGTGAGTTCCTGGCAGGCAAGTTTATGCCTGCAGTTGTTCGTGATCTGCCTTCTCCTGGAGATTTGGTGCAAGCAGGAGGGATCGGTGACTAATTTATTTCCCATGTTTTTGAAGCTCGAAGGGAAGAAAGTTATTGTTGTCGGCGCAGGCAAAGTCGGCGAGCCCAAAATTGCCGGATTACTCGAAACGGGCGCTCGCATTCGCGTTATCGCTCTCGAAGCGAGTTCCGTCGTTCACGAGTGGGCGCGCGAGGGGAAAATCGAGCTCGAACTGCGAGCGTTCTTGCCTTCCGATCTGGCCGGCGCGTTTCTCGCCGTAGCTGCCACCTCCTCACGTAGCCTGAATGAGCAGATTTATACAGAAGCGCAGCGGCGGAATGTTTTATGCAATGTGGTCGATGTTCCTGATCTCTGCGACTTCTACTATCCGGCCGTAGTGCGCCGCGGAGATCTGCAGATTGCGATTTCTACTGCCGGACGAAGCCCATCGCTGGCTCAGAAGATTCGGCAGCAACTGGAAAAACAGTTTGGCCCTGCCTACGCAACTTGGGTCGCAGAACTCGGAGAGACAAGGAAACTCATTCTCGCCAGCGATCTTGCCCGAGAACGTAAGCTCGATCTGTTGCACTCTTTAGCGAGCAGGGAAGCTCTTGATGCGGCCCTGGCTCAAGCCCCCGTGAACGGAGGCACACAGTGAAGGGCAAAGTGTACCTGGTGGGTGCCGGACCGGGCGACCCCGAGTTGCTTACGCTGAAAGCGCTGCGCCTGCTGCGAACGGCAGAGGCTTTGCTGCACGACGATTTGGTGTCCCCTGAAATCCTGCACCTCATCTCGCCTGCGGCGCAAGTGCACAACGTTGGCAAGCGTTCCGGTACGAAAAAGATCACGCAGGAAGAAATTAACTTTTTAATGGCCGCACTTGCCGACTCCGGGCTGCGGGTCGTTCGCCTCAAGAGTGGCGACCCGCTCATTTTTGGCCGCGCGGGTGAAGAGATTGAATCGCTGCGCAAGGCCAACATTCCATACGAAATCGTCCCGGGCGTAACGTCTGCATTCGGAGCGGCCGCCGCAGTCGAAATTCCGTTGACTCATCGCCGCGCCTCTTCTGCCTTGGTGTTCATCACAGCGCATCAGGCCGAGGGCAGTGACGCTGCAGACTGGAGCAAGCTCGCCGGCAGCGGCGCGACACTCGTCATCTACATGCCGGGCAAGAACTATACGGAGATCGCTTCCAAGCTCGAAACCGCCGGCCTCGCGGGCGACACGCCCTGTGCACTGGTCTCGAACGCGACAACTCGGCATCAGAAAGCTCACCGCACCACAATCAGCGATTTGCACGATGCGCCAAGTCTTGCTACTCCCACGCTGCTCGTAGTTGGCGAAGTGGTGCGCTTCGGGGATTCTGCAATGCTCGCGCAGGAATTTGTACCTGCACTCTCTATTTCAGGCGAAGAATTCGGTACCAGCTTTCCAACTAATGAGGAACCGATTTTGTGAACGACCAAATTAAAAACGAAATTGCAGACCTCCAGAGCGCTGCCGATCAGTGGACGCCGCAGCGCACGCTCTCCTGGGCATTCGACAAGTTTCAGAATGGTGTAGCGATCTCCTCGGCATTCGGCGCCGAGGGCATGGTGCTGATCGATATGGCGTCGCGCGTCCGCAAAGACTTCCGGCTCTTCACGGTCGATACCGAATTTCTTTTCCCCGAGACCTACAGCTTGATGGATCGCATCGAGGAAAAATACGGAATTACGATCGAAAAGGTTTACCCCTTACTTTCTCCCGAGAAGCAGGAAGAAGTCCTCGGAACAGCGCTGTGGACGCGCGATCCCGATCTCTGCTGCAACCTGCGAAAAGTCGAACCTCTGCGCCGTAAATTGAGCAAGCTTGACGCGTGGATTACCAGCATTCGCCGCGATCAGACGTCCGCTCGTTCCGGTGCTCGCAAAATTGAATGGGACGCGAAGTTCGGTCTGGTGAAGGTCAATCCGATTGTCGATTGGACCTCAAAGCAGGTGTGGCGCTACATCCACGATCACGACGTGCCGTACAACACACTTCATGATCAGGATTATCCCAGTATCGGCTGCACGTATTGCACGCGCGCTGTACGACCGGGGGAAGATCCGCGCGCTGGACGTTGGCCCGGATTCGCTAAGACTGAATGCGGCCTGCACCTGATTGAACCTGCACCCGACGCCGCCCAATCTGCAAAAATGGGCGATTGACAAGATAGTGACTGATAAGAAGTCGACTTATCCAGCCTGGCAAAAGGCGGCTGAGCTTCCTCCCCAATCGCGTGCTGGTTCATGCTGCGGAAAGAACATTCCGTGCAATCTCCGCACGGATTCTTCGACTTTCGATTCCTCGACCAAAAACGAGATCGTGCTGTCGGACGTCCCCTGACATAATACGCATACATCCATGTCTGACACCGCGGCGAAAGCACGGCTGGCAACATTTGGCTGTCGGCGAATGTTTTCACCCACCAGACATACCAACGCCTTGTGATTCTCCCAGTGCATAGCAGCCACTCCTTGAAGTTGAGCGGCGATTTCCGGCAACACCGAAGGCGAGCCCACCAGCAACGACATACTGCTTGGAGACGCACCCAGAACGTCGACTAGGCAGTTGTGTGCATCGAATGCCGTAAGCACATCAGACAACACTGCTGAGTCTCTGCTTTGCAAGGCATGAATTTCCACCGCTGCTAGGTTTCGTTTTGCTGCGATCGCGCTGACAACACTACTGGTTCTGGCGCGTGCGGTAATCTCAGTGCCAGCGCCATCGGGACGCCTCGAATTTAAGACGTAAACCGGAATGTTCTCCTTCATTGCCGGAGCCAAAGTCGCTGGGTGCAGCACCTTTGCACCGCTATTCGCCAACTCGGCGGCTTCATCAAAACTCATTCTTCGAATAACACGCGCCTCGGGACATAGCTTCGGATCAGTAGTCATAACGCCGTCTACGTCGGTCCAAATTTCAACCCGTGCAGCGCCCAGAGCAGCACCGATGATCGCGGCAGTGAAGTCGGAACCCCCGCGCCCCAGAGTCGTCGGGACCCCATCGCAAGTCGATGCAATGAACCCACCCAGCACTGGAGCCTGCCTGGCTTCGAGCAAGGGAACCAGGGCGTGAAGCAGCCGTTGATTCGTTGCGTCCCACAGTGGACTGGCTTGGCCATGCCGCGCATCGGTGACAATGCAGGGTTGAACATCGACATGCGCTGCACCGATGCCACCCGCGAGGAGCGCTGCTACGATCAACCTGCTTGAAAATCGCTCGCCGAAACCCAGAAGGTGATCCTGTGCGCGGGCGTTGAATCGCCGCGAAACCGCCAGTTCATGGAGTAGCGATTCCAAAGCACGAAATTCACAACGTAATTCGCGATCGAGCATACCGTTCAGAGCGCCGTCTGCCAGTTCATCGGCCAGTTGCTCATGGCGCACGTAGATATTCCGTGCTGCGGCCAGAGCTGAGCCGAGGTGCCCATCCGCTGCCGAATGGCCGGCTTCAAGCAGTTGATCGGTTACCCGCGCTAACGCGCTGACCACTATAACGGGCTGCGAATTACCGCGGCTCTGCACAATACCAATCAGACGGCGGATGGCGGCGGCATCTTCCACCGAAGTACCGCCAAACTTCATCACCACCACGTCATCGCCTTGTTCAAATCTGCTCGATCGTTTTGCGTTCATATCTCATTCCTCGGTTTTCGGAGCAATAAAAAACCCACCGCCAGATCGCTTCTGGCGGTGGGTTCGGTGAACTTGCTTAAGATTGCTTTATTTCATCCGTTCCCGTCCTCCAGAAGACACGTAATTCGTGTCGACATGCCTGTGCCTGTCGATGTAATTCGCTTCACCTTCTGGATGATGGAGGTCATGGAAAAAATCTTACAAACAACACCAGTACTAGCTTAGGGATTCCGACCGTTCATGAGAAATTCAAAATTCCGATGGTCATCATCGGGATTTTAACTGGACCACCAGCTAAGACTCGCCCTTTTTCCCGGTTCCGGTGATCTGGCGCAGCAAAGAGATAAACGCCGTCGAAGCTACCGATAGCGTCCTATCCCGCCGATAGGCAAGGCCTAATTCACGGAACAGTTCTGCATCTTGGAGGTCAATCAGTTTCACTTTGCCTGAATCCACTTCGTCTTTCGCGAATGACGCGCTGATGAGCGATACGCCCAAGTCCGCGGCCACGAAGTTTTTGATCATGCCAATGCTGGGCAACTCCATCCGCACCTGCAATTCCGCGTTATAAGGGCGAAACAGCTTGTCGAGCAGCCTGCGCGTGTGCCCAGTCTTAGGAAAGAGCAGCGGATGCTTCACGATCTCGCTAACCGGAACAACTTTGTGCTTGGCCAGCGCATTTTTCGGGCTGACCATCAACATCAGCTTGTCGCGGAAGATAGGCTGAATCTTCAAACTCGGGGAGGTGATTGGGAGCGTGAGAACACCCACCTCGACTGTGCCGTTCTCCAGTTTTTCGACAATCTTGTAACTGAAATTCCGGTAAATACTGATCTGCACGGGCGGATAACGACGGCAATATTCTGCGAAGACCTCAGGCAGCACATACAGGCAAGTCGCCTCGTTCGCGCCTACGCGCAGCGTGCCTCGCGGCGTCCCGCTGTGGTCGGCCACGGCCATCAACGATTCATCACGCAGATTCTTCAGCCGTTCGGCATACTCGTAAAAGACCTGACCCGCTGGGGTCAGCTTGACCGTTTTTCCAGACCGGTCGAGCAGTCGATCACCATATTCCTGCTCCAGTTGCCGGATTTGTGCGCTGACTGCCGATTGCGAGCGAAACACTTTCTCTCCGGCACGCGAGAAGCTGCCTTGCCGGGCCACTTCCAGGAACGTGATGAGTTGATCAAAGTCCATGGCGTGAACGAATTATATCGGACTCAACCAGCAAATCCGGTGAATCATTCGTGGGATGGCATGACCTGAAATTCGCATCGGACGCATCGAAATTCCAACTAGTCAGTATCCTTATGATGACGGGCACTGCCGCTGCTGTGAACTTGCGCGCGTTTCAATCAACAATCAAAAATCAGCAATCCACAATATTCGGTAATATGGCTACTCCGGGCCATGGTCCAACTCTCCGATATCCAAACCGCGCTTGCCAGAATCCGTTCCGACATTCGCGTTTCGCCGTGCACAGCTTCTGAAACCTTTTCCGGATTGACCCACAATTCTATTTTTCTGAAGCTCGATAACCAGCAACGCACGGGCGCTTTTAAAGAGCGCGGCGCACTCAATAAACTTCTCACGCTCACTCCGGACGAACGCACGCGCGGTGTAATCGCCGCGTCAGCGGGCAATCACGCGCAAGGAGTCGCCTACCACGCCGGTCGCCACGGCATCAAAGCTCGCATCTTCATGCCGTTGCCCACGCCGCTTACCAAGGTTTCGGCAACGCGCGCTTATGGTGCTGAGGTTGTTTTGCAAGGTGCGAATTATGACGAAGCTTATGAGAAAGCAGTTGAAAACGGCCGTGCGGATCGTCTCACACTGATCCACGCCTTCGACGACGAAGCAGTAATCGCGGGGCAGGGAACGATCGGACTTGAAATTCTCGAGCAACATCCCAATGTCGAAGTAGTTGTCGTGCCCATCGGTGGAGGCGGACTCATTGGCGGCATTGCCTGCGCGGTGAAGGAAACGAATCGGTCTATAAAGGTCTTCGGAGTACAGCCTACCCGCATTCCTTCCATGAAGGCAGCAGTCGCCGAAGGCAAGCCTGTGACTCTGAAATCGGCAATAACTATTGCCGATGGCATCGCGGTGCGCCGTGCAGGCGAACGTACGTTGCCGTTGGTTCAAAAGTACGTCGATGACATTGTTACTGTGGAAGAAGAAGAAATCGCGAATGCGATTTTGCTTCTGCTCGAACGCGAAAAAACGCTCGCCGAAGGGGCTGGAGCCGCGGCCCTTGCTGCAGTCCTAAATCGCAAACTATCAATAACCGGAAAGCGCGTAGCCGTGCTCGTCTGTGGCGGTAACATCGATGTCACTTTGCTCGCCCGCATCATCGAGCGTGGCCTGGTGAAAGATGGCCGTCTGGTCCGTCTGCGCGTTCACCTTCCCGATTATCCTGGCGCTCTGCACCGTCTTACCGGAATCCTTGCCGATCATCGCGCCAACATCGTCGAGACCGCTTACGATCGCGCCTATCACGGCGTGAATCTCGGCGATACAGCGATCGACATCACAATGGAAACTCGCGGCCCGGATCACATTGTCGAGTTACTTACAGCGCTCGAGTCCGCAGGCTATACCCACGAAAGAATCCTCTAGTGTGTGGGAACTGACGTTGAAATTCACCTAGGTTGAATGCTGCACCCAACCTCTTACGGTTGTGACGGACTGACCGAACTTTTTCCTTTACACAGCAGGACAACGCAGATCAAAACTCCGCCGCCAGCCGCTGCGCCACCGATCTCAAGCCATTTCGAACTAAGAGGCGAATTGCCTTGTGGGATTCGTGCCGGCGCCTCGCAGAGTTCGGATTCGTCGTAACTACGCTGCTCGCCTTCGTGGACTGTGCCGCCCTTCGATTCCGCTGAATTTACTGACGGCTTGAGGTGAGCCGAGTGAATTTCGACGTTTACATCATTCTTGCGTGCTGCCACCTGTACCTTTCCATTCACGTCGGTCACATCGTATTGTGTCCAATCGTTCGAAACCGGCGTCACAGTAATGCAATGAACTTTCACTTTGAAACTCTTCAATGTTTCAACTAAGACCGCACCGTGTTCCAATTCCAAAAAATCGCCCTGAAATTTCGTCACCGATTCCGGCTGAATCACAACCGCAGAACCTTCCAGGCTCAATTTCGCAGAAAATCCCGGTTTGGTGTCGAGCGTGTCCCCAGCAAAAATTGCCGCCGAATCATTTGCCTCGTAACCGTTTACCCACACTCCGCCCTGAGCGTGGAGGATTGCCGACGGAGTCTGCCCTAGCAGCGAAGCTGGCACGATCACCAACATGGCCCAACACAGAAGATAACGTGGAATAGAAACACTCATCCCGATAGGAAAATTGGACACTTAGCCACATCGTAACTTTGCATAGAGATGTCGTCTATTGACGTTCTGGGTGACCGATGATCCTCTGGCACGACCAACCGTAGTGGCTATTTTGTTTGTTTTGTATTTTTTTCAGGATTTATTCATCTAGTAAAACTTTGTAAATCACGAAGTTGCGACCTCTTCGTCGATGTAAATTAAAGACTGGGGCGTATGAGCATAAAAAGCAGAAATCTCGTGATGGCTATCCTCCTTGTTCTCGTAGTTGGTACATTGCCGGCAATTCCAGTTGTAGCTGCACAGGCGCAGAGTGCGTCCGCCCAGAGCGGGATCACGCGTCGCATCGGCGCAATCAAAGCTATTAATGGTGGCACCATCACGCTCACGCCTGATTCCGGTCCTGAGGTAACGGTCACTGCACAACCCAATGCACGCATTGTGCGAATCGCACCTGGTGAAAAAGATCTGAAGAACGCAACTCCCATCGCCTTATCGGATTTGCAGGTCGGGGATCGCGTGCTGGTCGGAGGCAAACTTTCCGATGACTCTACTTCACTCGCTGCGTCATCGATCGTCGTGATGAAAGCGTCCGATGTCGAAGCTCGCCAGCAACAGACGCGCCAGGATTGGCAGAAGCGCGGCATGGGCGGTCTGGTTGAATCCGTCGATGCCGCTGGCGGAACTGTGACCGTTTCGATTCCGAGCCTGGCAGGAAAAAAGACAATTGCCGTTCATGCTTCTGCCACAACTGTTGTGCGCAGATACGCGCCCGACTCAATCAAATTTGAAGATGCCAAACCAAGCACGCTGAAAGAAGTTCAACCCGGCGATCAGCTACGTGCGCGTGGCGAGCGCAGTGCCGACGGCGCGCAATTTACAGCCGAGGAAATCGTCACCGGCACATTTCCCTACATCGTCGGAACGGTCAAATCTGTCGATGCAAGCGCCGGTACACTCAGCGTTCAAGACATATTGAGCAAGAAAACATTAGAGGTCAAAACGACTGCCGACTCGCAACTCCACAAGATTCCCGCCGAGATGGCGCAGCGCTTTGCTGCACGACTGAAGGGAACAATGCCAGCTGGAATGGCTGGCGCAGCTGGTTCCTCAGGCTCGTCCGCGCCTTCGGGCAGCAATGGCCAGTCATCTCAGGCTGGTGCGCCCTCTGGTGGCGCAGCTTCCAGTGGGGGCGGGATGGGTGGCGGCATGCGCGCCGGTGGTCCGCCCGATTTTCAGTCGATATTAAGCCATCTGCCATCCTCGACGCTGGCCGATCTGCAACTGCAAAAAGGAGACGCGGTCGTGATCCTCGCTACGGCAGGCACACCGTCCACCGCCATCACACTTCTAAGTGGCGTCGAACCGATTCTTCAAGCTGCTCCCAATGCGGGCCAGGCCATGATGCTTGCGCCGTGGAATTTAGGAGGCGCTCCGGGTGGTGACGCAGGGAGCCAATAGCCGTCTCATACAGAAAGTCTTATTCGAATTCATCAGAAATGGAAATGAAGGAATGAAAGTAAATTACTGGGCACGTATTTACATACTGTTATTGCTCTTGTTGTGCGTGAGCGCTGTGAGTCAGGCTGCCGGTGCGGGGCAAACTGCTGCAACGCCGCAAACTGCAACCACGGGCGCTCTTCGCGGACAGGTCAACGATCCCTCCGGAGCAGCTATTACTGGCGCTACAGTCGTAATGACGCCCGCCACGGGATCTCCCGTTTCAACACAGACCAACTCTCAGGGGATGTACGAATTCAAATCTCTGGCATTGGGCAAATACTCGCTTACAGTCGTAGCCCAGGGATTCACTCTTTATGAAAATGACAACGTCGTAGTAGCCGACCAGCCCTTGAAACTCAACGTGGCCATGGCCATCGAAGTTCAGGAACAGAAGATCCAGGTTTCCGACACCGCGCCGACGATCGACGTCAATCCCAACAACAATGCTGGCGCGATCGTCATATCAGGCAAAGAATTGGAAGCCCTACCCGACGATCCCGACGAATTGCAGGCGGATTTAGAAGCGCTCGCCGGGCCCTCTGCGGGTCCTAACGGTGGACAGATGTATATCGATGGTTTCACCGCTGGCCAGCTTCCGCCGAAGTCTTCCATTCGGGAAATCCGCATTAACCAGAATCCATTTTCGGCGGAGTATGACAAGCTGGGCTACGGCCGCATTGAAATCTTCACCAAGCCAGGCACTGACAAATATCATGGGCAGGTGCTCGCCGACGGCAACGACTCCCCATTTAACTCACCGAATCCGTTCCTGGGATCTGAGCCACCGTATTACTCCACGTTTTTCAACGGAAATATTGGCGGCCCGATCAACAAGAAATCTTCGTTCTTTTTCAATATCGATCGTCGCGACATCAACGAATTGTCAGGGATAAACGCTACGGATCCCACTACGGGCGCTCGGTTTGCAAGCTCTATCGCTAATCCGCGCCAGCGTACCAACCTAAGCCCGCGATTGGATTGGGCGATCACAAAAAACAACACGCTGACCGCACGCTATCAGTACTATCGCGATACGGAAAGCGGCAATCTGGGCGGTGCGTTTTCTCTTGCAAGCCAGGCTTATTCCTCGAGAAGCGTGGAAAACACTCTGCAAATCAGTGACACGCAAGTAATCGGCACGAAAATCGTCAACGAGACCCGCTTTCAGTACCTGCGCGACAGAAATAATCAGAATCCGCAGGACACGAATCCTGCTGTCAGCATTCCTGCCACTTTCGTTGGAGGAGGGAACAGCGAAGGAACGCTCAATGATCTGCAAAACAGCTATGAATTGCAGAACTATACGTCGGTTATTCATGGCAATCAGACCATCAAATTCGGTCTCCGAATCCGCGCCAACCATGACACGGACTATTCCACGTCCGCATTCAATGGCACATTTACATTTCCAACTTTCAGCGATTTTCAAAATAAACAACCTAACCAGCTCTCTTTCACGACAGGTTCGCCTACTGCCAAAGCGACTTACTATGACGTCGAGCCTTATTTCCAGGACGACTGGCGTATCCGGTCGAACATTACTCTAAGCCTCGGCCTTCGTTATGAAGGACAGAATGCCATTCACGATCACAACGATTGGGCTCCGCGTCTGGGATTTGCCTGGGGCGTCGGAGGCAGAAGCAGCCCTCCAAAGGTCGTGATTCGCGGCGGTTCAGGAATTTTCTATGACCGCTTCCAGATTGGAAACATTCTGCAGGCGGATCGTCTGAATGGCGTGACGCAGCAAGCATTCGTCATTACGAATCCGATTTGTTTTCAGGGGCTCGATGTGGCATTCCCCCCCACTGTTTCTAGTTGTGCTGGTCCTTCCAGTACCAGCACCACGACTTCCACCACATATCAGATCAATCCTAGATTGCATGTGCCCGGTACATGGCAGAACGCGATCAGCGTCGAGCGCCAGTTGACCAAATCAGCGACGCTTGCCGTGACATACCTGAGTTCGCGCGGCTTCGATCAATTCCTCACTATTAACGCCAATGCACCGTTTCCCGGCACTCCGTGTATCTCCACTGCGTTCCCACCGCCCGGATTTTCGTCTCCAAATCTTCCGCCCTGCGCAGCGGTTAGTGCTAACAATCTTTATCGCTACGTCTCCGAGGGGAACTTCAGGCAAAACCAGCTCATTGTGAACACGAACGTCAGAGTGGGGAGCAAGGTCCAGTTGTTCGGCTACTACACCCTGAACTATGCCAAAAGCGACTCTGCAGGCGTTACCGGTTTCCCAACCAATTCCTACGACATCAGCGAGGACTACGGGCGCGCCTCGTTCGACACACGTCACCGGCTTTTTCTCGGGGGCAGCATCGCCTTTCCTTATCTGATTCGGTTGAGCCCCTTTATGGTGGTAAGTTCGGGCTCTCCATTCAACATCACGTCGCCTTTCGATTTGAACGGAGATTTCCAGTACAACAATCGTCCGGGCTTAGTTTCGACAGCAACCTGCCCGACAGTACAGAACACGACCGGTTCCTTCATTTACTGCACGCCTTTGGGAACATTCGACGCGTCGGCAGCCACCGGCAAGCTGCTTCCTATCAGCTACGGCACTGGACCGAATCATTTCGTCATGAATTTGCGCTTCACCAAGACGTTCGGATTCGGCCCCAGCACGAAGGGCGCGACGAGTGGTGGTCCACGAGACGGCGGTCCTGGCGGAGGTCGCGGAGGTGGTGGCCCTCGCGGTCCACTGTTCGGCGGCGGGGGCGGCATGAGTATGTCGTCGAACTCCGAACGCCGCTACAACCTGAGTTTAGGCGTAAGTGTCCGCAATGCGTTCAACAACGTGAACGTGTCCAATCCGAACGCGGTACTAGGCTCCCGGTTCTTCGATGTTTCCAACTCGTTGCAAGGCGGACCGTTTTCACCGAGCAGCGCCGCCAACCGGCGTCTGGACCTGATCGCTACCTTCAGCTTCTGATTCGCGCATCGCACCTGTCATTATCGCGATGCGCCGATTCAGGTTATGCTGAAAGAGAAGAATCTGTGCCGCGATATTCCGCATAATAAGGTCTCGGAAACGATTGGCGTTCCCGCACATCACTAGGCGAAAGTTTATTTTCGGAGCAGCAGGCGCGGGAGTAGCCGCGATTGCTGCTGACTCTACGATTCTGGAGCCCAATCACCCGCGCGTCGTGCAGAGGGAAATTGCATTGCGTCGTTGGCCTGCGCAATTGCAGGGCTTCACCATCGCGTTGCTCAGCGACTTCCACTACGATCCCTATTTCTCCTCGCACCCGCTCAAGGCTGCGATCAACATCGTCAACAATTTGCGACCCGATCTGATCGCGCTCACAGGAGATTTTGTGACTGCTCCGTCGTTCGACGGCGATGACCAAAAAGCCGCTGCTAAAGCGGAGCCTTGCGCTAGCCTCTTGCGGCAGATGAATGCCGCGCACGGGCTTTTCGCAGTCCTGGGAAATCACGACTGGGGCACGAGTCCTCGGCATGTCACAGCCGCTCTCAAAGCGGAAGGGATTCAGGTTCTCGCCAACAGCACAGTCCCAATCGAAGCTGGTAGCGCGCGGTTCTGGCTGAGTGGCGTGAAAGACATCCTCTTCGGCGCCTCTGATCTAAATGCTGCGCTAGCTAGTGTTCCTCGTGATGAGGCCACGATCTTGCTGGCTCACGAGCCTGACTACGCCGACTACGTTGCTCGCCACAGCGAGGACTTGCCCGTGGATTTGCAACTTTCCGGGCACTCTCATGGCGGACAGATCCGGCTGCCTTTTGTTCGGCCTTTCTACTTGCCCGAACTCGCCAAAAAGTACTTCTGGGGTTTGTACAAAGTCGGCCCGTTGACGCTTTACACCAATCCAGGGCTTGGGACGATGGGAGTGCCCATCCGCTGGAATTGCCCGCCTGAAATCACGCTGCTTACACTGCGATCCGCCTCTTCTTGATTCGTTTCCTCAAGACTTAATCTCTGTCTGCGTGCACCATGCTCTCCCTTCATGTGCAAGGGGTTTCACATAGACGCGATTTCCAAGTGAGGTTTTGCCGCTAACTCATTGTGTGTCCGTAATATGCCGGACAACGCCTGTGGGCCTGCATTTGCGCTGAACATTAGAGTCGTTTAACTTTGGGGGCATGTGAAACACTCCATAACTTGTCGCATCCGAGCCGCCGCTCTGTTGCTGGCCATTGCACCCCCTCTCCTGGCCGTTACTTCAATACCGCATTTGCAATCAACTGTTCTCGAGCAACGCGAGCGCCAACTTTCAGGAGCACTCAAACGTGCCTCACAGTTCGAGGACGTCCCACACGTCAGCTGGCGCTGGTCCTGCGAACAGATTCAGGCGCCGGTCGCGTTGGCCACTCCCGACCCGCTGCTTACACCAGCCGGACGTGGAAAAAAAGTGAAAGTCAGTTTCATCATCGGCACCGATGGACGCGTGCACAGCCCACTGATCCTAGAAAGCGCCGGTATGGCTGGCGACCGCCATGTCCTCGATACCGTGCGCCATTGGCGATATCGTCCCGCGACCTGTAACGGCGTGCCAACCGAGACCGAAGGTAAGATCGAGTTTTCCATCCGGTAGCCCGTAGGGCTGGGCTAGAATGAGTTTTTCGGGAATGATTTTCAGGGAATGATCGGATCTGTGGATAAAGACAAAAAGCCTCCTAAACCCTCCGGCTCGGTCGCAGAGCCGCCATCTGGCCGCGTTTCTCAGCGTACCGCCGAGATGCAGGAAATCTATCGCAAGCTCGAGCCCGAACTTCGCCGTTCCCGGCCGAATCCGCAGGCGATCGCCGCAGCACTCGAAGCCGCTCAGCGCCTAGCCGCAGAAGCCGACGCTGAACAGTCCGCCGATGACGTTGCAGAAGATCTGGCAGGGGAAACCTGTCAGGTCTGCGGCCACCACAATCGCGATGCGAGCAAGTTCTGCGGCATGTGCGGAGCGTCCACGTCGGGAGGTGAAGTGGCCGCATTTCCCCCCGAGGAATTCCAGTCTCACAACGCTCTCACGATTGCGCCGAACTCTTCCATCGACGGCCGTCAAGTGCACACATCGGGAGAACACGCAACCGGCCGCGAAACGCATCACTACCATCACCACTATCATCACCACTACTTTCCGGGCGGAATGGAAGCAGGTTTTCCACGTGGATCTGGTGAGCCCGTTCGCTCCGATGCCGTTCGCGAAGAAAAGCACCGCCCGACTGCTGCACTGCGCGGAGACATGAGCCGCGCTGAGGCCGCCGTCCGCCGCGTGACGCAGGAGTGGATGCTGGCCTGCAATACGAAGCATCTCGACGATCTGCTCGACCTCTACACCGCCGACGCGATGCTGTTGCGCTCCAACTATCCTCCGGTGCGCGGAGCGGCTGCGGTTCGTGAATTCTTCTTCGCTGCTTTGGATGCAGGTCTAGGAGAAGTGGAACTCGAACCGCTGCGTCTGGAAGTTGCTGGCGATATGGCCTATGAAGCAGGGCGGTGCAAAGCTCTTGTCCCTAGCGCGACCGGCAAGCGCCGTGAAGAACGCGGCAAATATCTGTGGGTGTGTGCGCGTCAGAGTAACGGCGAGTGGAAGCTCTCGGCGGATTCCTGGTCGAGCGATCTCTCATTCACCACGCTGGATTCTGATATTCCCCAAGGCGCTGGCGTTAAGACCAGCCAGCCGCGAAAAAATTCCTAATCTGAAGGTAATCATTCCGTGGTTACCAACGAAAAGAACATCTGATTAGCACTGCAACTTCATTGCATTCGCCGTGTTAAAGTAGATGCACGAGGCCTTCTTCCGGCCCCCTGCACGGTTCCTCCCCAAACGTTTTTATCCTCGAAGGAGTACGTGTGCCCAGACTATCTTCGCTCTTTGTCCTCCGGGGGCTGCCATTCGTCACCGTTCTAGGATCTCTGCTATTAGCGCCGTCCGTTCCAGCACTAGCGCAGAACCAGAGCAGCCAGCGGCCGCTTGTGTTGAGCGATGCTGTGCTGCCGGTCAAATCGCAAAATCCTCTGACTGACCCTCGCGTATTTAATCCGGAGTTCTACCGAAAATTCAATCCCAGCCTGGGCCTTACGACAGACGAAGAAGCGATCCAGCAATGGACGAGCACCTCGGCCGATCATTGTCTGCGAGGCTCATTCAATTTTTATGCGACCGATTATCTGAAGCGTTACCCCGACCTCGGACTGTCGCCAGGAGCGTGTAATTCTGCCATCCAGCAGTTCGTGACATACGGTTTCAACCAGGGCCGAATTGGCGCATTTGAAAGCTATCCTATCGTTTTCGATTTCAACTATTACGTCGACCCCGCCAACAATCCCGACATCAACCAGCTTTATAGCAACGGCACATGGGATCAAGTGGATGTGCAAATCCACTGGCTGCAACACGGCATTGAAGAACTTCGGGGCGCTTCAGCTTTTTTCAATATTAAGGAATATCAGGAGCGCTATGCGGACGTGGCCGGACTCTGCCCAGAGCGAGCGTTGTTTCAATATGTCACCAAGGGACAAGCCGAGCGGCGGCTGGGAAGAAGTTTATGGGCCGATCCGTCGGAATGGAGCGCACTCGTCGCCACCACACAGGAATCCCCCGTCACCGCAGCACCCAATGACCTCGTTCGGAGTTTCACTGCGGCGAACGGCAAGCTCACGACGGCCATTGTGAAATCGCCAACATGGTATACGTCGCCTTCCGCGCCATACCCTAGCTCGGTCCACGTTTGCGATGTTCCACCACCCGACAAAAATAACGATTGGAAAAATCTCACCACTTTCTTGACTCCGCAAGGCGTCAAAACTGGCTGTGACGTGGTCCGCCTTGCCCCGAACAGCGCCTATCACCTTGTGCTTCCACAGTACCAACCGCCATCGCTGAACTACGTGCTCAATCACTGGCCCTACCTGCAGATCAACAACGCTCAGGATTTTGTTTTTGATGGCAACAGATCCACCTTGTACTTCACAGGGCCAACCCAGGGAATCGATATCAATAACAGTCAACGAGTCGTGATTCAGAACCTCACTATCGACTACGGAAATCCCGTCGATCCGAATCCGCTTTGGCGTGGCCCTCTTTACGCGGCGATCGGGACAATCGTGCCCGACGGCACAAGCTCCGCACATATTGTTCTCGATACAGATACTCCCATTCCTGCGGGATTCTCGCCCTATATGTATGCCTTCAATCTGTGGGACCGGGCGAAGAATGAGATCGCCCACGACGACTATCTCAACACCGGCCCAGGCGATCAGGGTTGCGATTACGCCTGCATAACGAGTCACGGACAGCAGGATCCGTCGCAACAGTCGATGTACCTGAAGAATGGCAGCCTCTATCCAAAATCGAACGCCAGCGGTAAGTGGGTGGCTTCGCAGTTGGTGCCCTACCCCAACCGCGACGTTATGGTCCGGTTCTCGGAGTTTCTTGGCTCTGACATCATCGACGACTTTGGATCGAGCGATGTTCGAATTATCGATACAACGATCCTCACCTCGCCGTACATCGGCATCTCGGCAGCAAGCCAGGGCGGGCGGGGATTGTCTTATGAAAACGTGGTCGTCGGGACCAGCCAGGGTCGCCCCATTTCAACCATGGCCGATAACCACATTAACGGAGTAGGCGGAGACATTATCGTCGAGGGCGGTGATTTCAGCCACGAAGGTGATGACGGCCTGAACGTCACCGTCGTATCGGACACTCTGACAACAGTGAATTCCACAAGTTCCTTCGTCATCAGTGGCCCGGATGCTGCCCCTAACGTGGGAGACACACTCGCCTTCTTCGACCAGAGCCTGGGATATCTTGGCTCAGCGACAATCGAGTCCATCAGTCCGTCCAATCTTCCACCGTGGGGAGGACAGCCCATTACAGTCGGGCTTAGCGCGCCGGTCAATTGGCTGCGTCCGGGAATCTACGTCACGGACATTAGCCACGTGCCCTCACGCGTCTATATTTCCGGCGTAAACATTCATGACAAACTCGGACGCGGCATCCTCCTCGGAGGATTTCACATGCTGGTTCAGAACTCGAGCTTCAGGAATATCACCGCAACAGGAATTAACGCGATCTTTTCAACCTTCTTTCAAGAAAGCACGGGCGTATCCGACATTGCCATCCGCAACAATAAGTTTATCGGCACCAACTACGTGCCAAAGTTGTATCAATCCAGCGTTGACGGCACGAACTACTACCCGTCGCGCGATGCATCGATTGCGATGTTCGGTGACGTCTTTTCGAACTACGACGGCGCAGGGAACGAAGTCACTGGGATCTATCCACTCTTTCAGCAGCTGGACATCTCGGGCAACACCTTTCAGAGCGTAACCGGTGCTGGAGTCTACTTAACCGGAATCAATGATGTTCAGATCGACAACAACGACTTTGCAGGATGTGCTGCGGTGTCGGACGCAGATCCTCTGTACTCGTACTACGGGTCCGAGTCGATCTCAGCTTTGGTTTTATCTTTTGCCGATAACGTTTCAGCAACCGGCGATGTAACGGGCTGGCGAAACTGTACGGCGCGAGCGGATTCAGCGTCGAGTAGAAATATCGTGGTAGCTCACTGACGATTCATAAACAGATCAAGGCTAAAAACGCATTACAAACGGAAAGCGGAGTCTTCATGCAGAAACTAGTTTTGCGCTTCATACTGATCATGTCTTTATGTTTCGCTGCTCAGGCCTTCGCTCAGGCCTATCCGCCTATCTATTCTGAAATTATCCCGATTTCGTCCGGCCTTCCGTACAACCCTGCCAACGATGTGCGGGAATCTTTTGTGGCGCCGAACGGCAAAACGGTCGAAGTGTTGGTAAAGGGTCCGATCGGTTCTGGGATATATTCTCGCGCCATCAAACTGGGAGAAACACCAGACGAATATTTTCCCGCCGTTATGGCCGAGGCCGTGCAGGCGCATGCCCACCATATCGTCATTCCAAGACGCAAATACGTTTTCGTGGGACCCACGCTATGCACAGACTTGCAATCTTCAGCGTGCAATAACCCCACAGCTTGTAACGTCAATCAATACTGGAACTGCGCACCACATTGGACCATCGGGCAATATCCGCAGGGACAGGTAACAGTCCCCAACAGCGTCAGCGATCTCGATATCGATTTTTGCGGCTCTGAACTCGATTTCAGGGCTCCGGTCATCGGCATCTGGATTCTCGAAGCGCAGCGCCTGCGCTTTCGTAACCTGACCATCGACTGGCCCAACTTACCCATTGCCTCGCTCGGCACCATCGTCAAAGACCCACTCAATCCCGGTCACAATGCGTTGGTCCTCGATAACAAATATACGGTGATGGACAAATACCAGGGTGGTCCCGTTGCGATTCAGGCCGTCGATCCCTGGGACGGCACTCTCGATCCTCCCGGCACATTCGATAAGAAATCGAACAACCAATGGGAAGAATACTTCCTCTTCGGCAACGCGCCGCAACCGACTTACGTCGGCAAGACCTCGGCGGGCGACCAGACTTTCTCTTGCGAATCCTGCCATTTTCAAAACAGCCCGACCGATCCTACATGCAGCTTCTTCAACGGCTGCGCGAATTTCGATATCTTCGCACCCGGCAGCCGCGTGATCGTTCGCCATTACACCTATAACGGCTTCGCCATCTCGATCACATGGGCTAATGACATTACATTCGACAACCTTACGCTGCGCACTGGCCCGGGCGTCGGTATCGGCGCGCACGATGGCGGAGGCTATCGCGGATTCCGTCTGGCCAATTCCAACATCACACGTGGCCCGGGACGCCTCATCTCCACCGCTTCTGACGTGCTCGATATAACCATGCAGGCCGACGTGATCGTCGAAAACAACAACATCGGTTATCAAGGCGACGACAGCACTGCAATCTCACCGACCATATTTCCAGTCGCTACTGCGAACGGCAACCAGATCTCCGTAGTTGGATCCTGCGATCCCGATCCGATGGACGTTCCAATTTCCGGCGATGCATTAGCGTTCTTCGATGCGAACTATTTATATAAAGGCACAGCGCGCGTCACCGCAGCCAACAATTCAGCCTGTGGCACTCCTGCGCTGACGCTCAACCACGCTATTCCCGGTCTTGACACGACTTATTCCGTGATCGATCTCACGCAGCAGGCAACAGCGCGATACATCGTCCGTAACAATCTGGCGCACGAATGCCGCTGCCACGGAATCATCACCGACTCACCTTATGGATGGATCGACAACAACACGTATTTCAACAATTCGCAGGGCGGAATTGGCCTGGTAGGCGGTTCTGGCTTCGGCCCGGGCTCAACGAATGTGCTCATGAGCAACAACTCCATCAGCAATTCAGGACAGTCGACGCAATATTCAGGCACGATCTATATGTTCGCTCCCACGGCCAAAGGCGAAATTCTCAACGAGCCGCTTTTCGAAAAGATACGCTTCAGCAACAACAAGTTTGAACAGTTGATGGGCCCGTCGATCATCGTCACTTCGGCACGCTATTTGTCGGTCGAGGACACGACCATCGTCAACTCCAACACCGATCAGTCGAGTCCCATCGACTACGGCACCATACCTACGCTTGATTCGATCATCGCTTACAAGGCAGGCAATGGCACCGTCTGCGGCACGTTGAAATCAGGAAAAACCACCGGCCCGATCGGCGTCGACCCGACCGCTAAAACGATTACTGTGAAGACCACTTGCCAATAACCATGAAGTTGGCGACGTGGCATCTCAGCCTCGCATACCCAGGATGAAGATGAAGTCGAACTTTTTTCGAAGCAGGAAATTTAGAGGGGAAATTCGAAGCATATGCTCGGAGCAAGACAAATGAAAGGCAGAATCATACTCACGGTTACTGCGGTTGTGCTGACGATGTTTTCGATAACAGCCCGGTCAAGCGCACAGGACGAATCCCAGGCAGTATCAACCTCCACCTCCGCATTGAATCTGACTCAGACTTTTACTCCCAACACGGTGACGATTTCCACCAGCGAGGGTGCGCCCTACGGGGATTGTGATTTCTGGACGGCGAAAGCCGCGAATTGTTTCAACGAGTCGAATTTCGGCTATGGATCGACTAAGGTCCTTCGCCTGTACATCTGCCTGACTGGCGAAGTTTCCGGTAACGATTGCTCGCAGCAACCTGAAGTCACCGGCCCGCTTTCTTCCGCTATGCTGGCGGATATCGACACAACAATCGCAGCGTTCGCCGACAGCGGCATCCGCTTGATGCCGCGATTCATCTATAACTTCGGCCCCATCGGCCCCGGCGCGATGGATGCGCCGATCGATGTCATCTCAAAACACATCGATCAGCTCGCGCCCATTTTGATCCGTCATAAAGATTTGATCTTCGCACTGGAAGCCGGCTTCATTGGAACATGGGGCGAATGGCACGATTCGACCAATGGGAACGATACAGCAGCCGCGCAGAAGATAGTTCTCGACAAGGAACTCACGCACTTCAAAGGCCTGTTTCCGATTCTTGTCCGCTATCCCGGAGATTATATTCAGTACACGGGTAGCTTAAATCCACATGCTGGTCTCGGCATGCATGAGGATTACTATGCGTCAGACTCAGACGACGGCGCTACCTGGAATCCCTGCGACACCGGCGCAGGATATTGCCTGACTGACACTCCGAAGCAGTTCATGACACTCGCCTCAGAAGTTTCTGCGCAGACGATGTTTGCCGGAGAATTCGGAGCGCTCTATCCAACGCTGCAAAGTTGCGATGAGTTGAACAAATACTCTTACAAGTTCCACGTTCAATCAATTTCGCTGAGCCCATACCCGCCTACGATTGGGACGTTTCTGCAGAATGAGGGTTGCGCTCTGTCGTTCTACAACAAAGTCGGCACGCGAATCGTCCTGCAAAAGGTGAAGCTTATGGGCGACGCGACTCAGGGCGGCAAACTGTGTGTGGAAATCACGCTGGTAAATGATGGCTACGGGCGCGTGATACGTGAGCGCCCTGTGGCGGTTGTGCTACGGCAGAGTGGTGAGGATGTTGCCACCATTTCGATTCCCACTACCGAGTTAGATTTGCGAACTCTGGTGTCGTCCGCAACTGAGGTCCCAAAGACGTTTCACTTTGAATTTACTTTGCCCAAAACCATTGCCACCGGAACGACTACGATGACGCTCTTGTTCCGTGACCCGGCGCCTACGCTGGCAAATCAACCGACGTATGCACTGCCGCTGAACAGCTTGGATCAGTACGGCAAGCCGCTCTTCGAGCCAACGACCGGCCACAACCGAATCGTAACGTTCGATATCAATTAGCAAGTAACTGTCGGGCGATCGAGCAAACCGAACAGGAGATTTTGCGAATGAAACTCATATTGGCGTTGTTCTTCGCCACATTAATATCGGTCGCCAGCGCGCAAACAGGTGCAGACCGCCTGAATCGCTCTTCAAGCACGGCGGATGTATCTGGCTTCTCGAATGCAGATACATCCACTTCCGCTGCGCAATGTACGGTAAGAGCCGTTGCCAATGATGTAGTAGTTGCCGACAGTACTCGAACAGAGACGGCATATCACGTCCTGCCGGCAGGCATCATTCCAGAGCCCAGCCAGTGGCCTTACTTTGCCTGGAGCGATACTCAATTGGGCGTGGCGCGAACCCGCGACGGATCGGGGTATCTCTTCTTTGGCAGCGATGGAGGCTGCCATCTTAATTGCAACGGAAAAAATTCACGCGGAGGCTCAATCACCGTTTCAACGGGGACGCTCGATCATCCGCTAGGCGAGCCTCTGGGCGATCCGAATCCGCCGGTGAACGAATTTCTGATTCCAAACAGCAGCAACTTGCCGGACTACATGAATTATGTTGGCGGCGGCCCCGTCTATCGCATCCCGGACGGGGAGCCTGGGGCGGGAGATCTACTCATCGTGTATCACGTTGAGCGACCGGCCAATGTGTTCTGGTCCTGGCTGGGTCTGGCGAAGTCCAGCGATGAAGGACAGACGTGGCAGGACCTCGGCCTCATTATCAGCGGAACACATCCGTACAATCCGCAGGGACAACTCGACATCGGAGACGGCAACCTCGTCGTTGCGACGGATCCGGCCACTCACCAAAAATATTTCTATGTCTACTTCGGCACCGACACGACATATTTATCTGCGGCGCGAGCTCCCTATGACGAGCTTCTCTGCGCCATATTTATGGCAGAGTCGGAAAAGATGCCGGCGACCGGGCGTTTCCACAAGTATTACAACGGTGCGTGGAATTCAGCTGGCCTCGACGGACCGGCCACCGAGCTGTTTCCTGCTGTCACCGGTGAAACCGATGGAGATCCGCAGGTCAAGTGGAGCAGTTATCGCAATCGCTTCATCGCGATCGAAGATAACGGCCAGTACATTGCCTATGGCGAATCCGCCGATGGATTGCACTGGCCGCCGATGCAAGTTGTCCTTGGAATGAATCCTCAAACTCCAGTTTACGGTTATGCGACTCCAGTTGGCACGGGCGACGATCCGGCAATCCTCGGCGATACTTTCTATGTCTACTACATGGATTGGGCACAGGGTGTTGCCTGGCAGCCGGCCACTTTGAACCGGCTCACACTTACAACTGCGGCTAGCGTGAAAAGCATTGCTCCTTCTTCATTGACTGCCGGCGGTTCAAGTTTCACGCTCACTCTTAACGGTGAGCACTTTGTGAAAACCTCCCGGGTGCTTTGGAACGGCTCGCCACGCGCGACCACTTACATCAGCGCAAATGAAATCACGGCGCAGATTCTAGTTTCGGATATCGCTGAGGCAGGCAAGGCACACGTAGAGGTTGTGAACCCCACTCCCTGTGGCGGGACCTCTAACGCGGAACTGTTCACAATTTCTAAATAAGAAGCCTAGTAGCTTACAGCGCAATACGGACCGGGAAGGGCACGAGTTCCACTCGTACTACCCGACACCAAACAACGTGTTGCGCTTTAGTGCCTGAGGGACCCGTGCCGCGCAGTCTAGGGAACCGACTAGTACACGCCCTGACCCCAAGTCATCGGGTCGCCACGAAGCACCTGTTGTACCGCTAGTGTCTCGCAGGCTGTCGCGAGCGTGTCTCGCGTTCGCTTTAAAAAGCGTCGCTAATGCTTATAGATACTCGTATCGGGATGATAGTTGCGCCAGTCGAACCAATAGTCTTTCAAGGCATACACGTGTTCCAGGCATTTGCCCTGTACAGCTCCTGAGATCGCACATCCCTGAAAGTTCCACTCACTAGCGGTCGTAGTGTCGAGCAGGGACCATGTTTTACTAGCGCTTAAGACCATAGATGTGCTAGCGGATGACGAACCAGCACTAGATCCACCTTCAGATGGGGGTTTCGTCTCAGCCACTTGCGTAGCAGTAATAGATGTATCGCTTCCAGTTTCTCCCTTCAGGAAAAACTCCGCTTCTTTGCCGTCAATCCGGCTGACGAACACACGAAACGACTTCCCGTCAGGACCGACCACAATCAGCAGTGGCGTTCCGTGAACGCGATCGATAACCGGCGATTGTTTCACCAATGTGTCCCACGGATAAGCGCGGCTGGCCCCGTCTACTTCTAACCCCACAACCACGTCGCGGGATTTCAGTTCCGTCCCTGGAAAGCTGATGACGACTGGCAGTTTCGCGACCTCAGGCTCCCATTTGCTGTCGTATTCTTTGACATACTTCGTGACCGGAGCGAGCACCTTGCCGTCGGAAACTTCCGCCTTCCACTCGCCAAAAGTCAGTTCGTCGCTGAGAACCGGGTCAAGTGCAGCACCCTGCACCGGCCCAGAGATGGCCTTGCCGCTAATCTGCTGCCACCAGGTGCCGGTTTCCTTGTCGCGCATGAGGAAGTTCTGATTGTTGATGCCCGCAAGATAAAAATGCAGCACCCTGCCGTTTACAGTTCGCTTCCACACCAGACCGGTGTGACAGAGCGTTCAATACGTGACCGCGATTGGAACGTTGCCGACAACATCGTTGACGATGTGATGATAAGCCATCTGGCTGATGGGATAGGCGCGCGCATCGCCGCTGAAGGCAATCGCGAGGACCATCTCGTCTTTGTCGAGTTTGCTTGTGGCTTCAGCTTCAAATGCCAGGCTGTCGACGGGATGGAACATCCACTCAAAGTAGTTCAGCCGCGACATCACAGCTGAAAAAACAACAAAAAGCATTACAACCGAGATAGCGATTTTGCGCAGAAGACCCGCGCTTCGCCACAGAGCAATAGCAAATACCAGGCAGATCAGCGCAGCGGCAAGAGTTGCCAACGGAGCGCGCTGACGCAGCGCCATAGCTACGGCTAATCCTCGCGTTGATTGATGCGTGAAAGGCCGAATGATGAACGCCGGGATGAAGAACATCCCGATTCCGACTATTGCTACGGCGGTCATGACGATCCAGAGCAATCGCGAGGGGGCGGGAGAAAGAGTTGTCATGTGGATGTATTCCGAACTACTGGTTCCTAGTCTAAACGTATGGCATTCTATCGGATTCGATGAGCACGTCCGATAGTCAGAAACCATTAGAGCGGTTTAGTTAGTGTATGATCCATCTTCGGTGACGATCGAGAGAGTTGTCATGCCGAGCGTCGAACGAGATCGCGAAGCGAACTCGTTCGGAGTCGAAACATCCCTACCCGAAGCAACTGGCGCGAGGCGTTCCTCGCTGCGCTCGGAATGACACTCGCGAGAGGTTTTGGACTACGGCTCTAGTCACCTCCCGGGGAAGCGGCAGAAAGACTTACCCAGGAAATTCGGCAAAACGAATGCCCCGGTCTGATTTCCCTAGGGAAAATCAAAACCCGGGGCATTTCAATTCAGCTTTCGATTTACTGCGGTGTGAAGTTCTGGTGATAGCTCAGGTTATCGATGTCCTGGAACATCGGCGTGCCCGGAGGCAGGTTCGCCGGGTTCAGGAACAACGTATCGAAGGCGTAACTACGAGTCGGCGGACCGTATACAGTGGTGCAGCACTTGAAGACGCCAGTGGCGTATTCGGAGTAGTACATGCTGACCAGCGATCCGTTGTAGAAGAGCGTTTGACCGCCCCAGGCTTCGAGATAGCGAAGGAAGTTGTGCAATCCGCCGTCAGTGCCGAAGTCCTGGCTGACTCCTGCCCAGCCCGGCTTCGGGAATGGAATGTTCTTGCCCCCGGCGATCGCAACGCGGTAGTAGGTATTTGTCGCGCCGCGGTTGCCTACGGCGGTTGCATTGTTCAGGCTGTTGACATCGTTCCAGTTGTTCGAGAGCAACGTGACCGCGTCGGCGATGATCGCAGCCGCGGAGTGCGGCGTCGTGTTGGCCCCCCCGCCCCAAAAAGGATCGGCGTTAGAGCTGTTGTAGTTGCCCTGGATGTAGACCGGATTTTCAGAAGCAACAGTAAATCCTCCGCCGTTCGTGTCCCAACGGATGGGCAAATAGCTTGTGGCGGCGCCATTCATTCCGCCGTCCACCAACTTGAGGACGTGCCGCGCGCCAGAAACTGCGTTCGCTAATCCGGTTGTGTTGCAAACTGTTGTCAGATAAGGATTGGGCGGGGCCGTGTTGGTGTTGACGTTGAATGCATAGCCGATATTTTTACCGCCCCAGTTATCTAGTAATCCATTCTGGTCAACATCTTCCGGTGAATATAGGTAATAAGAAGCCGCTTCCAGCGCTCCATCGGGAGTCGTCGACGTGTTAGGCTGAGCCGAATTGACCACATCTTCCAGTCCGGCCTCGCCATTGATCGTGCCTGCCGGGGTTCCTGCGCCGTTAGGGAAGTTAGGATCGGGCAGCATGCCGCGATGATCGGAGAAATAGAGAATGTAACCGTTCTGGTTGGCGACGTTCACTAGCTTGCCTACGTCACCAGCATAAGGAGCCTTCCCCGCCAACCACAGCCCCAGGTTGCCGACATTGATTTCCACTGCGCCCATGATGCCGTTGACCGCGCATCCGTTGTTGTTGTCGCGCATTTCGCCTTCACGGGTGTCGTAGAAGTTGATTGGATAAAAATTTCCCGTGCTCCCAACGGGCGTCGTCGCCGTGTTGGTCAGCTGTTGCAGAATGATGATCGCGTTCGGGTTGATCGGGTCGGGGCAAGATGTAGTCGGATTGGAGCATGCCGATCCTGCTGGCGCCGTGGGTATCTGGTTGTATTGCCTGCTGAACCCCCAGCTTAACCAGTCGCGCGTAATACCGTGCCACGCCGGAGTCGGAGATGCAGTGTCCAGGTACTCGATGCGCATCCACGCTCCTTGGCCATTGGCAGGGATGCCAGCGGTGGTTACCTCCCCGAGCAGGGGATAGGAAGTCCATGTCGAATAGTTGAAAGGCGCTACCCAGCTGTTGCCCGGTGGCGTTGCGATGCCGTAAAACTCTGTGCCGGCCACGGCACCACCACCGGTATTTTTGGCGCCTGCGTTGGCATTGAGCGCTGTGCCGTTACCCGGAACGAACTGCACGTCGTCTGCATCCAGGGCGCCGGCGCCGCGTTCCGGATGGAGATCGGCGACTGTATCCGCCAACAGGATGCGAATCTCTGCCTTGTTGTACAACCGTGAGCTTCCCAATGCGCTGGATGGCGACTCACCCACCAGCGGCTTGCGGATAATGGCGATCGGGTCCGTGCAAGGCGGAGGATTGCTGGTGCAGCTGTTTTGCACAAACGGCAGTTGCATATTCTTGGCGCCGGTAAGCCCATTGGTGAAGTAACCGTTTAAGGTTCCGGCAATCGTCGGGAAGTTTCCATTAGCAGTTCCGGCTATGCCCGGATAGCCACCGCTCCAGCTGGCATCGCCGGGCACCGTTCCCGCAGTCGGCAAAGCCACGCAAGTTCCCACAGCGGGAGGAAATACATTCAGCGGGCAGCCATTGGCTGCCTTCGGAACATACACCGTGCCGGGGTAGCCCGCAGTAGTCAAGTTGCCGTTTTCCAACCGGTCCATTACGATCTGCGAGAACGCCTGAAGCTTGTCGTTGAATACCAGATCGCCACCGGCGGCGAGGAACAAATTCTGGTTGGTATGCACGCGGCCGCCAAAGCTGAAGTTCGGGCCGGGGAAGTAGCTGCAATCGTATCCGCAGAAAACGCCGAACTGGAACACCGGAACCAGGGCGATCTCGACTTTGCGCGTAATATTGACCGACGCGCCTTCCGGGCGCTGTGCTATTACCTGCAGCGTCATGGGAATAATTTCGGCGTACAGACCTTGATTCGATCCGGAACTGATCGTGTTCCAGCTGGTAACCGGATTTCCATTTCCATCGAGGGGGTACGAGATGGTCTCGTTGTAGTTTATCGAGTTGACCATCGCTGAAGTCGGGGGAGATGTGACCAGGTTCTGAATCTGGGCGTTGGTCGGAATCATGTATTGGCTATAAAGCGAAGACAAGTCGGCGGTAAGCTTCTCCATGCCCGACTCAGCGCCATAGAAGGCCCGGTTCGCTTCCAGGTCATTGCCGCCCATTCTGGATTCGTTCGTGACCAGGAAGAGAAGACCAGCCGCAACGCCGGACAGCAGCACAAGAATCAGAAGCGCTGCAATCAGCGTGAACCCGCGAGAATTGTTTTTTCCCTGTCCCATAGTTTGTCTCCTGCCCTCAAAGCCTTACTGGTAGCGGTTGCGGAATGCCATGTTGCGCGCGCTGACCGATGTCGCCAGATACATGTTCTGCGATTTGTTGCCGTTGTTAATAACGCTTTGCCCCATCACCACAATGTTGATCTTCTGGATGTTGTTCGGTGATTCGCCGACACCGATCGGATTGGCCTGATTGGGGTCAAGTACCGCCGGTGTCACGGTTGAGTTGTAGGTGTCATACGCGAACTGCAGATTGACGATGTCGTCTGCCACCGGCACCGGAGCCAATCCGTTTACTTGCCGCATCAGGCGCGGAGTCTGGCCCGCAGCCGGAACCGTAAGGTAGTACGTCACCGCATATAGCCGGTAAGCCGTTCCTTGCGTCGTCTGCGGTGCAACCACTGGGGGCGGGCAGGCATAACCTGCGCCGCCGCTCGCGGCATAGACGTTGTTCGTGATGCCGGCTGTTTTGCTGAAATTAAAGTTGAGGGGATCGGTATTCGCGAAAGAAATTGAGGTAGCCGATACGTTCGTCGCTTCGCCCACGACGGATACGCCGTTGGTCCCGTTGATCAGAATCAAATCGCCCTGCTGGATGCCGCCGGACGCGTTCGGTAGCGGCGGAGCCGGGGCGTATGTACTGTTCGGGGTCAGGCAGATCGACGTTCCGTCGGGAGCGGCTGGAAATGTGACGTTGTACTCCCACAGCGGAAAATTGTAGTCGGCATAAATAACGGTGATGCTGTCATTGATCGCGCCCGGCGCCGCAGGGATCACCGCACCTGCTTCTACCCCGTTGCTGAAGCCGGGAATGATGCCGTACATGTAATTTCCAGTGGGGTAATTGAAATTCACCACATGACAGGTGCCGCCCTGGTCGCATCCGAACTTGGCGGCAGTGGTACCTGGACCTGTTGGCAACTGCAGTCCGCCCGAGGGCAGGCCGGCTCCGGCCAGGCTGATATCTTTCACTATGAGGTCAATCGCTGCGCGCATGTTCTGCTGCGTTTCCGCGCGCTGCGTGACCAACATGGTGGAGTTCAAGCCTGTCCTGAACAGGCTGGCCATTGCTGCCATCACGATCAATCCCACTGCCATTGAAACCATCAGTTCCAGCAGCGAGAAGCCTTGTCCGTCTTGTGTTTGCGTCTTCATGTGTTTCATCATTCCTAGCGATATGAAGAAATCAGTGCGTTAACGCTGTAGGTGTGTGCCTGTACTGATCCCGTAGCGTAAAAATTCACAATGACAGTAACCTGTTTGAGGTTGGGATTGATCGTTACGCCATCAGACTCGAGAACGTTGCCAATCTGAATCTGGCGCGTGAAATTTCCTAAGCTCATGCCCACGTCATCCGCCGTACCCAGAATGCCATCGGGACCAGGCAGGACTATGCACTGCGGTCCGGCAGGACACCACGGTAAGTTGGCGGCGCATGGCGTGTCCCCTGTATAGCCGTTAAAGGCGGCCACGCCGTACAAGCCACTCGATCCGGCGCAAAGCAGCTGGTTCGTTCCAGGAAGGAAGATTCCGCCGGCCGTCGTATTCGCAATTTGCGCGAACGCGATTTGCTGCGTGTTGCGCGCGGTGTAAACGCTCTCCATCGCCTCTAGCGTCTTCTGGCGCGCGATCAGGTTCTCCTGCGCGTTCTGTGTGGCGGAGACCGCGGTAGCAAAGGCGGCGATCAGTGTCACAATGCCGACACTCATGATCGCAATCGCGATCATGGTCTCGATAATAGTGAAGCCCTGTTGGCGCGACTGCTTCTGTGTCATTGTTGCACCCACTTGTTCACTCCAGCTTGGTTGTAAATGCGCCAGCCCCGCACTCTTCCCGTCGTTCCCATTACGGTGATAGCGCGCGAGCTGTATTTGTCGCTGGCGGGACGTGTGATGTAGATAATCCCGCTGTTGTAGTTCCCCAGCGTGTCCTGTGACGATCCGTCGGGCATGAACATGATGTAGTTCTGGCCGCCAATGCCCATGGGGGGTTGATCGAAGTCGATTGCCGCGATGCCGGTGCCAAAACCATCCGGCGCAGCCGCTGGGAATCCCGCCTGTACCGCAAATTGCATATCGGTGGGCAGGTTATAAGTTGCGACCGTGACCGGAGCCGGTGAAACCGGCACTGCCACGCCCCAATACTGCACAGTAATCGTGCTGGTTGTAGGGGTCGGGTTCGCAAAAGTGAGGATATAGCGCTTGCTCTGTGTGATCGAGAGATTGCGGTAATTGCGAATCACCGACAGCGTCGTGTCATACGCCTGATCCACGTGATTCTCTTTGAACATCGGCATCAAAGCCATGAACGTAATGCCCGCCATGATGAAGCCGATGAGGACCACGATCATCATTTCCAGCAGCGAGAACCCGCGATTTTTTCTCGATGTCATAAATCTCTTTCGTGGGGAGGGGGCGATCTGTCGAACGCGCTCCCTGCTTCGACGGAGCCCGCCAACCGACAGACAACAGAGCGAGCGCGCGAATCCTTCATCGCGTCATGGTCCATCCTAGGAACGGGCTAGTGTGCCGTCAAAGCACGACCGGACATTGGCCTTTTGTCATTCGGACAGGTACCGATGTCACTGATTGATGAGAGAACACTTATGGGCAGTCTCAAGGTTCACCAATGACCCTGGTAACTTGTCGGCAGAACTGAGGGAACCTACGATGATCCGCAGGTATGACTTTCTCTGCCCTTTTGGTATGTGTGGACAAGGCGGCGGCCGAGGTTTTGCGCCGCGTGTTGGAAGAGCTCAGTATTCGCGTCGAACTCTGTCCGGATTTTGCCCGCGCTGCCATGCGCCTGGCTCAAGAGCGCTTTGACGTGGTGATCGTCGACGGAGAATCGAACGCCGAAGTCATCGCCCTGTTGCGCGACACACGCCTTTCACGTATCAACGACGCGACGCTGGCCATTGCAGTCGTATCTGGTCAGGAAAGCATTCGCGAGATGTTCTCTCTGGGCGTGAATTTTGTACTCTACAAGCCAGTCGCCTACGACCGTGCGTTGAGCAGCCTGCGCGCCGCGCGGGCTGTGATGCGTAAGGAAAAGCGTAAAAATGCACGGACTGCCGTGCATGCTCATGCCACGGTAGACTACGCGAACGTGCAACAGGAGAAAGCGACTCTCGTTGACCTCGCCCAGGATGGTATGCAGGTGCGGTTCGGAAAGAAAATTCCCCCCACCGGCAAAGTTTATTTTCAGTTCAAGCTGCCGCAGCAGTCGATCAGTATTCGCTTGTCCGGCCAGCTCATTTGGCAGGATTGGAATGGCCGGGCCGGAGTTCAGTTCGCGGATGTGCCCAAGGCTTCTCGCCGCCTCATCACCGATTTTCTCAGTGCAAATCTGCCTGCCGAGTCCCAGCAGGAGCGGTTGCCTGACGTCACCGTCGAAATGGAAGAGCCGTTGCAACTGGCGACAGTGTCAGTAGCAGAGCAGACTCACGGAAGCGAAACGACGTCGGCCCAACTGCAGATCGAGCCCAAGGTCTCCCATGATGCGAGTGGATCGGCACGTGCTGATTCCGCAGCAGCGCAGTCTGATGTGGTGAGTCCTGATCCGAATAATCGCCGTGCGCAGACGCGTTACGCCTGCCGCCTCGGCGCCGAAGTCTACCGTACCGGCACTTCGGTTCCTAATCACTGCTGCCTGACGGATCTCAGCGCCGGCGGATGTTATCTGGAAGTCTCACTGCCATTTGCCACAGGCTCGTCAGTAGAAATTTTGGTACGGACCCACGAAATGAAGTTGCGCTTGCGCGGCACCGTGCAGGCTTCTCATCCCGGCTACGGTATGGGCATTGCCTTCGAGTTGAAGACGAAGGAAGAGCAGGGAAACGTCAAGAAGCTCACCGACTTCGTAGCAGCCACGACGGAACCCTCCAACTAGAATTTCCTGAAATTGATAAATAATAGGGAATTATCGTGGAAGAGCAGCGCTTCAGCGCCGCGTTATGCGTGCTCATGACAAAGGCCTTCAGTCCCCAACGTTTGGTGGCGCAGCGCTTCTAGCGCTGCGATAAAGTGTGGTGAAAAGGAAACGGGGGCTTTTTAGTCCCCGGCCTGAAGGCCCTATTTTTAGAGGATGCTGATCGCGGCGCTAAAGCGCCGCTCTTCCACCGTAGGGATGCTTCGACTCCGCAGCAAGGATTGCGTTGCGATCCTTACTGCTCCGCTCAGCATGACAATGCAATTGATGCAATAGAAGTAGTTTCTGTCTACTGTGGATTGCTTTCTGGCACGGTTCGCTCTACTAACGGCGTGCCGGGTTGGTGGGGTGTGAAGTCTGGAGGAATCTCGACAAAGATTCGTCCAGTGGCTGATCCGAAGACTCGATCAGTTCGGTTTTATCCACGATGACATTTCCGGCAGAGCGCTCGTTGGCGGTTTCTTCGATGATTAGGCCCTGCGGGTCCATGCCAACATGTTTGAACACGAGGTGATCGCGGTTGCCGAGGGATCGCATGATCATCGACCCCATCAGTTGCATATCGAAGTTGCGTGGATTGTTCTCAAGACAATAGAGGCCGGGCAGGTCGAGGTACCAGACATCGGCCTCGGCGGTGCCGGGCGGTGTTGCAGCGCCTTTGCTTGGTTCGACGGTAACAGTGGTTTTGATGTGCCTCGCTTCGTAGGCCCCGATCTGGCGGCGCTCGCCGGTGTCAATCGAACTGATGGTAACTAGGACTTCTGGTGCGGTAGGTATAGGTTTTACCTCGCGCCCCGGACGTTCGGTCTCGGACAAGTCCGTGTGGTGGCTGGCGAATTCGGTGTACGTCTTGTCGCGCAGGAACAGATGAATCGAGGTGCGCTGATCACATTGCAGGATGCTGGCGGAGAAGGGCGCGAACTTAGGTGAAGCGCCGTCTGGGCTGTGCTCCACGCGCTCGCGTGCGCCTTTGAGATACCACGTCGTGACTTGGCTGTGCATTAGGCCACTTGTGTGGCGAATTTTGATCATGAGGTCGTGAAAGTTGGGAACGACGCGCGTGGGGCCTTGGGAAGGCGTTATCAGGGCGGCGAACAGTACGAAGAACGCTGGGAGCATGGAGTCTCCAATCGCCAGGACCTAGACAGAAAGCTACCACACAGAATTCATCGTGGCCACTAGCGGCCTGATTTGTCGTAGTCCGACGGCTCAACAGTTAGTCCTAAGCGTTCTCCCTCTTTGTAGTCGGCAGCTCGGATGCTGCAGGGCCTATGCTTCGCAGAGAGAACAACAAGCCTAGACTGACTTGCAAGTTTTGGAAAGAACATGGCGCGTGTGAGAGCCGTCAGCATTTTGTGAGTTTCATGGATGATATTCGCGGACTGACTTTTTCTTACCGACAATCATCAGAGAACTTCCAAATGGAACGGACAGCGGGGTCAGTAACTTCTGCTCCAGTCGAGAGATTCGGAATAGAGCCTCATTGATCCATCTGTCGCCAGGAGATGGTGGTTTGGGTTCCAGCCGGAGTGCGCCTTCCGCAAGTCTGACTCCCAACTTTACCGGAAACGTCCAGTGGTACAGATAGCGTTCATCATCGATTGCCAGGCCAGCAAGGCCCGCAACATCGCGGAACGACTGCTTCGTATATCGAGTGAAATGATGATTGATCACATCGTGATTGGTCCACAACATCCGAAACGCCGGAACCGTCGCCATGAAAAGCCCCTGGGGTTCCAACAATTCCAAAGCATGCTTCAGCGCGGCGGCTGGCCGCTCAAGGTGCTCCAGGACATCCAACATCAGAACCAGCGAGTAAGATTTACCCGGAGCAAAACTCTCGTCGAAGGGGCAGATGTGAATTCGGCTGCGCTGAGGGTTTGCCGGGTTGACTAGTTCCGCATCAGGCTCGACGCCCTCCACTTGGCCGAACTCCTGCAAACGATCGAAGAAAAGGCCGTCTCCGCATCCGATGTCGAGGATGGTGGGGAAGCCGCTCGCAGGGCGATAGCGCCGAAGCGTCTCGATCACGTATTCGGTGCGGGCGCGCCACCACCAATGCTTCTCGAACAAATCGCGGTAGCGGTCCCCATATTCTCGATCCACGTGGTCAATTCACCGCTTGGCTGAGGATTGCTCCCTCACTGCAAGGCTTCCGACGTCCCCGCTCTGGATCGCGCCGGCCGCGATGAGCCTGCGCACCACGTATTGCGGACGTCCCTTAGCCTCTTCGTAGATGCGTCCCACGTACTCGCCGATGATTCCCAGGAAGAAGAGGTTAATGCCAGAGAGAAATGTGATCGCGAGAATCAGCGCCGTAAATCCCTGCGGTACCTTGAGCCAGAACTTGGCGTAAATGGAATAGAGAGAATATGCACTCGCGATCAAGATGGCCGTGGCACCCACGATCGCCGCTGCGCGCAGGGGAACGATCGAGAAGGCGAAGATTCCGTCGGAGGCGAGTTTCAGCAGCCGGAGCGGGCTGTACTTGGTTCGTCCTCCCAGCCGTGCTGAGCGCTCGATGGGAACTCCAATCTGGCGAAAGCCTACCCAAGTGCGCAGGCCGCGAAGATAACGATGGTGCTCCGGCATTCTGCGGATTTCATCCAGCACGCGTCTGGACATCAGACCGAAGTCGCCGGCGTCAAGTGGCAATCTAGTCGAGGAAAGAAGGGCCAGGAGCCGATAGAACACCCAATAGCAAAAACGCAGCCACCACGCTTCTTTCCGATTCACGCGGCGCACATAAACCACGTCGTAGCCTTGATGGTAGTGTTCGAGAAGTGTGAACACTGCTTCCGGCGGGTCCTGCAGGTCGCCGTCCATGAGCACCGCGACGTCGCCGGTAACGTGATCGATAGCTGCGCCCAGCGCTGTCTGATGTCCGAAGTTCCGCGAAAGCCCGACAGCTTTGATGCGAGGATCGAGGTGCGCCGCGGTTTCCAGCATTTGCCATGTCTGATCCGAACTTCCGTCATCGACCAGAACCATCTCGTGCGGGCCACCTGGAATCTGATCAAGTACCATACCCGTCCTGCGCAGTAATTCCGGAAGCACCGCCTCCTCGTTATAGACCGCGATGGCGATCGAGACGCGCGGATCGGTTTTCGGATGCGCGTCGTTCATTTGGATTTGCGCATCTTCCCTTTGAAGTAGACCATGTTCCATAACGTCAATCCCACACCAGTCAGCCCGTATGGCTCGAACAAAACCTCTTGGAAGATTTCGGAAAACATATCTTTCCATTCTTTTTCGGGGCGGGCAAACTTTCCACGATCCCAACGCGCCAGGAACTGGGACATCGAAGGTTTCGGCGGCATTACGAGCTCAAGAATGTGGACGTGTCCGTCTTCGGTCAGCAGTGTATTGAGATGAAGAAGAATACTGCGGACTTCATCGGTGACGAGGTGGTGCAGAAAACTGTTGACTAAGACAAAATCGAAGCGGGCATCTGGCGCAGGACGGTACGTGCGTACATCGGCAGCAACGAATTCGCGCTGGTGGCGGCGACGGGCGTCGTGAATGTAGGCTTCATTGATATCTACACCTAGATATTGAGCATCAGTGAAATATTTGGCGTTGGTGCCGGGTCCGCAGCCCACATCCAAAACCCTACGCACTCGACCGAGTTCATTGTGAGTAAGAATCGGCGCGAATTTCTGGTCGGCGAAGGGAGCTTGCCAGAGCCGGTACACAATGGACTGCTCAAGAAGCCGTACGGACAGACTGGTCATAGTCTTGGACGCTTGCGGCTCAAGTATAACGATCTCAGATTCTCAACCCAGATTTTTATGAGAAATTCCGTTAACGAAAAAGGCGCGAGCCATCACCGTTTCGTCAGCTTCATTGACCAGTCAGGATTGATTGGAATGACGACTTCCGTTCCTGAAGGAGCATGCTCGAATTGTGCTGCGTATTGCTGAAAGCGAAAGTCCACAAACCGGGGATAACGCCAGTCTCGCCAGATTCCGATAGGCAAGAACAGAAGCAGCAGAAACATAGCAAAGTAGCGCGGCACACGAGATGTGCGACGGTTCGCTATCCACAGTAGAGAAGCCAGGAACGCCATCATTGGATAGATATAGTAGCGGTTGCCGCAAGCGGGAATGCATAGCCAGTCCCATTGTGCGCGCTCGGGTGGACCTGCCAGCGGGTTCATCAGCGCAAGTGTCAGCACTCCAACTGCAAACAGGATAAAAACTTTAAGCTCGGTTGCCGCATAGCGAAGGGCATACAGCAACACTGCGAATCCTACAAGAGTTGCCACCAATTCGATCCAATGAATGCTGTGCAAACGCATAATGCGATGCTGCGTTTTCAATCCCAGCAAAGCAGAGAAAAATACCTGTCGTCCGACAATGGCAAAAAAGCGCCCGAGAGTCGCGCCGTTGGCTCCGCCGTTGACTATCGCTTGGCTTGTTGTATTGAGGTGAGAGAACTGCCGCGCCCGCCAATTTAAGGCGAAGGTAAGACCCTGGATTATAGTGCCGGGGATGAGAAAAGCAAGCGAGAATGCAGATGCTCCATCCCTTCGCTTCCACCATACGAAGGCGGCGAGGGGAACCAGCAGGAAACCCATTGGGCTGCTGAGTGAAGTCAGCACCAGGATCGTTGCATCGAACACAAGCCATGCCTTGCTGGTTGCCGGTCGAGCAATCAAAAGCAAGCACGCCAACGGCGCGAGATGCCACTGCACATTGGTGAGATTGGCATCGATCTCGTAAGAGTTCGGAAGCGCTAAGTAGATGAAGCTCCCAACCAGCCGCATGGAAAAACCAATGTTAGAGAAGCGCGACGAAAGAAATACATTTACGGGCAGCACCTGAAACGCGATGCCGATCAAATTCATGACCAGAGGGCCCCATGCGAAGGGAAAAAGCTGTGCCAGCAGCGCTGCGAGTCGCAGCACGGTATGCAGATAGCCACCGTAAGAAATCAGCAGAGACTGCAGGCCGTGCTGATAGGCGGCGGTATAGAAAAGCGCGCCGTCTTCGGCGAAAAACTGTGGATTGAATAGAGCGTCCGGGCGGCGGGAGACAACGAGCAAAAAGGCCACTACAAAAACAGCAATGTGGAACCAAACACTAGTCCATATCACCTGGCCGCCAGCGTCGGGGCGAACAATTGTCTTCTGGGAAACAGCAGTAGCGTTCGGTAACTCCTGCTTGGTTATGTTTGGCTGAGATGTTTCAGTAGCCATGAATAGGAAAACAAACCTGTTGAGTGAGGCAGAAAGTTGGGGGCTTGCGATTCGTTCGCAAGCCCCCGAAACTAATTTGACCGATTAAGCCCCAACTAGAGCCGGCTCTGCCTCGTAAATTGAATGCCAGCTCGTCGCGGTTTTCAGTTTGTCATTCACGTTGCTGATGTTTTTCACACCCTCGGTCTCAAGCCACTTGCGGAACGCGGCTGCGCCCTGCTTGGCGTATACCGGAATTCCGTCTTTCCATGTGGCACGCCCGCAGAGGACACCGTTGAATTTCACTCCGGATTCTCCGGCCAGTTCCAGCGTCTCGCTGAATTCGGCGTTGCTCACACCAGCCGAGAGATAAATGAATGGCTTGTTGGCCACGCCCGCAGCTTTGTGGAAGAGGTCGATGGCTTCCTGCTTGGTATAGGCCTTGCTGCCGCCGAAACACTTCACGCCCTCGACGAATTTCATGTTTACTGGCACTTCGACTTTGAGCACGTCGACGCCGTAACGGTCTTTGCTGAACTCGCGCATACTCTCCGTCACGATATGCGGTTTCTTCTTGGCGTATTCGAGGCCCTTTTCGTCCGCGCCCTCTTCGTAGCCGACAAATTCAAGGAAGAACGGAATGTCGTTGGCGCGGCATTCGTCGCCGATGCGCTCCACCCAGGCATGTTTCTTATCATTAACGTCTTTTGAATCGTAGGGCGTGTAGTAGAGGAGAATCTTTACGCAATCGGCGCCAGCTTCTTTCAGGCGGCGCGCCGACCAGTGGTCGAGCAGATCGCCGAGGCGGCCGGGACCGGTCTTGTCGTATCCGGTTTTTTCGTAAGCGAGGAGCAGGCCGGCATTTTTGGCGCGGCGCTTCGAGGCGGGCAGTCCCCACTCAGGGTCAAGCAAAATCGCGCTCGCGTGCGGAGTGAGAACTTCTGTGACCAGCGACTTGAACTCTTCCATCATCTGGTTCGTGACTTCGCCGCCGCCTTTTTCCTTGGACAGAGATTTTTGCAACGAGCCGCGCTGGTCCATGGCCGCAGCGGCGATGACGCCGTGATCGTTCGAGACTCGTTTGAGACCGGCAAGTTTGCCAGGGGTGAGCTTCATGAGAATCCTCCGGTAGGGATGATGAGTGCTTGGGAAACTATCAATTGTAAACCAAGGCTAAGGAATGCGGCGGCCAGGTTTGGGGCTGGACTTCTACGATTCCGGGATGAAAAATCATGATTCAAACACTCCAATTCTGCACTTTCAGTCCTTTCACGCGGCGGAATTCTTTTTCATTGTTGGTGACCAGCGTCAGGCCAGATGCCAACGCGTGGGCTGCGATCCAAAGGTCGTTGTTTCCAATCATCTCGCCTTTGCGTTCTAATTCTGCACGGATAAAGCCATACACCTCGGCCGCATTCTCGGGCAACGGCAAGGTTGGGACCAGCACAGTCATTTGTCGTAAGCGCTCCAGAGATCGCGCGCGAAGAGCACTCTTTTCTGCTCCATAAAGCAGCTCTCCATAGGTGATCACAGAAAGCGCTGCCTCTCCGGGGCGCACGGTGCGAAACCGTTGCAGCACGGGCTCGGGCCGTCCTTTGCGGATGTAAATGCAGATATCGGTATCCAGCAGAAACCGCGGCTCCAACGGTTACAACCCCTTTCGCTGTTGCGGAAAGTCTTTGTGGCGATCCGGGATGTCAAAGTCGTCGGGCAATCCAGTCAGTAATTCGAAAGCGCGCGCGATGTTATCTTCCTTTTCGCGCAGGACGACTTCATTGCCCCGGCGGAAGATTTCGACTTCTTTGCTCTTAAATCGGAATTGCTTCGGCAAGCGAACGGCCTGACTGTTTCCTGAGCGGAACACGCGCGCTGTGCTCATAGCTCCTCCTCGTTTGTATATACAGTAAGTATATACATTTATGAGGTCCAGTCAAGCCTCTGACTCAGCTTGCAGGGTGTAAAGTGATACCGAACTCCTGATCACGCTTATGGATCGCGTCGGGAGTTGTGGAGATTTAGCGATCCCCTACGCCGGTCGAAGCGGGGTCGAACCCAAAACATTTCTCAGCGAAACCATCAGGTACTGGGCGGACTGATCGCCTTTACAGACAACATCGTGAATACCTGCGGCATGGGCTTGGTTACGAAGCTCCCCGTCATCGTGCATCGTGAACATTACCATGGCGGTATTCGGCGCCAAGTGGGCGATCTGCCACGCGGCTTCCAGACCATTCATCACGGGCATCTGAAAGTCCAGGATCACGATGTCGGGTCGCAGTTCTTGGACTTTCTTTACGGCTTCCTTGCCGTTCTCCGCCTCGCCGCATACTTGCCACTCTCTGTTTTGCTCAATCAAGGACCGCACTAAGCGGCGGACGCTTTCGCTGTCATCGACAATCAAAATTGAATGGGGCAAATGATCCTCCCGGCCCTTGACTGGCTGCTGACCGGGAGGCCGCGTCGTACGGGTCGACCGACGGCGACGAGGGAAGGGGCATTCCCAGACTAGTGGATCGGGGCAGCAGAGCCATACCGCGAACACCGTACGTTAGCGCACTAGAAGCGCCGCATAGCGCACATCAGTCAGGTGGAACCGATTTCTGGTTGCTAGGCGCCCAAAGGGAGTACTCTTTAGAGGTCTCCTCTAGCAACCTTCCGCCGCGCCCATTCGGGTGACGGTTCCTTGCAAAATCAGACAGCGTTTTCGCTGCGCAAGGAGCCGTTATGGTGAAGACCGCGATCCGCCCCCGAAGTGTACAGTCCCCGGCCGATGGCGACGGAAATTCGATTGCCAACAAAATCCTGCTCAGTCTTTCGCGCGAAGAAAGCAGCCAGATCCTCCCCCAACTGGAATTCGTCCGGCTGAAGCTGCATCAGGTCCTGCACGAGGCGGGAGAGACGATCAAGTCCGGTTACTTCGTGAACTCAGGATTAATGTCCATTCTGGCGGTTCAGCCGGACGGAAAAACTGTCGAGGTCGGTCTCATTGGCAGGGAAGGCTTTGCTGGTTTGCCGTTGCTCGTGGGCTACAGCAACAGCCCTACCCGAGTGATGACCCAGGCGGACGGCACGGCGTACCGGTGCGATGTCACGACGCTCAAGCAGTTGATGCGGCAATATCCTGAACTGGAGAAGCGGCTGCACCGTTTTGCTCACCAACTGGCGATGCAGACGACACAAATCGCAGCCTGCAATCGACTGCATGACGTCGAAGAAAGATTAGCCAGATGGATCCTGATGAGCCAGGACCGCATTCTCGCAGACAGGCTTCCTCTGACTCAGGAATTCCTGGGTCAGATGCTGGGAACGCGCCGCTCCACCGTGACGGTGGCCGCCGGCGCCTTGCAGAAGGCGGAGTTGATTTATTACACCCGCGGAAGCGTCACGATTTTGAACCGCGAGGAACTGGAAAACGCGGCCTGCGATTGCTATGGAATTGTCCAGCAACAGCTCAAGAGCTGGGAAGCGGAAACAAGTTAGTTTTGTGCGGAAGCGAACAGATAATTGTTTCTCAGCGGGCTGACAAAGCCCGGCCTCCTGGCTGATGCTAGGCGCGACATGGAAAAGAGCGCCCTCCCCGCAGATAGCTCTCAGCATGTTCAAGAACTTGCGGATTTCTTTGATTCACAATCGATGGTGCAGCGTGAACCTGTGCTTTGTGAATGTTGTGGGACAAAGATGCAGCTCCGCAAGTTCGATTTTTGGTTTTTTGGAACTGAGAAGAAGTGGACGATACCGGTGCCGGTGTGTCCCATGTGCGGCCCCAAGAATCCCTGAATCGCCCGGAGTTGCGTGACGCGGCTGCTGGCACTTGATCGTTGTGGCGCACCTCACGGGCGCGTTGAATCGACGGTTAGTGCGGTGTCGTACAAATAAATGTGCGCTCATGTAAGGTTGGTGTAGACTTGCGTCGTCTATCCACATCCTTCCGCCGCGCCCAGCCGGGTGACGGTCTCTTGTGAACAGATGAATCCCGTCCACAGGAGGCTGGCGATGGCGCCCAGCGCCCCTTTCTTTTCTCGCACCTTCTCTTTTCGCAGCCGCTCCTCACCTACCCCGCATTTTGCATGGCAGCGTGACTATGAGGCGGTGTCGACGACAGCTGATACCGACACGCTGTTCAAGCTGGTGGAAATCGCCGAAGCTTCCATTCTTACCCGCCGCCACGCGCTGGAAGGAAGTTCAGACCACCATTCCGAAAGACAAGCCATTGCAGAAGCTCTGGCGAATCTGCAGGTCGTGAAAAGGGAATGGCTGAAGTTCCGCTAGACTCACAGAACTAGCCTCATAATGGGATTGCCGGGGGATGGTATAGTGGTATGACCGCTTTGACCCTGTGCCTGCTTGGCCGGAAAGCGGTTGATCCTGGACGGAGCTGCAACCTCGGACAGCGATAGAATTCACTTCAATTTGAGTTTATAGGGGAAGGCACTGCCATCATGGCCATTGCAACCATTAATCCTGCAACGGGCGAAGTCGTAAAGACATTTCAGCCACTTTCGGAGGCTGAGATTGAAAAGAAGCTTCAGTTGGCGGTGAGCACGTTTCGAGCGGGGAAGAGCACTCCTTTCTCAACTCGTGCCAAGCGCATGTTGAAGGCCGCCGAGATTCTCGAGTGCGACAAGGACAAGTTCGCCCACTTGATGACGCTCGAAATGGGCAAGACGTACAAGTCGGCGGTGGCCGAGGCGGTGAAGTGCACGACGGCATGTCGTTATTACGCCGAGAACACCGAGCGGTTCCTGGCCGACGAAGTGGTCGAGACGGGAGCGAAGAAGAGTTTTATCCGCTATCTGCCGATCGGGCCGATTCTTGCCGTCATGCCATGGAATTTTCCTTTCTGGCAGGTGATCCGGTTTGCCGCGCCGGCGCTGATGGCGGGTAACGTTGGGCTGCTCAAGCATGCCTCAAACGTGCCACAATGCGCGCTGGCGATTGAAAGCCTGTTCCTCGAAGCTGGATTTCCTGAAGGTTCATTTCAGACCCTGCTGATTGGATCGGCGCAGGTTGATGCGCTGCTCAACGATCCGCGGATCGTCGCGGCAACGCTGACCGGCAGCGAGCAGGCCGGGATTCAAGTGGGTGTGGGCGCGGCCAAGCGGATCAAAAAAGTCGTCTTGGAGTTGGGCGGCAGCGATCCATTTATCGTGATGCCGAGTGCCAATTTAGACGAGGCCGTTGCTACCGCAGTGAACGCCCGCGTGCAGAACAATGGGCAATCCTGCATCGCGGCCAAGCGCTTCATCGTAGCCGAGCCGATCGCCGATGAATTCGAGCGCAAGTTTGTGGCGAAGATGAAGAGCCTGCAGATAGGCGATCCATTTGACGAGAAGACTGAACTCGGGCCACTTTCGACGCCCGACGCGGTGAAGGATCTCGACCTCGATGTCCAAAAGAGCGTGATGGCTGGGGCGAAGGTGCTGACCGGGGGACATCCCCTCAGACGGCCGGGGAATTTCTACGCGCCGACGGTGCTAACCAACATCCCGAAGAATTCTCCGGCGTATGGTGAAGAGTTCTTTGGTCCTGTGGCCTCGATCTTTCGGGTGAAAGATCAGGATGAAGCGATCCGCATCGCCAACGATGTGCGCTTCGGGCTGGGCTCCAGCGTGTGGACCAACGACGAGAAAGAGCGCGAGCGCTTCATCAACGAACTCGAAGCTGGCATGGTGTTTGTCAACAAGATGGTTGCGTCCGATCCGCGGATTCCGTTCGGTGGTGTGAAGGCATCTGGGCATGGAAGGGAATTGGGGTTGGTTGGAATTCGCGAGTTTGTAAACACGAAGACGGTGTGGATTGCTTAAAGGCAGTTCTCAGTTGCCAGTACTTAGTTGTCAGTTAAAGGCAAACGAGAGCAATGGCAAGTTGCTAGTACTCAGTTGCCAGTTAAGGCAAACAAGATTTATAACGCTTGTTGGCTGAATGCCGAATGCTGAGTGCTTTCAGATTTCGTTCAGTTCGCGCTTGCACTCGCCGATCGCGCTAATCCCTGGTTCGTGAGCAGATGCTGCCACGGGCATGCGTCCGGTTCGACGCGGTGAACGGCAACCTGCATTTTGTCTCCGCCTTGGGCGTACAGAACCCAGACTACGCGATAGCGCGCCTCGATTCCCAGGTAGAGAATTCCAATCACATCCCCGGGTCGAACGTCGGTGTCGAGGCCGGATAACAACGCTCCGTTCAGGCTGATGTCGCGGGCGCGGGCTTCCTGTAGAAAGTGGTCGCCTTTGGTCTCAACGCTCCAGACGAAGAGTCCGAGGTTGACTTCCGTGCGTGGATCGCGCCGGCGTTCGATCGTGCGGATGTTTTCCATAAGTTGGCCGCGGTCGGCGATTTCGGCAGTGCCCGGCCTCATGCGGGGCAGCGTTTTCGCGGGATTCTGCGGTCTTCTTCGTTCTTCCTGTATTCCGGCGATGAGACGTTATTGAGAGCCAAGGCCGAGGGTTTGGGGAGCGGCCGCTTTGGGTCCAGCTCAGTTTCGATGCCTGGACTCCACAATGCCCATCGCTGGTTCCACGGTAGCGCTGAGAAGAGTGGGCGTAAAGATTTGCGTAGTAGTTTAAAAGAAATTTGAGTGCGCTAATTCCGTTTCAGGAGCGGGGCCGGAATGGGAAGTGGACAAACCGTCGAAGGATACCGCCCAATTCTTGATCCTATCGCACGTTTATTTTGCAAAGAGTTGAAAATGCGTCGGCAGGATTGACTTGGCGCTTTTTCCGTCTAGCAGCGATAATTCCACCATGTCAGGAACCGCGATTTCTTCTCCGGAGTCGATGCGCGCCGAAAAGCGCGCAGCGGCGGGGAATTCTGTGATTGCGGCGGTCGTTATCACGGTGCTCAAGGTCACGGTCGGCGTTACTACCGGTAGCTTGGGCATTCTTTCGGAAGCCGCTCACTCGGGGCTCGACCTCATTGCCACGCTCGTCACTTTTTTCTCCGTTGGAGTGTCCGATAAACCTGCCGACGCCGACCATCAATATGGCCATGGCAAGATCGAAAACTTCTCAGCATTTGTCGAAACGGGCTTGCTCCTTCTGACCTGCGGCTGGATTATCTACGAAGCCGGACAGCGTCTCTTCTTCCGCCGCATCGAAATTGAGCCGTCGATTGCTGCTTTCGCCGTGATGATTTTCTCGATGTGTGTCGATTGGTGGCGCTCGCGCGTGCTGGGCCGCATTGCTACCAAGTACGACAGTCAGGCTCTCGAAGCTGACGCACTGCATTTTTCAACAGATATCTGGTCGGCTGGCGTGGTCGTGCTTGGGCTAATGCTGGTGATGGTAGGTCGTACGTATCACATCGACTGGCTGCGAGATTCCGACCCCGTAGCAGCTTTGTTCGTCGCGGGCGTGGTAGTGACCGTGAGCTGGCGTCTCGCCCGGCGGACGATTGACGCGCTGCTTGATGCCGCTCCTCCTGGTGTGCGCTCAAAGATTCAGGACGCGGTTTCGCGCGTCGACGGCGTTCTCGAAGTGGACCGTGTGCGCATACGGCGTTCGGGCAACCGCTACTTCGCCGATCTCACGGTTGGTCTGGCGCGCACGGTGACCTTCCAGCGTTCGCGGCAGTTAGCCAGCGCGGTGTCGGAGGCTGTGCACCGCATCCTTCCCGATGCCGACGTGACCGTTCAGCCGCTTCCGCGTGCGCAGCACTCCGAGAATATCTTCGACCGCATTCGTGCTGTGGCTACCGACCGGAATCTCAACGTTCACGACATAAGCGTGCAGGACTTTGCAGGGCGATTACATGTCGAGCAACACATCGAACTCGACGAACGCATGACGCTCAAGGAAGCCCACGACCAGGTCACCGAGCTAGAGGCTGGATTGCGGCAGGAGATTCCTGAAATCTTTGACATTCTTACGCACATTGAAAGCGAGCCGGCTACGATCGAGACGCCCGAAGCGCTGGTCAGCGACGCGCAGCTTGAAAATCGTTTAAGAAATGTTGCGGCGCAATTTCCCGAAATTCTTGATGTCCATGACTTTGTAGTGAAGCGCGTTCGTGGACGACTCTATGTTTCGCTGCATTGCACGCTCTCTGATGATTTTTCGCTGGCACGTGTCCACGACATTCAGACCGAACTCGAAATCCGCTTCAAGCAGGACGCACCGGAATTGTTCCGCGTGTTGATCCATCCTGAGCCCAGTACCGACAACCGGAGGTAGGGTGTGACATGCGTCACAGACAAAGGAGGGGAAAATTGTTGATTGTTGATTGGAGGCGGTGATGGAGCATCAGGCTGAAGCTCTCAAGAATCGTACGAAGCAGTTTGCACTGCGCATCATTCGGGTTATTCGCGCTCTACCACACGGTCCGGAAGGAAGAATAATCGGAAATCAACTCTTGCGCTCAGGAATGTCTGTAGCTGCCAACTATCGTGCGGTTTGCAGGGCTCGTTCTAGACCGGAGTTTCTGGCGAAACTGGCTATCGTAATTGAAGAGGCCGATGAGTCCGCATTCTGGCTAGAATTGCTAGTGGATTCGGGACTGGTCTCTCGTTCTAAGCTAGGAGACCTACAGTCGGAAGCGAATCAATTGGTCGCGATTTTCAATGCCTCGCGAACCACGGCGAAGAAAGGGGTTCAATCAGCAATCAACAATCAGCAATCAACAATGCCTCAGAAGAGGGCGTCATGATCACTGCAAAAACCATCTGGACCGACCGCGAGCGTTACATAGGCGAGGCAACTTCACGCCATGCCATCGTCATGGACACGGCGAGTGAAAAAACGGCTAACTCTCCGATGGAACTCGTACTGATTGCGCTGTGCGGATGCACCGCTTCCGACGTGGTCGGCATTCTACGCAAGAAACGTGAGCCATTTGTCAGCCTGGTCGTGTCGGCTGAAGGTGAGCGTGCTTCGGGATATCCCGCCGTTTACACGGAAATCAAGCTGATCTATCGCGTTGGTGGTAAAGTTTCTCGCAAGGCGATGGAAGACGCGGTTCGCTTATCGAAAGAAAAGTATTGTTCGGTCTCGGCTATGCTGGAGAAGAGCGCTAAGATCACGACCCACATCGAATATGACCCCGAATAGCGAATCTTTGAAGCCAATAGCAACCCGCGTTTTGCTCTTCACGCAACCCGGTTGCCTCTCCTGTGAGCTGATGAGAGTCTTTCTTCAGGCGAAAGAGATTGCCTTCGAAGAGCGCGATATCAGTACCGATCCTGAAGCCCGCAGCGCCATGCTGGAACACGACAGCAACGAAACTCCCACGCTGGTGGTCTTTGCCGGGGAAGTAGAAGAAGTCATTGTCGGCTTCGATCTGGAACGTCTTGACCAGTTGCTTGCTGACGCCCCATCATCGGATTCGGTGACCGAATCCTGAATTCCGTAAATCCCAGTCAAAACGCGCCGCATCGCCTGCGCGGATATTTTTTCATTGCGTCTGCCGCGTTTCTGTGGGCAGTCTCCGCTGCCCTGGGCCGCGCGGTTTTCACGGGGAAATTTGCGTTGAACGGGGAAGTTGCACATCCGATCGACCCGCTGATCCTTTCGCAAACTCGAACTACGTTTTCGTTGCTGGTATTACTTCCCATCCTTGTGGGCCGGCGCGGATGGCAACGGATCAAACTGCCGATACCCGACATGGTGCAGTGTCTCATCATTGGAATGCTGGGCGTCGCGGCATCGAATTACTTTTATTATGTCGCCATCCAGAAGACGAGCGTTGCTATCGCGATCATCGTGCAGTACACAGCGCCCGTGTGGGTGTTGCTTTACGTGGTTGCTCGCCGGCAACAGAAACCCTCGTTGCAGAAGATCTCTGCGGTTGGGGTGGCCATAGCTGGAATTGTGTTGACCATCGGAATCGTTGGCGCCAAATCTACGTCGCCTCTGCGCCTCGATTCCTACGGCCTGTTCGCCGCACTCCTGGCGTCGTTCTCCTTCGCGTTTTACAACGTTGGCGCACACCGCGTCCTTGCCCGCCATGACCGCTGGCGCGTGCTCATCTGGACGCTCACCTCCGCTTCCGTTTTCTGGCTTGTCGTCAACCCGCCATGGAAGGTCGCGGCCTCGCACTACACGCCCGCGCAATGGGGATTTCTCTTCATATTCTCCATGATCTCTGTGCTGGGAGCATTCTCACTTTACTTCCTCGGCCTGCAATACCTTGAGCCGACGCGCGCGATTATCACGAGTTGCCTGGAGCCAGTGTTTTCGATTCTGCTCGCAGCGGCGTTACTCGGGGAAGGAGTGCGGCCTGTACAGACGCTGGGAATTGTTCTGGTGCTTGCAGCGATTGTGATTGTGCAACTTCCTGGCCGTGATGCAACCACAACTCAAGACACAGTCGTCGTTGAACCTATCGAATAGTGACACCTATTTGCAGGCCTCAACATACAAGCTCTCCCCACGCCGCACTTCAAGTTCAATCTGGTCAATCTCAGGAATCGCGCTCTTTCCGAAGCTCGATACGGCCGGCCGCTCGAATCCTGCCTCTCGGAACAAATTCACCAGAGACTTTCCGTCGAACATTTGTGAATGGTTCGACCCAGGATGCATCACGTCATGAAACGAGTGATTCAAGCTCAGCCGTGACAGAAAAGTTTGTGCCGCCAGCGGGCTGGAGTCGGCTAAGTATTCGCGCGCGATTAGTTCCAGGTCAGGTACAACGATGCGTAGAACACCTTGCGGTGCGAGGACTCGAAAGCATTCCTTGGCAACTGCCAGCGCCTCAGCGGCAGTGAAATGTTCAAACGTGTGCGAGGAGTAAATGTAGCGCACGCTTGCGTTGGGAAATCGAAGTCCCTTGCGCACGTCGTAGCGCTGCACATCGCTAGGCCAGGCGGGCGTTTTCAGCAGGCGATTAACTACCGGAATTCGGGAAAGTGTAACCGTGGGCGAATTGTCGAGATTATACCAGCCGGGTATACCGGAAAGTCCGGAGCCGATGTTGATTTTGATTTCGTCAGTCTTGTTCGCGCTTGAGTGCATGCTGACGAATCGTAGCATGTCCGAAACTTGATGATCCCGCTCCTACTCCAGCGTTTTCCCCTTCGTCTCTGGCAGTTGGGTGGTCATCAATGCGGCGAGCATGTATCCAATTGCGCATAGATAAAATGCCCAACTCAAACCCTTCGTTTGCCCAACACGACCAATCACGAGTGGCGCTAGCGAACTCATGGTACGTGCCCCGTTGTAGGTGAATCCCAACGCGCGTGCCCGCACCGCGGTTGGGAAAATTTCGCTGCCCATGATCCCGGAGCCGGAGAAAATTCCCGTGCCGAAGAAAGCCACCGCCGTCCCAAGCACGAGCAATACTCCCTGTGAGCGTGCTGCGGCATAGAGGGGAATCAGAAGCGCCGCTACCAGCGTGTAGAGCAAAAATGCCCTGCGCCGTCCCAGATGGTCTGCCACCCAGCCAAAGCTGGCATATCCCGGAAACATTCCGCACACATTGAGCACTATCATCAACGTCGTCATGCCCATTACACCAAAGCCGCGTCCGCCTTGTTCAATCGGCAGCGACAAATATGGAGGAAGCCACGTGAACAGCCCCCACCAGGCGAACATCCCAAAAAAATTGAACAGGAGCAACGCGAAGGTGTGCTTTACGTAAGGTGGACGAAAAATGTCACGGAAGTTGGCAGAAGCGGGAGGCGTGTAGTCGTCATTGGCCGATCTCGAAGTCGTAAGATGCAGAGCCGCTTTCCGTTCCTCCCACATTTCAGACTCCGGCACACCCCGTTGAATCCACAGCGTGATTGCCGCCGGAAGAATTCCTACGAAAAATACCGCTCTCCATCCGAAGTATCGTGCCACCGGACCCGCCACCAGCGCGGCCGCCGCGAATCCCAGCGCCCACGAACTCTGCACAATCGAAATTGCTTTCGCGCGAAACTCGGTAGGCCAACTCTCAGCAACGAGCGTCGCGCCGGTATTCCATTCACCACCCATTCCGAGGCCAAGGATGAATCGAGCTACCGCCAGCATCGCGATGCTGGTCGCCAGGCCCGAGGCAAAGGAACATAAGGAGTAAGTTAGAATGCTCGCCATCAGTGCGCGCTTGCGCCCAATGCGATCGGCAAGAAAACCAAACAGGACGCCGCCGATCCCCGAAGCCAGCAGCGTCAATGTTCCCAGCGACCCAGCCACGGTCTTGGTCATCCCCAAATCGCGGATCAACAGCGCCAGCACGAGCGAGTAGAGCATGGCATCGAACGCGTCGAGCGCCCACCCCAGCGCGGCCGCCAGAAGAGTGCGCCGTTGCCCGAGCGTTGCCTGTCGAATCAGTTCCAGCGGACCAATGGCCATGAGAGTAGTGTGACTGGCGGATTGTAAAGGGAAACACGGCATTCTCAAATTGGGAAGCGGCGAGGGCGAAGTACGGTGATTACTGCGTAGTTACTTCCGTGCTGAACATGAGATGGTTTTGACACTTGGAATGGAAGATTTTGGCTAGGCTTTGGTTATAGGGAGCGAGGAGTATCGAGGTCTACCTATGCGCATCCGTCTTGTTTTTCTTATTGCATTTCTGCTGGCGAGCCTTACCCCCTGCTTTGCCCATCATACGGCCGTGGTCGTCAACAAAGAGAACACGGTCGAAAACGTCACTTCCGCTCACCTGGCGAAGATTGTGCGCGGAGAGATCAAGAAGTGGCCGGATGGCAAGAACATCGTCTTGATACTTCACAAAGATTCCGCCAGTGAAGCCGAGACTCTCGAGCGGCTTAACAAAATGTCCGCGCCCGAGTGGAAAGCATTCGTGGCTGCGCACAAGGAATCGATTCTTCTGGTGGATACCGACGCCGATGTGCTTAAGATAGTTGAGGCTGAGCCCGGTGCCATCGGTCTGATCGAGGTCCACTCGGTCGACAACACTGTGAACGTGGTGCACGTCGACGGCAAATTGCCACTGGAGTTCGGCTACCTGCCTCACTAGGTGAGTAAATCCGGTCAGGCTCGCCGCATCAAATGAAAGTATCGGCGGGCCTTCGTCACGTCGTGTGCAATCTGCTCGCGCAAAGCCTCCACGGAAGGGAATTTCATCTCATCTCTTACTCGATCGAGAAAGCAGATCTCAACTTCCGTCTCAGCCGCCAGTTCGATGGGATGAAAATTCAGCAGGTGTGTCTCAATGGCAAACGAATCCGCCCCGAACGTTGGGCGGTTCCCGATATTCGTGACTGAATCAAACCGCTCACTTCCCACCCGCGTGCATGTGATATAAACACCATCCTTCGGAACTAGCTCTTCGTAGCGCGCCAGATTGATCGTCGGCACGGTGTATTTCGACCCGTAGCCGCGTCCGCGCCCCGGCGTGCTCAGAATGCAGAACGGCCGCGCCAGCAGATGTCGCGCGCGGCTCACGCGCCCGTCGCGAAGAAGCTTGCGAATTTGACTGCTCGAAACACTTTCGCCGCGCAATTTCATCTCGGGATAAACCTTCACTTCGAATCCCATCTCGCGGCCGAATTCGGCGAGCATAGTCATGTCCCCGGCAGCCTTGTGCCCAAAGCGGAAGTTGTAACCCTCATGCACTTCGCGGGCATGCAGTTTCCTTTTGAGGATGCTTTCGGCAAATTGCCGCGGCGTCATCAGCGACAGATCGCGGCCGAATGGAAGCAGCAGTACAGCATCAACTCCGGTGCTTTCGAGCAGCCGTAACTTCTCCGCCGTGGGAGTCAGCAGCTTCAGTTCCGATTCTGGCCGCAAAATACGCGCCGGATGTGGCTCAAACGTAACTGCTACAGCTTTGGCGCCAGCAGCGTGTGCTCGCGCAACGATTTCCCTCAATACGTGCGCGTGTGCTCGATGAACGCCATCGAAGTTCCCCACACTGATCAGCGTAGGACCGAAGTCTGAGGGGACGTCATCGAGTTTGCGGAATACTAGCATCAGAAGCAAAACCGGCGTCGGCCGTCGGACCTCAGTTCTGAAGTCCGACGCCTGGGGTCCGAGGTCTGAGGTCTGACGTTCGCGCTCAAATCTCAAACTCCAGCTTCAGTCCGTCATGTGCCAGCCGTACGTGGCGCGGAAGCGTGGAGTTGGTGGCTTCGTGACCAAGATCGTGGCAGATGTGCGTGAAGAACGCACGCTTCGGCCTCAGACGGTCCACAATCGCCAATGAATTCTTGATCGTCGAATGCGTTGGATGGGGCTTGTGCCGCAGCGCGTCGAGAAACAAAATGTCGAGCCCTTCCAGTTGATGAAACGACGACTCAGGAATTTCGCTATGGTCGGTCAGGTAAGCCGCCGATCCGAAGCGGTAGCCGTAGATCTGCGTCTCGCCATGAATCAGGATCACAGGATCGAACTGCACACCGAAGACATCCACAGATCCGTCGATGGGCCGCAGTTCCAGTTGCGGTAAGCCGCCAAATTTGTAGTCCGCGTCAAAAATATAGGTAAACATCTTGCGCAGAAACGCCGCCGCATCAGGTCGGGCATAGAGCGGCAGCTTGTCAGGCTTATGCCGGTAACTCAGCGGTCGCAAATCGTCAATCCCGAGAATGTGGTCGGCGTGGGTGTGCGTGTAGAGAACGGCATCGACGCGCGTGATCTTCTCGCGGATAGCCTGCGTGTAAAAGTCAGGCGTGGTGTCGATGAGCACAACCTTACCGCCGTATTCGATCATGATTGAAGGCCGTGTGCGGCGGTCGTGCGGATCGGTCGAGCGGCAAACGGCACAGTCGCATCCCAGTGTAGGCACGCCCATCGAGGTGCCGCTGCCCAGCACGGTCAGGGTTGCTTTCATCGTCCCCCGGTTCCCGTGGCTGGTCCAGGTTGTGGAGGACGCGCCAGTTCATTTGTGACTTCGACATAGGCCATGCGCAGCTCGTAGAGACTGTTCTGCAGAAAATTCTCTTCTCTCGCTGTGAGATTGCCCTTGGTTTTTTCCGCGATGAGGCTGAGCGTGTCGATCGTCTGTCGTGCGCCGATGAGATCAATGCGCGGTTGACCGCCCTGCTCGCGCATCAAGCCAAGCTGCATCATGGCCGTCATGTAGAGGGAGGCGAGAAAGCGCTCGAAGGTCATCTCGAAATCTTTGGCTGAATGGCCGCTGAGTTCCACCTCTGAGTCGAGATCCTTCGAAGATTGACGATAGGCAGCGGCCTGGGCCTCTTGTTCAACGCTGGTCGGCGGAACGGGCATATCGCGATCCAGAGTCTCACTGGCGGCCGGAGGCGATGGTGAATTTTCTGCGGGCGAGCTTTTCTGGGTTGGAGGGGGCGCTGCCGCCGTTGCTTTCGGTGTCTCGGCCTCTTCTGCAGTGTCTTTGCGTAACTCCCCTTCCGACGTGAACAGCCGCCGGTCGGTTACCGTGAAACTCAATTGCTCATTTCTCTTGTCAGCCATAACTTTATCCTCATTAAAATTCGAGGTGTTCCTTCTGTACCCTTACGCAAGCGTGCGTTCAACCTTCTCCATCAAGCCCGATTTTGCTCGAGAGTCATCTCTTCGTCGCTCGGCAGAGCTTCGCGGAACGGTAATTCGCTCACCTTTGCCGTAGTCTCGCCGATCATGACCTCACGGCCCGGAACACCGATCTCGCGCCGGATGTAGCCCAAGGCGATTGGCTTCTCGCGAACCGCGGGGGGAAGGGAAGCGGCGCTGGTAATCTCTCCAACTTCTTTTCCAGCAGCGAAAATTTTTGCGCCGACAGCGATCTGCCCGGTGCCTTCCGCTACAAATCCTGTAAACTTCCGGTGCACCGCTCCACGGGATCGAATACGTTCGACGATCTCCTGCCCGACATAACATCCCTTGTTGAAATTCAACGCACGTGCCTGCTCGGTTTCCTGCGGCAAGTCACGCTCGCGGATGTCCACGCCGTAAAGGGGAATGCCCGCGACCATGCGCTGCAATTCCAACGCTTCAGAGCCGACCGGCGTAGCGCTGTGCGCGATCAAAGCATCCCACGTTTTCCTGACTTCAGACGGGGCCAGCCACAACTCGTAGCTCTCATGCGCGGCATCTTCTCCGCGGACGACCGTGCATTTCACGCAGTCACAATCGCACTCGCACATAGCGTCGGCAATCTGAAGCGGCTGCATCTCGGGAATCATGATTCCCGCGCTCCGCAGTATTGCTCGTGCTTTTGGTCCGGCAACACCCAGTGCGGTCATTTGCTCGCCAAGATTTGCGACTTCTACATCGTCCATGATGATGTAGTGATCGAACGTAGCCAGAATCTTCTCTGCCTGACTGCGATCAGTCTCAACGATGATCGAGTCTCCACGATTGTAGGCGTGAAGATCTCCCAGGATGTGCCCCTGCGGGTTCAGCAAAAACGCATACACGCCTTGTCCCGCAGCCAGATCACGAATGTTGTTAGTTACCATGCCGTTCAGCCAGCGCACGCGGTCGTTGCCGGTAAGCGAGATGTGCGTGCGGAAGCCGAGGTCGTAAATTCCGCACCCCGTCTGCAGCGCGGAATACTCCGCCAGCGGATCAGAAAAGCAGGCCACCGCGGTAGCGCCGCGGTATTCGGCGGTGCGCGCCGCGCCCAAACCTTCGCCATGAACCTGGAGTGCTGTGAGCCCCATAGCTGTAGTTCGATTATAGCGATTGTGTTAACGTTCCTGCCGTGCCCTCAAAAATCGACATGCAAAAGCCCGCACAAAAAAAGCATCGCATCGCCGTCATTCCCGGAGACGGCATTGGCCAGGAAGTGATTCCTCAGGCTGTAAAGGTCATCCAGGCCTCGGGAGCAGCCGTAGAATTGACCGACTTCGACTGGAGTGCAGACCGCTATCTGCGCGACGGAGTGACCGTCCCAGCTGACGGCTTCGCCATGCTGGGCCGCGATTTCGATGCGATCCTCGTCGGTGCCTTCGGCGATCCGCGGGTCAAAACTAATATTCACGCCAAAGAAATTCTGCTCGGCATGCGCTTCAAGATGGACCTTTACGCTAATGTGCGGCCTGTCCGGTTGCTTGATGCGGTGCTGTGCCCGCTAAAAGGCGTCGAGCCGAAAGATGTGGACTTCGTCGTCCTCCGCGAAAACACGGAAGGGGTTTACACCGACGCGGGCGGGGTTTTCAAGCAGGGAACGCCCGATGAAATCGCCACACAGGAAGACATCAACACGCGCAAGGGCGTCGAGCGCATCATCCGCTACGCCTTTGAATACTGCAAACAACACACAAAGCTCGACGGCACTCCGCGCAACAAAGTTTTAATGTGTGACAAGTCAAACGCCATGACCCACGCTGGCGGGCTCTGGCAGCGCGTTTTCAAGGAAGTCAGCAGCGAGTATCCACAGATCACGGCGCAGCACATGTATGTCGACGCGCTCTGCATGCAGATGGTGCGCGATCCACACCAGTTCGACGTCATCGTCACCAACAACATGTTTGGCGACATCATCACCGACCTCGCCGCCGGCCTGCAGGGTGGCCTCGGCATGGCCGCCAGCGGGAATATCAATCCGGAGAAGACGTCGATGTTCGAGCCGGTGCATGGCTCTGCCCCGCCGATAGCGGGAAAAAATATCGCCAATCCCTTCGGAGCGATTCTGACGGCGGCGATGATGCTTCGGCATTTGGGATCGACGAAGGAGGCGGACAAAATCGAGGCCGTTGTGGTTGAAGCCGTCCGGCAGAAAAAGACTACACAGGATATCGGCGGGACGTTAGGGACGAGCGAAGTCAGCGAATGGGTGGCGAAGAGGGTGGGATAAGATGCTGCTAGTAGTCATAGGTGCTGGCGCGTCTTACGATTCGGCGGCCTCATATCCGGTTTCCGACCCTCAGAGACTTCACTCTCATGATCCTCTTGTCGAGCAGAGTCGCCCGCCTCTCGCGAACGGGTTATTTGAGAACCGTGGGTGGTTCGCTGAAGCACTAAAAAGGTTCCCTCGCTGCCAAGCAGTGGTCCCCTATCTGCGACACCTGCCTCAAGTGAAAGGAGTTGAGCAGGTGCTAGCGAAATACCTGAAGGAAGCGGATCGGTTCCCGGAGCGACACAGGCAGATTATGGCCGTCCGATACTATCTAGCTTACATAATGGCGCACTGTGAAGTGCAATGGGAAACGATCCATAAAGGTGTGACAAACCAGAAAGCCCTTCTGGACTGCATCGAGAGCTGGCGGTATCAGAACAACGAAAGCGTTTGCATCGTAACTTTCAATTACGACACCATGATCGAGAATGCATGCCGGGGCATTGGGGTTATCTTCCAAACCCTTGGCGATTACGTGAAAGGTGGCGAGTACAAGCTTTACAAGTTACATGGCTCGATCGACTGGGGTCGCTGCGTCGAGCTACCCTTGCAGCTTCTGCAGGATATCTCGCCCCAAGCAGTTGCCAATGAGTTGGTCGTGCGCGCCGCGGATCTAAGATTAATGAAGAAATGGAGCTTAGTGAGTGGGCAGCCGCCCATGCCTCCCCAATCGGTGAGTGTTGCCGTCTGCCCTGCGATCGCGATTCCAATTGAGGATAAGAATGAATTCGAGTGTCCGCCGGAACATGTCGAAAGCCTTAAGCAATGCCTTCCGAGCGCGACAAAGATGTTGACTATCGGGTGGCGTGCAACCGAAGCTCACTTCCTACGCCTTTTGAAGGAAGGATTGCCAGAAGGGATTCCGATTATGGTCGTCGCTGGAAGCTTCGAAGGGGCTAAGGAAGTCGCGATCAAGCTGCGCGGCAGCACGGCCAATATCTTGCCGGCCAGTGGGGGGTTCACGGATTCGATCCTTTCTAGAGCCATTGAGTCCTTTGTGTGGGGTCGACAACACGGCTAAAGGCAATGGCCGACAGTTCAGATATTTTTGCTCTGCGGTGAGAATTCCTCGTTAGGCCAATCTCAGTTGTCAGCGAAAGGGATTCTTCGACTGAGCAGGAAACGCGCGGAACGTGCTTCCTGCTTCGCTCAGAGTGATTCTTATTTCCGTCGTCCTACCAGCAGCGCCAGTTCCCGCCACTTCCAGTGACAATCCACATCGGCGAAGCCGATTTCGCGCAGCCATCCAAGCTGCGTTTCCACGTCCAGCAGCTTGTTGGACGGGTCTTCGGTTTCGGGTGTCACGTCAATGCTCGCCAGAAATTCTTCATGTAGTCGCGGACTGGCAGAAGCAACGTGTTCTAGGTTGCAGAAAACGCCGCCCGGATTCAGTCGGTCGTGAATCTCCTGATACAACTCCCGCTTGCGCTCATGAATCAGGTGATGAATGGCGAAGCTTGAAACCACCGTATCAAACTTACCGAGCGCCGGCAACGGGTTATCGAGATTGTGAGCGACGACGGCAACCGATGAATCTTCAGTGAAGCGTTTCTTGGCGGCATCCAGCATGGCTGGAGAAAAGTCGAGCGCTACTGCCTGGGTTTTCGTGTTTCCACGCACGGCCAATTCTTTTTTCACCAGCCCCAGTAAACGTCCGTCACCGGTGCCAATGTCAAGAATGCTGCGCGTGTTTGAAGGTACGAATTCGAGCAGAGTTGCCTCGCCCTCGCCGCGGTGCTTCACGGAGTCGGCGCGTTCAAGGTAATCACGGGCATGCTCGCTCGAAGACCAGAGATTTACGGGTTTGGTTGCGGTCATGAGAGAAAGTATAGAGAAACGTATACACTCAACCTTAATGAATAAAGCTGGCGGGCAATTTCGACTGGTTGGCTGGCGATTTTTAGCGGTTATGCTGACCGTTGCAATTTGGTGGCATACTACTGCGCTCGCACAAAACACACCGGACAAAAACGCGCCCCAGACTCCTGCTCAACAGCCTGATAGCCAGCAAAACCAAACTCTCCAGCAACAAACGAAGCCTACGCCTCCGCAGGAAGGTCCGCCGTCAGAAGGCGACGTCAAGATCACGCCTCGCGAAGCCGAAGAGCTGTTTCACTCTATCGACGAAGTTCTTGACTTCGATAGCAAGCAGACTGGGTTGCCGATCAAGCGCGAGGTAAAACGAAAGTTAACCAGCCGCGATGAGGTCGTTTCTTATCTCACGAAGCATTTGAATGATGAAGACACGAAACGCATCCGGCGTTCTGAACTGGTACTGAAAAAATTTGGCTTGCTGCCGCGCGACTTCAACCTGGAAACATTTTTAGTGGCGCTGATGCGCGAAGAAGTGGCTGGCTATTACGATCCCAAGACGAAAACCGTAAATCTGCTGGATTGGTTGCCCATGGAAGAGCAGGAACCGGTGATGGCCCATGAATTGACGCACGCGCTCCAGGATCAGTCGATAAACCTGCAGAAGTGGATGAAGCGTGGCGACAAGGATCTCGCCGAAATCAGGAAAGACCCGACCCCCAACGACATTGAAAACGACGAGACGGACGACGCGCGCGAAGCCGTGATCGAAGGCCAGGCGCAGGCCATGATGTTTCAGTACGCCATCGCACCCACCGGGCATTCAATCGTCGATTCGCCGCAACTGCTCGACACGATGGAGGAAGAGACGCTGACCGGAACGCCCAGCACCAAGGTCTACAACGAAGCGCCGATCTTCATGAAAGAATCGATGACCTTCCCCTACAGTTATGGGATGGAGTTCGTAGTCAAGATTATGCAAAAAGCCGGCAAACAGCGGGCATTCGCCGGGATCTTGCAGAATCCGCCGCACACAACACGCCAGATCATGCAGCCTGAAACATATTTGTCGGGAGAAAAAATCGAGCCGATGCGCGTGCCCGACTTCAAACACGATTTCAAGGACTACCAGAAGTTCGACATCGGAGCGATGGGCGAGTTCGATGTTGCGGTGCTGATCGAGCAATATGTGAACAAGGCGGCGTCGAAGCGGCTATATCCAGAGTGGCGCGGCGGATACTACTATGCTGCTCGCCCTAAGACTGACTTGACTGCTTCGCTTGGACTGCTCTATGTTTCGCGTTGGTCAAACGCGGATAAAGCTGCTGAGTTTGCCGCAATTTATGCCGATTCGCTAAAGCAACGCTACAAGAAAGTTGCGGAGACTGGCGATCCGACACCAGGGAAACTCTCATCTGAGAAGTCGGCCACGCAGGGTGCCGATTCCGTCGACAATGCAGCGCCAGCTCTGCTCAAAGGCCGCCACGTTTGGACGACGGAAGAGGGCACGGTCGTTGTCGAAGAGCAAGGGGATACAGTGTTGGTGAGCGAGAGTCTGGACGCGGGTACAACGGCGACGCTGGAAAGGGAAGTATTTGCAACTCAGTCGGCGTCGAAGTGAGGTTGTGCAACATTTGGTGAAACGCCCCGCCTACCTCTTCTTGTGATCCTCATCAGGCGCTTCTGCCAGAAAGTGCTTCACGTTAGCGGCGATCACAAATTGTTTGCCCCCACGCTCGATAGTCAGTTTGCGCTCCTGTCTTGGTGTCCCTCCGAGCATCTTCCATATTTGTCCCATGGTTGAGCCTCGGACTGAAATGCCGTCGACTGCGACCAAATGATCACCTGGTTGAACACCGTTTGGCCCTGTCAGAACTGATGGCTTGTCCTCAAAGTCAGCCACGCCGAGAATGCTGAACTGGTCATCGTCCTCAGGGCGCAGGATGAGTCCCACTACGTCGAAGTCAGGAAAGTTGAACATCCGCCCGATGTCGAAATAAACCATCGAGTGCCCGTAGTCGAGGCCGACACGATAGTTGAGCAGCGCCTGCGACCCAAGCAACCCGGCGGTCGGAATTCCAGCGCGCTTCTCGAAGTACTCCATTCGGTCTTTGGGAAAGTCGACGAATGCTACGTTCGTCAGGAACAGCGGACCATATTGCAGGCGGTCGATGCGTATCAACTTCCATTTTGGTTCGTCGTCTAGGCCCCACATGTTGGCGGAGCCAACGGCGCCAGTCATGTGCGGCCAGTCGGGATGGGCCGTCGCCAGTTTGTCAAATACATCTTCGGCTAGAAAGCTAATGCTGGCTCCCAGGTCGAGCGCGAGATTGTACTTCTTGTTTTCGATTTGGCTTGGGACTTGGATCAGGCCGGTTGCCGGGTCAACGTGCACCTTGCCGCTCGCACCTTGGAAATGAATTGTCCCGGGAGGACCGATCGTGAACTTGCGTCCAGGAAAATCGACCAGCACATCGTTGTGCTGCAGCACGCTCGCCGGGAGGTTGATCTCAACATTCATCCCACCGTTCAGCACAGACGCGGCACTGACTGGTCTCAGCGGAATGTGCGCAACCTTCACACCGGTAAGTGAAATCATCATTTCGCCAATAACCATTACCGGTGGCGGAGGAGATGTGCACTCCTTGTCATTGCAGGAGACATTGAGTGCCAGCAGGGTGGCTAATCGCCGTGAGATTTCGAGATCCGCATTGCCGCTGTCGATCCAGGCGTGCACTCGTTCAGTGGAGCCGCCGGGAAGAGGTATCTGAACGTCAATGACGATGCGGTTGTGGTCGATGGTTGCGGGGACAGTAGCGAATTTCGCTTGGGCCTGAGACGCAGTCGTATTCTGTGAGCCGCTAGCGGCAGAAAGCACGAGCAAAGCAGCCAGAGCAGCACTAGTCCTCATATTTTCATTCTAGTGCGTCTTGGACCATCACTTGTCAGCCAGAGTCGCCTCTTTCAGTTCGGTATAATCACCAGTTTGGATTTGGTGTTTTTGACGGAGGAGTTTTGGCGCAAGCGGAAATCGGCATCATCGGCGGCAGCGGGCTTTATTCGATGCCCGGGTTAACAAAGGCGAAAGAAGTGCGCGTGAAAACCCCGTTTGGTACGCCTTCGGATGCCTACGTATGCGGCACGCTCGAGGGACGCAAGGTTGCGTTTCTCGCACGTCACGGACGCGGCCATCGCATCCTGCCCAGCGAATTAAACTTCCGCGCCAACATTCACGGCTTCAAACAACTCGGTGTCGAGCGCATCGTCTCAATCTCAGCTGTAGGATCACTGAAAGAAGAGCACAAGCCGCTGGAGTTCGTGATCCCCGATCAGTTTTTTGATCGCACGAGACATCGGATCGATACATTCTTCGGTAACGGCATCGTGGCCCACATCGCTTTCGCAGATCCGATTTGTGGCGAGCTTGCTTGCGTCGTCGAATCAGCATGCAAACAAGCCGGCGTCGTCGGCAAACGCGGTGGAACATATCTCTGCATGGAAGGTCCACAATTCTCGACCAAAGCCGAGTCCAATGTGTATCGCAGTTTGGGCATGGATATCATCGGTATGACCAATCTGCAGGAAGCGAAGCTCGCACGCGAAGCCGAACTTTGCTACGTCACCGTCGCGATGGTCACGGACTATGATTGCTGGCATCCTCACCACGATTCGGTGACGGTCGATCAGGTGGTCGCTGTACTGCTCAAAAACGCGAAAAACGCGGCGAAAGTCGTGCGGGCTACGGTGGCAGCGATGCCGCCCGATCGCTCGTGCCGATGCGGCTCGGCGCTAGCTCATGCAATTCTGACGGATAAAAAAAGAATACCGGCCACCACGAAGAAACGATTAAAGCTGATCATAGGAAAGTATCTGAACAAAAACTAGCCAACCGCGATCTTACCAAGGGAAAAATTCACACATGAGCATTCTCGTTGTCGGTTCGGTTGCGTTTGACGACATCACATCGCCTTCTGGCAGTGTAAAAAACATTCTCGGCGGCGCTGCCACATACTTTTCGCTTGCTGCGAGCTACTTCACACAAGTGCGAGTAGTCGGCGTCGTAGGCGAGGACTTCGGCTCCGAACAGGAGAATGTGTTCCATAAACATGGCATCGACACACTTGGCATCGAGCGGGCTAACGGCAAGACGTTTCGCTGGGGCGGATCCTATGCCGACAACCTGAACGAAGCGAAGACCGACTATACGGACCTAAATGTTTTCGAGACTTTTCAACCGCGCATTCCTGACGAATTCAATGATACCGAGTATTTATTTCTGGCCAACATCCAGCCAACGCTGCAGGCCAACGTGCGCCGCAAGATGAAAAGTGTCCGGCTGACTGGCTGCGACACTATGAATTACTGGATCAAAGGCACGCCGAAAGAACTGGCTGAAACGCTCAAGCTGGTCGACATGCTCCTCATCAACGACACTGAGGCGAAGATGCTCGCAAACGAGACCAACTTGCCGCGTGCCGCGCAAAAAGTGCTGGCGATGGGACCGCAAGCGTTGGTCATCAAGCACGGTGAGTACGGAGCAACGATTTTCTTTCGCGAAGGCGCTTTTGGAGTCGGACATCACCCGTTTCGCGCGCCCGCCTTGCCGATTGAGGAAGTGAAAGACCCAACCGGTGCAGGCGATTCGTTTGCGGGCGGGTTCATGGGCTATCTGGCTTCGCAAAAAGAAGTGAACCGCGAAGTACTGAAGCGGGCGCTTTTTTACGGAGGAGTCATGGGATCATTCGCCGTCGAACGCTTCGGCACGGAGCGCCTGCAGGAACTGACGCGCGAAGAAATCGAGGCTCGCTTCCAGATTTTTCGCGAACTGACACATCTTGAATAGCTGACCGTCCGCAATTCCCGGCAACGGTTTTCATATACATTGATCTGAGAAGAGCGCGGCAGTGCTCTCGACAAAATGCGCAAGCCGGTGCCCAGCAAAAAAACGGCAACAAGTCTTCAGTGGGATTCAGAACTCAGCCTGCTGACTTGGCTGGCAACTTGTGTCTCCGTCTTTTCATTTCTGTTCTTCTACCAACGTGGCGATGTGCTTCTCTATGGTGACGCCGTGGCCCACATCAACATTGCCCGCCGCGTCTTCGATTCCAAGACTCCCGGACTCTTGCAATTGGGCACGGTGTGGCTCCCGCTGCCACACCTGTTGATGATCCCATTTCTGATCTCCAATAATTTATGGCAGCGCGGTGCTGGCGGTTCGATTCCGTCGATGGTGGGGTATGTTCTCGGCGTGGTCGGTATGTTCCGCCTCGTGCGTGCAATGTTGTCGCGTGGCACCGATCCCGATCTGACAGCGCGAATCGCGGCCTGGACTGCGACGCTAATCTACATTGCCAATCCCAATTTGATTTACCTGCAATCTACTGCGATGGGCGAGGCGGTTTATCTAGCGTTCTTCATCTGGTCGATTTTTTATTTCCACGAGTTCTTGAGCGGCGATGGGAAGGCGTTGACGAAGTGCGGTTTGTGTCTCGCGGGAGCTTGCTTAACAAGATATGACGGATGGCTCATCGCTGCTGTAATGACGGCGATTGTCATTGTGCATTTTGTCAGAAGCCGAGCCATCGGCAAGCAGGGCGCAGTTTTACGTGTCGAGCGATCTGCTGTGGCAAAGTTTGTTCTGATTGCCGCAGCTGCGCCCGCATTATGGCTTGCTTACAACGCGATCATCTATCGCAACCCGCTCGAATTTGAGAACGGTCCTTATTCCGCAAAGGCAATCGAACGAAAAACACAAAGCGCTGGCAATCCCGGACATCCAGGGAGTGGAAACTTGTTTGTCGCCGGGATGTACTTTATAAAAGCTGTAGAGGATAACTTAGCGGAGAGCACATGGCTGCAACGCGTGTGGGTTCTACTCGTAGTTGGGGCGCTCGGCGGCGCAAGTTTTTTGTTGTCTTCCGAGGAAATGAGTCGGTCGCGAACTGTTTGGACAATATTCCTGCTTTTGCTACTCCCTGTGCCGTTCTATGCCCTGTCCGTGGCATACGGAGGTGTTCCGATCTTTGTTCCCACATGGTGGCCGCATTCGTATTACAACCTTCGCTATGGCTTGCAGTTGCTGCCTGCGTTTGCCGTTGCGACGGCTGTAATTCTCTTTCTCGTCATAAGCTCGCACAGGCTAAATATGCGCCTGCGATTCGCAGCAATTCTGCTGGTTGGCGCGTTTATCGTCGCCAGCTACGCGTCAGTCTGGCGGGCTGGCCCTATTTCTCTCAAAGAAGCTCAAGTCAACATGCGCATTCGCAATCAACTCGAAAAGGCGCTCGCGGAGTGGCTGAAGCGCCTTCCGCCCGATGCGACCTTGCTTGTGTATCTAGGCGATCATGTCGGGGCTCTCGAGCAGGCGGGCATCCCGCTGCGGCATGTCATCAATGAGGGCAACCACCGTGTCTGGAAGCAGCCCTCGGACCCCGACGGATTGTGGGAGCGCGCGTTGGCCAATCCGGCTAAGTATGCCGACTATGCAGTCGCTTTCGAGGGCGACCCTGTATGGCAGGCTGTGAACCAGCAGCATTTGCACGAGCTGGTTGAACTCCACGTCACTGGTCAGGCTCATGCCATCATCTACCGCTTGCGGTAATCAGGCGTGTTATCACATCGCGTTAGCGCTCCGGTGTAAAATCCGGCCATCCGGACCCGCTCCGCACATAACTTGTAAATGAACTGGCAACACTTCCTCGATCTGCTACAACGCGAGATGGCCAGCGGTATTGTTGGCAGCTCGTTGACGCGGCTAGTGTTGGCGGCAATTCTGGGCGGCCTTATCGGACTCGATCGCGAACTGAAACACCGCGCCGCCGGGCTACGCACCAACATGTTTATCTGTTTTGGAGCGGCGTTGTTTACGGTGCTGTCACGTAGCCTGGCCGCGGAGCCTTCCGATTACACCCGCATCGCTGCGCAGATTATTCCTGGCATCGGCTTCATCGGTGCCGGTTCGATCCTTCATAACCGCGGACTCACGACCGGGCTTACGTCAGCAGCAACTCTGTTCGTTGTGGCCTCGGTTGGCATGGCCGCCGGCGGCGGCCTCTACCTCACGGCGATCTTCGCGACAGGAATGGTACTGTTTGCCCTGTTCCTGCTTGGTCACGTAGAGGAAACGTTCAACGTCAAGTTGCTGATGAACAGCTATGAGGTTACTGGCGCCAGCACGGAAGAGATTAGTAACGAGGTCAATCGCATCCTGGAAGGCCATCACCGGCTCATGCAGAACGTGAACAGCGGAAACACCGGCCGGCACATCCGCCTGCAGTTTGACGTGGAGGGCTGTCATCGCGAACAGCAAGAACTGCTGTTGCAATTGAAGGCATCTACTGTGCTGCAAAGTGTGACCTCCCTCGGTCGTGTGGAGCGCGAGTGAATCCACGGGGCCGCACCATCCCATTCGTGAAGGCCAGCGCCTGCGGTAATGATTTTCTTCTGATCGATGGTGCGCTTGCTCCCGAAGACATTGCAGATTTTACCCGTACTATCTGCGATCGCCATGAAGGCGTGGGCGCCGACGGCATTGAGTGGATGTTGCCGAATTTTTCGGCCGATTTAGAGATCCGCTTGATCAATGCCGACGGTTCAGCGGCCGAGATTTCCGGCAACGGTACGCGCTGCGCCGCTGCATATTTTTGCTCTCAGCACGGAAAGGAACGTATTTCCATTCTGACGGGAGCAGGAATCAAGATTTGCTCGTTGGTCGCGCGCCGCGATTCCGAGTACGAATTCGAAGCGGAAATGGGCGAGGCAACGGTTGATCCGGAACTCGCGTTGAAGGTCGGCGCAGGCGAAGTCCGTGGATTTCCGGTATCGATGGGGAATCCCCACTACGTCGTGTTCGTCCCACAATTTCCGGCGAATTGGCAGGCCCATGCCGCTGAAGTACAAAAGAGCATCCACTTCGAGCGCGGAGTCAACGTCGAACTCGTTGCAGTTAAAAACAAGCAAGAGATTCAGGTGCGTTTCTTCGAGCGTGGCGTGGGTGAGACGCAATCCTCGGGCACGGGCTCTTGTGCGTCCGCGGCAGCCGCAATCGTGGCAGGTCGCGTGAATTCGCCGGTAAAAGTGCACGCACCGGGCGGCACGCAGATTGTGCGCAAGGAAGGGAAGAATGTCTTCCTGCGCGGACCGGCACGATTAATATGCCAGGGAGAATTTTTCGTGCGTTGAGCGATTGATGCAAGCGGTGCAATTCGTCGATCGTATTCTCGTATGTCTTTACTCCAACCTAAACGTGTGAAGCCGCCCGCGCTTCGTTCCGGGGATATGATCGGCATTGTCGCGCCAGCGAGCAATGTCAACAAAGCGGACTTCGAAGTCGGCTGTGCCGCTGTGCAACGTGCCGGATACCGTCCGTTCTATTTCGATTCGATATTCGATCGCGATCTCTATTTTGCCGGTACGCTCGAACGGCGGCTGCGAGAGTTGCACGAAATGTTTGCCCGCGACGACGTGAAGGCGATCGTATGCGCACGCGGCGGGTATGGTGCCAACTATCTGCTGAAGAAGCTGGATCTCGAGAAGATCAAGTCGCGGCCGAAAATTTTTGTCGGTTACAGCGATCACACCGCTTTACTGGCGAATTTCACTGATTCCGGTAATTTCGTCACATTTCACGGACCCATGATCGCCAAAGATTGGAACCACGAAAATGGTGTTGATCTGCCCTCATGGCAAGCCGCTTTGTCGGGAACGACTCCTTGGAGTGTGGCTCTGGGCGCGGAAGTCAGCGCGTTGGCCGACGGCGAAGCTGAGGGCATTTTGTACGGTGGTTGCCTCTCGATCCTCGTTGCGTCGTTGGGCACGCCGTACGAAATAAAAACGGCAGATACAATTTTGTTTCTGGAAGATGTCGCGGCAAAACCCTTCCAGGTCGACCGAATGTTGATGCAGTTGAAGCTCGGCGGTTTTTTGGACGAAGTCCGCGGCATCGTCTTCGGAGAGATGCTCGACTGCGTGCAGACGGCGAATCAGGGTTACACGTTGCAGGATGTGGTCATGCGCATCGTTGGCGACCTTGGGGTTCCTGTCGCCTATGGCGTGCATTCGGGCCACGTCACGTCGGGAAATATCACGCTGCCTTTTGGGGTGAGAGCGAGATTGATCGTAGGTAGGGGGAGAGTAGAACTAAGTATTCTGGAGTCGGCAGTTACGGCGTAAAAGCGCATCTGAGAGCGCGTTGTGATTCGTATCAGGGCATGCCTTCAGGCGTGCCACAGTGTTAGCAAGTTCGAGAGCCATTAGGCGTTGCGGTTTCACTAAACATGAATCAATCAGCCAAACACATTCACCTGATTGGAATCTGTGGTACTGCCATGGCATCCCTTGCAGGAATGCTGAAGCAGCGTGGTTTTCATGTAACCGGATCCGACGCAGCCGCCTATCCGCCAATGTCTGATTTTCTGCGCGATCTGGACATTCCCGTAGCCCAGCCATTCGATCCGAAGAATCTTGAGCCGCTTCCCGACCTGGTTGTTGTGGGCAATGCGATGTCACGCGGGAACGTAGAGCTAGAGCATGTTCTCGACCAGCGCATCGACTTCTGTTCGCTGCCACAATTGCTGCACGACGAATTCTTACGTGGCAAAGAAGTGCTTGTCGTCGCCGGAACTCACGGTAAAACCACGACTACGTCGATGCTCTCTTGGATCTTTCACAGCGCCGGTCTTCTACCTTCGTTTCTCATCGGCGGCATTGCTGAAAATTTCGGATCAAGCTTTCAACTCGGCCAGGGGAAGCACTTCATTCTGGAAGGAGACGAGTACGATACCGCCTTCTTCGACAAAGGTCCGAAGTTCCTACACTATTTTCCCGACGCCATCATTCTCACGTCGGTGGAGTTCGATCACGCCGATATTTACAAAGATCTCGACGCGGTGGAGACCGCCTTCAAGCGGCTAGTAAATCTGATTCCGCGCCGTGGACAAATTGTGGGATTCGATGGCGCGGTAGGCGATATACCTGAAAGTCCAAGCCTAGAGCGGTGTCTGGCTAAGGCATTTTGTCCGGTCGAACGTTATGGCGCCGGACCACGCGCCAATTGGCGAATTACAAATCTGCAATTCGAACCCGGACGTACGACGTGGACCGTCCTGCGCGACGGTCAACGATGGGCAGACCTGGAATTTACCCTTGCCGGCGAATACAACGTCTGGAACGCGACTGCGGCTGCTGCTCTGGCAAATTCTTGCGGCATCTCGAAAGAAGCAATTGGCGCTGCGCTGAAAACATTCAAGAGCGTGAAACGCCGCCTCGAAGTGAAAGCTCACGTCAACGGCATCACCATCATCGATGATTTCGCGCATCATCCCACGGCGATTGCCGGTACTTTAAAAGCGTTGCGCGCCCGCTATGCTGGCGCTCGCCTGTGGGCAATTCTGGAGCCGCGCTCCAACACCCTGCGCCGCCGCGTTCTGCAAACTGACCTGGCCCGCAGCCTCGCACTGGCTGATGAAATTGTTGTCGCTGGAGTCTTCCGCTCCGAGGCCGTCCCAGAAAATGAACGGCTAGAATTGCCCGCGCTGGCCGCTGAGATCGAGCAGAATGGGCGCCGGGCCAGACTTTTAACCGATGCCGATGCGATCGTGCATACCATTGCGCCCGAGATGCGCACTGGTGATGTCGTGGCGATTCTTTCGAATGGCGGTTTCGGCGGCATCTATGAAAAACTCCCCGCGCGTTTGCGTGAGTTGACCCCACACGAAACAACAAAGATCCAATGAATCCTTCTCACCGCTACTCCTATAAGCTCGTGCGCGCTGCGTTCTGCGCCTTAATCCTCGTTGCATCTCGAACGGCTGTAGCACAGTCGGATGCAGTGTCCTACTCGATCTCCCTGGCCTCTGCCGCGCAGCATCTTGTCGAGGTGCAACTAATCCTGCCTCCGGGTCCATCGCAACGCGAGCTTCAACTGCCCGTTTGGAATGCACTCTATCAGGTGCGCGATTTTGCTCAGTACGTCAACTGGCTGCGTGCCAAAGATCGTACTGGCAAAGAACTCCCCGTCCGCGAATCCGACAAAAGCCGCTGGCAAGTTCAGGGAGCCACTGCCGGTGCGATCGTCGAGTATCAGATTTACACGGATTCGCCCGGTCCCTTCGGGGCACAACTGAACTCTCATCACGCTTTCTTCAATCTCGCGCAGATTCTCATGTATCCCGTCGACGCTCGCAATGCAGCTATGCACGTACATTTCAGCCACATCCCGAACGGATGGCATATTGCGACACCTCTCGCTCAACTTTCGGATGGCGGATTCAGCGCGGAGAACTACGACCGATTGGTTGACTCCCCGGTAGAAGTCGGTAGTTTCCAGGAATCCGATTTCGACGAAGCGGGCGGACATTTTCGCGTTGTGATCGATGCCGATGCCGCTGATTATCAGATGGACAAGATCACTACCGACCTTCACAAAATTGTGGCCGCGGCGACAAGTTGGATGAGCGACCGTCCCTTCGACACCTACATGTTTCTCTATCACTTCCCACACGGCCCCGCCGGTGGAGGCATGGAGCATGCTTATTCAACTGCCATCGACATCACGGCCGAATTGGTGAAGCAAAACGACGAAGCCCTCACAGGAGTGACGGCGCATGAGTTCTTCCATCTCTGGAACGTCAAACGCATTCGTCCGCAGACATTGGAACCGGTCGACTACACGAAGGAGAATTACACACGTGCGTTATGGTTCAGCGAAGGGGTTACCAGCACCGCCGAGGGTGTGATTCAGCTGCGCGCTGGCCTGATCGACGAGCAAAACTATTTATACCGTCTCGGCGAAGAGATCGCGGAACTAGAACGCCGCCCAGCACACTTGACTCAGTCGGCCGAAGAGTCAAGCCTCGACGCATGGCTTGAAGGCAATGCCTACTATCGCCGCCCTGAACGCAGCATTTCTTACTACAACAAAGGCGAACTGCTGGGAATCATGCTGGACTTGGCCGTACGCGACGCCAGCCATGACAAAGCGTCTCTGCGCGAAGTGTTGCAGTGGATGAACGCCAATTACGCCAAAAAGGGCCGCTTCTTCAATGACTCTCAAGGCGTTCGTGAAGCTGCCGAGGCCGTCACTCACGCTGATCTGGGATCGTTCTTCTCCAGGTATGTTGCCGGGACGGAAGAAATTCCCTGGAATGATTTTTTACGTTTTGTTGGTCTTCGCGTAGAGCATGTCGCCAACACAGTGCCCGACCCGGGCTTTGCAGCATCGCGGAACTTTGATGGTCCCATGTCGGTAGGAGCGGTCACACCAGGCGGCGAAGCTGATCGTGCTGGCCTGCAAGTGGGCGACACGATTATTGAACTGCAAGGCAAACCCGCCGGACAGGAATCGCCGCAAGAATTGACGCAATTGAAGTCAGGTGACACGGTCACACTTAAAATTCGCAGCAGGCGTGGCACAGAGCGTGAATTGAACTGGAAAGTTGGTGGGCGGCAGGAAATCTCATACGTCGTGAAGGATCTTGACCAAGTCACCGCCGACCAGCGCACCCGCCGCTCCGCCTGGCTCAGAGGCGAAGCGCAGAACGCAATGGAACAGTCTGCAGAATCGGCTGCAGCGGCAGCGAAAAAATGATCCGCACCATCATCATGTTGACGTTCTGGGCGCTGGCCATGCCACTCGCCGCACTCGTCGGCTTCCCCTGGACGTTTCTCACCGGTGACATTCGCTTTCTCTATCGCATGTTCAATTGGGGAGCGTTTACTGGGGTGCGGCTTACGGGCGTGCGCGTCGAAACTGTCGGCCTCGACCGGATCGATACTTCGCGCAGTTATATTTTCATGACGAATCACGCGTCGAATCTCGATCCGCCCATCCAGATTCCGCTGATACCGCGTCGCACATCAGTGATGGTGAAGAAAGAGCTGTTCAGGACGCCCATTCTCGGTCGCGCCATGCGCATGGCCTTGCTGGTTCCCGTGGACCGCGGAAACCGTGACGCGGGTATCGAGGCAGTCGCCGCTGCGAAGGAAGTCATCCAGCACGGACTTAACATGACGATTTATATCGAAGGCAAACGTTCCTTCGACGGCAAACTGCTGCCTTTCAAAAAAGGCCCGTTTTATTTGGCGATGGAATGTGGCGTCCCGGTGATCCCGATGACGATCGTCGGCACGCACTATTCGATGCCGAAGGGACAGTTTGCGATCAAGCCAGGACTGGTGAAAGTGATTTTCCATCCGCCGATCGAGCCTAAAGATTTCGGCAGCCGCGAGTGTCTGATGGAAAAAGTGAGAGCCATCATGGAGAATGCTTTGCCGGAGGAATATAAGCAACAAAAGTCTCCAACCACAGAGGGCACAGAGGCGCACGGAGGGAAGGCACTCGCATGAATCCTCTCTGAAATTCTGTTCCCTCTGTGGTTAAGTTTTTGACTTCCCTCGCACCGCTCGTGCAATCTCCGGTAACCTCGGCAGAATCGCCGAATATTTCAACCATGCTTTGTGATCGACGGCGGGTGAGCCGCTGACCAGCGCTCCATCCGGAATGTCGTTGGCCACTCCACTCTGCGGAGTTACGATTGCGTTTTCTCCTACTTTGCAGTGTCCTACCACCCCGACCTGTCCTGTAAGAATTGCTTTGTTGCCGACCTCGGTCGATCCGGCCAGTCCCACTTGCGCGCACAACAGCACATCCTCTCCTACCTGTGCCCCATGCCCGACCTGCACCAGATTGTCGACCTTCACGCCGCGTCCTATGCGGGTTTCGCCGACGCTGGCCCGATCAATACACGAATTCGCTTGCACCTCGACGTCATCGCCAATCACAACCGGCGCAGGCTGCGGAATCTTGTACCAGCGGCCTTCGGCAGTTTTGGCGAAGCCAAATCCATCGCCGCCGATCACGACGCCATTTTGCAGGAGCACATTGTTGCCGAGCTGGCAGTTCTCGCGGACTACCGCGTGCGCGTGAGAGAAAAAATTCTCTCCGATGCGTACGCCTCGGTAAATCACAACATGCGCCAACAGCACTGCGTTCGTTCCGATCTCGACATCTTGGTCAATTACGACGTATGGCCCGATGTGCGCGTTCGGCCCTATCTTTGCGCTCGCATGCACGACCGCGGTTGGATGTACTCCAGGTGCATATCGCAACGGTTTGTGAAAAAGCTCCAATGCATGAGCAAAGCTCAGATACGGGTCCTTCGCCCGAAGCATCGCAGCAGGAATGGCAGGGAAGTCCTGGCTGACAATTACTGCCGCAGCTTTGGTGGATCGCGCCGCCGCGGCATATTTTGGATTCGAAACGAATGTCAACTCGCCCGGACCGGCCTGTTCAATCCCATTGAGTCCGGTGATTTCAGTTTCGGGAGAACCGTTTTCGAGGCGCAAGTCGAGGGCTGAAGCGATGGCAGAAAGTTTCATGGAAGAAGAGTTTTAAAGTCGAATAGATCGTACACCACAGAAACATTCATCAACTTTTCAATTGGCATCCACATAATGGGAAAGCAGGTTCCTCACCGCGCCTGCGGCCCGGTTCGGAATGACATCCTGTGGGGTTGGCTTGGCGTATCGAACGCGGGGACAATAAACGTGGCCCACGCTGCTTGAGTAGTTTGTTTTTACGGCGCATCGTTTGCTTCTTCTTGTGTTTCTTCTGGCTTTTGTTGTTCCTCACCGTCTTCGTCTTCAAATTCGTCGTCTTCCCAGGCGCGGTAATCGAGTGGAGTGATGGCGGCATCGCGCGGGTCGAGGATGATGTCGTGGTGGTTGGGATTGAACTGGGTGCGATGGATGTTAGTGCTGGCGGTTTGGAGGGCATAGAGAAGAAGGCTGGCGGTTTTGTGTTCGATCTGGCGGGAGAGGAGCAGGCTCATGACTTCCATGAGAGCGATCTGGATGGAGTTGGCGTCTTCGAGGACGGGCAAGGTGAACGTGCCTGGGCTGCGGCGGGCGCGGTCGGCAGCGAGGCGGATGCGCTGGTCGTGATAGCGCTTGTGAAAGAAACAGAAGCGATTGCGGCGGAGCGCGGGCGATCCGCACTGGACGCCGTTGACTTTGATGTGCTGGCAGCGATCGGGATATCCGGGCATTGTGGGTCCTACCCCCTCCCCTGGTGGTCGTGTGGAATCATCGGGTTAGCGGGAAATTCGATTTTGATCTATGGGCTGCAACAAGATGCGGGGAAAATCTTACGGGGAAAGGAGTTAGTGCTTCCTATTGCCCGGTTCCACGCGAAGTTGTTGCTTGGCCTAGAGCGAGTATTGGCAGAAGAGAAATTCTCAGTAAAGGTTGAATGAACATTGTGGGGCTGTGGAAAACCGTTGGGTCAACCCACACAACGAAAACCGCGTTGTATGGGCCACCCGCCAGTTGGAATTGCCCACCCTCCCGCAAAAAGCGCGGGAAGGATGGGGCAACCACGTTTTATGACCTGATTTGAAACAGGAATGAGTCGAACTCTCAGTACAAGCGGGTTGCCCCACCCTTTTCGCGTTCTGTGCGAAAGGGTGGGCCAGCCCCCAGCCCCCCAAAGTGTCTGGCCGCCGCGCTCTTTCAAACTGATTAATGAAATAGGTTCTAGGCAAAGAGTCCCACCCTTGCCGGTATAGATAAGCAGGTTCCTCCTGTCGCTTCGCTCGCACGTCGGAATGACAGTGAGCGGAGTGATCGATGCGGCGCGGCTGAGCAGCTTGCTGGAAAAACTCGTGTTAACGAACCTCAGGGGCTAAAGCCCTCGCGGAAAAGAAAGGCTTTATCGCAGCGCTAGAAGCACTGCGCCACACAAAATCGAATGTTTCAGCAAAATCGGGTTTTCGCAAACGGCGTTTCCGATTTTGCTGGAGGCTGACGCCTGACGGCTGATCAGACTGAGATCCTTCGCTTCGCCTGAAGAACGGCTGCGCTCAGGATGACAACCGGGAGTCGACCAAGGCGTCCGTTCCTACACTTGCTGCCGAGATTCGCTCGGCCGGACAGCCCCTTCGACTACGCTCAGGGCAGGCTATGGGCGGCTGTCCCTGCCTGACGTTTGGTGGTCTAAACGAAAATCCCCACCCTGCGAAAATCGCCCTAAGACTTCGCTTAGGGCAAGCTCTCGCGCGGTTGGACTGGGCCGAGGCTGGGTCGTGGCGCATCCGGATATTCAGACTGTGCCGTTCCCCCTGATGAGACTAGTGTGGAAAATTTCCCAGGGGTTGAAGGCCACATTGTATTGGCCTGGTTTACGCGGCGCTGAAGCGCCGCTCTTCCACCACTCTTCGAACATCTTCCACTACTCTTCTTCCCACTACTCTTCGAACATCGGAACTTGCCGCTGATCTTCTGCGCGATGCTTGCGGCGGGTGGCGCCGATCACGGCCAACACGGTTAGAGACTCGAGGGCTGTGCGCGGCACGAAGATTCGTTGGGTGTTTGAGCGCTGATCGGGAGGATTGACTAGGAATCCTTCGGGCGTGGTTTGTGTGAGGTCGGCGGGCATGAGGCCTTCCAGTACTTCGCTGTCTTTGAATCGCAAGCGGACCCACAAGCCTTCCGACCGCGGACGCGACGTGAAAGTCTTGCGCGTCAGCGACTCTGAGTCGCCGAATTCACGCACAAAATACACACCCTTGATCTCGCGCAAGTCCATCGCAATCACCGTGCCCGACGTATTCAGCAACTCCAGCTTTCCCTCATGGACGAATTGCGCCGGAGCCACGTAGCCTGAGACCGAGTCCCGATCCATCTTGCGGACGATGACTTTTTTGTGCGTTGAGGGCATGAGAAGCAGAGGTCAGGGATAAGAGTGCCAGGGATCAGAGGCCAGAGGTCAGTATGGCAATCACTTTCACCGGCCCCTGATCTCTGATCCCTAGCCTCTAGCCCTTCGATTCTCGCACTTTTCTTTAAGAAACTCGCGGAATCTGCCTTGGCAGTAGCCAAATTGTAAACGTTGTGTTATTTTCTTTAACTTGCCGAACAGATTCCACTTTAGCTAACTACTTTGTATTAATGGACTTGCGCCTGGAGCTATGGGGACTAGGCAAATGACTCTAGTGGCTTGTGGAAATCTTGTGGAAAGATCGAATTCATCCAGCCCATCCAGTCTTTGGGTCGCAGTAGCGGGAACGGAGTAAAACGTCGGCTCTGAAGGCCGCATGAAAAAGACAGCGAATGGCTGATTACATTTACACGATGGAACTCCGGTTGACGCCGGATCAGCTCAAAGGCGTCGGCCTGGTACAGGACGTAGCGCGCGCGGCTGGCCTCAATCTCTACCTGACCGGCGGCGCCATCCGCGACATCATTAGCGGCTTCTCCATCCGCGATCTGGATTTCACCATCCAGGGTAATCCCCTCAAACTGCAAAAAGATCTGGAGAAGGCTGGCGCTCGCATCACTGCCGTCGAAGAAGACATTCGTACGATTTTCATTGCGTTGCCCGGCAATGCGCGTGCCGAAATCAGCATGGCGCGTACCGAGCATCACGAAAAAACGGGCAAGCCGCCGATCGTTACGTCCGCGACCATCCATGAAGACCTGCGCCGCCGCGACTTCACTGTTAATGCGATGGCGCTCTCGCTCAATGAAGGCTCGCGCGGCCTGCTGCTCGATCCCTTCAACGGCGTTGCTGATATCGAAGCCAAGCTGATTCGCATTTTGCACAACTATTCGTTTCTGGAAGATCCTTCGCGCCTCATTCGTGCCACGCGTTTCGCCGCCCGCTTCCACTGGCCGCTCGAAGAGCGTACGCAGGCCCGCTACGACGCTGCTCGGGAAGGCAAATACATCGACCACATTTTGCGCAGCTCCATTGGACACGAAATCGCTGCGCTGGCGCACGAAGACGACCCACTGCACGTCGTGAAAATGCTCGAGAAAGAAGGCTGGCTCCAGGTTTTGCACGATCACTGGACGACTGCGAAAGTCGACGCCAACGGACTTGGGGCGCTCATGAAGACGCGCCAGCAGATGGTCGACTTGGGCTATGCTCCCGATGCCGGTCCGGCGGTGATGTATTTCCTGACTTCGCGCCTGTCGGATAAAGAAGTTTCCGATTTGCAGCGGCTGATTCCGCGGAAAGATTTGGTCGAAGCCTGGCGGGACATTGAAGATCATGCGAAGGAATTGGCGAAGCGCCTGATGGGCAAGGAAGCAGCTACACCCTCGCGCACCTGGCAACTGCTTTCAAGTGCGCGACCCGAAATGGTGCTCTTTCTCGCCGTGACCGCTAAGCAGCAGTCGGTCGAGCAAAAGATCAAGAATCACCTCACGAAGTGGCGGCAAGTGCAGCAGAAGATTCCGTTGCCCGAAATGACGGAGTTGCTGATCACGCCGCAGCTCCCGATTTATCCGAAGCTTGCAAACGACGTATTCATGTTGCTGCTCGATGGAAAGCTGCGCTCGCGCACCGAAACCCTGAAGTTCCTGAAGCCCTTTGCGCCTCCGCCGCCACCTCCTCCACCGGCACCCCGGCGCGGACGCGCCGCGAAAGCCGCGGCTGAAGCGGCAGCCGCTGCCGCGGCGGCCGCGAAGCCAGGTCCGAAAGGAAAGAAGGGAAAGGCTGCTCCGGTTCCGGTTGCATCAGCACCGCCTGCAAAGGCGGAAGCCAAGGTTGCCGAGAAGGTCAAACCTGCAAAGACGGAAGCGAAACCGGCGAAGCCTGCCCCGAAGGCTGTGTCCGCCAAACCCGCGAAGAAACCTGTCCACAAGCCCCATCCAAAGAAGGCGAAGGGAAAGAAGAAGTAGGTGGCAAAAGCTCAGCATGCCCTTGAAAGTTTACCTCACGACATTTCGCATTAATAAACGCATGTTTGCCTAAAATCCTCGTTCAAATAGTAGCCTTGGTGTGTTTTGTTGCCATCATATGCAAGATCTTGCTGCATTTTGGACACGTTGTTGTCTTAAACCCGCGTCCAGCATGGCATTTGACGTGATTTCTCGCCCAAAGCATCAAACCAGTGGTAAGCTTCTTAGGCTTTAGTTCTGGTGGGAGGGGTACTTCCAAATGCGTAGGCAGAAGGGTTTCTCATTAATCGAGTTGCTGATTGTCGTTGCCATCATTCTCATCATTGCGGCCATCGCTATTCCCAATTTGCTGCGTGCACGTATGGCGGCAAACGAGTCGTCTGCGGTCGCTTCGATCCGTACCATCACCACCGTGGAGATCAGCTATCAGTCGACATATCCGACGATAGGCTTCGCCCCCACACTGGCGAATCTGGGTGGCGCGACGCCATGTGTTCCTAGTTCAACCACGGCGTGTCTGATCGACAGCGTGTTGGCCGGCGGCATCAAAAGCGGTTACAACTTCACCGCTACTGGATCGGGCGGTCCGCCCATGAGTTCCTACTATGCGACGGCCGTGCCGATTTCGGTGAATCAGACCGGCATCCGCAGCTTCTGCTCATTCGAAGACGCTGTGATTCGCGTTCAGCCGACCGGCGGAGCGATCGCAAGTGAAGCTGCCTGCCAGGCATTGTTGCCGCTGAATCAGTAAGGGCGAGATTAACTCGAGGTCGGGAATTTCGGGGGCAAGCCTGTAGCGCTTGTCCCATTTTTGTCTGACGAATATCTGGCTGGTTAAATCCCTGACTGCTGAAAACTAAAAATCTTGATCTTCGGGCGTGCAGGAACAGACTCCGTAGCCACTACCAAGTGTGATCACGAACCCGCAAGTCATCTGAAGGTCCTGCTGCTCCACCGTCGATAGGTTCGCGTTGGCCAACGAGCTCTCAGTGACGAAAAACGGGGAGATAATTCCGGGCACGTTAGGCCCAACCTGGATATGCGTCATCGTGCCACGCAAACCGGTCAAGCGCACGTTGTTGGTTGGGTCAGCATTCGTGCCACCGATAATCTTGACGACGCCGCGGGTATTCTCCTCCCGGCCAGTGAGCGTGTTGGACGTGAGGTTTATATTCACGGATTCCGATAGCATGCCGTCGGCCGAGATGCTGCAATTGCAGCATTCCTGCATTGCCTGACCGTCGTCGAAGATGTAAATCGATGCGTAGAGAGTGCCGTTGGACTGTCCTGTCGCTGCGGACGTCGAAGCGTCACCGTCGTTGATCAGCCGTAGCACCGCATCCGGAGCGCCCACCGTGTTGGCGTTGGAGAAATATGTGACGTAATAAAAACTGTTGCGGCCTTGAGCGAACGCATTTCCCCCAAGAAATGTGACTGCCAGGGTGAATAGCAGTGACAACCCGAGCTTCTTCATGTGAATAATCCTCCGTGAGCGTGTTTTACAGGCGCCCTTGGCCCCGGGGGAGGGAAGTACGAATTTTTTGGAATTGTGTGCTGGAGAGAGCTTTCATCTTTTGTGCAGTAAGTTGCAAGTACCCAGTTGGATTAGATTGATTTGGACTAATACTTCCGGCGTAAACGCGGTGCTCCTGCGTCCGATTTTTTGTAGGCGCGTCACTTCGCGCCCTGTCGGGTTATTTCCTTTAACTATCATTTCGGAGTTGGCAAGCATGTGTTCGACAAATTTTCCTCTAGGGCGGTTCTTCATGAAGCGAATCGGCGTGTTTCTTGGCACGGTGACCGCGATCATCGTCGTCATTCTTCTTGCGCAAATCGGCCGTGCTCAAGCGAGCGATCCTGAAACGAAGACTGAAAAAACCACAATTCAGGCTCGATCGGCAGACAAGTTTGTCGACTCGATGGGCATCAACGTTCACATGGAGTCATCCCATGCGCCTTATAGCGATTACGGCCTCATCAACGGGGAACTGCCATTGCTTGGCATGCGCCATTTTCGCGACGAGATCAACGACATCGATGGATTGTTCGTGAGCGAAATCAATTACATCGGAACTTTGGGCTATTCCTTATGCGGTCTCATCGAGGGCGGCAACGACTATCCCGGCTTGAAGAAAAGGCTACAGGCCAGCAAGGTCGTTCCGATGATCGAGAATCTTCTGCCTACGATTGACGCCGTCGAAGGACCAAATGAACCAGACGACAATCCGCCGCCGTTTGAATACGATGGAGTCTGTACATCAAAGGAAAAACAAACGTGTTATCCACTCGGTGCGATTCAGGAGTCCGAAGATCTCTGGCACATCGTCAAACACAGCTCGATCGATGGCAGTGCCGAAATTAGGCATTTGCCGGTGCTCGGCATGTCGGAGGGAGCTTCGACGGATTTCCTGATCCTTGCCGCTGCTACCGGAGGGAAGCCGTTTCCTCAGTCGACCTACGGAAACATGCACGCGTATCAGGGTGGATCGGTTGGCGATGCAGATCTGGTGAAGACGTACATTCCAAATGCTCAAGCTTTCACCGGTCCTGACAAGCCGCTCTGGACAACAGAGATGGGATACCACAACTACACCAAATACTTAAGTGATCAAGAGCAACAAGGGGTGTCTGAGCGTGCCGCAGCGATCTACCTGCCGATCGCATTCTTAAGCGGGTTCAGAAATAACGTTGTCAGAACTTTCTCCTACGAACTCAACGATGAAGTCGACGATCCGAACCTTACCCACAAATGTGGTCCGTCTCCATCTGGGATCAACTACTGTTCCGGCGAGGGACACTACGGTCTCTTCGATTACCACGGCAATCCCAAGCCAGCGCTTACCGCCGTAAAGAATCTCGTCGAGCTTTTGCAGGAACCTGGAAGCAAGGATTTTCAGCCAGGATCGCTCATGCTCACGATCGAGGGCGCGCCCTACACAGTGGAATACACACTTCTGCAGAAATCGAACGGCGACTATTATTTGGCGATCTGGAATGACCTGCAGGTCTACTGGCTAGCAACCTCGGACAGCCCGGGCATGGATAAGTACCCGAAAAATGTTCCAGTCACGCTCAGGTTTTGCGAGCACCACGCTTTTACGGTTTACGCGCCCAACGATTCGAGCGGTACGAATCCAACCGACTCGTACACTCTGTCCACTACTCTCAATTCCATTGAACTCGATCTGCCAGCCAAGGTATTGCTCGTAAAAATAGTCAGCAAGTAGCGAAACTAAGATCGTTCTTTTTACATCTGACCCTTGCAGGGGGAGTTATAATAACGGTTATGCGCCGGCTGATGGCCATTGCGGCGTTCGCGCTCTTTCTGGCTGTACCTGTATGGGCACAGCATGGTGGCGGTCACGGCGGTGGTGGCGGACACGCCGGCGGTTTCGGTGGAGGCCACAGTGGTGGTTTCGCCGGACACTCTGGCTTCAGTGGCGGACACGTAGGAGGCGGTCGTTCGTTCGGTGGCGGCGGGATGCGCAGCCCTGGCGTTTCTCGCGGATTCTCACGCGTTCCTTCTTCGCGATTCCTTTCTTCTCGTGCGGGCTTTTCGCGGAACCCCTTCTTGCACAATGGATTTCGCGATCATGACAGATTCCGCGGTTCTCGCTTCCGTGATCTCGACCGTGATCGCAGATTCCGTGATTTTGGCTTCCGCCGCAACTGCTTCGGATTTCCCTGCCGTGGAAGTTTTGGATGGCCTTGGTACGCGGGCTATTGGGATCCGTGGTGGTGGTGGAATTCTGACTCGGATTACGATCAGAGCTACAACGACAATCTGGCGCTTGCTCAGCAGATGAACGAGCAGAATCTGGAAGAGCAGCGCATGCTGCGCCAGGAAGAAGCCGACGGCGACCGGGACGCCTACGCCCATTCTGACCCAGCGCCACGCCCCGCAGTGAACGAAGAGAAACAGGGAACACCGATCGTGCCCGCCACGGTGCTCGTCTTCCGCGATCAGCACCGGCAGGAAGTGGATAACTACGCGATCGTCGGCCAGACTTTGTGGGTTTTCGCTCCAAAGCAGGCCGGGAAAATTGCGCTCGTTGATCTCGACGTTGCCGCAACCGTCAAAGCCAACGAAGACCGCGGCGTGGCCTTCCGGCTTCCCGTTGCGAACGAGGCCCAATAAGCCGCCTATAGTTACCCCGGAACCTACAGAAACATCCATACGCTGCAAATCTGTCCCTCTTACAGTGTTAAAATACTTAAATACTCAATATGCCTCTAAAAACACTGTTTCTAAATCCTCCTTCGTTTGAGAATTTCGACGGGGGCGCAGGCTCCCGTTGGCCCGCGACCCGCGAAATCGAGAGTTATTGGTATCCGGTATGGCTGGCGTATCCGGCTGGCATGCTGGAGGGTGCGCGACTGCTCGATGCGCCGCCGCATCACATCTCCGGCGAAGAGACCATCCAGATCGCCAAGGACTATGAATTTCTAGTCCTATTCACATCCACTCCCGGCTTCCCGGGCGATATTCGCCTGGCGCGAGCGATCAAGGATGTCAACCCCAAGATCAAGATTGCTTTTGTCGGTCCGCACGTCAGTGTGTTGCCGGAAAAATCCCTGCGCGATTGTCCCGCCCTCGATTTCATTTGTCGCAAGGAATTCGATTTCGCGGTTGTCGATTACGCCAAGGGCAAGCCGCTCGAGGAAATTCCCGGCATCTCGTTCCTGAAGGATGGCAAGGTCGTCCACAATCCCGACGCACCGCAGATTCAGGATCTCGACGCGCTGCCGCATGTCACTGACGTCTACAGGCGCGATCTCGACGTCACCAAATACAACGTGCCGTTCCTGTTGAACCCTTATGTTTCGTTGTACACGACGCGCGGCTGCCCGGCGCAATGCACCTTCTGCCTATGGCCGCAGACGTTGAGTGGGCATCCATGGCGCAAGCGCTCGTCGGATGACGTCGCTCGCGAGATGGCGAAGGCCAAAGAATATTGGCCGAACGTGAAGGAATTTTTCTTCGACGATGACACTTTCAACATTCAGAAGGCCCGCACCATCGAACTCTGTTCGAAACTCAAGCCACTCGGCATGACATGGTCGTGCACTTCGCGCGTGACCACCGACTTTGAAACGCTGAAAGCCATGAAGGACGCGGGCTGCCGGTTGCTCATCGTGGGCTACGAGTCGGGAGACCAGCAGATCCTCAAGAACATCAAGAAAGGCGCGACCATCGAGCGTGCCCGCCAGTTCACCAAGGATTGCCACAAGCTCGGCCTGGTCGTCCACGGCGACTTCATCATGGGGCTGCCCGGTGAAACGCGTGAGACCATTAACAACACGATTGCGTTCGCTAAAGAACTCGACGTTGAAACGATTCAGGTTTCGGTAGCGCACGCCTATCCCGGCACCGAACTCTATGACTACGCAGTGAAAAACGGATTCATGGTCGCCGACAACAAGATGGTCGACGAAGGTGGCCATCAATTGGCACACATTCAATATCCCGGCCTGCCCGCGGATGAAATCCTCTCGGCCGTGCATCGCTTCTACGACGAGTACTATTTCCGTCCCAAGGCGGTGTTCCGCATCCTGAAGAAGGCCGCATTTGATAGCCATGAGCGCAAGCGCCTCTACAAAGAGGCGAAGACGTTCCTGAAACTGCGTGCCGCGCGAAACAAGATGGTGAAGCAGCATGCGGAGACAGGGACGGCTGCCGAGCCAGCAAAAGCATAGGATGCGGCGGTTCGTATCAGGGCATCGCTTTAGCCATGCCGTAAATGAAGTTTAAACAAACGGCTTTAGCCAACGCAGGCAGAGGCTAAAGCCGATTAGTTTTTTGGCATATTCGGCACGCCTGAAGGCGTGCCCTGACACGAATCTCAACGTGATTTTCCACAAATATCTCGCTCTATCGCATTGATCTCTTGGGGAGTCGGATTCGTTACTAGGAGAGCCTGGGATCACGTCTCTCAGATGGACGAAAAAATCCCCACTTCCCGCAAAAGAGCTGACAAATGAGGCACTCCTGCAGATGTCCCCGCCTGTGAGATCGGACATTCTTGCGATTGCACTTTCGTTTCCTAGCAGCCTCCGATCTACGGTTGAGAATCGTCCGCCAGCCAATATCATTGAATGAACAGTTTTCAGGACATCCCTGGCCTATCCACTCTGGCAATGGGTTCTGTGTGCAGGATTCTTGATGGGAGGGTGCGATGCCAAGAAAATTCGCACTACTGACGATCCTCTTCTTCACGAGCGTGTTCTTCATGAGCGTAGCGGCGTTCAGCCAATCGCTAGGCGACGTCGCGCGAGCCAACCGGGAAAAGCAGAATCAGGCGAACGCATCTGCGCCGCAGGCTGCGGTGATTACGACGGATGATCTTGACGCGGGCTCCAGCGGCAGCCGGCCACAGACGACAGCAGCCAAACCTTCAAAGGCCGCTTCGGCAGCCCGCACGAGCGGCGAGGAGATCGATCCAAAGCTGGCAGCGGAATGGAAGCGCAAGATTGTAGCGCAGAAAAGCAAGGTACAGACGCTCCAAGCGCAGATCGACCAGCTGAACGCGCAGATTCATCCGCCGGGCGGCGCCGCGTTCGATGGTCCGCCGAGCCGCGACCAGGCACACCGGATGCAGCGCGTCGCCGAGATACAGGTGCAACTCGACGAGCAGAAAAGAATGCTGGCTGAGATGCAGGAAGAAGCACGCCGCGCCGGCATGCACACGGCAGTGTACGATCCGTAATGGGCCACGCGGGCACGCTATACTGGCTCTACGTGACCTTTCGCAAATATCTGGTGCTTGCAGGCGTGGCTGTGTTTGCGGCGACCGGCGATCCCATGCTTTCCTACGGGATGAAACAGACGGGCACGGTTTCGCTGCATCATCTGTCGAGCCTGTTCGCTGCGGTGCTCAATCCGTGGGTGGCGGTGGGCATTGTCCTGCTGCTGGCCTTCTTTGCTTCCTACATGAACGCACTGTCGTGGGCCGATCTGACTTATGTGCTGCCCGCAACCTCGATCAGCTATGTGCTGCTGGCGCTGATTGCGCGCTTTGCGCTGCATGAACAAGTGAGCTGGCGGCGCTGGCTGGGGATTGCGCTGATTTCAGGCGGCGTGGGGATCGTGGCCGGAGGTCCGGCACGGACGGAGCGGGCGCAGGCAAGGAATGAACATTTGGAATACCCACCCTTCGCAAAGAACGCGAAGGATGGGGCACCCAGCGCGTCGTATGAGGTGGAGTTGTGAGGCACCTCTACACCTGGGGAGCGATTCTGGTGATGTCGCTGGCTTCGGTAGTGGGTGACGTTTTGCTGGCGCGCGCCATGAAGCAGGTCGGCGACGTCCATGCCCTTTTGCGTCGCTCCGGCCTGTGGATCGTGATAGGGCGTGTGTTGTCGAATCCGAATTTCTTCCTCGGTGTCACTGCCATGGCGGCCGCATTCTTCAGCTTGCTGTTCGCGTTGTCGTGGGGAGACGTGAGTCTGATCGCGCCCGCGGCCGCGTCGCTCACGTTCATCGGCAATGCGCTCGCCGCGAAGATCTTCCTGCACGAAAAAGTAGATAGTCGCCGCTGGATCGCGGCCATGTTGGTTGCCACCGGCGTAGCCCTGCTGGCGGGCTGAACATCTACCTGGATTCTGCTCGAAACGGAAATGCCCTCTTGCGTCACCATTCCCTTGAGGCGCATACTCTCGCGCCAGGGGGTGCTCCTATGCACAGAATGGCATTACACAGAGTCGCACTACTGACAACTGTTGCTCTGCTCGCCATCAGCGTCGGACATTCGTCTCCGGCCACACCAGACTGGGCCATTAACGCTACTGCGATCGAGGCGTGCAGCTGTCCTCACTTCTGCATGTGCTATTTCAACGCACATCCAGCTGCGCACCACGAAAACGGCAAGACCGAACACTTTTGCAAGTTCAACAACGCATACAAAGTCAATAAGGGACATTACGGCAACATTGATCTCACCGGCGCAAAGATTTGGTTGAACGGAGACTTGGGCGGGGATTTTTCTCAGGGCCAGATGGAATGGGCTCAGGTGACCTTCGATAAAGGCACGACTGCCGAGCAGCGCCAGGCGCTAGGCGAGATACTGGGCCATGTATTTCCTGTGAAATGGAAGTCATTCCAGACCGCTGAAGGCGATATCGACACCTGGACCTTCGACAAGGACCAGGCGCACGCAACACTCAACGGGGGCAAAACAGCGGAGATCAAGCTGAAACGCTTTCAGGGTATGACCGACGAACCAGCAGTGCTGAAGAACGTGAAGTACTGGGGTACGCCGCGCAACGATGGCTTTGTCATGATGCCCAATGAATTGGAAACCTATCGGGAGGGCCCCAAAGCGTACGAATTCAAGGGAACGAACGGTTTCATGCTGACGTTTGACATGACCTCGAAAGATGTTCCCGCGCCGAAAGGCTCTTCGATGAGCTACTGAAGCTTTTGTCATTTAATAGAGCGCCGGAAATTCCGGCGCTTTTTTGTTTACGAATATTCCAAATTTTGCGTTCTCTCTGCAAATTTTTGTGGACCGACTCTAACCGTTAACTGCTATATAGAACTAAATAGAAAAGATTTGCACAGTTCACTAGATAATAAAGTGTTGCTCTATCCGCTATAGAGTACTATACTCCGCGCGTCCGCAATTCAACCCCATTGGAGGCGTTTCGTTATGCCAAAGAAGTTCTCCCCACCCTCATGCCGAGCTGTGCTGCTAGGCGTGTTGATTTTGACTACCGCGGTAGTCCCTTCATTTGCGCAACGTGATTTTAGCCACGAAAAAATTCTTGGAGCATATTTCGAAGAGTGGAGTATCTACTATGCCGGGTACAACATTGCCAACCTACAGAAGAATGGCGTCGCCGGTAAACTAACTCATCTTCTATACGCGTTCGCCAACGTGACCACGACACCGGCGCCCGCATGCGCTATTGCCGACACCTGGGCCGACTACCAGAGCCCCTTTCTGCCAAGCGTTAGTGGCACTGCCTACCCTGGGCCAATGTTTGGGAACTTCGCCGCCATTCAGCAACTCAAGCAGCTTCATCCCCATTTGAAGGTCCTGATGTCGATCGGAGGCGCGTCTGCTGCGAACACCGCTGCGTTTGTAAACGCAGCCAACACGGCAGCCGGTCGTCAGGCTCTCGCTGCATCCTGCATCGATATGTTCGTGAACGGCAATATCGCCGCTGGCATCTCTGCGCCCGGCCTGTTTGATGGCTTCAACATCGACTGGGAATTTCCCGCCGCAACCGACACGCAGAACTTCACCGCGCTGTTGGCGGAATTTCGTACTCAGCTTGACGCGCTGGGTCAGACCACCGGCAAGCACTACATCATGTCGTTCGACGGACCAGCGGGATCGCAGAACTACGTCAATATCGATCTGCGCAATGCTGCGAAGCAAGTGGACTTCATCACCATCGACGGCTACAACTATGCCGGTTCATGGGACACGCAAACCAACGATGCTTCGCCACTGTTTGACATCAGCCAGGACCCGCAGTTTGGTCAGGACCTCGACATCGATGACACCGTCAACGCGTATCTGAAGGCTGGTGTGCCTCCACACAAGTACACGATGGGTGTGCCCCTGTATGGCGCTGGCTGGACGGGCGTTCCCAACGTGAATCATGGGCTGTATCAGAACTCCACCGATCCGTCGCCGGTGCTGCTGTCCAACGGAACGGCTCTCTGCCCGGACCTGAGTGGCAGCACTCCCGGCTGCGACACTCTGTTGACACCGGGGCTTGCTACTTACGGAACGCTGGCCACGCTCACCTCCCACGGGTACAACAATTACTTCGATGCGAGGAGGCTCGCGGTCTCGCTCTATGATCCCGCCACGGGTACGTTCTACACCTACGACGATCCCACGACCGCGTACTTCAAGATGCTGTACATCGATTTGAAGGTTCCCGGGGGCTTGGGAGGCGCGTACGTATGGGCTGTCAAGGACGATGACGTCAGCGGAACGATCATAAAGGCCATGGCGCAGGGTTTAGGCCAATAAATCTACAAGAGGTGCATTTGGGTACCCCATTTCTCGCGTCTTTTGCGAGAAGTGGGGCTTTTTTATTTGCGTCAGGAGAAAATTCGCATGAAGCCCGAGGCAGGTAAGTCTGGAGATAAAAAGCTCGCGTCCTTTCGTCCAGCGAAACGTGCCAGCGCTTCCGCAGCGAGATATCCGCTGCGCACTGCGCTTTCCATGGTTGCGGGCCAGCCAGTCGCAGTCCAGTCTCCGGCGAGAAATACGCGCGGCCATGCCGTTTTAGCTGTAGGCCGATGTGCGTCGATTCCCGGGCGTGGAGAGTAGGTGGCGTTCACTTCCTTGATGACCGTGGACTTTACCAGATTCGCTTCGCGTGCGGCAGGGAAAAATTCTCGGACTTCGGACAGAGCGAGGTCGACAATCTCCGAGCGGGATTTTTCGATTAAGGATTTCGATGAGCTTACAACAAGCTCGATGTAGCTGCCATTCTGAGTTCCGTTTTCGGCTTGGGTGCGCATCGGCTGTAGCCGTGATTTGTGGAACATCCATTGGATCGTGCGATCGAGCAACACAGCGTGATCGAGATCGGAAATCTGTCGGTCGAACCACAAATGGATGCCGGTTATCGGCGAGTTTTCGAAATGAGAAATTTTCTCACGGATCATGTCGCTTTCCCGCGCTGAGGGAAGAATGCGGTCTAGTGCGTCGAAAGGTAGCGCGAGCAGCAAGTAATCAAAGGTCGCGAATTGTTCGGCACGGCTGCGAATTCCCATGTGCAGCTTTGACCTCTCCACTGAAAAAGAATCCACGGCGCAACGGAACTCCACTGCTCCGCAGCGCGCGCGGATGTAGTCTCCAGCAGCGTTGTACAGGTCCGTGAGCGGAATAGTCGGAACTCCCATGTGACGCGCCAACGGAGACTTCATCGACTCGCGCACCACTTGTGCCGCCGCAGAAACTGAAACCCGGTCTAGTTCTTCACTTAAAGCGCTGATTAGAATAGGACGCCAAAAACGCTCAACCGCAGTCTTCGATTGTCCATGGCGATCGAGCCATTGTTGGAACGAGTCGCCGTTGTCGCGCTGCGCAGTGAGCGTCAACGGAACCAATGCGCGCGAGATGGCCATCTTATCGGCGGTATTTAGAAACGAAAACTTGAAGAACGACGGTGCAGTATGCAAAGGCGCCGGAAGGAAAGACGATTTCATCACAGAAATCCGCCCGCCGGGCTCGATGAAATTCATTTGATCGAACCAGCGAATCTTACCTGCGACTCCAATGCGTTGGTAAAACTCGATCAGATTTGTGCACACGCGGAACAACACATGCTGACAGTTGTCGACGACTTCTCCCGTGCCGGGATGTTCGTAGGAAGATGCACGTCCGCCTAGGAATGGGCGCTTCTCGAACAGAGTGACGCTGAATCCGGCATCTGACAGGGCACATGCGGCGGCGAGTCCGGCAAGGCCACCACCGGCGATAGCGACAGTGAGTTGGGAGGGAGCGGGGGGCATCAGATCAGATTCGAATACGACCCCGCATTTCTCGCGCGAAGGAAACGAGAGAAATCAGGCGTCATATCTCTAGGTTATACGCTTGAGGAACCCCTTACCTAGGATTCGCAACTTTTCCCATCGGCTCAGCGCGACCCTTGCGGTGAACACGTCGTACTGCTTCTCGGCGATTCTTTCCAGCAACCGGCGGTAGATATTGACGAGCACCCACAGCGCAGGCTGGCTATCTTCGGAGATGTAGGGAATCAATTGATCGCCGGAGGCATAAAACTCACGGGCTCGGTCGGCTTCGAGGGCGAGCAGCGGGCGGAAGCGTGCTGGATCCGGTGTGGCGAGCAAATCGGAAGCAGAGAGGCCGAACTGCGCGAGATCTTCCGCAGGAAGATAGATTCTGCCGAGGCTCGCGTCTTCTTTCACGTCGCGAATGATGTTGGTAAGTTGGAACGCCAGCCCGCAGCGCTCCGCCAGAGGCTCCGCCTCCGGATCACGATAGCCGAAGACGTGGATGCAAACCAGACCCACCACGGACGCCACACTGTAGCAGTAGCGGCGAAGATCTTCGAAGGTCGCGTATTGGACAGTAACGCCCGGAGTCGCGCCAGCCGCGGCTTCTGGAGCCTCCCCAACATCCATTGCAGTGCCGTGCGCGAGTTCGTCCAGCAGGCCGGCGGGAATCGCGTAGCGCCGCTGGACGTCGGTGAGCGCCAGCAGAATCGGATCATCGGTCGGCTGCCCTTGCTGCGCGCGATGAAGAGCGTCGAGCCAGATATCGAGTTTCTGGCGGCGTTCAGCGAGGCTCAGTGTAGCATCGTCCGCGATGTCATCGCAGCGACGCATGAAGGCGTAGACGGCGCACAGGGCTTCCCGTTTGCGTCGGGGCAGAACGAGGAATGCGTAATAGAAATTTTTGGCCGCTTTGCGGGTAATGCCGCGGCAGACTGAATATGCCATGACGAGCTGCGGAGGAGCAGGTGTCCAGGGAACCATGGCGGATTGTGCGCCTACGCTCATGACCCGTTTCCTCTGCAAAACTTCTTTGCCACGGATTCACACGGATTCACGCGGATACCCCCTTATTATTCTTATCGATCCGTGTTGATCCGCGTGAATCTGCGACGGAGAAGTTGCCGCTTTTTGAAGACAAAGGGAGAAGTTTTCCGAGTGCGGCGCGAGCCACTAGCGCCAACTTGCGTGACTTCGAGATGGCGGGGCGATTGCCGAGTACGGCATAGCCTTGTTTCTTGATGGCATGCAGAATTTCCTGACCACCCCGGCTGAACAGATCGAGGTCGATCGCTAGTTCGCGATCGACTTTCTCGACAAGTGGCAGGCCCTGACGGAACCAGTCGTGTGCACGCTCTACTTCAAATTTCATCATCGTGCAAAAGGCCGGAGTGTTGAGGTTTTGAGCAATATCGGCTTCGCTCACACAAAAGCGGCGCAAGCTTTCGAGCGGAAGATAGATGCGGCCCTTGGTGTAATCGACGCTCACGTCTTGCCAGAAATTTGCGAGTTGTAGTGCTGTGCACGTGTAGTCGGAAAGCTGCTGGCGCTCGGCATCGCGGTATCCGCAGAGATAGAGAACTAAATGGCCGACGGGGTTCGCCGAGTAGTGGCAATACGCGAGCACGTCCTCGAAGGTATCGAAACGGGTGACGGTTTGATCCTGGCGGAAGGCGATCAGCAAGTCAGAGAATTCGTGCTTAGGGATTTCGAATTGTCGAACGGTTTCGGCTAACGCCACGAATACCGGATGCTTCGGCTCGCCTTCGTAGCAGGCGTCGAGTTCGCGATGCCATTGGTCGAGAAGTTCGAGTGAAGCTGCCGCGTCGCCGACTTCGTCGCCGAGATCGTCTGAGATGCGGCAGTAGGCGTAGACATTGAAGAAATGCTGGCGCAGGCGTTTCGGAAGAAACCATGTCGCGACAGAGAAATTTTCGTAGTGCATACGTGCTAGTTGTGCGCAGTATTCCCGCGCTTCGGCGAGCGTTGGCGGCGACGCTGGAATGGCGTAGGCAGCCGGCAGGCGGCTCCAGCCAGAAGTCGAAAGAGACGCGTTTTCAGTGGCAGCGTGAGTCATTCCAATTCAGTGCGACGATCGCAGGATGACAAGACGGCTCGGATGCAATGCCACGCCGTCAGTGGCCGGGGATAATGGCGGTCTTGATGTCGCTCCCGCGGTTCAGCATGTGACGCAGTACCTGCTGCAGGCGCGACAGCGGCGCCTCCCCCGTAATGTAGTCCGTCGGACGGATTTTCTTGGCCGCAATCAGCCCAAAAGCGCGGCGCACCGTTTCCGGCGTGTGATGGAACGTTGCTTTCAGCGTGATTTCGGAATAGTGCAGGCGATTGGTGTCGAGTTGCACCTTGGTTCCGCTGGCGCATCCGCCGAAGAAATTCACCGTGCCGCCTTTACGAACCATGTCGATCGCCCACTCCCATGCCTCGGGCTTACCCACAGCCTCGATCACCACGTCGCAGCCTCGTTTCTGCGGGGTCAGGGCACGGACAGCCTCCAACACGTCGTTGACCTTGGTGGTCTGCACAATCTCATGCGCGCCCATCTGCTTGGCAGCTTCGACTTGGCTGTCGCGTTTGACAACCGAGATCACGTTGCAGCCGATGGCGCGAGCGACCTGCACGAACATCAACCCGATCGGCCCGCCTCCGAGAATTACGACTGTATCCCCGATTTCCACTTTTGTTTCGTGCAGTCCGCGCAAAACGCAAGCCAGCGGTTCGGTCATGGCCGCGTCTTCGTACGAAACATTCGGCGGAATCACAAGCATGTTGGCTTCAACAATGCGGCGCGGCACGCGAATATACTCGGCATAAGCGCCATTGTTGAAGAGCAAGTCTTCGCAAAGATTTTCCTGATGCTTGGAACAGTAGAAGCACATCTGGCAAGGCGCCGAATTGAGCGCGACAACGCGCATGCCCTTCTTGAACCCGTTGACGCCCGCCCCGACCTCTTCAATGACACCCGCCAATTCGTGGCCAAACAGAGCCGGAGGGACGATCATGCGGGCGTGGTAGCCGCGTTGGTAGACCTTGAGATCAGTGCCGCAAGTAAGGGCAACTTGAACTTTGACGAGAACTTCTCCCTCGCCGACGCGGGGAATGGGAACTTTCTCGATTTTCAGGTCTTCTTTGCCGTACAAGACGGCAGCGGTCATTTTTCCATTCACTGCGGAATTCCTTCCAGTTGTCGCGTCCAGGCACTGCCCGGTTGAATCATGATCTTCATCGAAGAAGGCTGTGGATGAGCCGCCAGCTGCAGGGCTTGCTGACTTTCGTCCAGCGGGAAACGATGACTGATCAAACGCTCGAGATCCATCTCGCGATTCATAACAAAACGTACTGACTCTTCCTGCAAGTCGACTGACGCGCTGTAGGACCCAACCAACGTTTTTTCATCAACGCAGATGGCTGCCGGATCGATCACGGTTTCTCCATGCTGCGTTTGCGCAAATAGCAAAACTCTGCCGCCCGGACGGCATGCATCCATCGCGGTGCGAATCAGAGCGTTTCCCCCGACGGCAAGCATTACCGCGTCGGCGCCACGTCCTTCGGTCAACTCGCGGACACGATCGACTACATTTGTCCGCGCAGCATCAATTGTAAGCTCTAGCCCGTAGCTTTCCCCTATTTTAAGCCTCTCAGGATACAAATCGGAAGTAATTACGCTGGCCCCAGCACGCCGGGCCAATACTCCCAAAATGATACCGATGGCGCCCTGGCCGATTGTCAAAACCGTTTCGCCCGGTTTGAGGCGCAAGGCTTCGACGCCCTTCATGCAGGTATTGACCGGTTCGACGAAGCAGGCCTGCTCGAACGACACGTTATCCGGGATGCGGACAGTGCCGTGTTGGACGATCCAATCCATGACACGGACGTACTCGGCAAATCCGCCACCGGAGGGCTCGAATCCAGCAGTGCAGCCGACTTTTTTGTACGTGGAGCATTGGGCGAAGGTCTTGTTCCGGCAGTAAAAGCAGTTCCGGCAGGGAATGTGATGGAAGACTACGACGCGATCGCCGGAGTGATATTTGTTCACACCCTCGCCAATCGCGGCGACGACGCCGGAGGTTTCATGTCCAAAAATACGCGGGGCGGAGTGCGATCCAGTTGAAATTTTCTTGAGATCGGTGCCACAGACGCCGCAGGAATGTACTCGAACAAGTATTTCCCCCGGGCCGATTTTCGGCACTGGCACGTTTTCCATCCGGACATCGTTTACGCCACGGTAAACAGCGGCCAGCATGGTCGCAGGGACTTCTTGTACGGCAGTTTCGACCGCGTACGGTCCGGCAATAGACATAAGTCGCTTTTAGATGACCCCGAGCGTGATACGGTTCAGTTCCGAAGGAATGTAATTATTGTAAGATATCCAGCCATTTTCTGTGTCGAAGCTTGCTCCAATCTCACGGGAAGCTCAGTTCAAAATACGTATCCGTCCTCGCCCAAATCAACGGAAGGCGCGCCATCCAATATTTGCGGTTGATTGTCTGCCGCGCGCTGGCGTGCTCTTCGCTCGGCAGAATACGCGCCGTCGCGGTGAATTCTGCTCCGGTAACAGCACCGCGAATCGTACAGGGAGCGACCTGCACCTGCGGATTGTTGCGAATGCGTTTGGCCTTCCCCATGTCACTGCGCGTCATAACATAGAGTTTGCCGTTTTCTTCTCCGAACCATACCGGAGTCGCGACGCCGACGCCGTTTTTGCGGAAAGTTTTGAGTGAAATATATTTTTGGCCTTGAATCCGAGTGGGAATCTGGCTAGGCATAGTCTCCATTCTAAAATGGTAGCGAGTCTAAAGTTAGGGCGGGGAAGTCACAGACCGCGTCTTGCGCTGTCATCTCTGGTTCGCAGGCGGCGGCACTGATTGCTCCCATCCGGTCATCTGTGTTACAAGCCTGAACATGCGTAAATGGATGCGCGAGCGCCTCCAGCGCCGCAAAAAGAAAACAGCGGAACCGGCCAATCAGCCGGCGCCTCCGCCTTTGCAGCCCGCCTATTTTGATGAAGCGCAGCCCGCAACCCCTGAAAGTGAACCTGCCGTTCACCACGCGGAGAACCACGTTACCGGTAAATCTGAAGTTGAGCTGCAGCCCGAGATCGAAGTACAGCCAGAAAGTGAAGTACAGCCCGAGAATGAGGCGCCCAGCGCAGACGCGGTAGAACAGCCTACCGCGCAGCCACGCAAAGCCGGAGAATCCCAGCGTAGTCGAGGTCGACGGCGTCGTGGAGGACGTGGCCGGGGTGGCCGTGGCCGCGAACAGGCCGTCGCGCAGACTTTTGCTCCTGCAGCGGGGAAAGGAACTATCCCAGATATGCCGCCCGATGCTGCAGAAGAAGCGTTAGGGCCAGCGAGCAAACCGGAAGCTGCGATTCCTGTTGTCGAGACGCCGAAGATTCCGGCGGCCGCGATTCCTGCCGCGCCACCGCGTCCACCGAAAGGCATCGTGGTTTTAGCGATCGGGCTGCCGGGTTCGGGAAAGAGCTCATGGTTCAAGCGTCACAATGTCGTGCCACTCTCGAGCGACATGCTGCGTTCTGTTCTGTTCGACGACGTGCGCGAACAGCGTTTTCAGGATCTCGTCTTTTCGAATCTGCGCTCAATGCTTAAGGCGCGGCTCATCGCCAAACGTCCGATGAATTATGTGGACGCCACCAATCTCACGCCGCAGGAGCGCCAGCACTGGATCAAGCTCGCTAAGGACTACAACTACGAAGTCCACGCCGTGTTTTTCGATGTGCCGCTCGAAGTCTGTATCGAGCGCCATCAGCGCCGCGATCGCGTCGTGCCCGAAGACATCATGCGGCGCATGGCAGCGAAGCTGAAGCCACCTGCGTTCGAGGAAGGATTTGCCAAGATCACTGTGGTGCGGGTGAAGAAGAAAGAAGAGTAAGCACGCAGGCGAATGCTTCCCGCTCTATCCCTTCAGATAAGGCAATAACTCCTTGAATGCTGCCGAGGAAGACGCCTGCATCAATTCGTAAATCATCATTTCTGTGGACGAAATCACCGCGCCGGCTGCGCGCATTCGCTCCAGGCCAATCTTCCAATTCCACTCCGTGCGCGAACTGACGGCATCTGACGCAACGTGTACCAGGTATCCGTCGCGCAGCGCTGCGAGTGCAGTTTGCGTTACGCAGATATGACTCTCCATCCCGCATAGCAGCAATGTGTTGCGATTGCCTGGCAGTCGCTTGAGGGCGGCGCAGAAGGCATCGCTGCCGAAACAAGAGAAAAGTGTTTTGTCGATGGCGTCGGTCTGCGGCAGCAGGGAAGCGATCTCAGGGACAGTCGCGCCGAGTCCCTTTGCGTATTGTGTACTGATCAGCGCAGGAATTTTTATAATTCCGGCAGCTCGAATTAGCAGCTGTGCATTGCGCACCAACTGTTCTTTCTGAAAGATCGGTGCCAGCAACTTTTCCTGGATGTCGATGACTATCAGCGCACAACGTTCAGCGGCGAGAGGCAGGCGCGCAATTTCCGCGTAATCAGAAGTGGAGGGATGTTCCAGCACCGTCATCATTCAAATCTTCTTCCAAAGTTCGCTCTAAAATTCTACCGCGAACGAGAGCCACCAGCCCCAATTAGATCACGCACAAGATCGTGCCGCAGCAAGTGCCGCTTACACTCAATTGCACCGATCAGCTAGGTTCTCAGCAGGTTGACCAAGATTGGGTCCGCCCATAGAATCAAACTACAACTCAACGCTGCCCCCTCGTTCAACGGCAGGACAGCTGACTCTGGATCAGCATATCGGGGTTCGAATCCCTGGGGGGCAGCCAATTCTCAGTAAGCTGTCACGTCCCATACTTGCTATTCTTTGCTAACCCGCTGGTGTACTTGTAGTTGCACCGGTGCAGCGATTGATTTTACGTCCGGATCATAGTACTCGTAGACGCGCGACTGAAACGTGCGGGCGCGAATCGGATACTTGGCGCGCAGGCGAAATCGCAGTGTGACCGTATCCGACGGGGAAATCGAATCGAAATAGAGAATTGCCTGCGTGGCGGTCATGTTGAACTTTTCCAGGCGTCCGCTTTTCTGCTTCGTGCTTTTCTCCAGATACGTCTGCAAGTCTTCACTCAGCAGGTCGAAGCCGGGTGGAATGCCAAGGTCGACCATGACCATGTTCGCGGACTTGGGGAGATTGTTTTTGATCGTCGCCGTCGCGGTGACAAGATCGTCTTGCGGAAGGTCCGTCCGATCATACGCAACCGCAATCGAGAGCGGTTCGCTCTCCGGCTTTTCACTCCACGGCAGGAAATATTTTCCTACTACTTGATAAGCGAGACCACCTTTGCCATCAAAACGAATCCCTACGGTATTGCGGCTTCTGGAATCGATTCCTTTGAATACGAACTGATGGAGCAGGTCATTGTTTTCGGATGTGAGCTCCAGTTTCTCGATCGGCTTGCCATTAAGCAGAACTTCCAACGTGCCGCGAACGTCTGCGGTACCTTTCTCGGTTGCCAGCAACACTGCACGCAAAGCCATGATTGTGGCTTGCGTCGTGCCCCAGGCGCCAGCGGCATCTTTCTTCGAGGCGATATACGTAAGAGCCTTGCGTGCTACGCCCGATGCCTGTCCCCACTTGAGAAGTGCCTGAACTGCTAATCCTGTGGTCTCAACACTGGCACTGGTACCAGTCGCGTAGACACTGGTTTCCTCAGCATTCCACCATGTCTGTTCATCTTTTTCCGTCCGAGCTTCGAGCAGAAGTTCCATGGCTTGGCGCGTAAAGTCGCGGTCTTTACCATAGTCGGCGGCGAAGTTCGCCAGAACGGAGAGCGTATAAGTATCGAGCTTCGCGTCCATGTGCTTCTCAATAAACTGACGTGCGTTTTCTACTGCCGGTCCTTGATAACCCGTGTTCTTCAGCGACCATGCAATGTATGCGGTGATGCGGACCACGTCTTTGTTGAAGCGATTGGTCGCGCCTTCGTTGATGAACTGCGTGTCAGGTTTCCAGCTTCCGTCAGGCTGTTGCTGCGAAGCGAGCCATTGCTGCGTGCGCGCAATCAGCTTGGGATCGACGTCATGGACTTGCGACATGTCGTAGAACTCCATCAGTCCGTAAGAAGTCAGAATTTTATTTGCCGGTGCGTTGCCAAACCACGAGAAGCCGCCGCCGGGAACCTCAAAAGTGAGGAGGCGCTGGTAGCCATTGGCGATATAGCCTTCAGCTTTGGCGTGCACTTCGGGAGTCAGCTTGCGCGTACGTTTCATGTAATCGAGCGCAAGAACATTGGGATAAGTGCTCGAAGATGTCTGCTCGAAGCAGCCGTAGGGCATTTGCAGAAGACTGTCCATGCCTTCGATAACCTGGCTCAGCGGCCCGGGGTAAAGACGAACAAAGATTTTGCTCGCATCGGGGATGGAATCTACAGGGAAGTTCAGATCGTGCTGCACTTCGCGTGCACTCGAGCTTTCAAGACGTCCGTTGAAAACCACGCTCTGCTCGCGGCCGTTGGGAACGACTTCGATTTCACGCACGACGATGTCAGAGCGGTTATTTCCACCACGCATTTGTGCGGAGAGTGTCAGCTTGAACTTTCCGATGCGCCGCGCTTCTAAAGTAAATTGCGATCCGGCGACACGGGCAGAGTCGACGCTGACAGTTTTTTCCGGAACATCATCGACTAAGGAAAACCAATCGTCGGCCTGAAGTTTAAGATTCACGTCACCGCGTGTGGCCGAATAGTTGTAAACGGCAACCGGTATCGATACGCGATCCCCCTGAGTGAGCGTGACGGGAAGATCAAGATCGACGAAGAAATCCTGGAAGACCTTGAGGCTGGAAGTCGAACTTCCAAGCGCACCATGCGTGGTTGAGGCCACCATAGCCATGCGCCACGTAGTAATCGAGTCAGCCACAGGAATGACAATGCTGGCACGGCCTTCGCCATCCGTAACGATTTCGGGATTGATGTAGAGCGCTTCAGGAAAATAAGAACGAATGTGTGCAGCTGAGACGTCCGAACTTCCATTTTTGTCGTCAACGAGGATCGCACTGTTGGCTTCCACCACTACGGCCGCTTGCGCTTTTGCCGCGGGTATCACAAGGCGGTCAAAATTACGCCCATTGACGGCAACGCCTCCGATCACGCCTCCCATTGCGCCGCCCGGTATACCCCCAGGGACGCCTCCGACCACGCCAACACCGAATGCCATCCTTGGTGCAGCCATTTGTTCCAGCGCAATTCGGGTCCGAAAAGTTTCGTTGACGGCGACGATGACATCCGGATTGCTGATTTTGAGAAGAACGGACAGACGGGCCCGGTCGCGAGGGTTCAGCGTAAGCGTATGTGTGACTCGTTCGTTTCCGCTGAGAACCGTGATCTCGTAGTCTCCTGCAGGTACGGCGGCCACACGGAACGATCCGTCGGCATTTGCAACAGCGGTTCGCCATCCTTGAGACAAAATTGGGCGCACTTGAATCGTTGCTCCTTGCAACGCTCCGCCCCACTGATCAACCACAGTTCCAACGATCTCCGCGCGTCCCTGCACCGGACCGCGATCCGGGTCAATGTGAACATCGATCTTGCTCGGGCCTGTGGCAGGCCGCCCAATGATCCGGCTGCGTCGCACATCCAGATAGGTGAACAGGTCGTCGCTGGTGTTCGATTGTTTGTCCGGACCCGCGCTGCGCAGAATGTAATGCGTTTTTTCGCGATCCCACGTGAGCGGCTCAATCGTGAGGTCGGTACCCCAGGCGTCGCGAAGCCCGAGTTTGCCGTCGCGCTTCACCGCAGCAAACACATGAAGAACATCACCGGGATCAGCGTTTTGTGTATAAGCCTCGCTGAGGGCGTGCGCCACATCGCGTGCCTGCGCTACGAAGCGTGTGCGGTAGCGGTTGGAGTAATCGTCGTATTTCGTCATCGGCACGCTGCGGCCAAACTCTGTTTCAAAATGATTGGAACTGACCAGTTCCGTCGCTGAGAATAACGCCCGCGCCGCACGATTCTTTTGTTCGGTCTGCGAGTCGTCCATCGGCTCCACAATGTCGGGCATGCCGATGGAATGGATCTCGTAACGGGGCTTCATAACTTCCTGCTCAAAATAGAAAAAGACTCTGGCAAAGCCGGGTTGCTTTTCTGCAAGAGCAAAGACCGCCTCATCGACAACCTGAAGTCCGAGAGCGGCCTGCACACCCTGGCCATGTGAATTGGTCACGCGAAAGCTGACGCGGGCTTCGCTGCCCGGTTTGTAATCGGGAGCATCAGAAGTCGTCTCGATTTTGAGTTCATCCGCGGGTTGCACGAACACTAGACGATGATCGCCGACCGGGCGCGCATCACTGCCGAAGAGATAGGCATCAAAGTCCAGCGTTCCTGCCATTTCGGGCGTAGCGGTTAATGCCAGTTCAGCTTGGCCATCTTCCAAATCAACATCGCGAGTAAGAACAGTCTGGCCTTCCTTGACCACGTCAATGTATGCCGTGCCGCGTTTCTTCGTCGCATAGAGTTTCAGTTGAATCCGATCTCCAGCGCGGTAAACAGCGCGTTCGGTGCGCAGAAGAATTTGGGTTTCGCCAGTTCGAGACTGCAACTGTACGGTGTTGTGGGCAAGGTTGCCATCGCTGTCATGGGCATCGATTTCAAGTGTTGCGGTTTTATCTCCGGCGTTGATGCGGACTTCGGCGACTCCCGCTTCGTCGGAAGATACATTCTGATCGGAAGCACCGGAAGCATGCACCTTGACTTCGGTGCGAGCCGGCGTGCCGTCGGGATAGGAAGTCAAAACAAAGACTTCGTTCTCAAGGTTGGGAATCAACGTGCCTCCCTCAGGAACCGCCGTGATGAGCAGAGGCGCCTCTGTGACTGTGATCGGTTCGCCGCGAGTTTCGGCGTGACCGCTGGAGTCTTTCACGGTCGCCTCGACCAAAACCCGAGCAGTCCCCTGATTTAGTGGCCGACCGGCGAAATACGCCGGCAAAGGTAAATCGAAGTGATAAGCGCCGTCGCGATCAGTCTTGCCTTGCACGGGACCGATTTCGAATACGGCGACGTCCATGCCGGATGCTTTGACAGAAATCTCAGCATCGTCCACCGGCTTGCCAAAGAAATAGTTTGCGTGCACGGTTCCGGTGACATGGTCTCCAGGGCGATAGCCGCGCTTCGTTTTCTTGCTCGCCTCGGCGAAATCCACGGCGACTTTAAATTTGGGCAACACGTATCGCTCGACGTTCAGGGCGATTTCTGCACTGCTTGAGGGCGAGTCGGCTTCACCTATCAGGGCACGAAGGTGATATGTGCCAAGGTTCACTTCATCGGCAAGCACGAATTCAGCAGAGGCGATGCCAAACTTGTCGGTCTTCGTAGCCTGCTTGAACACTTTGTTGCCGCGGGAATCTTCCACTTCAAATGTGAACTGACGACCCGAGGCGGCTTCATGATTCGCACGATCAAGGACCAGCGCACGCGCATGAATGGCTTGCCCGGGCTGGTAGATCGACTTCTCCGTCGTCAGGAGAATCGATACTTTGTCCTCCAGCTTGATCTGCTGGATGAATTCTGTAGAGCCGATTGCGGTGTCGACCACGTAGCGCAACTGGTAATTGCCGATCAGGTTGGCAGGAAAGCGAAACTGGGCTTCGGTGGTTCCGCGGCGATTCAGGCGGCCTGTGTAGAGCGAGCGTGACTTCTGATCGGAGGTCAACAATTCGATCCGCACAGAGCCGGCGCCACCAATGACTTCATCGTGGGAATCGGTGACGATGATCCGAACAGCCGCTTCTCCGCCGGTCAAGTATGATTGCTGGCCCAGGATGTGTACGACCGGCGTGCGTAGAATCTGGGAGATAGATTCGGTGCCTTCCAGAGGCTTCTCCTGGGCGTCACTGTAATCGAAGTGGTAGCGCACGCGATGCCAGACGAGATCGTCGAGTGCCAGCGGCTGATCCAGCTTGATCTCGTCCCGCCACCACCCTCTCTTCTCGACGATTTCAACCTTGCGCTGCGAGTGGCCGAGGACTTTGTCCTCAGGATCGAGAATTTCGAATGTGAGCTGGCCCGTTCCGGGATGCGCATCTCTATAAGGAATAGTTACGTGCAACATGCCGCGGGAATACGTCGCAACCGCTCCCGATGCGCCGTTTGCAATTTGAAACGGTTGCACCGTCAACATCAGGACAATCAGACTTACCGCGATAAGCAGAATGCAGAATCTCGCAGCATTCCTGCGTTCGACGCCGTCGCCCATAGAGTCACCGTCAAATACTTTCTATCTCGCCAGTACAGCTTTGAGATATTCAGAGCCTTCCAGATACTCAGAGAGGAGAACGCGTGACCCGCCGTACCTTGCGCTGTGGTCGAGGAGGCGTCACCTCTGCCTTAAGTCAAATAGACACCGCTCAAGGCCAAGAATGGCGACAGACGAGTAGAGAACGCTGGTTTGGATGGAGAAACTCGTCTATGGACAAAAATACCGGTGGCCCTCAAAGGCACGGCCCGATTGCACTTCCTGAGTCCGAACCCTGGCCCAACAGTTGAAAGCGCACGAGAAAGTAGGGTAGCTTTACCTTTCTTTTCCTAAAGCAGACTCACCTTGATTGCTGGTAGAAACGCACGACCGTCCACAGTTCTAATGATCGAAAGGATCGAGCGCCGTCGCGGAAAGCGATTCTGACGCCCGCTGGGTCAGGTAGGCCAGCGATTTTTCCGTTTAGCAACGAGAGCCTTGATCCTGCTGCGAAATAGCTCAAGGAGGCCACGACGATGTTCCCAATTCATCTGCTCATCGAACGAGCACGCAAGCGTCTGTCTAAATCTGGCAAATGTCCCGGGTTTGGCAAATACCTGCTATTGTTGCCGCTACTCGCGATGATGGCGAGCCCAGCGCTGATGCGGGCACAAACGGAGCAGGCCGCGGCCCCCGACCAGCAGACTCTACAGGCGCTGCTGCAACGTATTGATCAACTAGAGGCCAGAGTACGCCAACTGGAAGCAGCACAGCGACCCTCTGCTCCAGCCCCGCAGCCAGTGCAAGCTGCCTCATCTCAGTCCTCGGTGCCCGCTGAGCCGCCACAGCACGGCCCTGCGCTTCCCGCTCCGGTCTCCGATTCCCGCCAAACGAATGCGCAGGCGAATCCGCCGCAAGAACATGAATCCGAGCCTACCGAGCATGCCGAGAACGAGCGGATGGACCTGAGCAAAACGCTGCTGCGCATCCGCGGCTTCGCGGACGTTACGCTGCACGGTGACAATTACCATCCACCCGGCCAGCCGGGCAATACAACTGCGTTTTCTCTTGGGCAACTGAATCTGTTTGTAACCTCTGATATTTCGGACAAGTTCAAGTTCCTGAGTGAGATTGTTTTTGAAGCTGGCCCAGACAATACCTACGGCGTGACTACGGGGACGGTGAATGCATTCGGCGTAGACCTGGAGCGCTATCTGCTGACCTATTCCCACAACGATTACTTCAACGTGTCGGTCGGGCGGTATCACACTGCGATCGGCTACTACAACACGGCTTTTCACCACAGCACCTGGTTGCAAACGACCACCGGGCGCCCACTCTTGTTTGAGTTCGAGGATCGAGGCGGCATTCTGCCGATTCACAACGTAGGAGTGGAAGCGTACGGGCGCATTCCGTCGGGAGCCCTGGGATTGCACTATGTGGCCGAAATCGGAAACGGACGAGAATCACGCGCACCCCTCTTGCAGGAGCCGGTGCAGAATACGCTGTCGGATAAGACGCACAAGGCAGTTAACTTTGCAGTCTTCGCGCGTCCCACAAAGATCCCGGGATTGCAGACTGGCTTTTCGATTTACCGCGACTTGCTGGTTCCCGTCGGTGTACCCGTCGGCGAAACCATCCTTGCGGCGCACGTTGTCTATTCGTCGACCAACTTCGAGTGGCTTAATGAGGCACTGGTAGTGCGCCATACGCCCGAGTTTGGGCACGTGTTTCAAACGCCGGGATTCTACTCCCAGATTTCCCAGCGTTTTGGTTCTTACCGGCCATATTTCCGCTATCAATACATCAATGCTTCCAGCAATGAACCGATATTTCCGGATATCGGTCTGCGAGCTGGTCCGTCGGCAGGTCTGCGCTATGATGCCAGCGAATCGGTGGCGCTCAAGCTGCAATACAACTACACCAGCTTGCGGAACCAGCAAGCGACTCAAGGCCTCGAGGCCCAGATCGGGTTTACGTTCTAAAGAAAGTTGAATCGAAGAAAGCTAAAGCGATGATCCGCCGTACCGCAACTTTTCTGCTGATCTTCTCCGGTGCCGCTGCGCTGCTGCAGCGGGCGCCGCAGGCTCGCGTGGAAGCCTCGCGGCCCAAGCAGGAAACCCTCGCGATTGTCGTCAACCTGGCCAATCCCACCGACGACATGCCGCTGAGAGAAGTGCGCTCTGTGTTCCTGGGTGAGCGCAGCCATTGGCCCAACGGACGTCGAATCACGCTCGTTATGATGGAACCGGGCCAGCCTGAACGCGACGCTGTGCTGCGTGAGGTTTGTCACATGAGCGAGTCTGACTTCCGGCGTCACTTCCTGCAAGGCCTGTTCACGGGTGAAGTGTTGGTTTCCCCGAAGACCCTGGCGACTCCGGTGGGAGTGCGCAAGTTCGTATTCAACGTGCCTGGGGCCATCGGTTATTTGCGACCGGAGGACGTGGATGCAACCGTGAAGGTTCTTCGCATCGACGGGCATCTCCCCAGCGATGCAGAATATCCCCTGCGAATTCCTGACCGCCCCGAGAGGTAGGATGAGTGAACGAACCCAACCGGCGTCGCATGCGGGCGCAGCGTCGTTTGCTCCGCGCTTAGGACATAGTCCGCCTTTCATGTCGCGCTACAGTTCCGTGCTTTTGTTGTTATTGCTGGTGGTCCTGGAAGCCGGAGTGGTGCGTTTCGTCATTCGCGATGTACGCTCCGCCAATAGCGAAGTCCAGCGAATGTATGCGTGGTCGGTGCTTGGCCTACGCCGGATTGGCGGCCTGCAATACGACGCGCAAGAAACACGCCGTAGCACGCTCTACGCACTAACTACCAATGACAGCAATCTGCAGGTGGAGTATGCGGATCAATCGCGCGAGGCCGACCAACGTGTGACCGACGGGATCGCCGAGTACCGGAAACAGGCGGAGTTGCCACGCGAAGTCGAACTGGGCGAGCGCCTGCATCGGGACTGGTCGGCGTATCTCGACGTGCGTAATGAAGTCCTCGCTTCAATTCTAGAAGGCAGTACGAAAGAAGCGGTGGCCCTCGATTTGGCCCAGGGAGTTCCTCGGTTCGATCGCGTACGCCGTGATCTCGAAGAAACGCAGCGCCTCTACGACGAGCAGGCTTCGCAGCGCCTTGCCAATGTTGCCAGGCTAGCCCGCCGCTCGGTGATCCGGTTGGTGGCGGTGCTCTTATGTACGATCATTGTGGTCAGTGTGTTCGTCTGGGTGTTGCAGAAGCGTGCCATGGCGAGCACGCTGCAACTCGCCCGCATGCAAATGAATTTCGCCGCATCCGTTTCGCACGAACTGCGCACGCCGCTGGCGGTTCTGTGCTCGGCCGTGGACAATATTGCTGACGGTGTCGTGACTGGCAAAGAACAGATGGCGAAATATGGCGTGGTGATTCGCAACCAGTCGCGCCAGATCAATGCTCTGGTTAACCAAGTCATCCTATTTGCCGCGACTCAGGACGACAAGGGACGCTACGACATGCGTCCGATTGCCGTCTCAGAAGTTATCGAGTTGGCTGTGACGGGAACAACGGATCTGATCCAGAAAGCGGGATTCGTGCTGGAGCAGCACATTGAGCCGTCTCTGCCGCGGGTACTGGGCGATGCAGCAGCACTGTCGCAATGCCTGCAAAATCTTGTCACCAACGCGCTCAAGTATGGCGTTCAGGGGCGCTGGATTTCGGTTTGCGCAATTTGCGAAGAAGCGAAAGATCACCGTTACCGTGAAGTCCGCATTAGCGTGCACGACCACGGGAAGGGAATTGACCGCACCGAGCTTTATCACATCTTCGAGCCGTTTTATCGCAGCCCGGCAGTAGTGGCCGCTCAGATTCACGGCACGGGTTTAGGATTGCCCATCGCCAAAAGCCTCGCGGAAGCTATGGGTGGCCGTCTCTCGGTGACCAGTGAAGTCGGCAAGGGAAGTGTCTTCACGTTGCACCTCCCCGTCGTCGAGGAGGCGACGAGCTAACGTAGGAGCACAGGCACAAAGACAGACTAAGTCGAGTGGAAAGGATCCAGGGCCCAGAATGAACGAAAGTATTCTTTTGGTCGAAGATGAAGAAGCGCTACGCATGACGCTGAGCGATCGCCTACGCAGCGAAGGATATGTCGTGGACTTCGCCATCGATGGCGACGAAGGTCTCGACAAGGCGACCGGCCTGCCTTTTGACCTGATCATCCTCGACATCATGCTACCGCACCGCAGCGGACTCGACGTTTGCCGCGATGTCCGCGGTGCTGGTCTGGCGACGCCGATTCTGCTCCTCACAGCGCGTGACCAAACCATCGACAAGGTGCTGGGCCTCAAACTCGGAGCCGACGACTACGTCACCAAACCGTTCGATACGTTGGAACTCATGGCTCGTGTCGAGGCTTTGTTGCGTCGGCGTCTCCCGGTGCGAGCCAGCCAGAGCGTTCATCAGCTAGGCCCCATCCGCATGGACGTTCGCGGCACCGAGGTCACACGTGACGGCAAGCCAGTTCCGCTGTCGGCCCGTGAATTTCAGCTTCTACGCCATTTCATGGAGCATCCCGGGGCAACGCTTTCGCGCAGCGAACTTCTGCATGAAGTATGGGGATACGAAGACGGTACTTTCACGCGCACCGTTGACGTGCATATCGCAAGTCTGCGGCAGAAACTTGAAAAAGATCCCAAGCATCCGGAAATAATCGTGACCGTGCCCGGCATGGGTTACAAGTTCAAGGCGTGAATAGATCGAGCAGGCAGTAGACGCACCACTACCTCAGCGTCGCAGAAGAAGGTAGTGGCACAGACGAATCAACACGGAGAGGACTTGCTCTTGCATAGACATTTACACGTGATGAGAGAAGACGGTAGTAAAAACTTGTAACGTGAGTGTAAATTCCTTGTGAGGCGATCTCATCCAGTCATTTTCTAGATTGCGTGAAATGATACCAGCAGCTCTGCATACTAGATCGAATGGCATAAATAACGCGCGTGCAACCGCCACGTTATTCGCGCTGCTCGTTATTCCCAGCCTTTTTGCCGCGAATGCCACGCAAGTCGTTGTAGTCCCAGTCGCGAATATGTACTCCGCCGCGAGCGACAAATCAGACGTCGTCTCCCAGGCGCTTTATGGCAGCAACGTCACGCTTCTCGTGGCGCGCGGGGAGTGGTCGAAAATTCAGACCGACGATCACTACAAAGGATGGACACCCAGCCGCTACCTGCGTCTGATTCAAAGCGGCGCAGGCTACGCCACCTCAGGCTCTATCGTGCAGGTAGATAGTCTGTTTGCAAATGTCTACCACGAAACCGACGTCACGAAGCACAAGCCAGTTGTAACGATTCCGTTTGGCGTGCGTCTCGAACTAATTGACGAAGGCAAGGGCAACGACGAAGGCTGGCTGCAGATTCGCCTGCCCGACAAGCGCTCGGCGTGGATTCAGACAACCGATGTGGTCGCAGACCCTCAGCCGCTGAATATTCCGGAATCAATCGAACTCGCGAAACGATTTCTCGGCCTGCCTTATCTATGGGGAGGACGCTCTACCTACGGCTTCGACTGCTCTGGCTTCACGCAGATGCTGGTACGCGCCCGCGGCGTGAACATGCCTCGTGATGCTGACCAGCAGGCTGCATGGAAGGGAGCGATTCTTGTCGAGCGTGCTGATCTGCAGCCCGGCGATTTGTTATTTTTCGGCTCTGGGCCCAACAAAATTACGCACACCGGCATGTACATCGGCGACGGCCAGTTCATTCACGACACCACCAGTGGGCATCCCGTGGTGCAGATCAGCCGTCTCGACGACCAGCCTTGGACGCGGCTTCTCGTAACCTGCAAGCGCGTAAAATAAAAGCAAGATTGGTACTGGGTCAGTTTGAATTTCCTAGTGTGGCGTCATCCCGAGTGGAGCCGTTCTTCAGGCGGAGCGAGGGATCTCCCTGCACACAAAGCCGTTACGTGGGAGATCCCTCGGCCCGCTGGTAAAAGCGCGGGCCAATCGGGATGACCCATCCTAGGCGGTGTGGATTTCTTAACTGACCCACTACCGCAAGATTCACCCAGTTTGCCCAACATCTAAAAGCCCTAACAGAATGTCCCATCCAATCCTGCTCTATGACGGTGTTTGCGGGCTCTGCAACCGGATGGTGCAATTTATCTTGCGGCGAGATCGCGGTGCCGTCTTCCGGTTCGCTTCACTGCAAAGTGCGTTCGCAGGCCACATCCTCACACGGCATGGTAAAAATCCTGACGATCTCGATACCTTCTATGTGGTTATGCATCACAACGAAACTAGTGAAGCCTTACTTTCTCGTTCCGATCCCATCGTTTATGTCCTCAAACAATTGGATGGAATCTGGCGTCTAGTGGCATTTGCCCTTGGCATCATGCCCCGTTTTTTTCGCGATGCAGCCTACAACATTGTTGCCCGCAATCGCTACCGCATATTTGGACGCTATGACACCTGTCCACTGCCAACTGAATCCACTCGCAGCCGTTTTCTTGACCAGTGAGGTCTTGCGACATCAGGTGTGCCGGATCGATCGTGTTGGGTCAAACTTGCTGAAAAGAGACTCGCGTCATGCGATGGATTTTCTTAATTCGCGGCGCAGGATTTTTCCAGACGCAGTCTTGGGAACAGACTCGACAAAACGAACTTCTCGCGGCTGTTTGTAGTGAGTAAGCCGGTCAGCCACGAAGGCGCAGAGTTCGTCGCGGAGCTTTTGGCTTTCGACGAATCCCTCCCGCAAAGCGACGAAAGCGACAGGAATTTCCCCTGTGCAGCTGTCCGGGCGTCCGACGACTCCACATTCCTTAACAGCGGCATGTTCCAGCAAAACAGCCTCTACTTCTGCCGGAGCGACTGGGAATCCTTTGTACTTGATCATTTCTTTGCGGCGATCAACGACACGATAGAAACCTTCGCGATCGCGTGTGACTATGTCCCCTGACCAGTACCACCCATCGCGCAAGACGGCGGCCGTCGCGTCCGGTTCCTTCCAGTAGCCGAGCATGAATTGCGGTCCGCGCATGACCAGTTCGCCGGGCTGGTCTGATGGAGCTTCGGTAAGGTCATCGATGGATTCGGAAGGATCAACATCCGACTGCCCGAGCACGCGGCAGTCGGTTTCTGCCATCGGGTGGCCGATAGAATCGGGATGATACAGGGCAGGGTCAAGGTAACCGACATGGGTAACGGGCGAGGCCTCGGTCATGCCGTATCCCTGACAGACGAGGATGTTGGTGAGCGCGGTAAAGCGGCGCGCTAGGTCGGGAGCCAGCGGTGCGGCTCCGGATTTGACCCAGCGAACATGATGATCGCGCGGAAACTCGCCGGCCTCAGCCGTCTGGCACAGGGCGTTCAGCGCGGGCGGGACGAGCGGCATCATCGTGATGCTCTCATTAATTAACTGTTGAGTGAGCTGAGGCACATTGAAGCGCGGTAGCAGCACAAGCGTTGCGCCGAGAATCAGCGCAGGATTCAGAATCACATTCAGGCCGTAGATGTGATAAAGCGGCAAACAGCAGAGAATGTTGTCATTGGAACAGAGCGATGCTGCGTTTGGCCCGATCAGTTGATAAACATTCGAGACGAGGTTGTAGTGCGAGAGCATCACACCCTTGGGCAGGCCAGTAGTTCCGCTGGAGTAAGGAAGAGCAGCGAGCATTTCTTGGCTGGATTGCTGGGGATCGAGGAGGGTTGATGCAGGCGACTGCAAAAGATCGGCAAACATCTGGGTGCCCGAGGCGGGCTGTCGGGTGGTGTACAGACTGCGCAGGTTGGGCAATCCGCCTAAGTTAACGCCTTCGATGTTTGCGCTGTCCGTGATGAGCATGACTGCACCGGAATTCTCCAGTTGATAGCGAACTTCGCGTTCGCGGTAAGTGGGATTGAGTAACGTGGGAATTGCTCCCGCCAATTGCGCTCCGTGAAACGAAACGCAGAACTCCCAAGAATTGGCAAGAAATATTGCGATGACATCGCCGATCTTGATTCCAGTAGCGATGAGACCACGGGCGACTGACTCGACAGTTTCTCCGTATTCGGCGTAAGTTATGCGGCGACCGCAGGATGAATCTACAAGCGCAGTTTTATTCGGTTGGCGGCGGCAGGTTGCGAGGACAAGATCGTGCAGAAATAAGTTGTGAGGATCGGCGTAGAGCCGGGTGCGCAACATACCGCGGAAGATTGTAACGGAAGAAGACTCTAGCGGAAGCAGAGAGTTTAAACAGAAAAATTAGCTGGCGAGTTTACGGAGGAACTCCTGCTCGTCCATGCGATATTTGAAGGCCTTGCGGCCATCGATGAAGACCACAGGTACTTCGTCGTTGAATTGCCGACGAAGCTCGATGTCGGCGTCCACATCGATTTCCCGCCACGTAAATCCGCCACGGCGCGACAGTTTACTCAGACTTTCTTTGACCACTTCGCACAGGTGACATCCCTTGCGCGAGTAGATCACGACGCTGCGCGAGTCCGCCATGTCGGCAGATTTTAGCGCGGGCAATCACAGGATTCCATTAGGAAGTGATCTATTTTTTCAGCTTCAGATCAGGAATGGTTCAAAGGTGGTCTGATGGCTAGACCAATCGAAAGAAAGCCGAAAAATGCCCGTCTTAACAGGTGTGATTTCGCTCACTGCATAGGGAAATACGTTCTGATATTTATTCAAGTGAGATCGTCGCAGTGTCCGTAGCCCTGTACTCCTCTCGGTCCTGGGGTGAAAGGAGGACATCGATGACGACTTTCCGCAGCAAGGCTGTTCTCTGCATCGGGAGCGACTTCGTCAATCTGAACCTGCGCTGCTCATTTCTCGAAAGGCACGGCTGGCACGTGATGAGCTCAGGCAAGGGACATGACGGTGTGTTCCGATTCAGCCGTGAGCATGTCGACGCTGTGGTCATCGATCTTGATGGCGATGGATCTGAAGCGGCCCTGATTGCTGCTGAGCTCAAGCGGCGGCGTGCGAACGTGCCAGTGATCATGCTGGTCAGGGACGAAGGAGTTCTGGTTCCCGGAGCTACCGCGCAGGCTGACGCCATATTGTTGAAATCGGACGAGGCTAAGCTCTTGCACAAAACTCTGAAGAACATCCTGCATGCCGTTTAGTCTTTAGGTTTTTCTGGGGATATCGTGCTGCCTTCAGAACCCTTACCGCCAGTTTGCAACCTATGGCGTTAGAATCTCTTCCATGCAATACCTTCAAGAAAAACCTCTTCAGGGCAAAACCGCTCTTGTCACTGGCGCAGCACGGCGCCTGGGACGCGCCTCTGCTCTGGCACTCGCCCAAGCCGGTGCGGATGTGGCGATTACGTTCCGCAATTCGGCGCGCGAAGCGCGAGAGACAGTTGTGGATCTCTGCGCGCTCGGTGTGCGTGCGTTTGCCCTGCGCTGCGATGTTACCGACGAGGCCAGTGTGCGGGCCATGATGAAGGAAGCAGGGCGCGAACTGGGGAGAATCGATATTTTGGTTAACAACGCGGGAAACTACGAGACGGTTGAATTTGAAAAACTGACAGTGCGGCAGTGGGATGCAATTTTCGCCTCGAACACGCGTGGACCGTTTTTAGTGGCGCGCGAAGCGCTGAAATGGATGCGTCGCAAACGCCCGGGTATTAAGCGCGTCGAGGCGAAAATTATCAACATGGGTTCGCTAGGTGGGCTTCGCCCGTGGGCCACACATGCACACTATTGCTCGTCGAAGGCTGCGCTGCACATGTTGACGAAGGTGATGGCCAAGGCTCTGGCACCGGAGATTGCCGTGAACGCCGTGGCACCGGGAATGATCGATCTTGGCGAGAAATCAGCTGCGGCCTTCATGCGGCGGATGGCCAAACAGACGCCTATGCAGCGCAATGGTCGTGGGGAAGAGATTGCGGAAGCCGTGTTGTTCTTCGCGACCGCGCCGCAGTTCATTACGGGGCAGATTCTGGCCGTGGATGGTGGACTTGGGCTGTAGCGGGTTAAACCTCGGCTGAAGTTGGGTCGATGACCATTTTCACTTCCGATACGCGATTCGCCGGAAAGCCGCCTTGCCTGGCGTGCTCCCGCACCATCTCTTCATTAGGCGCGATATAAACGCAGTAGATTTTGTCCTGCGTGACGTAACTGTGCAGCCACTGGATCTTCGGCCCAAGATTGTTCAGCACGCTACAGGATTTCTGCGAGATCGCGATGACCTGTTCTGGTGTGACATCGCCCACATTGGGAATGTCGCGTTCAATAACGTACTTCGGCATTCATTTTCCCCTTTGGTGGGCTGCGAAACACGTTGGACATGCCCCGCGAGAAATTCTAGGCTAGGAGCCTGAAAATAGCCAAGGCGGCGAGGGAAAGGTATATTTGGGCGAATGAAGAAAGCGAAAACAAAACTTTCTAGGTTGCAGTTTGCAAAGACAGGTTCTTCTGTAACGGCCACTATCGATCCCCCTCGCGTCGCGGTCGCCATCATGGCGGCGGGTAAGGGAACCAGGCTGAAATCGCAATTACCTAAAGTATTACATGAAGTCGGCGGGAAGCCGTTGTTGGAACATGTAATTCGCGCCGCCGTGCGGGTTGTCCCAGCCAAAGATGTATACGCGATCATTGGACACGATGCAGATCGCGTGCGTGCGGCCACGCAACACACTGGCGTCAACTTTGTCTTGCAGGCCGAACAACGAGGCACAGGTCATGCGCTGATGGTGGCGCGCGGAGCGCTTGCTGGCTATGACCACGTGATTGTGCTCTCGGGGGATGCGCCTCTCATTACGTCAGAGACCATTGGCCACCTGCGTAATTTTCATCTGGAAGAGCAGGCAGCGATGACGCTACTCAGTGCCGACTTGGAGAATCCGACGGGGTATGGCCGCGTGCTGCGCAAAAGCGCGCAGAGCGCCGAAGTGCAAGCGATTGTTGAAGAGAAGTCAGCAAGCATGGCGCAGAAGAAGATTCGTGAGATCAACTCCGGCTTCTATGTGTTTGCTGTAAAAGAGCTGTACGGTAACATCGAGAAACTCTCCACCGCTAACGCTCATGGCGAATATTACCTGACTGACATGGCTGAAGTGTTGCGTAGAGCACGACAGCGCGTCGTGGCATGGAAGACAGCAAGCCCGAACGAGGTGCTCGGGGGAAACACTCGCGCTGAGTTGGCTGACATCGACCAGCATCTGCGGATGTCGAAGTGCCGGCAACTGATGGACGATGGCGTCACGGTCTTTTATCCCGCTACGTGTGTCATTGATCCGGACGTATCGGTCGCGCCCGACACAGTCATCGAGCCATACGTGCAACTACTGGGGAAGACTCGGGTTGGTACGGCCTGCCGCATACGGTCGTATAGCGTGATTCGTGATTCCGAAATCGGCGATGGAGTGCTCGTTCGGCCGGGATCGGTGATGGAAGAAGCAAGCATCGGCGCGGGAGCTTTAATCGGACCGTATTCGCACTTACGTCCAGGAAGTGAAATTGGCGAAGGCGCGCACGTAGGGAATTTTGTAGAGACCAAGAAGATCAAGCTGGGTAAGGGATCGAAAGCGAACCATCTCACCTATCTGGGCGACGCCGAGATCGGCGCAGAAGTAAACATCGGCGCGGGAACGATCACCTGTAACTACGATGGCGTGCACAAGCATAAAACGATCATCGGCGATGGCGTTTTTGTGGGCAGCGACAGCACGCTTGTAGCCCCCGTGCGTTTAGGTAATGGAGCCTACGTGGGCGCGGCCTCGTGCATCACGGACGATGTTCCGCAGGACGCACTAGCCATTGGGCGCTCGCGGCAAATCGTAAAGGAAGGCTGGGCACGTGAGAAGCGCGCAGCTCGAAAGCCAGCGGCTGAAGAAAAGGGCTCACGCAAGAGAGTTTTTCTAGAAGAGTAAGAGATCACACGAAATCGTTGGAAAAAAGCAAAAGCACCGAGACGTTTGATCCCTCTCCGTGTCTCAGTGCCTCCGTGGTGGATCTCCTAATCTCTAGTGCGAGACTGCGGCGAACAAGTCGGAATGCATCAGCGATTGAAATTGCTGGTCGTTCGCTTTGAAGTGGAGCAGCAGGTTCGAGCTGTCGGAGTCGACTGTGGTGTTCTCCACGGCGACTTTTTCTGCCGGTGTGGCGCTCATCTTTTTGTAGAGAATGCCAGCCTTCACAACCGATGCGAGCATGGCGGCTGTACCAGAGTCAGAGGTAACGACCGTGAGGTCAAAGTTCACTCCGCTGTTGAAGCTCATCGTATAACGAGAACCGATCAGGCGCTTCTTCATGTTCTCGTAGTCGGCAATCTTGCTGGCATCGCCCATCGCCGAGCGCATCATGTTTTGCGTGCCCTGCTGGTCAAGGATGCTCCATACCGGCGCGGAGTCAACATTGGTCATCAAGTCGGCCATGTCGCCGTTCGTGTCGAGCGCCAGAATCTTCCCGTCTCTGGTGTCGAGTGCAGCATGCAGTGCGGTTGAATCTCCGAACAACAGCGTGCTGTCATCCAGGAAGGTCATGATGAAGCCGCCATCCATCGGATAGACATCTGCTGTGCCATATTTTTTGGGTTTGAAATTCTCCAGCTTCATCTTCTTGACCACGGCCTTCATGTTGAAAGGCCCGCTGGCTACGCCGACATTCTTCACGCCCTGCTTACCGCTGCGGAAGGAGGCGAAGGCAAGCGTGTCCACATCTTTTTCGGGATCGATCCCGATGCCCTTCAGTGCCGCTTCAAACTGCTTGATGTTGTCGGGCATGAGCTGTTGCTTCAGCGCCATCGCGGTCGGAGAATCCTTGAGCGCACGATAGTCCACCGAGATCAACTGGAGCAGGTCGGCGGGAATGCAGGTGCGGGCCGAAGAGTTTAACGGCATGGCATAGGCCACGCTCACGAGCAATGCAGAAACCAGGAACATCTTGAAGAGTCTCATAACGCCTCGAAGTCACAGAATCTGAAGGATTGCGTGCACCCTAGGTTGGATGCACGATCCAGCTTTGTCGTTAGATCGATTCATTCTATTTTACTTGCAGCGGAAGCGAATGGAACAAAAGTAACTGTCCTATTGGCTGGTTCGAGTCTGGGCCGGGGCGAAACCCGCAGACCACGGGCTTGGGTCAGATTGGCGAGATCTAATCGTCGTCAGGATCGGTCTTTGGGCTCCGGTCGTTCAGGAAATGAGCCGCATCTACAGGGGCATTGATAGTCTGGAATACCAGCGGCGCCTGGTTGAAGTTAAAGCAATCGGAAAGATTGTCGGCGTAGGCGTCCGCGTATCCGAGCGACGGCAGGCTGAAGGTTTGCTCGATCAAATTCAGGATGCTGCCGAAATCATGGTTTACATGCGAGATGTAGCCTGCTCGCGCATACGGCGAAACCACAACCAAAGGCACGCGGAATCCATACACGTACCCGGAGCCCCAGCTCGTACCGTTGTTGATGACTTGTGGCGGAGGAACGTGATCGTACCAGCCTCCCCAATCATCCCACGTGATGACGATCGCAGTATTCGCCCAGTAAGGACTGTGGCCGATCTCATTTACGATGGCCGCGACCCATGACGGGCCGTTTACCGTTGCCGTCGAACCAGCGTGATCGGAATTGGTGCCGTTAGGAATCACCCAGCTCACCTGGGCAAGATTTCCGTTGGCGATATCGGAAAGTACCTGTGTGTCGTTGAGCACGACATTGTTGACCCAGTCGGAGCTTGTGCACGCAGTTGCATTCGGGGGCGCAGCGTTCGGTCCGCATAGATGCTGAATTGCGTTCGGGCTTGTCCACAACGACCCCGCCGAGGGCGCGTAGTAGCGCCAACTGATGCCCTTGGCGTCCATTTCGTCCATGAGCGTGGGATGATCCGTGCAGGGATACATCGTGGTTGATTCATTTCCAGTGGGATCGATCAGGTAAACATATTCCGATGGCGGGGACGTGCAACCAGTATTGGTGCCGGCGTTGGGGATGCCCTGCGCGTTGTCGGCTACAAACATGTTGCTGGTTGCCGAAGGCGCAGACGTGCCGGAAATGATGAACTGATGCGCCGGGAAGCTGGGTCCCTGGTTGGTCTGAAACATGCGATCGCCGAAGGTGTACTGCTCGGCCATTTGAAAATAAGGCCCCACGTCGGACGGCTGCACGTAGAGAAATTGCGCGTTCTGAGGCGGGCAGTTCGTGGCTCCTTTCGAGCAGGTGATCTTGACCAGGTCAGCGCCGTCCATCTTGCCGCCGTCATACATCGCTACAAATGCCGAGTGGGCATGGCTGAGGTCGTAGTCGACCCCGAGGGAAGTAGACTGGAGTGTGATCGTCTGGCCGGAAGAGTTGACGCCGCTCGAAGCGATGTCAGCGCCGGCATTGATCAGTTTCTGATCGTGGAAGAGGTTATCGGGAGTGCGATTCTCCTGGAAGATGACGACGACATGCTCGATCTTGCCGGGGACTATGGTTGTGGAAGACTTGCTTGACCCGCAGCCGTTGAGGTTGAGCAGGGCGGCTATCGCGGAAAGCAGTAAAAGTGAGAAGCACAGGAATGCGGTTCGGCCCATGGGCGATCTCCGGTGAAGCCGTACGAAACTCAAATGTCTCAACCCGGAGAGAGGGATTTCGACTCGCTGTTTGTAAAGTTTTTTGATGTCAAAAGCGGCGATGGGCATGCGTTTTGGCTCATCGCGAGGTGGGTTCAGTGGAGGGCTGATGTTCTTTGCCGTACCTGCGCGGCGAAGGCTTGATCCTTCAAAGACGCCAGATTGATCTCCACATTAGCGAGTGCGCCCGTGATCGATGCGCGGGCGAGGGCAAGCGCTGTGGTCAGATCCGACTTCATATTGGGATTGGTGATGGGTTCGAGCGACTGCACGATCTGAGCGATCGCATACGCTTTTTCGGCGACAGTAAGAGGAACAGAAGTTGCTTCTTTCAGTGCAGATTCGATCATTGCTTCGGCGGATTGTTCGTCCGTGGCCGCTTTGGCTTGCTTGTAGGCCTTCATCACCGAGTTATAGGACTCGGCGTCAGCGTCGATAGCCGCTTTCAATTCTTCGCGCAGAGGAGTGAGGCGGGCGATGGCAGCGCTGAGCTGCGATTCGTGCTGTACATACGCTTTTTTCCCCCGCGACATCGACGCGACCATTGCGGCAAGCCCGGCGGCCATCGCTGCTGCAGCCGCCGAGGCGCTTCCGCCGCCAGGAGTGGCTGTTGGCGCGGCGAGTTGCTCGATGAACGGTTCAATCCCGGCGCGCAAACCGCCAACCGCCATCTTGCCGCCCATTACAGCCACCAGACGGTTTTCCAGGATCAGCGACGAATCGAAGTTCTCGACTTGCAGAAACCACTCCGCCGCCTGCTCCAGCGCTTTCTTCGGAATCAGCCCGACAATTTCGCTCGAAGCGGGCGTGACGCCGTAGCGGGCTGCTTCACGTTTGACCATCTCGAAGACGCGATGGATGGGTGTTTGTTCGAAGTCGGTCAGATTCATCGAGACCTGCGCGAGACCACGGACGAGAAATCCCGCGCCCTTTACGAAACGCATGCCACCGCTTGAGAAGCGCACAGCCTTTGCGATCTTCTTTGCGATATCGACATCGGGCGTGTTGAGAAAAACGTTGTACGCGACAAGAAACTTGCGCGCGCCCACGACAGTTGCGCCCGCCGTAGGATGAACGCATGGCTCGCCGAAATCCGGGCGGCGGGCCGGGTTCGTCGCGATTTCGGCGCGAATGCCTTCGAACTGTCCCCGGCGAATATTTTCCAGATTCTGGCGCTCGGGAGTCGTCGCGGCTGCTTCGTAGAGATAAACGGGAACCTGGTAGCGCTTCCAGATTTCTTCACCAACATGGCGAGCCATGGCAATGCAGTCTTCGATGGTCACGCCGTCGATCGGAATGAACGGAACGACATCCGCCGCGCCCATGCGTGGATGCGCTCCCTCGTGATAATTCAGGTCGATCAGTTCGGCTGCCTTGCCGACGCCACGGATGGCTGCTTCCTGAATCGCTTCACGTTCGCCAACGAGGGTAATGACGGAGCGGTTATGGTCGGCGTCGCTTTCGCGGTCGAGCAGGTAGACGCCAGGCATCTTCATGGCATCGATGATGGCGTCAACTTTGGTTTTATCGCGGCCTTCGGAGAAGTTCGGAACACATTCCACAAGCGTAGACATAAGGGAAGAGAATAGCGGGCTAAGTGGCGGCGCCGCAACTCGTTGCAACTAGAAACATGATTGCAGCAAATCCTCCTCGACACCTTCGAGATTTCCTGATAAAGAAGAATGCTCGCATCGGCTTCGACGATTTCAGCCGTGTCGAGGAGGACATCATGAGGATATCCGGGGCCTTATTGATTCGCGGAATGCTCGCATGTGTGATGTCAGCGCTTTCTGCATGGGCACAGAACTCAGAGACACAGCCGTCTACTTCGGTGCAGCGTGCCAGCGAACAAGCGCCAAATCAGGCGCAGGTGGCGGCGTCGGACGTGGTGATTACGATCCATGGCCTGTGCGAGCAAGGCAAGCAACCGGGGGCAGACCAGAAATCCTGCACGACGGTGGTGACGCAGGAGGCATTTGAGAAGCTGCTTAATTCCATGAATGTTACGAATAAACCTCTATCGCAAGAGACACGGCGCAATCTAGCCGAAACGTACGCCGACTATCTGGTGCTGGAGAAGACTGCCGTAGAGGCCAAACTCGATCAAACGCCACAATTTGCAGAAATCATGCGCTGGTGGCGGCTGAGGACTCTTGCAGACATGTATCGTGGCGGCTTGCAAGCGCGGTTTGCGCAACTGTCGGCAGAGGAAGTGCATGCTTACTACACCGAGCGACTGCCCTCGTATGAACGCATCCGGGTGGAGCGCGTCTTGGTTCCCAGAGCTCCGGCGAAGTCGGATGATGATAAAGAGGCTGACGAAAAAGCGTTACAGATGGCGCAGGCGGCACGTGAGCGCCTGGTAAAAGGTGAGAGTCCAGCATTGGTGCAAAAAGACATCTACACGCAATTGAAATCCGACGCCGCTCCCGTAACGAACCTGGGGAATCTTGGACGATCGAGTTTTCCCAAAGATGAAGTAGACGAACTTTTCTCCCTGAAACCGGGCGAGGTGAGCAAGGTGGAGAAAGAGGCTTCGTATGTGATCTACAAGGTTAATACAAAGGAAACCTTGTCGGAAGAATCGCAGAGAGATGAAATCGCGCGCGAAATCGTGCAGCGGAAATTCAGCGATGCGATGCGAGCAATCAATGAGTCGGCTACTCCCGAGTTCAATGATGCCTACCTGGGGCCTCACGTTGCCCCATCTCAGAGCCCTCATGTGGCAACGCTACATCAGTAGAGAAAGAGCGAACCCCGTTTCGGTTCATGAGCTTGGCCTTCAGCATCAGAAACCATGCGAGTGCCCCAGCCAAGACCAGACTCCCTAATGCAATCGCGCGTTCATAACCGGCTAGCAGCGAACGCCGCGGGGCAGGGACGGCACCGGCTGGAGGGATGGCACCCTGTGACAAAATCGCGCTCGTCTTCGGGGTAAGCGGCGCGGGTACGGGACGTTCCCCAGGCTGCAACGGGCGGAAAGAATGAGCAAGTTCACCCGTTCCAGAGAGCGCAAATGCAACCGGGGTGTTTGAGGCAAGCTGGTCGACTTCGAACTGTTGTTCCTGCGCGCCTTGCGTGCCTGCAACTGGATGGAAGGAACGCGGCGAAAGTGACTGGAAGCGCATCGATTTGGGAACCATTACGCCGATGCGATCCATCGAGTACTGAGTCTGCCTGCGGAAAACGAACTCACCCGCATCGTAAGGGAGATCGTAGCGGATGGCATACTTTGTGAGGCCCGGTTTTATTGGAAAGTCAATGCTGTATTGATCTGTTGATCCTGCTACCGGAACCAGTGGAACTTTGGTGCTCCCACCATCCGGTGAAGAGATGGTCGCAGGCTCGATCTGAGCGCCGTGAGGAATAGAAAGCACAAAGTTGCTGGGATCCATCTGCGTAATAGGCGGATTTGAAACATTGTTCAGCGCGTGGAGTTCCGTTACTTGTAAGCGCTTGCCGACACTTTGAAATTGCAGAATACTCAGTGGACTGCTGATAACGCGAACCTGGTTAGCCGATTGATAGACTTTGAAATTTGCGAACTGTCCTTGGATGACTGGCTGGAAGTAGTCCACTCCATCTTGTTTTATCTGCAAAATAGCTGCTGATCGCCCGCCTAGCTTCGTCTTAGGAACGATTCGAAACTCTCCGCTGTCGTTGGTTAGGGACCGCCCTTGCTCGCCGGATGAGGTGAATAGAATGACCTGGCAACTGGGTTGTGGATTACCAGTCGTACCATTCACAACTCTGCCTTGGAACGTTTGCGCGAAGCATGCAATGGGAAAAAGCAAAAGGATTACTGATCGGACTTTCATAACAGTCTCTGCAACAAGGCGGGCGGACAAGAAGTAGCAGGCTTAAGCAATCAAGTCAACGAAACAATTCCAATAAGTGTAGAAAAATTGGTCGGTGGTCCCTATTTGCGGACAGCATAGCTTCAAGAATTGACTTCGTCTAAGCCATTGATAAATTACATCGTTATTGCACATATTGCTTAGATCGAAATAGATCGTTGTTCGTTTTTCGTAACAATGTGACCCCTGTGCAAAACAATGTTATGTCTCGGGAGTAGGTTCCTTGACACATTCCGCACCACCACGGAGGGAATAGCTAATGAAGGCCCTAGTTATCCGAACACTCCGTCTGCCAGCGACCACTATTCTACTTAGCAGCCTCACATTTCTGGTGAGCACGCCAATGATGCACGGCCAAAATGATCCTGGCCCGCGAAATCCAGGTAACACAAACGTCATTTGCCCTGTAGGGGCGAACTCCAAGTTTCCAACTGGCAACATGGGGCCGCTTGCCCCCGCTGCGACCGACTGCATTGATATTCTCCAACCTCCAAGTCAGCCGCCGCAGCCCCCGGCTGATGGCGCGGGCAATATTGTTGGCCGCTATCCCCCGCTCCCCGGAAACGTTCTGGGTACTCTCTGGACGGCCGGAATGGATGTTTTTTCAACCATCGCCAGCGTGACTGGGGGAACGGGTGGAACAGCATTCCAGGAGCCGATGGTCGGCCTGGGGCCGTCATTTAACGCACAAAGCTGTGCGCAATGCCATATGGTTCCTGCGGTTGGCGGTAGCAGTCCGGGGATCGTGAGCATCGTAACCAGCGCCAATGGGCCCGAAGTGACCTTCGCCATGCCGATCCCCGGTACTCCGCCTCCATTTAGCGCCAGCAACCCAGAGATAGGCGACGCAACCGATGATGGAGGTACCAACCAGGTACCATCTTCTTTCCCAAATCCCTTTTCTCTGCCAGGTGTCACAACCCCTGGGTTCCCGAACGGCGTACCAACTGACGGTCCGGTGATTGAAGTGCGGTTCGTCAAAGCATTGGCGCCAAGCGGAAACGTCACTGGGGTCGGTGCCAACGGTGTGGGCGATCTGTTCACTATCCAAGGGCGTAAGGATTTGCCGGCGGGTTGTTCGATCAGCCAGATCCCTTTTGCTCAGCTACCTGACGGTTCAATCTCCTTCCGCATTCCGACGCCGACATTTGGCCTCGGCTTTGTGGAATCAACGCCCGACCCAATCTTGATCGAAAACAGCACGGCGACAACCGCAGGGAATACGTTAGGCGTGGTTGGTGGTGTCTTCAATACCAGCGGAAACGACGGCACGATTACGCGTTTTGGTTGGAAAGCACAGAACAAATCTCTGCTCATTTTTGCGGGTGAGGCCGAGAATGTTGAGATGGGCGTAACCAACGAGTTGTTCCCGAACGAACGGACTTGGGGAGCGACTCCGATTGCCGTCGTCGGTGCTGGAGGAGGGCCTGCACTTACAGTTCCTCCCTGCATCAACGTGGGCCCAAACAGCACTCCCCCAGGCCCCGGCTACCCCGAGGACGAAGTATTGGCTTCAGGAGCGGTAGTCAAGCTGCTCTCAAATGCTGAACAGGATTCCATCTTCATGCTCCTGAACGCGGCTCCATCCCAGTGTGATGCCATTCAGGCGAATATAAATAGCCCTTACGGGAGTCCGACCCCATCTTGTCCGCCATTTACGCCGGGGGGGCCTGTAAGCGCCGGTCAGACGTTATTCAATACCGTCGGTTGTAACCTCTGTCACAGTCCCACGCTTCAAACCGGTCCCTCACCGAACGTGTCCTTGAGCAGTGTGAGTTACCATCCATACTCCGATTTTGCTCTGCACAATATGGGCGGATTGAGCGATGGAATTATGCAAGGGAATGCACGGGGAGATCAATTCCGGACAGCACCTCTTTGGGGAGCTGGTCAGCGGCTTTTCTTCCTGCACGACGGTCGAGCCACCGATTTGCTAACTGCGATCGAGGACCACTGTATTCCAACGACAAGCAGCACCGTTCCGGCCAGCGAGGCTTGCGGATCGGTGAATAAGTTCAACGCTCTGCCCAACGTCCAACAGAAGCAAGATATCCTTGACTTTCTGCGTTCGCTGTAACTAAAAAACTAAAACGGAGTTCCGATCTTGATACCGCATGTCCAGGTCGGAATTCCGGTTTGTTTCTTGCTGTAACTGCTCTTCGATCAAGCTGTAGTATAAGTGTGGCTTAACTTCAGCGTGACTTAGAAAACTTACCTATCCCTAAACGTACCTGCACGGTGTTAATCCCTGGATTCGGCGTGGCCAAACCTGCGTTCGAGATGTGCAGATAACGCAGTTCCAGGTTCCAGTTGTATTTCGCACCGAGAATGTGCGTACCGAATGCGACCGAGGGAGTGAAATTTACGGTGTTTGTCCCGGTAGGGACGCTGTGGTTGGTGAACAGCGCGCCGCCGGTAAGTTCGAGGTAGGGAGAAATGCGGCCGTGGCGTTGGAAGTTCCACTTGAGGCCGAGAGGATCGAAACCCACACCATAGGCGGTGTTGGCGGGCTGAAAGACTAAAAAGACCGGCACAGCATCGACGGCGTATTCAAAGCGTCCACGAAGAAAGCCGGGAAGATGTGGACCGGTAATGATCCATCCGTAGCGCAGGCCAGCGTTGAAGGCGCCGGCATCGCCTCGTCCGCCGGCAACGGAGTGACCGCCGCCAGCCCAAATCTGGATTTCGTGGCCGCCTTGTTCGGGGGCGGCTTGGGCACGGCATAGAGATGGCACACTCAGAAGCAGAAAAAAAAGAAAAATGGAAGTGCGCATAGTTTTCGATTTCAGAGAGTCAAGGCTATTCCATACTGGAGTGTCCGGGGCGATCTGAGTGAGTGATTAACTCTAGCAGGTCGCTTGCTACGCGTTCGGTATTGTGGCGAGCAACAAGGCCTTCCTCTAGATAGTCCCCTAGAACTGGAATCACCCCGAGAGCTTCAATCGCGTCGAGATCGTTCACGATCTGGCAGGCGCCTTCGCTGGCATATTTCGCTTTAAGTTCATCTGACGCCGGCGTGCGATTAATTAACGCGTAATCGAAAATTTGCTTTTGTGCGTGACGATTCAAGGCGCGGATGTGGTCGGCAGCAGTGAGCCCGAGACTTTCATTGGCCTGCGTCATCAGGTTGCAGATGTAAACCTTGGTCGCGGGCGAGGCCACGATCGCCTCAGAAATTCCACGTACTAACAGATTCGGAATCAGGCTCGTGAACAGCGATCCTGGGCCGATCGTGATGACGTCGGCGTGGGCGATGGCTTCGAGCGTCTGCGGCATGGGGCCGACGTCGGGCGGTACGAGCATCAGTTCTCGAATGCGTCCTTTGCTGGCAGTGATTTTAGTTTCACCACGGACGAGCGTGCTATCTTCCATCTGCGCTTCGAGTTCAACGTTGGACGTCGTCGCCGGATAGATATGGCCGCGGGTAAGCAGAATCTCCGACGACAAGCGCACGGCCTCGGAAAAATCTGACGTCAGCGACGTTAGCGCTGCAAGAAACAAATTGCCGAAGCTGTGGCCTTCCAGTCCCGAACCTTTATCGAAGCGGTGACGGAAAAGTTTCGAGAGCAGAGCTTCATCTTCGCTTAATGCGACGATGCAGTTGCGGATGTCGCCCGGAGGCAGCATGTTCAGCTCTTTGCGTAAGCGGCCGCTGGAACCACCATCGTCGCTGACAGTGACTACAGCGCAAAGATCGGCAATCGACGGGGATACTGGAGTGACAGAAAGATTATCTGCGGGCGAAGGAACGAAACGCTTGAGCCCCTTGAGCAGCGTGGAGAGGCCCGTGCCGCCGCCAATCGCGACCACGCGAAGTCCGCGCTCGCGCGGGGTTTTCTCCGCGGATCGGACTGCGACGGTTTTTGGCCCTGGGGCGGAAGTCATCGTAGCCTGCTAAGCAGGCTCGGTTTCCTGCAGGTCTTCGTCGGAGGAACCGAGTTCAGCGCCCGGATCAGGATAGAGCAGTTCAGTGAAGCGCGGATCTTCGGCCAGGTTCTGGAAGTCAGAATCGTTACGTGCTTGGAAACGAAGTTGCGGATTCAGGCGCAGCGCCTCGTCCAGCCGCTTAAGCGAATCCTCGACGTGGCCAGTAAGGCAGTCGAGTGCAGCAAGACCATAAATCACGTAGTCGGCTTTGGCGTTTTGCTTGAGCAGCTTGTCGAGGTGCTCGCGGGCTGTGACATAGTCACCGAGGTTCATGAGCGAAACAGCGTAATCGTAGTGCTCCTCCGACGTTTTGAACTGCGTGGCTGCAGAACGCTCCAGGTGCTGATTGCAGGTGTTGAGATGGACGTTGGCGCGATCGGCCAGCTCTCGGCTGGGCCCGGCCACGACCTTTTGAAAATGCGGCTTCGCCTTGTCAAACTTATGTTCCTGCATGGCGCGCAGGCCAGCCTCATAGCTCTGGAGCGCTTGCGTGTAATGCGGATCTTCCGCCATGGACTTCTTCGCGGTGGGTTTCTGAGCCATGTGCAAAATTCTTCCTGTGCTCTTCGGAATAAGGAGCTCCTTGCAGTGACGCAAAATTCGCCGAGCAATAAAGTATCACTCAAACTACGTGCGGAGGGCAACGGCTGTGCAAACTGCAGTATCCAGTTTTCAGTGCCCAGTACTCGGAAAAGCAGCAGGGTTTCACTGGGAACTGAGAACTGGGCTACCGGGTACTAGTTGATATCCGCGGCGGTCTGCAGGTCGATATGCCGCCATTCGCCCGCGATGATTCCGGCGCGGATTTCCGCAGCCTTTACCCCGTTCTTGTTCTGTTGATAGGCGTAGTAAAGCTCCCTCAGACAGACGGAACACTTTGCCCCGTGCGTGCCTTCAAAGCAGGTACGTAGGCTCTTGTGACCCATGCGGTCGCAGTAGCAATAGCAGGGCTGCTGATGCAGCACGTTTGGAATCTTGGCCGCTAGCTCGTAGGCGTGCGTCTGGTATGTGAAACGCGCGTCGTCGCCCCATAGATCGGCCTTGGTGAGGATGGCTGGTTGCTTCGTGTTTTTCGGCGGAGGCGCGGAGTTGTAGGCCGGTACGGCAGGGTCTTGCGGCTTTGCTGCCCACTGGGCCGACATGGTGAGGGTCACAAGGAACAGAAAAGCCAGAATCAAACAGCGGTACACAATGGTGTGCTGCAAGTGGCGATTCATAGTTCCACTATTGTAACCCGGGATGGAGTGTCTTCGGCACAAGCTGGTGACACCAACCCCGCAGACGGTTGAACTAGCCCCCTAAAATAGAACCTCTGGCAGCAGGACAGGATCTGTATACAATAGAACGGCATGCAACAGATTGGGGCTGACCAAAACCCGGCGAATGGGCCCGGCACGCCTGCATCTACCGCGACTCCAGAGGCGGGGAGCGCAAATCCGCGGCCTAGGACCGGTTTCGGCGTATGGGTTCGCGACCTGATCATCTCCCTGGCAATCTCGGCCTTCATCATCATCTTCCTTTACCAGCCGGTCAAAGTCGAAGGCACCAGCATGATGCCTTCGCTCGAAGATCAGGAACGAATCTTCGTCAACAAATTCGTTTATCGGCTAGAACCAATCGAACGCGGCGATATTGTGGTCTTCCGCTACCCTCGCGATCCCTCGAAGAGTTACATCAAACGCGTCATCGGGATGGCTGGCGATCACATCCGCATCGATGGCGGGCAGGTTTATGTGAATGATGAGGCACTAGACGAAGACTACGTGCCCCCGGCCTACACTGATGCTCGGTCGTATCCGGATGCCGTCGTTCCCCCGAACTGCTACTTTGTGCTCGGCGACCACCGCTCAATGTCGAACGACAGCCGTGACTTCGGTCCGGTGAATCAAAGCTACATCTATGGCAAAGCCGTATTCGGGTATTGGCCGATGGATAAGCTCGGGCGCGTGCGGTAATCGCACCACGCACTTTCTCGTAGAAGAAATTTCATTCGTGATTTTGTTTTCCACCGCCCTATTCCCTGATAAAATCCTGAAAATCCACTCTCCGGAGCGAGAATGCAGGCTATCCTTGCCCTCGAAGACGGCCGCGTCTTCCGAGGCAAAGGCTACGGCGCCAAAGGCGAATGTTACGGCGAAGTCGTTTTTAATACTTCCATCACCGGATACCAGGAAATTTTCACCGATCCTTCCTACTCAGGGCAGATTGTCGTTCTGACCAATCCGGAAATCGGTAACTACGGCACCAACCAGGAAGACAACGAAGCCACGCGCCCATGGATCGAGGGCCTGATCGTGCGCGAGTTCTCGCGCGTGAGTTCAAACTGGCGCTCGCAGCAGGTGGCCGAGGAATACCTGGAACAGTTCAAGGTGCCCGTGCTCTCGGATATCGACACGCGGGCTCTGGTGCGCCATCTGCGTGATCACGGTGTGATGCGCGGCGTGGTCTCGACGATTGAAGGCGACGCCGAGAAGCTGGTCGTCAAGGCGCGTTCGATTCCGAAGATGGATGGCACCGATCTGGCGAAAGAAGTCAGCACCAAGCGGTCGTATGTCTGGGAAGTCGGTGAACGCTCGCACGAGCCGGTGGCAGTGGTTGGAGTGAAAGACGAACCGGCGCGATTCCACGTAGTCGCTTACGACTTCGGCATCAAGCAGAACATTCTGCGCAAACTGCGTGGCGAGGGCTGCAAGGTGACAGTGGTTCCAGCGCAGACTCCGTCGGAAGACGTGCTGGCGTTGAAGCCGGACGGCGTGTTTCTGTCGAACGGCCCGGGTGATCCCGAGCCGTGTACGTACGCGGTCGATTCGATTCGCCGATTAATGGGACGGCAGCCGATCTTCGGAATTTGCCTGGGACATCAACTCGTCGGAATCGCGCTCGGAGGGAAGACGTTCAAGCTTAAGTTTGGCCACCACGGTGGGAATCATCCGGTGAAGCAGTTGAAGACCGGGAAGATCGAGATTACGGCGCACAATCACAACTTCGCCGTCGATCCCGATTCTCTTCCTGACAGCGAAGTCGAACTGACGCACGTCGATCTGAACGACCAGACGCTCGAAGGCCTGCGGCATAAGAACCTGCCGCTATTCAGCGTGCAATATCATCCCGAAGCCGCGCCTGGCCCGCACGATTCGCATTATCTGTTCAAAGAGTTCACGAAGATGATGGAGGAGTTCAAATCGTAGCGCCGCCGTCCCGGCGGCCCAATAGGGGGCTGTGCCCGCCAGCCGGCGAGACGCCGGGCGCGCTACAAGGAATTAATGCCTAAACGCACTGACATCTCGAAAATCCTGATCCTCGGCTCCGGGCCCATCGTCATTGGGCAGTCAGCGGAGTTCGATTACTCCGGCACGCAGGCCTGCAAGGCGCTCAAGGCCGAGGGGTACGAAGTCGTGCTGGCGAATTCGAATCCGGCGACCATCATGACTGACCCGGAGTTTGCCGACCGCACTTACATTGAGCCGCTGACGATCGAGTATCTGGAAGAGATCATTCGCATTGAGCGCGAAATGTCGCCGGGCGCTGGATTCGCCGTACTGCCTACTGTCGGCGGCCAGACGGCGCTGAATCTCGCGATCGAACTTTCCGACGGCGGTGTACTCGAGAAATACGATGTCCATCTGATCGGCGCCAATGTAGCAGCGATCAAGAAAGCCGAAGACCGCCTCGTCTTCAAAGATGCAATGCAGCGCATCGGCCTCGACGTTCCGAAGTCCGCGCTGGTCAACAACACAAAAGATGGCATCGAGTTCGCCGGCAAAATTGGATTTCCTGTAATTGTTCGCCCGTCGTTCACGCTCGGCGGCACCGGCGGTGGTATCGCGTACAACCGCGAAGAACTCGGGGAAGTGCTCGCACGTGGACTCGACCTTTCTCCCGTCCACGAAGCGCTGATCGAAGAATCCGTGCTGGGGTGGAAAGAGTTTGAACTCGAGGTGATGCGCGACACGAAAGACAACGTCATCATCATCTGCTCGATTGAAAATTTCGACCCCATGGGCGTGCACACGGGCGACTCGATCACCGTTGCCCCTGCACAGACGCTCACCGATCGTGAATACCAGGCCATGCGCGATGCCTCGATCGCTGTGATCCGCGAGATCGGCGTCGATACCGGCGGGTCTAACATTCAATTTGGCGTGAATCCCGAGACTGGGCGGATGGTCGTAATCGAGATGAACCCGCGTGTCTCGCGGTCTTCTGCGCTGGCCTCGAAGGCCACCGGATTCCCGATCGCAAAAATCGCCGCGAAACTTGCGGTCGGCTACACACTCGATGAAATCCCGAACGACATCACGCGTAAGACTCCCGCATGCTTTGAGCCGACGCTCGACTATGTTGTCGTGAAGATTCCCAAGTGGCAGTTCGAAAAATTTCCCGGCGCGGATGACACGCTCGGACCGCAAATGAAATCCGTCGGTGAAGTGATGGCCATCGGACGCACCTTCAAAGAAGCTTTGATGAAGGGCATCCGCTCGCTCGACACCGGCAAGCGTGTCGGCGCCGCCAAACTCGAGCCCAAGATTCTTACGCAGCGGCTGGTCACGCCGCATCCCGAGCGGCTTGCGTACGTGCAGTATGCGCTGCGCCAGGGACACACGGTGAAGCAGATCGCGACCATGACCTCGATGGACCCGTGGTTCCTGTATCAGCTCAAAGAAATAAACGACCAGCAACTCGAATTGGAAAAGCATCCGATGGAGTCGATCCCCACCGAGGTGCTGCGCGATTCTAAGCGCATGGGATTCTCCGACGGGCGACTGGCGCAGGTATGGCGGTTGGAAGGGCAAGAAAAAGTCCGCCATGCACGCAAGAAGCACGGTGTGATGCCTGTCTACAAGCGCGTCGATACCTGCGCGGCCGAGTTTGAGAGCTTCACGCCCTATCTCTACTCGACGTACGAAGACGAAGACGAGGCGGCCCCGACCGACAAGAAAAAGGTCATCATCCTCGGCAGCGGGCCGAACCGCATTGGACAGGGAATTGAGTTCGATTATTGCTGCTGCCACGCGTCATTCGCTTTGCACGAAGACGGATACGAGACGATCATGATCAACTGCAATCCTGAAACCGTCTCGACTGATTACGACACCAGCGACCGCCTCTACTTCGAGCCGCTGACATTTGAAGACGTGTGGGCGATTTACCAGCACGAAACTGCAAAGGGTGCGCCAGTGGGCGTGATCGTGCAATTCGGCGGGCAGACGCCACTGAATCTTGCTCTGCCGCTCAAAGCTGCGGGAGTAAAAATAATCGGCACATCGCCCGAGTCGATTGACCTAGCCGAAGATCGCAAACAGTTCAACAAGCTACTCGAAGACCTGCAGATTCCACAGGCGCCGGGCGTGATGGCAACCTCAATCGAGGAAGCAGTCGAAGGCGCAAAACGCATTGGATATCCCGTGCTGGTGCGGCCCTCTTATGTTCTAGGCGGGCGCGCTATGGTCATCGCCTATGACGAAGAATCGGTCGTGCGCTACATGAAAGAAGCGGTCGAGTACTCGCACGACCGGCCGGTGCTGATCGATCACTTCCTCGAAGACGCGATCGAGGTCGATGTCGACGCGCTGTCGGACGGCGAAGACGTCGTGATCGGCGGCATCATGCAGCACATCGAAGAAGCCGGCATACACTCCGGCGACTCTTCGTGTGTATTGCCTGCGGTGGATATTCCACAGCAGTTGCTCGACCGCATGCGCGAATACACATTCAAACTGGCGCGTGCATTGAAGGTGATCGGGCTGATGAATATTCAGTTCGCCATTCCACGCGGAAATGGTCATTCCGGCAACGGCGCGGAAGGCGGCAAGGTTTATGTGCTCGAAGTGAATCCGCGAGCATCGCGCACTGTGCCTTACGTGTCGAAAGCCACCGGCATTCCGATGGCAAAGATCGCGGCGCGGCTGATGACTGGGCGCAAGCTGCGCGAATTTCTGCCCGATAACATCCAGCGACGCGCAGATCTTGATACTGGAAGCAACTATTTCGTGAAGTCGCCGGTGTTTCCATGGAGCAAGTTTCCCGGGGTTGATACCGTGCTCGGGCCGGAGATGAAATCAACCGGCGAGGTGATGGGCGTGGCCGACAATTTCGGCGAGGCTTTCGCGAAAGCCCAGTTGGCTGCTGGCCAGAAGCTGCCGACCACCGGCGCAGTCTTCATCAGCGTGACCGATCACGATAAACGGCACGTCGCAGAAGTCGCCCGCAAATTTGTTGACATGGGATTCAAACTCGTCGCCACTGCCGGTACCGCCGACGTGATCGAATCCGCCGGTATGAACGTAGAGCGAGTCTACAAAGTAAAAGAGGGTCGGCCAAACGTGGTCGACTTCATCAAAGGACAACGTATTCAACTCATCGTCAACACTCCTACGGGATTGGAGCCGTGGTTTGACGAGAAAGCCATTCGCCGCGCGGCGGTTATGGCACGCATTCCTACGATCACGACGCTAGCTGCGGCTCGCGCCGCTGCGGAGGGCATTGCCGCCTTGCAGCGCGGAGAAGTCAACGTGCGGGCGCTGCAGCAGTTGCATGCGGAACGGCTTGGTGCCCGCTCCCTATCTTCCTAAGCCGCAATTGACCGCCCTGCAATGTTAAGCTGATAGCTCAAGCTTTGAAGGTCAATCCATGCTCCTGCACGGCATTCTTCCTCCCATCACCACGCCGTTCTATCCCGACGGCAATGTCTATTTCAAGAAGCTCGAATCGAACGTCGAGCGTTATTCACGCACTCCTATCTCGGGGATTGTCGTGCTTGGATCGACTGGCGAAGCGATCATGCTCTCCGACCAGGAGCGGCGGGACGTGCTCAAGTCGGCGCGCGAAGTGGCCGCTCCAAACAAAGTGCTGGTTGCCGGAACAGGCATCGAGTCGGCAATCGAGACGCTACGCCTCACCGAGTACGCTGCCGAACTTGGCTATGACGTCGCCATGGTGCGTACCCCGCATTACTACAAGAAGCAGATGGCACCGGCTAACATGCTCGCGTTTTACCGGACGGTAGCCGACCGCTCGCCGCTGCCGGTCATCATCTACAACTTCCCGCAGGCCACCGGATATGACATGCCCGCCGAGCTCGTCATCGAGCTGGCCGAGCATCCCAATCTGATCGGTATTAAGGAATCCAGCGGCGACGTGGAAAAAGTGCGAAAGATGGTCGAAGCCACACGGCATATCAAGCGCAGTGCGACTGTCACTGAGACTTTTGATGCGGTCACGCCGCGCATGCTGGCCGCAGCAAGTAGCTCAGTTAGCGAGGGCGGGGAATTGGTTCCCGTCGGAGCGCTGTCGGGGAGACCGGAGATCAAGCCTTCCTCGTCAGCGGTCACAGCTGTCGGCAAGTTGAAGACGCGGCAAAAAGAAGTCGGATTTCAAGTCTTGGTGGGTGCGGCGCACAAACTGCACCCATCGCTGGATGCGGGAGCCGTGGGAGCGATTCTCGCGTTCGCCTGTCCCGCACCTACAGTGTGCTATGAGATTTATGCTGCATGGAAAGAAGGCGATGCCGAACTCGCTAGCCTCAAGCAGAAACGAATCGCAGAAGCTGCGCAGCGGGTTGGCGATCTTGGCGTTCCCGGGTTCAAGCACGGCATGGATTTCAACGGCTACTACGGCGGCCACGCGCGCCTGCCGTTCCTGCCGCTAACTGCCGATCTGAAGTCAGAAGTCGAACAACTTTTGACGGATATCCGCAACTGAGCCGCGCGTATCCTAATCTTGCATATTGCGAAGCCCATGAGCCTGTGCTAAAACACACGTCCAAATGAAACGACTTGCCATTGTTGCTTTACCGGTTTTCTTGTTCGTGCTTTCCGCGTCCGCCAAAACCGATCCTCCTATTATCATGTTGTGGCCCCCGGAGCAGCCCACACTCAAATTGACTTTTGACAAGTTCCGTCAACAAGGATCTTACGCAGGGCAGAGCACATACGTTTCCGATGTGACGGTTGAGAACCTGACAGAGAAGCAGATTCCGCGGGCGGCATTCCTCATCTACTTTCTCGACAGAAATAAAGTCAGGATCGGCCAGGGCACTCTGACGGTTGTGGATCTCGAGCCGCGGCAGTCCGCGAAGATTCAGTTCCAGTTTAATTCGATTGGATTACCGGCGAGCCTGACGATTTCCGTCAGAAGCGGCGAAAAGACGATTCCTTTGAAGATTATCTCTGTGCCGCCAGGCGCTGCCCTCAAAGTGGACGGTATGGATAGCGGCATCACTCCGGTGCTAGTTCGTTTTTCGGTGGGCTCGCATCAACTCGAAGTCAAGAAAGAAGGCTACGCGCCCGGATCGACTCCTCTCGAAGTCACGGCCGACGAACTTCCGGGTGGCAGCATAACGATAGAACTGGGCGGCCTGTCGCGTGATACGGTTGAGTTGAGGGACGGTACTGTTCTGCTCGGCGACGTCATCTCGATGACAATGCTGGAGGTGGTTGTGCGAGTCGACGGCAAGGACCAGAAATATCTGCGCAATCAGATTAGGAAGATTATGCTGGTGGAGCGGGAAGTCCAGCAGCAACCAGCGATTGTTCAACCCGCCACTGGTCCGAACAAGTAAGCTCTAGGAACATGGGCCGCGCCCCAAAGAACGCGGGTGCCAATCTAGGGAAGCGGTCGCGTCCTGCGCTGATCGGCGTTTCTGAGCAGATGAAGGCCTGGTCCGCTGCCCTTGCGGACGAACTGAGCGATTGGCCACAGGTTGCGACGCGGTCGTTTTTCGGATTCACCGCTCTCTACCGCAACGAATTCATGTTCGCTGCGCTGCCCCGCACGCGCGCGATGGAAACCGCGAACTCTCTCGTCTTCAAAGTGGACAATCCTTCCGCGAGCCTGCGAAGTCAGATGGAAAGCGATCGCCGCATTGGCTCGATGGACATGCAGAAAGCGCGGTGGTTCACTTTCGAACTCTCTTCCGACGCGGACCTGCACGACGCCCTGGACTGGCTCGGCCGGGCGTATGATGCGGCCGCGAAATCTGCGAAGAAATCCCTTAAACGACGTTGGTAATCACGCTTATGAATTGGCTCTTGAACCTGGGCTCACAAAGGGATAGACTTGATTCTAACGAACGTTCGAATTATTTCAGAAGCATATGGGAAATCCGTCGACAGCAACTCGTCTGGCTGCTCCGCGTCACCGCCGGGTATCATCCCCGGTCACGCGTTACGACCGACGAATGGCGGAAATTCTTGCCCACGCCACCGACGTCTTCTGCGAAAAGGGGTACGAAGGCGCGTCCATGCGCGATCTTTCACGGGCGACGGGAATGTCGCTGGCGGGACTCTACTACTACTTCGAATCCAAAGAGCGGCTGCTGTTTCTTATCCAAAAGCACACGTTTTCGACGATTGTGCAGCAGTTGAAGAAAAATCTCGAAGGAGTGGCCGATGCCGAGGAACAGATACGCATTTTCATTCTCAATCACCTGGAATACTTCCTTGCCAACCAGGCCGCGATGAAGGTACTTTCCCACGAAGATGACGCGCTCAAGAACGGTTTCGGATCCCAGGTCGCGGCAATCAAGCGCGAGTACTATCGCATCTGCGTAGGCCTGCTGGACGATTTGAAACGCGAGCGTGGGTTGCAGTTTTCTACCCGGATTGCCGTGATGAGCCTATTCGGAATGATGAACTGGATTTATACCTGGCACAATCCGCGCGTCGATGAAGACGCCGCCACGATTGCACGCCAGATGGGAGATATTTTTTTGCGGGGCTTGATGACGAGCGGGAAATTACGCAAGGAGCGATGAGCAAAGAGTTTGAAACGGCGCGACTTCAAGCAGCGCCGTAAAGGTTAAAAAAAATGTGGGTTTAAGCCCCTGCGGGCTACGAATTTAAGTCAAGGAGCAATTTCATGGCGACGACAATGCAGCCGGCAACCGGCGAAACGACAAAACAATTAGTCAACTATCGCACCGATGGCGGCGTGGCGGTCATCGAGATGTCCGATCCGCCCGCGAATACCTACACCTATGAGATGAACCGGCAATTGGACGACGCGATCCTCAAAGCGCGAATGGACAATGATGCCTATGTGATTGTGTTGACCGGCGCGGGTGACAAATTCTTTTCGGCGGGCGCGAACATCAAGATGCTTTCGTCGGTCGATCCGACGTTCAAGTATTACTTCTGCCTGCACGCCAACGAGATGCTGCTGCGCCTCGAACATACTCCCAAGCTCGTAGTTGCTGCCATCAACGGCCACTGCGTCGGCGGAGGACTCGAGATCGCCATGGCCGCCGATATCCGCATTGCGCGCAAAGACGCGGGCAAGATCGGCCTGCCGGAAGTGAACCTCGGCGTTCTCCCTGGCACCGGCGGCACGCAACGTCTCTCGCGTCTCGTTGGCAAGAGCAAAGCGATTGAACTCATGGTCACCGGCAATACGTTCTCGTTCGAAGAGGCGCAGGAACTCGGAATCGTCAACGACATCTACGAACGCGACGGCTTCATGGAAAACATTATGGAATATGCCAAGCAATTCTGCCCGCCGAATAAAGCTGCGAAAGCTGTCGGCCGCATCAAGCGCGCGGTGCAGACTGGCTGGGAAATTCCGATGGAATCCGCCTTGGCCGTCGAGCGCGAGAATCAGCAATTGCTCTTCCAAAGCGAAGATGCAAAGGAAGGTCTGGCGGCATACGTGGAGAAGCGGCCTGCAGTGTTTAAGGCGAAATAAGCGCGTTTTAGCGGTGTGAGCGCAGAGAAGGATCTGTTGTTTGTGTGGGCCGGGTCTTTGACCCGGCCGCCGAGCGCAGCTCGGCTTTCGGGGATCATAAATGCTCGCTGCAACCAAAGTAAATCTGAAGCCCGGCAGCCTGCTGATCGACGGCCAGTGGGTCAATGGTGCGAAGCATTTCGACACCATCAATCCCGCGACGGGCGAAGTGTTGACACAGATTGCCGAAGCATCGAGCGCTGATGTCGATCGTGCGGTGAACGCGGCGCGTCAAGCTTTCGAAGATCGCTCCGGCGCCTGGCGCAAGCTCTCGGCGAGCGAGCGCGGACGTCTGCTCTGGAAGCTCGCGGACATGGTCGAGAAGAACATCGACGAGCTTGCTGAACTCGAAACGCTCGACAACGGCAAGCCGATTTTCGAGTCGCGCTACGTCGACATACCGATGGTGATCGACGTTCTGCGCTACTATGCAGGACTTGCGACGAAGATCCACGGCGAAACGGTCAACACATTCGAAACGGCCTTTACCTACACGCTGCGCGAGTCGGTGGGTGTGGTCGGGTTGATCGTCCCATGGAACTTCCCACTGCTTCTTGCTTCTTGGAAACTAGGCCCAGCGTTAGCGTGCGGAAACACACTGGTGTTGAAACCGGCGGAGCAGACTCCCTTAACAACTCTTAAATTGGGAGAACTCATCCTTGAGGCAGGCTTTCCGGCCGGTGTCGTGAACATTCTCACCGGCGGCCCTGAGACCGGCAAGGCAATCGTCGCACATCCGGGGATCGACAAGATCGCTTTTACCGGCTCGACCGCGGTCGGCAAAGAAATCATGCGCGGCGCGGCCGATACGTTGAAACGCGTGACGCTGGAACTCGGGGGCAAGTCACCGAACATCGTCTTCGCCGACGCCGATGTCGACAATGCCGTCAAAGGTGCGATCAACGGCATCTTCTACGGCAAGGGCGAGGTCTGCAACGCGGGTTCGCGATTGTTTCTCGAAGGCAAACTAAAAGACGAATTCACTGAGAAGCTTGCCGTCCGTGCTTCCAAGATGCGTCCCGCGGATCCGCTCGATCCCAAAACCCGGCTCGGCGCGATCGTGAGCCAGGAACAGATGCAGACCGTACTCGGCTACATCGAAGCAGGAAAGAAAGACGGTGCGAAGTTGGTTGCCGGGGGCAATCGGGTTGGAGTCGACGGCAGCAAGGGATTTTTCATCGAGCCCACGATTTTCGGAGATGTGAAGAATGACATGAGGATTGCGCGGGAGGAGATCTTCGGGCCTGTGCTCTCTGTTCTCACGTTTGACGATGTGGATGAAGTGATCGAGCAGGCAAATAACAATCCGTACGGATTGGCTGCCGCCGTCTGGACGCGCGATGTGAAAAAAGCCCATACCGTTTCACGACGGCTGAAAGCAGGCACGGTTTGGATCAACACCTACGGATTGATGGACGCGTCGCTTCCGTTCGGCGGATACAAGAGCTCCGGTTTTGGGCGCGAACTTGGTGCACACGCAGTTGAGCATTACACGGAGTTGAAGACGGTTTGGCTGAACCTGGGATGAAAAAGACATAGCCACAGAGGTCACAGAGAGGCACCGAGTTTTTCCCGGTGTTCCTCTGTGTTCTCTGTGGTTAGAAAGGTTTGCGTATGCCCGGCAAAGTAGCGAAAATCGGAACATTCAGTGATTGGATCGGCCTCTTCAACGATTGGCGCAAAGAGATCGGCGTCAATACCGGCGACGTCGAAGCCTTCCACTTCGATACGCTTTACGGCGCCATCGATACTGAGGAGATCGAATTCGGCTCCTACAAAGGCCGCCGCAAGTGGGAGAATCTACGCCAGATTCCCACCCAGCAGATGCGCGACGCACTGATGAACATGATCGTCTATCAGGGCGACACCGAATTCGCCAGCGTCGAGCAGCAGCGCAACTTGCTGGAGAACGCGCCCACCGATTGGGATCGCCGCGCCATCACGCGTGTCATGATCGAAGAGATGCGCCACGGCTGGCAGATGTGCGCGCTGCTGGTCGATCACTTCGGATACTCCGGAAAAGTCGAGGCCCAGAAGATGCTGGAACGCCGGGCATTCGAAAATCAACGACTGCTCGGAGCATTCAACGTCGATGTCGATAACTGGATGGATTTTTTCACCTACACCGACTTCGTTGACCGTGACGGTAAGTTCCAGCTGCAGATGCTGAAGTACTCGGCATTCGCGCCGCTCGGCCGCTCCATGTCGTACATGCTGCGCGAAGAAGCCTTTCACATGGGCACAGGCAATGACGGTCTGCGCCGCATTGTTGAGGCTGGAGTCATTCCCGCATGGCTGATTCAGAAGTATCTCAATAAGTGGATTTCCAGTTCCTATGATCTGTTCGGCACAGATCATTCTTCTTCGGCACATTGGGCGTATGTTTGGGGAGTGAAAGGCCGCTACGACGAGCCGAAGAACGACACAACACCCAACCTCGATGACCTGAACGACTACAACCGAAATCTTTATCGTGACGAAGTCGCAGGCTTGATCGATCGCTTTAACAATGTGTTGAAGCCCGGTGAGCCGAAGTTGTATGCACCCGACATCAAATTCAACCGTTTCATCGGTCGTTGGGCGGGGCAGAAGTTCCACGCGCAGACCGGTGAGCCGATCGAAGATAAGTATTATGAAGAGCATTTGAAGGAATACATTCCGGGCCCAGCCGACCGGAAGCTGCTTCTCGATATCATCGACACCGAGAAGAAATGGATCGCCGAAAAAACGGGGGCACGCGATCCGCTAGCAACCATCGGAGAAGTGCGGAAGTCGGCCATCAATTTGTAGTTCACGGCCCCAGTGCATCGCCATATCTATGGAATCGACAACTGCGACCTCCCAACTCGTGCGCAGCACACTGGAGATCGTTCCTCCTGTGGCGCGCATCATGCTGCGCAACCCTCCGTTGAACATTATCGATATAGCGATGATGGAGGAGTTGGCGCTATCTCTGCGGGAAATAGAGAAGCGGAAGGATATCTCGTCAATACTGATTGGCGGGGAAGGCAAGGCATTTTCCGCCGGCGTGGATGTGACGGCGCATACTCCCGACAAAGTTGAAGAGATGTTGGCGAAATTTCATGCGGTGATTCGGGCATTGATCACAACCCCAAAAATTACGATTGCCGCTGTGCATGGGCATTGCTTGGGTGGCGGCGCCGAGTTGGCGATGGCCTGCGACATCGTCTATACGACAGATTCAGCGCAGTGGGGTTTTCCGGAGATCAAGCTTGGTTGCTACCCTCCGGTTGCGTGTACGGCATTGGCCGCACTCGTCGGCCAGAAGCGTGCGGCGGAGCTGATTTTTACTGGTCGCACGATCCTCGGTTCTGCCGCATCTGAAATAGGGCTTGCGACTCGCGCCGTCGCAGAGGATCGACTTGCGGTGGCTGTCGAAGAATGTTCGGCGCTCTTGCTAAAGCTCAGTCCCGCCGCTCTGGGTATGGCTAAGAAGGCCAGTTATGCGTGGGATTCCGTTCATTTTGACAAAGGCCTGGCACGTGCGGAGAAGATTTATTTGGACGAGCTCATGAAAACAAATGACGCGCAAGAAGGGATCACCGCGTTCATGGAAAAACGCGAACCAAAGTGGGTAGGGAAGTAGCAACTCACGAATTAATGGACTACGAAATTACACCCGAAGAAGTAAAGGCGAAGCTCGACGGCGCGGAGGCATTCACTTTGCTCGACGTTCGTGAACCGTGGGAGTTTGAGCGGGCATGGATCGACAGTGCCAAATTAATGCCGATGGGAGATGTGCCATCGCGCGCGCATCAGGAACTTGACCCCGATGATTCCATCGTAGTGATTTGCCATCACGGTGTGCGTTCGATGAATGTCACGGTCTGGCTGCGGCAGCAGGGATTTGAAAAGGCGCAGTCTATGCGTGGCGGCATCGATGCCTGGTCGCGGCGTGTGGATGGAAATGTGCCGGTGTATTGAAGAGCGCTCTTGGCCGTTAGCTCTTGGCTCTTAGCCAGAGCTACGCGGGCAGCCAAAAGTAATAGCCAAGAGCCAAAGCAGCGTAATGAAAAAAGAACTCATCGAACTTCGCGTGAACGGCCGCGCGCACGAGCTCGCCATCGAATCGAGCGCGTTGCTGCTCGACGTGTTGCGGCAGCAGTTACAGCTTACCGGCTCGAAGCGCGGATGTGACGATTCGTCTTGCGGCGCATGCACGGTGCTGGTCGACGGAGTGGCGATGATGTCGTGCACACTGCTTGCGGCCAGCAGCGAAGGGCAGGACATCACTACGATTGAGGGCGTAAGCGAGCACGGCAGCCTGGCTGCCATCCAGAAAGCCTATGGAGATTGGGGCGGCGCGCAGTGCGGTTATTGCACGCCGGGTTTCATCATGACGGTGAGGTCGCTGCTGGCAGAAAATCCCGACCCGTCCGAAGAAGACGTTCGTGCCGTATTGAGCAGCAATCTGTGCCGCTGCACCGGCTATAACCAGATGTATGAGGCGATTAGGTCTGCGGTTGCAGCAGAAAAACTGTCAGCCGTGAAGTGAGTAGTCGAAGATGAGGAGCTGTGGCGAAATTCTTCAATGATCAAGGCGGGCTCCAAAAGCTCACTGCGCAACTTGAACTGGCCAAGGCCAGAATCCCCGCCAACGTCCGCGAAGCGCATACACATTGCTCCAAGCATCGTACTGAAGTCCTTTCCAGTGAATCTTGCGGCTGTTTCTACTGCTTGGAGACCTTTGCGGTGTCTGAGATTGAAGATTGGACTGACGATAGCCAAACTGCGCTCTGCCCGAAGTGCGGTATCGATTCTGTGATCGGATCGGCTGCTGGTTTTACGCTCACAAAAGAATTTCTAGAAAAAATGCACAAACATTGGTTCTGAAATACATGTGAACTATATGTCTGACTTTTCCATCATCGGCAAGCCCACCGCTATGATCGACGCGGCGGAGAAGACGACTGGCGCGGGCAAGTACACCGACGACCTGAGTCTTCCCGGCATGCTAATCGGAAAGATTCTACATTCGCCATATCCACACGCACGCATCATGCGCATTGACACCAGCCGCGCCGAGCGACTGGAGGGTGTCGTTGCTGTCGCGATCGGACCAGATGCTCCCAATCCTTTTGGAATTCTACCTGTCGGTCATGATGAGCACGCACTTGCCGTCGACAAAGTCCGATACGTCGGCGACAACGTTGCATGCGTTGCCGCCGTTTCCGAGGCGATTGCCGAAAAAGCCCTTGAACTGATCGACGTCGACTACGAAGTCCTGCCTGCCTATTTTGATCCTGAAGAATCGATGAAGGCGCAGGCCGATTTCATCCACGACAACAAGCCCCAGAATCTGGAAAAGGATTACCACCACTCGTTTGGCGACCCCGACAAAGGCTTTGCCGAAGCCGACCATATCGCTGAAGCCCGCTTCATCGCTAACGAAGTCACGCACGCCGCGATGGAGCCGCATTCGACATTGGCATCATATGAAATCGATCCGCACACCGGCAGGCCCGGACGCCTAACTGTCTGGTCTTCGACTCAGGTGCCTTACTACTTACAACACAAGCTCTCACTCGTACTCGAAATACCGATGCAGCAGATTCGCGTGATCAAGCCGCTCGTCGGTGGAGGGTTCGGCGGAAAGAGTGAAGTCATTCCACTGGAAATCATCGCCGCGATCGCCGCGCGCAAAGCCAAAGCCCCGGTCAAGATCACTTACACGCGCGAGGAAGTATTCTGGGCGCATCGCGGAAGGCCGCGCACCATTATCGATCTCAAAACTGGCGTCAAGAACGATGGCCGGATCACCGCCGTGAAGGCGCGCGTAGTGCAGGATGGCGGCGCGTATTGCTCGTACGGCGTTGTCACGATTCTCTATTCGGGCGCGCTGCTCGGTGCGCTCTACGATATTCCCAACATTCAATACGACGGATACCGCGTGCTCACCAATAAGCCCGCCTGCGGCGCCATGCGTGGGCACGGCACCGTGAATGTCAGATTCGCCTTCGAATCACAACTCGACGAACTAGCGGCAAAAATCGATCTTCACCCTGCTGAGATCCGGCGCCGCAATTTGTTGCAACCACCATGCATTACCGTCAACGGCCTCCGCGTGCAGAGTTACGGCTTGCCGGAGTGCATCGAGAAAACTGTGGAACGCTCAGGATGGAACGAGCGAAAAAGTAACATGCCCAAGGGACGCGGCCTCGGCCTTGCCTGCAGCCACTACGTGAGCGGAGCGGCGAATTCGATTATTCGCTCCGACATGCCGCACTCCACGGTGAACATCAAGATCGACCGCGATGGCGGGGTCGTGGTCTACACCGGAGCATCAGAAATCGGCCAGGGATCCGATACGATGACAGCGCAGATTGCGGCGGAAACTTTGGGATGCTCGCTTTCACGCGTGCAGGTAGTCGCTGCCGACACCGATCTAACTCCGATTGACATTGGCTCCTACTCGAGCCGTGTGACGTTCATGGCTGGTAATGCGACGCTGCGCGCCGCCGCAGAGGTCAAGAAACTCATCGCTGCGGCAGCAGCAAAGAAGATGGCCTGTGCAGTCGAAGAGTTGGTCTTCCGCGATGACATAGTCGTCCGCAAAAATGGTCATGTGGCGACGGCTGCCCTCGGCCGTCCGGCGGAGCAAAGCTCCGCCACTACAGTCTCCGGGCGCGTGGAAGGCCAGATTCTGCGCGGATCGTTGCAGCAGAAACGAAAAGACGAAGGCCCGAAGGATTCTATGACCTTCGAAGAAGCCGTCGTCGCGGCCATCGATTTTCACGGAGCGCTTACCGGCACAGGCTCCTACGCCCCTCCTCCAGAAGCACGCGGAGGTAAGCACAAAGGCGCGGGTGTGGGACCGTCTCCGGCTTACTCATATTCGGCTCAGGTCGCGGAGGTAAGCGTCGACGAAGAAACCGGTGAAGTAACGGTCCACAAAGTATGGGCTGCGCACGACTGCGGGCGCGCTTTGAATCCTGTGTCGGTCGAAGGGCAGATTATCGGTTCGGTCTGGATGGGTATGGGGCAGGCACTTACTGAAGAGATGGTTTGGAAAGACGGCATGCTGATGAATCCAGGATTGCTGGAATATCGCAGTCCGTCGTCGATCGAGTCGCCCGCGATTGAACCGATCATCGTCGAAAGCGTCGATCCGGAAGGCCCTTTCGGCGCTAAAGAATGCAGCGAGGGATCGCTTGCAGCTACGATTCCTGCGATTGCGAACGCAATTTATGACGCGGTCGGCGTGCGTCTGCATGAGTCGCCGTTTACGCCGGAGAGAGTTCTCGCTGCGTTGCGCGCGAAGAAGAGCGCCAAGTCTCTAAATCTGACCGAAGGGGTGAATCCAACTGCGCCGGAGAAATTCCGCGAGCATGGCGGTTCGCTGTGGTTTAAAGGCAAAGGCCCGGAGCGACATCCGCTTGATCCGTCAAGACAAGACTCGTCACGCGGGGGAGCCTCAGCAGGAGGCACAGATTGAGTTTGCCCGAGTTCAAACTCCTGCGGCCGCGCTTGATCGAAGAGGCCGTCGGCCATCTCAGCCTGCACGCCGGCAACATTCGCGTGCTAGCGGGTGGCACGGACCTGATTCCGTCGATGAAGCAACACCTCTTTGAGCCAGAGTACGTTCTCGATCTGCGCAGGATCAGTGCTCTGCGCAGCATCAAACCTCTGAGCGACGGCGGCGTGGAAATCGGTGCCCTGGCCACCCTACGCACAATCGAGCGCTCAGACTTCTTACGGCAACACTATCCCGTGCTCACCGAGGCCGCCGCCACAGTGGCCTCACCCGTATTGCGCAACATGGGCACGATCGGGGGGAACATCTGTCTCGATACGCGCTGCCTTTGGTATAACCAGTCGCTCACCTGGCGCAAAGGTTGCGGATTCTGCATCAAGAAAGATGGTGACCTCTGCCACGTCGCTCCGGGCGGAACAAAATGTTGGGCCGCGTTCTCCGGCGACACTCCTCCAGCGTTACTCTGCCTGAATGCGGAAATTGAAATCACTGGCGCGATGGGATTGCGCCGTGTACCACTGCGCGATTTCTACACGGGCCTGGGTGACAATTACCGCAGACTGCAGCCGAGCGAAATCGTCACGCGCGTGCTGCTGCCTGCGTCGTCTGCGGGTTATCGCGGCGTGTACCGCAAACTGCGCGTGCGCGGATCGATCGACTACCCGCTCGCCGGAGTCGCCGTTGCCCTCAAGCGTTCGAACGGCCATGTGGCCGATGTGCGGGTCGGCATCACTGCTGTGAATCCCGCGCCGTTGCTGGTCAAGGGAGCGGATGATCTCCTGATCGGCCAGGTGGTAGACGAAACAATCGCTGCGGCAGTAGGCGATTTGGCCGCAAAAATCGCCAAACCTTTGACAACTTCCGCTCTCACTCCGGAGTATCGTCGAGAGATGATTCGTGTGTTCACGAAGCGGGCCGTACTGGCAGCCGCCGCGCTGAACTGAGTTGCGTCACTGCTTGCTTCTAGGGAGGATGAAACATGGCCAACTACCATCTTGCCCAAGTCAATATCGGTCTGGTGAAGGCACCCCTAGACGATCCCATCATGGCCGGCTTCGTCAACCGTCTAGACGAACTCAATGCCCTCGCCGATCGCAGCCCCGGATTTGTTTGGCGTCTGCAAACTACAGAAGGGAACGCGACCTATTTTCGGCCATACCCGCATGACGACCGAATACTAATGAACATGTCGGTCTGGGAGACGATCGACTCGCTGCGGCACTATGTTTACAAGACGGCCCACGCAGAGCTACTTCGGCAGCGGCATGCTTGGTTCGAGAAGTTCGTCGGCGCATATACCGCCTTGTGGTGGGTGCCCGCGGGACATCGTCCCGGTATTGATGAAATGAAAAAGCGTCTCGCCTACCTGGATAAATACGGGCCAACACAGTTCGCTTTCAATTTCAAAACTACTTTCGAACCTGACGACGAATTCCAGCAGGGAATCGATTGGTCGTCATTTCAGCCCTGTCCGGCGATATAGCTCCGTTAGCTTGCGGATCACGACGACACTCATCTGACGAAGCACAGCACCTGATAGAATTCCGGGCAGACGATGAACCAACAGCCATCCCTTTGATCACCGACTGCCACATCCACATCCAGCCGATGGAAATGTTCAAGCCCCACGCGCTGGAACTCATGAAAAATAAGCGGCCGAATTTCGACCAGATTGTCGAATTCTGCCGCTCGCCCAAGGCATTCCTCGAATTTCTTGACGCGAGTGGTATTGACCGCGCCATGTTGATCAACTACGTTGCGCCGGAAATCATCGGCTTCACCAACGGTGTGAATCAGTTTGTTGCTGATTATGTGAAGGAAGATCCGAAGCGGCTGCTCTCCTGTGGCAGCCTGCATCCGAAGCACACCACGAACGTTCTTGCCGATGTCGAGCAGATTTTGCGGCTGGGGCTGAAGATGATCAAGATTCATCCGCCGCATCAACTGCTTTTTCCGAACGACTATTTAAGCGGTGCAAAAGAGTTGGAGATCATTTACCGCGCAGCGGAAGCCAATGGTGTTCCCGTCATGTTCCATACAGGAACATCCATCTTTCCCGGCGCTCGCAATAAGTACGGCGATCCCATTTACGTGGACGACGTCGCCGTTGATTTCCCGCGGCTCAAGATTCTTCTGGCGCACGGCGGCCGCCCATTATGGATGCAGACCGCGTTCTTTCTCGTGCGCCGTCATCCCAACGTTTATCTAGATATCAGCGGCATTCCCCCGAAGACGCTGCTTAAGTATTTTCCGCGCCTGGAAGAAATCGCCGATAAGACGCTGTTTGGCACGGACTGGCCCGGTCCCGGTGTTCCTGACATCAAAAAGAATCTTGATGAGTTCCGCGCTCTTCCGCTGAGCGAAGCAGTCCAGCAGCAGATTTTAAGCAAGACTGCCCTGACGCTCTGGCCGGCCTGAAGTGCCGTCTGCTACATAGGTCATTTCGGCTTCCACAACCCGATCATGTTCCCACCCGGATCGGCAAACCAGGCGAAGGTGCCGGTAGGGATCTCAACGGGCGGCACGACCGTCTTGCCTCCTAACGCTGCGGCTTTATCCAGATAGCCCTGCACATCGTCGACCTGGACATAAAAGATCGTATATTGGTGCGGCTCATGGCCGAGCGACGAGATATGGCCGTGAATCCCACTGCTAGCGCCGGTATTGATCATGGTAGCCGGTCCCATTGGCTGCATCTGCCAATCAAAGAGGCGGGCGAAAAAGTCTGAGGTTTTTCCACCGTCGCGGCATCCGATTTCGAAATGAACCACAGGTTGACCCATATACATCCTTTCTGAAGAAGAGTCCGGCATGATAGCACGGCGAGGTTAATGTCTTGAAAATAGGCACCACTTGTTACCTTCGGCGCTTGGAAAGTGGTCTGGATTTCAGGTATAACCATGGGTTGCGTTGACGCGCATCCTCCGCGCGGGCTGCGGCAACCAAGATCCAGACCAAATCCAGGAACAGCGAGAGATTCATGTCGAGTGTCAGCACAACACAGGCCTCCAAAGGGCTTGAAGGTATTGTCGCCACCACATCCAAAATTTGCTTCATCGACGGCGATCGCGGAGTCCTCGCCTATTGCGGCATCGACATCCACGAACTGGCTGACCATTCGAATTTTGAAGAAATCTGCTATCTGCTCTGGTTCGGAAAACTTCCAAAGCGTGCAGAATTGGCCGAGCTAAAGGAACGGCTGGCTGCCGAGCGCAAGCTCGAACCGGCGATCCTGAACCTACTGCACAACGCCCCCAGTTCCGCCCTTCCGATGGACGTTTTACGCACCGCTGTCTCGGCGCTCTCGTTTTACGATCCCGACGACAAAAATAACGATCACAACGCTAATGTCGCCAAGGCAATCCGCCTGACATCACAGATCGCAATGATTGTTGCGGCCTACGATCGTCTGAGAAAAGGGAAGCCCGTTGTCGATCCGGACCGCTCGCTCTCCCATGCTGCAAATTTCCTGCTGCAGTTGAACGGCGAGTGTCCATCACCGACGGCCGAGCGCGCACTCGACATTGCTCTTATTCTTCACGCCGACCACGAGTTGAATGCGTCAACATTTGCCGCACGCGTAACCGCAGCGACGCTTTCCGACATGCACTCTTCGATTACATCGGCCATAGGTGCGCTCAAGGGGCCCTTGCACGGCGGGGCCAACGAGGCCGTGTTCCGCATTTTGTCATCGATCGACAAGAGCGGCGCTGATCCGATCGAGCACATCAAGGGCATGCTGGCCGCCAAAAAGAAGGTTCCTGGCTTCGGCCATCGCGTGTATCACACGGAAGATCCACGCGCGACGCACCTGCGCAAAATGTCGCAGGATCTATGCGAGTCCAGCGGCCAAGCGAAGTGGTATGAGATGTCGCAGAAGATCGAAGCATTCGTGAAGGCCCAGAAAAGCCTGAACGCCAATGTGGATTTCTATTCGGCGTCCACGTATCACGCCTTGGGAATTGACCTTGACCTATTCACTCTGATCTTCGCCGTATCCCGCATTAGCGGCTGGACCGCCCACGTGATCGAGCAGCTCGACGACAACCGCCTGATCCGCCCGCGCGCTGACTATGTGGGGCCGCAATACCCGGCGCGATATGTGCCAATCGACCAGCGGTAGCGATTGGACAGCAATGCTCCGAAGATCTGATGTGGAAGAGCGGCCCTTCAGGGCCGCGTAAGGACGCACTTATTCTGGGCCTTCAGGCCCTGCGGGTTGCCATACAGTTCCGTACCTTTTAGTTTCTCATCGCTCTCCATCACGTAAAATAGAGCTTGGGATTTATGCGCCGCATTTACCTCGACAACAACGCCACGACCCCAGTTCTGCCCGAGGTGTACGAGGCCATGCGCCCCTTTTTCAGCGAGCGCTTCGGCAACGCCTCATCCATCCACCATCACGGGCAGGGGACGCGAGCCGCTGTAGAGAATGCGCGCGAGTCGGTGGCGCAGTTACTCGGTTGCACGGCGGCAGAGATCGTTTTCACCAGCGGTGGCACGGAGGCTGACAATCTCGCCATCACGGGCTTGGTTGGTCAGGGAGATCACCTGATCACGTCGAGCGTCGAGCACCATGCAGTGCTCCATTCCTGTAAGCACTTGTCAGAGACAGGATGTGATCTGACGATTCTGCCGGTCGATGGCCGAGGCCTCGTCGATCCCGACGATGTACGCCGCGCGTTGCGCCCGAATACAAAGCTGATTTCCGTCATGATGGCGAACAACGAGACCGGAGTGCTGCAGCCGGTCGAAGAGATATGCAAGATTGCTGCGGAAGCCGGGGTGTATTTCCATACCGACGCCGTGCAGGGTGCAGGAAAGATTCCGATTGATGTGCGTCAGATTGGCTGCAATGCGCTGTCAATCTCGGGCCACAAGATGCATGCGCCGCAGGGAGTGGGCGCGCTCTATGTGAAGAAGGGAACTCGCCTTCATCCGTTGTTTTATGGTGGTCGTCATGAACGTTCGCGACGGGCTGGCACCGAAAATGTCCCGGGCATTGTTGCGTTGGGAAGGGCGGCTCAACTGGCTAAGTGTGCGCTCGATCGCGGAGAGGACAAAAAGATGGCTGCTTTGCGCGACCGGCTGGAGCAGGGAATTCTAGGGCAGGTCGACGATGCTAGAGTGAACGGGGATCATGCGCCGCGCGTGCCGAACACGACCAACATCCGCTTCGACCATATCGAGGGGGAATCGCTGGTAATCGCACTCGACCTGAAAGGGCTGGCGGTTTCGACCGGCGCCGCCTGTTCGTCGGGCGCGATTGAGCCGTCGCATGTGCTCATTGCGATGGGCCTGCGCCCCGATCAGGCGCGGGCGAGCTTGCGCTTTAGTCTAGGCAAGCAGACGACGGTGGAAGAGATCGACTACGCGTTGGCACTTGTGCCGGAAGCCGTGGCGCGGCTGAGGGAATTGTCGCCGTCGTACCGAACGCAAGCCATTAGCGGTTAATAATTGTGCAGCGACCCAAACTGCATTGTCATCCTGAGCGGCGCTCTTTGCCGCGAAGGATCTGTGTAATTTGCTGGTACCCGGCAAATTGCATAGGTTCTTCGCTTCGCTCAGAATGACAAGCAATTTAGCTAGGAGCTAGGGACTGTCTACCAACACCATCGCCGTAGCCATGTCGGGCGGAGTGGATTCTTCCACCGTCGCGGCCATGCTGCGCGCCGAGGGACACAACGTCATCGGCCTAACCATGCAGCTCTGGAACCAGCGTCGTTTGTCCGGACGCGAGGGTATGCCCGAGCAGGTCACCGGACGCTGTTGTTCGCTCGACGATGTCTACGACGCCCGCCGTGTCGCTCAGCAGATCGGTATCCCGTACTACGTCGTCAATCATGAGGAGCGCTTCGAGCGCGACGTGGTGCGGCCGTTTGTGGAGGAGTATCTCTCGGGGCGCACCCCCATCCCATGCAGCCTCTGCAACAATCACTTGAAGTTTGATCAGCTTCTTATTGTCGCGCAGCAGATTGGCGCGGAGCGTGTCGCCACCGGTCACTACGCCCGTGTGGAGTATGACGAGGCGCGCGGAAGGTGGCTGCTCAAGCGCCCCGCTGATCGCAGCAAGGATCAGACATATTTTCTCTTTGGACTCACGCAAGAGCAGCTTAGCCGCACGCTGTTCCCGCTCGGCGAGATGACCAAGCCCGAAGTGCGCGAACTTGCGCGCCAACACGGCCTCGCGCTCGCCGAGAAGCCCGACTCGCAGGAAATCTGTTTCGTCCCCGGCGGAGATTACAAGCGCTTTATCGATGCTTATCTTGCCGAGCAGGGTGGGTCACTTCCTGACACAGCTGGGGAACTCGTCACCACCAGCGGCGAAGTCATCGGCGAGCACACCGGCATTCACAACTTCACTGTTGGCCAGCGCAAGGGACTCGGTGTCGCCACCGGATCGCCGCTTTACGTCATTCAGATCAGCGGAGCGCAAAAGCAGGTTACGGTAGGGGGGGAAGAGCACCTTTACTCGCGCACCCTACGGACGCGCCGCATGAATCTGATTTCGGTGGGCGATTTGCGCGAACCGATACGCGTCGCAGTGAAGATTCGCCATCGCCATGAGCCTGCCTGGGCGACAATCGAGCGTACCGGTGAAGATGAAATCCTAGCCACCTTCGACGAGCCGCAGCGCGCCATCACGCCGGGACAAGCGGCCGTTTTCTATGACGGCGACATTGTGGTCGGCGGTGGCTGGATCGCCTGAGATCACGCCCGTAGCGGCCAGAGAAGTGCAATTGTGAGGGCCACTGCAATCCCCACCGATACCTCTACAAAGCGATGCGATGCCACGATCCACGCCGGACGGGTGTGAACGATCAACAAAATGATGCTCAAGGTAATGGCGGCGAAGCGGTAAGCGCCTCGAAAGTGCAGCAATACGCAGAGCACTCCACACAGGAAAACCGCTACCGCGTAGACCCACGTGCGTGCCGGAGACGCCGGGAAAATTGTTGCGACCAATGCTCCAAGCACAGCGCCCAGGGCCGTCCCGGCGAATCGCTGCCACGCGAGAGTTTTCGGATCGATGGTGGACTGAATAATTACAATCGCCGAAATCGGCGCCCAATAAAACTCAGGGAGCTTCAACAGGCGAGCCAGCAACAGCGACACTACCGCCGCTACAGTGGTTCGCACCGCGTCGAGAAAAGTGTTAGCAGCCAACTTGGTAGCACTTGCCATGGTGAAGGGGATGTGTGCTTTCAGAGTTTATGCGGACTGCATATCTTTTGGGGAGTACTGGCTAGGAGGATTCTTTCTGTTGGATATCCGAGGATGAAACGCCACCACACAGCGAATCCAAAAAGCGAGAGCCGGAGGACTTCAGTTTCTCTTCGAGCCGCGCGGTGCAGTCGCAATTTCCGCAGGCCCACGGCTCTGTGCCGTTCTCATCGCGGCATTTGCGGCGATCGTGCGCATCTTGCACACGCGTAATATCGAAATATTGTTCCCAGTACGGACGCTCTTCCTGCAGCGGCGTCGGGCAGTAGCAGACCTCGACCCAGCGTGCGGTTTCATCCTCGCATAACCGAGCCTCTTGCATGTTGCGCAGATATTCACCCTCGGCGACCGATCCGCTGCCCAGCGTCCCCCGCTCGATAGCATCAAGCAGATCACATTCACGTCCGGGTTTTACACGAGCTCGTACCAGATAGCGCATAGCGAATAGCACGGAAAAAGTAAGGAACTGACGAAGGAATCAATTGTTGATTCTTGAATTGCTGATTGAAAGCTTGGACTTGTCAGTCTATCAGCAATCAAAAATGCCTTTAGATGAACATCTCGTCCTGCGGTACGGGACGCCGTTCTTCGCGCCGGTCGCCGTTCTTACGGCCACGTCCGCTGAACAGAAACTCCAGGCCCACGGTGATGCCCTGCACAAGTCCCGAAAACTGGCGGACAGGCGAGACAACGGTCTTGTGCACGATGTCAGAGGTTTGCTCAACGCGATCCAGCGTGCGCGTTAGGAGTTCGTCGGCGCGGATCACCTGCAGCCGGGCACGGTCCACCACATCGTTGACAGTCGCATCCACGCGCAGCACCTGATTGCGCACCGCGCTCGTGGTTTCTTCCACATTGTCGGCAATCACCTGCAGCTTCGGTCGAAGGTCGACCATGAGGGACTGAGCCTGCTCAACTGTGGGCAGCAGCTTCGTTTTCACTTCCGCGGCAAGAGCTTCCATGCGCTCGCCGCTCTTACGCATGGCGAGATACATCGCCGTAAGAACGCCAGCCTGCAGTAGAACTGCAACTCCGGTCAGGAATACGAATATTGTGAGCTTGTTGTCCATAGCTGAGCCTCCCTTATTTTCCAGCCAGCGCCGTACCTGGGAGGAACAGCCGACGCTGGGCTGTCTTACAGATTCTTTGGCGCGCTGGTCTCGGCGGTGTGCTCCTGATACGCCTGGCGGCCAGCTTCATACGCGGCGCGGAATTGTTCTTTTTGCTGATTAACCACCTCGCGACCGCGGTCGGCCCACTGCGAGGCCTGGTCACGCGCTTCACGCGCGCGGTTGCGCATATAGTCGCGGCCCTCTTCAGCCCGCGCGCGCAGCACTTCACGTGTCTCGCTGCCCGAACGGGGCGCATACAAAACTCCCGCCAATGCGCCTAAACCTAATCCCGCGAGGAACCATACAAAACTATTGCCGTCACGATCCGACATTGTTGTTACCTCCTCACTATCAAGTCCGAAAGCATATAGTCCTAAAGCGGATGGTAGCACCCTGAGTTCGGGATTACAATTCGGCCCAGACAGCAGGCTGACTTCCCTCCAGGCCCGAGGAAGGTGGCAGAGCTAGCACAGATTGAGAAGAAGCGTACCTATTTCTTGGTAGGAGTGGTTGGAGGCGTCTGCGACGGAGCGGGTTGCGTCTTCACCGGCTGCGTCTTGACTCCCTGCAACACCGATGTCGGCCCGCTGCGGCGCGAGAGGTAAACCGACAGAGTGATGGAGGTGACCATAAACGCTACGGCCGACCAGGTTGTGGCCTTGGACAATGCGCTGGCCGCGCCGCGTGGTCCGAACGCCGTCTGGCTGCCTTGGCCGCCAAATGCGGCCGAGATGTCGCCGCTCTTACCGCTTTGCAGCAGCACGACGATGATGATGAAGAAACAGACGATGATGTGGATGGCAACGATTAAGCCGTAAATCATGAGTTAAGCTTTCCGATCGCGATTTAAGAACCGCTACTGCTCAGAGCTTAAGACTGCTTGGACGGGTGCCGAGCAGAATTATGGTGCGGAAGGGGGGATTTGAACCCCCACGCCTTTCGGCGCCACCCCCTCAAGATGGTGTGTCTGCCAGTTCCACCACTTCCGCACAGGTGTGGATCAATAACGCTAGGCAGCAGTTCATTATAGCAAAGCGGCTCTCCGTTACCTGACCCTATACCCGACCCTAAATCGACTGAGATTTCGCCGCTGCATTTGCGCGGCGAAGCAACTCTTGAGCTTTCATGCGGCTAGTAAATTCTTCGAAATTCGTACACGGGCCTTTCCAACGCAGTTCTTCTAAGTTGTCGAACACGGGTACGTCCCGTCGCAGTGTTGCCAGCTTTCGGAACAGGAGAGCGTCATCCCAAGTCCTGAACAGCGCCTCAGACAGCGGACGCGCTCTCCGGATCGACGGATCCCACTCCTGCCAACTCTTCGGAATATCTTCCAGATGCGAATAGCGCGACAAGACCGAAGCCGCAGCCTTCTCGCCCCATCCGGTGACGCCCGGATAGCCGTCGGCGCTGTCACCGACCACAGCAAGATAGTCGGGAATTGCCTCCGGCTTGACTCCGAACTTTTCAACAATGCCGGCTTCGTCTCGCACAATCTCGTGCCGGCGATCGAGTTGGACCACCCGCGTCGCCACCACCGACTGCGCGAGATCCTTGTCAGGCGTACAAATGAAGACTTTTTGCACCCTTTCATCCTGTGTGGCTCTGGCGGCGGCAGAAGCCAGCGCGTCATCGGCCTCAAACTCAACCATCGGCCAAACCTTGACACCCATTGCTTCGAGCGCTTGCTCGAGAATAGGAAACTGTGAGAGCAGTTCCGGAGCCACACCCTCGCTGGTTTTGTATCCGGAATAAAGATCGTTGCGAAATGATTCGACCACATGATCGGTGGCAACACCGAGATGCGTAACCCCACCTTCAATCATCGACAACACCGAGCCAAGAACGCCGCGCACGGCGCCGATTTCCTGCCCACTCGCGTCGACCGAGGAAGGCACGGCAAAGAAATATCGGAAGAGTTCGTAGGTGCCGTCGATGAGATAAACGTCCATTGAAGAAAGCGATTCGCGAGGTGATGGTAAACGATTCTGTAGGCGCTTCCCAAATGCGATGCTACAAAAGCGAAAGGACCAGTCAATGACCGGCCCTTTGCGTCACCGCTCCCCGCGACCGGTTAGTCGCCGGAAGGCAACAACATCTCCTCCGTGCCCGGTTCAACCGGAATTGGAATGTTTGAAATCTCCTGAGAAACTGTCACCGGCGCGTGTTTTGGGCGAACTACGTTTTTGTTGCCTGAGAACTGTTCGGCCTCGGTCGATTCTGCCAGCGCCACCGTCGAAGCCAGGCCGCCGCTGATCACCTGCTGCACCTGGTCGAAGTATCCTGTACCGACGAAGCGCTGATGCTTCACCGCCTCGTAACCGTGCTGAGACTCGCTGTTGAACTCCTTTTCCTGCAGTTCAGAATACGCTGCCATCCCGGCGTGCTTGTATCCGCGTGCCAATTCGAACATGCTCAGGTTCAGCGAATGGAATCCCGCAAGCGTCACGAACTGGAACTTGTATCCCATACGCGCCAATTCAGGCTGGAAACGCGCAATGGTCGCCTCATCCAGCTTCTTGCGCCAGTTGAAGCTCGGCGAGCAGTTGTAGGCCAGCATTTTGTTCGGATACTTGGCGTGGATTGCTTCTGCAAACTGCCGCGCTTCTTCCAGATCTGGATGCGAAGTCTCGCACCAGATCAGGTCAGCATACGGCGCATAAGCCAGACCACGCGCGATCGCAGACTCGATTCCGCCGCGGATGCGGAAGAACCCTTCCGACGTACGCTCGCCGGTACAGAAGACACGGTCGCGTGGATCGATGTCGCTGGTCAGCAAGCCTGCGCTGTCAGCATCGGTGCGTGCCATCACTAGCGTGGGCACGCCCAACACATCAGCGGCAAGCCGGGCCGCAACCAGCTTTTGAATCGCTTCGCTCGTCGGAACCAGCACCTTGCCGCCGAGATGTCCGCACTTCTTCGCCGACGAAAGCTGATCCTCGAAGTGAACGCAGGCTGCTCCCGCTTCGATCATGCCCTTCATCAACTCAAACGCATTCAATGTGCCGCCAAATCCGGCTTCGGCGTCGGCCACAAGTGGTGCAAACCACATCTGCCCCGGAGCAACTTTGCCCTCGGCGTAATGAACTTGGTCGGCGCGTTGCAGCGCATTGTTAATGCGCCGGCAAAGATTGGGAACGCTGTCGGCGGGATACAGGCTCTGATCGGGATACATCGATCCTGCATTATTGGCGTCGGCGGCAACCTGCCATCCGCTGACATAGATCGCCTTCAATCCAGCCTGCACCTGCTGCACCGCCTGGTTGCCCGTGACCGCCCCGAGGGCATTCACGTATGGCTCAGTGTTTAGAAGTTCCCACAGCCTCTCAGCGCCTATACGAGCCAGCGTGTGTTCAATGTGAACCGAACCGCGCAGACGCAGCACGTCTTCGGCTGTATACGGCCGCTCGACTCCCTTCCATCGCTGATTAGTCGCCCAATCGTAGTGCAGACAATCCTGCGCGAGCGCGTACTGAGCAGCATGCTCGTTGTCGTTCAGCACAGGATCTTTGGGACACGAAGCTCCATTGTGCTTTCCATTCGTTGACATTTAGGTTCTCCTGGGAAAAACAGTGATTGGGGGACCGGACTAAACCGGGTTGTATTCTTCGTTCACGATCATGGCCTCGCTGATTTCGCGGGCGCGGCGATAGCGCTCGACTTCTTCGGGGGAGCTGCTGGAAGGGAGTTCAGCGAGCAAGTGGTTGAGTTCTTTGTCAAAAAGCTGAGTGATAAATTCCGGCGTATGTCTGACCGCCTGGCCGTACTCGTCTTCAATACAAACGAAATCGCGATGCATCACGCGCTGCGCAATCATCAACCGATAAATTCGGTCGGTCGCAAGATCTTCCATGTAGCCATCGAGCAGGCTGGCGCCTCGACCGCTAAGGACACCGTGCCGATAGCGAATCACCGTACGTACAGCCGCGCGTGTGCCATTCACCGTGCGCGTTCCGATGCCGTTGGGCAGCGGGCGCAAATCCGGATACCGGCTCGCGTTCTTCGGCCGCGCCTGCAGTTGATTCGGGTAAGGGAACTGCGTAACAGCGATTGCATTCTGATCGGGATGGCCTGTCCAGGCACCATCCATCAGACTTGCAGCCTCGTTCTTCTTATCTTGTTCTAAAACCGCCAAGGCGCGCGCATTCTGTTCAGCATTTTCGCGGCTTGGGAACAGCGCCGTCATGCCGCCAATCGCCAGAATCCCACGGTGGTGACAAATGTCGACCAGTAACTCCCGCAGGTTCTGAAAGAATGCGGCATCATGCGGAATTGTATTGCGATCAGGTAATACCCACGCAGGATCGTCGAGATTGAAATGAATCAGGCTGGCCATGTAATCCCAGCGGCCAAGGTCGAGCCCGATAATGTGGTCGCGCAGATGGTAAGCGAACTCCTCCATCTGAAAAGCCAGCGGATGCGATTCCACCAGCGCCATGCACTTGATGTAATCCGGCGGCAGGCCGCGCCAGCGCGCCAACGCCTGGAACAGATCGCGCCACCACAACGCTTCTTCCGCAAACTCTGATTTCGGAATGTAGAAGCACAGCGGATGCTTCAGATCCTCAGGATCAACAGCAAAGAAAACACGCGCAACATCCAACAGTGACGCCGACACCAGTTCGCCCGGAATCAATCCTGCTTGGCTCATGTGCAGGCCGCGAGGACGCGTGAAGATCACCGTGCTGCTCGGCTGAATGCCAACGACACGTTCACGCTTCTTGTCGTAATACGTGAGTCTCCCACGCAGGCAATCCACGATATTCGCCACACCGCGCTCATGATGCGACCAATCGTTGACGCAGGAGTCTTCCAGGTCGAGCATCACTCCGGGCGCGCCTGAATTGAACATCTTTACGCACAGTTCACCGTCATCTGCCGGACCGGTCATCTGATTGCGCTGATCCTGACACCACTCGGGAAGCGTAATGCGCCAGCCGTTTCGCACCGCATCAGAAGGGAAACGGTGTTGCGGCCGATGACCTTCGAGCGAAGCCTGCAGAGCTTCTTCGCGGCGCATCGCCAGTTCCTGCTGGCGTGGAGTAAACACGCGGTGCAAGGGCATCAGGAAATCAAGAAAACCCGCCGGCAGATCACGGCTGGGATCGAAGTCATGCGGAGTGGTGTTGACTGGATTCGTGAGACTAGAGATCTGAGGTTCGCCCAGCGCGGTTGGCGTCATGATTTGGCTCCTGGGGCCGGCTGGGGCATCCGGCTGGCTGTTCAATAGGGTGAACAGCACTTCGACATACTGGCGAATCGTAGGATGGCTCTAATTTGCGGTCAAGCGTGTTGTTCAATATGACGAACAGTTATTCACTTTGTCGCACATGCAAGCTTTTGCTACCATAACGATTCGGTATGCCGTCGAAGGACGATTCGCCGTCGGTAGCGGTTGAGCGCGCTCTCGCCATGCTGGAGGCCATCGCCCAGGAGCCGGAAGGCTTGTCCAACGCGGCAATCAGCCGCAAACTCCAGATTCCAAAGAGCTCCGCCAGTTACATTTTGCGTACGCTGGAGAAGCAGTCCTACCTCAACCGCGACGCCGAAACAGGCAAATATCGCGTCGGGCTGAAGATTCTTAGTCTGAGCCGCGGCGCGCTGAGCGGCCTCGATGTACGCGAAGTCGCGCTGCCCATCATGCGCCACTTGATGGAAAAAACGAATCTGACCTGTCATCTCGCGATCCTCGACGGGCCCGAAGCGGTCTACATCGAGAAGGTTGAGCCGCAGGGATTCATCCGCATGGACACCTGGGTTGGCCGCCGCATGCGGGTTCACGCAACGAGTGTAGGCAAAGCATTGGTCGCACATATTTCGCAGGGACGTCTAGAAAAAATCCTTGTCGATCGCAGCATGGAAAAACGCACTGCTAAGACAATTACGACTATGCCGCGCCTGCTTAAGGAACTAGAGAAGGTGCGCACCCAAGGATATGCCGTCGACGACGAAGAGAATAATCTCGGCGCGCGATGCGTGGGTGCGCCAGTGTTCAATCAGAACGGCGGAATTGAAGCAAGCCTTGGCCTAAGCGGTACGACAAATCAGGTCAACGCCAGCACCATGCCGCGCATCGTCGAAGCGCTGAAAGATGCGGCTCGGCACATTTCCATGCAGCTCGGCTATCGAACTCCGCACCGGCGTGCGGGCAGCACCTAGTACTGATTTCAGCGTGTGATCTGAAAGACAGCTAACGCTGCAGCACACGGACGATCTCGTTTATTCACGAACGCGTTTCTTCCATTGGCCGTCTGCTAGAACCGTTTGTGACGGTTGCCATCGCTTTCCATTACAATCGTGAATTAACCTGCTCGGGTTCTGCAGCTTCGCCATGACTCCATCGTCGTCCAAGCCGCTGACGTTTCAGGAACTCGTCCTGCGCCTACAGACCTTCTGGGCTGAGCGCGGATGTGTGTTGCAGCAGCCCTACGACGTGGAAGTCGGCGCGGGCACCATGGTGCCTGAAACGTTTCTGCGCGTGCTTGGACCGAAGCCGTACAAAGTTGCGTATGTGCAGCCGTCGCGGCGTCCAGCGGATGGGCGTTACGGAGAAAATCCGAACCGGCTGTTCAAGCACATGCAACTCCAGGTGATCCTGAAGCCTCCGCCGGAGAATGTGCAGGAGTTGTACCTCGAATCGTTAGGCGCGATTGGCATTGACCTGCGCGAGCACGACATCAAGTTCGAAGAGGACAACTGGGAGGCACCCACGCTGAGCGCATGGGGTGTAGGCTGGCAGGTCATGCTCGACGGGCTAGAGATCACGCAGTTTACGTACTTCCAGCAGTGTGGTGGCATCGATTTGTTTCCGATTTGTGCCGAGCTGACGTATGGATTGGAACGCATCGCGGCGTTCTTGCAGGATGTGGATTCGATTTACGACATCGTATGGGCACGTGATCAGGAATCAGGCAGTGTGGTGAAGTATGGTGATGTACGTCTCGCGGATGAGCAGCAGTTCTCGGTGTACAACTTCGAAGCGGCCACAGTTGATTCGCAATGGAGTCATTTCAATCAATACGAGCGAGAATGCTCAGTGTTGATTCAGGGCTATGAGTCGGCGAAGAAGGGCAATGCAGATGAGTTGGTGCGACTCGGCCTAGGTGGGATGGTTGACAGCTCGGGGAGCGCGATTGCGCCTGCCAAGTATCCGTTACTTGCGGCTTATGATCTTTGCTTGAAGTGTTCGCATCTGTTCAACATCCTTGATGCACGCGGTGCAATCTCAGTAACAGAGCGCGTGGGTGTGATCGCTCGTGTGCGTGCACTGGCTGTAGGAATCGCGAAGGCGTGGGTGGATCAACAGAAGGTTGACCAGCAGCAGAATAAAGGCGAGGCGTCGGAGTCCGATGAGCCTGCGCCAGCGCGCGAGAAGAAATCGAAACTCCCGCGTGAGACACTGTCACCGGTGGGATCGTAGCGCCGCTGTCCCGGCGGCTATCGTGGGGGCCGTCTTGCCCGCACGGCGAGCGCAAAATGCGCTCGCTACAGCAGCGAGACGCCGGTGCTACTGCTAAACAACATGCCAGACTTTCTACTCGAAATCGGATGCGAAGAAATTCCCGCGCGAATGATTGACGCCGCGTCGGCAGAACTGCGCGAGCGCGTCGGCAACTTGCTTACCCGCGAACGCCTCGCCGTTGACAAAGTAACCTCCTTCGACACGCCGCGGCGCCTCGCGATCCTTGCCTCCGATATCGCCACCGGGCAAGAAGACGTCGTCGAACAGCTAATGGGTCCCTCGGTCAACATCGCATATAAAGATGGGCAACCAACGCCCGCTGCGATTGCCTTCGCCAAGAAAGCTAGAGTAGATGTTGCGCAGTTAGAAAAAGTTTCGACGCCCAAGGGCGAGTACATTTCAGCTAGGGTCACGAAGAAAGGCCGTAACGCAGCAGAAATTTTGACCGAATCTCTGCCCAAAGAGATTGCCGCGATTTACTGGCCTAAGAATATGTACTGGCGGAAACCCAACGAACGCTTCGTGCGCCCAGTACGCTGGCTCGTCGCTATGTTGGACGGCGAAGTGATTCCGCTTGAGTTCGATGGCGTTCGGGCAGGGAAGAGTTCTCGCGGGCATCGAATCTTGTCAGATGGGGTAGTGCAGATTGCGCGCGCCGGATCTACTTATATCGATACGCTGCGCACGGTTAAAGTTCTGGGGCGTGCCGAGCGCGAGCATCAGATTCGCAAGGCGCTCGATGCCGCGACGCGCACGATTCCCGGTGCACGCTGGCGAGAAGATAAAGCTCTGCTCGACACCGTCGTTAACCTCACTGAGTTTCCTTCGGTGATTCTCGGCGGATTCGACGCGCAGTTCCTCGCGCTTCCAGAAGAAGTCTTGGTCACCGTCATGCGTGATCATCAGAAATACTTTGCTGTGGAAGATGCGAACGGCAAGCTATTGCCGCACTTTCTAGCCGTGCTCAACACTGATGGTGATTCGCAAGGGCTGATTCGCCACGGCAACGAGCGCGTGTTACGGGCGCGCTTCAATGACGCACGTTTCTTCTGGGAGGCCGACCAAAAAAAATCGCTTCTCGACCGGCTTGAACTGCTCCGTCACGTCACCTTCCAGAAAGATCTTGGCAGCTACTACGAGAAAACGAAGCGCGTGCAGCGTTTGTGTAGTTGGTTAAGCGAGATTCTCAAGCAGAATGAAATCACTGTACGCCCCGGAGTGATTCACAAGGCTGCCTGCCTAGCGAAAACCGATTTGACCACTGAGTTAGTGAAAGAATTCACCGAACTACAAGGAATTGTCGGCGGGCTTTACGCGCGGGTGCAAAAGCTCGATCCGAGTCTTCCCGATGCGACGCGCATGGCGATCGCCGATACGATCTATGATCACTACAAGCCGGAGTCGACCGACGACGACGTTCCGCGCTCGCTCGAAGGCGCAGTGCTTTCGATCGGAGACAAAGCGGATACAATTGCCGGCATGTTTGCGCTGGGCTTGGTGCCGAGTGGATCGAAAGATCCATTTGCGTTGCGGCGGCAGGCCAACGCGATCGTAAAAATTGTTGCGGAGAAGAAGCTGCCTTTGCGGTTGAACGATCTGATGCGCGATGCGCGCGCTGGATATGACAGATCGGAAGCGGAGAGCAAGTTCGTTCCTAATGCTGTGTTTTCGGAATCAATCGCGAATTTTTTTCATGAGCGCGTCGAGTTTTACCTGAAAGATGTACGGAGGTACGCATACGACGTTGTGAAGGCCGCGTTGGCTGCCGATGCGGACGATGTGGTCGATGCAGTGGAGCGTGCGGAGGCCGTAAAACAGGTTTTGCACATGCCTGAGTTCCAGGCAATCGGAGCGGCCTGCAAGCGCATGCGGAATATCTTGCGACAGGCGCAAGAGAAGGGAATCAAGCAGGCTGAGAAATGGGAAACACTGACCGATTTAACTCCGGAAGAAAAAAACCTTGCTGCCTACGTAGAGACAAACGGTCCGAAGATTGAAGTATTTCGGAAAGACAAAAAGTATAGTGAAGCGCTCTTGCTGCTGGCGACCGCGCGTGAGCGCGTAGATCCATTCTTCGACAAAGTGATGGTCATGGTCGAAGATGAACGCGTGCGCGCCAACCGGTTGGCTCTGCTGCAGACGCTGCTACGAGAATTTTCCACGATTGCGGATTTTTCAGAAATCGCCTCTGAAGCGAAATAGAATGTCAGCACTGTAGAAGCATGACGAAGGGCAAGCAATTCACGGTTCTGACGTCCGCACTGGCGGGGCTTTCACTATTGTTGCTATCTCCGTCTTTCAACTTGTACGCCGCAGCTCCTGAACTGAAGCCCGAATTGGCTCCTCTCGCCTATTTCATCGGAGATTGGGACTGCTCTGGGAAATTCGACGCATCAGGCAAGGTCATTGAAGCTCACCAGCACTTCACGACTGATCTCGACGGGGCGTGGATCATGTTCCGTCATGACGATAAACCTCCGTTCAGCTACCACGCTCTGGCCGAGTGGGGATGGGACGCAAGCCGGAAGAAATTTGTGATGACAGTGCAGGATTCCTTTGCCGGTGTGCGGGTGTTTTATTCCAGTGGCTGGGACTCCACGCAGTTGCAATGGGACGGCGACACCATCGGCAGCACAGCGACCCCGGCGCAGCGATTCACCTTTGAGCGCATCGACGACCGTCACTTCAAGGTGAGCTATTTCACTTTGAAAGGTGACGCTTGGCCGCGTATGGACTCCAGCACGTGCAGCAAGCAATAAATTTTAATGCACCTTCTGTAGCCGGGCGATAAGTTTTTGTGCCAGATTTTCCTCTGATTCCGACCACAACAATCGTCCGCTGGCTCGCGTATTCTTTTCCGCCTTCATAGTGAATTCGACGAGCCTCCCGACATTCTCCCGCACTTTGTTCTGCACTTCGTCAGTGAGTTCGACATTCTCTTGCAGGAAAGGCGAGTCGAGGCCGAAGTCAACCTGGATGTGGCCAGTTTGCTCCTGTGCCCCGTCGTCGAATTCTTCTCCCTGCACAATGAACTTCACGCGACTTGCCATACTGCTCCATTGGCGGCCGGTTTCGTCGGGCGTCCAGAGGTCCCAATAGGCGTCGAGGACGTAGGCATAATCGTCGTGAATCAAGTCAGCAACGACGAGCAGTGCTTCCTCCGAAGGAATGCCGGGAGAAAATCGGCGCTCCAGCACGCTGGCCTCGTTCCATGAGACAGGCTGGACGGCCGCGTAAACGATTCCCGGACGCTCCGTCGAGAAAGGGAACTGCTGCAACACGGCCAACAAGTGCGGCAGCATGGCCGGGCCGGAGAAGTCGGGAAACCAGAGGCTGAGATAAAGTGGGTCGGGCATAGCGACGAATGATCTGTTTCTGATTGTAATGCTCATTTTCTGACGAGTGGAAGACATGGAAATAGATGAAGGAGGTTATGCGCTGTCAGTGTTGTCCATACTGGTTAGTTTCAAAATCCACGGGCTTGTTTTAACTGACCCAGTACTGTCTCCTGTTTTGACAGCGCAGAACGCGACTGCTACCATCAAAAGTCGGGCAGCACAATTCCCGCCAACTGAGCCGTCCCCGTCGTCTAGCCCGGCCTAGGACATCGCCCTTTCACGGCGGTAACACGGGTTCAAATCCCGTCGGGGACGCCAAGCCTTTTCAGGAGCTTGCGAACAATCGCCGAAATTTTCGTAGGCACAAAAAGGCACAACTCTAAGCGGATTCCGGCGATCATCTCTGCGGAATCGCCAGTGTTTCCGCTCGTTTGCTGCGTGTTTTCATAGGCACAAAAAGGCACAGCCGAGACTCGATGCGTTTCAGCCGGCGGTTGCATCCGACGCACGCAACAGCCTCATGACATCACTCTGAGCTTTACGTTTGTGAAGCGTGACTGCCTGCGTATAGGTATCGAGCGTGACCCTGCTCGAAGCATGACGGAGCAGTTCTTGGGTGACCTTTATATCCGTCCTGTTTTGTCTCAGTAGAGAAGAATACGTGTGGCGGAAAGTATGCCAGCCGATTGCCTTCACAATCCCGACCTTCACGGCAGCTGGCCGGATGAAAGTTCGCATGATGCACTGGCCCCAATAAGGATGTCGGCCGCGCGCAGCAGGACTTGCGAATACCCAATCATCTGGTCCTTTGTATCGTGTTTGCCGACGCCATAATAGGAGTGCATCGGCCAACTGCGGATCTAGTGGGATTGGCTTCTGGGAAGCTTCGGTTTTGCATGGACTGATCACCTGAAAGACTATCGATCGGACGACGTTGATTTCGTTGGTCTGGAAGTTAACATCTCGCCATTTCAAAGCAAAGAGTTCGCTCATCCGCAGACCCGTGCCGAACGCCACCAGTACGAGCGTTCTTTCCCGCAGGGCCAGCGCGGATAGGAGACGCTGAACCTCTATTGGAGTTAAGACTACTGGGACAGCTTTGCGCTTGGCACTTTGGCGGACGAGCTGAATTGGATTACGGTCACAAATTTCGTGGCGGATTCCATGATTGAAGAGAACACTCATCAGGTTCCGGATCTTTGCGCAGCTCGCCCGCGCCAGTGTCAGAGACCTAAGCCACAATTCGACCTCTCCGGCGTTCACGCGCACTAAGGGATAGTTCCCCCACCGAGAAAGAATCCATTTGTTCAGATAACCCTCGTACGTCACCTTGGTGGAGTATGTTTTCCAAACTGTATCAGGCCTCAGTTCACGCTGCCTGTAGTGCTCAGCCAGATCGGAAACCGTGGTGACGTTCGCTTTGATTCTGGCGTCGCCCGCGTTGATATCAATGTGCAACGCCGAGATCGCCTGGCGCGCCGCTGATTCGTCCACTAGCCGGTCGACCGAGCCAAGCACGATTCTGCGATGTCTCGGTTTGCCATTTCCCCCGAGTTCTCGCCATCGGAATTCCCAAACGTCCGGTCCTCTTTGTCGCTCTGATCGTATTAAGCTTCCGTTTTGCATGGATCTCCTTTCTGTCCCAGAATTACTTGCTCCATATTTTGGCGGCACCTCAGGGGCGCAATCCAGGCACAAATTGTGTCCTACGGAGGCCTAGAATGCGCGATAAACATTGAGAATCGTGCACAAGGTTATTGCTTTGCTGCGGAGATACTGCGAGTACAAGCCCACTCGTCGCTGCTAATGCGGCTTGTTAAACCGGATCTAAACCGAGTTTGCGTTTGGCGTGGAGCTTGAGGTACAGTTTGGGAAATGCTTCCAAGAACCACGACTTCAATCGTTCTCCTCACTGCTCTGATGGCGGGAACTATTAGCCCCGTCGCGGCTTGCGCCCTCATGTGTGAACGGCAGTCGCGAGCGAACGCGCACCAACACTGCGGGCAGGATTCGGACCCGATGCCGGGAATGCTTCACGATCACTCCGCCGTCCATCGCTCCGCTGTGGGGGACATAACTCTCGTAGTGCGAGCGCCCTCGTGCCAGTCAGATTGTGCCGTGGCTGAATGTCTCAACACTTCAAGAAAACTTGTTCCTCAAGTGACAGTTGTCCAGACGGATGCTATCGTCCTTGACCCTTCGCCCAAGTGTTTGGATCGTGATCTCGAAAGCGCATGGAGTTTGGATGACGGCCCGCCTTCTTTCCCCTCTGCACAAGCTGCTTCTTTCAGCATTCTTCGCATCTGAGTTTTCCCCTCTCCTTCTAGCAATGGTGTAAGGGCAGCGACTTGGTGTCGATGTCCCTTTGCATCACTTCGCTTGGGTTTAATGTCCGTTGAGGTTCCGTAGGACACTCAGGTGCGCCCAATTGTTGAAGAGGAAGAACCATGAAGAACAGACGTGATTTCTTTAGAAATACGCTCGGTCTCAGCGCGATTTTCGCGACTGCGCCTCGCCTGTTTGCAGCCGCGCAGGAAAGTAGAACAGGCATGGACGTGAAAAACATGGGTCATGCCACCGAGCGCGGCAGCGGTCCGATCGTTCGTGTGGAAACGCCCGATGTTCCGCAACTCGCGTGGCGTATGGACGGAGGCGTAAAAGAATTCCACTTGGTCGCCGAACCGGTGAAACAGGAGATTGTTCCTGGACGTGTAATCGACCTGTGGGGCTATAACGGCAGCGCTCCCGGCCCAACGATTCAAGTCAACCAGGGTGATCGCGTTCGCATTATCGTCGACAACCACCTCCCCGAAGCGACATCGATGCACTGGCATGGATTCGAGGTGCCGGTCGAGATGGATGGATCGCCGGGAAGCAGCCAAGATCCAATCCCTCCGGGCGGACGATTTGTCTATGAATTCACGCTTCACCAAGAAGGAACTTACTTTTACCACTCCCACATGGCGATGCAAGAAATGATGGGTATGATTGGCGCCTTCATCATGCATCCCAGGGCGCCATACCGGCCGCGCGTAGATAAAGACTTCGCCATCATTTTGCAGGAGTACGCCATCCTGCCCAACATAAGCGTCCCCAACTCCATGAACATGGAGTTCAACTGGCTCACACTCAACGGTAAAGCGGGACCTGCGACGACTCCTTTGATCGTGCGGCACGGCGATCGTGTCCGCATTCGCCTCATCAACCTAGGTATGGACCATCACCCGATCCACGTTCATGGCCATCAGTTTGTGGTCACCGGCACAGAAGGAGGACGACAGCCTGAGACGACATGGGGCCCTGGAAACACAGTGCTCGTTGCTGTGGCGCAGTCGCGCGACATCGAATTTGTCGCAAACAATCCCGGTGACTGGATGCTGCACTGTCATCTCCCTCACCACATGATGAACCAGATGTCGTCCACAGCCGGCCCGATAACGCGACGAAATGGAATGCCCGCGGGACTCGACATGGAGCGCGCCATGGGGATGCTCCGACAAGGAAGCACAACGTCTGAGGAAAATGGCCCAAGCCTAGGTCGCGGAATGGGTGTCGGCTCCACCTCGGAACAAAGGCTCTCCAACTCGCCGCTCAAAACTGAAAGTGCGATACAGCACGAAGTCATGCCCGGCATACAGCACGAAGGAATGCAAATGGCCGAGCCCGAAGTCAGCAAGAATGCGAATTCCGTGCCAGGTTTTCCGCAGGATGCCTTCATGGAAGGTCCAATGATGGCGATGGATCAGATGGTTGACAAACCCGAAACCTATGGCCTCCGTGCCGGCTGGAGCGGCTTCATGGCGGGAATGATGACGTTCGTACGCGTGCTGCCTCAAGACAAATACGACCAGATCATGGAGCTTCGAAAAAAGCGGGAAGGCAATAAGCCAATGAACATGGACATGCCGGGGATGGAGCACAAATATGAATAGCCTAACCACTCCAGTTTTCGAGGCAGTAGCGCCGCTTCGTGGTGTAACCCGATCTTTACTCTGCTCTTCCTGTTTTCTGTTCCTGTTTGCCGGGCCAGGCCAAGCGCAGACTGCGGTCCCCGAGCAGAAGATGATGACACTCAAAGAACTGCAACAGGTGGCGTTACAAAACAACCCCACGTTCGCGCAATCCGCCGCCAACATCCGAGCGGCCGAAGGCAGGAAGAAACAGTCGGGACTCTACCCAAACCCAACCGTCGGGTACCAAGGCGAACAAATCCGGGGTGGGTCGTTTCACGGGGGGGAGCAGGGATTTTTCGTCCAACAGGACATCGTGCTAAGTGGAAGGCTGGGGCTGAATCGAACGCTTTTTGATGAGGAGCTCAAACAAGCAGAAACAGAAGCCGAGGAGCAAAAAGTGCGCGTTGTCACAAACGTGCGCATGTCATATATCCAAGCGCTGGCTGCCCAACAGACGCTAGAGTTGCGCCAACACCTCAGCAAGCTTGCCGACGATGCGGTCCAGACCTCCCATCAGCTCGCGAATGTCGGACAAGCGGACGCTCCCGACGTGCTCGAATCGGAAGTGGAAGCGCAACAGGCAGAACTAGCGGTCACCATGGCCGAACAGAATCAGCAACGGATTTGGAAAGCCCTGTCCGCCGTGGTGGGGAACCCGCAGCTTCCTTTAATGAGGCTCGAAGGAAAGCTGGAGGACACCGCG